>Ga0308163_10000031_pt1 | contig 447472 bp, 423 predicted proteins | sample PhyTR1_FD_201037 | JGI IMG/M metagenome (GOLD analysis project Ga0308163, IMG submission 201037) | Phyllosphere microbial communities from UC Gill Tract Community Farm, Albany, California, United States - DLSLT.R1 | ecosystem: Host-associated > Plants > Phyllosphere > Unclassified | place...
CACCGCCACCGGCCTGGATGTTAGCTCCGAGCCCGAACTTACTGGAGCCGCTCGAAGGGATTATTTCACCCTCAGAGAGCGAATCGAAACCGTCGCCAAACAACTGACTGGACTGCAGGCGTATGTGCGTGAGCAGTGTTTAAGATAAAAAATCCCTCAAGAGAGGGAAATCTGATCGTCTCTAGAGGGTGGCAATTGCAGAAAGAATGCACATTTCGTTACAAAAGTGAGTCTGCTAATAATCATTGATATATGTCTTAAGAAATTTCTTAATTACATATCCTGAATCTTAAGCGAGCTATAATATCGATATCATGCTTCATCTTATTCCCTGGTAATTGTTTCTGCCGCTCTATCCGAGCGGCTTTTTTTAGCGAATTCACGATGAAGCTATAAAGCGGACATATTGCAGCAGACGATAGGTTGCAAAGAAGGCAGAGCCTCGCAATAGCGGGGCTTTTCTACGACCAGAAGAAGCATTTTAATAGTAAAAGTGATGTCACTTGATGGCGAAGAAAAGATTCATTGTGGCTTGAGGGTTGGTTTCAATCTGGGGCAGCAGAGCATTTCTGTATCTGACATGGACCTGAACATCTTCCTTAAAGAGGCTAAGGTTGCCTACGTGATGAATCAAAACGGTAAGAGGGTTTCACGTTACGACTACATTGTTCGCCAGTAGCCCTTACAAAGCCCTCATCGGGTGGGCTTGATAATAGTTACATCGATAAATAATGCATAAAAGCAGTTGAATGTGCTGTGATGTGGCACGATATGAACTTAAAAGCGCTGTCAAACAACACATGTGCGACCATCTCATTCTTAATGGGTGTGTATTTTTTTATAATGTATACACTCAGCCCACCTCATCTGAATTGTCCATCAGGCAGGTGTATTGGGTATCTGGAAGTCTTAGCTTTCCTGGGTGGCTCCGGATTATTTTGATTTTCACGATGAACAATGCTTTCAAAGGCCATGTGGTAGCATGGCCTTTTCTAACTATCTGCAATTTATCAAGTAGAAGCGCCCCCTGTTTAAAACAGATGCAGGACTGGATTGAGGTAGTTTATGAAAAAGGTTTTGATCTTCTTCAATTCGCAGCAGGCTGAAGTCGTTAATGTGCTCAAACCTGTTACAGCCATCATGCGAAGGTACCCAAACGGGGATGAAGTTTCGTTAAAAATAATGCTTTCCGGGGTTCATTCATTAACCGGGGATCATATTGAGATTTATGTCGCTTCTGACCGCGAACTCACTAATGACGAAGTTGTAAGTGCAGTGAATAAATACCTGTAAATATAACTTACTGACCTTTGAAGACACTTTGATCTTCTTGGTTATCAGGCCGTTTTAAAATTTACATTGAATAGAGATTATGGTGAATCCCCCTAAGCGGCGGGGCTAAGTAACCCGATAGCTCCTCTTCACTAGGGCTCATCGTGAACTTCTGAAGCAGCGAGTCATGGGGGTTATCCCAAAGGCTCACCGGGAGGCACCCGGCACCATATGCCAAAGCCCTTGCATCTCTGCAGGGGCTTTTTATTGCCATTACCATGGACTGACTCATCGTAATGGGAATACATACTTTCCTATGAATGCAATATGTACGAGGAAGAAACGAGGGATGCAGATTCATCCGTTACTGCTGAGGGTCACATTTAGCTTTGATATCGCCTACAAAGGATCCCACAGCATCTTGCGAGGCGCTACTAGAGTTTGTTCGGTTAAGCGTCATAAAAGCTTTAGTGCCATCAGTTGATATCTGCCATGTCTGAACAGTCATTCCCAAGCCTATATTGTACGTTCCTAACATCGAAGTTGGGCTTAAAACTGTATAGGTCATGATGCTATCTGTAACGGATGGGGAGTTTTTATCAATGTTGAGTACAAATACTTTTCCCGAGAAACCGTCTTTTTTGAACTGAAATTGATTGTATTGTTGGGAACCTACGCCAGTTAGATTGTTTACAACCCAGCATCCAGCATCCGCAGATGTGGCGGCTAATGTCAGCACAGCTCCAAATAAATACTTCTTTATCATTATTAACTATTCCTGCTTCTGATTTATATGAATGTAGGCAGCACAGAAATAATACACGCATCTCACGTTTGATAAAGATTCATCCACAGTTGCAGTTATAGAGAAAACAATGGCAAAACCGGACTGGGGCGTGCTTCAGCAACGGTTCCTGTCCGATCATGCCGAAACCGACGTATCACCGAAGGAATGGTGTGAAGCGCAGGGACTGAATTATGCGACCGCACGCCGTTACATCAAAAAGCTAACTGTACAAAGTGCGCAAAAACCTGCGCAGAAGAAACTGCGCACTGCGCAAAAGGAAAAGTGCGCAGATGAGCTGGTAGGTGATGATGGATTAACGGCACTACAAAGATGCTTTGTTGCGGAGTACTTGAAGGATCACAATGCCACACAGGCAGCTATCCGGGCGGGGTACAGCAAGCGGAATGCTGACAAAATCGGACCTGAGCTACTAGGGAAAACTAGGGTTGCGCAGGCAATTGCGCAGCAACAGAAAGCCTCCATTGCGCGCGCACTGGGCAGTGCCGATGAAGTGCTCGCGCAGATGTGGCAGCTCGCTACCTTCGATGCAAACCAGCTCTCACAATATCGCCGTGGCGCATGCCGTTATTGCTGGGGCTTCGGTCACCATTATCAGTGGCGCGATGTAGTTGAGTTTGATGAGGAGCAGGCTAAGGTTGAAGGGCGAGAAGGAGCCAGACAGCCACAAGACACTGGCGGCTACGGTTACGACCACAACAAAGAGCCAAATACTGAATGCCCTCGCTGCAACGGCGACGGTATTGGTCAGCCTTTCTTCCCTGATACGCGCAAACTCCCGGCTGCTTCCAGGCTCGCCTATTCAGGTGTGAAGGTCGGCAAAAATGGCGTCGAAATCACAGCAATCAGCCGAGAACGAATGTTCGAAGCGGTGATGAAGCGGCTTGGCCTGGCAGATAGTGAGTTCGCACAGCGCGTGCAGCAGATCGAGATTGACCGCCGGTTGCTGGAGAACGAGAAACTCCGCAAAGAGCTTGCCGGTGATGGTGACGACGATGAACCAACCCCAGTACAAATCAATATCAACGTAGTGGATGCGAGGGCAGACGATGGGGATCAGCCCGACACTTAACATCCCGCAGGCTCGCTTCCTCGCGATGCAGCACAAATTTAAAGCCTATATAGCCGGTTTCGGGTCCGGGAAAACTTGGGTGGGTTGTGGCGGCATCTGTAAGGGAATGTGGGAATATCCGAAGATAAACCAGGGCTACTTTGCGCCGACGTACCCTCAGATTCGTGACATCTTTTACCCGACGATTGAAGAAGTGGCTTTCGACTGGGGGCTGTCAGTCAAAATCAACGAGGGGAACAAAGAGGTTCACTTTTACGAGGGACGGCGTTACCGCGGAACGACAATCTGCCGCTCGATGGAAAAACCAGGCTCTATTGTTGGCTTCAAAATCGGAAATGCTATGGTCGATGAGCTGGACGTCATGGCGGCGGCCAAAGCGCAGCAGGCCTGGCGAAAAATCATCGCGCGTATGCGTTACAACGTTCCGGGACTGCGAAACGGCATCGATGTCACGACCACGCCTGAGGGATTCAAGTTCGTTTATCAGCAGTTCGTGAAGGCGGTACGAGATAAGCCCGAGCTGGTGTCACTGTATGGATTGATTCAGGCCAGCACATTCGACAACGCAAAGAATCTGCCGCCTGATTACATCCCGTCGCTGCTGAGCTCTTATCCGGATGAGCTGATTCAGGCTTATCTCCGCGGCAAGTTCACCAACCTGAACAGCGGGACTATTTACCACACATTCAACCGTAGATTGAATAACTGTTCTGACGAGATTCAGGACAACGACCCGCTGTTTATTGGCATGGACTTCAACGTGGGAAAAATGGCCGCGATTGTTCATGTAAAACGTAATGGGCTGCCTCGCGCGGTACGTGAGCTGGTTAAGGTTTACGACACGCCAGCGATGATCAAGCGCATTCAGGAAGAATTCTGGCGTTATGAAGATGGCCGCTACGTCAAAAGCCGGGAGATCTACATCTATCCGGATGCCTCCGGAGATTCTCGCAAATCCCAGAACGCCAGTAAGACCGATATCGCTCAACTCAACGATGCCGGGTTTAGTGTGATCGTTGATGATGCCAACCCGCCTGTGAAAGACCGCATTAACTCTATGAACGCCATGTTCTGCAACGCCAACGGCGAACGCCGCTACCTAGTGAACGTGCAGAGCTGCCCGGTCTACACCGAAAGCCTCGAGCAGCAGATCTGGGCGGCTAATGGCGAGCCGGATAAATCAGCGGATAACGATCACCCCAATGACGCTGGTGGATACTTCATCGTGAAGGACTACCCGATCGTGAAACCGGCATACTCAATCACCATGGATACCACTTTCTGATATGGCAAACGACGACATCACCTGGGTTCGACCAGAACACCGGGCGGCTTCTGCTGCCTGGAGAAAATACCGGGACTTCTGCAAAGGGGCTGAGGCCGTAAAGGCGGCGGGTAATAAGTATCTGCCTTATCTCGACTCGACTGATAAATCCACGCGTAACCGAAAGCGTAATGAGGACTATCTCAGCCGAGCGGTGTTCTATGCCATTACGGGCAATACGAAAATCGGCATGCTTGGTCTCGCTTACAGAAAAGACCCAACGTTTAACGGTCCGGATAAGCTCAAATACCTTTTGGACAATGCTGACGGTGCGGGGACCAGTATCTATCAGCAGTCGCAGCTGGTGGCAGAGAATGTGCTGGAGATAGCGCGAGAGGGCATTTACGTCGATTACGCTGAAGAGTCCGACGAAGCAATCATTCTCCGCTATCCGGCAGAGAACATCATCAACTGGCGAACAAAGCGTATAAACGGACGCGATCAACTGGTGCTGGTGGTCTTGCGCGAATGTGTCGAAGAGCCGGATGGTTACGCTTACAAAGACGAGGTCCAGTACCGTGAGCTGGCGCTGGAGGAAGGGAAGTTCATTTGCAAGGTGTGGCGACGTACTGGTGGCACTGCAAGCGGAACCTACACCGTAGACAGCGAGTACCATCCGAAGCCCAAAGGGCTGGATTACTGGGATGAAATTCCATTCACCTTTGTTGGCGCCCAGAACAACGATCCCACAATCGACGATTCCCCGCTGGCCGCGCTGGTGGAGATTAACCACGGTCATTACCGCAACAGTGCGGACTATGAAGACAGTGTGTGGTTCTGCGGCCAGGTGCAGCCGTACATGACCGGGCTTGATACCGGCTGGCGCGATCACCTGGAGAAGAAGGGCGTAAAAATTGGTTCCCGATCACCGCTTTTGCTTCCCAAAGAAGGCTCGTTTGGCTATGCCCAGGCGCAGCCGAACATGCTGGCGAAAGAGGCCATGGACAGCAAACGCGATTACATGGTGCAGCTGGGAGCCAGACTGATTGAGCAGAACGCTACGGCGAAGACGGCAACGCAGGCGAGCGGGGAGCAATCTTCATCCACATCTGTGCTCGGTATCTGCATATCGAACGTTTCAGAGGCGTACACGCTGGCACTGGGTTGGTGTGCAAAATACCTCGGGCTCAAAGATGATTCTCCTGCCTACACGATCAACCAGGAATTCATCGCGAAGGTTGCCGAGTCCGGCATGATTACCGCCATAGTAAATGCCTGGCAGTCTGGTGCGCTGCGCGATACGGATATGATTCGTGCGCTGCAGAAGCTTGATCTTATCGACCCGGCTGACAGTCCGGATGACGTGATCGATGCGCTTCGTAATCAGGCACCGACAATGACGGGAGGCTGATATGGCGACGGTCAACTACAGGCTGCGTGATGAGGCGATTGGACATTCTGTTTGGCTCACTCGCTACGCCACGGGCGTGGCGAACAGAATGGTTAAGTTGCTCAACGAGACGGATGCCGATTTGTCGGCGCGCCTGCTTGATGCGCTCGACAGGTTGCCTCCGGAGAGTTTCACCGTTAACCGGCTGCAGAGTTTACTGGGCAGCGTGCGCGAGCTTAATCACCAGGCTGTCGCCTCCATGCAGACCGGCCTTCAACACGAGCTGGTGGCACTTGCCAAAAATGAGGCCAGTTATCAGCTGAGCCTGTTCGATTCCCTCTTGCCAGCACAGGTCCTGTCACGCTACCCGTTGCAGGGCGTCAGCGCTGATATGGTATACGCCGCGGCCATGGCAAAACCCTTTCAGGGGCGGCTACTCAGTGAATGGGCGGATAATCTGGAGTCGGACAGACAGGCGCGGATAGTGAACGCTGTTCGCCGGGGTTATCTTGCCGGCGATACTGTGGAAACAATCGCTCGTACTGTCCGCGGTCATGCCAACAAAAATTACCGCGATGGTGTCCTGCAGATGAGTCGGGCAAACGCCGCAAGCATTGCCAAGACGGCAGTGAACCATCTGGCCGCCACCGCGCGCAACAGCTTCACTAATGCCAACAGCGATGTCGTGAAGGGCAAGCAGTGGCTATCGACGCTGGATAACAAAACCAGCCACGACTGCATCATTCGTGACCAGCTGCGTTACACCCTGGACAACAAGCCGGTCGGGCACAAGGTGCCTTACCTGCAGGGGCCAGGGAAGATTCATTTCTGCTGTCGCTCATCGGAAACGCTAATCCTCAAGTCCTGGCGCGAGTTGGGTATCGACATCGATGAGATGGAAGAGGGAACGCGCGGCAGCATGGACGGGCAGGTTCCGGGTAAAACCACCTATCTCGAATGGCTCGAACGGCAACCGCCACAACGACAGGACCAGGTCCTGGGCGCGGAGCGTGGGCGTCTATTTCGTGCAGGTGAAATCGACATGGCGGACATGTTCACCGATAAAGGTGAGTGGATAACGCTGGAACGGCTCAAACAGCTTTCAGCGGTCGAAAGCTAACAATTCATAACTTACATCATGCCCTGGCTACTGCCGGGGCTTTTTTATGGGCGAGGCCCGGCAAAATCCCAAGGGGAAATTATGTTAATTCGAAACATGCTTCTTAAATTTTACGCACCCGAAAGTGGCGGTGAGGGAGGCGGTGGGGGCGGTATCGAAATCACCCCTGAAATTCAGAAGCTGATTGATGAGCGCGTGACCAGCGAAGTTACTGGTCTGAAAACCAAAAACTCTGAGCTACTGGGAACCATCAAACAGCAGAAAGAAAACCTGTCCCGCTATGACGGTATCGACCCGGATGCCGTACGCGGCATCCTGCAACGTTTCTCCGACGACGAAGAGGCAAAGCTGATTGCCGCCGGGAAAATCGATGAGGTACTCGACAAGCGCACCGAGCGCCTGCGTGCCGACGTCGATAAGCAGATCAAGACGGCAAACGAACGCGCGGATAAAGCCGAGGCGTTCTCCAACAAATTCCGGGATCGCGTTCTGGGCGATGCCATCCGCGCTGCAGCCTCGAAAGTGGGCGCGCTGGCTGAAGCATCCGATGACCTGATCCTCCGTGCCAAAGGCACATTCAAGCTCAACGACGAAGGCGAGGCCGTAGCGGTTGATGCAAATGGCGATGTTCTGTTCGGCAAAGACGGCAAAACCCCACTGAACCCGCTTGAGTGGGCGGAGTCTCTCAAGGAGACAGCTCCGCATTTGTTCCCACGCGCTGAAGGTACCGGTGCTGGAGGGCACAAGCCAAACGGTGGCGGCAGTCTGAAACGTTCCGAAATGAGCGCCAGCAACAAAGCGGATTACATCCGCAAGCATGGCCAGCAGGCCTTCCTCAAACTTCCGAAATAAGGCTTTACGTTCATGACGACTGTTAATAACGATCTGATCATCTATGACGACCTGGCACAGACCGCTTTCCTCGAGCGACGCCAGGACAATCTGGCAATCTTCAACGGTTCTTCCAACGGCGCGATTCTGTTGGACAACGAACTGATTGAAGGCGATTTCCGAAAACGTGCCTTCTATAAAGTGGGCGGCTCTATTGAATCGCGTGACGTGAATTCCACCGATAAAGTGACGGGCAAGAAGATCGGCGCCGGTGAAGCGGTGTCCGTTAAGGCACCATGGAAATACGGTCCGTACGAAACGACCGAAGAGGCATTCAAGCGTCGCGGTCGCTCTGTCGACGAGTTCTCTGAAGTGATCGGTACTGATGTGGCGGATGCGACACTGGAAGGCTACGTGAAGTACGGCCTGAAAGCGCTGACTGCGGCAATCGGCGCGAACGCCGACATGGTGGTTACCGCTGATATCGAAACGGACGGTAAAAAGACCCTGACGCGCGGCTTGCGTAAATACGGCGACAAATTCAACCGTGTGGTTCTCTTTGTCATGCACTCCGCAACCTACTTCGATATCGTGGATGAGGCGATCGCCAACAAAATCTACGAAGAAGCGGGTGTGGTTGTGTACGGCGGCCAGCCGGGCACGCTCGGTAAACCTGTTCTGGTGACCGACACCATGGACGTGGATGCAATTCTGGGGCTGGTGACAGGTGCAGTAACCGTTACTGAATCTCAGGCACCGGGTTTCCGCTCCTATGACATCAACGACCAGGAAAACCTGGCGATCGGCTATCGCGCAGAAGGCGTGGTTAACGTTGATCTGCTCGGGTACAGCTGGGACACCGCAAAAGGTGATAACCCGGACCTGACCAAAATCGGCACTGCCGGCAACTGGAAGAAGCACTTCACCAGTAACAAGTCCACGGCTGGCGTACTGATCAAGCTGGAATCCGCAGCGGGGGAGTAACACTGTCAGCGGATAAATCCTCCGCAACTGCTGACAGCACTGACGCGGTCACTGTTTCCCTCAAATACACGCTGAATGAAACCGGCATATCCGGCAAAACCGTTGTATGGACGTCCACGGGTGGCACGCTAAGCACTGCGAGTTCTCAGACCGGCTCTGCGGGTGGCGCAACGGTCAAACTTACCTCCGATACAGAGGGTGTATTCACTGTTACCGGCACAGTTGAGGGCATGGTGAAAACCAGCGAAGAAATCACCTTTACCACGCCTTCTGGCGGCTAACTGATGGGGCGTAGGCCCCTTATCCTGGGTGCCCAGATGATTAATACCGATATAACCGCAACTGACGCCAACAGCTACGCCAGCGAAGACGATCTGACATCGTTTGCCACTTCACGAGGGATAGACCTGCCCGAAAAGCTTGAACCTCTGCTGATCAAGGCGATGGACTATCTGGAAGGCCTGGACTGGACTGGTGCCAAAGCAGACCCTCGGCAGCCGCTTGCATGGCCACGCGTGAATGTTGTTCTGGATGGTCACGATCTTCGGCCTGATGAACTGCCGCGACAGGTTATCACTGCACAGTGCATGCTTGCGATTGAGGCGATTGAAGGTGATTTGCTCTCAAGCGTGCGTGAGGCCGCGGTAAAAACTGAGCGCGTGGAGGGTGCCGTCACCATGACCTATGCAGTCGCGGATGGCGAGGTGTTTACGCCTTCTTATCCTGCGGTAATGGCTATCCTTGGTGACCTTGCCGGTGGCCATGGTTATGCCATCAATTCCTTTGCGGAGCGTGCTTAATGCCCATCAACTACGAGCGGATGCAGGCGACCGCCACCCGCATGATTAAGCAGAATGGCGTCTCTTACAACGTGACCCGTAAGGGTACTGTGACGGTTATCGGCGGTGTTGAGCATAAAACCAAGGATCTCCACTTCAAAGCAACCGGCGTAAAGACGGAATACAAACCGGGTGAGATTGACGGAACCGTTATCGAGAGTGGTGATATGCAGATCGTCTTTACTGCTGAGCAGCTAATCAAAACTGGGGACCTTGTCGATATGGATGGCGTAACGCATCGCGTAGTGAAACCGAATCCGTCGAAGCCGGGATCTGTCTTGCTCTGCTATAAAGCACAGTTGAGGGCATAACATGGGTGATAACCAGGCATTTACTGCAGCCATCACCGCTTTTGTGGACCAGGCGAAAGCGAATCAGGAAGCGGTGGTACGCGCGGTCGGCATCCGGATCCTCAACCAGTTGGTTATGATGTCGCCCGTTGGTAACCCTGAGCTATGGGGGATAAACCAGACGGCTGCCTCTTACAACCAGGCTGTGTATGACCACAACGAGGCACAAAGAGCTGAACCTTCCAACCTGACTAAAACCGGACGGCTCAAGAAAAAGGCCCGGCTGGTGGATGGGATGGATATCAAAGCGCCGCCAGGCTACACCGGCGGGCGGTTTCGCGGTAACTGGCAGGTGTCGTTTGATGCGCCCACGACTAAGGAGAACGGGCGGATTGATAAGACCGGCGATCTCACCAAAGCCGCGGGAAACTACACGCTTTCACTGTTCAAAGTTGGGATGCGTTCAATCTACTTCTGCAACAACGTCCCTTATGCCTATCCGCTTGAAATGGGGCACTCCACCCAGGCGCCGGGCGGGATGGTGCGCATAACGGCTGCTGAGTTCCAGCGATTCTTTGACGACGCGATCAGAGAGGTGGCAAAGTGATTCCTGATATTGCCGTAGCGCTGGCCAGCAGGTTAGGTGGATGGGCTGATGCAAATGGTATCCAGGTTGCCTGGGAAAATGTTCCGTTCACACCGCCGTCCGATGCTATTTACCTTGCGGTACACGACATGCCCGCTACACCTCGCACGCTCGATCTCGGTCTGCGTTGTCGGGTTTATTCAGGCGTATACCAGATTAACGTTGTGGCGCCAGCTGGCACTGGTCGTTCTGCTGTCGTTGCTCTGGCGCGACTTATAGCCGAGTTGTTCCCCGAAGGGCAGGAGATTGGTGGTAGTGGCTTCACTTGCTGGATAGATGGCGCGCCTGGTATTTTCCGCGGGATCCCTGGACCTGTCTCCTACACCGTTCCTGTCAGTCTCAATTATCGCGCTGATATATCCAGTTGAGCCTTTCAGCGTTCCATTTCTGACCGGCCCTGTGCCGGTTTTCTTATTTCTGAAGGAGAACACAATATGGGCTTTGCACTGCCTAACGGCGCTCACGTCTATCTGGCATCGGGCTATGGCCCAGCCATTGCCTTCACCGGGGCGACGAACGCGGAACACGCGGTGATAACCGTCAGCGAAGCCGTTGCACTCAAGGTCGGCGACGTCGTTCACGTTAACTGCAACTGGTCTGGAATTGATAATGTTATTGCGAAAATTGACGCGATTGCAGAAAGCGCTGTGACGCTTCGCAATATCAATACCACCAACAAAAACAAATATGCCGCTGGCGGCGGTAGCGGCTCAATTCGCAAGGTGCTTGAGTGGACTGAACTGCCGCAAATCACCGAGGTGTCAAAATCCGGTGGCGATCAAAACACCACACAGATTCAGTTCTTGAGTGACGACCGCCAGCGCAACCTGAACACCTATAAATCCGCTGTTTCCCAGACCTACTCGATCGCGCATGACTCCACACTGCCGGTTTATCCGTTGCTGCGCCAACTGGACGAAGATGAAGAGACTGTAGCGGCATACATGTACGTGCCGAAGGCAAAGGAGAACCGTTACTGGGCTGCAACCGCATCCTTTGACGACACGCCTTCCACGGCGGTAAATGAAGTGGAAACCGTGAGCGTAGTGCTGAATCTTCAGTCGCCGGCGATGACGTTCTACAAAGTGACCGACGCTGCAGCTTAACCTGACTGACTTTCCGCCTTACATGCCTCCATTCCGGAGGCTTTTTTACGCTATGAGGTAACAATGGCGACCAAATTCACCCTACAGCCCAAACCAACTTTCAAGGCCAACGTTTCCATCCCGCGCGCTGGTGATGAGGATGGCGTGCTGACTTTCACGTTTAACCACAAGCCGCTTAAGGAATTGGCAGATCTGGAAAAGCTGGAGGGCAAAACGGCCACTGATTTCCTGATGGAAATCATTTCAGGCTGGGCGCTGCCTGATGCTTTCAACGCAGACAATCTGGGGTTGCTCCTGGAAAACTATCCGGCGGCCATGAAGTCCATCCCGGAGACCTATTATCGCGAACTGATGGGCCAGCGCGAAAAAAACTAATAGCGGTTGCCTCGGCGTTCTATACGCCTGAACCCACGGCAGCAGACCTGGCTCCTTATGGGCTGAGTCCGGACGATTACGATGATGAGATCGTGGACGTATGGCCCGATGTATGGCCTTCGTTCTTAGTGTTCCAAGCTGTCAGTACACAGTGGCGCACGGGAATGGGGGGCGCAACGGGCCTGGACTACAACGTCTTGCCATGGTTAATGCGCCTTCATAACGTGAGCGACGAGGTAACCGCACTTTCAGATATACGGGTTATGGAGCGTGCCGCAATGAAAATTATGCATAAAGAGAGAGCGTAATGAGTAACGATATCGCCACTATTTCGTTGCGCGTTAACACCAGTGATCTGGAGCGCGGTAGTCGAGAACTGGAACATTTTCAGGACACCGCAGCCGCGGCAGCAGGTAAAGCCGATGATCTGAACAGCACGTTCCGCACCGGTGTTGATAACCAGAAAAAAAACAGCGAAAGCCTGAAGCAGCAGCGGCAGGAGCTACAGAACCTGCTGAATAAAATCAGCCCGGTTAACAAGGCTCTGGATGAACTGGACTCAATTCAGGAAAGCCTGGCTAAGTTTCGCGGTAAAGGGCTGGTGGCGGATGAAGATTTTAACCGTTACAACAGCGTGCTCGAGACGACCCGTACAAAACTGGCGCAGGTCATGGAGGCTGAAACAGCAGAAGGGCGAGCTCGCATTGAGCAGGCTCAAGCGGCACAGAGAGCGGCCGCCTCAGGTAAAACGTTCATTGCATCACTTGAAGAGCAGACAGTTGCAATCGGTAAAACACGCGCTGAAATTCTGGAGCTAAAGGCCGCACAACTCGGAGTGACACAGCAGGCTGCTCCGATGATCGCCAAACTAAAAGAGCAGGAAAACGTCTGGAAGAACGGCGCTATCAGCGCAGGCCAATACCGAAATGCTATGCGATACCTGCCAATGCAGATGACGGATATAGCAACGTCGCTGGCTTCGGGCATGCCGCTTTATATGGTTGCTATACAGCAGGGTGGTCAACTGCGTGATTCGTTTGGCGGCGTGGGTAATGCTCTGAAAGCCATGCTCTCGCTGGTGACCCCGGCGAAGCTGGCCATAGGAGGAATGATTGGTGTCGCAGGGCTACTGGTCGCGGCCTGGTACAAGGGTTCTCAGGAGGCATCTGAGTTTAACCAGCAGCTGATACTGACCGGAAACTATGCGGGGAGAACAACCACACAACTTACCGCGCTGGCAAAGTCTATATCAGGTGGCGGAGTTACACAGTATGCGGCTTCATCAGTTTTGTCTCAGGTGGTGGGTTCAGGAAAGTTTGATGCGAGCAAGCTTGAAACAGTGAGTCGCGCGGCCGTTGCGATGGAACAGGCAACCGGGCAGGCGGTTGACAAGACCATCGCTAATTTCCAGAAGCTTTATGCCGAGCCAACCAAAGCCTCGCAAGAGCTGAACAACCAACTGCATTACCTGACAGCTGCCCAGTTTGAATACATTTCTTCGCTGGAACGCCGTGGCGATAAAGAGGCGGCAGGGCAAGCCGCCGCAGATGCTTATAGTCAGGCTGAACAACGCAGAAGTCAGCAGATACTCGATAATCTCGGTCTGGTTGAAAGAGCTGCACTTTCAGCCCGCAATGCTTTCAAAGGGATGTGGGACGAGTTGCTCAACATTGGGCGCCCTGAAGCACCGCAGGACATGCTGGCGAAAATGCAGGCTGAACTGGCGGAACGTGAAAGCAAATTATTGCCAGAGCGTCAGAAAACGGGTTACGGCTATAGCTATGACACCAGTTCGCAGGACAGCGATTACGATAATCGGCGTAAATCGCAGCTGGCAGCCATAGCGTTGTTAAAGGCCCAGATAGATCCAATGCAGGGAGCGATAACCCTCCAGGCCGACCTGAATGATGCAGTGGCAGCAGGCAAAAAAATTAACGAAGATGCGATAACTGCTCAGCACATCATGAATCGCTATCTTGATGCGGGTACTGAGGCCACGGAGAAACGACGTTTAGCTCAAGACGAACTAAACAAGGCAATTGCTGATAATGCTAAAGCTGCGCGAAACGGTACGGCGACTCTCTGGACGGCTGAGGACATAGCCAAAGCTCGAGCTGGGATCGAGAAGCTGTATAAAGAACCCAAAACGTCAAAAGCGAAAGGGGAAACAGTTTCGTCCGGCCTGAGAGCTCAGGACTCTGCTCAATCTGAATTGCTGGCTCTACAGGCGCAACTGTATGCCCTGCAGAAGCATAAAGACCTGAGCGACACGATCAGTCAGCAGCGTAAAAACTTATGGACCACTGAAGCCAGGTTCCAGGTGCTGGAAGAGGCTTCCCGGACTCGCTCGCTGACCAAACAGGAGCAATCGCTGCTGGCAAGCAAAGATCAAGTGCTGCAGTTAGCACGACAGAAAGCCCTGTTGGGCGATCAAATTGCCGCACAAGAACAGCTTAACAAGCGAATGGATACCGCGCAGAAATACGTCACGCAGATGGCCGAGAAGCAGACTGCGTTGGTAGGTGGTGCTGGTATGAGTGATCGTCAGGATAATCGTGAGCTGGCGAAGGGGCAGTTGGCATCGGGCTGGAAGAATGCTGGCGGTTCACTTGATGACGACGGTTACAAAAAACAACTCAAGGCGGCGACTGACTATTACGATACAGAGGATCGGCTTCGCGGTGATTGGCTGACGGGTGCTAAAAAAGGATGGTCTGACTTCGAAGATAATGCGACCAATGTTTATGGCCACATGCAAAATATTTCACAGTCTGCATTTACTGGCATGGCATCAACTCTGACGGATTTTTTCACAACAGGTAAAGCCAGCTTCACGGACTTCCTGACCACTTTCCTTAAGGGCATCGCACAGATGCTTATCCAACTTGCCATGGTCAGCAGTATGAAATTAGCCCTCGGAGGCACCAGCGTCGGTGCGTTCTTTGGTTTCGCTGACGGTGGGCTAGTGCCGGCCTTTGATAGCGGAGGATACACGGGTGACGGCGGAAAGTATCAGCCCAAGGGGGTCGTTCATGGCGGTGAGTTCGTGTTTACGAAGGAAGCAACCAGCGCGATCGGCGTTGGTAACCTCTACACGATGATGCGAAGAGCTCAGGGTTACGCCGAGGGTGGCTACGTTGGCAATGCGCCAATGTATGGGCTGCAATCTGCTGGCGCTGGGGGCGTCACGGTGCAAACCTCAGTCGTCGTGCAGAACCAGAATGCGCAGCAGCAAACCTCTGGTAATGATGAAGCGATCTCCCGAGCTTATAAGCAAACGGTCGATCAGTCTGTTCGGGCAGGCATTGCCAAGCAACTTCAGCCCGGCGGCATGATCTGGAATGCAACTAAATCCAGATGAAAAATTTTTTAAACAAGGTACTTTGCTTTGATAGCGGTTTCGTGACAACTTGCTTGCTCATCAAGCATCTTCATACGGTAAATGGTATTCTTATACCCTTGATATTAATAGGTAATGGTGGTTGGAATGGCATCTATCAGAGTGACTGCGCTTTGGGTTGAGGATGGGAAATCAAGTATTTCGTTTGTCTCACCCGTATCGGATAATAAAAAACTAAACTATGACAATGATGCCTTTGGCTTTGGTTTTGTTGAAAACCATGAAAAATGGGGTATCGAACGCTATCCATTTGTTATGGAAGAATTTGGTGATGGACTAGTGCTTCTTGATTGGGGGTCAACAATCCAGAAAAATACAGCCACAATTGATGTTTTAGAAAGATCATTAAATTTAGATGGCATCATTACTTATAACGAAACTGACGAGCATGGCGTGCAGCACGGACCATATTCCTACCGCATTTCTTCCATTGAGCCATTCGCATAATGCATATGTAACTTAAAGTAAAACCCAGCTCGGCTGGGTTTTTTTATGCCCGGAGGAAACGTGGCGCTCCAGACATTCACTTGGCGAACTCAGATTCAGGCGGGGATGGAAGGCGAATTTAGTTACACAACGCGATCCGCACTTTTTGGCGATGGTTTTGAGCAAATCGTAGGTGAGGGGATTAATTCCGAAAAGCAGTCCTGGCCAATAACTCTAACCGGGAAAAAAACAGAGATGCTAGCCGCCCTGAATTTCTGCCGTTCGCACATCACAAAATCGTTTATATGGACATCACCAATTGGCGAGGCGGGACTTTACCGCGTTGAGGCTGATTCAGTGAAAGCACAGCCTATTTCCAGCAAAGTACTGACCATCTCTGCGACTTTCAAACAGGCTTACTCCCCATGATTACAGAAGATTATCAGCGCCTCGAGCCCGGCAATAAAATCCGCCTCATTGAGGTCGATGGGTCAACGTTTGGAGTCGATGACGTGCTGCGCTTTCATGCCTATAACCTTCCTCACACCGAAGATGAAATTGCCGCTGCTGCTGGCAATGAGACTGAACTTGCAGCGAAAAGTATTTGGTGGCAGGGAAAGGAATATGCCGCCTGGCCATATCAGGTGGAAGGGCTTGAGGCCTCAACTGATGGAAGCAGCGCGCAGCCGACGTTGACCGTCGCAAATATAGACAGCTCTATTACCGCGCTCTGTCTTGCTTACGACGATATGCTTCAGGCGAAAGTGACCATTCACGAAACCTTTGCACATTATCTCGATGCCAGAAACTTTCCTGAAGGAAACGCCACAGCTGACCCGCAGCAGGTTAGAAAGCGTGTGTTCTACATTGACGGGAAAAATAGCGAACTAGCAGGTGAAAGCGTCGAGTTTATCCTCACCAGCCCGATGGACTTACAGGGATTGATGATCCCAACGCGCCAGCTTCATTCCCTGTGTACGTGGTGCATCCGCAACAAGTATCGCTCCGGTGACGGCTGCGATTATGCCGGCACCAAGTACTTCGATATGAACAACAAGCCTGTAGGTGATCCGTCGCTAGATGCCTGTAATGGCACGCTGACCGCATGCAAAATGCGGTTTGGTGAGAATAACGAATTACCCTTCGGCGGTTTTCCGGGTACTTCCCTTGTCAGGAGCTAACGATGCGCAAGAAAACGATTAACGCCATCATGGCGCATGCAGAGAAGGAGTATCCGCGCGAGTGCTGCGGTGTGGTGGCACAGAAAAGCCGTGTGGAACGTTATTTCCCATGTCGCAACCTAGCGGCAGAGCCAACAGAGCAGTTTCTACTTTCGCCCGAGGATTACGCCGCAGCTGAAGACTGGGGAGCTATTACGGGAATAATACACAGCCATCCCGATGCTACTACGCAACCCAGCGAGCTCGATAAAGCACAGTGTGATGCAACGTTGCTGCCCTGGCATATCGTCAGCTGGCCAGACGGAGATTTACGTACCATCACTCCACGCGGTGAACTGCCATTAATTAAGCGACCATTCGTCCTCGGTCACTACGACTGCTGGGGGCTGGTGATGAGCTATTACCGGCAGGAGCATAGCATTGAGCTGAATGATTATCGGGTGGATTACCCCTGGTGGGAAGATAGTTTTCCGGACAACTTTTACCAGGATTGCTGGTACGAGTGTGGTTTCCGTGAATTCGATGGACCGCCGCAGCCTGGTGATATGGTGATTATGCAGGTACAGGCCAACAAGTGGAATCATGCCGGAATCTTACTGGAAGGGAATATTTTGCTTCATCATCTGTATGGCCACCTCAGTCAGCGCGTGCCTTATGGTGGATACTGGCAAGATCGAACCATGAAGTTACTCAGGCATCAAAGCATTCTCATGGAGAAACGGCCATGACTGAAACATTACGAACCATCAGACTTTATGGAGTTCTTGGCACCACCTTCGGCCGTGAGTTCAGACTCTCTGTCACATCTCCAAAAGAGGCAGTACGTGCGCTTTGTGTGATTGTGCCCGGCTTCGAACAATTCCTGAATACCAGTAAACAGCGCGGCCTGACTTACGCAGTTTTTAGCGGTAAGCGAAACCTGGTTTCTGATGAGCTTGATATGGATAAGGGCAGTGAAGATATCCGGATCGCGCCAGTAATAATAGGCAGTAAGAAAGCTGGGGTATTCCAGACGATACTGGGCGCGGTGCTGGTCGTTGTTGGTGTCGTTATCGGTTATTTTTCTGGCGGTACACTTTCAGCTGTCGGTTATGGGGTAGCGAAGTTCGGTGCTGCAATGATGATAGGCGGTGTTGTGCAAATGATGTCGCCGCAGACTGCAGGCCTTGCCAGTAAGCAATCAGCAGACAATCAGGCCAGCTACGCATTTGGTGGTGTGACCAATACTACAGCTCAGGGTAATCCAGTCCCGCTACTTTATGGTAAACGGCGCATTGGCGGGGCTATTATTTCAGCAGGCATCTATGTTGAAGACCAACAGTAGGCATGTTGTAATATGCTTACTTACAATAAGGATAACATGAGCTTAGATTAATATATGAAAAAAATACATTCCCTTCTATTTTGTGCGTCCCTATTTTCTGGCACGGTGTTGGCTGATAACCATTACATTCCTCTACTTTATAACTTGTCTACAATTTTCGACTTCAATCCAGTTAAGGGGGCTGTTAAATCCTTAGATACCTATGTTCAAGAAAATGGTGAAGTTAAAAACAAAATAGCGCTTAAGCTCAATAAGCAAGGTTGCATTGAAAGCCTGGAACTTAATGACGTTTCCTCTGGTTCTAAAACATCTCTAAAGTTTAAAAATGGAAATCTCGTTGGCGAGAAACATGGTAAGCCAATATCTTTTATTTTAAGTAACAAGTGTGACTTGTTAAGCACGAATGAAAACGGCGATGAGCTTACTTATACCCTCAACTCTAATGGGATGATCAAGGATACCTATTTTTTAGGGCAAAAAATAGCTGAGCATTTTTATGATGGTGACTCCAACTTGATTCGTTCAGAGTTTTATGGTTCAGGAAAGGTAATGTTTAAAAGTGAAATTACCTACGTTGATAAAATTAAAAAGCCTCTCGATTATAAACTTCTTAACACTGCTGTTTACAAGGAAGGTTATATAGCGACGTCTTCTTGTGATTATAGCGTTGAGTTGGTCCCTGAGGTCTGCAAGATAACGATACAGAGGGCAGGGAATCCTGTACCAAATCCAGTTGTAATGACAGCCCATACAAAAGCTGAATTCTACTAAATTAATATTTTTGAATGAGCCGCCTTCGGGCGGTTTTTTTATGGGTGCGTTATGGCAAAAAACATCACCGGACGCAAAGGGGGCAGTTCCAGCTCTCGTACCCCAACTGAGCAACCAGACGATCTTCAGTCCGTAGCGAAGGCGAAAATCTTGATTGCTTTGGGCGAGGGTGAGTTTGCTGGTCAGCTAACGGGGAAAGATATTTATCTTGATGGTACTGCGCTTGAAAATTCTGACGGCTCGCAGAACTTTAGCGGCGTAACGTGGGAGTTTCGCCCGGGAACACAGGCACAGAAATACATCCAGGGTATCCCCGGTACTGAAAACGAAATTAATGTCGCAACTGAGGTTTCCAGTGACACGGCCTGGACGCGGACATTCACAAATACTCAACTGTCGGCTGTTCGACTACGGTTGAAATGGCCTTCACTTTTTAAGCAGAAAAATGATGGCGATTTGGTTGGGTACTCCATCCAATATGCTGTCGATTTGCAAACTGATGGTGGTTCCTGGAAAACAGTGCTTAAAACCAGCGTAACGGGGAAAACCACCTCAGGATACGAACGCAGCCATCGTATTAATTTGCCAGAGTCCGGAAGCACATGGACTGTGCGATTACGCAAGCTTACTGCTAATGCGAACAGCGCTAAAATAGGTGACGCAATGACCCTCCAGAGCTTCACTGAGGTCATCGACGCCAAATTGCGTTACCCGAACACAGCCCTGCTCTATATTGAATTTGACTCCACCCAGTTCAATGGCTCTATCCCTCAGATTTCTTGTGAGCCGCGCGGGCGAGTAATTCGGGTACCAGATGTTTATGATCCAGTAAATCGTAGCTACAACGGAATCTGGACGGGTTTGTTTAAATGGGCGTGGACCGATAACCCGGCATGGATTTTTTACGATCTGGTGGTCAGCGACCGGTTCGGTTTAGGCAACCGTCTGACTGCGGCTAATATCGATAAATGGACCCTTTATCAGGTCGCTCAGTATTGTGACCAACGGGTGCCTGACGGAAAGGGAGGAAGCGGTACCGAACCGAGATATACCTGCAACGTTTACGTTCAGGACAGAAATGACGCCTACACCGTGTTGCGGGACTTCGCTGCCATATTCCGGGGTATGACCTACTGGGGCGACGATCAGATCGTCTGTCTCGCAGACATGCCTCGAGATATCGATTTTAGTTACACCCACGCCAACGTTGTTGAAGGTAAGTTCACATACTCCAGTAGTACCACCAAGAACCGTTACACCAACGCGCTTGTGTCCTGGTCTGATCCTGCTAACGCTTATGCTGATGCAATGGAGCCGGTATTTGAACAAGCGTTAGTGGCTCGTTACGGTTTCAACCAGCTCGAGCTAACTGCAATTGGCTGCACCTGCCAATCTGAGGCAAACAGGAAAGGGCGCTGGGGGATTCTGACCAACAACAAAGACAGGGTAGTGACTTTTAATGTTGGGCTGGACGGAAATATTCCACAGCCGGGTTATATCATCGCCGTGGCTGACAGGAACCTTTCCGGACGCGATTTAGGTGGCCGGATAGCAAAGGCAAAAGGGCGGACCATTACTCTCGATCGTGCCCCTAACGCCTCATCGGGAGACAGGTTGATTGTAAATCTTCCATCAGGTATCTCTCAGTCCCGGACGATACAGTCCATTTCAGACCAAACGGTGACGGTCACTACGGCTTACAGCGAGTCTCCACGAGAGGAGGCGATTTGGTTGGTTGAGTCTAACGAACTCTATGCCCAGCAGTACCGCGTTATCAGTGTTGCCGATAACGATGACGGTACGTTTACCGTGGCGGGGGCAAACCACGATCCCGACAAATATGCCCGTATTGATACCGGCGCAATCATCGATCAACGCCCCGTCAGCGTTATCCCGCCTGGCAACCAGGCACCACCAGACAACATCATCATCAGTTCTTTCTCCGTCGTACAGCAGGGCATCAGTGTCGAAACCATGCGCGCCAGCTGGGATCAGGCACCCAATGCCATTTCTTATGAGGCGCAGTGGCGTCGTAACGACGGAAACTGGGTTAACGTACCGCGCAGCTCCACCACCTCGTTTGATATTCCGGGCATTTACGCCGGACGCTACCTGGTGCGCGTGCGCGCCATCAACGCCGCTGAGATATCTTCAGGCTGGGGTTACTCGCAGGAGAAAACACTGACGGGCAAAGTGGGGAATCCACCGAAGCCGGTGGGCTTTATGGCAACGGGCATTAACTGGGGGATCCGTCTGAACTGGGGATTCCCGGCCAATACGGCGGATACGTTAAAAACGGAAATCCAGTACACGGCCAACAGCGACTTTTCCGATCCGTTGCTGCTGTCTGATGTGCCGTATCCGTCTGCCGAATATACACAGCTCGGGTTGAGAGCGGGGCAGGAATTCTGGTACCGCGCGCAGCTGGTGGACAAGACCGGGAATGAATCGGGATACACCGACTGGATCAGAGGGATGTCCAACGATAACGCCGATGACTACCTGGGCGATATTGCGGATGAATTCCTGAGCGCTGCTGATGGTGAGAGACTGACGAGCGACATCGACACCAACCTTGAAGCTGCGTTGCAGAACGCGCTTGCGAACCATGGAACTGTCGAGCACCAGTGGGCGCAGTACGGTGAGGTTCGCGCCGATATCCTGATTGTTAAAACGACCGTTGCTGAAGTCGACAAGGCGATGGCCGAGCTGTCAACGACGGTTCAGGCCCAGATAGGGGAAGTTACTGCCTCGCTGGAGGATAAGCTGACGGCCACGGTGGATGCCAACGGTGCGACAGCAATCCATACGCTGAAAGCAGGTGTCCGCATTAACGGAGTGATGTACAACGCCGGGATGTCGATTGCTGTGCTGGCGGAGGCGGGTAAACCGGTTGTCACCCGTGTCGGTTTCAATGCCAACCAGTTTGTACTGATGAGCGGCAGCGGCGACACGCAGTATTCTCCGTTCGCTGTTTACAATGGCCAGGTGTTTATCAGTGATGCCTTTATCCAGGACGGCACGATCACCAACGCCAAAATTGGCTCTTTTATTCAGTCGAACAATTACGTTCCAGACCAGGCGGGGTGGCGGCTCGATAAGGCGGGAACGTGGGTTAACTTCGGGAGCGACGCTGCGGGGGCGAGAAAGACAACGAACGTCACAGACAGCATCAGGGACAGTAACGGTGTTCTTCGCGTACAAATCGGAAAGCTGACAGGGGTGTTTTAATGACATGGGGTATTCAGACATGGGATGCCAGTGGCAATCCCAATAACTATGGCATTAAGCCCGTCTCAGTCGTGGGGCGGATACCCCTGGATTTTGGACAGATGTCGGGCTCATGGTCATTTGCAATTCCACCTGGCATGAAAGTCGGTTTCGCTGTCTCACTTGATGAAGGCACGACGCGTGTTGGCAGAAGGATTATTGCTTCAGGCAATACGATCTCCATAGAAAATGCCACTGCTGTCGGACTGGGTAATTACCCGGCTTCAAAATGTGAGCTGGTGGTTTTCATGGAGAAAGCGTAATGGCTGATTATGGCGCAATGATTATGATGGATAATGGCAATCCCTTCGTCACGCCGCAGTCAACCCCGTTTTGCCTTTACGCACGCCTGACAGCCAACTCCACGGCAACGGGTGGTAATTATCAGGGCGCAAGCGTCTCTATCCCTCTCGACGCGAGTTACCCGGCGATGGTTTTTTGTAAGACCAGCGCAACCGCTCAGGGGACTGCTGTGGGGGCGGCGAGACAAGGCAATAATATTACTGCCTCATCAAGTAATCCGGCAGGTAACGCCCACACATTAACCGTGTATATATTTGCCATTTTCCCGCAAAACCTTCCTGCATGGGGTTTTGCAATCTGGGATGCGGCGGGGAAATTGATACTGACGAATGAAAGCCGTGTGTTAACTGACCTGGTAACTGTCGGAACGCCAGGGGCAAGCGGGGGAATAAATATCGATCAGACATTAGCAGGGTCATGGGCAGTAGCGCCGGGCATTCTTGGCTCTTCACTCTGGCAAACCTCACAGGGAGGACAGCCAGTCATCATCAACGTGACGGCGAGGACGGCGTGTGCGTTTAACGGGAGTAGTACCAGAATCAACGCAGCGGGAGACCAGATCGGGCAGGGGACTGCGGCAGGGGGAACTAACACAGGTATTGCAATAACAGCCATTAACACTGCATCTTATGACTAATTGATCGTTTTGAACGATCAAATTCATTTTATTGATCTGTTATATCTATTTTATATATTTATCTCCCTGCGTTATTTTTGAATAAATAAATGTAACCAGGACGGGAAATGAAAAGAATATTAATTGTAATGGCTTGTCTTTTTATCATCAGCGCCTGCACCGGACCCCTTCTGGAAAAACAGCAGCCCGTATGCCAGGCATCGGCCATGCTGGGGGGACAGCCGAAATCAGTCCAGATTTACGGTGTCCGGGAAGTGGCAAATCAGGTTGAATATAAAGCCGGTTATCCATTTAGCTGGCGATGGGTAAATAAAAATAATTTCACACGTTCGAACTGCTCAAAATAAATAAAATCAAGAAACCCGCTTCGGCGGGTTTTTTATTACCTGAAATCAGGAGTGCTTTATGTCGGCAGGAACAATGACCCTGACAAATGGTTCAGCCATCGTCGCCGGGGCCGGAACCTCATTTTCAACCGAACTGACTGCAGGAGATTTTATTGTCACTGTGGTGGGCGGTATTCCCTATACATTGCCTGTGAAAACGGTGGGCAGTAATTTCCAGGTTGAATTGGTGAGTAACTTCACCGGGCCGACGCAATCCGGCGCTGCCTGGTATGCTGTTCCGCGCGTAGCGCTGAATATGGTGACGGCGGCAATGGTAGCCCAGAACACTGAAGCGCTTCGTGGTCTGAACTATGACAAGCAGAACTGGCAACAGCTCTTCAGCGGGACCGGAATCATTACAGTGCGGTTGCCTGACAACAGCACTTATACGGGACCGTCATGGAACAGCTTTACCACGGTTCTGGAGGGTAAAGCTTCAAAAGGCGCAAACGCCGATATCACGTCACTCTCCGGGCTAACCACTGCGTTAACGGTCGCGCAAGGTGGCACTGGGGGCACCACGGCAAGCGAAGCGCGTGACGCGTTAGGCGTGCAGTACGGCAATGCCACCGGAACGGTAGCGCAGGGTAACGATGCCCGTCTGGGTACCGTGAATAATAAATCGGGCGGGGTGATTTCAGGCGCCGTGGAAATTACTCCCCCTGTCGACCCCAGCGGCAATGCCGCGTCCATAACTGTCCAGCAGGGCAAAAATAACACCGGGGATACGATGGGTAACGCCCTGCAGATGAGCGTGGCAAATGGTTACAACCCTAACGCTGGTTTTTATGTTAACTCTATCCGCGGATACTGGTATTCAGGAAGCTGGCAGCTAGGCGGCGCGCGAGGCGGAGGTGCGAACCTTCAGTCGGTAGTCCTGGGAGTAAAAGGTGATAGTTCGTCTCCGACGGTCAGCTGGTCATTCAATGCAAATGGGCAGGCCGTTGGGACCTGGACTCCAGCCTCCGACGAACGTATCAAAGAGAACATTTCGATCATCACAGAGCCGCTGGTAAAAATGCGGCAACTACGCGGAAGGGAGTGGGACCGTACTGATACGAATCAGCACGGCTACGGGTTCGTAGCGCAGGAGGTCGAGAAGGTATTTCCAGCAGCGGTAAGCACATTCGGCGACGTAACGCTGGTGAATGGCGAAGTAGTGCACGACGCCAGGAACGTCGACACTTGGAGCGTTGCGGCGGCGCTACACCATGAAGCGATCCTTGTATTAATGACTGAGGTTGAAGAACTGAAAAACCAGGTTAAATTCCTTGCCTCGAAAGAGATGTAATTGTGAGCATCCGGATACAGCGTTGAAAATTTACAAATCATCAATTCTGTTTGGGAAGAGAAACTTATTAACGAAGCGGTGAACCTTTGAGCAGGCTGTACCATTACTGAGTCTTGTACACAATCCGGATTAATACTACTGTATATAAAAACAGTATAAAGGGTATAAATATGGAGCTCTACAGACCAGCAGAGTTGCGCGAGATAATTACCATCCCACTTTTCAGCGACTTGGTTCAATGTGGGTTCCCCAGCCCTGCAGCAGACTATGTCGAACAGCGCATCGATCTAAATGAGTTACTGGTGCAGCACCCAAGTGCCACATACTTTGTAAAAGCTGCTGGTGACTCAATGATTGAAGCGGGTATAAGCGACGGGGATCTGCTGGTCGTAGATAGTTCACGCACTGCTGAGCACGGTGATATTGTGATCGCCGCAGTAGAAGGGGAGTTTACTGTCAAACGTCTGCAGCTTCGACCTACCGTCCAGTTGAATCCCATGAACAGCGCCTACAGCCCGATCATAGTTGGCGGCGAAGATACCCTCGATGTATTTGGTGTCGTGACCTTCATTGTTAAGTCTGCAGGCTGAATATGTTTGCGCTCTGCGACGTGAATTCATTCTACGCCTCATGCGAGACGGTATTCAGACCTGACCTGAGGGGGCGGCCGGTGGTCGTTCTCTCGAATAACGATGGCTGTGTAATTGCAAGATCTGCCGAGGCCAAGACTGCTGGAATTACCATGGGGGATCCCTTGTTCAAGCAAAAGGAATTGTTCCGGCGCGCCGGCGTTGTTTGCTTCAGCAGTAACTACGAGCTCTACGCTGACATGTCCAACAGGGTAATGACCACGCTGGAAGAAATGAGCCCCCGCGTCGAAATTTACAGTATCGACGAGGCCTTTTGTGACCTGACCGGTGTACGGAACTGTCGGGACCTGACTGATTTTGGCCAAGAGATCCGCGCGACGGTTCTCAAACGGACACATCTTACCGTCGGCGTTGGCATTGCACAGACTAAAACTCTGGCAAAACTTGCAAACCACGCCGCGAAGAAATGGCAGCGGCAGACGGGGGGAGTAGTTGACCTGTCTAACATCGATCGCCAGCGCCGTCTGCTTGCGCTAGTGCCTGTAGAGGATGTCTGGGGCGTGGGTCGGCGCATTAGCAAGAAACTCAATGCCATGGGCATCAAAACTGCGCTGGACCTCTCAGAACAGAGCACCTGGATTATCCGTAAACACTTTAATGTTGTGCTCGAGCGAACGGTACGCGAGCTGCGCGGTGAACCTTGTCTTGATTTGGAAGAGTTTGCACCAGCAAAGCAGGAAATCGTCTGCAGCCGTTCCTTTGGCGAACGGGTCACAGAATACGAACAGATGCGCCAGGCGATATGCTCTTATGCTGCGCGTGGCGCCGAGAAACTTCGCGGCGAGCATCAGTATTGCCGGTTTATCTCGGCGTTCGTGAAAACGTCGCCTTTCGCGCTGAATGAGCCCTATTACGGCAATAGTTCATCGGTTAAGTTACTGACACCCACGCAGGACAGCCGGGACATTATCAACGCTGCGGTAAAGTGTCTGGACGCCATCTGGAAGGATGGTCACCGGTATCAGAAGGCGGGGATCATGCTTGGTGACTTCTTCAGTCAGGGCGTGGCTCAATTGAACCTCTTTGAAGAGAACAGGCCTCGCGCCGGTAGCGATAGGCTCATGGAGGTGCTGGACCATTTGAATGCAAAAGATGGTAAGGGAACGCTTTACTTTGCCGGACAGGGCATACAGCAGCAGTGGCAGATGAAGCGTGAAATGTTATCTCCACGCTACACCACAAGGTTTTCAGACCTTCTTAGGATTCGATGATTTTTGATTCCTGGGTCCGCTTAGTGCCAGTAGCGGACAATAAAACATTTAATTTCACATTAATTATGAGAATGGCCCCTTACTGATGAGATGCAGGGGACCGTAATGTTAAAGAATGTGATTTCCAATTACGTCTGGCATTATTCAATGCCAACAGGTTCAGGGCCACGGAATGCTCGTCGCCATTCGCTGGGACTTACGCCGAATTTTGATTTAAAATTTTGACGGAATGAAATCGGTGACTGAAATCCGGCCATTTCCGCGACCTTCTCAATACTGTGATCTGTTGTCTCCAGCAGTTCCTGACTTCGCTGAAGTCTTTCCGCATTGATCCAGTCTGCCAGGGTGGTACCGGTGGCCTTAAGAAAGTGACGAGTCAGCGTTCGCCGGCTCATGCTGACAAACCCGGCCAGAGAGTCAAGGTCGTGGGGTTTATCCAGATTACGGCGCAGATAATCCATTAATTCATTCATTTTGCTGTCCCGTGTGGTAACCGGGACCGGGCGTTCGATGAACTGAGCCTGACCACCCTCACGGTAAGGCGGAACGACCATTCTTCTTGCCACACGGTTAGCCACTGCCGAACCGTAGTGATCACGGATTATATTCAGGCAACAATCAATACCAGCTGCTGTTCCGGCAGAGGTAATAAGTCTTTCGTCAGTGGTATATAGTGAATTACTGTCCAGATGAACCGCAGGAAAGCGCTCTGTGAAGTCTTTTTCATATTCCCAGTGTGTGGCGGCACGGTGTCCGTCGAGCAGGCCGGCGTACGCCAATACATAAGTTCCCAGACAAAGCCCCACCACCTGAGCGCCCCGCTCCCATGCGCTTTTCAGTTTATCCAGGAGTGCCTGTTCCGGTTTTTCATCAGGGTTGTTCCAGTAAGGCACGATAACAATGTCGGCAGAGTCAAGCTGTTCCAGTCCGTGCTCCACGTGAATGGATAATCCAATATCAGACTGAACAATGCCCGGCTCCTGAGCGCAAATTACGACGCGGAACAAATCAGGCTCCGGCATAGAGGGGCCGAAAAGAATACAGGGAACAGAAAAGTGAAAAGGGCTGAATCCGTTCGTGGGAATGATGGCAACCGTCAAAGCAGACATAGTATTTACCTTTTTGAAGTGACAGCTCCCTGAACTCATGCTGCCGGAACCTATACTTACACCGGCTGCGGAGAAACAGGCAGCCGGTCTTTAATACGTTTACCCCGCATCAGGTCTCGTTGACAGTCAGAAAACGAGACTCTCTCCGTCTGCCGGAATCAGCACCTGATCCTGAATGCCGTGCTCGAGGGTAAACTCGCGCAGCTCTGCACGGGTAAGCAGGCAATGGTTAATTGATTCCATATGAGAAGCCACAATGGTCGCTTCCGGCAGCATCTTCAGCGTGCGTAACGTATCCTCTTTACCCATAATGATCGGGCCGTAAAGATCGTTAACCGCATAGCCAGTATTCAGCACCACGACTGCGGGCTGGAAGCGCTGCAGATTTTTTGCATAAGGTTTCACCCAAACGGTGTCCCCTGCAATATATAACGTTTTTTCAGCGTTATGCGTAAATACCAGCCCACAGGCATCTCCCAGTAACTCTCCCCATTCAGCATCAGCGTAGAGCTCATTACTGCCGTGTTGCCCGTCAGTTTTGTAGATTGTCAGACCATCCACAAAATGGTTTTCCTCTTTCAGCACGCGAATATTGAGAAAACCCTGAGACCGGAGCAGGGACGCATCATGATCATCCTGCGTATAGATGAGCATTGTTTTAGGAACAGCCTTTTGTGCCGCCTCGTCCCAGTGGTCTGTGTGCGTGTGCGTCAGGAGCACAGCATCAACGTTCAGCAAATCTTCTACTGATACGGGCAGAGGGACCATAGGATTGCGAAGATGCGGCCGGGCATTTCCGGCAAAACCATCCCAGGCGTCTTTTTCAGCCAGCATTGGATCGATAAGGAATTTTTTACCGGCATATTCAAGCACGAGGGTGGCATTACGGATTTGCGTTAACTTCATTTATAACTCCAGAGATTCATCAGATTTCAGACCACAGCCCTTCACGGTAAACGTCCTTAGTGGCTGCAGGTGGGATAACTATACGTAATCTCCGCAGAAGCCCGTGAGAGACGCAAAAGTCATTAAGCGATGAAATCAGGTCATCCTGAGTTTTCCCTGCTCCAGCCGTAGCCACGCGACAGCCTGTAAGAATCAGAGATCGCAGAAGCTGGAAAAGCTGAGGCTTCTCCGGCTGTCAAACATCGGGCTGAACATGCTTATTGCCTGTTCAACCCGTACACAATTACGTTAAGTAAGTTATTCGACGCTACAGCGGGCCTGAAGTCCCGACAGGGCAAGATCGCTGATCGCTTTAGTTGGTGCAGCACAGCCTGCAGCGATGATGTGCACCCTCATACCCTCTGCCTGAGGAGAAAGCGCAGTATGCGTGACACAGTGCTGCGTCATCATGCCGGTCAGATAAATATCAGAAATACCCTTTTCTCTCAGCAGGGCCTCAAGCTGGGTTTCAAAGAAGCTGTCGGCTTCTTTTTTAACGATTACAGGAGCATGGCCTAGTGCCGCAGCAATCTCAGAATGGATTTTTACTCCCTCGCTTTCTGGCCTGAAAAAAGGACCATCAGGTGAAGTAACATGCTGAACACCAATGACTAGCCAGCCTTCTTCGTACGCTTTTTCGATAGCCCGGACGGCCGCCTGACAAGCTGCGTCTGGCGCATCAAGTGGAAAGGCTCCGCCAGGGAAGTAATCGTTCTGGATGTCGATAACGATCAGGGCATTTTTCATCATTAATCCTTACGTTTGTGCAGGCATGAGAGATACGGTGTGGGTCCATTCAGAACAAAATTCAGTCTGACACAGACACTCTGACGTTACATCACGGGGCAACTCAGGCACCGCGTCGTGTTTGATTAAACCTATCAGCGCCTCCGTATAAGGCAAAGACGCTTCCGGGTCATACTTCAATGTTATCGGGCCAACCTGCCTGCAAGTGGCGGTTCGCTTTATGGCTTAATGCCTGGTAGGTTTGATCGTACGGTTCATATGCAGGGTCAGCCCCAGCATCGGTACAATCATAGAAATGAGCCAGGGTATCAGGATAAGATGCATGTTCTTCCAGCCAAACGTATTCAGCAGAGGGCCGGCACCCAGTGAACACAATAGACTGAAGATAAACACGCTCATGTCATTCGCGGCCTGGGCAACGCCTTTTTCACCTGCTGAATATGTGGTTGCCAGCAGGCTGGTTCCCCCGATGTAGAGAAAATTCCAGCCGATTCCCATCAGGGTCAGCGCGGCGGCAAAGAATCCCCAGGTGACGCCAGTGAACACCAGTGCGATATATGCAACCAGAAGAATGATCCCCGCCAGCATAATGTTAATGACGCCGAACCGATCGATGAGTTTCCCGGTAAAAAAAGAGGGAACGAACCGTCCAAGTATATGGAGCTGGATAACCAGCGCTATTTGGGAAAGATCAAAACCGTAGTGCTTCATTGCAATGGGGGTGGCCGTCAGTCCCAGAACCATGATGCCAAATCCTGAAGCCCCTGAAAAAAGAGCGACCAGATAGGCTGGCTGAAAAACGATCTTTTTCCATGGGCGACTTAACACAGGCGCTGAAATTCCAGAGGCCTGAGTGGGGATATCTAAGCGCGTAAGCAAAAGTAAACCCAGCGATGCCAGTATGCCCATAAAAAGGAATGAGCCTACATAAGGTACGCTGAACAGCGTACTGCCAAAGCTTGCCAGAAAAGGGCCTAACAGGGCAGCGATGACTCCGCCAGCCAGAACCAGTGAAATGGCCCTGCTGCGAAAGGCCGGAAGCGCTACTTCACCTGCAGCAAAACGGAAAAATTGCGCAAAGGCCTGGTATATCCCCAGGAGGAACATCCCGAAACAAAGCAGCATAAATGAATGCTGTATCATTGCCGCCACTGAAATAATGGCTGCCACGATCCCAAGCAGAGTACCCGTAATGAATCCCCTTTTTCTGCCAGCCTGAGCCATCCATAAAGACGCAGGAAACATTGCCAGTACCGTCCCCAGACTTGCCATGGAAATGGGGACGGTTACCAGGGAGGGGTCAGTCGTCAGGATAGCGCCTGCCAGCGCGCCTATCGTCATGATCAGAACCGATATCGACTGAAAGAGGGCCTGCGAACCCGCAAGTATCAGGACCTGCCGATACATATTTCTCATAATAGTGAAGCTCCGGAACGAAATTAAGCAGGCGGCGGAAACTGTAGCAGGCCGGAATCTGTTTCCTGTTTCAAGTCAGAGTGAACCGAAACTGACCGTATTATGGTGGCCGGAAAATAACGTCAACGTCATTCAGCAACAAAAACTTCACACCGCTGGAAAATACATGATAAGAAGAGTGGGCAACCCGCGTGAGAAGGCTAATAGCCAATTATCAATGAAATCGGGTCAGGTTAACTTCATTTTTGACAGTAATGCTGTGATGAAAAATAATACGGACAGCAGGCTCACTGAACAGTTAATTTTCACAAGCAGAACAAAAATCATAATGACCCAATTCCATCCAAACTTGTCCTGATGGGCATGGTAATACCTGCAGGTTATAATTTACTATGTATTTCGTGATGCTGCATACCTGAGTGTTATCTTTTAAACTCACGATATTTGTATTGTTAAAATACGTTTAGCGCGGCTTCTGTTATTTAAATATCTTATCTGGAGATGAAATGAACATTAATAAATTACTTGCTGCTGTTATCCTGAGCACAACAATTGTAACATCGGCATTTGCGGGCGATCACTATCAACAAATCCGTAATGCGACAGGCCGAGTGGAAATAGCAGGGAAAACATTTCTTATCGATCCTATGCTAGCCAAAAAGGACGCGTATCCTGGTTTTGAGAATACTCATAACAGCCAGCTAAGATTCCCGTTAGTTGAATTGCCGGTAACTATTGAAAATACTTACAAAGGAGTGGAAGGAATAATCGTTACTCATACCCACCTGGATCACTGGGATCCGGCAGCTGCCAAGCTATTACATAAAGATATCCTAATTATTACTCAACATGAAGAGGATGCGCAGCTAATCCGGAATCAGGGCTTCAAAAATGTAAAAGTGTTGAATGGCTCCATGCAGTTTGGGGATGTCACATTAGTGAAAACACACGGTGCTCACGGTACAGACGAGATGTTTGCATCCCCCCTCAGCGAGATACTCGGTGAAGCTATGGGGGTCGTATTCAAAGCTAAAGACCATAAAACAGTTTACCTCGCCGGTGATACTCTCTGGAATGCTGAAGTTAACAAGGCGATCGTAAAATACAAGCCGGATGTGCTAGTACTGAACACAGGAGATGCACGTAATCTTACCTTCCCTGATTCAGGTATTATTATGGGCACAAAAGATGTTCGTCACGCGTATGAAATGCTGCCTGAGGCCAAGATTATTACGGTCCATATGGACGCTGTAAACCATACAACTGTCAGCCGCGCTGATATGCGGGCCTATATTAAAGAAAACAAGCTTGATGATCGTGTGGTAGTACCGAATGATGGTGAAACAGTAAAATATTAACACTATCGACTTCCTATACTTTAGAAACCAGTCTCCTCAGGCTGGTTTTTTACGCTGATTAATAATTAATGTCACAAAGCGTCCGCTTCTCGCTCATTGCGGAAGGTGTTCAACTCAGTTGCCCATCCTGTTCAAGGAGTAGACGTCTAATGGTTCTAAAATATTCTGATTGTAGAGAGAGATTGTATCGACCACTTCACCATGATAATCACTCCTTTTTTACGACATGATCAGAGAGCTAATCTCTTCAGATTTCAAGGGTTTTGAAAAATACCAGCCTTGCGCATAGCAGTCAGGGATATTGTCCAAAAGAAAACGATACTGTGTTTCCGTTTCAACTCCTTCAAAAACAACTAGTTTCGGCATTTTATTTAACATTCCGATTAGGCCTGACAGGACAGGGTTAACTGAAGATTCAGTACCAATACAATCAATCAAGGATTTATCGATTTTAATTTCTTCAACATCAAGTAATGAAAGCCAGTTAAGATTTGAGTAGCCGGTTCCGAAATCGTCTAGGGCGAACCGGATACCAGAGTCTTTGTAAGAGAGTATTGCCTTTTTTATCTCCTCGATACTGGCATTTTGTCTTTCAGTAATCTCAAGCATAATTAGGTTGCCCGGGATCTTTTCCCGCTCAAGGGTGGTGAAAAGTTTGGCCCGAAAGGTGTCATCACAGATATCCGAACAGTTAACATTGATGCTCAGAATAATATTGTAGCGATGCAATATAGGTGCAAACTCAGCGAGAGCATGTTCTACAACATAAAGACTTATTTTATTGATCAACCCATTTTTTTCGGCGAGCGGAATAAAAATATCTGGCCCTATACTTCCCATGTGACTATCATTCCAGCGTATCAGAGCTTCTACCCCTGTAACACGATGTGTTTCAACATTATAAATAGGCTGATAAACGAAATTGAAATCCTTGTTGAGGATGGCACTTTCAAATCGAGAAAGTAAAGACTGATTTTTCCCTGTGATACTTATATAGAGTGCAGAATTTAAAAAACCTATAATAATCGATATGGAAAAAAGAAAGGCTAAGATGTAAGGGTTGTTATTGAAGAGAATGGGGAACTCTGTGCCAGTAATAACGCAAATATCTTCAAGCATGCTACAAGAGCGAGTGGTCATGTAATTAAATAGATATGTTTTGCGATGTTCAATCGCCTCCAATAAATCTGTCTTATTCCCGATGTTAAAAAAATGATTTTTATGATTAAAATCACCTACAATAGCGCTAAAATTCATTTGTTCTGCTTCTTTCCAGAAGCGCTGAAAAGCAAAAGGGGAAACGGTAATGGCAAAGTTTTTTGTATAAAGTACATCTGCGATAATATTTTCTTCAATCTGCGCATCAAAAACCCAGACATAACTTCCGCGGTGCACTTTATTTCTGTATAAATTCAAGGAAAGAGGAGTGCTAAGCGTCCCCCAGAGCGCAGAGCAGACAACGTGCTGATCGCTGACATAGGCAATATCTTTGATGAGGGGATATGGCCAGAGACGTTTTCTTAGTTGATGGAGATACTGTTCACTGCAGGGGGGATAGACTGAGAATTCATCACGTAAACCATCAATCAGCTGAACCTGCTTAATCAAACTGTCACTTCTTGAAAGGATTGAATCAGCATAATTTTCAATTTTTTCATGAAGATAATAGTAATATATGCCTGAGCCTAGTCCGTAACACAGGACAATAGTTAACATCACCGATACAAGATACACCCCGGGGCGGTTAATTGCTAAATACAGAATTCTTAGTTTCATTCTGACAGTATCACCTTGTTATTATCTTTGTCTGAATGCCGCCGATACTACATGTTTAATATACATTTATCCCATCCGTAGAATGCTCATCGTGCGCCACTTTTAGCAAGTATCGGCTAAAAGCATAAATACTTTAGTACATAAAAGCAGATACTTTAATAAACTATTTAGTTTTTATTAAAAATGTGTCCCTCCTCAAAATAGGTAGGTTTTTTTGAATCGACGAATAATTTTATCCATTATCACCTTCGAATCAGGTATATCATGTAATGTGACAGGACAATCTTGAAAAATGATGGAGAGAAAATAATGAAAAAAATACGTATACGTTTTAAGCTATCGCTTTGACATTCCTGCCCGAACTCCCAGTAGTTAATTTGTTCCTCCAGTATTTTAAGGTGTTCGTCAACGCTGTCATGCTTTCCAAAGTGGATGTTTTTGTTGGCAGATTTTGCTAGTTCCCATTTTTGTCCTTGGCCTGTCCCCGTTGAGTAACGCATTGTTATGTTTGTAATGCGTACTCTGGAGCCTGAATAATTTTGTACTTCCGCTTTTCGCTCATAGCTGACCTCACGTCGCTTCAGGCGGTCCGCTTTATAGGATAGGTAAAAATGTAGCGCGCTGGTTAAATCTTACAATCGGATGGGTGGGGATTATGTTGTGATACATGTAGGCGTAAGCGGCACGTCGCGAAACTGGAAGAAGCAGCGCAAAGGTAAAGTTATGTCCCGAAGCGGGTATCGTTTATTAATTATGCGAAATACGAGCATTTAGAGTGGGTGATGTGACATTTTTGAGAGAGATTCTTCCCCAAAACGATACGCAACCTACTGAATAGCATGAGGTTCTATTATCGGTGGAAATGGTGCAAATCAATGCTTCGAACTCAAGTTAACTTATTGTTTATAATGAATAAAAACGGCAGTTGAATAGTATGCTTTGCCCATATCTTTGGCGGCGGATACGCGGCGGGATATTACGCTTATTTATGGACACAAATGCTGGCCGACGACGGTTATCAGTGGTTTGAAGAGCATGGTGGATTGACGCGTGAAAACGGACAGAAATTCCGTGAAGCCATTTTATCGCGCGGGAACAGCACGGATTTAGCTGAACTTTATCGTGAGTGGCGTGGACACGATCCAAAGCTTGAACCGATGCTGGTGAATCGTGGGTTGAACGGATAAGCGATATTTATGCTGGACAAAAAACCGGGTGCAATAATGCCCGGTTTTTTTATATTCGATTTCCTTTCATAAAGCGGCTGCGCGTCCGCAATTCCACGGTTAAACATCACAAATATTGTCACGTTTGGGTCCCCTATTTCCTTACATCGATGCATGTAAAAAAACTTTTATCCGATAGAACCCCGCAGGGGGAGGTCTCTTTAATGAGTAATTGTGTCTCTTTGCTTAAGAACTGGCGTGATATATAGCGTAAATGCGCATCTTAATAGTTAATTTATCAAGGGGATGTTTTTAAGATGTGACAACGCACGTATAATAGAAATATATGATAAGAAAGGGAAATATGAATATGTTTAGAGGCCTCGCTTTCGCAATATGCCTGCTGACCCCGGTAATTTGCTTTGGGGCAGCACATGAAGAAATATTGCGTTTAAATGCAGAACAAAAGGCGGGTAGTCAGCTTGTTTGTCATGTGCCACTGAATATTATCGTCGACCAGAAGCCCGTTACACTGGATTTTAAAAACAGTATGAAGGTGATTTCAAATCGTGGTAGCACCAGGACATATCAGGTTATCGCAACGTTTGTACCGAATGGCACAACCACACCTGTTATCACACAACACTACCGCCTCAACGTCATTACCGACGAAACAGGCCAAACACATAAAATCGATCCGAACAGCGTCAGCGTAACAAGTCCATACTCTACGGAGATGGCTAAAAACAATGAATCCCAGCTGCGTAATGCACCTGAAAGTTATCAATCTGATAGCATGGTGACGGTGACTGATTTCCCGAACTTCGAGATTCAGGGATATGAAAATGGCCCTGTAACTCAATGTACTATCGTGTCTGATAAAAGTAATGGATAGTGCGCGCCGTAGGTAAAGGATGCTCACTATGGGTCGGGGGGAGATGGTTCCCTAAATAGCACAGCATAAAAAAGCCGGATTTTAACCCGGCTTTTTAAGATGTTTACGCCAGCTCGTTCGGGCTGGTTTCGCCTTTTTCCAGTTGCTGCAAGTTGCCGAGCGTCGTTTCCGAAATGCTGATCAGCGCTTCGGCGGTTAAAAACGCCTGGTGCCCGGTAAACAACACGTTATGACAGGCGGACAGGCGGCGGAACACGTCGTCCTGAATCACATCGTTAGACTTGTCTTCAAAGAACAGATCGCGTTCGTTCTCATAAACGTCCATCCCCAGTGCGCCGATTTTTTGCGTTTTCAGTGCTTCGATGGCGGCCTGAGAATCAATCAGGGCACCACGGCTGGTGTTAATGATCATCACACCGTCTTTCATCTGTTCGAATGCGCTTTCATTCAGCAGATGATAGTTTTCTGGCGTCAGGGGGCAGTGCAGTGAAATGACGTCCGACTCGGAGAACAGCGTTGGCAGATCGACATACTCGACGCCCAGCTCAAGCGCAGCGGCGCTTGGGTACGGATCAAACGCCAGCAGACGCATGCCGAAACCTTTCAGAATGCGCAGGGCGGCGATCCCGATTTTACCCGTACCAATCACCCCGGCGGTTTTGCCGTACATAGTGAAGCCGGTCAGGCCTTCGAGAGAGAAGTTTGCATCGCGGGTACGCTGATAAGCGCGGTGAATACGACGGTTCAGCGACATCATCATCCCGATGGCATGTTCTGCAACCGCTTCAGGCGAATACGCCGGAACGCGGACCACCTTCAGACCCAGCTCTTTGGCAGCGTCCAAATCGACGTTATTGAAGCCTGCACAGCGCAGAGCGATGTATTTCACGCCGTGCTTTTTCAACTCTTCCAGAACCGGACGGCTACCGTCGTCATTCACAAAAATACAGACGGCTTCGCAGCCATGCGCAGTTTTGGCGGTTTTTTCGTTCAGCAGAAAGTCGAAAAATTCAAGTTCGAACCCGTAAGGCTCGTTAACATGTTGCAGATACTTTTTATCGTACTGTTTCGTGCTATATACCGCGAGTTTCATAAGACTTTCTCCAGTGATTTTACATTCACGTTAGCATGATTAAAATATTCTTACAATTTCTAAAATATTATTGATTTCAATAAGTTCGATGAATAATTTTACAGCATCTATCCTTAAAAAAGGCGTTGGCTACACTTGATTGACTAAACATGACACAATACGGAGCAATGCAGGCTTATTTATTTCGCAAAATCAGGATATTAACTGCCCATGAAGGGTAAATACAAAGCCGCAATCGCGCTCCTGTTACTGATCATACTTTTGCCGCTGACGCTGCTGATGACGCTCGCCCAGTGGGTACCGACGCTTGCCGGGATTTGGCTGCCCGTCGGGACGCGTATTGCGTTCGAGCAAAGCCCACGCCTCAGCCGTAACCACATTGTGATTCCCGATCTCCGCTATCTGGTCGAAGATTGCGAAATCGCCCGCGTCGAGAACGCCACGCTTTCGCACCCCAGTCGCTGGAAACTTGAGGTCGGCGCGCTGGATCTCAATACCGCCTGCCTTAATAAATTGCCGCAAGCAGAGCAATCCCTGGCTGCGCCCAAAACGCTCGCCGAATGGCAATCCATGCTGCCGTACACCTGGCTCACCATCGATCGTTTGACATTATCGCCATGGCAACAGTGGCAGGGAAAGCTCAACGTATCATTGACGCCATCAATGCAGGAAATCACTTATCAGGGTGAACAGGTCAAAGTACGCGGTAAATTACGCGGTCAAAGCCTGACCATCAGTGAGTTCGAGCTTCACCTTCCTCAGTCGGAACAGCCTATCAAGCTGGCCGGTGAATTTACCCTGCCATTAATACTGGATGGCGCTCCCGTGCAAGGCCACGCGCAGGCGACATTTAACGTGCCGCAAATTCCGTCGCTGGTGGATGCCGATCTCGACTGGGAAGACAACCGTGGACAGCTGGTGGTCATGGCGCGGGGTAACCCCGATCCGCTGCTTGATTTACCCTGGCAGCTTACCGCAGAACAGTTAACGGTCAGTGACGGACGCTGGCACTGGGATCTCTCCGGTTTGCCGCTGAGCGGACGCGTTGGCGTCAAAGTGGAGAACTGGCAACAGGGCCTCGAATCCGCAACGATCAGCGGTCGTTTGAACATCCTGACGCAGGGCGATGCCGGCAAAGGGAACGCGGTGCTAACCCTTGGGCCGGGCAAACTCAGCATGGACAACAGCGCCATGCCGCTCCAGCTGACGGGCGAAGCCAAACAAAACGATCTGATTCTGTATGCCATTCTTCCGGCCCAATTTACGGGCAGCCTGGCCGACCCACAGCTGACGTTTGAACCGGGTGCACTGCTGCGTTCGCGCGGTCGAATTATTGATTCACTGAATATAGACGAAATTCGCTGGCCGTTGGCGGGGGTTAAGCTCTCACAAAAGGGCGTCGACGGACGTTTGCAGGCGATCCTCAAGGCGCATGAAAACGAGATGGGCGATTTTGTGCTGCATCTCGACGGACAGGCGAACGACTTTTTGGCGGACAAAGGGCTGTGGCGCTGGCGCTACTGGGGTGACGGACATTTCACGCCGATGAATGCGCGCTGGGATGTGGCCGGGAAAGGCGAATGGCGCGACAGCGCGATTGAGTTGACCGCCTTGTCGACCGGATTCGATAAGCTGGAATACGGCACCATGCTGGTGAGCAAACCCCGGCTGGTGCTTGAGCACCCGGTTCGCTGGCAGCGTAATGAAACCGATCCGCACTTTAGTGGGGCGCTATCGCTGGATGCGCAGCAGACGACATTTTCTGGCGGAAGCGTACTCCCGCCATCGACGCTTAAATTCAGCGTCGACGGGCGTGATCCGACATTTTTCCAGTTTAAAGGCGATCTGCATGCGGACAAGATCGGCCCGGTTCAGGTGAACGGTCGTTGGGACGGGGAACGCCTGCGCGGACAGGCGTGGTGGCCAAAACAGTCGCTCAACGTGTTCCAGCCGTTGGTTCCGCCCGACTGGAAAATGAACCTGCGCGAGGGTGAGCTTTATGCGCAAGTGGCGTTTTCGGCGGCCGCAGGCCAGGGCTTTGAAGCGGGCGGGCACGGCGTGTTGAAAAGCGGCAGCGTCTGGATGCCGGACAACCAAATCAACGGCGCGGATTTTGTCCTGCCGTTTCGTTTTAGCGAGGGTACATGGTCCCTCGGAACGCGCGGTCCGGTGACGTTGCGCATCGCGGAAGTCGTTAACCAGGTCACCGCGCGGAATATCACGGCCGATTTGCAGGGTGATTATCCGTGGAGTGAAGATAATCCGCTCCTGCTCACCAACGTTAGCACCGACATTTTGGGCGGGAAAATCACGATGCAACAGTTGCGGATGCCCCAGCACGATCCGGCGCTGCTCCGGGTGCAAAATATTTCTGCCAGCGAATTGATAAGCGCAGTCAATCCGAAGCAATTTACGATGTCCGGCCCGGTCAGCGGGGCGCTGCCGTTCTGGCTGGAAAACGAAAATTGGATAATCAAAGACGGCTGGTTAACCAATCCCGGCCCGATGACATTACGTATTGATAAAGACACGGCAGATGCCATCGTCAAAGACAATATAGCGGCGGGCGTGGCGATTAACTGGCTTCGTTATATGGAAATATCTCGCTCGTGGACGAAAATCAATGTAGATAATTTAGGTGTCCTGACCATGCAGGCCGCCATCAGCGGTACCAGCCGTGTCGATGGCAAAAGCAATGCGGTGAATCTCAATTACACCCATGAAGAAAACATTTTTACCCTGTGGCGCAGCCTGCGCTATGGCGATAATTTACAGGCATGGCTTGAGCAACATGCGGCGTTACCTGAAGCCCGCTGTCCGACAGGCAAGGAATGTGAGGAACAACGATGAAAAAGCTGGCAGGCGCGCTAGGCGTAGTTATTGTCTCAATGCTGACAGGCTGTACGCCGCGTATCGAAGTGGCCGCTCCCAAAGAGCCGATCACCATCAATATGAACGTCAAAATCGAACACGAAATCCATATCAAAGTGGATAAAGACGTCGAAACGCTGCTGAAATCGCGCAGCGATCTGTTCTGAGGATGCCATGAAAAAACGACTCGCATTCGGCCTTCTGGTGCTGGCTATGAGCGCTCAGGTGCAGGCGATAACGCTAAATGAAGCGCGTGCGCAGGGGCGCGTTGGGGAAACGCTGAGTGGTTACCTCGCGCCAGTGCGTCAGGATCCAGAAACTCTGGCGCTGGTGGGCGACATTAACGCCGCGCGCAGTGAGAGCTACCAAAAACTAGCTGACAGCAATAATCTGCCGGTGGATGAAGTAGCAAAAATGGCGGGGCAAAAGCTGGTTGCACGGGCGCAGCCGGGCGAATACGTCAAAGGCATTAACGGGAAATGGTTGAAAAAATGAGCCCTGATCGCGCCTGTCACCTTAGCAACGCCAGGAGCCAAAATACGACTTTAACGACAATGATAAAGAGCGAACATCTTCAATGCCTTAGATAAATGTGACCATCGTAAAGGCCACTGATAAAGGACGATCCTCGGCAAATCTTGCACTAAAACCGTCAGCAAACCTTTCATTAAACCCGTCGGCAAATTCTTCACTAAAACTGTCAGCAAACCCTTCACTTAAACCTCTGCATCCGTTTTCGTTTTTCGCGCGTAGCGGGTCAGGGAAACGACTGCTCAGCGCTCAGCGATGCTACCGTTGTATGTTTTCTCCCTCTCCCCGTGGGAGAGGGTTGGGGTGAGGGCATCAGACGACGCGATCACACGGCCCAGCGGTCACGTCCAGCCTCTTTGGCGCTATACAGTGCATTATCAGCCTGAGCAATTAACTGGCTCACACTCAATCCTGACGTCATTCCGGCAATCCCCATGCTCACCGTCACGCAATCACTCACTTTTGAAGCGCTATGCGCAATCGCGAAAGCGCGCAACGTATCCTGAATGCGTGCCGCCACCTGTTCCGCCATTTCTGTGGAACAATCGAAAAGAATCACCACAAACTCTTCCCCACCATAGCGCGACACCACATCATCGGGCGTGCGCACCGACTGTTTCAGCGCCTGCGCCACGCGAGCCAGACATTCGTCTCCCGCCTGGTGGCCGTAGGTATCGTTGTAGAGCTTGAAATAATCGACGTCGAGCATAATCAGCGAAAAGGATTTCTGCTGGCTGACCGCGTTTTCGAGGACGCCTTCCATCGCGCGGCGATTGGCCGTTTCGGTCAGCGCATCCTGATGCGCCAGTGCGTCCAGGCGCGCGATCAGCATCTGATTTTGCTGATTACGCTGCCAGGCTTCATCGAACCAACGCAGTAAAAGAATGCGCCCGAAGATAATAATCAACGTAAACACCAGCCAAAGGGTGGCGAAGCGAATATTCACCCCGTGATTAAGCATGATGCTTGCAACCGGAAGCGCCAGCCACAGCGGCAGCACGTAGCAGAGCAGGCCACTCAAATGATAATACAGGGCGGCAATCGCGGTGAGGATCAAAATGACGTACAGCGGCCAGGCGTGCGGCAGCTTCCAGTCAACAATGAACCAGAAACAGCACACGGACCAGATAGCACTCAGAACCAGCAGCGAAGCGCCGATCCCCCGATAATGGCGCCAGGCCATCAAAATCAGCATCGCCGAGAGGCTGATGATGCCGAGCATCGCGCTGTTGATCAGCATACTGGCATGCGACGAAACCTGGTAAAAGGCGTCGATGTTGTCGAACAGACTGTTGCGTAGCCAAATTACCAGCGCAAAGCTGACGTTCACAAAGGCCAGCCAGGGCATGTTCATTGCCAGCCCGCGCGCCACCATGGCTTCGCGAGTCGGCCAGGTCGTTAGCTCAGGTCGCGGATGTTGTCGTTTTTCCATTAATTTTTTATCGCTGCTTAAAAGAGTCTGGACCGTGATAAACGGATACATGTTCTCATTGCCTGCGTTACAGTGTCACCGTTTAGTGAGCGCAGGGGCACTGGAAACTGATATGAGTCTGGCAGCATTATAACGAGGGTCAATGTGTAAACGTGATTTTGCCAACGTAGACGGGACGGCCGTGTCGAATATCGTTTAATCGAAGGGAAAAGCAGGGTAAGCGCGAAGCGTTGAGCGTGTGTCCGGGGATAATGAAAAACCCTCCCACCGGGCGGTGAGAGGGTGAAATCTTATGCAGCCACCAGGCTGTCGATGGCAGCTTTCGCATCGGTCTGTGCTTTGGTCGCCACTTCTGGACCGTATGCAATCCCTTCAGCAAACACAAAGTTCACGTCGGTGATGCCGATGAAGCCCAGGAACACGCTCAGGTACGGTGAAATCAGGTCAGTTGGGGTATCTTTATGAATACCGCCACGGCTGGACAGCACGATAGCGCGTTTACCTTTCACCAGACCTTCCGGGCCGTTCTCGGTGTAGCGGAACGTCACGCCAGCACGCGCCACCAGATCGAAGTAGTTTTTCAGCTGCGTTGGGATGTTAAAGTTGTACATCGGCGCGTTAATCACGATAACGTCGTGAGCCTGCAGCTCAGCGATCAGTTCGTCAGACAGAGACAGCGCTTCTTGCTGACGTGGCGTCAACGGCGCATCGCCTGGACGCAGCGCACCCACCAGTTCACCATCCAGCACAGGAATTGGCTGAGCAGCCAGATCGCGGACGGTGATTTCGTCAGCGCTGTGCTGTTGACGCCACTGCTCAACGAAATAATCAGACAGCTGACCAGACTGAGAGTACCCTGCCAGAATACTGGATTTGAGAACTAATACTTTGCTCATGGGTGATTCCTTAATTGTATTTGATTGGGGGGATTGCCCCGTTGCTTGCAGACACTTTATTCACAATCCTGTCGCAGGGATAGCGCAATATATCGAACCCAGTGTTCAGTTTTTTTGAATAAGGCGGTAGAGGCCCTGATGTGGTACTCTATAGCAATCATTAAAAAGAGATTTTACCGGGCAGAGCACTGCCCCTTAACGCTATGACAGAACAACAAAAACTCACCTTCCCGATGCTTATGCAACAGCTGGAAACGCTGATGTTGCGCGATAAACAGCGCTTTGCGCGCCGCCTGCATGGGGTGAAGAAGGTTAAAAATCCTGATGCACAACAGGCCATTTATCAGGAGATGACGAAAGAGATTGAACAGGCTGCAGGGAAAGTCGTGCTGCGCGAAGCGTCGCGTCCGGATATCACCTATCCGGAAAATTTGCCCGTTAGTCAGAAAAAACAGGAAATTCTCGACGCCGTTCGCGACCACCAGGTGGTGATCGTGGCAGGGGAAACCGGTTCAGGTAAAACCACGCAGTTGCCGAAAATCTGCATGGAGTTAGGGCGTGGTGTCAAGGGCTTGATTGGCCACACCCAGCCGCGCCGTCTGGCCGCGCGTACCGTGGCGAATCGTATCGCCGAAGAGTTGCAAACCGAGCCGGGTGGCTGCATCGGTTATAAAGTGCGCTTCAGCGATCACGTTAGCGATAACACGATGGTTAAGCTGATGACCGACGGTATTCTGCTGGCCGAAATCCAGCAGGATCGCCTGCTGATGCAATACGACACGATTATTATCGACGAAGCGCACGAGCGCAGTCTGAACATTGATTTTTTGCTGGGCTATTTGCGAGAACTGTTACCGCGCCGCCCGGATCTGAAAATCATCATTACGTCGGCGACAATCGATCCGCAACGCTTCTCGCGCCACTTCAACAACGCGCCGATTATCGAAGTTTCAGGCCGGACTTATCCGGTTGAAGTGCGCTATCGCCCGATTGTTGAAGACGCAGATGACACCGAACGCGATCAGCTGCAGGCTATTTTCGATGCGGTGGATGAGCTGGGGCGCGAAAGCCCGGGTGATATTCTCATTTTCATGAGCGGTGAGCGTGAAATTCGCGATACCGCCGATGCGCTCAGCAAGCGCGATCTGCGCCATACCGAGATTTTGCCACTCTATGCACGTCTGTCGAACAGCGAGCAAAACCGCGTGTTCCAGTCGCATCACGGTCGCCGCATCGTGCTCGCGACCAACGTGGCGGAAACCTCGCTGACCGTGCCTGGCATCAAATATGTGATTGACCCCGGAACGGCGCGTATCAGTCGCTACAGCTATCGCACCAAAGTGCAGCGCCTGCCGATTGAGCCGGTTTCGCAAGCCTCGGCTAACCAGCGTAAAGGCCGCTGCGGACGCGTCTCCGAAGGTATCTGTATTCGTTTGTATTCCGAAGACGATTTCCTGTCGCGTCCGGAATTTACCGACCCGGAAATTCTGCGTACCAACCTGGCATCCGTTATTTTGCAGATGACCGCGCTGGGGCTGGGCGATATCGCCGCTTTCCCGTTTGTTGAAGCGCCGGATAAACGCAATATTCAGGACGGGGTGCGCCTGCTTGAAGAGCTGGGCGCCATCACTACGGATGAGCAGGCCACCGCCTACAAACTGACGCCGCAGGGCCGTCAGCTAAGCCAGTTGCCGGTCGATCCGCGTCTGGCGCGCATGGTGCTGGAAGCGCAAAAACACGGCTGCGTGCGCGAAGCGATGATTATCACGTCTGCGCTGTCTATTCAGGATCCGCGCGAGCGTCCGATGGACAAAAAGCAGGCGTCCGACGAAATGCACCGTCGTTTCCACGACAAAGAGTCGGATTTCCTCGCGTTTGTGAATCTGTGGAATTATCTCGGCGAGCAGCAAAAAGCGCTGACGTCCAATGCGTTTCGTCGTCTGTGCCGGACCGAATACCTGAACTATTTGCGCGTGCGCGAATGGCAGGATATCTACACCCAGCTGCGCCAGGTGGTTAAAGAACTGGGGATCCCGGTTAACAGCGAACCGGCTGAATACCGTGAAATCCACGTCGCCTTGCTGACGGGGCTGTTGTCGCATATTGGTATGAAAGATGTCGATAAACAGGAATTTACCGGCGCGCGCAACGCCCGTTTCGCGATCTTCCCCGGCTCCGGTTTATTCAAGAAACCACCGAAATGGACCATCGTCGCGGAGCTGGTTGAAACCAGCCGCCTGTGGGGACGCATAGCCGCGCGGATCGATCCAGAATGGGTTGAGCCCGTGGCGCAGCATCTGCTGAAACGCTCATACAGTGAACCGCACTGGGAGCGCGCGCAGGGCGCGGTGATGGCGACCGAAAAGGTCACCGTTTACGGCCTGCCGGTCGTTGCCGCACGCAAAGTAAATTACAGCCAGATTGATCCCGCGCTGTCCCGCGAGCTATTTATTCGCCATGCGCTGGTCGAAGGCGACTGGCAAACGCGTCACGCGTTTTTCCGCGACAACCTGAAGCTGCGTGCCGAAGTCGAAGAGCTGGAGCATAAATCGCGTCGCCGCGACATCCTGGTGGACGACGAAGCGTTATTCGAATTCTACGATCAGCGCATCAGCCATGATGTGGTGTCGGGCCGTCACTTCGACAGCTGGTGGAAAAACGCCAGTAAAGAGACGCCAGACTTGCTCAATTTTGAAAAGAGCATGCTTATTAAAGAGGGCGCGGAAAACGTCAGTAAGCTGGACTATCCGAACTTCTGGCATCAGGGCAATCTTAAGCTGCGTCTGACGTATCAGTTTGAACCGGGGGCAGATGCCGATGGCGTCACGGTGCATATTCCGCTGCCGTTGCTTAATCAGGTTGAAGAGAGTGGATTCGAGTGGCAAATTCCCGGCCTGCGTCGTGAGCTGGTGATTGCGCTGATCAAATCCTTGCCAAAACCGGTGCGCCGTAATTTTGTTCCTGCGCCAAACTACGCTGAGGCGTTTTTAGGCCGCGTCACGCCGCTGGAAATGCCGCTGCTGGATGCGCTTGAGCGCGAGTTGCGCCGCATGACCGGGGTGACGATCGATCGCGAATCCTGGCACTGGGATCAGGTCCCCGACCATCTGAAAATCACCTTCCGAGTGGTGGATGACAAAAACAAAAAGCTGAACGAAGGCCGTTCGCTGACGGAGCTGAAAGATGCGCTGAAAGGCAAAGTCCAGGAGACGCTTTCTGCGGTGGCGGACGACGGTATCGAACAGAGCGGGCTGCATATCTGGAGCTTTGGCAATCTTCCGGATCATTACGAGCAAAAACGCGGCAACTATAAAGTGAAAGCGTGGCCTGCGCTGGTGGACGAACGCGACAGCGTGGCGATCAAGCTCTTTGATAATCCGCTGGAACAACAGCAGGCGATGTGGCGTGGTCTGCGTCGTTTACTGCTGCTAAATATTCCGTCGCCGATCAAATATCTGCATGAAAAATTGCCGAACAAAGCCAAACTCGGGCTGTACTTTAACCCTTACGGCAAAGTGCTGGATTTGATTGACGATTGCATCTCCTGCGGCGTGGATAAGCTGATCGATGAGGCGGGCGGTCCGGTCTGGACGGAAGAGGGCTTTGCGACGCTGCACGAAAAAGTGCGTGCGGAACTTAATGACACCGTGGTGACCATCGCGAAACAGGTCGAGCAGATCCTGACGGCGGTATTCAATATCAACAAACGCCTGAAAGGGCGCGTCGATATGACGATGGCGCTGGGGCTGTCGGATGTTAAAGCGCAGATGAGCGGCCTGGTGTATCGCGGCTTTGTGACCGGCAACGGGTTTAAACGCCTCGGCGATACGCTGCGTTATCTGAACGCAATCGAAAAACGTCTCGAGAAGCTGGCCGTGGATCCCCATCGCGATCGCGTACAAATGCTGAAGGTCGAAAGCGTGCAGCAGGCGTGGCAGCAGTGGCTGAACAAGCTGCCGCCTGCGCGCCGCGACGATGAGGACGTGCAGGCGATCCGCTGGATGATCGAAGAGCTGCGCGTCAGCCTCTTCGCACAACAGCTCGGTACGCCGTATCCGATTTCGGATAAGCGTATTTTGCAGGCCATGGAGCAAATTAGCGGCTGATCATTTTCTGTGGATGTCGGCGCAACATGCGCCACGGGTTGTTCTTACGTTCACGTTATGTTCGCTGCTTCTCTGAAATGCCTGGACCTGTGAACGTGCCAGGGTGGCTCATTCGCCACCACCCTGGCGACCCGGGCTTCCGGCAAGAAAATCGCCGCTTCGCGGTACGCTCAGCTTATTCCTTCAGGCTTTCGTGCCGGGCGCGATCCTGCATCCATGCAGGTCACGCCCTCTCGGCGCGTCCTGCGCCTCGCCCGGCCTGTCGGAAACGCTTCGCCGATTTACAGCCGGACAAGGGCGTCGCTGCAACGCCTGGGCTACAACCAACGCATTCCTTCGCTTCGCAGAGTGGGCGCGGCTTTTCACTCACTGCGCCACCCACCCCCCAACGCCTTATACAAATCAATCTGCGCCAGCAGCAGATTATTTTTTACCTGCACAACGTTGGTTTGAACCGTGTACAGCGTACGCTGCGCATCCAGGACATCCAGATAAGACGAATAACCGTTGTTATATCGGTTTTGCGCGATCCGCAGGGTTTCCTGGGAAACGGCCTGCTGCGCCAGCAGTTCCGTCATCTGTTCCTGATAGCGCGTAATGGCGTCGAGGCTGTCATTCACTTCCTTAAACGCATTGCGGACGGTTTTTTCATAACTGTAGAGCGCCTGATTGCGTTGCGACTGCGAAATATCCACCTGTGCATTCAGCGCTTGCCGGTTGAGGAGTGGCGCAAGAATACTTCCGCCGACGCTCCAGAGCTGCAATGGATTATCCAGCAGGCCGGACAGCGTGCGATCTTGTATCGATCCGCTCGCCGTCAGGTTGATCGACGGCAACAGGCTGGCGCGGGAGGCGGCAAGCGAGGCATCCGTCGCGATAAGCTGGCGTTCGGCTTGTACGATGTCCGGGCGGCGATTCAATAATGAAGAGGGCAGTTGAGACGGGATTTGCAGCGGCGTGAGCGTCTCAAAGCGTTCACTGCGGGCGACAGCGCCGGGGTTATTCCCTAACAGAATGCTGAGCGCATTTTCCTGCTGCGCAATTTGATGCTGCACCTGTGGGATCTGCGCGCGGGTGGATCGCAGTTCGGAGTCAGACTGCATCAACTCCAGGCGCGAACTGTAGCCCGTTTCGAACTGACGTTTTGCCAGCTTCCACGCTTCCTCGCGGGATTTCAGCGTCGATTGCGTGACCCGCAGCTGTTCATCCAGTGATAACAACGTGATGTAGCCCGAAGCCACCGACGCGGCGACGGTCAATTCAGCGGCAGCGGCGGCCGCTTTTTGCGCCTCGAGCGACGCCTGCGCGGCCCGCGAGGTGTTGCGATTGACGCCCCAGATATCCACGTCATAACTGGCGGTCAGACTGCCTTTATACAGCGAGCCGTAAACCGGTAACCCGGTGGCGGCCGACTGTGAACGCGCACGCGTCCCGCTGATACCTGCGTCGAGCGTCGGGAAAAGATCCCCGTCAGCGGCATACACCCGCGCCAGATATTCGTTCACGCGCTCGCGGGCGATGAGCACATCGCTGTTATTCTGCAACGCTTGGCTCACGTAGTCATTCAGATGATTATCATGAAAATTGCGCCACCAAAGCTGTTCTGCCGGGCTGGCAGGGCCGCTGGATGCGCGCCACTGTGCCGGGATCTGCAGCGTCGGTTTCGCGGGGGCGATATCCGCAGACTGACACCCAGCCAGCAGTGCCACCATTATCAAACCTGCAACGGGGCGAAAAGTCATGGCTTCTCCTCCCGCGTATCAATACTGACCTGCACCGACATTCCCGGGCGCAACAGCGCGGACGCTTCGGGTTTGCCGAGCACTTCAATACGCACCGGAATGCGCTGGGCGATTTTGACAAAGTTACCCGTGGCGTTGTCCGGCGTAATGGCACTGAACTCCACGCCGGTGGCAGGGGAAATACTTTCCACACGGCCTTGATAGGCTTTGCCGTTTAACGCATCGACGGTGAATTTCACCGGCTGCCCTACACGCAGGTCAGCAAGCTGTGTCTCTTTGATATTGGCGATCACCCAGTGCTGCGGCGGCACCAGCGTAGTGAGATGGGTTCCTGCTGTCACATATGCGCCCAAACGCACCGCAATTTGCCCAAGCTGGCCGTCGCGCGGGGCGGTGATGCGGGTATTTTGCAAATCGATTTGCGCCAGCTCCAGCGCCGCTTTGGCGCTTTCGACGTCTGCCTCCAGCGCACCGCGATTCACAATCACGGTTTGTAAATCCTGACGTGACATCTCGAGCGTGGCTTTCGCCTGATCGATGTCCGCACTGCCCTGCGCGGCACTTGCCAGAGCGGCATCCCGTTCGCGAATAGACAGCGATCCGTCCGCTGTTAAATCTTTCACCCGCTTGAGATCGGCCTGCGTTTTCAGGTTTTGCGCGCGGGCATTTTTCAGCGCCGCATCGTTACGCACAATCACCGCTTCGGCGCTTTTACGCTGCTGGAGATTATTATTGAGCGCGGCAATTTTCATCGCCAGCTGCGCCTCAGCCTGATGCACGCGCTGGCGATAGATCCGGTCGTCGATTTGCAGCAGCAGGTAGCCTTTCTTGACCTGCACAAAGTCCTGCACGTTGACCTCTGTGATATAGCCGTTGACCTGCGGGCTGATAAAGGTGGTCTGGCCGCGCACGTAGGCGTTATCGGTAAATTGTGTATGGCGGGTGAACGGCGGCAGTTGCCACGCATACAGAATCACCAGTACACCGACGATGCCGATCGCCGCCGCGGTAAAAATAGACACCACGCGCAAATTATTGCGGGTATTGGCCTGTACGTTAGCGGCATCCTGCTGACTCATAACTTCTCCTGTGATAACGCGATAAACATGATAATGGTTCTTTCCTTATTGGGTGCCGGTCGACTTTTTTAGCGCCAGTCGCGCAGTGAGTCGCAGGCGCAGCAAACGCCACAAAATCCACACCAGCGTGGCGGTGGCGATACCCGCCGTCAGCAGGTAAGTATCGTTATAAGCCAGAATGTTTGCCTCAAGCGTGGTGACGGTTTGCAGCTGCGTCACGGCCTGCGTGTTCAGCAGCGCACTGTCGCCAATCAGGCTTTTGTACAGTTGGGTGTAAATCTGCAGCCGCTCGTTCACCAGCGGATTCAGCGTAGAGAGCTGATCGGCCAGCATGCTGGAGTGGTATTTTTCGCGCCAGGTCTGAAAGGTGCCGAGAATAGCGGAACCCAACAACCCGCCAATGTTCTGGCTCATGCCAAAAAGCACCGAAAAACTGACCAGATTGCGTGGATCGGCAATGACGCCACCGATGCCTGCCAGCATCGCCGGGGCAAGGAAAAACGCACTCCCAAAGCCGAGCAAAAACTGGCTCAGCATCAGTTGATCCGCACGGGTGAGGTTGTTGGACTGGCTATCGAGTAGAGAGGCGACAATCATCAGCACCAACGATGTGACGATCGGCCAGGCGAGTTTTGTCGGCTTGATGGTCAGGCAACTGGCGACAATGCCGCAGGCAATCCCGGCAAAGATTGACCACGCCAGATGCGTCATTTGTTCGTTCTGCAAGCCGACATATTGCAGCCAGCCGATAACGCCGGTGTTTTGCTCCGCCAACACGATGCGGATCAGCAGCATGATCAGCCCCAGACGTAAAATACTGCCGCTGGAGAGCCAGCGAGTATTCAGCAGTGGGTTGCTGCGGTTATGTTCAAAAACAATGGCCGACACAATCAGTACCAGCGACAACGCTAGCGACCAGCCTATCCAGGGCGCTTCAAACCACCAGTCCAGCCGCCCGAGCGACAGCACGGCGCACAGCAACGCCATTCCCGGCGCCAGCAAAAAGAAGGTGATAAAATCTTTTTTCTCAAACACTTTACGCCGATCGCCCGGCGGCAGTTTCAGCGCAATCACGCAGGCAAGCGACACCAGCGCCAGACCTAGTTCAAACAGGTATAACCCACGCCATTCGTCGAGCTGCAGCAGTTCAGTCGAAAACAGGCGCGCAATCGGGATCGCCAGCGACGAACCGGTGATGCCAATGGTCAATGCCTTTAGGCGATGCTTCGCGGGCCACGCCTGAATCTGATAGTAAATGCCCAGCGAGCTCAGCGCGGCGGCCACCATACCGTGTGCGGCGCGAACCATCAGGGCTGAACTGAGATCGTTGACGAACAGGTGGAAAAACGTCACCAGCACATACAGCACCAGAAAACCTTCGGTAAACGCCCGCAGCCCGTACTGCTGGCGGAATTTGACCAGCAGCAGGTTGATTGACACGTTGGTCATGACGTAGACGGCAGGGAGCCAGGCGATTTCCGTCGACCAGACGGCAAAGGTACCCTGTAAATTTAGCAGATTGGCGGCCACCATGGCGTTACCCAGCGCGCCCGTCAGGCAGACCAGCAAACCCACGATGCCGTAGGCGAAACGTTTAGGTGTACTATGCAGCGGCGTAGAAGGCGACCCCAGCAGGGCGGGTTTTTCGTGAGGCTGCCACTCGCGAGGAGCATAAGGATCGCGTTGGGGCAGGCGCATAGCGTCGATTACCTTTACAAAGTTCTAATAATTAGTGGGCTAATGATTCTACGTCTGACGCAAATCATAATTCAAGTGAATATGAATAATGTCTTTAAATCAAATATGTTTACATCATTATGGCGGTGTAAAGCAGGCGGCTTTCGGAGAGATCCCCTGTTCTGACATCATGTACGCGTTACCCTGACGGAAAGAAATGCAAGGAGGTAGAGATGACGATGACACTTTTTCCGTGTTTGCCCGAGCCGACGCTGGCGGCAATCAATACGGTTGGTGAATGGCTCGCGCAGGATGATTATCAGCCGGGAGAATCCGTAGATAGCGTTATTCTGGCGGGGAACGCAGTGATTCCGACCATTGATGCGGCCTGCCGTGTGGCGTCTGAGCAGAGCGTTCCGCTATTAATCAGCGGGGGCATCGGCCACTCGACCACCTTTCTCTATGCCGCAACGGCGCGTCACCCGCGCTACAACACCGTACCGACAACCGGACGCGCAGAAGCCGCGATTCTGGCGGATATCGCCCGTCAGTTCTGGAACATTCCGGATGAACACCTGCAGGTCGAAGACCAGTCGACCAACTGTGGTGAAAACGCGCGCTTTAGCTGCGACATTTTACAGAAATATCCACCCCTGCCTGAAAGGGTGCTGGTGGTGCAAGATCCCACCATGCAGCGGCGCACCATGGCGACGTTTGCGCGAGTCTCTCGCGATGACCCTTTTTCGCCACAGTGGATAAGCCATCCGGGGGTTATCCCGCGTCTGCAAAATAGCGAAGACGGTCTGGTGTTTTGCGAGGGAGGCGACGGACTGTGGCCGGTTGAGCGGTATTTATCGCTGGTGCTCGGAGAGCTGCCGCGCCTGCGGGATGACGTTGACGGCTATGGACCGACGGGCCGCGATTTTATCGCCCATGTGGAGATTCCTGCTGATGTGCAATCCGCATGGCAAATTTTACGCCACGACATCACCCTGACCGATGCGCTGGTGAGCCGTTCGCTGCTGTGACAGTTGCCCGTTTGCGAACTCTTTCACGCAAACGGGCATTTTATGTTGTCGGGTTGTAACTTATTTAGTCTGCTGACCCGTTTCTTTTATGAGATATCTCACAGAAACAGCGCGATAGACCAAGGATGTCCGGATCTGCTTGTAGGTTGTTAACAGTGGATTTACTTGTTAATAACAGTGTAATTACAGGAGCAGGTCATGACAGTACCCGTACAATATCCTATGTATATCGATGGACAGTTTGTTGCCTGGCAAGGTGAAGCCTGGATTGATGTGATCAATCCGGCGACCGAAGAGGTCATTTCCCGTATTCCCGATGGTTGCGCCGATGACGCCCGCAAGGCGATCGACGCGGCCGATCGTGCTCAGCCCGCCTGGGAAGCGCTCCCGGCCATTGAACGCGCAAACTGGTTACGCAAAATTTCCGCCGGGATCCGCGAGCGGGCCAGCGAAATCAGTGCCCTGATCGTCGCCGAGGGCGGCAAAATTCAGCAACTGGCCGAGGTGGAAGTGAATTTCACCGCGGACTACATCGATTACATGGCGGAATGGGCGCGTCGTTATGAGGGCGAAATCCTGCAAAGCGATCGCCCTGGTGAAAATATTTTGGTCTTTAAACGCGCGCTGGGCGTGACGACCGGCATTCTGCCGTGGAACTTCCCGTTCTTCCTGATTGCCCGCAAGCTGGCCCCCGCGCTGTTGACCGGCAATACCATCGTGATCAAACCGAGCGAATTCACGCCCAATAACGCCATCGCCTTTGCCAAAATTGTGGATGAGATTGGCCTGCCAAAGGGTGTGTTTAACCTGGTGCTGGGGCGTGGTGAAACGGTCGGTCAGGAACTGGCGGGCAACCCGAAAGTCGCCATGGTCAGCATGACCGGTAGCGTGACGGCGGGTGAAAAAATCATGGCCGCCGCGGCGAAAAATATCACCAAGGTGTGCCTTGAGCTGGGCGGTAAAGCGCCGGCTATCGTGATGGACGACGCCGATCTGGATCTGGCAGTGAAAGCGATTGTTGATTCCCGCGTCATCAACACCGGACAGGTGTGTAACTGCGCAGAGCGCGTGTATGTGCAAAAAGGCATTTACGACCAGTTTGTGAATCGTCTGGGTGAGGCGATGAAAGCGGTGCAGTTTGGCAATCCGGCGGAACGCACTGATATCGCGATGGGACCGCTGATCAACGCGGCGGCGCTAGAGCGTGTCAAGCAAAAAGTGGCGCGTGCGGTGCAGGAAGGGGCAAAAGTGGTGTTGGGCGGTCAGGCTGTTGAAGGCAAAGGCTATTATTATCCGCCGACGCTACTGCTGGATGTGCGTCAGGAGATGACCATTATGCACGAAGAAACCTTCGGTCCGGTGCTGCCGGTGGTGGTATTTGATACGCTCGAAGAGGCGCTGACCATGGCTAACGACAGCGAATATGGCCTGACGTCGTCGATTTATACGCAGAATTTGAACGTGGCGATGAAAGCGATCAAAGGGCTGAAATTCGGCGAGACTTACGTTAACCGTGAGAACTTCGAAGCGATGCAGGGGTTCCATGCGGGCTGGCGTAAATCAGGGATCGGTGGCGCGGACGGTAAACATGGTCTGAATGAGTATTTGCAGACGCAGGTGGTGTATTTGCAGTCGTGATGGGATTGCACTGAACTTTGTGTGGCTGCGTTCGGTATGCCTTTGGGTCTATATGCAGCGGGGTGAGTTATTCCATTCACTTTATGTTGGCTGCTGCGCTGTACCACTGAAACTGTGAACGTGCCGGGGCGGCTAAATCACCGCCGCCCCGGCGACCCGGGCACCCGGCAAGAAAATCACACTTTGGTGGCGATCCAGTTCATCATCAGTTCTGGCCATATGGCTGCTGGCAAGCCTTGCGCATCGCGGATCCCAAACCCGTGCTTTCCGCGCTCAAACAGGTGCATTTCAACGGGCACATCCAGACGTCGCAGGGCGGTGAACATCTCCAGACTGTTTTCAACTTTCACCGCTGGATCGTCGATAGCATGGAGCAGGAATGTCGGCGGGGTGTCTTTTTCCGCTCTGTCCTCAAGCGAATAACGGTTTATTTGCGCCGGCGTTGGGTTATCGCCAATCAGCTCATGGCGCGAGCCGGGATGATCAATATTCGCGTGCATGGTGATGACCGGATAGACCAGCGCCATAAACGCCGGGCGCGCGCTCAGTTCATCGGCGGTATCGATGGGCTGATAAACCTGCTCGTTAAACCGTGTGCCAAGGCTGGCGGCGACGTGACCACCTGCGGAAAACCCCAGTACGCCGATACGCTCAGGATCGAGTTTCCACGCCTGCGCATTTGCACGGACAATGCGCATCGCGCGCTGGACGTCGGCCAGCGGGGCGTCAGCGCCTTCCTGGTGCCCGTCGCCCGGCATGCGATAGGTCATCACAAACAAGGTGTAACCGCGTGCATTGAAGAAAGGGGCCAGCGCGCTGCCTTCTTTATCGAGCACGACGCGACGATAGGACCCGCCGGGAGTGACCAGAATGCCGACGCCGTTGGGCTTATTGGGGGCATAGACGGTGATTTCGGGGGCGCGAATACCGGTGACGGAACGGTCATAATCAGACGTGCCGGTATAGCGAGGTTCCGGCGTGAATGCCGCGTCGCTACTGGCGGCACCAGGCGCTTCGCCATGAGGCCAGACGGTAAACGTTGTTGAGTGGGCGACGGCGTGGGCCATCATTTTTTCTAACGCGGCACGGCTCAGAGTTTCCATCGAAACACTCCCTTAACTGGAAACCGAACGTTATAGCACAGTTAAATAATTGAAAACCGGAAGGGATTCACAACCAGCGGGCAGCCAGGCTGCCCGCTGTGCGAGTTACAGCGCGGCGAACTTATCAAGCGTGCGAACCAACTGCGTAACAAACCCGTATTCGTTGTCGTACCAGGCAACGGTTTTCACCAGCTGCACGTCACCCGCCTCTGTGACTTCGGTCTGGGTGGCATCGAATATCGAGCCAAAATGCGATCCAATGACATCTGACGAGACGATTTCTTCATCGGTATAGCCAAAGGATTCGTTATTCTCCGTCGCCTTTTTAAAGGCGTTATGAATATCATCCACGCTCACTTTTTTCTCAAGAATCGTCACCAGCTCGGTGACGGAACCGGTTTTAACAGGTACGCGCTGAGCATGGCCTTTTAGCTTGCCGACGAGTGCCGGAATGACCAGCCCAATGGCTTTTGCCGCGCCTGTAGTATGCGGAATGATATTTTCAGCCGCCGCTCGCGAGGCGCGAAGATCTTTGCCCCGAGGGCCATCCACCAGCGCCTGGGTGCCGGTATAGGCGTGAATAGTGGTCATGGTGCCGACCTTAATACCAAAACTGTCCTGCAGCGCTTTTGCCATGGGCGCCAGGCAGTTGGTGGTGCAGGACGCGACAGAAATGATGGTGTCGCTGGCGTCAATCGTGTCGTCATTCACGTTAAAGACGATCGTTTTCATGTCACCCGCAGGGGCTGAAATCAGCACTTTCTTCGCGCCGGCATCCAGATGTGCTTTTGATTTTTCCTCTGAGGTGTAGAAGCCGGTACATTCGACGACGAGGTCAACGCCTGCCGATGTCCATGGAATGTGTTTGGCCTCTTTCTCGGCGTAAACCGCGATCGACTGACCATCGACAATCAGCGAATCTTCGGTGAAATCGACGCTCCAGGGGAAAGGGCCATAGTTAGAATCGTGTTTGAGCAGGTAGGCCAGCACTTTGGGTGACGTGAGATCGTTAATTGCGACGACGGTATTATTGTCCTGAGTTTCAAGCAAACGACGTAAAACCAGGCGTCCGATGCGACCGAATCCGTTAATGCCAATTTTACTCATGGTTGACTCCTGTATGAACTGAATGATGCGACAGTTTGAACTCATCCAGGCATAGTCCATGTGAGCGCGTGAGGCAATTGAAGATGCTTCATGCGCAGGCGAAGTTTTTGAAAACACATAAAGAAAAGTTAATGAATTTTTAAGGAAAGGTCGCTATGTTGACCCTTTCTTAGTACCGTTTCAGGAATTCATATGCGCAATAAATATACTGGCCTGCAAATTGGCATTCACTGGCTGGTGTTTCTTTTGGTGATTGTGGCGTACTGCGCCATGGAGTTTCGCGGCTTTTTCCCGCGCAGCGCGCGCCCGCTGATTAACATGATTCACGTCTCTTGTGGGATCTCTATTCTGGTGCTGATGGTCGCTCGCCTGCTGGTGCGCCTGAAGTTCCCTGCGCCGCCGATTCAACCAAAACCTAAAGCCATGATCACCGGCATGTCGCATCTGGGGCATCTGATTGTCTACCTGCTGTTTATTGCGCTACCGATTATCGGCCTGGTGATGATGTACAACCGAGGCAACGACTGGTTTGCTTTCGGAATGGTGATGCCTCACGCCGCAGAAGCCAATTTTGATCTGGTGGATACGATGAAATTCTGGCACGAGACGCTGGCGAACCTGGGCTATTTCGTGATTGGTTTGCATGCTTTTGCGGCGCTGCTGCATCACTATTACTGGAAAGACAACACGCTGCTGCGCATGATGCCGAAAAAACGATCCTAATCGCTTCTTTCTCTCCTTGAACCCGCTGCCTGTCAGCGGGTTTTTTTGTGATCGTCGATGCCTTTTGACAGCGTAAAACCGCGCAGCATCACATTTTTCTATCGTTCCCTGTGTGTTATTCGCTCAATGGATATAAAGAGTATATCTATAATAGAAACACTAAAGGGGTAGCGATGAAAATTGTACTCACAGGTTCCGCCGGGCGAATTGGTCACACGATTGCGGTCCAGTTGCTGGTAGAGGGACATCAGGTAACCGGAATTGACCTTGCGGCCGCACGAATAGCGCATGCGCATTATCACCATGTGCAATGTTCGTTCGAGCAGGCCGGAATGCTGAACGATGCGGTGAAGGGCGCAGACGTTCTGCTGCACATTGGCGCGATGATGTCGTGGCATCCAAAAGACAATGCTGCGATGTTCCACGCCAATGTTACCGCTACCCAGTGGCTGTTGGACGCCGCCCGAGCGGCAGGCGTAAAGCGCTTTGTTTTCGCCAGCAGTGGCGAAGTGTATCCAGAAGTGCGCGCGCAATTTCAGCCCGTGACGGAAGACCATCCGCGTAACCCGGTTTCGTTCTATGGCCTTACCAAAAAGCTGGCGGAGGATCTGGTGCTGTTTTATCAGCAGCAGGGACTGGAAACAGTGATTTTGCGTTTTCCACACACGCAATCCATTGATGAACTTCTTGATCCTGAGAGCTTCTTTTCCGGACCGCGCTTTTTCCTGGACGGTAAAATTCGCCAGATGCGTTCGTTTGGCAATAATGTCGTGGCCGACAAACTGCAAACTGTGCGCGATCGGCTGGGGGGCCCGGCGATGATTGTCCAGTATGGCGAAGACGATAACCTGCCGTACCAGATGCATATTGCTGATGTACGGGACACGGCGGACGGTGTCATTCTGGCGATGACGCATCCGCGGGCGGCGAACGGCATTTATAACCTTGGCACTGATGAGCCAGTCGCATTTGAAGATATGCTGCCGCTGATGGCGCAGGCAACCGAATCGCCGCTGATTGATGTGCAGATGCCTGGCAAGGCCGTACGATTTAAAACCAGCAACCAGAAAATTAAGCGCGAACTGGGCTACCAGCCTCGTTTCACCTTTCCTGACATGATTGCGCAGGCTGCACGACTCACCGTTAACAGAAATAATACAAAGGAGAGTGTATGAACAATTCAGCGCAGCAATCACTCGATAATGTGGCTTCTGACCGCGAGATCCCAGTCGCGCGAAAATTACGTAAAGTCTTGCTGGCGACCGGAATCGGCCACTTTGTCGAGTGGTTTGATTTTGGTCTCTATGGAACGCTGGCGGCGATTATCGGTGTGCAGTTCTTCCAGGCCGAAAGCCCGGCGGTTGCGTTGCTGTCTTCCTTTGCCGTCTTTGGTGCCGGTTTCATTATGCGTCCGCTGGGCGGGTTGTATTTCGGATCGCTGGGCGACCGCATTGGTCGTCAGAAAGTGCTGGCGACGGTGATCCTATTGACCTCCGGTGCCACCTTCGTGATGGGGCTGCTGCCGACATTTTCACAAATCGGCATCGCCGCTACGGTTCTACTGGTCATCACCCGCCTGATTCAGGGTTTTGCGGCGGGTGGGGAAAGCTCTGGTGCCACGACGTTCCTGGCCGAATATGCGCCAACCGCACGACGCGGGTATTTCACCTGCTGGATTGATAACTTTGGATTTATGGCTTTTGTCGCGGGTTCCGGCCTGGTGTTTCTGCTGACCGCCACGCTGGGTGAAGCGACGATGAGCGACTGGGGCTGGCGCATTCCTTTCCTGATTGCCGGGCCGCTGGGTCTGGTTGGGTTGTACCTGCGAAAACACCTCGAAGATACGCCTGAATTTCTTGAGATGGTTAAAAGCGGCAAAACTGAAGCATCGCCGCTCCGTACGGCCGTCACGACGGCGTGGGGCGCGCTGCTGTTTTGCGTCGGTTTTGTGGTGATCAAGGCCGTCGGGCACTGGACGTTGCAGACCTTTATGCCGAGCTATTTATCCACCGAACTGCATTATTCAAAACTCGACTCGTACGCTATCACCACCGTTGGGCTGTTCGCGATTGCGGTGATGGTGCCGTTTATGGGGTATTTGTCGGATAAATTTGGGCGTAAACCGTTGATGCTGGCGGGCTGCGCGGGTTTTATCTTGTTCACCTATCCCGCCATGATGGTGATGGCGCGCGGCGATATGCTGTCTGCGATACTGGCAATGTTGCTTTTGGGGGCCTTTATTGCCGCCTTTGACGGCGCATGCAGCGCGGCGATGGCAGAGTTATTTCCGACCAGCATTCGCTATGGCGGAATGGCGATTGCGTACAATGTCGCGGTGGCATTCTTTGGCGGGATCACGCCATGGTTCTCGGCGTATCTGATGACGTCGACGGGCAATCCGTTCTCTCCGGCATACTACGTGATGGGTGCGGCGCTGATTACCTTCCTGACGGTATTACGCGCGAAAGAAACAGCAGGGCAGCCGCTTCGTCGTTAAGCAGGCGAACAGTCGTTTTTATGTCGGGAGTTAACAGCATAATGTTGACGAGTCAGTTGTATCTCAAAGAGGGATATCTCCATGACAAACGCGAAGTAAATGAATATAAAGGCGCGGTCGGCCAGGGAGATGGCGAATATAAATGAGTTTGCGGTGTGTTTTCGGGGTCTGACCGATGTCGGCAGACCCCGGATTTTTGTGAACAGTGTGGCCATACCTCCCTATTCAAACCCTCATCAAAACAGCTTTAAAATTCATTAGCATCAGGCGTTTTTCCGGTCATTCCTGGTTTCAGGATTAATGATTCCAATCATGGGTGATTTATTTTACTATACCCCCCTACAGTATCAGGAGGGCGTATGCCACATTCACCCGAAGACAAAAAACGTGTTCTGACTCGCGTGCGTCGCATACGGGGGCAGGTTGATGCCCTGGAACGCGCGCTGGAGTCTGGCGAACCTTGCCTTGCTATCCTGCAACAAATTGCGGCTGTACGCGGTGCAGCGAACGGTTTGATGGGCGAGATGGTCGAAATTCACCTCAAAGATGAGCTGGTCACCGGTGAGACAACGGTCGATCAGCGTACGGTTCGCATGGCAGAAGTCGGCCATTTGCTACGCTCTTATCTAAAATAAAACTCTGACATCCCAGAAAGGAAGACACTATGAAATCACGTGCAGCCGTCGCATTTGGCCCAGGCCAGCCGCTGAAGATCGTCGAAATAGACGTCGCACCGCCAAAAAAAGGCGAAGTGCTGGTTAAAATCACCCACACCGGCGTGTGCCATACCGATGCATTCACGCTGTCGGGCGACGATCCAGAAGGTGTTTTCCCGGCCGTTTTAGGTCATGAAGGCGGCGGTGTAGTTGTGGAAGTGGGCGAAGGTGTCACTAGCCTGCAGCCTGGCGATCACGTCATTCCGCTGTACACCGCAGAGTGTGGCGAGTGTAAGTTCTGTAAATCCGGCAAAACCAACCTGTGCCAGGCCGTTCGCGCCACTCAGGGTAAAGGTTTGATGCCAGATGGCACCACGCGTTTCTCCTACAACGGTGAGCCGATTTACCACTACATGGGGACCAGCACCTTCAGCGAATACACCGTGTGTGCGGAAATCTCGCTGGCAAAAGTTAACCCACAAGCACCACTGGATAAAGTCTGCCTGCTGGGCTGCGGCGTCACCACCGGTATCGGTGCGGTTCATAACACCGCGAAAGTTAAAGAAGGCGATACCGTGGCCGTGTTTGGTCTTGGGGGAATTGGTCTGGCGGTTATCCAGGGCGCGGTACAAGCGAAAGCCGGACGCATTCTGGCGGTGGATACTAACCCAGAGAAATTCAAATTAGCCGGTGAAATGGGCGCGACCGATTTCATCAACCCGAAAGACTACGACAAACCGGTTCAGGATGTGATTGTTGAACTGACCGATGGTGGTGTCGATTTCAGCTTCGAATGTATTGGTAATGTGAATGTCATGCGCTCAGCACTCGAGTGTTGCCACAAAGGATGGGGCGAAAGCATCATCATTGGCGTGGCTGGTGCCGGGCAGGAAATCAAAACCCGTCCATTCCAGCTGGTAACCGGTCGCGTATGGCGTGGCTCCGCATTTGGCGGCGTAAAAGGGCGTACCCAATTGCCGGGTATGGTTGAAGATGCCATGGTCGGAAAAATCGATCTCGACCCGTTCATCACGCACCGTTTACCGCTTGATCAAATCAACGAAGCCTTCGATCTGATGCATGAAGGGAAATCCATCCGCACCGTCATCCATTTCGGCAGCAACTAATTATTTTGCCAGCGGTTTCCGCCGCTGGCATTTCTTTAATAATCTTCTCTAAAGTGTGACCCACCTGGCGCTTTTAACCATAATCAAATTCTCTGATTTGCCGATGATTTATTCACAGGCGTAATTATACGCACTTCATCCTTATAAGAGAGTCGACGGTCATGGACAACACAAAAAAGATGCGAAGCCCGCAAACGCTGAGCTTCCTGCATCACATCCGGCTGGTTCCGCTGTTTTCCTCAATTCTCGGTGGCATCATTTTATTATTTGCGTTGAGTTCGGTATTGGCGGGGTATTTCCTGCTCCAGGCCGATAACGATCAGCAAGATGTCACGCAAGAGATTCAGGTCCGCACGGGTTTATCTAACAGTTCAAACCATTTACGCACTGCCCGAATCAATATGATTCATGCGGGCGCGGCAAGCCGTATTGCTGAAATGGATGCGATGAAACAGAACATCGCCGAAGCTGAGACGCGTATCAAGCAGTCGCAGACGAGCTTCGCCATGTATATGAATCGTTCGGTTCGTACTCCCGCAGACGAAGCACTGGATAACGACCTGAAAACGCGCTTTGACGCCTATATCGCCGGGCTTCAGCCTATGCTGAAATATGCCAAAAACGGCATGTTTGAAGCCATTATTAACCACGAAAATGAGTCCGCTCGCCCACTGGACGAGGCGTATAACGAAGTATTGCTGAAAGCGATTAAGATCCGCACCGATCGCGCGAACTTGCTGACCTCTGATGCGCACAAACGCACGCAGCTGGGTCTGATGTTTATGGTTGGCGCGTTTGCGTTGGCCCTGCTTCTGACAGCAATGACCTTTGTGGTGCTCCGCCGTACCGTGATTACTCCGCTGCAACGCGCTGCCCGCCGCATCGAACTGATTGCGAAAGGGGATTTGACTATGGCGGACGATCTGACCGGGCGCAGTGAAATTGGGCGTTTGACCCACGATCTGCAAACCATGCAGCATTCGCTGGTCAATACTGTCGGCACCGTGCGTCAGGGTGCGGAAGAAATCTATCGTGGGACCAGCGAGATCTCGGCGGGTAACACCGATCTCTCGTCCCGCACTGAACAGCAGGCGGCCGCGATTGAGCAAACCGCCGCCAGCATGGAAGAGCTGACGGCGACGGTGAAACAGAACGCCGATAACGCCCATCACGCGAGCAAACTGGCAGAAGACGCCTCTGGTAAAGCTAGCCGTGGCGGCCAGATGGTGTCCGGGGTGGTGAAAACGATGAGCAATATCTCCACCAGCTCGAAGAAAATTTCTGAAATCACTGCGGTCATTAACAGCATCGCTTTCCAGACCAATATTCTGGCGCTGAACGCTGCCGTTGAGGCCGCGCGTGCGGGCGAACAGGGCCGTGGATTTGCGGTTGTGGCGAGTGAAGTGCGTACGCTGGCGAGCCGCAGTGCGAACGCCGCGAAAGAAATTGAAGGGCTGATTAATGAGTCGGTTACTCTTATCGATCAGGGTTCTGGCGAAGTGGTGGCTGCGGGTAACACCATGAATGATATCGTCGAAGCCGTTAAGCGCGTCACCGATATTATGCTCGAAATCGCGGCAGCGTCCGACGAACAAAGTCGTGGCATTGTGCAGGTCAGCCAGGCGATTTCTGAAATGGACAAAGTGACGCAGCAGAACGCCTCGCTGGTGGAAGAAGCGTCCGCAGCAGCGGCATCGCTGGAAGAGCAGGGTGCGCGTCTGACCGAAGCGGTAGGTGCATTCCGTCTGAACGGCGTTGCGCCGTCTCGCAGCGCAAAACCATCGGCTCTTGCGCAGTCTACCCCGTTACGTCCGGCCGTGGCTGACGGTGGCGATAACTGGGAAACCTTCTAATTCCCCCGGATTGACTGTCTCACCAACCTGTGTAAAAAGGGTTCATGTTCTGGCATGAACCCTTTTTTATGGTGGTATCGAAATGACTCCAGCAAAATGTATTACCGTTTTGATCTCGCTTTCCAGCCTGATGACCGGTTGCTCAGTGGGCGTGGGCGGTTTCGGCATCGGCGGAGGAAGCAACGGCGTAGGTGTGGGCGCAGGTTTATCCTTTCCGATAGGCGGTTCCGCCTCGACCAAAGACAACGCCACGGATTCCCAACAGCCTGACTGCGACGGCGAGGTGTATCAGGTGCAGCCGATCTATCCCGCACAGGCGGCAGCGCAGGAATTTGAAGGGAAAGTCGCGGTAAAATTTGATGTAAAACCGAATGGGCGGGCAACGGGTTACAGTGCCAAAGGGGATAAAGCGTTCTTTGCCGAAACGTGGAAAGCCGTCTCCCGCAGCTGCTGGTCGCCAGGCGTGAGTCAGGATTTTGTGGTGTCATTTAACATGAACCAACCCGTGACGTTAGCGCCTGTCGCACCTTAATAAAACGGCCAGTCACTTTTGCGACTGGCCGTTACGTGTGACCCGATTACGGTTTGTCAGGCAACGCGTAGGCAATAATGTAATCACCCCGATCCGGCGACTGGCGTGCGCCACCCGCGTTAATGATGATGTACTGTTTGCCTGTTTTCGGCGAGACGTAGGTCATCGGTCCCGACTGGCTGCCAACGGGCAGACGGTCTTTCCAGATCTCTTTCCCGGTTGCCGTATCAAACGCGCGCAGGTAAAAATCCTGGGTGCCCGCAAAGAACAGCAGACCCGACTGCGTGGACAGCGATGCGCCCAGCGTTGGCATCCCGATCGGGATAGGCATGTGCATACGAATGCCCAGCGGGCCGGTATCTTCCACGGTCCCAACCGGAACCTGCCACACCAATTTGCCGCTTTTCAGATCGACGGCGGACATAGTGCCGAACGGCGGCTTCTGGCAGGGAATACCCAGCGGCGAGAGGAAACGCTCGCGCATGGCACCAAACGGCGTGCCGTCCATTGGCACAATTCCCATCTCAATGCCGCTGGCGTTTTTGGCGACGTTGGCACGCGGCACCATATAGTTTGCCAGTCCCAGACGCATATCGTTGACGAACATCAGCCCGTTATTCGGATCCACCGACACGCTGCCCCAGTTCATGCCGCCGAGCGAGCCTGGGAACTGCAGAGAACGGTCAAGACCTGGCGGAGTAAAGACGCCCAGATGACGCATCTCTTTAAACTGAATACGGCACAGCAGCAGATCGACTGGCGTCGCGCCCCACATATCGGATTCGGTCAGCGTCTGGTTGCCAATCATTGGCATACCGACGGAATATGGCTGCGTTGGGGAATAGCGTTCGCCCTGAATATTGCCCGCAGGAACAGGGCGTTCTTCGACTTTCGCTACCGGCTCGCCGGTTTCACGGTTGAGCATAAAAATCATGCCCTGTTTGCTGGTTTGCACCAGAACGGGCGTGGTACCGCCTTTACCATCCGGCAAATCGTACAGCAGCGGTTGCGACGGCAGGTCAAAATCCCACAGGTCGTGGTGAGTGGTTTGATAATGCCAGCGCACCTGACCGGTCGTCGCATCAACGGCCACCACGGATGAGCTGTATTTGTCATCCAGGGCGGTGCGTTCACCCGCGTAGAAATCAGGCGTCGCGTTGCCAGTCGGGAGATAAATCAGATTCAGCTTCGCGTCATAAGACATTGCCGACCAGACGTTTGGCGTGCCGCGTGTATAGGTCTGACCTTCCGGCGGCAGGCCGGTGATAGCAGGATTGCCAGGATCCCAAGCCCACGCCAGTTTGCCGGTGCGAACGTCATAGGCACGCACCACGCCCGGTGGTTCGCCGGTTGAGAAGTTATCGGCGACGCGGCCCCCGACAACCACGACATTTCCGGCCACCAGCGGTGTTGACGTCTGCTGGTAATAACCTGGTTTGATTTCACCCATACCGACGCTGAGATCGACGATGCCGTGATCGCCAAAGTCTTCGCAGACCTTGCCGTTATCGGCGTTGATCGCAATCAGGCGCGCATCGGTTGTCGGCAGGAACAGGCGACGCGGGCAGGCTGCTGGTTGAGTCTCATTAGGTGACGTTGTCACGGATTGGGTGTCTTCAAAATAGCCCAAACCGCGACAGCGCTGCCAGTTTGGCGCGGTGGCTTTGGAATCGTAACGCCATTTTTCTTTGCCAGAATCAACATCCAGCGCCAGCACTTTGCTATACGGCGTGCAGACAAACAGCGTGTCGCCTATTTGCAAAGGGGTGTTCTGATCTTCAGCGCCTGACCCGTTGCTCTGTGGAATGTCACCCGTATGCGCGGTCCAGGCCACTTTCAACGTATTGATATTTTGCTTGTTGATCTGATCCAGCGCGGCAAAGCGGTCACCATGGGTGGTGTTCCCCCAGTGCGCCCAGTTTTTTTGCTGCTCGCCAGACGCAACCGGTTTAACCGGAACCGGCTCATTAGCGGCAACCAGCGTTTGCGGTTTGAACATCCAGCCAAGGCTCACCAGCATCGCCAGCGCGAGAATGGCCGCCACTGTGAAAGCCGGTTTTTTATTCACCGCCACGTTGCGGTTCGACGCCCGCAGGAATGGCCAGACAAGGGCACACAGAAAGGCGAGGACGGCGAGGGTGAACAGGCGCGAGAACAGCGGCCAGAAATCCCAGCCAGCGTCATTCACCGCCCAAACGATCGACGCGATAAAGGCGACAGCGTAAAGAATAATCCCGCTGATGCGACGGGTAAAAATTAAGAAGGCGGAGATCAACATGACTACGCCAACGATCAGGAAGTACCAGGTTCCCCCAACGGTGGCGAGCTTAAAGCCCAAGCCGCCAACCGCCAGACCGATGATAGTCATCAGTCCCACCAGGAGCCACTGCAGGAATTTTGCTACTCCGCGTGGCGCGCTGCCAAATGCCATTTCTGTCTCCTTAAAGACCTCATGATTTCCCAGGTAAAGCCACTTTGCACATGTACCATATGGGTAACTGTGTTCGGATTTAATAATGATTTTTTCAAGATATACCGTTTGCACGGCTTTCGAACGCACGCAGATTGAATTCGAATGAACCATTTGGTGAATTCGCGGCTATGATAAAACTGTTAAATTGTTTTGCGCAATTGTTAATGAATAATTTCGCATGATTTGACTAACAGAAACAAAAAGCCCGTCAGAGCGACGGGCCGGACAGGCATGAGGGAGTGAATCAGATAGGCATGGATTTGCGGATGGCGCTGAGAAGCGACTGCGCGCCCGAAGAAAGCGGGATATCGACGCGCGTCAGAATGCCGATAGGCTCACCCGCGCCTGGCGAGGCCACCGGGAGCGCCGTCAAACAGCCCTGACGTAAATCCTCTTTCACCGCGCCAGAAGGGACGAACCAGACGTAGTCATAGTCCACCGTCAACTGGCGAGAAAGCGACGCCGAAAGCGTTTCGATACAGCCCGACGGTAAGGTGCAGCCTTGCATCTGGAGCATGACTTCCGCGTTATGGCGCGGAGCGGTGCCTTTTGGGGAAACGACTACCGGCCATTCCATGACCCGGCTTAACGTGACGGTGTCACGTAGTAAAGGGTGTCCAGGGCGCACCACTAGCTTGAGTGATTCCAGGAACAAAAGTTCATAATTGAGACCGACCATCAATTCCGGGTCAGACATGCGGCCAATCCCTAAATCCAGTTCGCCGGATTTTAGGCCTGACAGCAGCATAGTGTTGTTCATGGTGGCCACTTGTAGCGTGGTGTTTTTTTGCTGCTTATGAAACTGGCCGATGGCCGCAGGCAAAATGCCGAGCGCCGCCGTGGGCAACGCTCCCACGCGGACCACGTCAATATCCTGACTCTCTTTGCGAGTCAGCGCCTGACCCGCCGTGTTTAGCGCGTCGAGGACTTTTACGGCATGTGTTAAAAACTGCTCACCCACCAGCGTCAGCTGTGCGCCAAGACGGCCACGGTTGAATAAACGTGTTCCGGTCAGTTGTTCCAGTTCATTCAGTGTTTTTGAGAGTGCAGGCTGGCTAAGATTAAGAGTTTCAGCCGCGCGCCCCAGCGTTCCCTGTTGAGCGACGGCCACAAAAGTGTGCAAATGGCGCAAACGTATGCGCTGACTAAACAAACCATTTTTTTCCATACGCGATGTTATGAATAGAGCGAGCCAGGAGACAAGGGAAGAAGTTTAATTTTGATAACTTGATAGCAAAATATTATTAACATTTGATGTAATTGAGTTACAACAAGATTTTCTGACTGAGGGTAATAAGGAGTAGGTTTTGACGCAAAGGCGGAGGAACGCTGTCTACGCGCAGGGAATGACCAGTCGGCTATCAGGATCACAGATTGGAAATTCTTCCCCCCGAAGGCGGACGGCCTTCTCTACACTCCAGGTATTATTCACTGGGAGCATGACATCATGGCGAACACCATCACGGCTGATGATATTCGGGAACACTTTTCGCAGGCTATGTCAGCGATGTACCAGCAGGAAGTTCCACAGTACGGCACATTGCTGGAACTGGTTGCAGATGTGAATCTGGCGGTACTGGAAAATAATCCGCACTTACATGAACAACTCGCGAATGCTGATGAACTGGCGCGTCTGAATGTCGAGCGTCACGGCGCGATCCGCGTTGGCAGTGCAAAGGAACTGTCCACGTTACGCCGGATGTTTGCCATTATGGGGATGCATCCCGTCAGCTATTACGATCTCTCACAGGCAGGCGTGCCGGTGCACTCTACGGCGTTTCGGCCCATTGACGACGACGCGCTGTCGCGAAATCCCTTCCGGGTATTCACCTCATTGCTCCGGCTTGAACTTATCGAAAATGTGGCGCTGCGTGAACGTGCTGCGGATATTCTGGCCCGGCGCACCATTTTTACCCCGCGCTGTCTGGAACTGATTGATCTGCATGAGTCAGAAGGCCACTTTACGGAAGCTCAGGCGCGCGAGTTTGTTCAGGAAGCGCTGGAAACATTCCGCTGGCACAGTCATGCGCTTGTCGACCAGGAAACGTATCAGGCGCTGCACAATGAGCATCGTCTTATCGCCGATGTGGTGTGTTTCCCTGGATGCCATATTAACCACCTGACGCCGCGCACTTTAGATATCGATCGGGTGCAGGAGTTGATGCCGAAATACGGTATTGAGCCGAAAATCGTGATTGAAGGCCCGCCGCGCCGCGACGTGCCGGTCTTATTGCGACAGACCAGTTTCAAAGCGCTGGAAGAGCCGGTGTTCTTTGCCGGAGAACATCGCGGAACGCATACCGCCCGTTTTGGCGAGATCGAACAGCGTGGCGTGGCGTTAACGCCAAAAGGCCGCGCGCTTTACGATCGTTTACTGGGCGAAGCGGGAACAGGTAGGGACAATCTGACGCATCAGCTCCATTTACGCGAAGTGTTCCAGGCATTCCCGGACAGTGAAATGTTCCTGCGCCGACAGGAGTTAGCCTATTTCCGCTATCGTCTCACTCCTGCGGGCGAGTCGCACCGCCAGGCATTCCGCCCCGGTGACGATCCGCAACCGCTGATTGAGCGCGGGTGGGTCGTGGCGCAGCCGATCGTTTATGAAGATTTTCTGCCGGTCAGTGCGGCAGGGATTTTCCAGTCGAATCTTGGCAATGAAACTCAGGCGCGGAGCCATGGGAATTCCAGCCAGGCGGCGTTCGAAACCGCGCTGGGTTGTGCAGTTAACGATGAATTTACGCTGTATCAGCAGGCGGAAGAGCGCAGTAAACGCCGTTGTGGTTTGCTCTGAAAGCGTTACTCTGCTGGGCTGTGATGGAAAATAAAGGTTGGTATGGAACATTCATCTTTCCCAGTGGTTGATACGTGTCAGGGCCGTTTAGTCGGTTTTACCGATGAAGATGTTCATGTCTGGTGCGGAATTCCCTATGCTGCGCCGCCTGTCGGTGAGTTGCGCTGGCGCTCACCGCAACCTCCTGCATCCTGGCAGGGCGATCGTCAGGCCTGCACATTTTCTGCGTCAAGCTGGCAAAACAGTGAGTACTGCCGCGAGCTAGGTGGCGGTGACCCCGGTCAATTCTCTGAAGATTGCCTGTACCTGAACGTCTGGTCTCCGGTGAAACGCGAAGCGCCGCTGCCGGTGATGGTCTGGCTGCACGGCGGTGGTTTCACGATTGGCGCAGGCGGATTGCCACCCTATAACGGCAAGGCGCTGGCAGGTCGGGATGTGGTGGTGGTTACGCTGAACTATCGGCTGGGACATCTGGGTTTCTTTGCCCATCCTGCGCTAAGCGACGGCGAAGATCGCATTGTGCATAACTTTGCGTTGCTCGATCACATCGCCGCCCTTCAGTGGGTGCGCGACAACATTGCTGCGTTTGGGGGCGATCCGAGTAACATTACGCTTTTTGGCGAATCCGCCGGGGCACGCAGCGTGTTGTCATTGCTCACTTCTCCGCTGTCAAAAGGGCTGTTTCACAAAGCGATCGTGCAGAGCGGTTATACCTTGCCGGATACCCCTCGCGAGGTGGCGTTGCAAAAAGGTGAAGCGGTGGCAGCGCATTTTGGCCTGCAGAACGCGACGGCGGAACAGCTGCGTGCCATACCTGCGCACGCGTTCTGGTCGCTTGAGGCCCCGCTGAATGTGGCACCCACCCCGATTGTGGGCGACTGCGTGTTACCCGAACCGATGCTGGATCTCTTTTTTGCTGCGCGCCAGCATCCCGTTCCGGTGATGATTGGCTCAAACAGTGATGAAGCGAGCGTGATGGCTGTGTTCGGGATTGACCTTGCCGGACAAATCCAAAAGCTACGACGTGAGCGCCGATTTGGCCTTGGGTTGATCAAATTGCTTTACCCCGGCGTAAAAGGGGATGAAGAGTTGGGCAGACAGGTGTGTCGCGATATGGCGTTTACCACGATGGGTTTTGTCGTGATGCAGGCGCAACAGCGCGTGGGCGAGCCTTGCTGGCGCTACTGGTTTGATTATGTCGCCGAGGCGGAACACGCAACCTACTCAAACGGCGCGTGGCACGGCAATGAAATTCCGTATGTGTTTGACACGTTAAATCAGATTGAGCCGTCGCGGCAATATGTGAACGAGCGCGATCTGGCGTTTGCGGCGCAGGTGGCCGATTATTGGGTTAACTTTGCGCGCCACGCCAGCCGAACCTGTGATGTGCTTCATGGCCCGATCCAGTGGCCCGCTTCCCGAAAAGGACGCGATATACTCTTGCATCTCGGTGTGAATAAACATGCACAATTTAAGCTGGAATACCGCTTCATGCGCGCGCGGATGAGTCTGTTTAAACGCGTTATGAAGCACCATGTGAGTCTGGATTGAGTAAGCAGTCACGAAAGGCTGCCAGCCCGGCGGTCTTTCCATGAGAATCGCGTAACAACAGCCGATAGCTTGCGCCGGTTTTCACGCTGGTGTTAAACGGGCGAGCCAACCGTCCGGCGCGAATATCTTCTTCTACCAGCGTTTCATCAGCAATGGCCATGCCAAGGCCTTGCATCGCGGCGGTGATCGCCAAATCCATTGTGTCGAAGTGTTGGTTTTTGTGCATCACCAGCGCGACGTTTTCTTGTCTGGAGAGCCACAGTGACCAGTCGGTTTTGTCACGGGTCGGATGGAGGAACGTCAGTGTATCCAGAGCCGATCCCATTCGCTGCGGACTCATCACCGGCGTCAGGGCTTCCTCAAAAAGCAAATCGCCAGCGCTTAAATGCGTACCGAACACAATCGCGGCATCATATGACTCCGTTTTAAAATTCACCGTATGGTCGGTCGTGGTGGTGAGCGCGATTTGCAGTTCAGGCTGCTCTCGTTCCACCTGAATCAGCCGGGGGATTAGCCAGCGCATGGCACATGTCGGTACTTTCAGGCGCACGACGGTTTGTTGGGCGCGCGCTTGTTCCGCCACGGTGAGTAAGTGTTCAAAGGCCGACTGCAAGTCAGGAAGCAGGGCGCTGCCCTGGGGGGAAAGCCGCAGCCCGCGAGCATGCCGCTCAAACAGCGCAAAGCCGAACCAGGATTCCAGCGTCGCGATTTTACGGCTGACGGCGCCCTGGGTCAGACACAGCTCTTTTGCAGCGTGAGTGAGATTCAGGTGACGCGCGGTGATCAGAAATGCGTCTACAGCATTGTGCGGAAAGGTACGGCGCGACATAAACACTCCAGGCATGCGTTTTTATCATGTCGCCATCACACAATAGCTTGCCGGGTGTGTCAATCATTGAAAAAGCCCGCCGGGGTGGCAGACTTTTATGGTGAGCTATTTAGAACTGATAAACCAGGCCTAACGCCACCACGTCATCCGTTGCGATACCAGCGTCTTTATAGAATTGATCGTCGCTATCCAGCAGGTTAATTTTATAATCAACATAGGTGGACATGTTTTTGTTGAAATAATAGGTAGCACCCACATCAACATATTTAACCAGATCCTGATCGGTATTTGCGCCGTTGTATGTCAAATCTTTACCTTTGGATTGCAGGTAGGAAATCGCCGGGCGAAGGCCGAAATCGAATTGATATTGCGCGGTGACTTCAACGTTCTGCGTTTTATTTGCAACGCCGCCCGCGTGGTCTTCGTCAAAAGTACCGTAAGAAGTCATGTTACGGGTTTCGGAATACATGGTAGCCAAATAAATATTATTGGCGTCGTATTTCAGACCCGCCGTCCAGGCATCGGCTTTTTCGCCATCCGCCATATAGGCGCTGCTGTCATTTTGTTGTGCGTTGGTTCGATCGGAGGACGCATAGGCTGCGCCTGCGCTGATCCCCATCCCGAAATCATAAGTGGTGGAAATACCAAAACCGTCGCCATTCTCATGACGGACATCGCGGCCATTATTGGTGCCTTCGTTACCGTTGCCTGAGTCTTCGTTATTACCCTGATACTGCAGGGCAAAGCTCAGGCCATCCACCAGACCGTAGAAGTTGGTGTTGCGATAGGTGGCAACACCGTTTGCGCGGCTGGTCATGTAGATGTCGGACTGGGAATACGTATCGCCGCCGAACTCAGGCAGCATATCGGTCCAGCCCTCCACGTCATACAGCACGCCATAGTTACGGCCATAATCAAATGAGCCGTAGTCGCCAAATTTCAGACCGGCGAAGCCAAGACGAGTCCATGACTGGTTTTCAGAACCCTCGGTATTATTGGCCTGAACGTTGTATTCCCACTGGCCGAAGCCCGTCAACTGGTCGCTGATCTGCGTTTCACCTTTGAAACCCAGACGGACATAGGACTGGTCGCCATCTGCCGACGTGTTGTCAGAGAAATAGTGCAGCCCGTCGACTTTACCGTACAGATCAAGTTTGTTGCCGTCTTTATTATAAATCTCCGCGGCGTGTGCAGCGCCTACAGCCATGAGAGCGGGGATGACAATTGCCAGAACTTTTCTTTTCATTTTTTCGATCCTTAAAAAGGTTTTTATTATGACGTGAAGTGAACTTTCGCCAAAATCATGAATCGAATGAATCCTAATATTCTTTTAATTACTTCAGCAAATACTATAATTTTTTAAAATGTTAATATTTGCTGCGCGATTTACCGAATGAAATCTAAATAAATTTTATGAATTATTGGCGCGATAAATATTCACGGTAAATATTAAATTGTGGGTAATTATTTGGCGTAGATAATCAAATAACACAAGTTATGACGGGCAATTTTTCATTTTGTGATCGAACATCGTGTTTGCATCAAGATTATGTGATCCCATTTTTATGATCCCGCTCTGACGCAGTAAGCACTTTCATCTTATTGAAATTCTCTTGACGAGCTATCCGGCAGACGCATGCGACGCAAGGTATGCGTTTTAATCATGGCAACTATGACAACAATTCGGTTGTCGTCTTCATCACCTTCTTGTTGAATAGTTATGCAATATCCACGAGAAAGGATTGATGATGACGTTACGTACCCCTGTGCATACCCGTTCTAAACTGCCTGATGTGGGCACGACGATTTTTACTGTGATTGGCCAGTTATCCGCCCAACACAATGCCATCAATCTTTCTCAAGGCGCGCCTAACTTTTCCTGTGACCCTAACCTGATCGCTGGCGTAACGCGTGCGATGGAAGCGGGTCATAACCAGTATGCGGCGATGACCGGTTTGCCTCCTCTGAAAGAGCGTATCGTGGACAAAATCGCCACGCTTTACGGCACGCGCTATGACGCCAGCACTGAAGTGCTGATCACCGCCAGCGCCAGCGAAGGGCTTTACTCCGCGATCAGTGGGCTGGTACATCCGGGCGATGAAGTTATCTATTTTGAACCGTCTTTTGACAGCTACGCACCTATCGTACGGTTGCAGGGCGCTACCCCAGTTGCCATCAAGCTGACGGTGCCAGAGTTTGCCGTAGACTGGGACGAAGTTCGTGCGGCAGTCACCAGCCGCACCCGAATGATCATTATTAATACGCCGCACAACCCTAGCGGGCAGGTCTTCTCTGCTGAGGATTTACACCAGCTGGCGGCGATCACCCAAAACACTGACATTATTATTTTGTCTGACGAAGTGTACGAACACGTCGTGTTTGACGAAAAGCCGCATCATGGAATGGCAACGCACCCGCAGCTGGCGGAGCGCAGTGTGATCATTTCATCATTCGGAAAAACCTATCATGTCACCGGCTGGCGCGTGGGGTATTGTGTTGCTCCGGCGGAATTGATGGATGAGATTTGCAAAGTGCATCAATTTTTGATGTTTTCTGCCGATACTCCTATGCAGTACGCCTTTGCTGAACATATGGCCGATCCGCAAACCTGGCTTTCGCTCTCCGCGTTTTATCAGCGTAAGCGCGATCTGTTGCAAAATTTACTGGCCGACTCGCCGTTTACATTGCTGCCAAGCGCAGGTTCTTTCTTCCTGCTGGCCGATTACAGCCATTTCAGCGATGAGAGCGACAGCGAGATGGTTAAACGCCTGATTACTGAATGTGGCGTGGCCACGATTCCGCTATCTGCGTTTTACGCTGATGGCACAGATAACAAATTGATCCGTCTCTCTTTTGCGAAAGATGAGGCGACATTACGGGCAGGTGCGCAGGCCCTGTGTCGGGTTAAACCACGCTAAGGAGTTTTGACATGAAATTTAACGCGTTAGTTGTCGGCATGGGATTGCTGTGTTCGTTTTCGACGTTGGCTGCAACGGAGCTTCGCTACGGCCTGGAAGCAGAATATCCGCCGTTTGAAAGCCGCAATGCCTCCGGTGAACTGGAAGGGTTCGACATCGATCTCGGCAAGGCGATTTGCAAAGCCGCTGAACTGAAATGCAGCTGGGTCGAAACCTCTTTTGATGCACTGATCCCAGGATTAATGGCTAAAAAATTCGACGCCATTAACTCCGCGATGAACATTACCGATCAGCGTCGGCAGAGCATCGACTTTACTCAGCCGATTTACCGCATCCCGTCTCAGCTGGTGGGCAAAGCAGGCACCGGTGTAGAGGCGACGCCTGAAGGTCTGAAAGGCAAAAGTATCGGCGTATTGCAGGGTTCCATTCAGGAAACTTATGCAAAAGAGCATTGGGAAAAGCACGGTGTCACCGTGGTGTCGTATAAAGATCAGAATATGGCCTGGGGCGACCTGCTGAATGGCCGTATTGATGCTTCGCTTGTGATGTCAGCGGCCGGGCAGGCAGGTTTCCTCAGCAAACCGCAGGGTAAAGGGTTTGGATTTATTGGCAAACCGGTGTCTGACGACACGATCCTCGGCAGCGGGATCGGCTTTGGGTTGCGTAAAGGTGATGAAGCCTCTAAAAAGCAGCTCGATGCGGCCATTGAAAAAGTCCGTGCTGACGGTACGATCGATAAGCTGGCACAGAAATATTTCCCAGGTATCGATGTCAGCGTAAAATAATAACATTGCGCCTGATTAGCCCCTGATGACGATGTCCATCAGGGGCTTTTTTATTTCGCCCACGCCCAAATTTATACTTAACTTTACGCTGATTTCAGTTCATTCCCCTCGACAGAATATATTTCTCGCTTTGTTCAGATAATCACCGCTCAACAATTGGATTTTTAACCGTTTTTGTTTAGGCTGTGCGTTCTTTCTTGCCGTCGTTTCGCCACGCGCGAAACTCATTCTCACGACCATAAGGACGTTTTCTCAGGCATGAATCGCAGACGTTTTTTACAGGGCTCACTGGCAATGGCCGCACTGAGCGGTACAACCGGACTCTCAACGCTCTTTTCCCGCGCGGCCTTTGCCGCAGATTCCGACATTGCCGACGGTCAGAGTCGTCGCTTTGACTTCTCCGTTCTGCAATCCATGGCGCACGATCTGGCGCAAACTCCGTGGGGTGGTGCGCCGCGTCCATTGCCAAACACGCTGGCGACCATGACGCCGCAGGCATACAACGCCATTCAATACGATGCGAAACAGTCGCTGTGGAACAATATTGAAAACCGTCAGCTGGACGTGCAATTCTTCCATATGGGAATGGGTTTTCGCCGCCGTGTACGCATGTTCTCGCTGGATTCCGCCTCGTCCCAGGCGCGTGAGATTCATTTCCGTCCTGAATTGTTTAACTACAACGATGCAGGCGTGGATACCAAACAACTCGAAGGTCAAAGCGACTTAGGGTTTGCCGGGTTCCGCGCGTTCAAAGCGCCCGAGCTGGCGCGTCGCGATATCGTCTCTTTCCTTGGCGCGAGCTATTTCCGTGCGGTAGATGATACCTATCAGTACGGTCTTTCCGCGCGTGGTCTGGCGATCGATACCTTTACGGATACGCCGGAAGAGTTCCCTGATTTCACCTCGTTCTGGTTTGAAACCGTTAAACCGGGCGACACCACCTTTACCGTCTACACGCTGCTCGACAGCCCAAGTATCACTGGCGCGTATAAATTCGTGATTCATTGCGAGAAGAGCCAGGTGATCATGGAGGTGGATAACCATCTGTATGCACGTAAGGATATCAAACAGCTGGGCATCTCGCCGATGACCAGTATGTTTGCCTGCGGCAATAACGAACGTCGCATGTGCGATACCATTCACCCGCAAATTCACGACTCCGATCGTCTGGCGATGTGGCGCGGAAATGGAGAATGGATTTGCCGTCCGCTGAACAATCCGCAGAAATTGCAGTTCAACGCATACCAGGACAAAAACCCGAAAGGCTTTGGTCTCCTCCAGCTCGACCGTGATTTCTCCCACTATCAGGACATCATGGGCTGGTACAACAAGCGCCCAAGCCTGTGGGTTGAACCGCGCAACCAGTGGGGCAAAGGCAGTGTGGGCCTGATGGAGATCCCGACCACGGGTGAAACGCTGGATAACGTCGTGTGCTTCTGGCAGCCAGAAAAACCAGTAAAAGCGGGCGATGAGCTGGACTTCAAATATCGCCTGTACTGGAGCGCGCAGCCACCGGTTCGTTCTCCGCTGGCAAATGTGTACGCCACGCGTACGGGGATGGGCGGCTTCCCGGAAGGCTGGGCACCGGGCGAAAACTATCCGAAAACCTGGGCGCGTCGTTTCGCCATTGATTTCGTTGGCGGTGATTTAAAAGCCGCCGCGCCGAAAGGTATCGAACCGGTGATTACGCTCTCTAACGGTGAAGCGCGACAGGTTGAAATCCTCTATGTTGAACCGTTCGACGGCTATCGCATTTTGTTCGACTGGTATCCAACAAACGATTCAACCGATCCGGTCGACATGCGTATGTTCCTGCGCTGTCAGGGCGATGCCATCAGCGAAACCTGGTTGTATCAGTATTTCCCGCCTGCGCCTGACAAACGTGTCTATGTTGATGACCGCGTAATGCGCTAACGTTTCTCTTTTCCTCTCCCGTTTGGGAGAGGAATGAGGTAAGGGCAATGACCGACATTCCATCTGAAATCATCACCGTGACAGACCGCCTCGAACTGCGGGCGGTGGATGAGCGTTACACGACCGAACTGCATAATCTGGTTATCAAAAATAAAACCTGGCTCCAGACGGCATTTGACTGGGCGCAGCACGTGGGCAGCGAAGACGATACGCGCAGAAATGTGCAGAGTAATCAGATGCTGCACCAGCGCGGTTACGCCAAAATGTTCCTGATTTTTCAGGATGAAGTGTTGAAAGGCGTGCTCTCGTTTAATGCTATCGAACCGACCAACAAGACGGGCTACATCGGCTATTGGCTGGATAAAGCCAGTCAGGGCCAGGGCATTCTTTCGCAGTCTTTAAATGCATTTATGCGTTATTACGTGGAACGGGGCGAAATTCGGCGCTTTGTTATTAAATGCCGGGTTGCGAACGCGCAGAGTAACAGCGTCGCAATACGCAACGGGTTTGCGCTGGAAGGGTGTCTGAAGGAAGCCGAGTATTTGAACGGTGAGTTCGATGATGTGAACACTTACGCGAAAATTATCCGCTCACAGAGCGCCCAATAGCGGCGTGCGGGTGATCCGCTGGTTTCCGTTAATCACTTTTTCGCCGCGCAGATGAATATTCTCGCCGCTTAATGCCTCAATCACGGCATCACCGCTGATATTAATTCGATGCTCGATCAGCACATCGCCACTGATGCGCGCGCGTCCCTGAATGACGACGCGGTCATCAATCATTATCGGGCCGCCGCGTAACCACGCGTGACCGCCGATTAAAACGTGATGCTTAATCACGCAGTTGCCTTCCACGACGGCGTTTTCTGCCACCTGCGAACTGTATCGAAGGGTGGGAATAGCGTCCTCTTCTGTACCCGCAATCAGCTTCGCATTGCCATAGACTTTGGCGCAATCACAGACCCACACATTATTGAGATCGTTGCCTTCGATCAGCGCGTTATCGAACACTTCAGCACGATGTTCAACGAAGGCAAAATTCACTATCGCATCGCCATAAATCTGCGCTTGATGCACCACCCGCGACTGGCTGACGGTGGCGTTATCGAAGATCTGTAAGATCTGCTCTCGATCCGGCGTGAGTCCGATCGCCGCCACGATCGTACTGTTATGAAGTACGCGGGCGTTGCCGTACAAATGGCATTCGCCGCGCACGTCGGAACATTGCACTGTCACGCTATCGCTGAGCCGTGCGCCGTGACTGATGTTTGCAGCGTCTATCCAGCAGTTATCGCCGATTTGCGCGGAATGGCTTATCACACAGGCCTGAGTGACTCGGGCGTTGCCCTGAATTTTTGCCCCCGCGTAGACGACGCTGTTTTGATCGTAGATCCAGCAGTTCCCGTCATGAGAAAGGGCGCTCTCGTCGTCCAGCCACCCGCCCTGGTCTCCGGCGGTCACATCGTGAAAATCGCGCGTGGCAATAATTTGCCGCAGCGTGACGGTCGATTTCGTTTCTCCGTCGTGCGAATGATAAAGTCGGGTTTCGTCGCTGAGTCGGTATTTTTTCATCGTGTTATCTCTGCTGGGCGTCTTACTAAACGTAGCAAACTTTACGACTTGCGAAGTACTGGCAACGGAATCACAAACCCCTTAAACTAGCATTTCAAATATAATTTATAGTTTAAAATTAATGCATAAAAGAAACAAATCCCAACAAGTTCTTAACTTACCGTCCGGTTATTTTGGGATGGTTTTGGGAACGATTGGTATGGGCTTCGCGTGGCGCTATGCCAGTACAATCTGGTCTGTATCACGCTGGCCGGGCGAGATGTTGGTTACGCTGGCGGTACTGATGTGGTCTTTCCTGACCGTGGCGTTTATCACCCGCGCGGTACGTTTTCCGCACAGCGTGCTGGCGGAAATGCGTCATCCGGTGATGAGCAGTTTTGTCAGCCTGTTTCCGGCCACCACGATGCTGGTGGCGATTGGATTTGTCCCGTGGTGTCGCCCCGTCTCGCTGGTGTTATTCGGGACAGGCGTGGTGATTCAACTCGGCTATTCCGCCTGGCAAAGCGCCGGGCTGTGGCGCGGGAAACATCCTGAAGAGGCGACCACGCCGGGATTGTATCTGCCGACAGTCGCCAATAATTTCATTAGCGCGATGGCCTGCGGTTCGCTGGGTTACCACGATGCCGGGCTCGTCTTTTTAGGCGCAGGCATTTTTTCCTGGCTGAGCCTTGAGCCGGTTATTTTGCAGCGATTACGCAGCAGCGGAGAACTACCGTCGCCATTGCGGACGTCGCTGGGCATTCAGCTTGCGCCTGCGCTGGTGGCCTGTAGTGCGTGGCTGAGCGTGAACGGTGGCGAAGCCGACACCTTTGCCAAAATGCTCTTTGGCTACGGCCTGTTGCAGCTGCTGTTTATGCTGCGCCTGATGCCGTGGTATCTCTCGCAGCCATTTAATGCTTCTTTCTGGAGCTTCTCGTTCGGCGTCTCCGCGCTGGCGACGACCGGATTGCATCTGGGGCACAGCAGTACGTCAGGTTTTTTTGCTGCCCTTGCGGTGCCGCTGTTTATTTTCACTAACTGCATCATCGCGCTGCTGCTCGTGCGCACCTTTATTTTGCTGATGCAGGGAAAGCTATTGGTTCGTTCAGATAAAGCAACGCTTATGCACACTGAGGAAAAAGAATGACGATCGTCGATGACAATTACTTTACCGAAAAATATGGCATGACCCGAACTCACTCCGACGTGGTGTACAGCACAGGGATCGTGAAACCGGGCAAAACGCTCGATCTGGGCTGCGGCAATGGTCGTAACAGCCTGTATCTGGCGGCGAACGGCTATGACGTAACCGCATGGGACAAAAACCCGATGAGCATCGAGAATCTCGAGCGCATCAAAGCGGAAGAGGGGATCACCAACCTGCAGGCGTCAATCAAGGATCTGAACAACCTGAGTTTTGACGGTGAGTACGATTTTATTCTCTCGACCGTGGTGATGATGTTCCTGGAAGCGAAAACCATTCCCGGACTGATTGCCAACATGCAGCGTTGCACCAAGCCGGGCGGCTATAACCTGATTGTTGCGGCGATGGATACTGACGATTATCCGTGCAATGTTGATTTCCCGTTCGCGTTCAAAAGCGGTGAATTGAGCCACTATTACGACGGCTGGGAAACGCTGAAATATAACGAAGACGTCGGTGAATTACATCGCACCGACGCCAATGGCCATCGCATCAAACTGCGCTTCGCCACGCTGCTGGCGCGTAAACCGGCTTAACGCGCCGCCAGCAGGCAAATCTGCAGCGCCGTTTTGTATGAGGCCTCGAACGACGACAGCGGTAAAAACTCAAACTTCGAGTGGAAGTTGTGTGCGCCGGTGAAGAAGTTCGGGGTCAGCAGGCCTTTTGCTGACAGCGCCGCGCCGTCGGTTCCACCGCGCATTGGGGTTGGTTTTGGCGCGATACCGAGTGATTCCATAGCCTCAAACATCAGATCGATCGCACGGCGATCCTCGCCAATCGCATTGCTGATGTTGCTGTAGGTATCTTCAATGTGATATTCCACTTTCGCGGTCGGGTACTGAGCGGCAATCTTGTCGACAACGTCGGCAATGTGCCGTTTACGTGCTGCAAAACTGTCGCTACCGAAATCACGGATATTGGCTTTCAATACAGCTTCATTTTGCCCGGCCTGGATGCCGTTAAACCAGATATAGCCTTCACGTCCTTCGGTGCATTCCGGCGTTTGCTGGCGATCGAAATGGCTCATGTAATCCATCGCCATCAGCAGCGGATTGACCAGCACGCCTTTTGCGGACATGGGATGCGCCGTCACGCCGGTAAAGCGGATCTCCGCCGCCGCCGCGTTGAAGTTCTCATACACAATTTCACCCAACTCACAGCAGTCGATAGTCCAGGCAAAATCGACGTCAAAGCGTTTCAGATCAAGCGCCTTTGCCCCGCATAGACCAATTTCTTCGTCAGGCACAAACGCCACCACGATATCGCCGTGCTGATGCTCCGCGGTCAGGTTTTCCAGTACCGTCATCACCACCGTGACGGCCGCTTTATTATCGGCGCCTAATACACTGGTCCCGTCGCTAAAAATAATCTCTTCATTGGCATACGCCTGAATTTCGGGATGTTCATTCATGCGTAACCAGATCTGCTTTTCATTATTCAGACAGAGGTCTTCTCCTGCAAATGTTAATATTTGCGGATGAATATCCGGTGATAATCCGACGTCTACCGTATCAATATGCGTAATAAAACCGATGCGCGGCGCACCCGGTACATTGCCTTTTTTGACGGCAGTGACCGTCGCAAATTCATCGATAACAATGTTGCTTAAACCCAGTGATTTCAGCTCATTAGCCAATTCTCTCGCCATCTCATGCTGACCCGGCGTAGAGGGCAGTGTTTTTACTTTAGGATCGCTTTGGCTGGTGATGGACAAATAGCGAAAAAAGCGTTGGGTTAATTGACTGGAGAGTTGTGAAGCCACAGTGATTCCTTCTTAATTTATATTATCAGGTGTTTGCATTGTTACTTTAATGGTATTTATGAATTGGCAAAAGAATTAATTAGCCGTCGAATTAAAAAGACAGGAAAACACAATGAATAGCAAATTGACAACTTTAGCTCTGGCCTTAGCCGCACTGACGGTCAGTTCCACCGTCGCGGCCAAAACGCTGGTGTATTGCTCCGAAGGATCACCGGAAAACTTTAATCCTCAGTTGTATACCTCTGGCACTAGCGTGGATGCCAGCGCGGTACCTGTTTATAACCGCCTGGTGGATTTTAAACCCGGCACAACCGAGCTGGTGCCGAGCCTGGCAGAACGCTGGGACGTGAGCGAAGACGGAAAGGTTTACACCTTCCATCTGCGTAAAGGCGTGAAATTCCAGAGTAATAAATTCTACAAACCGACGCGTGATTTTAACGCCGACGATGTGATTTTCTCGTTTATGCGCCAGAAAGACGTCAATCATCCGTATCACAACGTCTCGAACGGCAGCTATTCCAACTTTGAAAGTCTGGAGTTTGGCAGCCTGATCACCGCCATCGACAAGGTCGATGATCACACGGTGCGCTTCACGCTGGCTCACCCTGAAGCACCGTTCGTTGCTGACCTGGCGTGGTATTTTGCCTCGATTCTGTCCTCCGAATACGCCGATGCGATGCTGAAAGCCGGTACGCCGGAAAAAGTGGATATGGATCCTATCGGAACCGGGCCGTTCAAACTGGCGCAATATCAGAAAGATTCGCGCATTCTCTTTACCGCGTTCCCGGAATACTGGCAGGGCAAATCAAAGCTGGATCGTCTGGTGTTTAGCATCACCCCGGATGCGTCCGTGCGTTACGCCAAAGTGGAGAAGAATGAGTGTCAGGTGATGCCATTCCCGAATCCTGCTGAACTGCCGCGCATGAAGGCCAACAAAGACATTAACCTGATGAGTAAAGCCGGGTTAAACACGGGCTTCCTGGCCTTCAATACGCAAAAACCACCGCTGGATAATGTGAAAGTACGCCAGGCGCTGGCGATGGCGATTAACAAGCCAGCTATCATTGACGCAGTCTTCCACGGTACCGGAACGGCGGCGAAGAACCTGTTGCCTCCGGGCGTATGGAGTGCAGACAGCGAGCTGAAAGATTACGAATACGATCCTGAAAAAGCCAAAGCGTTGCTGAAAGAAGCCGGATTTGCCAATGGCGTGACCGTGGATTTGTGGGCCATGCCGGTGCAACGTCCGTATAACCCGAACGCAAAACGGATGGCCGAAATGATCCAGGCCGATTGGGCCAAAATTGGCGTGCAGACTAAAATCGTCACCTACGAATGGGGTGAATACCTCAAGCGCGTGAAGGGCGGTGAACATCAGGCGGCGCTGATGGGCTGGACGACGGCAACCGGCGATCCGGATAACTTCTTTGGCCCGCTATTTACCTGTACTTCAGCGAATGGCGGTTCAAATTCCGCGAAATGGTGCTATCAACCGTTTGATAAAATCATCGCTGAAGCAAAATCGATAACCGATCAGAATAAACGTGCGGCGCTTTACAAAGAGGCGCAACAAATGATGCACGACCAAATGCCTGCGGTGATGATTGCGCACTCAACGATTTTTGAGCCGGTGAGAAAAGAAGTCACGGGTTATGAAATTGACCCGTTTGGCAAACATCTGTTCTGGCAAGTGGATATTAAATCACCATAAATCACTGCCCGGCACCCCGCCGGGCAGTCTTTTCTCAATTTGTGCTCTCCGCGGCATTATTTAGCACTACAACCTCCCAAATCTTTTGCTATAACTTCAAATGCATATCTGCATATAACAGGGATTTACCATCATGCGTACTCAAGCTTTTTTTAAAGTTGCAGTGCTCTCTGGCTTGCTGGCATTAGCGGGCTGTGCGTCGAAAGTGGCGCAACCCGATCAATATTCGGGTTTTTTAAAAGATTATTCCGGCTTAAAAGAAACAACATCTGCAACAGGCAAACCGACGTTACGTTGGGTTGATCCTTCTTATGACCCGTCTAAATACGACAGCATTGTTTATAACCCAATTACCTATTATCCGGTCCCTAAGCCAACGACTCAAATTGGTCAGAAATTACTTGATGACCTGCTGGCTTATACGAATACCAAAATGAAAGCGGCAATGGCGCAACATAAGCCCCTTGTGGCAACGCCTGGCCCACGCAGCCTGATCTTCCGTGGCGCAGTAACCGGTGTGAGCTCGAAGAAAGAAGGTCTTCAGTTCTATGAAGTGGTACCTGTGGCGCTGGTGATTGCCGGGACGCAAATGGCATCAGGCCACCGTACCATGGACACTCACCTCTATTTTGAAGGTGAGCTGATTGACGCTGCCACCGGAAAACCGGTTATAAAAGTGGTTCGTAAAGGCGAAGGCAGTGAGCTGAATAACGAAAACTCACCAATGACTGTGGCAACGCTGAAGAAAGTTGTGGATGACATGGCGACGGATGCCACCATGTTTGACGTCAAAAATAAAAAATAAACCCTCGTCCGGCCTGTTCTGCAGGCCGGATATCGTTACGCCATCCGTAACCGTTTGAACCAGGTTTCCGGTTTCATAAACATCACCATATTTCCGGTCAGTATTAACACTATTCCGGCAATCCCGTTCACATGCCAGACGTAACCTTCGTAAACTGTCGAGATGGACAAGGCGACCAGCGGGAATAACAACGTGCTGTACGCTGCTTTCCCGGCACCTATTCGTCCGACCAGCGTAAAGTAAGCCCCGAACGCGATAACCGACCCAAAAATGGCCAGATACAGCAGGGCCCCCATATAGCTCGCCGTCCATTCAGGCGCGAAGTTATCGCCACGAATCAGCGCGATGGCTCCCATAACCAGCGTCCCGTAGGTCATGGCCCATGCGTTGGTGGTCATCGTTTCCAGACCGTTACGCTGATGGCGCAGGCTGATCATGTTCCCCAATGAAAAACCATAGGTTCCGAGCGCAGACAAACCAATGCCGAGCAGTAATTCCTGGCTCCAGCCGCTCGCCAGCAGATCGTCCCAGAACAGGGTGATGATGCCCAGCATGCCAAGAACAGCGGCGAACCCGAAGCGCGCAGGCGGGCGCTGCCCGAAGAAAATAAAGCTGTTGATCGCGTTATACAGCACGGCCATGGAGAAAATTACGGACTCCAGCCCGGTGTTGATATACGCCGCCGCGGTGTAAAAACACCAAAAATTGAAGCAGAACACGCAGCATCCCTGAACCATACAAAACAGGTGATCGCGCAACATCATTTTGCGCAGGCGACCCAGCGCCAGCAGCACCATCATGATGGTGGCGCTGGCCACGGCAAAGCGCCAGAAAATAGAGACCGGTGCGGCCACCGGCCCTTGCTGCAGGAAAATAGCAATCCAGGTGGTACCCCAGATAAGCACGACCAGGCCATATAACAGTGCGTTCATTTTTATCCCTTATCAAACGGCAAAGGCGGAGTGTCACCTGAACTGGGCTGGCGCGCTTTCACCATCTTGCGGCTGACTTGCAAAATCTTGCGCTTTTTTATTGCGTCACTGCTGGCATCAGCGGGCAACACTTCATAGACTAACGATCTGTTTAATTGCCAGCTTATGACGGTTATGTCCCGCGCCTACGACACTTTCGAAACGCTTCGCCAACAAAATGCCGTGCTGCGGGAAACGGTCGCGCTTAACTCTGGCATTCAGCTGGCGGCGTGGTTTAACAAGCACGATACCGTCACGGTCAAAAGCAACCATCACACCTTGAGCCTGTATGTCGCGGACGGCTACGAGAGTTACCATAAAACCGCCAGCGGCTGGAAAAACGGCGGTGGGCCGGACCGTTTTTGCCTGATGCCGGAGCAGAGCGAATCAAGCTGGGATATCCGCGATGATTTGTCGTTTGTGCATCTTTATTGCACCGATGAACATTTGCGGGGCATTGGCGAGCAGATCTGGGACAAAAGCCCGGCGTCGATTGCGCTCGATGAAAAGACGTTCGCCAGCGATCCTAAAATCGCCATGCTGTACCGTCAGTTTTTGCTGGGCTGCGACTGGCAGCAGGCCGCCAATCAGCTGACGTTAAGCACCGCCAGCACGTTACTCCTGACCCATCTGATCCAGCACTATTCCAGCGTACAGTGGAAGTTACCGATAGTGACGGGCGGACTGTCGCCCTTCGTGCTAAAAACGGTGGTTGAGTATATTGATAGCCACCTCTCGCAGCCGCTGACGTTGTCGGAACTGGCGGCGGTCGCGTCGTTAAGCGAATACCATTTCGCACGCATGTTCCGCCAGTCGATGAAGATGGCGCCGCATCAATACGTTATGTATCAGCGAATGGAAAAGGCTAAAGCGCTGGTCCAGTACACCCAGCAACCGTTGACGGATATTGCGTTGGCCTGCGGCTTCAGTTCGGCGAGTCATTTCAGCAACCGATTTAAAGCGACGACAGGGCGCACGCCTTCACAGCTTCGCTCGGCGAAAGTGTGAAAACACGGCATAACAGATGCCGCCCGCGATTAACCCCCAGAACGCCGAACCAATCCCTAATAGCGTCACGCCGCTGGCCGTCACCAGAAACGTCACCAGCGCAGCATCGCGCTCGGTTTCGTGCTGGAGCGCCTGAAACAAACTTCCCCCCATCGTGCCCAGCAGCGCCAGCCCGGCCAGGGTCTGGATCCAGCTCAGCGGCAGCGCGGCCATCAGCGCGGTGATCGAACCACCAAAAACGCCTGCGAGCAGATAAAACACACCGGCCGCGGCGGCGGCTAACCAGCGCTTATTGGCTTCCGGATGAGCGTCAGGGCTTTGGCAAATTGCTGCCGTAATGGCGGCGATGCAGATCGAATACACCCCGAACGGAGAGAACAGTAAGGCCAATCCGCCCGTAAAAAACATTAACGGCGAAACCGCAACCGGATATCCGGAGGCTTTCATCGTGGCAAAACCGGGTGCATTTTGAGAGGCCATCGTCACCAGGAAGAAGGGCAGCCCAATACTCATCAGGGTGGTAAAAGTGAATGTCGGTGCAATAAACACCGGCATCACCACTGAGAACATGAGTTTATCGGTGACAATGTCACCTCCAAGCCAGGCTACACATCCGCCCACCACCAGCGTGGCGACAATCGCATAGCGCGGCATAATGGCTTTTGCGATGAGCCATGCCAGCAGCATGCTGCCGCACAGCAGAAAATGGTCTTGCAGATTGCTGAACGCCTGCAATCCGAATCGCAGCAATACACCCGCGAGCATTGCCGCCGCGAGAGTGTGGGGAATTATCTTCATCAATCGGGCGAACAGTCCCGTCAGTCCGCAGAGCAGAATCAGCGCATTAGCGAAAATAAACACGCCGATGGTTTCACTCAGCGTCACGCCCTGCAGGCTGGTGGCAAGCAGCGCTGCGCCAGGCGTGGACCACGCGGTTAACACCGGAGCGCGATACCAGCATGAAAGTGCAAGCGTGCTCACGCCCATCCCCAGGCCCAGCGCGGTCATCCAGCCTGCGATTTGGTGTGAACTCGCACCTGCCGTTGCAGCAGCTTGCCAGACGATGGCTGCGGAACTGGCATAGCCCACCAGCACGGCGACAAATCCGGCTAACACGGCTGGGAAAAGTGAGGAGGGATTACGCATTAGGGCTCCGTTGTGCGTTATAGCGTCCGCAGTAATGTAGCACTGTGCGCTATAGCGTACAAGTGGTACACTTGGCGGCAACGGGAGGCATTATGACCATCACTCAACATCTTGCGACAACCTTAAAGACAGAGCGTCAGGCGCGGGGCTGGAGCTTATCAAAACTGGCGGACGAGACGGGCGTATCTAAAGCGATGCTCGGGCAAATCGAGCGTAATGAGTCCAGTCCGACGGTGTCGACGCTGTGGAAAATCGCCACGGGTCTGAACGTGCCTTTTTCAGCGTTCATCACCCCAGAAGAGCAGCCGCAGCCGGTGTTTGATCCGCAGGAGCAGGCGATGGTGGTGAAGCCGTTATTCCCGTGGGATGACACGCTTAAGTTTGACCATTTTTCGATCACACTCGCGCCGGGCGCCCTCAGTGAGTCAACGCCGCATGAAGCGGGCGTTGTTGAACATGTGGTGGTGATAAGCGGTGAGCTGGAGATGTGTATCGAGGGCCACTGGCGCACAATTTTAGCGGATTCGGGCGTACGTTTTGCGGGTGATAAACCCCATGCGTACCGCAACAGCAGTAGCCAGACGGTGCATTTTCACTCTTTGATCCACTATCCCCGCTAACCCTACGCAAAACTGTTTCGCTGTCGCATACTTCTGACTACAATAGCCGCCATTTTGACCATAACGGATAACGACGAAGTATGCGCCTGCAATCCCATCATCTTGAACTTTTAAGCCCGGCTCGCGACGCCTCCATCGCCCGTGAAGCGATTCTTCACGGTGCGGACGCGGTCTATATCGGCGGCCCTGGCTTTGGCGCTCGCCATAACGCCAGCAATAGCCTGCAGGATATTGCGGAGCTGGTGCCGTTTGCCCACCGTTTTGGTGCAAAAGTGTTCGTGACCCTGAACACCATTCTTCATGATGATGAACTGGAACCCGCCCAACGACTGATTACCGATCTGTATCAGACTGGCGTTGATGCGCTGATCGTTCAGGACATGGGCGTGCTCGAGCTGGATATTCCGCCGATTGAACTGCACGCCAGTACCCAGTGCGATATTCGTACCGTTGAAAAAGCGAAGTTTCTGTCTGACGTAGGCTTTACCCAGATCGTTCTGGCGCGCGAGCTGAATCTGAATCAAATCCGCGACATTCACCAGGCCACTGACGCTAACATTGAATTCTTCATCCACGGCGCGCTGTGTGTGGCGTATTCCGGCCAGTGCAATATTTCTCATGCGCAGACCGGGCGCAGCGCCAACCGTGGCGATTGCTCGCAAGCGTGTCGTTTGCCTTACACGCTGAAAGACGATCAGGGTCGCGTCGTGGCGTTCGAAAAACATCTCCTGTCGATGAAAGACAACGATCAGACGGCAAACCTGGCGGCACTCATCGATGCGGGTGTGCGTTCCTTCAAAATTGAAGGGCGCTATAAAGACATGAGCTACGTGAAAAACATCACGGCGCATTATCGCCAGATGCTTGACGCCATCATTGAAGATCGCGGCGACCTGGCGCGTTCCTCTGCTGGCCGCACCGAGCATTTCTTTATTCCGTCCACGGATAAAACGTTCCATCGCGGAAGCACGGATTACTTTGTGAATGCGCGTAAAGACGACATCGGTGCGTTTGATTCGCCGAAATTTATCGGCTTGCCGGTGGGTGAAGTTTTAAAAGTATCGAAAGATCATCTGGATGTGAAAGTGACCGAAACGCTGGCTAACGGTGACGGGCTGAATGTGATGATCAAACGCGAAATCGTCGGGTTCCGCGCCAATACCGTCGAGAAAACGGGTGAGAATCAGTATCGCGTCTGGCCGAACGAAATGCCTGCCGATCTGTATAAAGCCCGCCCGAATGCTGCGCTTAATCGTAACCTCGACCATAACTGGCAGCAGGCGCTGTTGAAAACCTCCAGTGAACGTCGCATTGCGGTGGATATTGCGCTGGGCGGTTGGGAAGAACAGCTGATCCTCACCATGACCAGTGAAGATGGCGTGAGCGTGACCCATACCCTGGACGGTCAGTTTGAGGTGGCGAATAACGCAGAAAAGGCGATGAACAGCCTGAAAGATGGCGTGGCAAAGCTGGGACAAACGATCTATTACGCCCGCGACATTACGCTAACGCTGCCTGACGCACTGTTCGTGCCGAACGGCCAGCTTAACCAGTTCCGCCGCGAAACCGCAGAAATGCTGGATGAAGCGCGTCTGGCCAATTACCCGCGCGGGAGCCGCAAAGCGGTGTCTGTCCCTGCGCCGGTCTATCCGGATTCCCATTTGTCATTCCTGGCAAACGTGTATAACCACAAAGCGCGTGAGTTTTATCATCGTTATGGCGTGCAGTTGATTGATGCGGCGTATGAAGCGCACGAAGAGAAGGGCGACGTGCCGGTGATGATCACCAAACACTGTCTGCGCTTCGCCTTTAACCTGTGCCCGAAACAGGCCAAGGGTAACATCAAAAGCTGGAAGGCCACACCTATGCAACTGGTGAATGGTGATGAAGTGTTAACCCTGAAATTTGACTGCCGTCCCTGCGAAATGCACGTGATTGGCAAAATGAAAAATCACATCTTCAAAATGCCACAACCGGGAAGCGTTGTGGCCTCTGTTAGCCCCGAAGATCTGATGAAAACCCTGCCGAAGCGTAAGGGCGTTTAATCACAGAAAGTGGGTATCGGGTTTGCGCGACTTCTGCCAGTGGTGATGTTCGCGCAAGCCATCTGCTGACTCCTCTGCGACACATCTAAGTTCATCGCTATCCGCTTCATGACGGAGCTGGTGATCAACGTTTTTTACCCACAAAAATTCATGTCCATTATGTCCTGCCATCAACTGACCTGAAAATAGCGCACAGGTTAGCAGTATGATTGATAATATTTTTTTAACCATTCTCTCATCACCGCATTACATTTGCGGCCATATTGCCAATAGTTACCTTGAGTTATTATTCAGAAGTGAAATGTATCGCAAAGGGTTTGTCAGTATTGCCTTACGATCCGATTTTGAATTGCGGAATCCAGGGCGCGTTTAATTTTTCAATGAACAGAGTGTTCAGATTAAAACAACGTTATTTCAATGGATTAATCACAAGATAAAGATGGCGATACCTGTCGATATACGTGCGGGATACCTATGGCCTTGAAAGGGCAGCGAATCCCCCTTTGTTTTCTCAGACGCGGTTGTTTAGCTTTTGTTGAAGGTATAGATGTTAGGTTTATTACGATCCGCCACCTGGTATGGAATACCGGGAACGTAGATACCAAAATACAAATCTATCCATGCAAGCATTTACCGCCAGATAATGGCGGTTTTTTTTGCCTTAAATTCCTTTTTTGCTATTCGCTGACGACGATAAATTGCTTGCGGTACTGCGCGGGTGAGAGGGCAAAATGTTGCCGAAAATGGTGTCGCAGGGTGGCGGCATGACCGAACCCTGTTTGCGCCGCGATACTGTCGATACTCAGCCGACTCGTTTCCAGAAAATCTTTGGCCCGCAACAGGCGTTCGTTGAGCATCCAGCGCGCTGGCGTCGTCCCCGTGGCATCGGCAAAACGTCGTAAAAAAGTACGCTGACTCATCCCGACCCGCGCGGCCAATGACCTCACGCTATGGCTGACGGTCAGGTGCTGGTGCAGGAAATCAAAAAGCTGTCCGAGCCGCTCACTTTCCCTTAATTGGGCGACCGGGCGACTCATCCGCTGTGTTTGTGCGCCATCGCGATGCGGAGGAATAACCAGGCGGCGTGCCACATGATTGGCGGCTTCCATTCCATAATCGCGACGAACCACATGCAAACACAGGTCAATCCCTGCGGCACTGCCCGCAGACGTCAGAATTTCGCCCTCATCCTGATACAGCACATCTTCCACCACGGTAATGTCAGGGAATCGAGCCTTTAGCGTCTCGGTATACCGCCAGTGCGTGGTGGCGTTGCGTCCGTTCAGCAGTCCTGATGACGCAAGGACAAAAACGCCCGAGCAAATCGACAAGAGTTGGCAGCCCCGTGCGTGGGCGCCACGCAGAGCATCGCATAACTCTGCGGGAACGGTCATGTCAACGCCACGCCAGCCGGGGATCACCACCAGATCGGCGGTGTTGAGCAACGACAGATCGCCATCTGCGAGCACCCGAATTCCTCCGGTTGCCCGAAGTTCGCCTTTATCTACCGCCGCGACCGCAAAACGATACCAGTCATCGCCCATTTCAGGGCGCGGCAGGCCGAAGATTTCCACCGCCACCCCAAATTCGAAAGTACAGAGCCCATCATAGGCCAGTACCACCACGCGCGGTGACGGGGGCTGTCGTAAATTTGTCATTTTCTTGCTGTTTTCTGGCATGACCGCTGGCATTCACTGGCTGAATTTCTGGATAAAGTACTGTTAACACAAACGCCCAACAGGAGAAAGCGCCATGAGTTACGTCACTGAATTTCCCGCCGCAGACCCGCAGGAGTCTGTCGCCCATTTTCTGCGCCGTCTGAGCGTCGAAACCGACTGTGCCGATGTGCACCACGCCATAACGCAGCAGGAAAAGGACTTTGTGTTACTGCACGTGGTGGGGCAGCCGGAGCAGTTTGCGCGCCGCCATTTGCCCGGGGCAATTCATCTGCCGTGGTCCGCCATCAATGCCGAAACCATGGCGCAATGGCCAGAGGGCACGCTGTTCGTGGTCTACTGCGCAGGGCCGCACTGCAATGGCGCGGACAGAGCTGCGCTAAAACTGTCCCGGCTCGGTCTGCCGGTCAAAATCATGATTGGCGGCATCACGGGTTGGGAAGATGAACATTTTGCGTTTGCCTCTGACGAACGCCCTTAAGATGAATAAAATTCATCTGACATGAATTTTTCTCGTTTGCCGTCACGGCAGTGATATGACATCTTTTGGACATATAGCCATCCAGAAGTCTAAAGATTCAATTGATGAATTATCACTGTCTGCAATCAATTGCGGGCAGCTAAGGAGAAAACCATGCAACGACAACACGCCCCGTTCCGCGCCGATGTAGTAGGCAGCTTTTTGCGTCCTGATGCGATCAAGCAGGCGCGACTCAAATTTGCCAGCGGTGAAATCGATGCCGAAGCGCTGCGAAATATTGAGAATGACGCGATTCGCCACGTGGTTGAGCAACAGTGCGCCTGCGGCCTGCATGTGGTGACTGACGGCGAATTTCGCCGTGCGTGGTGGCATTTCGACTTCTTCGATGGTTTGCAGGGCGTTGAGCGCTACGATTCCAGTCAGGGCATTCAGTTTAACGGCGTACAGACCAAAGCACACGGCGTGCGCGTCACCGGTAAATTAGGTTTTGGCGACCATCCAATGCTTGAAGATTTCCGCTATCTGAAAAGCATCAGCGGTAACGCCCAGCCGAAAATGACCATTCCCAGCCCGAGCGTGCTGCATTTCCGCGGTGGCCGTAAAGATATCGATGCGACCGTTTATCCGGATCTTGAGGTCTATTTTGATGACCTGGCAACCACCTGGCGCGACGCGATTCATGCGTTCTACGAGGCCGGTTGCCGCTATTTGCAGCTGGATGACACCGTCTGGGCGTATCTGTGTTCCGACGATCAGCGTCGCCAGATTCGCGAGCGCGGTGACGATGCCGATCAGCTGGCGCTGACCTATGCCCGCGTCTTGAACAAAGCGCTGGAAGGCAAGCCAGACGATCTGACGATCGGGTTGCATGTCTGTCGCGGTAATTTCCGCTCGACCTGGATTTCTGAAGGCGGATACGAGCCCGTGGCTGAAATTCTCTTCGGGACGGTGAATGTCGATGCCTTTTTCCTTGAGTACGACAACGATCGCAGCGGTGATTTTGCGCCGTTACGATTTGTCCGTCCGGGTAAACAGCAGGTCGTTCTGGGGCTGATCACCACCAAAAATGGCGAGCTGGAAAATCCGGAGGGCGTTAAAGCTCGTCTGGAAGAGGCCGCGCAGTATGTGGCAAAAGACCAGATTTGCCTGAGTCCTCAGTGCGGCTTTGCTTCGACGGAAGAGGGCAACAGCCTGAGCGAAAGCCAGCAGTGGGACAAAGTCCGCCTGGTGACGCAAATCGCCGCCGACGTCTGGTAATCCTTTCCGCACAGCGTTGCACTTTTATAATGCAGCGCTGTGCCATTCTGAGTCGTTCCGCTCCTGGCATTCCCGCCTTACACTCCTGTCTGCTGCTCTTTGTTTCCCGATAACACGCTAAAAAACCAATTATTTTCTGTTCTGGCACTCTTTTTGCTCTGCCTAATCCTGTCAAAGACGTTTTGCTTTTTCTGCGTCCACGCCGTAACGGACGTATTCGCACAGCTTTCTTTTCAGGAGTGAAAATATGCATCGTCGTACCTTGTTAAAAGCTTTTGCGCTGTCGGCTTCCGTGGCGGCTATAGGAATGAGTTTTAGTGTGCAGGCTGCTGACACCATCAAAATTGGGATCATGCATTCGCTGTCGGGCACGATGGCGATCTCTGAAACGCCCCTCAAAGACGTCGCGCTGATGACGATCGATGAAATCAACGCCAAAGGCGGCGTGTTGGGTAAAAAGCTGGAGCCTGTAGTGGTTGACCCTGCGTCAAACTGGCCGCTGTTTGCTGAAAAAGCCCGTCAGTTATTAAGCCAGGATAAAGTCGCGGCGGTCTTTGGCTGCTGGACGTCGGTTTCGCGAAAATCGGTGTTGCCGGTCTTTGAGGAATTGAACGGACTGCTGTTCTACCCGGTGCAGTATGAGGGCGAAGAGATGTCGCCAAACGTCTTTTACACTGGCGCCGCGCCAAATCAGCAGGCCATCCCGGCGGTGGAATATCTGATGGGTGAAGACGGCGGGAGTGCTAAACGCTTCTTCCTCCTGGGCACTGACTACGTTTATCCGCGTACCACCAACAAAATTCTGCGTGCGTTCCTGCATTCGAAAGGCGTGCAGGACAAAGATATCGAAGAGGTGTACACCCCGTTCGGTCACAGCGATTACCAGACCATTGTCGCCAATATCAAGAAATTCTCCGCGGGCGGAAAAACGGCGGTGGTTTCGACCATCAACGGCGATTCCAATGTTCCCTTCTACAAAGAGCTGGCAAACCAGGGCGTAAAAGCGACCGACGTGCCGGTGGTGGCGTTCTCGGTGGGTGAAGAGGAGCTTCGCGGCATCGACACCAAACCGTTGGTGGGTAACCTCGCGGCATGGAACTACTTTGAGTCTGTTGATAACCCAACCAACCAGACGTTTGTCGCGGCCTATAAAGCCTACGCCAAAGCACACAACTTGCCGAACGCCGACACCGTGGTGACCAATGACCCGATGGAAGCGACCTACGTGGGGATCCATATGTGGGCGCAGGCGGTTGAGAAAGCCGGCACGACGGATGTGGATAAAGTGCGCGCCGCCATGGCCGGTCAATCCTTTAAAGCGCCTTCAGGCTTTACGCTGACCATGGATGCAACTAATCACCATCTGCATAAGCCGGTGATGATTGGCGAAATCGAGGGTAACGGCCAGTTCAACGTTGTCTGGCAGACCGACGCGCCGGTTCGTGCTCAGCCGTGGAGCCCGTACATTCCCGGTAACGATAAAAAGCCAGAACAACCGATGAAAACCGCCAGCAACTAACACCGGTCACGGAGAGAAGCCATGAACGTCATGCGTATGTTCATCGCAATAGTATGGCTTGCCGGTCTGCTGCCAGGGATGGCGCAGGCGTCGGATGCGGACGCTTTTGTCGCCGCGAGCCGCAGCCAGCAAACCACGCTACTTGAGCAATGGGCTGTCCGCCCGGATCCGTCGCGCTTGCCGTTGTTGCAGGCGCTGCAAAAAGAAAATCTCTTTGTTGATGCGCAAAAACACGCGTTTACCCGGGTGAAGGGTGAAATGACTGCTCTTGGGGAAAACGTTCAGGCAGAGGGCGAACCCAGGGCGGTCCGTCTCACCAACCGTCTGCGCAATCTCTCATCTACCGCATTGGCTACGCATCAGCTTGTCAGTGACAACGTCACGGAAAGGTTGGGTGCAGCGATACAATTACAGCGCGATGCCACGCCGACGATGCTGAATTTATTGCAGCAGCGTCTGCAGGCGGAAAAAGACGACAAGGTGCGCGCGGCGCTCGAAGCGGCGCTGGCCAATCTGCTGCTCGCCAGCCCGCAGGCTGAAGTGCGTTTGCAGGCAGTGGCGCTGCTGGGGCATTCGTCCGATCCCGAAACGCAGGCGCGTTTAGCGCCCTTCACGCAAACCCAAACGGAACCGGATGCCCGCGTGCGCGACGCAGCGGCTGACAGTTTGCGCCAGATTCAGCACCGTTTACTCATTGGTGACCTGCTGGGGCAGGCCTTTATGGGGCTGTCACTCGGATCGGTCCTGCTACTGGCGGCGCTCGGGCTGGCGATCACCTACGGGTTGCTCGGCGTCATCAATATGGCGCACGGCGAGATGCTGATGCTCGGCGCGTACTGTACCTGGATGGTTCAGCAGGCGATGGCGCAATTTGCCCCGCAGTGGCTGGCGCTGTATCCGATTGTGGCGCTGCCGGTAGCATTTATAATGACTGCGGGTGTCGGCATGGCGCTGGAGCGCAGCGTGATCCGCCATCTGTATGGCCGTCCGCTGGAGACGCTGCTCGCCACCTGGGGGATCAGCCTGATGATCATCCAACTGGTGCGTATGACCTTTGGCGCGCAAAACCTTGAAGTGGCGAATCCGGCCTGGCTGTCCGGCGGCGTGCAGGTTTTTGCCAACCTGATCCTGCCGTGGAACCGCATTGCGGTGCTGGTTTTTGTGCTGCTGGTATTGTTCTTTACCTGGCTGATTCTGAATAAAACCCGACTGGGACTGAACGTGCGTGCGGTGACGCAAAACCGCAATATGGCGGCGTGCTGCGGCGTGCCGACAGGCCGTGTCGATATGCTGGCGTTTGGCCTTGGGTCGGGCATTGCCGGTTTGGGCGGCGTGGCGCTCTCGCAGCTGGGTAACGTCGGACCGGAACTGGGACAAGGCTATATTATTGACTCCTTCCTGGTGGTGGTGCTGGGCGGCGTTGGGCAACTGGCGGGCAGCGTGGCCGCGGCGTTTGGTCTGGGCATTTTCAACAAGATTCTTGAACCGCAAATGGGAGCGGTACTGGGAAAAATCGTGATTCTGGTGGCGATCATTCTGTTCATTCAGAAGCGTCCGCAGGGATTATTTGCGCTTAAAGGGAGGGTGACAGACTAATGAGCCAGCCACTGACCTTAACGCTGGCGCGTAAAGCGCCGCGAATGACACAACTATTTGGCAGCCTGATTCTTGCCATTCTGCTGGTGCTGCCATTTCTGGCGCTCCTGCCCGAAAGCCATCCGCTGGCACTGTCCACCTGGATGTTGACGCTGGTCGGCAAAATCCTCTGCTATGCCATCGTCGCCGTGGCGCTCGATCTGGTCTGGGGCTACGCCGGAATGCTGTCGCTGGGCCACGGGATTTTCTTTGCCCTGGGCGGCTACGCAATGGGCATGTACCTGATGCGTCAGGCGTCGGGTGAGGGATTACCGGCGTTTATGTCATTCCTGTCCTGGAGCGAGCTGCCGTGGTTCTGGTGGGGCACCCAGCATTTTGCCTGGGCGCTGGTGCTGATTGTGATGATCCCCGGCCTGCTGGCGCTGATTTTTGGCTGGTTTGCATTTCGCTCAAAAATCAAAGGGGTCTATTTCTCGATCATGACCCAGGCGCTGACCTACGCAGGGATGCTGCTGTTCTTTCGCAATGAAACCGGATTTGGCGGTAACAACGGTTTTACCGGCTTTACCACGCTACTGGGATTCCCGGTGACGGCGACGACCACGCGGATTGCGCTGTTTCTGGCGACGGTTGTGCTACTGGTTGCCTCGCTGGCTCTCGGATTCTGGCTGGCGAAAAGCAAATTTGGCCGCATTCTTACCGCCGTGCGCGACGCGGAAAACCGGCTGACATTTTGTGGCTACGATCCGCGCGGTTTCAAGCTGCTGGTCTGGACGCTGTCGGCGGTGCTGTGCGGGTTGGCGGGGGCGCTGTATGTCCCGCAGGTCGGCATTATTAACCCGGGTGAAATGTCACCGACCAACTCTATTGAGGCCGCGATTTGGGTGGCGCTCGGCGGGCGCGGGACGTTAGTCGGGCCGGTGATTGGTGCGGCGCTGGTCAACGGCGCGAAAAGCTATTTCACCGTCGCCATGCCGGAATACTGGCAGCTGTTTCTGGGCGGGATTTTTATCGCCGTCACGCTCTTTTTACCGCGCGGCGTCTACGGGCTATTTCGTAAGGGAGAGAAATAATGCAGCCAGCCGAAGGCCTTTTTACGCGCCAGCTTCCGGGCGATCGCTTTCGTGAGCAAACCGATCCGGTGCTCCAGCTTGAGTCGATAAACGTCAATTTTGACGGTTTCCAGGCGTTGACCGATTTGTCGCTGAACATCGGCGTGGGGGAATTACGCTGCGTGATTGGCCCGAACGGGGCCGGAAAAACCACGCTGATGGATGTGATCACCGGTAAAACGCGCCCGCAAAGTGGACGAGCGATTTACGATCAGTCGATTGATCTCACCGGACTGGATCCCGCCGCCATCGCACGACAGGGTATTGGGCGTAAGTTCCAGAAACCCACGGTATTTGAAGCGCTGACGGTGTGGGAAAACCTTGAGCTGGCCATGAAAGGCGACAAATCCGTGTGGGCCAGCCTGCGCGCCAGGCTCACGTCAGAGCAGAGCGACCGCATCAACGAAATGCTGACGCTGCTACGCCTGAGCGCCGAGCGGGATCGCAGCGCGGGATTGCTGTCTCACGGGCAAAAACAATTTCTGGAAATCGGCATGCTGCTGGTGCAGGACCCCCATTTACTGTTGCTCGATGAGCCTGCGGCCGGCATGACCGACGCCGAAACAGAGTATTCGGCAGAACTTTTTCGCACTTTGGCGGGCAAACATTCGCTGATGGTCGTGGAACACGATATGGGATTTGTTGAAACCATCGCCGATCACGTCACCGTTTTGCATCAGGGACGCGTGCTGGCGGAGGGATCGTTGCGTGAAGTGCAGGCCAACGAACAGGTTATCGAAGTCTATCTGGGACGTTAAGGAGCGGGAATGCTACAGGTTAACGAACTGAATCAGTATTACAGCGGCAGTCATATTTTGCGTGGCGTTACCTTTGATGCCCCAAACGGTGAGGTGACGTGTCTGCTGGGGCGCAACGGCGTGGGGAAAACGACGCTGTTGAAATGCCTGATGGGACTGGTGCCTGCGCGCAGCGGGGAGATTATCTGGCAGGGCAAAAAAATCACGCACGCGAAACCGCATCATCGGGTGCAGTCCGGAGTGGCGTATGTGCCGCAGGGGCGCGAAATTTTCCCGCGTCTGACGGTCGAAGAAAATCTGCTATTGGGGCTATCGCGCTTTCCCGCGCGTGAGGCGAAAAGCGTGCCGGACGATATCTGGCAGCTGTTTCCGGTTTTAAAAGAGATGAAGCACCGGCGAGGCGGCGATCTTTCGGGTGGGCAACAGCAACAGCTGGCGATTGGCCGCGCGCTGGCGAGCCGCCCGCAGCTGTTGATTCTGGATGAGCCTACGGAGGGAATTCAGCCCTCGGTGATAAAAGAGATTGGTGTCGTTATCCGCCAACTCGCCAGCCGGGGTGATATGGCGATTCTGCTGGTGGAGCAGTTTTATGATTTTGCTGCGGACCTGGCGGATAACTATTTGCTCATGTCGCGCGGGAGCATTATTCAGCGTGGGCGCGGTGTGGATATGGAACAAGAGGGCGTTCGCGGGCTGGTGGCGATCTAGGAGTGATTGTTTTCTGAAATGTTATACTATAACATCCTCGTTTTCTTGAACGGAACGAGGATCTTATTGTGGCTGCACATATTGGAAAATTTGCAATGACGCTGGGGGCGCTGCTGGTGAGTGGTCAACTGTTTGCCCATTCGCACGGGCATCAACTGACCGAAGCGGAAGAGAAAGCCGCGAACGGAGTTTTTGAGGACAAAGACGTTAAAGACCGTACATTATCCGACTGGGACGGCGTCTGGCAGTCGGTTTATCCCTTCCTGCTTGATGGTTCACTGGATCCGGTTTTCAAAAACAAAGCGGAAAAGGATCCCAGCAAAACCTTTGCGCAGGTTAAAGCGTATTACCGCAAGGGATACGCCACGGATGTGGAAACCATTGGTATAGAAAATAATACGATGGAGTTCCATACCGGCAAAACGGTGGCGAGCTGCCGCTACGATTACAGCGGGTATAAGATTCTGACGTACGCATCAGGCAAAAAAGGCGTGCGGTATCTGTTTGAATGTAAAGACGCCAGCTCTCAAGCACCAAAATTTGTGCAGTTTAGCGACCACACAATAGGCCCGCGCCAGTCAGCGCACTTCCATCTCTTTATGGGCAATACCTCGCACGAGGCCTTGCTAAAAGAGATGGATAACTGGCCGACGTATTACCCCAATGAAATGTATAAAAATCAGGTTGTGGACGAAATGCTGCACCACTAAACACAACAAAGGCGAGAAATTCTCGCCTTTGTTTTTACGCGGTTTTGGGGTCTTCCTGCCACGCTTTTACGCTCATTCCACGCAAAATCATCAGCCACGCAATCACAATCGCCGCCATCATTACCGCAAATAATGACCAGTGCGGCAGATGGGTCAGAATAATACCGGTGATCATCGGGTTCGCCGCAGCACCAAGCCACCCCAGCGCTTGCGCTGAAAAATAGCTGGCTTTCATCCCCGGCGGGGCGATGTTATCGATCAGCATATATTCGCCCGGTGCATAGATAATTTCCCCCACGGTAAAGACCGCTGCGGCGATCCCCCAGTAGATCAAGTTGCTGCCGGAGAACATAAACCCACCCAGACCCAGGACAAAAAACAGCGTGCCGAGCGCCATCAAAGGGCGAATATTGCTGGCGGTGATTCTGCGTCCAATGAGGTATTGCAGCGACACCACGACCGCGGCATTCACCGGGAGCACCACGGCGACCACCTTTTGGGCGAAATCGCTGTCGTAATCTGCCGCGAGAACGTACTGGGAAATACAACTGGCAAACGACCCGCCGACGTACGAGGCCAGAAGCCCGGACAGCGTATACCAGAACAACGCTTTGTCGCGCAGGAGCACTGACGGTTGCCACGGCACAGGGGCGTGCTCGGCGTCGGCCGCCACGCTTTTCTGCACATAGAATTGAATGAATACCAGCGGCAGCGCAGCACAGAAAGCCGCCAGCCAGAACGGCAATTGCAGGCTGTACATCACCAGCAAGGTGCCTATTGGCGGGCCAATCGTCCAGCCAATATTCAGGAAACTGTAGTTGAGCGAAAATACGCGCGCTTTCTCGGACGAGGTGAGCACATCGGAGAACCAGGCTTTCAGCACCGTGGAGAAAACGGAATAGGCGCAGTTAATCAGGGCAAAGAACACCACCACCAGCGTAACGTTATCCACCAGCGGAATGGCCACAAAGCCCGCGATAAACGCCAGAATGGATATCAGCATGTAGCGTTTTTTATCAAACTTATCCGCGAGGATGCCAAACCCCATGCTGAAAACCACGCCAATCGTCAGCGCGATCGTCAGGGCATAGCCAATATTCTCGACGCTCATGTTGTAAACACGGGTGAGATAGATGGTCATAAACGGGAGCGTCGCACCACGACCGATTGTTAATAATAATGACGACGCCAGCAGCGCTGCGGTTGAGCGCCTGAGAGATGGTTTCATAGTCCTGCCCGACAAATGCTTACATTTTTTTGTTGTGTTTTATCAGGAGTATCACGACATAAGGGGCTTGTATAGCACCTAATTTATCCCTAAGTGCTTCGCCTGGCTGCCAGAATTAATGATCTTTTCCTCGCGGGCTTTTTTCGTTACCTTGAATCTGTTTACAAAAATTTAATAATCAGAGGCGATGTATGACGCGTAAAGACGGGCTGCTGGCGTTGCTGGTGGTCGTGGTATGGGGGCTGAATTTTGTGGTCATTAAGGTAGGGCTGCATAATATGCCTCCGCTGATGCTGGCCGGTTTACGCTTTTTGCTGGTTGCGGTACCCGCGTTATTTTTCGTTGCGCGTCCCAAAATCCCGTTTCGCCTGCTGCTCGGTTACGGTCTCACTATCAGCTTTGGTCAGTTCGCCTTTCTGTTTTGTGCCATTAAATTTGGCATGCCCGCGGGGCTTGCGTCGTTGGTTCTCCAGGCTCAGGCGTTTTTCACCATCATTTTGGGCGCGTTTGTCTTTGGGGAGCGCCTCCAGGGCAAGCAGCTGGCGGGGATTACCATTGCGGTGTTTGGCGTGCTGATTCTGGCGGAGGCCAGCCTGAATGGACAACATGTCGCACTGCTGGGCTTTATGCTGACGCTGGCGGCGGGCTTAAGCTGGGCGTGCGGGAATATTTTCAACAAACTCATCATGCAACATGATGCGCGACCCGCGGTGATGTCGCTGGTGGTCTGGAGCGCGCTGATTCCGGTTGTGCCCTTTATGATCGCCTCGCTGATTTTTGACGGCCCCGCGTTAATGCTCAAAAGTCTGGTTGAGATCGATCTCACCACGATTTTGTCGCTGGTCTATCTGGCGTTCGTCGCCACGATTGTGGGGTACGGAATTTGGGGAACATTGCTTGGACGCTACGAAACCTGGCGCGTTGCACCGTTGTCGCTGCTGGTTCCGGTTGTCGGGCTGGCGAGTGCGGCTGTACTGCTGGGTGAGAAACTGACGGTGCTACAGCTGCTGGGCGCAGCGCTCATTATGGCAGGGTTGTATATCAACGTGTTTGGTTTGCGGTGGCGTCGCGCGGCGCGAATCAGGGGCTGAAAAAAAAGCCCTGCATCATGCAGGGCCAAAACGAATTAACGTTAGCGCTGGTTGTAATACGGCACGCCTAATTCGTCGGATTTGTCGCTGCCCGCACCCATATGATTAAAATCAAAAGGCGATTGTTCGTGTGCGGTGGGCAGAACGATCGCGGTGCGACTGTTCTGCTGGTTAGCGTGAGTGGTTTGCTCCGCAAAAGTCTGGCCGGAGACCAGCACCAGTAAGGTGAGGGCGGCGGAGGCGATAGTTTTCATGGTTTCCTCGGTTACGTCTTAGCGCCTGACTCATTAGGCTATTTCATTGGCCATTTGGACCCGGGCTGTGCTCATCACCCTCGCGTACGCCGTGTACGCTCCGGCTATTGCACGTTACCAGGTCAAAATTGTCGGCAACAAAATACGCCTAATGGAACAGGCCTTTATTCAGGCGATTAGCAATGACAGTTCGTTAGCGGTAGCAGGTATCGGGACTCACCAGGCATACTGGTGATGCGATACTTATGCGGTGGCACGTCGAAATAGTTCTTGAACGTGCGGGTCAAGGTTTGTTGCGATTCAAATCCATAGCGTTCTGCCAGATACAGGATCGGTTCGTTGCTCTCTTTCAGTTTCTGAGCAATTTCCGTCAGCTTGCGGCTGCGAATGTATTGACCTAATGAATGACCGGTCTCTTTTTTGAACATCCGTTGCAGGTGCCATTTTGAGTAACCTGAACGCTCGGACACCTTTTCTAGTGAGAGCGGCGATTCCAGGTTCTCTTCGATCCAGTCCAAAATGCTATGAATAGTGATGGCGTCATTATTGCGTCTGGACATCGTCATACCTCTTTCTGTTTACGGCAGGATTCTCTTGAGCAAATGCTCAAGCGTCAGCACTTCATCCGCCGTTAAGTTTTTTGTTAGTTCCTGATGCAGCGTTTGCCCTACTAGCTCATGACATTTTTCGCACACGGCTGCGCCTTCGCAGGTGAGTTGCACCAGCACGCCGCGCTTGTCATTCGGGTTCGGTCGTCTTTCAATCCATCCTTTGCATACGAGGCGATCGAGCATGCGCGTCAGCGCACCCAGATCGACCGAGAGCACCTTTTTCAGCTCAACAGGCGTGATACACACCTCGCAGCGAATGGAGCACAACACTTTGAATTGTGTCGCGGTGATATCCATCGGAGACAGATAATCGTTGAGCAGGCGATCTTTTTTCTGGTTAACCATATGAATAAGACGGCCCAGTGGAATAATTTCGTTAAAGAGATCACTGGTGCTTTTCACAATGGTTGCCCTGGCAAGTAGTTTAATCACGGCAGATATTATTGCTCAGGCAAGTATAAGTCAACTGAATGTATCCACCGATGCCACGTTTTGCTAAAACGTTTCTTGAACTTTTTTATGCGCGTTTTAAATCATAAACATACCGATGGAACGTCCCTGCGCAGTAGAAAACACTGCTTACGTTGTGGTCGTGGCTGAATGGAGATTTTTCACCGTATAATTGGGGAGTTAATTATGGATAAGGATAACGACGCGAAATGGTGGAATTAATTCAGGCAATAGGTCTTGGGCTGGTGGTGTTGCTACCGCTGGCGAACCCGTTAACGACCGTGGCGCTTTTTTTAGGTCTGGCGGGTAACATGAACAGTGCCGAACGCAATCATCAGGCGCTGATGGCCTCGGTGTACGTTTTTATCATCATGATGGTGGCCTATTACGCCGGACAACTGGTGATGAACACGTTTGGCATTTCCATTCCGGGGCTGCGAATTGCTGGTGGGCTCATCGTCGCGTTTATCGGTTTCCGGATGCTGTTCCCGGCGCATAAAGCGCACGAATCCCCCGAAGCCAGAAGCAAGTCGGAAGAGCTGGAGGACGAACCCTCGGCAAATATCGCGTTTGTGCCTTTAGCGATGCCGAGCACGGCAGGGCCAGGGACGATAGCGATGATCATCAGCTCCGCATCGACGGTGCGCAACGGCTCAACGTTCTCCGAGTGGGTTGTGATGGTCGCGCCGCCGCTGATCTTCGCGCTGATTGGCATCATTCTGTGGGGCAGTTTGCGCAGCTCAGGGGCGATTATGCGCTGGGTTGGGAAAGGGGGCATCGAAGCGATTTCGCGTTTAATGGGCTTCCTGCTGGTCTGCATGGGCGTGCAGTTTATTATTAACGGCGTGCTGGAAATTATTAAAAACTATCATTAATAAAAAGGGTGGCCACAGCCACCCCTTTTTTTATCCGTGATGCGGCTGCTCTTCGAGAGCCACCGGCCATTTGCGGAAGATCAGAATCGACCAGATCAATGCCGCCAGCGCAGGAATCGCACCCAGATAACCAATCGCCGACATCGACAGGTGAAGGCTGATTTGATTCCCTACCAGCGCGCCTGCGCCAATACCAATATTGAAAATCCCCGAAAAGAGCGACATCGCCACGTCCGTGGCATCAGGCGCCAGCGCCAGCACTTTAACCTGCATGCCCAGGCCGATAATCATGATCGCCACGCCCCAGAAAATGCTCAGTATGGCCAGATGAGTTTCGCTCTGCGCTGCGGGCATCAACAGCAACAGGCACGCCAGGAGCAGGCCAATGGCGCTGCTGACCAGCAGCGAGGCGTGCTTATTCCCGAGTTTACCGAACAGCACGCTGCCGATAATCCCCGCGCCGCCCAGAATCAGCAGCAATATCGTGGCGAAGTTAGCGCTAAAGCCCGCCACCACCTGCACAAAGGGCTCGATGTAACTGTAGGCCGTGTAATGCGCGGTCACGACCACGACGGTCAGCAGATAAATGCTCATCAGCGCCGGGCGACGGAACAGCAGCGGCAGACTTTTCAGTGAGCCAGAATGTTCGCTCGGCAGTTTTGGCAGCAGTTTAATCAAACACAGCAGGGTGATCAGCGCGCCCAGACCAATCGCAAAGAAGGTGGTGCGCCAGCCAAAGTACTGCCCGACGATGCGACCAATCGGCAGACCCAACACCATCGCCAGCGCCGTACCGGTCGCCAGCAGGCTGAGCGTCTGTGCGCGTTTACCGGCCGGTGCCAGACGGATGGCGAGCGAGGCAGTAATCGACCAAAAAATCGCGTGCGCAAAGGCAATACCAATGCGGCTTATCACCAGCACGTTAAAATTCCACGCCAGGAAAGAGAGCACATGGCTGGCGATAAACAGCACAAATAGCCCGATCAGCAGTTTGCGGCGCTCCATCTGGCTGGTCAGCAGCATAAAAGGCAATGACATCAGTGCCACGACCCAAGCGTAAATCGTCAGCATAATGCCAACCTGCGCCGTTTCCATCTGGAAACTTTGGGCAATATCAGACAGCAGGCCAACCGGGACAAATTCAGTGGTATTAAAAATAAAAGCGGCAATGGCCAGCGTGACCACACGTAGCCACGCGACCTTGCGGGAAACCGTGTTTGTTGTCATAGGAATAAAGCGTATTCGTTGCAGATAAGAAGAGAAGGGGATCTTAAAGCGTAAACTGGCTAAAAGACAATCATTATGTGACGCAGATCTCAAAATTTACGTTATCGAAATGGTAGCGCAGATCGTTGTTTTCACACAAGATGAGGACAACACAACAAGAACAGGCGGTAAGACAATGCAGGAAATTGAATTTTATCTGGTTGACGCATTCAGCGATAAATCCTTTGGCGGTAATGCGGCAGCGGTCTGTCCGCTTGAAGAGTGGCTTCCTGACGAGACGCTGCTGAAGATGGCGCAGCAGCACAACCAGTCAGAAACGGCGTTTTTTGTTCGCACTGACGAGGGCTTTGCGCTGCGCTGGTTCACTACGCAGTATGAAATTAACCTGTGCGGACATGCCACGCTCGCGGCGTCGCATGTGATTTTTGAATATCTCGATTATCCGCAGACCGAAATCGTCTTTTCAACGCGTTTTGTCGGCGATCTGACCGTCAAGCGCAACGGTGACTGGCTGACGCTCAATTTTCCGGCGTGGGAAAGCGAGACGGTGGAAAATCCGCCCGCACTGCTGTTCAGCGCGCTTGGTATCTCCAGCGCAAAAGAGGTCCGCGCGGGTCGCGATTTCATGGTGGTGTTGGAGAACCAGCAGCAGGTGGAGTCGTTGACGCCCGATATCGCGGCTATGCTCCCGCTGGAGAAAATGGTCTGCGTGACAGCGCCTGGCGATGAGTATTATTTTGTCAGCCGCTTTTTCTGTCCGGGAGAAGGGGTGCCGGAAGATCCGGTCACCGGGTCAGCGCACAGCATGCTGATCCCTTACTGGAGTGAAAAGCTGGGCAAAACGCAGATGACTGCTCGCCAAATGTCTGCCCGTGGCGGCGATCTGCGCTGCGAATTGCACGGCGATCGGGTATTGATTGGCGGTCAGGCCACGCTGTATATGAAAGGGAAAATCTTCCTGCGTCAGTCGTGAGCCTTACGGTAATCGGGCGATATTGGCCTTGATCACTTCAGCAGAGTGGCGGAATTTGACCTGTTCATCTTCCGCTAACTGCAATTCGATAATTTGCTGAACGCCGCTTTGCGCAAGCACAGCAGGTACGCCTATCGCCAGTCCCTCCACACCATATTCCCCCTCCAGCACGCAGGAGATCGCCAGCGCGCGGTGACTGCCGGTGAAAATATTACGGCAAATCTCAGCAATCGTGCCGGCAATGCCGTATTCCGTGCAGCCCTTGCGGTTGTAAATTTCGAAACCCTGACGACGAATATTTTCGGCAAGCTGCTGACGGTCGAGCGTCTCGCCGGTGTGGCGCTGATAGACTTCACCGATCGGTGAGCCGTAAACCGAGGAATGCGACCAAACCGGGAATTGCGTGTCGCCGTGCTCGCCGAGGATAAAGGCGTCAATACTTTGCGCGCCAATATCCAGCGCCTGTGCCAGTGTACGACGCAAACGCGTTGTATCGAGCCAGACGCCCGTGCCGATCACCTGGTTGCGTGGCAACCCCGACAGCTTCCACACCTGCCAGGTGATGATATCGCAGGGATTGGTGGCGATCAGAAAGATGCCGTTAAAGCCGTTTTCCATCATCTGCGGAACCAGGCTTTTCACAATCCGCGCGGTGTTCGCGAGCTCGTCCAGACGGGTTTGGCCGGGTTTCAGCGCGCCCCCCGATACGGTGATTACCGCGATATCCACATCCGCACAGTCGCATGGATCGCGCGTCGAAATGCTCATCATGCCCGGCATATACGCGGCGGCATCGGCCAGATCCTGTGCGTGCCCTTCGGCGCGATCCCGGTTGAGGTCGACCAGAATAAGTTCTTCACAGATATTCTGATTAAGCAGGGCATAGGCGGCAGACGCGCCCACGTTGCCTGCGCCAATAATCATCACTTTACGGGCTTTGGTATTCATGCGTTGTCCATTCAGTTTTACGGCGGCGATGACAAAATTACTGCGGTCTCCTGTCATCGCGCAACTGATGAACGCCATCATAAGTTAATACTATGAAGCACTTATAAAGGCACAGCGCTATCCTGGAATAAAAACAACAAAGGAGCCTGCTATGTATTCCATTACCTCTGAATCTGCCGCCCATCCGGATATTGTCTCGCTCATCGCCGCGCTTGATGCGTACCAGAGCGAGCTATATCCCGCTGAAAGCAATCATCTGCTCGATCTGACGCAGCTCTCAACAGACAGCCTGATCATGATGGTGATCCGCGATCGCCAGCTTAATGCAGTGGGTTGCGGGGCGATTGTCTTAAACGGCGATGGTACCGGCGAGATGAAGCGCGTCTATATCGATCCTACCCATCGCGGACAACAGTTGGGTGAAAAACTGCTGGCCGCGCTGGAAGACGAAGCGCTGTCCCGCGGGTGCCACACGCTGCGCCTCGAAACGGGCATTAAGCAGCACGCCGCAGTGCGACTGTATGAGAATCACGGGTACGGTTTGCGCGAGGCGTTTGCCCCGTACGTCGCCGACCCGCTCAGCCTGTTTATGGAGAAGGCGCTGGTGGCTGACGTTCGTGTAGCAGTGCTATAAACGCCTCAAGCGGGCGCGTCATCGCCCCGCGTCGCCACACCAGCCAGGTCGTCAGCCAGCGCCAGTTTTCCGCCAGCGGCCAGGCTTCAACCTGATGATGCCCCGGCATGCTTTCCAGCATCGAGCGGGGCATCAGCGCAATTCCCGCGCCGGCAATCACGCAGGCGAGCATCCCGTGATAAGACTCCATCTCATGAATACGGCCTGGCATCGCGCGGTCGGCATGAAACCAGCTTTCCAGATGACGCCGATACGAGCAGTTGGCGCGAAAAGCGTACACATCGCAGCCGCTCACCTGCGTGGCGCGCGTCACCTTTGTCTGTCCGGCGGCGGCCACCAGCATCATCTCTTCCTGATACACCGGCATCCCGTCAAGTTCCGGGTGGGACAGCGGGCCATCAACAAAGGCGGCGCTCAATATGCCTTCCAGCACGCCGTCGATCATCGTACCGGACGGGCCGGTGGAGAGAGCAAACTGAATACGCGGAAAGCGCTGATTAAACTGCGCCAGCGTTTCCGGAATGCGCACTGCTGCGGTGCTCTCCAGGGCGCCCAGCGCAAACAGCCCCTGCGGCTCATCACCTGAAACGACCATCCGCGCTTCATCAACCAGCGCCAGAATCTGTTTGCTGTAGCGCAGAAAATTGTGTCCGGCCGGAGAAAGGCGCAGGCGTTGATTCTCGCGGATAAACAGCTCAACGCCGAGGTCGGCCTCGAGCTGGCGAATGCGCGTTGTCAGATTCGACGGTACGCGATGCACCTTTTGCGCGGCCTGGGTGATGCTCCCGGTTTGGGCCACGGCGTTAAACATCTCAAGCTGTGTTAAATCCATGCCATTCTCTATCCGTGAATAAGTGGGTTAATATTATTCAGTTTTAAGAAATAGCAGAGTCGGCCACAATGAATCAACTTTTATTCCGTGGAGATCCTCATGACTCATTCCTCTGCAACTCACGCGTTGTCTGTTAACCCGGCGAATGGTGAAACGCTCGCGGCGTATCCGTGGGCGACACAAATCGACGTTGATAATGCTGTCGCGCTCGCTGACGCAGGCTTTCGTCAGTGGCGCCATGAAAGCGTCGCGCACCGTGCGCAAAAGCTGCGCGACCTGGGCGTGGCGATACGGGCTCGCGCAGAAGAGATGGCGCAAATGATGACCCGTGAAATGGGCAAGCCGATTGTGCAGGCGCGGGCCGAAGTGACCAAAACCGCCGCGCTTTGCGACTGGTATGCCCAGCACGGTCCGGCGATGCTGGAGGCTGAACCCACACTTGTCGAAAATCAAAAAGCGGTCATCGCGTATCGACCGTTAGGGGCGATTCTGGCGGTGATGCCGTGGAATTTCCCGCTGTGGCAAGTGTTGCGCGGCGCGGTGCCCATTCTGCTGGCAGGCAACAGCTATCTGCTTAAGCATGCGCCCAATGTGCTCGGATCGGCCGATCTGATCGGTCAGATTTTCACTGACGCCGGTTTCCCAAAAGGCGTGTTCGGTTGGGTCAATGCCACTAATGATGGCGTCAGCCAGGCGATTAATGACAAACGTATTGCCGCCGTAACCGTGACTGGCAGCGTGCGTGCAGGGGCGGCGATTGGTGCGCAGGCTGCGGCGGCGTTGAAAAAATGCGTGCTGGAGTTGGGCGGTTCCGATCCGTTTATTGTGCTCAATGATGCTGATTTGGATCTGTCGGTAAAAGCCGCGGTGACCGGGCGCTACCAGAACACCGGACAGGTTTGCGCAGCGGCCAAACGGTTTATCATCGAGGAAGGCATTGCCGCGCAGTTTACGGAACGCTTTGTTGCGGCGGCAGCGGCGCTGAAAATGGGCGCGCCGGACGTCGAAGAGCACTATTTAGGGCCGATGGCGCGCGCCGATCTGCGTGATGAATTGCACCAGCAAGTTATGGCTACCCTTGATGAAGGGGCAACGCTGTTGCTGGGCGGCGAGAAAATCGCGGGCGAAGGCAACTACTACGCCACGACGGTGCTGGGTAACGTCACGCCAGAAATGACCGGGTTTCGCCAGGAGCTGTTTGGCCCGGTGGCGACCATTACCGTCGCAAAAGATGCTGAACATGCGCTGGCGCTGGCAAATGACAGCGACTTTGGCCTGTCGGCGACAGTCTTTACCGCCGATGAACAGCGCGCCGAGTCATTTGCCCGTGATCTGGAGTGTGGCGGCGTATTTATTAATGGCTTTAGCGCCAGCGATCCGCGCGTCGCGTTTGGCGGTGTGAAGAAAAGTGGTTTTGGGCGCGAACTGTCGCACTTCGGTCTGCATGAGTTTTGTAATATTCAGACGGTGTGGAAAGACCGCGTGTAACGTTTTTTTCGCCGTGACAAAGGCTTCCATCATGGAGGCCTTTGTCATTTTTGTGTCATGGTTCTGTCATTTACGTTTCGTAGACTCGCACGCGTCTAACGTATTGTTACAGAAGAACATTATGAACCTAACGCAAATTTTCCGCCGGAGTGCAACGCGCGGTATGCCGCGTCAGTTTGGTCTGCTGGCGGGCATTTTTTGTATTATCGGCCTCTTTTCCGCATTGCAACTCTCCTCGTCGGTACTGCTGACGGCCTCTCTGCACGACGCACAGCGTAATGAACAACAGAATCAGCTGACGCAACAGCAGCAGAGCAAACTGGATCTGGCACGCGTTTCGCTTTTAGCCGCAAGCGATCTGCTTAACCGCTCTGGCGTCTATTTCATGCAGGATAAAGAGACCGGCTCTGACGAGAGCTGGCACAGCCTGATGGATGAAGCGCAGAAAGCCCTGAGCGCCTCGCAGCAGGCCTGGAATGCGTGGCTGGCGCTCAATCCGCCAAAAGACGAGGCGCTGGTAAACAGCTATCAACTCTTCTTTGGGGCCATCAATGAGCAGGCGGAAGGGCTCGTCAAAACCAACTCGATTGACAGTTTTTTTGCCGTACCTGCTCAGGCCTTTCAGACCGATTTCAACGATAACTTCGCCCGCTATCAGCTCGCCAGCGAGGAGCGCGCGGGTCTGGGCCGACAGTCGTTGATGGACCGGTTATCTAACCTCCAGTTACTGTTCCTGCTCGCACCGATGGTGTTGCTCATGATTGCGATCCTGGTGTGGTTTGGGATGTCGCGTTGGGTGATCACCCCGCTGCGCAAGCTTATTGCGCATATCGACCGGCTTGCCGCAGGCGATCTGTCGGGAGCCACGCCGGACGTCAAATGCTTTAACCGCGAGATAGGGCAGCTAAACGCCAGTATCGTCACCATGCAAAACGGCTTGCAGCAGCTAGTGACGGAAGTCAGCGACGCGACGCTGTCGATGGTCGAGAATATTGGCTCACTGGCGGACGGTAATCAGCAGCTGTATCAGCAGTCGGCGCGACAGGCGCAGGAGCTTAACGAAGTTACCGCGCACATCGCCGCGCTGGAAACCCACGTCGAAGGCAATACCGGTTATGCGAAGCTGGCGAGCACCCGCGCGAACGAAGCGCGACAGACGGCGGCGGGCGGAGACGTCATGATGTCTACGGTGAATGCGTCGATGCAGGCGATAGTCGAACGATCGTCGGAGATGCGTGGGATCGTGACCTTGATCGACAGCGTCGCGTTCCAGACCAATATTCTGGCCCTTAACGCGGCGATCGAAGCCGCGCATGCAGGCAACGAAGGACGCGGGTTTGCCGTGGTAGCGCGGGAAGTGGGACTGCTGGCAAGAAAGAGCAGCCACTCTACACAGACCATCCAGGCGCTGATCAATCACTCGTTGCACGGCATCGAAGAGGGATCAAAAGCGGTGGTCCGACTCGAAAATAATCTGCAGCAGGTCACCGGCCTGGTCGCCAGTTTAAGCCGTTTGCTCGATGATATTTCGGCGGCAACGCTGAGTCAGGGGGACAGCATCCATCAGATGACGCGCCAGCTTCAGGCGCTTAATCAGGTTTCTCGCCAGACGGACGCGCTGGTGACCACCGCGTCGGAGTCCTCCCGCCGATTACACGATGAATCGTATCTGCTGATGCAGGCTGTTTCGCGCTTTCGTCTTCCAGCCTGACGCGATATATCAGCCTCTGTTATACTCACAGCCCGATTTTGGCCTGTGGGCAAGGAGCAGACTGTGGCTGCGGTCATTGATAATGAGATGCTGGACGATATTCTGGCGCAAGTTCGCCCGTTACTGGGGCAGGGAAAGGTTGCCGATTACATTCCTGCGCTCGCCTCGGTGAGCGGAAACAAACTGGCGATTGCCATTTGTACCGTGGAGGGGCAGCTTTATCAGGCCGGCGATGCCACCGAGCGCTTCTCCATTCAGTCCATCTCCAAAGTTTTAAGCCTGGTCGCAGCGATGCGTCAGTACGAGGAAGACGAGATTTGGCAACGGGTCGGTAAAGATCCCTCTGGTCAGCCGTTTAACTCGCTGCTGCAGCTGGAAATCGAACAGGGGAAACCGCGTAATCCGTTTATTAACGCCGGGGCGCTGGTGGTGTGCGATATGCTGCAAAGCCGTCTTAGCGCACCGCGTCAGCGCATGCTGGAAATTGTGCGCCAGCTGAGCGGTGTATCTGACCTGAGCTACGACCCAAACGTTGCGCGCTCTGAATTTGAACATTCGGCGCGAAATGCTGCCATTGCCTGGCTGATGAAATCCTTCGGTAATTTTCACAACGATGTCGCTACGGTGCTGCAGAACTATTTTCACTATTGCGCGCTGAAGATGAGCTGCGTGGAGCTGGCGCGTACGTTTCTGTTTCTGGCCGATAAGGGCTATTCCTCGCACCACGCGCAGGCGGTGGTAACGCCCATGCAGGCGCGTCAGGTGAATGCGCTTATGGCGACCAGCGGGATGTATCAGAATGCCGGTGAATTTGCGTGGCGCGTAGGGCTGCCTGCAAAATCGGGCGTCGGCGGCGGCGTGGTCGCGATTGTGCCGCATGAAATGGCGATTGCCGTGTGGAGCCCGGAACTGGATGACACCGGTAATTCCCTCGCGGGCGTCGCGGTACTCGAAAAGCTGACCCAGCGTCTTGGTCGATCCGTTTACTGATGAATACCCTCGATCCTCTTTTTGCTCGTCTGGCGCAATCCACGTTCCGCTCGCGCTTTAAACTCGGCACCAAAGAGCGGCAATATTGCTGGGACAAAGGGGCGGATATGATCGACTCGCATGCGGCCGACTTTATTGCCCGTCGCCTGGCACCCGCACAGCCGGTAAACGATGGTAAGCAAACCCCTATGCGCGGTCACCCGGTGTTTATTGCCCAACACGCTACCGCAACGTGCTGTCGCGGTTGTCTGGCGAAGTGGCACCAGATACCCCAGGGACAAACGTTAAATGCCGATCAACAGGCTTATATCGTGACCGTTATCCACCATTGGCTGGTCCTGCAAATGAACCCCAAACATTGAGAGTTTATTTCCAAGGCCTAAGCATGTTACAGATACATGCTAGTCTTTGATTATTCCTGCTGATGGCCGCTAAATGATTGCGTTAAGCGATTATATGGATTGATATTTAATGCGCTATTCCTTGCTTTCGTTTAAGCCGTTCCAGCCCGACAACGCCCTGCGCAATGTAGTCAGTATTTTTGCTCTCACCACGCTGTTTTATTTTATCGGTGCTGAATTGCGCCTTGTGGAAGCACTCTCACTCTTCTGGCCGCTGAACGGCGTAATGGCAGGGGTGTTCGCCCGCTATGCGTATCTCAATCGCCTGCGTTACTACGCGGTGTCCTATGTCGCGATGCTGATGTATGACGCGGTGACGACCAATTGGGGCATTGCCTCAGTGGTGATCAATTTTTCCAATATGATCTTTATCGTCACGGTGGCTCAACTGGTCATGCGGGACAAACAAATGGGGCGCAAAACCCCCGATCCGATTAATGCCCTGCGACTGTTTAACTATTGTCTGATTGCCGCGCTGCTGTGTGCGCTGGTGGGGGCGTTAGGGTCCGTAGGCATTGACAGTTTGACCTTCTGGCCACTGTATGCCGACTGGTTTAGCGAACAGTTTTCAACGGGCGTGCTTATTTTACCCTGTCTGTTGACTATTAAAGTGCCGAAGATGACGCGGTCAGTACCGGTTGAGCATTTCTTGCCTGTGCTGGCGCTGGTGGTGTCGGTGGTTGCCTCAGTGGTGATTGGTGGTGCGGGCAGTCTGGCATTCCCGTTGCCCGCGCTTATCTGGTGTGCCGTCCGTTATTCACTTGCGGCGACGTGTGTGCTGACGTTCCTGACCGGGGGTATTGAAATCATCCTGGTGGCTAACTCCATTATCGATATTGCCGTCGCCACGCCGCTGTCTACGCCGATGATGTTCTCTGCACGCCTGGGCATTGCCACCATGGCGATTTGTCCGATCATGGTTTCCGTGAGCGTAGCCGCGATCAATTCGCTCATTCGTCAGGTTTCGCTGCGGGCCGATTACGATTTTCTCACCCGTGTTTACTCTCGTTCAGGCCTGTATGAGGCGCTGAAGCATGAAGAATCCCATCGGCATCCCCGTTTTTTAACGGTCATGCTGCTGGATATTGATTACTTCAAAAGCATCAACGACAGCTATGGTCACGAGTGCGGCGATAACGTGCTGGCCGCCTTTGCCGGGAAAGTACAGCAAGTGGTGGGTGAAGACGGGATCGTTGCGCGTATGGGGGGTGAAGAGTTTGCGGTAGTGGTGAATTCGGGTGATGCGCAACAGGGCTTAGCGCTTGCTGAAAGAATTAGAGAAACTATTGCATTACATCCGTTTAGCTGGCGTCAGCAAAGTCTGTTTTTGACGCTGAGCATTGGTCTTGGCAGTGCAAAAGCAGAATCCTGGCAACTGACGGACGTGTTTAACAGGCTATTGGCCGAAGCCGACGATTATCTCTATCGTTCGAAAAAAGCGGGGCGTAATCGTATCAGTGCACGTCAACTGAACGATCTACCGACGGTGGACGAGCAAAAAGGTCCCGAACGCGTGTAACCGACACCATCCCAGGCAGAATGCGGCACAGATGTTATCAGTAGGCGTATATAATTGTTGCCTGTTATTTTTAAGGTCAATAAGATACCCGAGGTTTCACCTCGGAAAAAACGCAGCATGAACGGTATGGACAAACTGAGTAAACAGCATCACTTACCAGGGAATCGGTTTGTCAAACGTATGTTTTTGATGCGTGTCCTTGGCACATTTCTCTGTTTTATTCCTATTCTTACCGTCCTGATTGAACAACAACGTTCAGAATGGCTAATGGTTTTACTTGCCTTGAATGCTTTTGTCTGGCCGACCGTGGCCTGGCAGCACGCCAGTCGATCCTCAACGCCATTGGTGACTGAGCATCAGAACCTGGTGGTGGATGCCGCAGCGGGTGGGTTCTGGATAGCGATGATGGCGGTGAATCCGTTGCCCTCGGTGGTGATCGCCACCATCCTGCTGGCGGACCGGCTCTCCGCGGGCGGTTTTGTCCTGATGAGAAAAGCCGCTGTCGCGATGCTGGTGGTGTTTCTCGCGGCCTGGCTGGTGCAAGGAATGCCAGTCGCCATCGTCGTTTCTCAGCAAACCATGTTTGCCACGCTGCCGTTAATTGCTATCTATGTTATTGCCCTGAGCGTGCTGACGGACAGTATTGCTATTCGCTTACGTGTTAAATCTCGCGAGCTGGAGCGGATCGCGATGATGGATCCGTTGCTGGACATTGCTAACCGACGCTTGCTGGAAAAACGCATCGAGAAAGAGCTTAAAAGGCTGCAACATGCCAGTCGTGAATCGGCGCTGATGTTTATCGATATCGATAATTTTAAAGATGTGAACGATCGTTTTGGCCATAAAGTGGGGGATACGATGCTGGCGACGGTGTCGGAAATTCTGCATCTGGCCACCCGACAGACGGATACCCCGGCGCGACTGGGCGGCGATGAATTTGTCATTCTGCTGCCGAATACCTCAATTGAAGAGGCGTACGTGGTGGCGTCGCGAATCATGGACGCCGCTGCAGTTATGGAAGATGTGGCGGAAGAAGCGATTAATTGTACGTTAAGTATTGGTATTGCGGGTGCAACACGTGACATGGAAAATGTCACCGACTGGCTACAGGCCGCTGATACCGCCCTTTATCAGGCCAAACGCGGCGGTAAAAATCGAATTTACGCCCACTGACAAGTCGCTTGTTTAGGCTAAGCTATTAAAAAGCTGAGTGTCAGGAGACATTATGAAAGCGCCTGCAATTCCTGCTAATGAATCTGAACGCCTGCACGCCCTGCATGAGTCCGGGCTTCTGGAATCGAATCATCATCAGCCTTATGACCGGATCAGTCGTCTGGCGAAACGCCTGTTTAATGTGCCCATAGCGACGGTCAATTTGATTGATGAGCGCTCACAGGTGGCAATCTCGACTGAAGGCACCATGGCGGCGGGCCTGCCGCGAAACATCTCTTTTTGTGGGCACACCATTCTGGATAACGTTCCGCTGGTGGTTCCTGATACGCATCTTGACGCCCGTTTTCGCGATAATCCACTGGTCACCGGGACGCCTGGTGTGCGTTTTTACGCTGGGGTTCCGCTGTCTTTACCGAACGGGGCGCTCGTCGGGACGTTATGTCTGCTGGATGATGTTCCCCGCGAAATGAGCCCTCATGACCTGACGGCGCTGAACGATCTTGCCGCGCTGGCCGAAGGTGAATTTGCCGCAGCCTGTGCTGCAACGACCGATGAGTTGACAGGCCTGTTTAACCGCCGCGGATTCAACCAGTTTGCGGCATTTGCGCTATACGGTGCCAGACGACGCGCAGAACCGTTAACGCTCGCCTGGATGGATTTGGACCGCTTCAAGCAGATTAACGAGCGTTACGGGCACACCGAGGGCGACGTGGCGCTAAAAGCGATGGCGGAACTGATGCGGGGGGCATTCCGTGAGGCTGACCTGCTGGTGCGCTACGGCGGCGACGAATTTACGGTGCTGTTTGCGGATACGGACGAACAGGGCGCGTGGGTCGCGATGCAGTTTTTAAACGAACAGGTGGCGAACTATAATGAGCGCGGCCTGCATCCGTGGAGCCTGACTTTTTCCTGGGGCGTGTGCGAGTTTGATCATCAGCAAAACGATCTCCAGCGCTGGCTGCAGATTGCCGATGAAAAGATTTCCGCTATGAAACAGCAATACGCTGTCGGGCATTAACATCACAAAGCCCTATGGCGTGGCAACTTGCGTTAAATCATTGTTAATAGCAATGTGTTGGGGTCACTTTACAAGGAAATCCTATGACCCCATCTATGTCTGTTCACACGTTCTCTCGGGATGAAATCCTCTCTCATATTGATGCCCTCGCCGATATTCTCGCCAACTGCGTGAACGGCGGGGCATCGGTCAGTTTTATGCTGCCTTTTTCTCAGCATGATGCCTGCGCTTTCTGGCGCGGCGTTGCTGAAAGCGTCGGCCGCCAGGAGCGTACCGTGCTGGTGTGTCGCGACGAGCAAGGCGCGCTTTTAGGCACCGTTCAACTCCTGACCGATCAACCAGAAAATCAGCCGCATCGCGCCGATGTCGCGAAGCTACTGGTTCATGAAAAAGCGCGTCGCCGGGGTGTGGCCATGGCGTTAATGGAAGCGCTTGAAGGCATCGCCAGGGAGCAGGGCAAAACCGTTCTGGTTCTGGATACCGCAAGCGGCAGCGGGGCGGAAACCTTCTATCAGCGTGGGGGCTGGATAAAAGTGGGTGAAATCCCGGATTACGCGCTGATGCCAGATGGCGAAATGACGGCAACAACCGTGTTCTATAAGTTTTTATAATTTATTTCGCAATTGCTGCAGGAATTGATCAAAACAGGGTTTCATGGTCGTAAAGTTTGATAAGTTATTGGACCAATCTTATCGGGCTGTATGACTAATTAAAAAAGGAACCCATTGTGAACACACTCAACCGTCGCGATTTCCCCGGTGCGATCTACCCTGAACGTATCATTCAGTTTGGTGAAGGTAACTTCCTGCGCGCGTTCATCGACTGGCAGATCGACCTGCTGAACGAACATACCGATCTGAATTCAGGCGTTGTGATTGTCCGCCCAATCCAGAGCGATTTCCCGCCTTCACTCAGCACCCAGGATGGTTTGTACACCACAATCATTCGTGGTCTGAATGAGCAGGGCGAAGCGGTGAGCGATGCGCGTCTTATCCGCTCCGTTAACCGTGAAATCAGTGTTTACAGCCAGTACGACGAATTCCTGAAGCTTGCGCACAATCCCGACATGCGTTTTGTCTTCTCCAACACTACGGAAGCGGGTATTAGCTACCACGCTGAAGACAAATTTGACGATGCGCCAGCCGTCAGTTATCCCGCCAAACTCACCCGTTTGCTGTTCGAACGCTTCAGCCATTTCAACGGTGCGGCCGATAAAGGTTGGGTCATTATCCCGTGCGAACTGATTGATTATAATGGCGATGCCCTGCGTGAACTGGTGCTTCGTTATGCGCAAGCCTGGGCACTGCCTGCCGAATTCACGCAATGGTTGAACGATGCCAACGCCTTCTGTTCTACACTGGTTGACCGCATTGTTACGGGGTATCCGCGTGACGAAGTGGCTGCACTTGAAACAGAACTGGGCTATCACGATGGCTTCCTGGATACCGCCGAGCACTTCTATCTGTTTGTCATCCAGGGACCAAAATCTCTTGCCAGCGAACTGCGTCTGGACAAGCTTTCCCTGAATGTACTGATTGTTGACGACATCAAGCCGTATAAAGAACGTAAAGTCGCTATCCTCAACGGCGCGCACACCGCGCTGGTTCCTGTTGCCTTCCAGGCGGGCCTGGACACCGTTGGCGAAGCCATGAACGACGCAGAGGTGTGTGCGTTTGTGGAAAAAGCCATTTATCAGGAAATTATCCCAGTGCTCGATTTGCCGAAAGATGAGCTGGAATCCTTTGCCAGTGCGGTGACAGGGCGTTTCCGGAATCCGTACATTAAGCATCAGCTGTTGTCGATTGCGTTGAACGGTATGACAAAGTACCGTACCCGTATCCTGCCTCAACTGCTGGCAGGGCAGAAGGCTACCGGCAAACTACCGGCTCGTCTGACGTTTGCATTGGCTGCGTTGATTGCGTTCTATCGCGGGGAGCGCAACGGTGCAAGTTATCCGGTGCAAGATGACCAACACTGGCTTGATCGTTATCAGCTGTTGTGGGCCCAACATCATGACAAACAGATCAGCACCAGCGAACTGGTCAAAGCGGTGCTGAGCGTGAGCGAGCATTGGGAACAAGATCTGACGAAAGTCAGCGGATTGGTAGAACAAGTTACGCTCGACCTTGATGCGATTTTGCTTCAGGGGATGCGGACTGCGATAAAACAGCTCTGCTAATCGCGACCCCGGCTGCGGCCGGGTTTTTTAAAAAACCACATTAGTTACAACATACTATAGTCTGGGCTTTTAAAAAACACAGTTCAGCATCGTGCCTATTTTTGTCTATCAGAAGGGAATTGCAATATCCTGGTAACAAGCTTGCAACGGTGACGGCGATCACGTTTAATAGTCGCGCTCTTTATTTACCTGAAGCTGACTATGATTGTTCGTCCTCAACAGCACTGGCTGCGCCTGATTTTTGTCTGGCACGGTTCGGTCCTGTCTAAAATTTTTACCCGGCTGTTTCTCAACTTCCTGTTATCCATTGCCGTTGTCCTGACGTTGCCTTGGTACTCGTCGCTGGGCTTCAAGCTGACCGTTGCGCCATTCAGTATTCTGGGTGTGGCGATCGCTATTTTCCTCGGTTTTCGCAATAACGCCTGTTATTCGCGCTACGTCGAAGCTCGCCAGCTTTGGGGGCAGTTGATGATAGCGTCACGCTCGTTGTTTCGCGAGGTGAAAAACACATTACCGGACGATCCGCATCTGGGTGAGTTCGTGCGTATGCAAATTGCGTTCGCCCATTGTTTACGCATGACGTTGCGCCGACAGCCACAGGCTGAAAGGCTGGCACACTATCTCAGTGCAGAACACCTGCGTGCGACGATGGATTCTCAATCCCCGGCTAACCGAATCCTGCTGATCATGGGCGAATGGCTGGCTATACGCCGCAGAGAAGGGCAGTTGTCGGATATTCTGTTCCACAGTCTCAATAATCGCCTGAATGATATGTCGGTGGTGCTGGCGGGTTGCGAGCGCATCGCCAATACGCCCGTCCCGTTTGCCTACACGCTGATTTTGCATCGCACCGTCTATTTATTCTGCATCATGCTGCCGTTTGCGCTGGTTGGCGATCTGCACTACATGACGCCGTTCATCTCCGTTCTGGTTTCGTATACCTTCATTGCACTCGATGCCCTGGCAGAAGAGCTGGAAGAACCGTTTGGTATCGAAAACAATGATTTGCCGCTCGATGCAATATGCAATGCGATGGAAATCGATTTGCTGCAAATGAACGATGAGCCAGAAATCCCGGCACGACTGTTACCCGACAGACGCTATCAGCTGACGTAATGAACATTCAGGAACGCTTTAGCGCGTTCCACTCTTCGCGTGTGATTTCCCACAGCTCGGAATCCAGTTCGCCGCAGACGTAGGCTTTCTTTTCGGTTTTCACCAGACGCATGCCGCTGCTCACGGAAATCCGCTGTGAACGGTTGTTGATAGCCGCTTTTGGCGCCCGCAGCAGCGGTCTGTTCAGCGTGTTAAACCAGTAATCTGTGGCGGCAATGCTGGCTTCGCGCATTAAGCCCTGACCCTGCCATTCCGGCGCAAGCCAGAATCCCCGATTATTATCTTCCTCGTCATACAGGCAGATGAGCCCTATCATTTGGTCGGGATCTTCCTGCCGGCGAATCGTCCAAAACCAGGCAATTCCTTTTTCGACATCCGGTAGTGCGACGTTATTAACGTAATATTCTGCCCCATTTTGCGGATAGGGCCACGGCACGCTGGCGACCATATAGCGAACAATCTCCCAGTGCGGATAAAGCGTCTGAATTTGCTCTGCATCCGTTTTTTCTAACGGTTTAAGTAACAAACGTTCCGTGGTGAGCGTGGGCGTGGCCATGTCAGAATCTCCCTTATTAGTCGTTATGTTTTTGTTTGCCTTCTGCTATTTTCATGAGTACCACATTCTAAAAAGCCTGAACAGCAGAGGAATGAATGACCTTACGACGTGCAGTACCTGAGGAAGCTGAAAAACTGTGGCAAATTCGTAATCTGGCGATTCGCGCAGGCTGTCAGAGCAGCTATGATGCCGAGGTTATCGATCGCTGGACCCCCGATCTGATGCCGGAAAGCTATCGTCAGGTGGTTATTGACAATCCTTTCTATGTTGCCGTTGATGAAAAGGGCGAACCGGTCGCAACCGGTTATCTTGATCTGGCGATGAACAGCGTGGAGGCCGTGTTTACTGTGCCGAACGCAACGGGCAAAGGGCTGGCCGGGAAGATTATCACAGCGATAAAAGAGGAAGCGCGCCGACGGGGAATAAAACGGATAACGCTGTCATCGACGCCCAATGCGCACGCATTTTATCTGAAACAAGGATTCACCACGCTCGGTGAAAATCGCTATGTTTCAAAGCTTGCAGGAGCAGAACTGCGCTGTATCGATATGGCAATCGACGTCTAAAATGAGGTGATTGATGACCGTAAAGGTAAGAGAATTACGTCCCGAGGATTATGCTCAATGGCGATCGCTTTGGGATGATTACGTCAGTTTCTATAATCATCACCTGGATGAGTCGATCACCACATTCACCTGGGAAAGGGCGCTCAATCCTGATTCCGCTCTTTTATGCCGGGTAGCCGAAACTGAGGGGAAAGTGCTCGGCTTTGCCCTCTGCGTGCTGCATGAAGGGACATGGACGACGGCACCCATTTGCTATCTGGAGGATCTGTTTGTCGATGCTGACGCCAGAGGAATGGGCGCGGGCAAAGCCCTGCTTGATGCGCTTCAGTCCGAGGGTAAACGCGCGGGATGGTCGATGCTTTACTGGATGACGCGGCAGAACAATTCCGCGCGGCAACTCTATGACCGTTATGCCGGGGTGGATGATTTCGTCCGTTACCGTGTTCCGCTTTGATCGTTAACATCACGCTGACAGCCACTTTGTCGGCAGTGTGATGTAATACACTTCGGATTAAGGCTCTCGTCTGGCAACGAAAAACAGTCGTGGAAAGGCCAGTAATATCTGTCCATTTTCCTGAATCGGATACTGCTGGACCAGCAGTTCATGATACCGCTCCAGAAATTTCAACTGTTCATGTTCGCTTAACTCCTGCATCCACGGACGTAACCCCGTCGCACTGACCCAGTCAATAATGGCCTGATGGGAGCTCATCTTGTGATAGTACGTTGTCCGCCAGATATCCACATCGCAACCGGCTTCCGTCAAAATATCATAGTAAGCATGAATGCCAGGCAGCGGTACGCGGGCACGGTTTGGATAGCCTTGTTCGTAAGCGACCTCTCGCATCAGAACATGGCTGGGCTCATCCACGTTATCGGGCATTTGTACTGCCAGAACACCATTGAGTTTGAGCAGGGAAATGAGGTGGGGGAGCAACGCGTAATGATCCGGCACCCACTGTAGCGAGGCGTTGGCGTAAATGAGATCGACAGCGTGCTCTGGCTTAAATTTTCGGACGTCAGCCTCAATGAAGCGACATTCAGGCACCGCAACACGAGCCTGTTCCAGCATCGCAGGCGAGTTATCGACACCCATAATCCGGGCTAACGGCCAACGCTTAAGTAAAAGGGCAGTGCTGTTGCCGGGGCCGCAGCCTAAGTCCAGTACATCTGACACATCCTCGAGCGCTATGCGTGCGAGCAATTCTGCAGCCGGACGCGTTCTTTCCGCGCCATATTGCAGGTATAAAGAGGGATTCCAGTCAGCCATGCGCACATCTCCGGGTTGCGTGTACAAAAAGTGTAGATGATTCGTTATTTTTGGTCTGTTTCGACGCTCACCTCAACCATACCATCAGCACATCATTTCTTCTTCCGATGGTGTCAGTAAATGATTGTCTGAGTCTCAGCATTTTCTCATCACTATTTCCCGTCTTTAGATGTTGTGCTTAAATAGCTAAACCGGTTTAACATATTTAGCTAAAGGTGAGCATCATGAAGAAAATATGGGTCCTGGGCGATGCGGTTGTCGATTTGCTGCCCGATGGCGAAGGACGATTGCTGCAATGTCCAGGCGGGGCACCCGCCAACGTGGCGGTCGGCGTTGCGCGTTTAGGCGGTGATAGCGGCTTTATTGGCCGAGTCGGCGACGACCCGTTTGGACGCTTTATGCGGAAAACGCTGATCGCGGAGAACGTGAATGTTGATTCTCTGTATTTCGATGTGCAGCAACGTACCTCGACGGTCGTGGTGGAATTGCAGCCCGACGGCGAGCGCTCGTTCACCTTTATGGTTCGCCCCAGCGCCGACCTGTTCTTGTCACCTCAGGATTTACCTGCTTTCCAGCAAGGGCAGTGGCTGCACACCTGTTCCATTGCGCTAAGCGCCGATCCGAGTCGCTCTACTACGTTTCAGGCGATGGATGCCGTTAAAAAGGCGGGAGGGCTGGTGAGTTTCGATCCTAATATTCGAGCCGATCTCTGGCAGGACGCCCACATTTTGCGGGGCTGTCTTGATAAAGCGTTACGCAAAGCTGACATGGTTAAGCTGTCGCGAGAGGAGTTAACGTTTTTGACCGGGCAAATCGCGGTCGATGAGGGTCTGAGGCTGTTAGTGGAGCAATATGCAGTGCCAACTGTGCTGGTCACGTTGGGAAAAGAGGGCGTTGTCGCCTGGCACAACGGTCAGATCTCCACTTATGGCGCACCGGTGGTCAAGAGTGTGGATACCACCGGTGCGGGTGATGCCTTTGTCGCCGGGATGCTATATGGCCGGGCGAATGGAACGTCCGATTTCCCAACCATTATTGCGCTAGCGCAGCGGTGCGGTGCCCTTGCCACCACGGCCAAAGGGGCGATGACCGCATTACCTTATCGTCGCGACCTGGATTAAAAGGACCTGTCTGCCGCGGCGTCTCGGTCTGAATTGTCGTGCGTGTCACATTTACTAAAACGGTTTAGCAAAAAAAGTTGCCGAAGCAAAATTGTGCGGTTTAGTATCTGCAAACTAAACCGGTTTAGCAATTTAGCAACTTTCAATAACCTCTTTTAGGGATGCGACAAAATGTATAAAAAACGCAGACTTGCCGTGATGATTGGCATGCTGGCCGGAAGCGCTTCTGTGTATGCTCAGACGGATATGAACAGTATCGAACACCGTCTTGCGGCGCTTGAACAACGTCTTCAGGAGGCCGAAGGACGTGCAACGGCGGCCGAAAAGCGAGCGGCCGCTGCTGAACAAAAAACGCAACAACTCGTGGCCGTTCAACAGCAAACGCAGACCAGCACCCAGGATGTCGCGCAGCGCACCGCTGCATTAGAGAAAAAAACAGACCTCACCAGCGGATTCGAATTTCACGGTTATGCTCGTTCAGGATTGCTGATGAACGACGCGGCATCGAGCAGTAAAAGTGGTCCGTATCTGACGCCCGCCGGTGAAACAGGCGGCGCAGTTGGGCGCCTGGGTAACGAGGCGGACACTTACGTTGAGCTGAATGTTGAACACAAACAGACGCTGGAAAGCGGGGCGACAACGCGTTTTAAAGCCATGCTCGCGGATGGCCAAAAAACCTATAACGACTGGTCAGCCGACTCAAGCGATCTGAATATTCGTCAGGCGTTTGCAGAGCTGGGCAGCTTGCCTGATTTCAGCGGCCCGCTGAAGAGCAGTACCTTCTGGGCAGGTAAGCGTTTTGACCGCGATAACTTCGACATCCACTGGCTCGATTCTGATGTGGTGTTCCTGGCCGGGACCGGCGGCGGGGTCTATGACGTCAATTGGGATGACAATTTCCGCAGCAATTTCGCCATCTACGGGCGTAACTTTGGCAGCGAAGAAGAGATCGACAACAACGTTCAAAACTACATTCTGAGTATGAATCACTTTGCAGGTCCGCTGCAGGTGATGGTGAGCGGGATGCGTGCCAAGGACAACGACGACCGTCAGGATGCTAACGGTGATCTGATCAAAACCGATGCCGCGAATAAGGGTGTTCATGCGTTGGTCGGGTTGCATAACGACAGCTTCTATGGCCTGCGTGAAGGTTCTGCCAAAACGGCAGTGCTGTACGGTCATGGCCTGGGTGCCGAAGTGAAAAGTATCGGTTCGGACGGGGCTTTGCTGTCTGAAGCGGATACCTGGCGCTTCGCAAGTTACGGTGTCACGCCGCTTGGCGGCGGCTGGCATATCGCGCCAGCGCTGCTGGCACAGAGCAGTAAAGATCGTTATGTCAAAGGCGACAGCTACGAATGGGTCACGCTCAACACGCGGCTTATCAAGGAAGTGACGCAGAATTTCGCCCTCGCGTTTGAGGGCAGCTATCAATACATGGATTTGAATCCGGAAGGTTACAAGGACCGCAATGCGGTGAACGGGAGCTTCTACAAACTGACCTTCGCACCGACGTTAAAAGCGGGCAAGATCGGCGATTTCTTCAGCCGTCCGGAATTACGGTTGTACGCAACATGGATGGACTGGAGCAGCAAACTGGATAACTACGCCAGCGATGACGCCTTTGGCAGCAGCGGCTTTAACGCAGGTGGGGAATGGAACTTTGGGGTGCAGATGGAAACCTGGTTTTAACCCTTCACGCTCCCGCCAGGCGGGGGCGTCACTTACATCATAAAAATATGTTCAGGTAGAGGTGTCTATGGATTTCGATAATATCGCCCACGCGCTGATTCCGCTGCTCGGCGGAAAAGAGAACATCGCCAGTGCGGCGCACTGTGCCACGCGTTTACGCCTGGTCCTGGTTGATGATGCGTTGGCCGACCAGCAGGCGATTGGCAAGGTTGACGGGGTCAAAGGGTGTTTTCGCAACGCGGGGCAAATGCAGATTATTTTCGGCACCGGCGTGGTCAATAAAGTCTATGCGGCGTTCATTCAGGCCGCTGGCATAGGCGAATCCACCAAGTCTGAAGCCGCCGACATCGCGGCGCGTAAGCTGAATCCGTTCCAGCGGATCGCGCGTCTGCTGTCGAATATTTTCGTGCCGATTATTCCTGCCATCGTCGCATCGGGTCTGCTGATGGGCTTGCTGGGGATGGTAAAAACTTACGGTTGGGTGAATGCCGATAACGCGATCTACATCATGCTCGACATGTGCAGTTCGGCGGCCTTTATCATTTTACCCATCCTGATTGGCTTTACCGCCGCCCGTGAATTTGGCGGCAACCCGTATCTGGGTGCGACGCTTGGCGGTATCCTGACGCATCCGGCGTTGACCAACGCCTGGGGTGTGGCGTCGGGCTTCCATACCATGGACTTTTTTGGTCTCGACATTGCCATGATCGGTTACCAGGGCACGGTATTCCCGGTGCTGTTGGCTGTGTGGTTTATGAGCCATGTCGAAAAACAACTTCGCCGTGTGATCCCGGACGCACTGGATTTGATCCTCACGCCATTTTTCACCGTCATTATTTCCGGCTTTATTGCATTGCTGATTATTGGCCCGGCGGGCCGCGCACTGGGTGACGGTATCTCCTTCGTACTGAGCACGCTGATTGAACATGCCGGTTGGCTGGCAGGACTATTATTCGGTGGCCTGTACTCAGTGATTGTCATTACCGGCATTCACCACAGCTTCCACGCTATCGAAGCGGGGTTGCTGGGAAATCCGTCGATTGGTGTTAACTTCCTCCTGCCGATTTGGGCGATGGCGAACGTAGCGCAAGGTGGGGCGTGTCTGGCCGTGTGGTTTAAAACGAAAGACGTGAAGATTAAAGCGATTACCTTACCGTCCGCATTTTCTGCCATGCTGGGGATCACTGAGGCGGCCATCTTCGGGATTAACCTTCGCTTTGTGAAACCCTTTATTGCCGCATTGATCGGTGGTGCAGCGGGCGGTGCGTGGGTGGTTTCGGTACATGTTTATATGACGGCAGTGGGCCTGACGGCGATTCCTGGCATGGCGATTGTGCAAGCGAACTCGCTGCTGAACTACATCATCGGTATGGTCATTGCCTTTGGCGTCGCCTTTGCGCTGTCTTTACTGCTGAAATACAAAACGGATTCTGAATAATGACGATTCCTTCTCGCTGGCCTGCGGTACTGCAGGCCGTCATGAAAGGCCAACCGCAGGCGTTAACTGACGATCATTTTCCTCAGTGGCATCTCGCGCCGGTCACGGGGTTGATGAACGATCCCAACGGTTTTATCTGGTTTGCCGGACGTTACCATCTGTTTTATCAGTGGAACCCGCTAGGCTGCGATCATCGCTATAAATGTTGGGGCCACTGGAGTTCGGCTGATTTAGTACAGTGGCAGCATGAACCGATGGCGCTAATGCCGGATGAAGAATACGACCGCAACGGCTGCTACTCCGGTAGCGCCGTGGATAATCAGGGCGTTTTGACGCTGTGCTACACCGGCAACGTCAAATTTGATGACGGCAGTCGCACTGCATGGCAATGCCTTGCAGTACAGAATGAAGCCGGTGGTTTCGATAAGCTCGGTCCAGTATTGCCCCTGCCGGCAGGCTATACCGGCCATGTGCGCGACCCAAAAGTGTGGCAGCACGATGGGCAGTGGTACATGGTGCTGGGCGCTCAGGATTTACAAAAGCGCGGCAAAGTACTGCTGTATCAGTCTGCTGATTTGCACAGCTGGCAGTCCTGCGGCGAAATCGCGGGCCATGGCGTGAACGGCCTGGCCGAAGCAGGGTATATGTGGGAGTGTCCGGACCTGTTCGAGCTGGACGGTACGCACGTGTTGATCTGCTGCCCGCAGGGACTGGCGCGCGAACCGCATCGCTATCGCAATACCTATCCCTCCACCTGGATGAGCGGCGATTTTCACTATGACGATGCGAAATTTGAACATGGCGCGCTGCACGAACTGGATGCCGGGTTTGAATTTTATGCTCCGCAAACGACATTAGCGGCAGATGGCCGTCGCATCCTGATTGGCTGGATGGGCGTCCCGGACGGGGAAGAAGTACTACAGCCAACCTGCGAACACGGCTGGATCCATCAAATGACGTGTCCGCGCGAGCTGCATTTCCGCGACGGGAAGCTTTGGCAAACACCGATTCGGGAACTGCAACAGCTGCGCGAGGAAGAGCATAACTGGCACGCCAGCGCAGCGTCAGCTCCTGCGCTGGACGCCGGACGTCTTGAGTTCGAGCTCAAAACAGACACGGCGGTGAAGGTAAACTTCGGCGATGCGCTGTGGCTCAGCCTGGACGAAAAGGGGATTAGGCTGGAACGAAAAAGCCTGCGCAACAACGATGAAATATTGACGCGTTACTGGGACGGAAAGGTCAGCTCTTTGCGTGTTTTGTGCGACAGCTCCAGTGTCGAAATTTTCATTAATGAAGGCGAGGGCGTCATGAGCAGCCGCTATTTCCCGGACCATCCGGCGCAAATACGCTTCGAAGGTGCGTCCGTCATCACATTACGCTACTGGTCGCTTCGCGCTAGCATGATAGAATGAGGGTTTTGGCAGCCGGGTCTAAGTCGTTGTGAGAAAAACAAAACGCATCACCATTAAAGACGTAGCAGAACTGGCGGGCGTATCGAAAGCAACCGCCAGTCTGGTTTTGAATGGTCGCAGCAAAGAATTACGTGTCGCAGAAGAAACGCGCGATCGCGTGCTTGCCATTGCAAAACAGCATCACTATCAGCCCAGTATTCATGCGCGGTCGCTGCGGGATAATCGTAGCCATACCATCGGACTGGTCGTGCCAGAAATTACCAACTACGGCTTTGCTGATTTTTCTCATGAGCTGGAGACACTGTGCCGCGAAGCGGGCGTGCAGTTGCTTATCTCCTGTACGGACGAAAACCCAGGGCAAGAAACCGTGGTGGTCAACAATATGGTATCCCGTCAGGTCGATGGCCTGATTGTGGCCTCGAGCATGTTGAATGACACCGACTACCAAAAGCTCAGCGAACAACTGCCGATCGTGCTGTTTGACCGACATATGAACGACAGTTCGTTACCGCAGGTGATTACCGACTCCATTACGCCAACCCGTGAACTCGTCGCCGACATTGCTCGACAGCATCCGGATGAAATCTATTTTCTCGGAGGGCAGCCGCGCCTTTCGCCCACGCGCGATCGTTTAGAGGGGTTCAAACAGGGGTTAGCGCAGGCAGGCGTCACCTTGCGCTCAGAATGGATTATTCACGGAAATTATCATCCAAGTTCCGGCTACGAGATGTTCGCCGCGCTGTGCGCGCAGTTGGGGCGTCCACCGAAGGCTGTTTTCACGGCCGCCTGTGGATTACTGGAAGGGGTGTTGCGCTACATGGGCCAGCACAATCTGTTGCAAAGCGATATGCGACTGGCCAGTTTTGACGATCACTACCTTTACGATTCTCTGGCCATCCCCATTGATACGATACGACAGGATAATCGCCAACTGGCGTGGCACTGCTTTGATTTGATCGGCAAGTTGATAGAGGGTGACGTACCTGATCCGCTGCAACGCAAGCTCGATGCAACGCTTAAGCGACGGCATAAAACGGCAGAGTGATTCTGCCGTTCTTTTACCACTCACTATAATCTGTAACTCACAGCCCCTGATGATGTATTGGACTTGCGAAAATATCTGCGGCAGAGAAATGGCCGTGATTTTGCCGCAGGATAAAACATGTCTGAAACTGATAAAATCCTGCCGCGCGAAAAGAGATAGAATGTGCAGGACACGAATACTCTTTAACTTGGAAATTCGTTGCTGGGGCAATTTCACTGGTGACGACAAATACTCTCTGCGGATTTGTTCTGGTCATTATCATAATTCGTGTCGCATCTTTTGCCACAATTCGTAATTGTTTTGATTTGGCTCTGAATTTTCTTTTAAGGTAGCCAGCGGTACTGTTTACCATGTTATAGGGCAGGACTTGATCTTCTATCTGCATATTATTGCGCAACAGAGAAGCATAATCTTTATAGAGTGGCAGGAGCACTGCTGCCAAAACGGTTAACATCCCCACGATATGACTCATCCACCAAAATAGAGTTTGCGAGTAACGCCCGATTTTTCTTGTCGGAATGAAAACCATGATCGCGCCAGGTAATACACCAAGAAAAATCACGGTGAGCAGGAGGGGAAGAGATAAATATGACGTGATTTCTGCCTGATGGGTCTCGAAAAAATTTTGCACCGTATTGCAATTGATTAAGACGTTATAGCGAAGCATAAAGTAACTGCAACCGGCACTGATAACGACCAGGAAAAATAATACGGGTTTACGTAAATACGGCAAAATCATTAGCGGTGTTAGTAGCAGACTGACAAAGCAAAAAAGGGAAATGGGCAGGCTGATAAAAAAAAGAAAGTTATGTAGACTGTTAATATCGACGTTTGCCCACAGTGTCTGCCAAAGTACAATATTACTGACAGTGAAAAACAGGGTTGCGCCCCATGTAAGTTGCACAGGGTTGAATCTAAACGCTGAAAGATGTTGAAACATGCTCAATTCTCAATGTATTAGAAATGTGCTAAGTATCAATAAGTCTGTGTCAGGAAGTTGTTAAGCTAGTTGGCTAATTTTATCTATTTATCGGTTTTTATGACTCGCCTTCTGATCATCGAAGATAATCCCGAACTGGTTGCCAACCTCTACGATTTTTTCGAACCGCTTGGCTACGTGCTTGATGATGCACGTGATGGCGTCACAGGCCTTCGGATGGCCGCAGAGAATGATTACGATGCTGTCGTTCTGGATCTGATGTTGCCGCGCCTGGATGGGATGACGCTATGTCAAAAACTTCGCTGTGAATATCAGAATCCTGTGCCCGTGCTGATGTTGACTGCCCGCGATCCCGTCAACGATCGCGTGCAGGGGTTTGCGCTGGGAGCTGACGATTATTTAATCAAACCCTTCTCGCTGATCGAACTGGATGCCCGCATTCAGGCCCTGGTTCGCCGGGCGCAGGGAAGACAAGTCCAGGGATCCCTAAGCTGGGAAGATATGGTCGTGGATACCCGCGAACCGCTTGCCTGGCGTCAAGGTCAGACCATCACATTGACCCCCAGCACACATAAATTGCTGCTGTGTCTGATACGTTCCGCACCTGATGTCGTCAAAAAAAAGGATATGGAGTACCTGCTCTGGGGGGATACGCCACCGGAAAGCGGCGCGTTGCGAACTCATATTCATGACTTGCGCCAGCGTATTGACAAAAACTTCACACTTGCTTTGATAGAAACGGTGCACGGCGTCGGTTTTCGGCTGCATAAGCCCGGTGAGGCTTCAGCGGAATAATATTCAGGATCTTTACATCGCACATGAAATCTCTCTACAAACATATGACGCTCAATACGCGCATTACAGTTTCATTTGTATTGCTGATGGTTGCCGTTATGGCGTTTGTGGTGATGGCAGAACAACTTGATTACGATGAGCTAAGAGCCAGGGCGATGACGGAGAGCCTGCACGATGAAGCCCCTCGTTTGAAAGAGGAGTTAGCCAAAGACATCCTTCCTGTCATGCCTGACGGTAGCCAACTGCATAATGAACGAACAGTCCCCGTTGACTTGCGCCACTATTTGCCGGGCTACTACCGTCTGGAAAAACCCGATGACCGGCACTTGCTGGTTTTTGAACTCAAACATAAACGCTATTATTTTCTGCAGGATGGAGAGCGTTACTGGCTGCTTGAGTGGATAATTGACGGATTCGCGCCACTTATTATTCTGTCGTGTATCCTCGGTGCGTTCTGGATTGGACGTCTGACTTCAGCACGCGTTACCACCCCTATAACCCGTCTTGCGAGCGCCGTATCTCTGAATCAAAAACCCTTACCCTTCACCGATGCGCGTGATGAAATTGGCGTGCTGGCACGCGCATTTGCACAACATAATGATGAACTGGAGCTGTTTTTGCAGCGCGAACGATGTTTTGTGGGTGATGCTGGTCATGAATTGCGCACACCGCTTGCCATTATCAGCGGTGCGGCAGAAACGCTTGTGCACCAGTTACCTGCCGACAGCCACTTAGTCTCGGTTGCTGAACGAGTCGTGCGAACGACACAGGAAATGCAACGGCAACTGACATGCCTTTTATTGCTCTCCCGCGACCCGCAAACGCTGCCCCTAGCCAATGTGTCGTTGCACCCTCTGCTCGAAGAATGTATGGATCGCTGTAAACCCTGGCTGGCAAAAAAGACCGTCACACTGAGTCTGGATGCTCCGCAACAGGTTCATATTTATACCTGTGCTGAACTGGCACGCAGTGTCATCTGGAATCTGCTGCGCAATGCCTGTCAATATACCGTTGAAGGTGAGGTTCGTCTGACCCTGCATGACACCACTTTGACTATCTCCGATACAGGTCCGGGCCTACCTTCAAGTGTTGATCCTGACCATTTTGAGCGTTTTCAGTCCGGCTCACGTCAAAATGGAGAAGGGCTTGGCCTCTCTATCGTGCAACGCATTGTCGAACATTTGGGCTGGCAAATGAAAGTCGAAAGCTCGGAACGGGGATGCTGCTTTACGCTGGAAATAGATCCCATTAGTACGGACGAAGCTGTGGTCTAATATTGTTCAAGGGGAAAATTTTGCTCTTAAAGTATGAAGCGGACCATGGCGTTCGTATTGCCACCAGTCGTGGGCAGAAAAATACAGACCTCCCACGAGTGTGGGATATCCGAAACATAAAAGTAATGGGGACGCCTTACCATGTTGACCGATCTCAGCAGCGATGAGAGTAAAAAACGCGCGGCGATCGACCTCTTGAAAAATCCGGACGAGGGCCGGGACAATGCCTTAAACAAGTACACACATCTGGTATGTCAGTTACTGAACATGCCAATGGGCTTTGTGTCCGTTCTTGATGATGAAAAGCAATACATCAAATCAGCACAGAATATTTCAATCACGGAAACCAGCCTGGGTGAGGCATTTTGCGTTCAGACCCTGAAGCAGGGTGAAACTTCTATTTGTCATGACACCCATCAACACCCAAGTTTTCGTCACTATCACGCGGTCACAGAAGCCCCTTTTATTCGCTTCTATGCGGGCTGTCCACTTAAAACACGGGACGGAGTGGCAGTGGGTACATTGTGTATATTGGATATTCAACCCAGGGTACTTTCCGAAGAACAGCTCGACATTTTTGAAAAAATGGCAGGACTGATATCCGATTTTCTAGTCTCGTGGCACTCAGTCGGCTACATCGACAACGTTACGCTGTTACCAAACCGTCAGCGATTGCTAAAGGATATTGAGGTTTCGGCGGAAGACGCATTCAGGCTCGTCATCATTGACTGCATTGATATGCCATTAGCCTACGAGATGGCTCGCTCGCTGGGTATGACTGCTGTAGAAAATCTACTTCGAAACATGGCCGCTGAGCTACAGACCCGGCTACCTTTATCGGAGCAGCTATACGCTGTGGCGGTAGGAAGATTTGCCTTTTTCACCCACAAACATAGGACTTTGACTCTCGATAATCTCGTTCTACATCTTAAGGGTATCCAGGCGAGGATCAGCCCCAACGTTCCCCTGGATCTGGATATCCACATAGGTGACTCTGGACTTTGTGATAAATCGCTAACATCCAATGAGATTCTGCGTCGTGCTGTCAGTGCATTGCATGAGGCTATAAGCCAGAGGCACCGGTTTACTGTCTATGATGACGCGCTGGATACCCGTAAGAAGATCGATTTCAGCCTTCTGACTGAAGTAAGGCAAGCGATACATGACAACCAGGGTTTATATCTTGTCTATCAGCCGAAAATATCCCTGGTGACAGGGCGAGTGACAGGCTCAGAAGCGCTGCTGAGATGGCAACATCCTGAAAATGGCGAAGTGTTGCCGGGCGTGTTTATTCCTCTGGTTGAAAAGACCAGCCTGATGCGGGAACTCACAGCGTGGGTTATTGATCACACTATTGCGCAACTGAGTGCCTGGCGTCGCCAGGGCATTTCTTTACCTGTGTCAATTAATCTGGCCGCCAGTGATTTTTCCCGACAAGACTTCGCCGAAGAGCTGGAACAGAAAATGCTGGATGCGGGTCTTGAACCAGCCCTTTTAGGTGTGGAGTGTCTGGAAACGGAAAAGATGCTTGAAAGTCCTGCCGCCCTTAACGGATTGGACATGCTTAAATTACGTGGATTTAAAATATCTCTGGATGACTTTGGATCGGGCTACAGCAACATCAATTATCTGCGGCAAATCCCGATGGACGTGATCAAGCTCGATCGCTCTATTGTGAGCAAAATTGACAGCGACAAAGCCAGCCGCATTATCGTGCAAAACGTTGTCACACTCCTCAAGCAACTCGATTATGTCGTCCTCGCAGAAGGTGTTGAGGATGCTAATACCGTAGACATTTTACGCGAGTTGGGCTGCGATGAGGTTCAGGGATATTTTTATGCGAAACCCATGGTCTCGGATGCTTTTGAAGCCTGGTATTACGCAAGAAATGAAGTGCCAGAAAAGAAGCTGACGTAAGCGAATAATATCGCCAGCTCTGCTGAAATGACTTATGGAGCTGCCATGCATGATAAAACGGACTACCAAAAAGAAAGTTCATTCAGTAACGACGCTGACGTTATACCTCATTCATTGTAGACAAAAAACGTTTTACCGTGTGGGAGCGTTCAAACCGCCGCCAGCAAAGCGCGATATCAGTGAAGATCTCAGGGGAGGTCAGCGCATGATAGGTGACATTCGGATGTGAAATGGCTGCCATCGACTCCGGCACCATGGCGAACCCACAGCCTGCGGCCACCATACTTAAGGAAGAGGAAAGCTGCGACGACTGCAACATATTCTGCATATCAATTCCGGCTCGCTCGCAGCAACCGTAAACGCTGTCGTACAGGCACGGTGCAATCTCCTGCGGGAACAACACCACCGGCGTATCCCGCAGCTGCTCCAGGGTTACAGCACCACTTTCTGCAAGCGGATGGTTGCGATGCAACGCGACCATCATCTGCTCTCGGTCGAGGACTTTTAATTCAAACGCCTTGCTGCTCTCGCACGGCAGACGCACAAAGGCGATATCCAGTTCGCCTTCCGCCAGCATAGTCGTCAGTGAAGACATATTCGCTTCCACCTGGTAAACACGTACAGCCATATTCTGTTGCTGATATTGACGGATAAGCGCGAATATTTTGGGGTGGAAGGCGTCCGAGCTGGTGATTCCGATCGACAGACTGCCGTTCAGCCCACGCGCAATACCCCGGGCTTTTTCCAGCGCGGCATCGCTCAGCGCCAGGATTTTACAGGCGTCTTCATAAAAGGCTTCTCCGGCCTCGGTGAGCTCCACGCCACGCGTCAGGCGCCTGAACAATGGCGTGCCAACCTCTTCCTCCAGCCGTTTGATCTGCTGACTCAGAGGAGGCTGTGAAATACCCAGTGCTTTGGCTGCCCTGGTGAAGTGTCGCTCACGTGCAACGGCGACAAAATACCGCAGATAACGAAGTTCCATATCTAAAACGTCTCAAACCAGCATGGGATCTATATTGGAACTCTCAGCTGAATCGGGTCAACATTTATTTAACCTTTCTAAATAAAGTTGAAGAGGACGAATACGATGTTGCATTCATCTGCATGCGACTGTGAGGCCAGTTTGTGCGAGACCCTGCGCGGGTTTTCCGCCCAACATCCTGACAGCGTGATCTACCAGACATCGCTAATGAGCGCTCTGCTAAGCGGCGTGTACGAAGGGGAGACCACCATCGCCGGGCTGCTGGCACACGGCGATTTTGGTCTGGGCACGTTCAACGAGCTGGACGGCGAAATGATTACCTTCAGCAGCCAGGTATATCAATTGCGCGCCGACGGCAGCGCCCGGGCTGCCAAACCCGAGCAGAAAACCCCATTCGCCGTCATGACCTGGTTCCAGCCGCAATACCGCAAAACCTTTGATTCGCCTGTGAATCGTCAGCAAGTCCATCAGGTGATCGACCAGCAAATCCCCTCGGATAACCTGTTCTGTGCCTTACGTATTGATGGGCGTTTTCGCCATGCACACACCCGAACCGTTCCGCGACAGACGCCGCCATACCGAGCGATGACCGATGTTCTGGACGACCAGCCGGTGTTTCGCTTCAACCACCGCGAAGGCGTGCTGGTTGGGTTCCGTACGCCGCAGCATATGCAGGGCATTAACGTGGCGGGTTATCACGAACATTTCATTACCGACGATCGTCAGGGTGGGGGGCATCTGCTCGACTACCAGTTAGAAAATGGTGTGCTGACCTTTGGTGAAATTCACAAGCTGATGATTGATCTGCCTGCCGACAGTGCTTTTTTACAGGCTGATCTCCACCCCAGCAATCTTGATGCAGCGATCCGTTCAGTAGAAAACTAACAGGAGAATCACCGTGAACAGTGAAAAACAGATACGGCAGTGGGCGCATGGCGCCGATATGATTGTCGGCCAGTTGGAAGCGCAGGGGGTGAAGCAGGTTTTCGGTATTCCGGGCGCAAAAATCGATAAAGTTTTCGATTCCCTGTTGGATTCCTCCATCGAGATCATTCCCGTGCGTCACGAGGCGAACGCGGCATTTATGGCGGCGGCGGTAGGTCGGTTAACCGGTAAAGCCGGAGTGGCGTTAGTCACTTCCGGACCGGGCTGTTCGAATCTCATTACCGGCATCGCTACGGCCAACAGCGAGGGGGATCCGGTGGTTGCGCTGGGTGGCGCGGTGAAGCGAGCGGATAAAGCAAAACTGGTGCACCAGAGTATGGACACCGTCGCCATGTTCAGCCCTGTCACTAAATATGCCGTTGAGGTCAATTCACCAGAAGCTATTGCCGAAGTTGTGTCTAACGCCTTCCGCGCCGCAGAACAGGGCAGGCCGGGCGGGGCGTTTGTCAGCCTGCCACAGGATATTGTCGATCAGCCCGTCACGGGGGCGATTCTCCCTGCCAGCACCGCCGCCATGATGGGCCCTGCGCCGGAATCGGCCATTAATGACGTGGCGAAGCTAATCGAAAACGCCAAAAACCCGGTGATCTTGCTGGGGCTGATGGCCAGCCAGCCCGCGAACAGCGTAGCGCTGCGTAAGCTGCTGGAAAAAAGTCGTATCCCGGTTACCAGCACCTATCAGGCCGCCGGAGCCGTGAACCAGGAGCACTTCACCCGCTTTGCCGGGCGCGTCGGACTCTTCAATAATCAGGCCGGCGACAGGCTGCTGCATTTGGCAGACCTGATTATCTGTATCGGCTACAGCCCCGTTGAATACGAGCCTTCCATGTGGAACAGCGGCGATGCCAGGTTGGTGCACATTGATGTCCTCCCGGCCTATGAAGAACGCAACTACGTGCCCGATCTGGAGCTGATTGGGGACATTGCCGCCACGCTGGATCTGCTCGCGTGCCGAATTGCACAGAAGCTTGAGCTCAGTCCACGTGCGTCAGAAATTCTTATAGATCGACAGCATCAGCGCGATCTCCTCGATCGCCGTGGTGCATCGCTCAACCAGTTTGCCTTGCATCCGCTGCGCATAGTGCGGGCGATACAGGACATCGTGAACAACGACGTGACGCTCACCGTCGACATGGGCAGTTTTCACATCTGGATTGCCCGCTATCTCTACAGCTTTCGGGCGCGCCAAGTGATGATTTCCAACGGCCAGCAGACCATGGGCGTCGCGCTGCCGTGGGCCATTGGCGCGTGGTTGGTGAATCCGGGTCGGAAGGTGGTTTCGGTATCAGGCGATGGCGGCTTCCTGCAGTCGAGCATGGAGCTTGAAACCGCTGTGCGTCTCAATGCCAACGTGTTGCACATCATCTGGGTGGATAACGCCTACAACATGGTGGCGATTCAGGAAGAGAAAAAATACCAGCGTCTATCGGGCGTGGAGTTCGGCCCGGTCGATTTTAAAGTCTATGCCGACGCCTTCGGTGCCAAAGGCTTTTCCGTGGAAAGCGCCGACGCGCTTGAACCGACGCTGCGTGCAGCGATGGATGTCGATGGTCCGGCCGTGGTGGCCATTCCCGTCGACTACAGCGATAACGCGCTGCTGATGGGCCAGCTCCATCTCAGCCAGATTTTGTGAATCATGATAAGGAGAAAGAAATGCAAAAAGTTGCACTTGTAACCGGCTCAGGCCAGGGTATTGGTAAAGCAATTGCGCTTCGCCTGGTGAAAGATGGCTTTGCTGTTGCCATCGCCGATTATAACGAAGAGACGGCGAAAGCCGTCGCCGATGAGATCGTTCAAAGCGGGGGCAAAGCCGTCGCCGTAAAGGTGGATGTCTCGAACCGTGAACAGGTATTTGCGGCGGTGGAGAAAGCCCGCATCGCGCTGGGCGATTTCAACGTTATCATCAATAATGCGGGCATTGCGCCGTCTACGCCAATTGAGTCAATCACGCCTGAGATTGTCGATAAAGTCTACAACATCAATGTAAAAGGGGTGATCTGGGGCATTCAAGCCGCAATTGACGCGTTTAGAAAAGAGGGGCACGGCGGAAAGATCATAAATGCCTGCTCCCAGGCGGGCCATACGGGTAACCCAGAACTGGCGGTTTACAGCTCCAGCAAATTCGCGGTTCGCGGTTTAACCCAGACCGCAGCACGGGATCTTGCTCCACTTGGGATCACCGTTAACGCTTACTGCCCGGGTATCGTCAAAACGCCGATGTGGGCGGAAATCGACCGTCAGGTGTCTGAGGCGGCTGGTAAACCGCTCGGCTATGGCACTGAAACCTTTGCAAAACGTATTACGCTCGGCAGGTTGTCCGAACCGGAAGATGTGGCCGCCTGCGTCTCTTATCTTGCAGGACCCGATTCCGACTACATGACCGGCCAGTCCTTGCTGATTGACGGTGGGATGGTATTCAGTTAAGTGCTGGTATGAGTTTACCCCTGTATAACTACAGGGGTTTTTTAATGACTGCTAAAAACGCCAAATTTGTACAAGCCATAATAAAAACCTTATGAGAGCCAGGATTTGCCAGAAAATGCGCATTGATCTGTCTGTCAAAGCTCAGTGAAAATGTCTAATCACTGGCTCGTTAGAAATACAGGAGGCGTTATCACATCTTCGCAAGTCGGGAGAAGTATTAGAGGATGAACATCTGCCGGGGTTATAATCGCTAATTAAGAGAGAAGACATGAAGCAACTCATCCTCTGTATCATGATAATTAACTTGACCGGCTGTCTGGTTACGCCCGGGGACGCATCTGATTTCACTTATGTCCCATGGATTCAGTTATTCCAAAAAGTAGATTCTACGGGATGGACTAACATTCGCGAACGCAAGGAAGCTCTCTACAACTGTGGTGTCGATCGCAAAGAAAATCTGGATGACAAGAATTGGGGGCTAAACGTCATGCAACGCAATCAAACCCTGAGGATGAGCTCCTTTATGCCAGAGAAAGTGACATCACTAAATGGGTTAAAAGTGACATCAGAATATTCGAGTTATAAACTAAGTGCGCATAATGTATATTATGTTAAATAAAAAATCTACAAACGGACTATTTAACCAGGCCTCTATCTTTATCACTCGTTGAGCAACCTAACTCAATGATTCCCATACCTAAACTCAATAATGCTTACGCTACGTGAATTCTGTGATTTCTCCCGTACACAGATGAGTCAGATTTCACGTAGGAAATCCGCAAATTCAGGGATAATTTGCCGATACGCGCGCTTTCTTGTACCCTTCCCTTGCGATTCAATCACCACAATCAGAACTGGATTTATATGGCCGATCATCTTTCTAAAGACCCGCTGCATGGCATCACGCTTGAAATGCAAATCAATGCACTCGTCGCTCATTACGGCTGGGATAAACTCGGCAAATTGGTCAACATCAATTGTTTTAAAAGTGACCCTAGCGTCAAATCCAGTCTGAAGTTCCTACGCCGCACGCCCTGGGCGCGCGCTGAAGTTGAAGCGCTGTATCTCGATTCCCGGCAAGATTTTGCATCTAATAATGATGACGATCATAACGATGACCCCTGGGCCAACAGTCGAATGAAAAAGAGCTGATCCGCTAATGCCAAAAAACGTGAAACGTGCCGGCGCGCTCATCGCCGTTGCGCTGTTGCTTGCCAGCTGTTCGTCCAAACCGCCCGTCTCTTTAGTGACGCCTCTTTCGCCAGTGGCAAAACATCCATTGACGGTCAAGCCTTCCAGGGATTCAGGACCCATGCGCGGCGTTTGGCTTGCAACCGTTTCTCGTCTCGACTGGCCCCCCGTGTCATCCGTCAATATTAGCAATCCGACCACGCGCAATGTTGTGCAGAAAAAAGCGCTGACCGATAAGCTCGATAAATTGCAGAGTCTGGGAATTAACACTGTATTTTTCCAGGTTAAACCGGACGGGTCTGCGTTGTGGCCATCAAAAATATTGCCGTGGTCGGATACCTTGACCGGGAAAATGGGTCAAGATCCTGGCTACGATCCGCTGCAATTTATGTTGGACGAAGCGCATAAGCGCGGCATGAAAGTTCACGCCTGGTTTAATCCGTATCGCGTGACGGTCAATACCAAACCCGGAACGGTTGCAGAACTTAATCGCTCTATTTCGCTCAATCCCGCCAGTGTGTATGTTCTTCATCGCGACTGGATTCGTACGGCAAGCGATCGTTTCGTTCTCGACCCAGGCATTCCCGAAGCCAGAGACTGGATCACCAGCATCGTTGCCGAAGTCGTCTCGCGTTATCCCGTAGATGGCGTGCAGTTTGATGACTATTTCTACGCTGAGACACCGGGCTCAATGCTGAATGACAGCCTTACGTATCAGAAATATGGCAGCGGATTCAGTTCTAAAGCGGACTGGCGACGGAATAACACCCAACAGCTTATTGAACAAGTATCGCGTACGATTAAGCAGGTAAACCCTAACGTTGAATTTGGTGTTAGCCCCGCTGGTGTCTGGCGGAATCGTTCACATGATCCTTTAGGATCGGAGACGTCCGGGGCGGCGGCCTACGATGAAGCCTTTGCGGACACCCGCCTATGGGTAGAAAAAGGGTTGCTGGATTACATCGCTCCTCAGCTTTACTGGCCATTTTCTCGTAAAGCGGCGCGCTACGATGTCCTGGCAAAATGGTGGGCGGACGTTGTAAAGCCGACCAACACGCGTCTGTATATTGGTGTCGCGCTGTATAAAGTGGGTGAATCATCGAAGAATGAGCCTGACTGGACCGTGAATGGTGGTGTGCCTGAGCTGAAAAAACAGCTCGATTTGAATGAATCAGTACCACACATTGATGGCACGATTTTGTTCAGAGAAGACTATCTGAATCAACCCCAGGCGCAGGAAGCGGTAAATTACCTGAGAACACGCTGGGGCTCGTGAAGAATAAAATAGCTATTCCGGTTTCGGTCCGAACATATCCAGAAGCTGTTTCTGATCGGGCATGCCAACCACCTGCTGAAGCTCATTTTTATCATTCATATAATAAATCGCTGGCGTCGCACTGGCGCCCAGATCGTCCATCAACTTCTGGTGTTGCTGAAGCTGATTAAAGGTTTCTCTCGACGTACCACCCTCATATTTCGGCAGTGTTTTGCCACCTGATAATTCGTATTCTTTCCAGGCTGAAACGGGGTCGGCAGCATTGAGTATCGCCGTCGCATTGGTGCCACTTTTAGGATTTAAAAAAGCCACCAGCAGCGTGTTTAATTGCACCTTCCCTGCTTTCACCCACGGCTGCGCTTCGGCCCAAAACGTCTTACAGTAAGGGCAGAAAGGATCGGCAAACACAAACACTTTTCTCGGAGCGGTATCCGCGCCCTCTTTCAACGGCTGCGTTTTATTCAGCGTCTGCCACATTTCTCGTCCGAGCGGGATATAGATCTCCTTCTGGAAATATTCCTCGCTGATGTTTTTCCCTTTGTCATCATACAGATAACCAGAAATAACATGTTTGCCGTCAGGGGTGAGAAACAGCGTAACGCCCATATCCTGATATTGACCTATCCAGCTTTTAACTCCGCCGGGAGCATCGATTTCTTTAATGTTTTTAATTTCCTGCTGTTCCCCAAAATGCTTCACGACGGCAGGAATATCTCCGGAGGCAAAGCTCAATGTGGGTAAAAAAAGTGCGATAAAATAAAGGCAATGTTTCATTTTTTATTCCGGATAATATCGAGTGTGCGTGACAGAATAATTAATGCGAGTCGGTTAACTGCGGCCAGTAAATATCGCCAACGCCATTTAATTGTGGGCGAGCGAATAAGAATCCCTGGAAACGTTTTATTCCGGCAGATTCCAGCCAGCACCACTCGTCAATTTGTTCAATCCCTTCCGCCACAAGCGTAATTTCCATATCGGTACAGCAGCTGATAATGGATTTCACAATGGCCTGCTTTGGACCGCTACGATGGATATTAGTGATAATCTCGCGGTCGATTTTAATCTTGTCCGGTTGGAATCTCGTGAGAAGCGATAAACCGGCGTAACCCGAACCAAAGTCATCAATCGCCAGACCAATTCCCGCCGCACGGAGCTGTTTTATGGCGCTATTGAACTGGTTGAAGCCAGAGATCATCTCATTTTCAGTGACTTCTACCACGACCTGTTCCGGCAAAAGATGGTGTTTTGCGATGCTTTCAACTAAAAACTCGACAGCACCGGGTACATTCACCAGCGACATCGGCAGGAGATTAATGGCGATTTTATGATCGCCAATACCGATTTTCTCAGCTAACGCAAAGGCATAGGCTTTCGTTTGTAGATCAACTTCGTAAATACGGTCCGGGTCCAGAGCATTAAAAAAATGCTCTGGACTGCCGCCATCATTGCCACGGATCAGGGCTTCGAGCGAAGTGATTTTGCCCTCAGAGGGATCGACAATCGGCTGGAAGGCAAACTGACAAATCTGATTGCTTATCAGACCCTCAACACCGTCACCAAAAGGCGTATTTTCGCGCTCAAGTTTCCAGTTATTGGGGCAATAAACTTTTCTGCTTCCCGATTTTTTACCTTGAGTAATAAAGGTCCGAATGAATTTAAACACCCGATCGTCTGAAGTCAGATAACTGTCGAGTTTGCTATAGCGTAATACCGACGCAAGCACGGATTTTTGGCTTTCTATCTGCAGATCAAATAACAGCATTCCGACGTTATCAAACCGTCTTCTTGGCCCATAATCGCGCAGAAGCTCTATGACGCACTGGTGCCGTTTATCTCCACGGATTTTATGAAAAAGCTTAACGACACTCTCTTCTGTTCCTTCGAGGATCTGCAGAAAGTCCGTGCCGTTAAACAGCAAAATGCCGGTAATATTCAATCCTGCATTGCGTAGTTTTGCCTGCTCGACAAGTGATGTCAGCGAGAATGGTTCACAGGATGAATTTAACTGGCTTCGATAAATGAGTGTAGTCAGCACAGTAATAAGTCCCGTTTTGATAAATGCGCTTATAAGCGATTGTTTATCATAATTTATAGCTCAGGACTAATAATATTACCGGAATGTGACTTTTTCAGATTTTCCGTGGTTTATATAAGTTACGAAAATGTATAAAGTATTTTATTCTGAACCTATTAGCCTTTCCGCTTGTTTCACCATACCGTTAAAAATCGCTTCGCTGATATGTGTCGGAAAATCAACCGGTAACGACTGACGCACCCGCTCGATAACCGCATTTGTCATACTTCCCATTTCGACCATCATCTTTTTCGCGCGCGTAGCAGAAAAACCAACGCGCTCAGCCGTGGCCGGGAAATGACGCGGTTGAATCTGAGCCCAGTGGTATTGCCGGTTTTTACCGTGCAACGCCATGGCCATTTTCGCTTTTTGCGCAGAAATACCCTTTGGCCCGAAAATGGGATAGGCCGACAAAATATCGTAAAGCGGCGTCATCACATAAGCCGAATCGGGTTCAATAAACACGCTGTAATTTTTTGCATGACCATCGATCGCGCCTATCAGCCAGTAAAATATCTGCGTGCGGAAAAACGTTTCGCGATCCTGGTTTGAACGCCGCGATCCCAGCAGCAAAGTCATGATTTCGGCGATGCCTGGCCCGCCGTGAGATTCATACTTTAGCGCAGGCGAATAGCCGAGAGCCTGACACATATCTTCTTGCGGAAGCCGCATCAGCCACTTTCCGTCTCGCGACCATTTACGATCAAAACGCTCGACAATCAGCACGTTCTTGTCGGCATATGTCGCTAACGTTGCCTCGGCCACCGCAAAACCGAACTCACGCGCAAGACGTAAACACAGCCACTCATTCTCACAGCTTTCACTCAGATCAATATTGTTCTGCTCAATTTTGCCGATGGGCAGTTTGAAAATATGACTGGTTGGCGTGCTGCCGGTGGGGCGTTGCCAGCAATCCTGATACCAGAGCAGCGCCGTTTTTTCTTGCGCACCCGCAATGGAGATCCTGAAGTCCTGGTCGTCGGTCATCCCCAGTGGCGCATTACGATACCCTTCCAGCAGGGCCGCAATCTCTTTATCCGAAAGCGGCGTGGCGTGCATGTGCGTCACCGGCGGTATTTCACTGTTCTCCGGATAAAGTTGGATTGCACCTACACAGTCGCGGCCAACGCTCGCCAGTAAATCGAAAGGATGGTCAGTAGGGATTTTAAAGCGCGTTTGCATACGCGAAATAATTGCCTGCGAGTCAGGCAGCAGATTGCTAAAGAAGTTATACACCGCCTCACCTTCCTGACGACGCGGCGTAAGCGGTAGCGACTGCGAAATCACACGCGCGCCGGGCGTGTCGAGCCATGTCTGCGCATAGTGCCAGGACATTGCCCCTTTGCCGTTCCGGTACAGCGTGCCGACAACCGTCCCGTTCATCGCGACGGTCAGTTTACTGGTTTTCATTTACCACTCCTGCGTCCAGCCGCTGTCCTTTTCCGACGTCTGGCCCCGGGGCACGACGTGCAGTTCTAAATCCAGTGCTGAAAGCAGACGAAACAGCGTCTCCAGCTTGCTGGTATCAGGGTTTTGTTCAAAGCCTGATACGGTGGTTTGCTTCATCCCCACGCGCTCGGCAGCTTCTGCTTGAGTCAGTTCCAGTGCTTTGCGCTGGTCTCTCATGGCATTGGCCAGCATGGTTGATGTGGTAATTTTCATTGGCGCCCCATTTTATCCCCGATCGCGGATAAAGTAAAAATATCCCCTCTCGGGGATAAAAGCAAATTATACCCGCCAGGGGATATTTACGCTTTATCCCCGCGAGAGGCTATTCCGCTGATGCGCTGGATCTGTTCCGGCGTCAGTATGTTGCCATTTCGATCCGTGACGCGCAGCTTAGCGACAGGTTGGTGTGCCGCGTCAACTAAGCGCGATACCGATTCGCCTTCCTGGAACAGATGTTCTTCACCCCACTGGCGCAGGCTGACAATCAAGGGAAGCAGCGATTTACCCTTCTCGGTCAGGTGATAGGCTTTATACGCGCCGCCTTCATTTGCCGGAGCCTGCGAGAAAATACCCGCCTCAAGCAGAATTTTCAGGCGCGCCGCCAGCACATTTTTCGCAACGCCGGTGCTTTTCTGGAAATCACTAAACCGGCTCACGCCATCAAACGCATCACGAATAATCATCAGCATCCAGCGATCGCCCAGTAAATCGACCGTACGCGCCACCGGACAGGTGGTGGTAACAAAGGTTTCTTCATGCGTCATAGCAAATACTCGTAAAATCTAGTTGCAAATAAAAACCAGAATGGATAATGATTAACTGGTTTTTATTTAAAACTAGATTCAAGGATAATGCAAATGACCTGTACGGAATACCCTGGCGCGACAGCACCGCTATCCTCTCGCATGATTTTACTTTTTGCGACACTCTGTGCCTTTGCCGTGGCGAACGTTTACATGACACAGCCGCTGCTGGACCAAATCGCCCTCTCGCTCGGCGAGAGAGAATCCAGAATGGGCATGATCATTACCGCCACGCAAACGGGTTACGCGCTGGGGCTGATGCTGCTGGTTCCGCTTGGCGACCTGATTAACCGCAAACGGCTGGTCACGCTCATGTTACTCGCAAGCAGCGGGTTATTGCTCGCAGCGTCCATGGCCTCTTCTCTATACGGGTTAAGCGGCATGCTGACTCTGGTGGGCGCGATGGCGGTGGTCGTGCAAATCATCGTGGCGTTTGCCGCCAGTCTGTCGGCCCCGGAAAAACGCGGTCAGGTCACGGGCATCGTCACTAGCGGTGTGGTGATTGGCATTTTACTCGCGCGCCTGGTCTCTGGCTTTCTGGCGCAATGGGCGGGCTGGAGAGTCGCGATTATGGTCTCAGCCGGGGCGATGTTTCTGATGGCGTTGCTTTTCATTCGTACTGCGCCGGATGAGCGTAAACAGAACCCTTCGCAATCCTACAGGCAACTGATGCTGTCGGTGTTTTCCCTGTGGCGTGAAATCCCCGCGCTGCGCTCACGCGGCATTCTGGCGTTGCTGATATTTATGAATTTTAGCGTGCTATGGACATCCCTGGTTTTCCCGCTCAGTCATGCGCCGTTTAATCTGAGCACCGCGCAGATTGGCCTGTTCGGTCTGGCAGGTATCGCCGGCGCACTGGCGGCAAGACAAGCCGGAACCCTGGCCGATCGTGGTCACGGTCAACGCGTCACCGGGTTCGCGCTGGTGTTGTTGTTGCTCTCATGGATGGTGATGGCATGGGGCGGTTCATCGCTGATTGCGCTGACGACCGGCATCATCCTGCTGGATTTTGCCGTACAGGCGGTTCACGTTACCAGCCAAAGCATGATTTTTGCCACCAGACCGCAAGCCACCAGCCGACTGGTGGCCGCCTATATGTTTTTCTACTCTGCCGGCAGCGCCATCGGTGCCCTGCTCGCCACCCGCGTCTGGAGCCAATTCGGCTGGACGGGAGTGTGTCTTCTGGGCGCGACGATCAGTTCGCTGGCGCTGGTTTACTGGCTGCTGATTGACAGGATTCGACACAGCCAGACAGCTGATTGATCCGCGCCACCATATAGTCATAGAACGGGTTCGAGGTAACACGCATCAGCGAGTCCATGCCGACCACCAGCGTCGAGGTTTCTCCGCGCAGGGAAACGTTGCCCAGATTGATCCCGTAAAGCTGCGGATCGGTGGGCTGGCTGCCGTAAAGATCGTCGCTGGGCGGGAACGGAATGGCGACATGGGAAAGCGAGTATAGGTCGCGCGGATAGGACATCGTCAGCAGTTGGACATTTTCATCCCGTTCACCGGCGCGCGTGGTTCTGGCAACCATCTCTAAACTCTGTGTCGACGCATTGGTGACGACCGTGGTCGTGAACCGACGCGGCGTGGCCGGTAACAGCGATTCCGCTGCCACATACGCCCCCGGACGGAACAGGGGTCGCAGCGTCGCGGCCTGGTTTATATCGAAAAGAACCAACGCGCTACCGTTTGCCGGTAACAGGTTAAACAGCGAGTCCACCACGCCACGGGTACTGACGGTGGAATCCATCACCGACTGGAAAGCCAGAACCGGCGCAAGAGTCTTGAGCTTGCCACTGCGTGCATCATTATTGAGCTGTTTCTGTAATGCCTGCGTCAGCAGCCAGGATTGACGCGCCGCTTTAACCGGAAACGAATTGTATTTAAACGGATTATATTCCGGCAACACGCTCAGCCAGGCCGCTTTGGCGAACGGCGGTAACAACGCCGGTAACCCTGCCAGCCCGGCGAAACGGGCAAACGCATTCACGCGGATCATTGGAGACAGCAAAATTAGCTGCTGCGGTTGGCGCAACTGCGGATCGTCAAGCGCATCAAGGGCGTATTTCATTGCCAGCGCCCCGCCATTGGAGTATCCCAGCAGATGCAAAGGCACATCCTTGCCTGCAAGACGCGTTGCTTCACGGACTGCCAGCCGAGTGACCGCCATCCAGTCTTGCCAGTCTACATCCGTAAGCGCACCCGGCGCTGTCCCGTGACCCGGCAGACGCGGGGCAATCGCGATAAACCCCTGCTGCTGATAGTCCCTGGCAAGGCTTTTCACACTGTACGGCGAGTCCGTCAGCCCGTGCAGCAATACCACCACGCCTTTCGGCTTTGCATTCGGCATCAAAACAAACGAGCGATTACCGTCATCAGGAAAACGGCCCGACCATACCGGGCTATGACGATAGTAACGATTGAGCGGCGTCTTTTCGTTACCCTGTAACGTGTCGGTCACGTCGGTCTGCAAATCATGGAAAATCGCCGTTTCACGCACCAGATAATCATTGAAGGTGACCTGATCGATCTCACGTGCCGACATCTCATTCGCCGTCCATGTATGCCACGGCTGGAGTGCGGGACCGGTTTGCGACTTATAGATCCTGACGGCCAGAAGCACAATGACCACAATGCCCAGCGCCTTTGCGCTATTTTTCAGTACAGCCAACAAACGCGTTCGTATCCGCTGCGGCAGGTTAGTCATTCGATGCCCTTTCATTAAAAATTCGTTTTCCCTTAAATGTTAACAGAATAGCGGATAGACGAGGCATACGCTGCTGACGTAAAGTCACCGGATGCGCCTACTTATCGTTCTCCTCTTTATTTCGGGTTCCGCTTGCGCGGCTCAGCTTGTGCCGCCGTCAGGTTTTACCCAGCCCTTCCCGCAAACGGCAAAAGGGAAATGCGTGCCCCTTCCCGCGCCGTATACCGGTCACCTGGATTTTCGCAGTAAATACGAAGGGTCGGACAGCGCCCGTGCGACGTTAAATCCTGAAGCAGAAAACGCCTTTCGCCAGCAGACAAAGCACATTACCGATTTCGAACGCGGTATCTCGGAAATGGTCTGGCGCTATAAACGCAGTGGCGACACGAAAACCCTCAACTGCATTCTGGATGGTTACCGCCGTTGGGCTGACGCGGATGCGCTGACGTCTACTACCGCCAATCATACGGGGCGTTCGATGCGCAAATGGGCGCTGGCAACGCTTGCCACGAGTTGGCTCGAACTGGATACCCCACAAAAAAACACAGAAACCGAACGCTGGCTATCAAAGCTGGCCGATCAGGTGGTGAAGGACTGGGACGGACTGCCGCTGGCAAAAACCAATAATCATAGCTACTGGGCGGCGTGGTCGGTGATGGCCGCGTCAGTCGCACTGAATCGTCAGGATCTGTTTGACTGGTCGCTCAAGGAGTACCGCATCGCGGCTGATCAGATTGATGATAACGGACAGTTACCCAACGAACAAAAACGCGGGGCGCGGGCGGTGGCTTATCACAACTATGCCCTTCAGCCGCTGGTGATGATCGCAAGCTTTGCAAAGGCGAATCAGGTTGACGTCACACAGGAAAATCACGGTGCGCTCGCACGGCTGGCGAGCTATGTTTTGCGAGAAGATAAAACCCATCTGGAATGGCTGGAGCCGTATTGTGCGTTATCGCACTGTGACGATGCGACGTTAACGCTGCGCGACGCCAGCCGTCCCTTGAAAAACCGCCGTCTGGGAGGAGACTTGACGGCGTTATATCAGCCTTAGATCTGCGCCATACCGCCGTCGACAAACAGCTCAACGGCATTGATAAAGCTGGCGGTGTCGGAGGCCAGAAACGCAACGGCTTTTCCGACTTCTGCGGGTTCACCAATCCGGCCCAGCGGAACTTGCGCCGCCAGTCCATCATAAAGACCCTGACGCTGCTCCTCAGGAACCAATCCACCCAATCCAGGCGTTTTGACCGGGCCCGGACTCACTACATTCACCCGAATGCCCCGCCCCTGCAAATCCAGCGCCCATGAGCGCGCAAAGTTTCTGACTGCCGCTTTGCTGGCGCTATAAACGCTAAAGTTGGCCGTCCCTTTTACCGAAACGGTAGACGCGGTCAGGATGATGGAGGAGCCAGCACTCAGAAGCGGTAACGCCTTCTGGACAGTAAACAGTACGCCACGAACGTTTGTCCCAAATATCCGGTCAAAATGCTCTTCGGTGATGGCACCCAGCGGCAGCATGTCCCCGCCGCCGGCGTTGGCAAACAAAATGTCCAGACGCCCCGACTGTTCTGCGATCTGCGCGTAGACCTTATCCAGATCGTCCAGACGGGAGGCATCAGCCCGAATACCCGTTGCCGACGCACCAACTAGAGCGACAGCGTCATCCAGCTCCTGCTGGCGACGTCCGGTGAGGTAGACCTTTGCCCCTTGCGCTGCCAGTTCCTGCGCGGTAGCAAGACCGATGCCCGTACTCCCGCCTGTGACCAGGGCAATCTTGCCTGAAAGTAGTTGACTCATTTTCAATCTCCTTGACGATGTTTCGAATGGGCTGTCAGTCAGCCGGTGAACACACTCTAGTCGGAGAAGAATTAATGAAAAATTAGCAAAAATAGAAAATACTCTTTCCACAGGTGGATAATCATATTTCTCACGGAGAAAGACATCGTGGATCAATTAATGGCTATGCGCGCGTTTACGCGGGTGGTGGAAACCGGCAATTTTACGCGGGCAGCGGACTCTCTGAACCTGCCGAATGCCACGTTAAGTAAGCTGGTAAAATCGCTCGAAGCCCATCTGGGCGTGCGTCTTTTACATCGCACGACCCGGCGCGTCGTCGCCACGCCTGAGGGACAGGACTATTACGAAAAAGCCTCGCGGGTGCTCATTGATATCGAGGAGATCGACACTTCGTTCAGTGCGTCGCAGCGCAGGCCGAAAGGCTATTTACGTATCGATATTGGGGGATCTACCGCACGCGAAGTGCTGATCCCGGCGTTACCGGGTTTTTTGCAACGCTATCCGGAAATCAAAATCGACTTAGGCGTGTCCGACCGACCGGTGGATCTGATTAGCGGGAATGTGGACTGTGTGATTCGTGGAGGCCCTCTCGATGACTCGTCGCTGATTGCGCGTCATATCGGTGATGCCACAATGGTGACCTGCGCGACACCGGGCTATCTGAAGGCGGCGGGTGTGCCTGCGTATCCGGATGAATTACGAAACGGGCACAAGCTGGTGAGCTATTTGTCGCCATTGACGGGCAGAGCATTCCCCTTTCGCTTTATCGTAGAGGGTGAAATGCGGGAGCTGAAAACGCAGCATCATATCGGGGTGAATGAAAGCAACGCGCATCTGGCGGCGGCCGTGGCCGGGATGGGGATTATTCAGACCTTTTGCTATGCGGCGAAGGATGCGCTGAAAGACGGTACGCTGGTTGAGATCCTGCAGGCATGGCGGCCCGCGAGCTACCCTTTTCATGTCGTGTATCCGCAGAACCGGCACATGACGCATCGGCTACGGGTATTTATCGACTGGCTTACCGAGATATTCCCTACGGCACTGCGCGGCTAACGCGGTATAGACAAGCCGGGCAGTCGCCCGGCTTCTGGCATCGTACTTAGTTCAGTGTGTAATCCAGCGTGATTTCCGCTTTCAGTACCTGAGAAACCGGGCATCCCGCCTTGGCTTTCTGGATAATGCCGTCGAACTGTTGCGGATCAATGCCAGGGACCGTCACTTTGCTTTGCAACGCAATTTTGCTGATGGCAAAGCCGCTGTCGGTTTTGTCGAGGGAGACATCCGCGGTGGTATCGATAGAATCTGCGGTATATCCCGACTCACCCAGCATCAGCGAAAGCGCCATTGAGAAACAGGCCGCGTGTGCCGCGCCAATCAACTCTTCCGGGTTAGTCCCTTTCTCACCCTCAAAACGGGTATTAAAGCCGTAGGGCTGCTGATTCAAAACGCCGCTTTCCGTTGAAACCGTGCCTTTGCCGCGTTTAATGTCGCCAGACCAGTGTGCTGAACCGTGCTTATGAATCGTCATTGATGCTCTCCTTTTGGCTTACAAAGGGTTAAGTATAGAACGTCGATTCCGTTCTGAGTGGAAGCCAGAAGAGTCTTAGACCTTAGCGCGCAATTGCAGCAGATGATTTGACAGCGCATCGAGGAAAACGCGCAACGCGGCGGGCTGATAATCCCTCGACAGATAAATACCATAAATCGCAATCGGTTTTGGCGTGAATGCCGCTAACACAGGTACAAGCGCCCCGCTGCTCAGCGCCGATTGCGCCTCCAGTTCCGGCAGCATAGCGATACCGCAATCGTTGATCGCCGCCTCCATCAGCAATGACGAGATACTGGCGCTCAAATTACCGCTGACGGCGGCTGTCATCACGTCCCCTTGCGCGGTCACCAGGCTCCAGGATTGCCCGGCAAAAAAACTATAATGCAGGCAGTTATGCCCCGAAAGATCGTCAATCGACCGGGGATGGCCTTTGTCAGCAAGATAGGCCGGTGACGCACAAAGCACGGAACGACACTCGCCGAGGCGACGGGCAATCATGCCGGGCTCCGGATTATCGGTAATGCGGATCGCCACATCAATGCGTTCGCCCACCAGACTGACCGGATGATTATTAACATCCATCTCCACGCGCAGTTGTGGATAACGCGACAGAAAATCTGGCAACATGGGCGCGACGATTTGCATGGCCGTAAAATGCGCACAGGCCACGCGCAGCGTTCCTGCGGGCACATCTTTCGCCGATTGATCTTCGATTTCCTGCGCCAGCAGGATGATATTGCGCACTTTCAGCAGGACCTTTTCTCCGGCGGGCGTGAGCGTCAGTTTGCGCGTCGAGCGGTGAACCAGCCGTGTTCCCGCCCACTTTTCCATCTGCTCGAGATAACGGCTGACCATAGGCCGAGAAATCCCCAGCGCGCGCGCGGCGGCACTCAGACTCCCGAGCTCACAAATTCGGTTATAGACCTGGGCGGCGATAACGCGATCCATTTTAACGACTCCATCTGATCGATTTATGAAACTAAGCATGTCTTGTTTCAGGAATACTGGCAAATGAAGATATACGTACAATAGAGACTTCTGACAATATCGAGACAACCTCATGAAACTGAACCGCCTTGCCCTGCTTTGCACCCTGTTTACGCCTGCTGTGTTTGCCGCACCGTTGACGCTTGATACCTACAATCCGCAGGAGAAAGGCATTTTTGCTGTCTCCTCTACGCTGGTATCAGGGCCAAAAGAAGCGGTGCTGTTTGACGCACAATTCAGTGTGAAAGATGGCGAAGCGCTGGTCGAAAAAATTCGTCGCAGCGGCAAAACGCTCAGCAAAATTGTGATCACATCGGGTGATCCGGATTTCTACTTCGGCCTGCAGCCGCTGGTAAAAGCCTTCCCGGACGCCAAAGTGGTCGCTACACAAAAAGTGGTCGATCACATCAAGGAAACCAAAGATGCCAAACTGGCCTTCTGGGGACCGCAAATGAAAGACGGCGCACCGACAGAACTGATTGTTCCGCAGGTGATCGCCTCCACAACGTTTATGGTTGACGGCGAGAAAATTGATATCGAACAGCCAGACAGTTACGCGGCCTATGTGTGGATCCCTTCGGCTAAAGCGATTCTCGGCGGCACCGGCGTTTCCTGGGGCATTCACGTCTGGACAGCGGATACCCAGAGCAAAGCGAGCCGCCAGCAGTGGCAAGCGACGCTTACCGAAATGGCCGCACGTCAACCAGTGCGTGTGATCCCGGGCCATTACCTCGGAACGCCACCTGCAGGCTCAGAAGCCATCGATTTTACCCGCACTTATCTGCAGCTATTTGAACAGGCTTTGACGGCGCATAAGGATTCAACAGCGGTGATCGGCACGATGAAAAAACTGTGGCCATCGCTTGCAGAAGTGAGCTCGCTGGAGCTGAGTGCAAAGGTAAATACCGGCGAAATGAAGTGGTAACACGATAATATTCTCCTGCTATAGTGACTTTTTTATAGCAGGAGAAAAAATATGTCTTCTACCGTCAGAGGAATTGACCATATCGGTATTACGGTGCCGGATATCGAGCAAGCCACACTATTTTTTGAAAAAGCGTTAGGTGCTCAGGTTCTTTATCGCTCCGTAGAACCTGGGGACGATAATATCGATAACGCATCACAAGAGAAAACGCTGCGCTTATTTCCCGGCACGCGGATCCGTGCTATTCGTATGCTGGCACTTCCCCATGGCCCCGGTATTGAACTGTTCGAAATGCACGGGCCAGAACAGCATCCTGCCGCACGCCCAAGTGATTTTGGTCTTCAGCATTTTGCCGTATATGTTGATGATTTTGCGCAGGCTATCGCCAGATTCACGGCGGCAGGCGGAGAAATGTTTACGGAACCCAAACCGCTGACATTTCCCGATGAGCGCGGTGAAGGCAACGCGTTTTGCTACGGAAAAACCCCCTGGGGCAGCGTGATAGAATTAATTTCCTGGCCCTCTCCGATGCCTTACGAAAAATATATCCTGTTACGTCGCTGGAAACCGTAATACACGTTAAAAACGTGTTGATTATGATATTTTTATTTCCAGGATGAATCTGAACCACAGCGGTAAAAATATTTGCCATTCTGAATGTGAATTACGAAGTGCGAGCCGAAGCATTAAAATAGATAAAAAACAGATAACGACACGGAGGCAGGCAGCATGTTTACTCATTACTCAGCAAATACCCAATCTGCACAACCGGACCTCGTTCATGCCATTGAACAAGGCCTGCGCGCTGAACATGGCGCGGTCACTGAAGATGACATTTTAATGGAACTGACCCGTTGGGTAGAAGCCGCGGACAATGACATCCTCAGTGATATTTATCAGCAGACCATTAACTACGTCGTGAGTGGTCAGCACGCAACCTTGTCATAACCCAAGGGGTGACATTTCGTTTGCGAAAGCAAGCGTATCCTTCAAAACTCGCAACAGAATTGAGGAGTACACATGAAATCGAACCGTCATGCACGTCATATTCTGGGACTGAACTACAAGCTCTCCAACAAACGTAAAGTGGTGATTGAGGGCAGCAACGAAACGGTAGTCACCCATGCGTCCGGCAGAAAACGTCACGCGGACAAATAAATCCCCATCAGACTGACAACACCATCGGCAAAACCGATGGTGTTTTTGTATGTGCGCTACGAGTAATTAACATTCAGCTCCTTTATACTACTGTCCGACCGAAGCCCTGCCAGCAAGCCAGAAAGATGACAACCTACAGTGCCAGGGACGGATATCTAAAAATCGAGTGAGTGACATGGACAATAAAGCAAAAAAACATCGTTCCCTTTATATCCCCTACGCAGGACCGGTTCTGCTGGAGTTTCCCCTACTGAATAAAGGCAGCGCGTTTAGCGCCGAAGAGCGCAGCAGCTTCAACCTGCTGGGCTTGCTGCCGGAAGTGGTCGAAACCATTGAAGAGCAAGCCGAACGCGCCTGGATCCAATACCAGGGTTTCAAAACCGAAATTGATAAGCACATCTACCTGCGAAACATTCAGGATACCAATGAAACCCTCTTCTACCGCCTGGTGCAAAATCATCTCGAAGAGATGATGCCGGTGATCTATACCCCCACCGTCGGTGCGGCGTGTGAGCGTTTCTCCGAGATTTATCGTCGCTCGCGCGGCGTCTTTATCTCTTACGAGAATCGCCATAACATGGATGACATTCTGCAAAACGTGCCTAACCACAACATCAAAGTGATTGTGGTGACGGATGGCGAACGTATTTTGGGTCTCGGCGATCAGGGTATCGGCGGGATGGGTATTCCGATCGGTAAACTCTCTCTGTACACCGCCTGCGGGGGTATCAGCCCGGCGTACACGCTGCCGGTTGTGCTCGATGTCGGTACGAACAACCAGCAACTGCTGACCGACCCGCTGTATATGGGCTGGCGTCACCCGCGCGTGACGGACGACGAGTATTACCAGTTCGTCGATGATTTCATCCAGGCGGTTAAACATCGCTGGCCGGACGTGCTGCTCCAGTTCGAAGATTTCGCGCAGAAAAACGCGATGCCGCTGCTCAACCGCTACCGCGATGAGATTTGCTCGTTCAACGACGATATTCAGGGTACCGCGGCAGTCACTGCCGGGACGCTGATCGCCGCCAGCCGCGCCGCAGGCAGCCAGTTGAGCTATCAAAAAATTGTCTTCCTGGGTGCCGGTTCTGCGGGGTGTGGTATTGCAGAGCAGATCATCGCCCAAACTCAGCGCGAAGGGTTAAGCGAAGAGCTGGCACGCTCACGCGTCTTTATGGTTGACCGTTTTGGCCTGCTGACGGATGCCATGCCAAACCTGTTGCCGTTCCAGACCAAACTGGTGCAAAAGCGCGAGAACCTGAAAAACTGGGACACCGATAACGAAGTGCTCTCCCTGCTGGACGTGGTGCGTAACGTCAAGCCCGATATTCTGATTGGCGTGTCTGGCCAGACCGGATTATTCACCGAAGAAATCATTCGTGAAATGCACAAGCACTGCGAACGCCCGATCGTGATGCCGCTGTCTAACCCGACGTCACGTGTCGAAGCCACGCCGCAGGACATCATTGCCTGGACCGAAGGCAACGCGCTGGTCGCGACCGGCAGCCCGTTTGATCCGGTTATCTGGAAAGACAAAGTCTACCCTATCGCACAGTGCAACAACTCCTACATCTTCCCGGGCATTGGCCTGGGCGTGATTGCGTCTGGCGCGTCGCGCATCACCGATGAAATGCTGATGTCAGCAAGCGAAACGCTGGCGCAGCACTCGCCGCTGGTGAAGAATGGTGAAGGATTGGTTCTGCCGGAACTCAAAGATATTCACATCGTGTCGCGAGCCATTGCCTTTGCCGTCGGCAAAATGGCGCAGCAGCAGGGCGTGGCGGTGAAAACCTCCGCCGATGCGTTGCAGCAAGCGATCGACGAGAACTTCTGGATGCCGGAATACCGCAGCTATCGCCGTACCTCGATTTAAATTATTGCGAACTGACCCTCTCTCCGCAGGAGAGGGTCAGGCACTGAATCGCAACGCATTCTTCCCCGACTAGCAAAATCCCACTGACCCCGTTACACTCCTTTTATCCATTAACTTGATGAATATATAAGGAGGCCAATTATGCTGTACTGTGAAATTTTCAATTTTTCACATACTTTAGGTGATCGCACTAGCTCAAGCGTTATCGACTTCATGTTGCGATAACTTCTGCTTGAGCGAAGACACCCACTACTGAATCCCTTCTCTCGGGCTTACTGAGTTATCGTCAGCGACATTTGACGAGGCATTTCCATGCCTGTAACACTTGAGTAAGCAACAATGAGCACATTACTAACTGCACAATCTTTACGTGTCGATACCGCGTTCACGACGCTCTTCGACTCGCTCTCCTTTACCCTGAAAAAAGGCGACCGCATTGGTTTGCTGGGTGATAACGGCTGCGGCAAAAGTACCCTGCTGAAAATACTCGACGGCACCGATTCTCCGGCTGTCGGTACGGTCGCACTCGCCGGACACTGCCTGATGTCGCGCGTCGAGCAGCATCTGCCGGAGGCGATTTATCCTCTGACGATGATTGACGCCGTGCTGGCGCAACTCCCGGCGACTGAGCGCGATAGCCTGCGCTGGAAAGCAGAAACGCTGCTGGCGACGATGGGTTTCACTGCGCAAGATATGGCCATGCACTCCGCAACATTAAGCGGCGGGCAACATACGCGTCTGCTGCTGGCGCGCGCGCTGATTAGCGATCCCGATCTGCTGTTGCTGGATGAACCGAGCAACCACCTTGATCTCCCCACCATGCTGTGGCTGGAGCAGTTTTTACAAAACTGGTCCGGCAGCTTTGTGCTGGTTTCCCACGACCGTCAGCTGCTGGACGCCGTCACCAACGGAAGCTGGATCTTGCGCGACAAAACGTTGCATGCCTTCGCGCTGCCCTGCACTGCCGCACGACATGCGCTGGCGGCGCGGGATGAAAGCGACGCTCTGCGGCATAAAGCGGAGCAAAAGGAGATTGATCGGGTGGCGGCAAGTGCAAAACGGCTGGCGACATGGGGAAAGGTCTACGACAACGAAGATCTGGCCCGCAAAGCCAAACAGATGGAAAAACAGGTCGAGCGTTTAAAGGAAAGCCAGACCGATCTCACCGCGGGTAGCCAGTGGACGCTCACGCTTAAAGGTGATGCTCTGCGCGCGGATCGTTTGCTGGAGATGCAACATCTGGCCGTTTCGCCTGCGCCTGGGTTGACGCCTCTGTTTGACATTGATATCGCCCGGCTCAAAAGTGGCGATCGCGTCGCGATTATGGGACGCAACGGCTGCGGTAAATCTTCGCTGATGAAGCTTATCTGGCGACAGTTCACCGCCGGGCAAGACACGGATGCGCTGAAAATCCACCCGCGCGTCACGCTGGGTTATTACGATCAGACGCTGCATCAGCTGCCGGATGACGCTCTGCTGCTGGACGCACTTGAACCGTTCGCGCCCGATCCACAGATCCGAAAAATGGCGCTGATTAGCGCCGGTTACCCGTGGGCGCGGCACGCGCAAAAAGTCTCCACGCTGAGCGGCGGCGAACGTTCACGCCTGCTGTTTGTCGGGCTTACGCTTGCTCGCTACAGCCTGCTGATGCTTGACGAGCCGACTAACCATCTGGATATGGAAGGCAAAGAGGCGCTGGCCGAAACCCTGCAACAGTTCGAGGGTGGCATACTGCTGGTGAGCCACGACCGGCAATTAATCAGTCAAAGCTGTAACCGGTTCTGGCTGGTCGAAGACGGCAAACTGAGCGAATGGCACGATGCCGACGCGGTGTTTGAACGGCTGCGTGAAAGCTCCGGGCTGAAACCCATCGCCACGTCGCTACCTGTTGAAGAGGATCATTCGTCGGAATGCGACGATCTGCTTGAACGGCTGGTAACGCTGGAATCGTTGCTGGCGGAGGATTTGGCGCGTAAGCCGAAGCATCAAAAACCTCAGCTTCAGGAACAGTGGCGAAAGGAAATTGAAATTCTGGAAGCCCAGCTGTAAATCTGCGCCCGGCGGTTAAACGTCGGGCGCGTTTTTTATTGCGATTTTTTCACTTTCCAGGCATCCCATGCCTGTTTGATTTCCTGCTTCGCAGCGGCGGCATCGTTAAAGCCGCTCAGCTCCACTTTTTTACGCCCTTCTGGCAACTCCTTATAGACACGGAAAAAAGCTTCCAGGCGTTGTACTTCAATTTTCGGCAGGTCGCTGAGTTCTTTAATATCGTCATAAGTTGGGTCGATTTTGCTTGCCGGAACGGCGACGATTTTGTCGTCTTTCTCACCACCATCGACCATTTTCAACACGCCAATCGCGCGCAGTTTAATGAGCGTTCCCGGTGCCAAAGGCGCACGCGTATAGAAAATAACGTCCAGCGGATCGCCATCGCCCGCCAGAGACTGGGTCAACGAGCCGTAGTTAGCCGGATAGGCCACCGGCATCGACTGGAAACGATCGGCAATAATAAAACCGGTTTTGGCGTCGGTTTCGTATTTGATAATGCCGCCCGCAGGGATCTCGGTGACGGCATAGAATTCTTCCGGGTTATTTTCTGGTTGCGGGAATTCCAGAATATTTTGTGCCTGCACGGACGCGGACAGGAGAACGCTGACGGCGATGATTTTTTTGACCAGATGCATTGTCTTTTAACTCTTCGGTTATTGAGAAGACAACACGTTACGTTTAGCAGATGACAGAATCATGACGCCTGCATGACAGAAAATCAGGCGTTCACGTAAGCCTTTTTTCGGTGAAAATTACGCCAGCGCGTTGTCGTTCGCCTGATTTCGTTTCCCTTTTTTATAGCCGTACATCAATAACGAAGACATGGCCGCGAACGACAGAATAGCGGCGGGTAGCGTGACGTAGCTCCAGCTGTAACCCAGCGTGATCATCATTCCACCAAAATAGGCACCGATGGCGCTGCCAAGATTAAATGCCACCTGGCCCCCTGCCGCCCCCAGTAACTCACCGCCCTTCGCATTCTGCAGCAACAGAATTTGCAGTGGCGCAGAGAGCGCGAAAAGGCCTGCACAGCAGATAAAGCCCATCACCAGCGAGGCCGATTTGTGCTCACCAAAGGCAAAGAGCGCCACCAGCGACAGGACGATCACCAGATCGGTGGTCGCGGCAATGCGCAGCGGGCTGAAGCGTCCGGATAATTTGCCACTCAGCATATTCCCCAACACCATTCCCAGCCCCATCAGCATCATGATGACGGTCATGAAAGCTTCCGAAAACCCGGAAACATTCACCATAAACGGCTTCACAAAGCTGAACCACGCGAACACGCCCGCATTGCCAAACATGGTGGCGGCAAAAATTAACCAGGGTTCCGGCTTTTTCAAAAAGTGGAATTGCTCGATCAGTCTGGCGTCCGATTTGTCGTACAGCGTGGGAACCCAGAAAATTATCGACAGGATCACCAGGGTATCAAACGCAGCAATCAGGAAAAAGGTATAGCGCCAGCTGTATTCATGCCCAAGCCAGGTTCCCAGCGGAACGCCAACCAGATTGGCGACCGTCATGCCGGCAATCATCCCGGCTACGGCCAGAGTTACTTTGCCTGGCGGTGCAATTTTAGACAGGATGATCGCCCCGACGCCGAAAAACGCACCGTGGGGAAAACCGGACACCAGTCGGCCGATGGCCAGCCACAGATAGGAGGTAGAAAAAGTAAAAATGACATTCCCAACGACACACAGCGCGACCAGGAAAAGCAGGATCGTTTTTAATGAGAACTTACCCGAAAACAGCGCAATGATCGGTGCACCAATCACCACCCCGAACGCGTAATACGAAATCATGCTTCCGGCGGAAGGGATCGTGATACCGGTGTCACGGGCCAGCTCAGTTAACACGCCCATAATGCCAAATTCAGCCATTCCCAGACCAAAAGTGCCAAGAGCCAACGAAAAAATTGTTTTTTTCATACTTCAACCACTGGTTAATCACTCGCGACGGGCATTATTAAATAATCTTGTATGGTGAGCCAGTTCAAAACCGTTGGCTGACAGGTTAATCCATTAATTCAGGTGCTTTATCCAACATTATTTTAATTTGGTCGCTGCATAATATTCCTTTTAAATCAAAGTATTAAAACTTTATCGTTTAGAAAGTAGACTTGTGATGCGAACGGGAAATAAAAAGCCCCGGCAGGTGCCAGGGCTTAAGAAGGTTTATTCTTTACAGGCCACTTTCAGCAGCAGACTTCGCGCGAGTGATGGCTCCAGCGTTAAATATTGGATGCTCATAATTATCGGTTACATCACGAACGCGGTAGATTTTCCATGCGCCATCTTCACGCCGAAGAAATACTTCAAGGTGTATACTTCTCCCGTCGCCCCCGCCCTCAATTACCTGTACTACTTCACCGTTTAAAAATGGCCTTGCGTTTTCCACTCGTAACGCAGGTATCCATTCGCGAGAGTAATCCTGGGTATACGTAAAATAGTCAGACTCTATTAACTCTTGTTCAGCGATTTCCTGAATGGCACCAATGCGAGCAATAGTATCAACAGAAACATATTTACGCAGTTCGTCGTCAGGATAAAGCCTGGCTTCATCGCTGCCGAATGTGGAAAGATAGGATTTATAAAATGATTTGGTAACGTCTTGAGCACTCTGATCTTGATTGGCAGCCGAACTACATCCCACCAGCAACATAACGGCTGATAAAAATATCCTTTTCATCAGTGCATCCTGTAAATTTTAAAGGATGGTTGCATTTTGCGGTACCCAGGCCCCGGATACATGCTTTTTTGAACAAAGTCAGAAACCCACTGCGTACCGTCATACATAGTCATGTGACCTATGCCATTTCCACCGGGGTACGGCTGTATCACAGCCACATCACCAGAAATTAACGTTGAACCGGGCGGCAGCTCACTGAATCCAGCACGTAATAATTCCGCCCCATAATCTTTTGCATAATCTGTGTTGGGTACTTTGACACCTCCAGCCAGAATGGCGAGGCGGGTAAACTTAGCACATTCACTATGAGAGCGCCCCAGAGCATGTGAACGGAGATACGAAACCGCAACTTCTTTATTCCAACTCATTCTTAGTTCCTTTAAGTCAATAAGAATGAAATTATCATATTACCCATATACAAAGTGTGGGATTAAAAGTGCGATTTTGTTGCGTCCGCGACAGTTTAAGAGGGAACTGGTGCTAAGCACCTTCGCGAATTCCCCAGTAGGATTGTCGCAAAAGCAAAAACGTATATAGGCACTGCACTTAGTTTCCTAATGCCCACTGCAATGCCCCATAGTTCCCCAATGCTAAGTCTCTGCTTAAAAAAGTGTTGTTAAATTAACCACCTAAAAAGATTACGCATAATATCAGGTAGATTACACTTCATAGTGCGGCCTCGCTTTTTCCCGCGCCGGACAACCAGAGGATGACAATCATGGGAAGCAAAAAGAAAACAAGTGTCGCTGTTGATGTCGAAAAGAAAGCAGCGCTTAAGACCCAAGAGTACGAAAAAGAGCTTCGTCGCCTCCACGTTGAACTGGTGAAACTCCAGCAATGGGTTGTCGCGAAGGGCCTTAAAGTGTGCATCGTGTTTGAAGGACGCGACGGCGCGGGAAAAGGCGGCACCATTAAAGCCATCACCGAGCGCGTCAGTCCCCGCGTTTTCCGGGTCATTGCCCTGCCCGCGCCGACCGACAAAGAAAAGAGTCAGCTCTATTTCCAGCGCTACGTGCCGCATCTGCCTTCTGCCGGTGAAATCGTCATTTTTGACCGCAGCTGGTACAACCGCGCGGGCGTTGAACGCGTGATGGGATTTTGCACGCCGGAACAGGTCGAAAAGTTTCTGGACGGCGCGCCGATCATTGAGCGTGCGATGGTAGATGCAGGCATTATCCTCATCAAATACTGGCTTGAAGTGACGCCCAAAGAACAGGAACGCCGCCTGCGCGATCGCATTGATGACGGACGCAAAACCTGGAAACTGTCGCCGATGGACATTAAATCGTTCAACCGCTGGGATGAATACACCGAAGCGCGCGACGCGATGTTTGCCGCTACCGATACCGCCTGGGCGCCGTGGTACGTGGCGCGATCTGAAGATAAGAAACGCGTCCGGCTGAATATTATCTCGCACCTGCTCGCGCAGATCCCTTACAAATCGTTGCCCGCCGAGACGGTCAAACTGCCGAAGCGTCGAAAAATTGGCAAGATTAAACCAACCGATTATCCGTTCAGGTATATTTCTGAGCGGTTTTAAGCGTGTTTTTCTCTCCGTTCAATCATCAAAAATAGACACAAAAAACCCGCACCGAATGGCAATCCGGTGCGGGTTTATCTTCAAAACAACAGGGTCTACTTCATCCCTTCCGTACTCTCTTTTTTGGCTTCCAGCCTTTCGACGTCACGATACCAGCGTGGGTGGTGTTTCTGCGCCCAGCGACGGCTGACCTTTCCTTCGATCATGCCTTTAATCGAGCCTTTCACCCAGAACGCCATATACATGTGAATCAGGATGGCGTGAATCAAAATAATGGCCGACGTCGCATGGATCAGCAGACTATAGCGAATGACCTGGATTGGAAAGTAGTGCGCAAAATACGGTCGCCAGATGATTACGCCGGTCACCAGCAGCACAAAAATCATGCTCATGATGGTCCAGAACATCATCTTTTGCCCGGCGTTGTATTTGCCCACTTTCGCGACTTTATGCTCGTTGCCTTTCAGGACTTCAACAATCCCCTTCACCCACGGAATATCCTGCTTATCCGGAATGTTGTGATGAACGAAGCGCACGAACATAAACATCAGCACCACGAAGATCAGCACGCCAAAGAACGGATGCAGAATGCGCCCCATCTGCGGTGTGCCGAAGGTTTCGGTCAGCCATTGCAGCGTCGGGAAGAAAAACGAAATCCCCGACACGGCCACGAGGAAGAAGCAGATCACCACCGTCCAGTGACAGGCGCGGTCGATAAACGTCGTGCGCATTATCATCTTTGACTTATTCATGGCGATCCTCCTCATCATCATCCACCTCTTTGTTGGGACCGATGCCTATATAGTGATAAATCAGCCCCGCGAAGGTGGCGACAAAACCAGCCGCGGCGAGCGGTTTCAACGCACCTTTCCACAAACTGATAGAGGTATCAATGGCGGGGTCTTTGGGCAGCTGATGATACAGCTCCGGCTGATCGTTATGGTGCAGCACATACATGACGTGCGTTCCACCGACACCCTGCGGGTTGTAAATCCCCGCCTGGTTATAGCCGCGCGCTTTCAGCTTATCGACACGCTCCTGCGCCACATCCAGCATCTCTTTTTTGGTACCAAAATGAATCGCGCCGGTCGGACAGGTTTTCACGCAGGCAGGCTCCTGGCCCACGCTCACGCGATCCACGCACAGCGTGCATTTGTATACCCGGTTATCGTCTTTGTTCAGACGCGGAACGTTGAACGGACAGCCCGCGATGCAGTAGCCGCAACCAATGCAGTTATCCTGCTGGAAATCGACGATACCATTGGCGTACTGAATAATGGCGCCTGCTGACGGGCACGCTTTAAGGCAGCCCGGATCCTCGCAGTGCATACACCCGTCTTTGCGGATCAACCACTCCAGCTTGCCGTTTTGATCCGTCTCGCTAAAGCGCATCACCGTCCAGGATTTGGCGCTCAAATCCGCGGGATTATCGTAAACCCCCACGCAATGCCCGACCTCATCGCGAATGTCATTCCACTCTGAACAGGCCACCTGGCAGGCTTTGCAACCCACACAGGAGGTAACATCGATAAGCTTGGCCACTTCCGCCTTAAAATCCCGCGCACGAGGCGCGGGAGTCATCGGGTTGGTCGCGGAGCGTTTAATGATGTCTTGTGTTTCCATTGCCATTTATCGCTCCTTAGGCTTTCTCGATGTTAACCAGAAACGCTTTGTATTCCGGCGTTTGCGAGTTGGCATCGCCGACGTTTGGCGTCAGGGTATTGGCGATATAGCCCTTCTGCGCCACCCCTTCAAAGCCCCAGTGCAGTGGAATCCCGACGGTTTCGACCTGCTGACCGTTAACCTGCAACGTTTGCAGACGACGCGTCACCACCGCGACCGCACGAATAAAGCCGCGTTTGCTGCTTACCGTGACGCGATCGCCGTTGGCGATTCCCTTCGATTTCGCCAGCGTTTCGCTGATTTCCACAAACTGTTCCGGCTGCGCAATCGCGTTGAGTCGCGCGTGTTTGGTCCAGGTGTGGAAATGCTCGGTCAGACGATATGTGGTCCCAACGTACGGGAACGCGTCTTTCTTGCCGAGGCGCAGCGCGTCGTCTTCGTACAGACGAACCACCGGATTTGACACCACGTTCGGGTGCAGCGGATTGGTCCCGAGCGGGGTTTCCATCGGCTCGTAATGTTCCGGGAATGGCCCTTCTGCCAACTTATCGAGCGCAAACAGCCGCCCAAGCCCTTCCGGCTGCATGATAAACGGCCCGGTCGTGCTACCCGGCGCGGCAGTGTTGTAGTCAGGAATATCGTTACCCGCCCACTTTGTGCCGTTCCATTCAATCAACATCCGTTTAGGATCCCACGGTTTCCCGTTGATATCCGCCGACGCACGGTTGTACAGCACGCGACGGTTGAGCGGCCACGCCCACGCCCAGCCGAGCGTATTGCCCAACCCTGACGGATCGGCATTATCGCGGTTGGCCATCTGGTTGCCCTGTTCCGTCCAGCTTCCGGCGTAGATCCAGCACGACGATGCGGTTGAACCGTCATCGCGCAGCAGCGCAAAGCTATTCAGCAATTGCCCTTTTTTCGCCAGCAGCGTGCCATTAGCGTCATAGAGATCCGCCAGCGCCACGCCGTTGTTCTCTTTCGCCACCTCTTCCGATTCAGGATGATCCGGCTGCTTATAGTTCCAGCTCATCTTCAGCAGCGGTTCGACACCTTTCCCGCCTTCCGCGCGGTACATTTCACGCAGACGGTGGTAAATCCCGGCCAGAATTTCGCCGTCGTTTCGCGCTTCGCCCGGCGCATCCTGGCCTTTCCAGTGCCACTGTAGCCAGCGTCCGGAGTTAGCAATCGAACCGTCCTCTTCCGCAAAACAGGTCGATGGCAGACGGAACACTTCGGTTTGAATCGACGCCGTATCCACATCGTTCATCTCACCGTGGTTCTGCCAGAAGTTCGACGTTTCGGTAACCAGCGGATCGATAACCACCATGTATTTCAGCTTGCTTAAGCTGCGCACCACTTTGTTTTTGTCCGGGAACGACGCGACCGGGTTAAAGCCCTGGCAGATGTAGCCGGTCACATTGCCTTTATCCATCATGTTGAAATACTTGATGACGTCGTAGGCCTGGTCCCATTTCGGCAGCCACTCAAAGCCCCAGTCGTTCTCTTTCTGCGCGGCATCGCCATAAAACGATTTCATCAGGCTGACGAAGAACTTCGGATAATTGCCCCAGTAGTTCACCTGATCGGCAAGCGTCGCTTTGGGCGTGTTCGCCGTGAGATAGGTCTGCAGATTGGCGTGCTTATCCGACGGCAGGCTCAGATAGCCGGTCAGGCTGGTGGACAGCAAACCAAGATCGGTTAACCCCTGAATATTGGAGTGTCCGCGCAAAGCGTTCACACCGCCACCCGCCATGCCCATATTCCCCAGCAATAGCTGAATCATCGCCATGGTGCGGATGTTCTGCGCGCCAACCGTATGCTGTGTCCAGCCGAGCGCATACAGGAACGTTGTGGTTCTGTTAGACGCGCTGGTTGACGCCAGCACTTCACAGATTTTCAGGAAATCGGCTTTCGGCGTACCGCAGATATTTTCCACTACATCTGGCGTATAACGGGAAACGTGCTGTTTCAGCAAGTTCCATACGCAGCGTGGATCGGTCAGGGTTTCATCGCGTTTGGCAAAACCGTTCTCGTCAAACTGATAGCTCCAGGACGATTTGTCATACTGCCGTTTTTCAGCGTCATAGCCACTGAACAGACCGTCATCAAAGGCAAAATCTTCCCGTACCAGCAGATTAGCGTTGGTGTAGTGTTTGACGTATTCGGCGTTGATTTTGTTATTTTCAATCAGATACAGCAGCACGCCAGACAGGAACGTAATGTCCGTACCGGAACGAATAGGCGCATAAATATCAGCCACCGAAGCCGTACGCGTGAAGCGAGGATCGACGACGATCAGCGTCGCGTCGTTATTGTTTTTTGCTTCCATCGCCCAGCGGAATCCCACTGGATGGGCTTCAGCGGCGTTACCGCCCATCACCATCACGACGTTTGCGTTTTTGATATCAACCCAGTGGTTGGTCATCGCACCGCGACCAAATGTTGGAGCAAGACTTGCTACCGTTGGTCCGTGTCAGACGCGCGCCTGGTTGTCTACCGCCAGCATGCCAAGTGAACGCACAAATTTTTGCGTCAGCATGCCCGTTTCATTACTGGCCGCCGAAGCGCACAGCATCCCGGTGGACAGCCAGCGGTTCACGGTGACGCCCTGCGCGTTCTTCTCGATAAAATTGGCATCACGGTCGGCTTTCATGAGCTTTGCAATCCGCGAAAACGCCTCGTTCCAGGAAATGCGCAGCCATTTATCTGAACCGGGCGCACGGTATTCCGGGTAACGCAGGCGGTTATCGCTGTGAACATAATCGAGCAGACCCGCACCTTTCGGGCACAGCGCCCCACGGCTAACCGGATGATCCGGATCCCCTTCAATATGATAAATCGCTTCTTTGGCGTTCTTCGCGCCATCGCCCAGGCTATACATCAATAGCCCACATCCCACGGAGCAGTATGTGCAGGTGTTGCGGATCTCTTTGGCGCGCAGCAATTTATAGTTGCGCGATTGAGCCAGCGCTAGTTTAGGAGCAAATCCCAACGCAGCAGCTGTTGTTCCGGCCATACCGCCCGCGCAGATTTTAAAAAACTTTCTGCGGCTGACGTCCATTGCGGTCCTCGTGATAGAAATGAGTCTTCGCGCCGCAAACTATCAGCTATATCCCTGCTTTTTTTGCGTCAAATCAATCTCAACGATCTTCGCCCCCTTAATAGTCGCCGCTGACGACTTTGAATAATCCTTTAGGATGAGTCACTTGCTGATTGTTTAGCGAAAGCCTCTGAAAAAATGCTATAAATTTGCCCCTTAATGACACGTCTTTGGGAACGTAATGGACAGGAAAAGAGCAACACTGATTGGCCTCACCGCGATTGTCTTATGGAGCACCATGGTGGGGCTGATTCGTGGCGTCAGTGAAGGACTCGGGCCCGTGGGTGGTGCGGCGATGATCTACACGCTCAGCGGATTACTTTGTTTACTGACCGTTGGATTTCCCAATCTGAAACGTTTTCCGCCGCGCTATCTTATTGCAGGCAGCGTGCTGTTTGTCAGCTACGAAATATGCCTTGCGCTGTCGTTGGGTTACGCCAGTAATCGCCATCAGGCCATCGAAGTCGGGATGGTAAATTATCTGTGGCCGAGCCTGACGATTGTCTTTGCGATCGTGTTCAACGGGCAAAAAACCAATTTATGGGTGATCCCCGGATTACTGATTTCATTACTCGGCGTGGCATGGGTTTTAGGCGGCGAACAAGGGCTGCATCTCGATGAAATTGTCAGCAATATCGTCTCGAATCCGTTGAGTTATGGCCTGGCATTTGCGGGTGCATTTATCTGGGCGGCATACTGCACCGTCACCAGTAAATATGCCAAAGGACACAATGGGATTACGCTGTTTGTGCTACTCACGGCGCTGGCGCTGTGGCTGAAATATCTGTTCAGCGATCAGCCTGAAATGGTCTTTAGCCTGCCCGTGGTGATTAAGCTGTTAATGTGCGGTGTGGCGCTGGGTTTTGGTTATGCCTCCTGGAATATCGGCATTCTCCACGGAAACGTGTCGGTACTGGCGACCGTTTCCTATTTCACGCCTGTGCTTTCCGCCGCACTCGCCGCCGTATTGCTTAACGCCCCGCTTTCGTTCTCCTTCTGGCAAGGCGCGCTGATGGTCTGCGCAGGGTCGCTGCTGTGCTGGTACGCTACCCGAAATAAGCAACAATAAATGATACGCGCGGAGGTGAAATCTTCCGCGCTGATGTAACGGTTAAATATTTATGATCGCGCGTCAAAATATTCATTTATCCACTCGTGTCTACATTCATATCCTATTTATATTCCGTCCTTCGAAACGTCTTCTTACATTATTGCTGACGCAAACTGACAACTCACAGGTATTAATTACCGCCTATTATTCCCGCCTGACATAGCGAGGCACGCAATAATTCATTGCTGAACATTGCGGAAATACCTGTGCAATATCGCATAAGCCATTGATTATTCATTCGCATGAGTGATTATTGGATATCTATACTCCAAAATAACAGATAATAATTACAGGTAATAAAACCTTGCTGAAACTATAAACCCATTAATTATCTTAAAGTGGGAATAACCTAATATAGAATAATAAATAACCGATATCGGATATTTCAGGTCATTTAACAGGATCTGCATCACACTAATTGAAATTAAAAGTAATATCTTGAAACTTATTATTGAAAGAACACTACAAGATTCTTAAAAATAGCATGCCATTGACAAACCACTTCGTTGAGAAATTGTTTAGCAATGGCTCAGGACATGCTTAAAGAAAATTATAAGGACTATTAAAAATGAAACTTAAATTAGTTGCAGTGGCAGTGACTACCCTGTTGGCAGCAGGTGCGGTAAACGCAGCAGAAGTATTCAACAAAGACGGTAACAAGCTGGATCTGTACGGTAAAGTGACCGGTCTGCACTACTTCTCTGATGACACCGACAACGACGGCGACAAAACTTACGTACGTCTGGGCTTCAAAGGTGAAACACAGATCAACGACCAGCTGACCGGTTTTGGCCAGTGGGAATATGAGTTCAAAGGCAACAACGACGAAACCAACGGTGACAAAGGCAACAAAACCCGTCTGGCATTCGCAGGTCTGAAATTCAACGAATTTGGTTCTTTCGACTACGGTCGTAACTACGGCGTGGCTTACGACATCGGCGCATGGACCGACGTACTGCCAGAATACGGCGGAGACACCTGGACTCAGACCGACGTGTTCATGACCGGCCGTACCACCGGTGTAGCAACCTACCGTAACCAGGACTTCTTCGGTCTGGTTGACGGCCTGAACGTGGCTGCACAGTACCAGGGTAAAAACGACCGCGACGACGTCACCAAAGCGAACGGCGACGGCTGGGGTCTTTCTTCTACTTATGAATTCGACGGCTTCGGCGTGGGCGCAACCTACGCAAAAGCTGACCGTACCGACGATCAGGTACGCTACGCAGCCAAGAGCGTTCTGAATGCGTCTGGCGATAACGCCGAAGTGTGGGCGGCTGGCCTGAAATATGATGCGAATAACATCTATTTGGCAACCACCTACTCCGAAACCCGCAACATGACGGTCTTCGGCGATAAGCATATCGCTAACAAAGCGCAGAACTTTGAAATGGTTGCTCAGTACCAGTTCGATTTCGGCCTGCGTCCGTCTGTCGCTTACCTGAAGTCAAAAGGTAAAGACATCGAGACTTACGGTGACCAGGATCTGGTTGAGTACATCGAACTGGGCGCGAGCTACTACTTCAACAAGAACATGTCCACCTACGTTGATTACAAAATCAACCTGCTGGACGACAACAAATTCACCAACGATGCAAAAATCGCTACCGATAACATCGTTGCACTGGGCCTGACCTACCAGTTCTAAGAATTTGTAAGTTAAAAAGGCCAGCCCATGTGGCTGGCTTTTTTTATCGCGGTCATCTGGCGTGATAAAGGAGTACGCCATGCAACGCTATACCGGACGCTGTTTGTGTGGGATGAGCCATTTCAGCGTCAACATTGAAAATCTGGATGTGTATGCGTGCCACTGTACGACGTGCCAGAAATGGTCGGGCGGGATTGCCATGTATATCGAAACCGCAGGTGCGCCAGCGGAGGAACAAGGTTCAATCGCCCCTTCGCACTTCTCGTCGTCGGCCCGAGGTGAACGCTGGTTTTGTCCCGGTTGCGGCTGCCCGCTCTGGTACGAACTGACGCCAACGGAACGCTATTTTGTCCCGTGGACTTTGCTGGAGCTGAGTGAAGATGAACGCCGCCGACTGGTGTTAGCCGCCGAAATCTATACCGAAACACAGCCCGCGTTCTGGCGATTGACCGGACAATACGCGCGTTTTAGCGGCACCGAAATTGAAGCGCTGGACAAAAGCTGTTCGCTAACGGCGTAGCCTCACGGCTCTTTGCAGACAGGAGATCCGTGTCGATAATGATAGTGCGTAATACCCGGCATGCTTCGCGCCGCCGGGTGAATGACTACTGTTTCACTTTCGCCAGACTAAACCAAATCCCGATCGCAAGGATTAACAGCATCCCGCCTGCGCTTCCCAACGCCACACTGTGTGAGGTGATAAACGCGGATTTTGCGGCTTCAATGACCGAGTCTGCCAGCGCCGGCGTTAAATCCTGCGCCACTTTCACGGCCTCACCAATGGAAGACGACGCTTTTTCTGCCAGCGTTTCGTTCAATCCTTGCGGCAACACTATCGACGCCGAGAAGCTGCGGGTTAACAGCAGACCAAAAATGGCGATACCTAACCCCGCGCCCAGCTCATAAGACATGGTTTCAATCGCACCGGCGGCTGCCGCTTTCTCTTTTGGCGCGGCAGCCATAATGGCAGACGTGGATGCCAACAGTGCACTGGCGGCACTAAAGCCCAGCAGCACCATCAGGCTCCACGCTTGCCACTGCTGCGTGCTGAAGTCGAGCATCGATAATCCCATGAAACTCACCGCACTCAACCCCATGCCACCCGCCGCCACAATCCGCAACCCCAGACGTCCCACCAGCACGCCGGCAATCGGCCCACTGAATCCGCTAGCCACCATCACCGGCAGCATAAATTTGCCCGCTTCAAACGGTGTGAAACCGTGGACAAACTGCAGTTCCTGCGCCATCAGCAGTTCAAAACCCACCAGCGCGATCATAGCCGTCATCGCCATCACCACACCGCTTAAAATGATGCGATTGCAAAACAGGCGCATGTCGATCATCGGCGTGCTGGCGCGTAACTGAATACGCACAAAAGCAAACAGCATGGCTGCGCCCGTCAGTAATGTCCCCGAAACCAGCCACGGCGAAAGCGCCCCTTTCAACGCTGTTTTGGCGCTGTAAACCAGCAGTAAAATCGCGACGATCAGCATCAGCGCATGGCTAATATTTAGCGGCTGCTCAGGACGTCCCTGCTGTTTCGGAACGAGGCGTGCCGCAAGGGCGACAACCACAAGCACAATCGGGACGTTAATCAAAAAGACCGAGCCCCAGTAAAAATGCTCCAGCAGAATGCCGCCAACCAGCGGACCAAACGCCGCACCGCCGGACCCCACCGCTGCCCACACGCCGAGGGCAATATTACGGTGACGAGGTTCGGTAAACAGCGTGCGGATCCCCGCAAGCGTTGCCGGAATAATCATCGCGGCGCCAATCGCCAGCGACGCACGTGCAGCGATAAGCCAGCCCGCAGAAGGGGAAAACGCGGCTGCAAGAGACGACAACCCAAATAACACGCTGCCGAGCATGAGCAGCTTTTTAAAGCCGATGCGATCGCCCAGCGCGCCCATCGGCAACACCATCCCGGCCATCACCAGCGAATAAATATCAATAATCCACAGCAATTCGTTGCCGCTGGCTCCGAGCGTCATGCTCAATGTCGGTGCGGCGACGTGTAGCACCGTTGCGTCAATCGCCACCGGAATGTACACCAGGACGATAATCACTAACGCTAACCACTGACGAAACATAAAGATCCTTTTTTTACCTTTTCTGGACACACGTCCAGAATGCGATCCTACGGAAAGTTGAACGCGTGTCCAGCTTTTTGTTACACTCGTTTCGTTACCATTGAGAGTGATGAGAAATGACCTATCTAAGCAAGGACGAACGCAGAGAAGCTATCCTTCACGCCGCCATGCAGGTGGCCCTGAATGAAGGGTTTAGCGGGATGACTGTCAGGCGGATTGCCGCTGAAGCCAACGTCTCCGCCGGGCAGGTTCACCATCATTTCGCCAGCATCGGCGAGTTAAAATCACAGTCATTTATCCACCTGATTCGTGCCCTGCTGGATGCCGACGTGGTGCCTGAAGGGGCCAGCTGGCGCGACCGACTTCACGGCATGCTCGGTAGCGATGAAGGCAGGCTCGAACCTTACATTCGGCTCTGGCGTGAAGCGCAGTTCCTGGCCACCCGCGACCCGGAACTTAAAGGCGCTTATGTATTAACAATGGAAATGTGGCACCAGGAAACGGTTGCTATTATTCGCGCAGGTGCTGCTGACAATGCCTTTATTTTAAAGGATCGCCCTGAGAATATTGCCTGGCGTTTGATCGGTCTGGTTTGTGGCCTGGACGGTATTTATGTTCTGGGTATGCCGGAAATTGATGATGCCGCATTTAATCATCATCTGGATAAAGCAATAACACTTGAGTTGGTTCAATAATAGTCGCACCAGCTTACTGCTTTGCTGCCCGCTGACATCACAGAGTAAGGAATATCCTTTTGAGGTCGCTATTAATGCGTCGCAGCGTTGCCCTTGCCAACCAGTGGCAAGGGCGAAAAGCAGTGAAAAAGGAAAGGCAACGGCTGAGGAAATCAATGCGGTGAGAATGCGGGCAAAGGTACTTCTCGGCTAAATACCAAGGGGCGTTTGCCCCTTCCCGTATTATTTCCCTGCCTGCGGATGGGTCTCGAACCCGGCCATAACCGCCGTCAGTTCCGCCAGCGTAAACCCGTGTTTCGCATCATTAACGCCCAGTCCAAATCGTTCCTGCATCAGCTCATACAATTCGCTCGCGTCGGCCAGCATGCGCTGCTCAACGACATGTGTGCCCTGCCAGTGGGTAAAATGGAAATTGGTGAGCGTTAATTTTCCGCCATCCGCCAGGTGTCGACACATCAGCAGATGATGACGGAAGTGCGATTGCGGCCAGTGGGCGGACCAGAAATTCCCCATCACGTAATCGTTGAAATACTGCGTCACCAGATCGAAGTGATACATCGACTGCCAGTGATCGTGGTGGCGGAACTGCAGCACCCAATCATTGCCCTCGTTCATCAGGCGATACAAACCGTGCGGCGTGGCCTGCTCCTCTCCCGCGACGAGACGAATGGGTGCCGTCAACGTTTGACCACCAAAACCGACATCAGCAATCCAGCGCTCGCCGTTCAACTCGACCAGCAACAGGCGATGCGTGCGGGGCGGCATCTGTGGCGGATTAGACAGCACCACGCGGCCCAGGACGCTACGGACATGAAAACCGATTTCACGCAGAACGCGTTCGAAAAGTCCATTTTGCTCAAAGCAGTAGCCGCCGCGTCTGGCGGTGATCAGCTTATCCGCGACGTTTTGATCGTCCAGATGGATTTCTCGCGGCAGGACGACATCAATATTCTCAAACGGAATAGCGCTGTTGTGCTGCAAATGCAGCGCACGCAGGGTATCGATATCCACTTGCGCTGGCTGATGCCAGTCGATACGGGCGAAATAAGCACTCAGAAATGGCGACATCATAGGGTTCCTTGAAATGATTTCCCCTTTTTATACCCTATTTTTTCACGGCCACTGGCGCAAAAGTGCTTTTTACCGACGAACACCGCGCTGCATGATTCCCAGTGCCGTGAGCATCAGCACAAGCCCTGTTATCAGGGTGAGCGTCGCCATCGCCATGCCTTGCCCAATCGAGCCTTGTTCGAACTGACGCCAGATAAAGACTGACACGGTTTGCGTTCCGGCAGGCGCCAGCAACAGCGAAGTGACCAGTTCGCGCGAGGCAATCGCAAACACCATTAACATCGCCGCCAGCAAGGCCGGTGAGACCAGCGGCAGCACGATAAAACGCAGTGCCTGAAACGCCGACGCGCCATGCACGCGCGCGGCGGGTTCGAGATTCCCGCCCAACTGGCGTAACGCGCTCCCGACATAACGCACCGGCCACGGCAGCAACAGGCAACAATAGGAAAGCAGCAAAATCACCCAGCTGTTATAGGGCGAAATCGTCCAGAACGGCTGATTCCACAGCAGGATTAACCCCACGCCAACGACCACACCCGGTAGCGCCGCAGGCATCAGCGACAGTGCATCAATCACGCCACGCCCTTTAATCTTTTGCACCACAACCAGCCAGGAGGCGAGAAGCCCGAGGCACCCCGTGATACAGGCGGTCCCCAGCGCCAAAGAAAGACTGGTTCCGAGCGCCGACAAGGCATCACCCTGCTGATTGAACAGCGCCGCATAGTGTGACAACGTCACGTTATCAGCCGCGACGCCACCCGACAATGAGCCTAAAATTCCTGAAAGCGCCATCGACGCCCCCGGCAGAATCACGGCAATGATCCCAACCAGCGCCATGACCAACACAACCGGCACCGTAAACACGCCTGCATCCGCCCCGCTATTTTCCGTGGGTTTCCCGGTAATACTTGTGACGTCATGATGCCCGGTCAGCTTTTTCTGTAATGCCCATGCGCACAACGCAATCATCACTAACACCACGGACAGCATTGACGCGCCCGAAAGATCAACCGGCCAGTCGGCCAGTTTTTTCTCGATATCCGTCGTCAACATCATTACGCCGGCACGCGTTCCCAGCGCTGCCGGAACGCCAAACTCTTCGATGGCCAGCGTAAACGCCAGCAGCATCCCAGCCGCCAGCGCGGGAGAAAGCATCGGCAGCGTAATATGCCAGAACGCCCTTGCGGCACTTGCGCCGTGAACGCGCGCCACCCGTGCCAGACGCTGTCCGCTGGCCAGTAAACTGCGCGAAACCGCAAAATAGATAACCGGGAAAATATTCAGCGCCATCACCAGCACAATCCCCGTTTTACTGAACAGCAGATCGTTGAGGTTAATACCCGTCAGCTGCTGCAAATATCCATTGGTCTGGAGCACCAGCATCCACGACAGCGCCGCAATATAAGGCGGCGTTAAAAACGGAATCAAAAACAGCAGATCCCACAGACGCGGCAGCGGCAATGTAAAGAGCCCACGCGCCACGCCCAGCGGAAAGCCAATCACGGCGCTGAGCAGCGCCACGCCTGTTGCAATCTGTATTGTCCCGCCCAGCATCGTGGGGAGCTGAGGTTCCGCCAGCAATGTGCTCACGCCACTGAACGCGCCTGAAAGCGATCCGGCGCTAAACTGCGGGAAAATCGCCTGTAAGACAATAAAGGAGAGCGGAAACGCCACCAGAACCATCAGCACGGCGAGCGTCATACCCGAAATAAATCGCTGTTTCACGAGGAAATCCTGAAGACGGGGTTGCCCCCGTCGGATGAATTACAGGGAGAAAAGCGTGTTGAAGCGCTTGAGGATTGCGCTGCGCTCGCTGCTGCCATCGTTTTTGACCGGCAGGATTTTTAGCTCATTCAGCAGCGGGCGTTTAGCCTGAACGTCTTCGCGCGCAGGCATCAGCCAGGCGTCGGCCACCATTGACTGCCCTTCCGGTGACAGGACGTAATCGACAAACGCTTTCGCGTCGTCAGCATGCTGTGTCGATTTCAGAATCATCATTGGGCGCGGGGCAATCACCGTCCCGCTCGCCGGGAAGATCACTTTCAGCGACTCACCCTGATGAATATTGCCGTAAGAAACATAGTCGACCGCGCCAAACACCGCAGCTTTTGCGCCCTGCATCACCGGCGTGACGGCCTGTGCGTTCGGGCCGCTTACGACCATGCCGTTCTTCTTCAGTTCGTCAAACAGTGTCCAGGCTTTGTCGCCCATGCCATTTTGCAGACCGATCAGCAAATCCAGCGAAGCACCCGACAGGGCTGGATCCGGCGTGGTCACTTTATCTTTGAACGCATCGGTGGTCAGGTCCTGCCACTCTTTGGGTTCTGGCGTCCCGCTTTTGGTGTTCCACACAATCCCCAACGCAGAGATCCCCTGCGCAACGTAATCGGCTGATTTCAGTTCAGCCGGCACTTTAGCGGCATTTGCGCTCTGATACGGCAACAGCCATCCGCGATTATGCAGATCTTCAGCCGTGTCCCACGACGCAGAAATCAAAATATCGGCCTGCGGGTTGGCCTGTTCGGCTTCCAGACGCGCCATCACTTTGCCGGTGGTGGCCTGGAAAATATCCACTTTCACGCCCGTCTTCTTTTCGAAACCGGTCGCCAGATTTTTTGCCAGCGATCCTGGCCCTGCAGTGTAAACCGTCAGCGCATGCGCGCTGGACATCATGACGGTGGATAGCGCCATTGCGAGCAATACTCCCTTTTGAGCGGAAAATGACTTTTTCATGCGAACTCCCCAGAGGATGAAATCAAACGATCGGCAGCGACGCTGCCAGCAGATAAATGCACGATGCGATCGGCCAGGATTTCAGTCTCCCGGCGATCGTGGGTGACATAGACAGCCGTCGTCCCGAGCTGGCGCAACAGCGTTGCCATCTCCTGACACAGTGACTCGCGCAGTTCGCTATCGAGATTGGAAAGCGGTTCGTCGAACAGGAGTACGCGCGGCTCCGCGACAATCGCGCGGGCGAGCGCGACGCGCTGTTGTTGACCGCCCGATAAGCCCGCCGGTTTACGGTCAGCAAAATCACTGAGTCCAACGCGTGCCAACGCCTGCGCGACGCGGGAATCACACTCCTGACGCCTGACGTTGCGCATTTTTAATGGGAACGCGACGTTTTGCGCGACCGTCATGTGCGGCCAAAGGGCGTAATCCTGGAAGACCATGCCGATATCGCGCGCTTCTGGCGGGAGCGACCACCCTGCTTTCGCGACCAGCCGATCGCCAAAGTGGATTTCACCCTGCGCGGGATGCGTGAGTCCGGCAAGCAGACGCAGCAGCGTACTTTTACCGCAGCCTGACGGCCCGAGCAGCGCAACCACGCTGCCTGCGTCAATGTGCAGATCGATTTGATTTAATACCGTGTTCGCACCAAAAGCGTAGGAAACGCCATTGAGCGTGATAGACGTGAACATATTGTTATCCTCTTTGGGATTTAATGTCCGACACTGTAGGCAGGCAACATGACGAATGCATGACGGTTATGTTGCGACTTGATTTCACGCATAATTCAGTCGTTTAATGCCCTAAAACCTCTTTAAGGAATTTCTATGAGCCACTTTCGTCCCGTCGAGTTAAAACACGCCAGTCGCCTGCTGAATCACGGCCCGACGGTGCTGATCACCAGCCGTGACGAGACGATTGATCGTCGTAACGTAATGGCCGCCGCCTGGTCCATGCCCGTCGAATTCGAACCGCCGCGCATCGCCATCGTGGTGGACAAAAGCGCGTGGTCGCGCGAACTCATCGAGCGCAGCGGGAAATTCGGTATCGTGATCCCAGGCGTGGCGGCAGCCAACTGGACGTATGCGGTAGGTAGCGTCAGCGGACGAGACGAAGACAAATTCAACGCCTACGGCATTCCGGCGATCAACGGCCCGGTATTAGGCCTGCCGGTGATTGAAGATAAATGTCTGGCATGGATGGAGTGCCGTCTGCTCCCCGCGACGTCCGCGGCGGAAAAATACGACACCCTGTTCGGCGAAGTGGTCGCAGCAGCGGCCGACGAACGCGCGTTCGTGGCGGGTCGCTGGCATTTTGATGAGGACAAACTGAATACGCTGCACCATTTGGGCGCGGGGACGTTTGTTGTCAGCGGGAAAACCGTGCGAGCCCCGGAATAGGCTGCCGCAATCGGTGAATCTGTGTCAGTAGCGGTGATTCCATTCACCGCATGTTGTTTGCCTGATGAGCCTGAACGGTATGCCTACGATTTTTTGTCGGGCAAACACACTAGCAACAAACCGACAAAAATCACGCTCACGCCTGCAAGTTTACCGACACTGAACGGCTCATGCAGCCAGGGTAGCCAAATAGCGGCAGCCCATACCAGCACATAGCTTAAACTCAGCAGCGGATAAGCCTTACTCAGGGCAATACGGCGCAAAGCCATATACCAGCAGCCCATCGAAAAGACATAGGCGAACAAACCGATAACCAGTGCCGCGGCACCTGGCGTCACGCTCAACAACGCCGACCGTAATGCCTCGGTCTGGCCCACCGGCGGAAGTGACACCATCGCCCATTTCATCATGAGCTGAGCACCGCTGACTAACAGCACGCTCATGAATGCCCAAACGTAACCCATCATGCGGCCCCTCCCAGAAGGATGATCCCCACGATGATCAGCAAAACGCCCACCCCATGGCGAAGCGAGATGGGTTCATGCCAGATGAAACGCGCCGCGAGCGTAATAAAGATAAAGTTCAGGCTTAACATGGGATACGCCACACTGACCGGCACGGTCTGAAGCACGAACAGCCACAGCAGCATAGCGCAACCCAGTAGCATCAGGCTTAGCGCCAACCAGCTCCAAACACGTTGTCGCACTCGCGTGTGGGCGGCCTGCTTTTGGCAAAGCTGGCCGCCACAACTCAGTAGGCTGGCAAACACAATGAGCACATAACTCATGGTGTTTTTTCATAGAAGAAGAGTAAAAAACGCCCTTTGTGATAAACCTTATCAGGTACAGGCACGTCACTGTCTTCCGGGACGCTATCTCTCGACAACAATTTCACCAGAGAGACGTTGCCCTCTTTACGATGTAACGCCAGCCAACTGGCGAAGTCGTCGCGAGAAACAAAGTTATCTTTCGCATCAGCAAAGGTTGTCAGGCCGTAGTCAAGCTCACCCGGTTTTGCATAAAGCGTAATATCACTGCGCTTCATTTCCCAGGCGATACCTGCGCCCACCCCAACGCTGTCGGCAAGAATGTAACGGCTGCTCTCCAGTTCCGGGCGCACCAGATTAACAAAAGCCTGCGGATGCTTGGAGTAGACAACTTTATCGGGAATTATGCCACCGACTAACAGCGCGATACCCAGCGGACACAACGCCGCCCACTGCCAGAGCCGGGCGTTATTCCGCGTGGTCAAGTAACCGACCAGCGCCCACACCAGGAATGCGATACTCGCCTGAATCACTTTCAGCACTTCATGGCTGGCATAAATCGGGTGTTTCGAGATTCCCCACGGAGCCAGAACCAGCAGCACGATAAGCGCACACACTGTGCCAAAAACGGTGTTGATCCAACCATTCACTTTTAGCGTGCGTGGTGTCGCCACTAACTGTGTTGCATGGCGCGCCAGCAAAATAGCCAGCGGTGCGAAGCACGGCAGAATATAGGTCGGAAGCTTACCTTTTGCGATGCTGAAGAACAGCAGAGGCATCACCACCCAGCCCAACAGATACAGCGTTCCGCTTTCGATATGACGCTCATTCCAGCTGCGTTTAAGCGCGCCAGGTAATAACGCGACCCACGGCAGACAGCCCGCAATCAGGAAGGGGATGTAATACCAGAAAGGCGCTTTATGCTGCGCGTCATCTTCGGCAAAACGCTGAATGTGCTCAACCCAGAAGAAATAGTGCCAGAACGTCGGTTCCGCTTTCGCAATCGCCAGCGCCCACGGCAACGTAATCAGCGTGGCGCTGATAACCGCCAGCGGCCCAAACAGCAGCACCTCTTTCCAGCGTTTTTGCGCAATCACCCACGGCAAGACGCCCAGCACCGGAACGGCTAAGGCGAGGAATCCTTTGGTCATGACGCCCATGCCGCAGGCCAGCCCCAGCAGAATGTACCCCCCTGCTTTACCCGCACGCGTTTGTGCATTGGCCCCCAACCAAAAACTGCACATCGCTGCGACCAGCCAAAGGGTAATCATGGGGTCAAGAACGGCATACGTCCCCACGCCATAAACCAGTAAACAGGTCAGGAAAATCACCCCGGACAGCACTGCCACTGTCTTGTCACGCCAGAGGCGAAAAGTCAGCCACGCCACCATCAGCGCGCTTAAGGTTGTGGAAAATACTGCACCAAATCTGACCGAGAAATTGTTATGACCGAAGATCATCTGGCTCAGGTTGTTAATCCAGTATCCCGCCACCGGTTTTTCAAAATAGCGCACATCCAAAAAGTGCGGAACGATCCAGTTTCCGGCTGACAACATCTCACGGCTGATTTCCGCATAGCGGGTTTCATCAGGCTGCCAAAGCGCACGAAACTCAAGTGGAAGCAGGTAAAGCAGAGCAAAACCCAATAACAGGACGAGCGAATACTGTGCTGATTTCATCCTTAAATACCCTTAATAATTCGCGTGGTAAGCAGACGACCGGGCCATAAATCCAGTGACAACGCGAACGATGTGACCGGAATGCACGGCAGGAGCCAACGCACCTGCTGCCTGAGGTGAGCCAGGATTTACTTGTCGATAAGCTGCTGGCAACCCAACCAACCTTCTCGGCCAGGAATCACTCCGCGCACCACTTTGCCCAACGGCAATGTCGATAAGTCGTCAGGTAACAGCTCGCTTAATGGACAAAATGTAATACCTTCCTGTGCGGCCATTTCAAGCAACTCACTAAAATGTTTGCGCATTACCATCCCTTCCACTTCAGCGTGGATGGTGTACACCGGAGTTCCGGCGTCTTGTTTGATGCGGTCCAGGATAAAACGGTTGTAGTTTTCATGGCTGACGCCCTCGCCGATCACTTCATCCCAGGTGGGGAGCGTGACCGGAATTTGCACCGTCCCGGTACTCCCATCAGCCAGCACCGGTCGAAACGGTGTCGTTCCCCGACAGTCGCTGTTATAGCGAAAACCGAAAGACTCTTTCGCTTTCACGACACGTTGGTCGGCACGCCACCCGGCAACGGCTGAGCAGGTCACTGGCTGTTCAATAATTTGGCTCAACGAATCCAGCCCGAGACGAATGTGTTTCTCAAGATGATTCTTGTCCCAAACCCCTGCCCAGGTTTGCCACGCAAAGTGGTCCCACGCGTGCAGGCCGACTTCATGGTGGTCCGCCGCTGCTGAGATAATGTCGGCATTACCCGCGCCAATCAGGCGGCCCGGCCAGGCCGTACCCGCCAGCAAAATATCCCAGCCGTAGAGCGATGCGGCTTTTGATCGCAGCATCTTCCACAAGAATTGCGGTTTCACCAGCCGCCATAAATGGCGGCCCATGTTATCCGGCCCAACGCTGACAAAAAAAGTGGCCTGGATACCGTGCAAACTTAAGATCTCAAGAAGATGCGGAACCCCTTGTTGGGTGCCGCGCCAGGTATCAACATCAATACGCAGACCCACTTTTCTCATGCCTGAGGTTCCGTTAATTCAACCGTTTTGAGGAAGAAGTCCAGGGTTTCGTCGATCGTTTTTTCCATCTCAACCGTTGGCGTCCAGTTGATTAAGCGCTGAGCGTTACGGATGCTCGGTTTACGATGTTCGACGTCCTGATAGCCCTTGCCATAATACGTGCTGCTCTCCACTTCGCGGAAACCGGCAAACGGCGGGAAGTGGTTGCGCAGCGGATGTTTTTCAAAGCTCGCCAGCAGCATTTCAGCCAGCTCTTTGATACTTGCTTCGTTATCCGGGTTACCGATGTTGATAATTTGCCCGTCGCAGTTGCTGTTTTTGTTCTCAATGATGCGGAACAGCGCTTCGATGCCATCGCTAATATCAGTAAAGCACCGTTTTTGACGTCCGCCGTCGATCAGCTTAATCGGTGATCCTTCGACCAGGTTAAGGATCAACTGAGTGATCGCACGTGAAGAGCCGATACGCGCCGCATTCAGGTTATCAAGACGGGGCCCCATCCAGTTAAACGGTCGGAACAGCGTAAAGCGCAGCCCTTCTTTTTCGCCGTAAGCCCAGATAACACGGTCGAGTAACTGCTTGGAAACCGAGTAAATCCAGCGCTGCTTGTTGATTGGGCCGACGATCAAGTTCGAGTGATCTTCATCGAACACCTTATCGCTACACATGCCATACACTTCAGACGTGGACGGGAAGATAATGCGTTTTTGGTATTTCACGCAGTCACGAATAATCTTCAGGTTTTCCTCAAAATCCAGTTCAAAGACGCGCAGCGGATTGCGGGTGTATTCGATTGGTGTGGCAATCGCCACCAGTGGCAGAACGACGTCACATTTTTTGATGTGGTATTCAATCCACTCAGAGTGAATACTGATGTCACCTTCTACAAAGTGGAAGCGCGAATTGCCAATGAAACGGCTAATCGCATCGGAACCAATATCCAGGCCATACACTTCAAAGTTGTCGTCTTGCAGTAAACGTTCCGTCAGGTGGTTACCGATGAAACCGTTCACGCCAAGAATCAGCACGCGCGTGCGGCGCTTAATGGCGGAAACCGGCTGGCTGCTGATAATGGCGCCAGCAACCAGACCCAGCGTTTGTGCCAGCTGCGAGCCTTGCATGTATACGCCGTTTTCGGTTTGCCCAGTCACGATTTCCAGTGCGCCGCCGCCGGTCGCAATCACCAGCGGGTTGACAGACAACACGGTGCCCGCTTTCGCAGCCTCTAATCCTTCCACAGCACGCGCTTTCCAGACAATAAACTTACTGCCGCCCACATAGCCAAACGCCCCCGGCCACGGGTCAGTGACCGCGCGCACCAGGTTGCTAATCTCCTGCGCCGTCGCATGCCAGTCAATGCAGCCGTCCTGCGCAGTACGGCGGCCAAAAATAGTGGCCTGGCTGTGATCTTGTTCAACCTCAGGGAAATGGCCGGTTTTGATCACCGGCAGAATATCTTTCAACAGGTCAGACGACGCTTGAGTCAGTTTGTGATGCAGTGTTAACGCCGTTTCTTCCGGGGCAATTGCCACGCGATGTTGCGCCACAATGGCACCAGCATCGGCACGGCTCACCATTTTGTGTAGAGTAACGCCTGTTTCCGTTTCACCTTTCACCAGCACCCAGTTTAGCGGTGCGCGACCACGATAATGCGGCAGCAGCGAACCGTGTAGGTTAAACGCCCCCACCGTTGCGCTATTCAGGATTTCATCGCAGAGCAAGTTGCGATAATAGAACGAGAAAATCACATCCGGCTGAGCGGATTTAATGCGGTCAACCCACAGCGGGTGATTTACATCGTTAGGTGCATAAACGGGAATACCATGTTCGGCCGCGGTGCGCGCCACTGACCCAAAGAAATGATTTTCAGAAGGAGCATCAGGATGGCTATAAATTGCAGTGATGTCATAACCCGCAGCGACCAGTGCGTTAATGCCCGCACACCCAATATCGTGATAAGCGAATACGACAGCTTTCATTGTTGATTTTCCTTTGACGTTGAAACAGAGTCGCGGCTAACGACGCGCTGAATAAAATAACGAGGACGGGCCCGGACATCGGTGTAAATGCGGCCGATGTATTCCCCCAGTAGTCCCATGGCAACAAACTGCGCGCCGATAAACATAAACAGCACGGCAAACAGCATGAACACGCCATCTGCCGCCCATTGCGGACCGAAGGCAATACGTAAAACAACCAGCAGAACCGACAGCGTAAAGCCCAGCACGGCGATAATGCTGCCGAAGACGCTGAGCATACGCAGCGGCGTGGTGGTCAGGCAGGTCACCAGGTCGTACATGAGGTTAATCAGGCGCATAAAGCTGTATTTTGATTCCCCAAACTCACGCTCAGCGTGATGCACAGGGATTTCGATAGCCTTACGCGCAAAAGTATTGGCTAGAATCGGTATAAAGGTGCTGCGTTCGTGACAGTGTAACATTGCGTCGATAATGTGGCGGCGATACGCGCGTAACATGCACCCATAGTCGCCCATGGCTTTACCGGTGGTACTCTGAATGAGGCGATTAATCAGCCGCGAAGCGCGTTTGCGAAACCAGGTATCCTGGCGATTCTGGCGCACGGTACCGACAACGTCGTACCCTTCATCGGCTTTCGCCACCAGACGAGGGATCTCTTCTGGCGGGTTTTGTAAATCGGCGTCCAGCGTAACAATTAAGTCCCCGGTGACGTGGCTAAAACCGGCCATTATTGCGTTGTGCTGCCCGTAATTTCGGTTAAGCAACACGGCAACGATATGGCTACCCGGCTCTTCAGCGGCATCGCTGAGCATGCTGGCTGATTCGTCGCTGCTCCCATCATCTACCAGCAGAATTTCGTAATCTTTGCCGAGCAATTCACATGCGGCAGTCGTGCGCCGGATAAGCTCGGGCAAACTTTCCTGCTCGTTATAAACCGGGATCACCACGGAGACTTTGTGGATGGCTTCTACTTTGGTCATTTTAATATCCTGCCACGTCACGCAAGGTAGCGATCACGCGGGTAACATCGTCATCAGTCATCGTTGGGAAAAGCGGAATAGAACAAATACAATCGCTGTTCCATTCTGTATTCGGTAATACCAGTGCTGGATAGCGCTCACGGTAATATTTCTGGGTATGAGCAGCTCTGAAATGCAAGCCCGTACCTATTCCTTTTGCTTTTAAAACATCCATAAGGTCGTTGCGGGAAATACCGCAAGTCGCCTCATCCACCCGAAGAATAAAAAGATGCCAGGCGTGCTTATGTGCCCAGACCGGCTGGCTCAGCGGTAAAAAAGGGGTATCAGCTAATTCCGTAAGATAACGCTCGGCAATTTCTCTACGACGCGCATTATTGTGTTCAAGTTTTTTCAACTGGACCAAAGCAATCGCGGCATTAATATCGGCAAGATTATATTTATACCCCGGGGAAATAACTTCCGCCTGCGGTGCACGCCCGAGCGTCTGCCGGTCAAAGGCATCCACGCCCAACCCGTGAAACTTCAGACTCCGCATCCGGTTAGCCAGTTGCTCATCATCCGTCACGATTAACCCGCCTTCGGCGCAGGTCATATTTTTAATGGCGTGGAATGAAAAGATAGCTGTGCCGCGATGACCGACATGACTGCCGTTATAATAAGTGCCAGCAGCGTGTGCGGCATCTTCAATCACCGGGATCCCATAACGCTCAGCAACAGCGCGAATGGCGTCAATATCGACGGGAGCACCGGCATAATGCACCGGGATAATCGCCTTCGTTCGCGGCGTGATGGCGGCTTCAATCGCTTGTGGCGTCACCATCAGCGTGTCGCGGTCAACGTCGATCATGACGGGCTCAGCGCCCAGTAACACAATCATATTCAGCGTAGATACCCAAGTGAGTGAAGGCGTAATCACCTCATCACCCGCTTGAATCCCCAGCGCCATCAACGCGACATGCATTCCGGCCGTCGCGGAGCTGACCGCAATCGAATGCTGATTGCCCGTTAACGCGCAAAACGCCTGCTCGAGTGCCTGATTTTTTGGCCCCGTTGTTATCCAACCGGACTGCAAAACCTCACTCACCGCAGCAAGTTCTTCTGGCCCCATCGCAGGGCGCGAGAAAGGAAGAAATTCATTCATTGAATAATCCCATAATTAGCCAGCAACGTATTACGTTCGTCCACAATATGTTTTTTCCATTCATAAAATGTGCACAGGTTTTTATCATGAAGCACTAAAATTAAATGGAACGACAACGTAAATGATTCATCACTCAGCAACCTAAACAATTATTAAATTAAAGCCAATCTAACAAAGAATCCTTAGCGCAATATTAAGAGGCGTGAACTCGCATGAAAAAAACTAAAGGAAAGAGAGATTCGCGCTCGATTATGTCTAATGATGACAAAAGGTAATATTTTCTTTTTGGTCATATTGTTGTCACTTAAGCAGTATTTAACTTTAAAAAGATAACATCTTAAGGTTAAATTAAGGTTGGTGGTGAATAAATACTGAAGATTGCATTTAATACGGCTTGGGCAATCCGCGAAATATTACGATGGCTATTTCCAGCCTGTTTATTTGTATTGTTAATTCATGATTTTTAGAAGTTATTCAGGTAACAGCCTGACAGAGATGCGTTGTGCGGTAAATTGTCTCTTGAGAACGGCCGCACAATGCCAGAAACAAACAAGGTAGATATGAAGCAAATCACGTTCAGCGACTTACAACAACAAAGCGAGCAGGCTGCAAACTCCCTTCGCTTGCGTGCCCATCGTAATTTCCACCCTGAACTGAGCGACCCGGTGCAACGCCTGGCTATCGCGATGGAACCGGGCACCTACGTTCGCCCTCACCGCCATCCGCATACTTTTGAACTGCTGACATCCCTGAGCGGACGCTTTCTGGTATTGAATTTTGATGACAACGGCAACGTGACCCATCGCGTTGTGTTAGGTGAGGATTGCAAGGTGCTGGAGATGGATGCTGGCACCTGGCATGCCGTGTTGTCGATGGATAAGGGCGGCGTGATTTTTGAAGTGAAACACGGGGGATATCAGCCTGTAGCAGAGCAGGATTCTGCAGCATGGGCTCCCGCTGAAGGCCAGCCGGGAACGGCTGAACTGATGAAATGGTATCGTCAGGCGCAGGTGGGTGATGGCGGCTTTACTCTGTAATGTCTGCTTTGCGTGCCCTGCTCCGTGCCGCCCCAACGGCACCGTATAAGTGGCGATGTGAGAAACGAAAAACCCCACTGAAGTGGGGTTTTAATTAGGTCAGATTAACGCGCTAACTTTTTGCGCGGCTGGCGATAATATCATCTGCCACGTTGCGCGGTGCCTCGGCGTAATGGTGGAACTCCATGCTATAGGTGGCGCGGCCTTGCGACATCGAACGTAATGTCGTGGCGTAACCGAACATCTCTGCCAGCGGAACATCGGCACGAATTATCTGGCTGCCAAAACGTTCATCCATGCCCTGCACCATCCCGCGACGAGAAGAGAGATCGCCCATGATGTTTCCGGCGTACTCTTCCGGCGTTTCAACTTCCACATGCATCACCGGTTCAAGAATCGCCGGATCCGCTCTGCGTGCGCCCTCTTTAAAGCCAAAGATAGCTGCCATGCGGAAGGCCATTTCTGAGGAGTCCACCTCATGATAGGAACCAAACGTCAGCGTCGCTTTAACATCGACTACCGGATAACCCGCCAGCACCCCGCTGTTAATGGCTTCGCGCAGGCCTTTTTCCACTGAAGGAATATACTCGCGCGGCACCACGCCACCTTTCGTGGCATCAGCAAAGACAAAACCACTGCCGGCTTCCAGCGGCTCAAGGCTCAGCACCACATGACCGTACTGCCCTTTACCGCCTGACTGACGCACAAATTTACCTTCAATATCGCTCACCGCTTTACGCAATGTTTCGCGATAGGTCACCTGTGGACGGCCGATATTCGCCTCTACGCCAAACTCACGTTTCATGCGGTCAACGATAATTTCCAGATGCAACTCACCCATGCCGGAAATGATCGTCTGGCCGGACTCCTCGTCGGTGTGCAACCGGAACGACGGATCTTCCGCCGCCAGGCGCTGCAACGCGATGCCCATTTTTTCCTGATCCGCTTTGGTTTTTGGCTCGATCGCGAGTGAAATGACCGGTTCCGGGAATTCCATTCGTTCAAGCGTAATTACCGCTGTGAGATCGCTCAGCGTATCGCCCGTCGTGACGTCTTTTAGCCCCACGCAAGCGGCAATATCGCCCGCACGCAGTTCATCTACTTCATGACGGTCGTTGGCGTGCATCTGCACTATGCGACCGATCCGCTCTTTCTTCCCTTTCACCGGATTGTAGACCGCGTCGCCTTTTTTCAGCACGCCGGAGTAGACGCGAATAAAGGTTAACTGGCCGACGTAGGGGTCCGTCATCAGCTTGAACGCCAGCGCCGAGAACGGTTCGTCGTCACTGGGATGTCGTTCCGCGTGTTCGCCTTTTTCATCCACGCCATCAATAGCCGGAATGTCGAGCGGCGAAGGCATCAGCTCAATCACCGCGTCGAGCATGCGCTGCACGCCTTTATTCTTGAACGCGCTGCCGCACAACATGGGCTGAATTTCCCCGGCAATGGTACGGATGCGCAGCCCGCTGATGATCTCGGCTTCATCGAGATCGCCGGTTTCCAGATATTTGTCCATCAACGCGTCGCTGGCTTCTGCTGCCGCAGAGACCATTTTTTCTCGCCACTCCTGCGCCGTCGCCAGCAGTTCATCCGGAACGGGCGCATAGCTGAACGTCATTCCCTGGGTCGCGTCATCCCACAAAATGGCGCGCATTTTGATGAGATCCACCACCCCGCTGAAATGTTCTTCTGCACCAATTGGAATCACAATCGGCACGGGATTGGCTTTCAGACGGTCACGCATCATCTGTACCACGCGGAAGAAATCCGCGCCCTGACGGTCCATTTTGTTGACGAAGGCCAGGCGCGGGACGTGATATTTATTCGCCTGCCGCCAGACCGTTTCCGACTGCGGCTGAACGCCTCCCACCGAGTCATAGACCATGACCGCGCCATCCAGAACGCGCATGGATCGTTCCACCTCAATGGTGAAATCGACGTGGCCTGGGGTGTCGATAATATTGATCCGGTGCGGCTCAAAGCCTGCGTCCATGCCAGGCCAGAAGCAGCTTACGGCGGCGGAGGTAATCGTAATTCCGCGCTCTTGCTCCTGCGCCATCCAGTCAGTTGTTGCCGCGCCATCGTGGACTTCACCCAGTTTGTGGCTCATTCCGGTGTAGAACAGGATGCGCTCGGTGGTGGTCGTTTTACCGGCATCGATATGCGCGGAGATACCGATGTTGCGATAACGTTCTAGGGGGATGGGTCGGGGCATGATGCGTCCTTAGTCAGTTTGACTTGAGAGTGACGACCGGGATGGTCGCCTTCGTGTTCGTTTGCTATAATAGTCCTATTGTACGAGTATATTCGAACTATTTTTTAAGGGAGGGGCTATCATTGGTATAGCTCAACCTGATTATTACGCCCAGGAGCACTATGATACCGAACCACCCCGAGCCTGAACAAATACTGCTGGAAAACGTGCTGTTTGCCCTTGGAAACCCATTAAGACTGGCGATTCTGCGCCTGATCGCCGATGGCAGCGAGTTAAGCTGCAATGCCTTACGCCCGCAGGAAGTGGCGAAATCCACTATGACGCATCACTGGCGTGTATTGCGCGACAGCGGCGTGATCTGGCAGCGTCCCCAGGGACGCGAGAATATGATTTCATTGCGCAAAGAAGATTTGGACGCCCGTTTTCCTGGGCTGCTGAACACGTTATTGCAGGTGATGCGAAAGGAGTAAGGATTTAAGGGACAGGTCTACATCAGGCCTGAACCAAACGCCTGAAGAGGAAATGCTGGATGTCCTGTCGCTGCGACAAGATAGCGTGTGCCGTGATGGTCATCCCGTCAACAGAATACAGAACGCGATACCCGCTCCGACTGTTAAATTCACGGTATTTCGCGCATCCGAGCTTCAACAATTCTGGACAGATGTGAGCTCCCTGAGGGAATTGTCTTACCGTTTTCTCGAATTGCTCCAGAATCTCGGCCATAACAGGCCGTGGTTCGACATCAATCCGTCGCAAAAAAACGAAGATATCCTCAAGGCAATATTTCGCCGTGAGTGTGTATTCAAAAACCAAATCGCTACCGTTCATAACCATTCCCTGTCTGTTGAACACGATGTTCAGTCAATCAGCCCATCCAGTAACTGATCTTTAGAAAAGACGTTTCCTGCTGCTTTGTCTTTTTCTGAAAGCGTAAGCAGTTTCAACAAGGCGATAGCGTTTTGCCGTTCCTGGTGCTGATCGTAGGATTCAATCACATACGCAGGGACGCCATTTTGGGTGACTAAAATGGGTTCTGAGAGTTCTAATGTCGCGGCATTCTTCTTCACGAAGCTAATTGTTTCAACTTTCATAAGATCAACTTTGTTGCGTTCCGAAGTTTTAATATAGACCATATTTAGACCACTCTCAATGAAATGATGCTCTGAAAAGTCCGAAGGCATTCCCTCACCCACACGGTGATTTTGATGAGAAAGGCGCGTGATAACAATAAGGGGTAGTGAGAATGGCTGGAAGCCGCTTCGCAAAACAATAAAGCCGCCGGGCGGCGGCTTCAGAACACAAGCATTACATCGTATAACCCGGCTTCTTGATCAACTCATCCAGCTTCGGGCCGATCTCCGTATCCCAGACCTGCGCTTTCCAGTTTTCCTGCTGAACCTGATTCAACGCAACGGATACCGAGCTGTCCTTGCTGTTGAAATGGCGAATAATCACCTCGGCAATATCCGCCGCCAGCGCCGTTTTTTGTTCGTCATTCAGATCACGAGGGAAACATTTGATATCAACATGTGGCATTTTCAGGCTCCTTTCTGAGTAGTATTCCAGGTTATCAGATTATTTCATCAGCCTTTAACACCTTGTGCAGTTTCGAAAAGCGTCAGAACCTCAACGGACCGACATAAAACACAGCGTTAGTACGTGATGCCGGGTGGATTGACCTCCGATTGTTCCACCGCCTCGCCCTGTTCCCCCCAGCGCGCCAATACTTTTTGGTATTCTCCCCGCTGGATTGCGCCATTAAGCGCGGCCTGCAAGGCATACACCAGCTCGTTACCTTTTTTGGTGGTCGTCGCGACAAAAGCTTTCTTCGGCCCTAATCCCACCACACGCGTTTTACCGGTGAGCGCCTCTTTATAAGCCGAGACCGACTGCGGCCCAAAAAACACATCCGCCCTACCGGACTGAATGTACAAATTGCCCGACGCATCATCGGTCAGATAGACCGGAAGCGCAGGTTCTCGCCCCGCCTTTTGGTTCTCTTCATTCCAGCCCAGCAGAATACGTTCCTGATTGGTACCGGAACCGACAATCACTTTTTTACCGGCCAGATCGGCGGCGCTTTTGATTGACGTCACGTCACTGGTCGATTTAACGGAAAACGCCAGCGAATCGACGCGATACGTTGCAAAATCAAACTTTTGCTTACGCTGTTCCGTCACCGCAATATTCACCAGCGCCACATCGTACCGCCCGGAGCTAATCCCGAGCGGCCAGTCTTCCCACGCCGTTGGCACCAGCTTGAGCTTTAAGCCAAGGCTGCCCGCCAGTAGACGCGCAACGTCTGGATCGCTGCCGATGCGGGTTCGGTTGTCGCTGGCCAGCAGCGCCAGCGGCGGTGAGTTGAGAGCTGAAATCGCCACCGTCAGCGTGCCTGGCTCCACAAATTTGTAGTTGCGGGGTATCTTCGACACAGCCTGTTGATCGACGGTGACGGGCAACGGCTTTTCGTTCGCCTGTAAATCAATGCTCGCATGGCTCACCGAAACGACGCCAAAAAGCGCCAGAAATCCATATTTCATACTCGCTCCTTACAGCACTTTTGACAGGAACTGACGCGTTCGCGCATGGGACGGGCGGTTTAACACTTCGTCGCTGCTGCCCTGCTCCACGATTTTGCCATCCACCATGAACACAATCTGATCCGCCACTTCGCGCGCAAATCCAATCTCGTGCGTCACGACAACCAGCGTGGTTCCTGAACGCGCCAGTTTTTTGATCACATCCAGAACCTCACCCACCAGTTCCGGATCGAGTGCAGAAGTTGGCTCATCAAACAGCATGACCCGTGGTCGCAAAGCCAGCGCACGCGCAATGGCGATTCGCTGCTGCTGCCCGCCGGATAAATGACGCGACCACGCATCGGCTTTATCCCGCAGGCCCACCACATCCAGCAGGCTGTAAGCCCTGTCGACGGCAGCTTTACGGCTCAGTTGCTTATGCGCAATTGGCGCTTCGATTAGGTTCTCCAGCACCGTCAGATGCGGAAACAGGTTGAAATTCTGGAACACGTACCCGACGTTGACGCGCTGCTTAAGGATCTCTTTCTCCTTCAACTCATAGAGCTTGTCGCCCTGACGGCGATAGCCAATGTAGTCCCCGTCTATCTGGATAAACCCCTCGTCGACCCGTTCAAGGTGATTAATGGTGCGTAAAAGCGTCGATTTACCGGAACCTGACGGTCCCAGAATGACAGTCACTGAACCCGGCGGGATCTCCAGCGACACGTTATCGAGCGCTTTATGACGCCCAAAAAATTTGCTGACGCCTGTTATCGAAATATGTCCTTCAGGAGAGGCTGGCATGGATAGGCTCCTGTGAAGTGGTGACGGAACGGGCGCGGCTGGAGGTACGAGATTGATTCACCGCCGAGCGGCGCTCGCTGCGCGCCAGACCACGTTCAACTATGTGTTGAATGGCCGACAACACGGTGGTGATCACCAGATACCAGACGGCGCCCACCATCAGCAGCGGGATCACTTCCTGAGTACGGTTGTAGATCATCTGGATGGTGTAGAAAAGTTCCGGCATCGCCAGGACGTACACCATCGCCGTGCCTTTTGCGAGGCTGATAATTTCGTTGAATCCGGCAGGTAAAATGGTGCGTAGCGCCTGCGGCAGAATGATGCGCAAAGTCCGACGCCATGCGTGTAAGCCCAGCGCCGCCGCTGCTTCATACTGGCCGTGATCGACGCCTAAAAATCCGCCGCGAATAATTTCAGCGGTGTAAGCGCTCTGCACCAGCGTCAGTCCCACAACGGCCGTGGAAAATTGCCCCAGCACGTTGATGGTTTCAAAACTCCCCCACGTGATGCTCGTGAACGGCACGCCGAGCGACAGCGTGTCGTACAGATAAGAAAAGTTATAAAGAATAATCAGCACCACAATCAGCGGCAGCGAACGGAACAACCAGATGTATCCCCACGCCAGGCTACTGAGTAGCCACGACGACGAGAGCCGCGCCAGCGCCAGCATGCCGCCGATCACCACGCTCAACGCGGTGCCGATAAGCGTGAGTAAAAGCGTCTGCCCAACGCCTTCAAGGATCACTGGATCAAAGAACCAGCGTGCGAACACGGCCCATTCCCAGCGCGGATTAAACGCCACCGACTGGACGACGATCGCCAGCACAAACAGTGCCGCGATTGCCCCAACGGTGCGCCACGGATAGCGCGCCGGGACCACTTTGATGGTTTCAACGTTGTTCATCGTCGTTCCTCATGCGGTTTTACTGAACGCTGCGCGTACCAGTGTTTTGGTGAAGCGCAGCCGCCCGTCAAACGGCGGCTGGCTGTACTCTTCTGGATCGCGATTCAGATCAAACTGGGCGGCGTAACCCTGGCTCAGATACAGCTTCACCGCTTCTGGCTGACGAAAACCGGTGGTGAGGTAGATCTGGCTATAACCCGCCAGCACAGCCCTGCGCTCCAGTTCCTGAACCACGCGTGCGGCCAGTCCCTGCTGTCGCAGGGATTTGTCGGTCCAGATGCGTTTGATTTCAGCCGTGTGGTCATCGAAAGGTTTGTATGCGCCCGTCGCGATGATCGCGCCGTCACGCTCCAGGACGATAAACAGTCCCTGCGGCGGCAGATACCACTCGGTCAGTTCCACTTCTGCATCTTTCGAAAAATAGTCGCCGTAGCGGGCGGAGTACTCGCCAAACAACCCGTCAATAATGGGCTGGAGATCGGCATCCTCCGGCGAAACGTCACGAAAAAGTTCGCTCATGCTGACCTCCTTAATCGCCTAATCCCGCTGGGTTTACTTCTGAACTCGGGATACGTTCCACACCTTCGCCCCAGCGGTTCAGCACTTTGTCGTAATCCCCGTTTTTGATCACGCCATTGAGCGCCGTTTGCACCGGCTCAGCCAATCCACTGCCTTTTTTCAGCGTCACGGCAATGTGCGCCGCTTTTGGCCACCCTCCGTCCACGCTGCCGACCAGCTTGGTTTTACCCGTCAGCGCCGCTTTCCACGCACCGATAACGTTCGGACCAAAAAACGCATCGGCGCGTCCAGACTGCAGCGCCAGCGTTTGGGCGGCATCATCTTTGGTATAAACCGGAGTAAAAGGTTTGAGGCCCTTCTTCTGGTTTTCGGCATCCCATGCCAACAGGATCGCCTCCTGGTTCGTGCCGGAACCGACGATAATGCGCAGACCGGCGATGTCTTCAGCCTTTTCAAGCTGCTTGATCGGGCTGGTTGATTTCACGTAAAAACCGAGCGAATCCTTGCGGTAAGTGGCGAAGTCGAACTTCTCTTTGCGCTCTTTGGTGACCGTAATATTGCTGATCGCGGCATCATATTTCCCGGATGTTACCCCCAGCGGCCAGTCTTCCCAGGACGTCGGGACGATGTTCAATTCCAGCCCAAGGCTGTCGGCCACCAGACGCGCGATATCGGCTTCGCTGCCTATCAACGTTTTGTTGTCATCGGCAAACACGGTCAGTGGCGGCTGGCTCAACCCCGCGATGGCCACCGTAAATTTTCCCGGCACGGCAAGATGTAAACCGGCAGGCAACTGCGCGATGGCCTGCGGATTTTTTACCGTATTGACGGGCGTTTTATTGGCTTCGAGGCTCACGCCTGTGCCGTTAATATTGACATTCTCTGCCCAGACGGCAGGGGTAAAGGCCAGCGCGAGCGCCAGAACGAGCGATGATTTTTGCATAGCGGGTGTCTCTTATTGTTGTGTGAACTGATTTTTGGGTTGGTCTAAACCCAGACTTTCGCGCAGCGTCGTGCCGGGATATTCGGTGCGGAACAAGCCACGCGCCTGCAATACCGGAACGACCTGGTCGACAAAGCGCGGGAATGTGTCTGGCGTGCCGCCCTGAATGATGAACCCGTCAGCGGCGTACTCTTCAAACCACTGTTGCAAACCGTCGGCCACCTCTTCCGGCGTACCGGAAAAACGCGGACGCGGCGAGGCGGCTTCGAGCGCGACCTGTCGCAGCGTTAAGTTACGATCGCGTGCATTGCGTTTGATTTCATCGGTGGTACTGCGGAAACTGTTTTGCCCTAAATCCCCAATGTTCGGGAAGGGTTCATCCAGCGGGTACTGGCTAAAATCGTGGTGTTCGAAATAACGTCCTAAATAATTCAGCGCATCATTTATGGATACCAACGCAGCCGTGGTTTGATATTGCGCCTCCACGTCATCAGCATCTTTTCCGACAATCACGCTGACGCCCTGGAATATATGCAACTCATCAGCGCGACGTCCGTTTAATTCTAATTGCTCTTTCACGTCGCGATAAAACGCTTTAGCTTCGTCTAACGTTTCGTGGTGGGTAAATATGGCATCAGCATGTTTCGCTGCTAATTTTTTACCATCGTCGGACGCGCCGGCCTGAAAGACAATCGGACGCCCCTGCGGTGTGCGGCCAATATTTAATGGCCCGGCGACCTGGAAGAAATCACCGTGATGATCGAGCGTGTGTAATTTTTCAGGATCGAAGAACTGACCGCTGTCTTTATTACGCACAAAAGCGTCGTCTTCCCAGGAGTCCCACAGGCCCTTCACCACATCGAGATATTCATCGGCAATGCGATAGCGCAACGCGTGCTCGGGATGCTTTTCGCGCGAGAAGTTCTTTGCAGAACCCTCCAGCGGCGACGTCACTACGTTCCAGCCCGCGCGACCATTGCTCAAATGATCGAGGCTGGCGAACTGGCGTGCGACGGTAAAGGGTTCGCTGTAGGACGTCGATAACGTACCGACTAATCCCAGACGCGACGTTAAACTCGCCAGTGCAGATAATACGGTCAGCGGCTCGAAGCGATTAAGGAAATGCGGAATAGATTTTTCATTAATATAAAGTCCATCGGCAACAAATAAGAAATCAAGCTTGCCCTCTTCTGCTTTTAACGCCGTCTCTTTAACGAAATTGAAATTAATACTGGCATCCGCTGTCGCCGCAGGATGACGCCAGGCGGACATATTTCCGGACGCACCATGTAAAATGGTCCCCAGCCGCAATTGTCGTGTTGCAGACATATTCACCTCGTAATAATTAAATGTGATGTAGCGCTTTTTCTGCAAGCTGCGAGAAATAATGTGCCGCGGGTTCTATTAATGCTTCGTCAGGATTAAAGGCCGGATGATGCAGACCAAAAGGACTGGCGCTACCAATGCTGACAAACGCACCGGGAATATGCTGTAAATAGACGGCAAAATCTTCGCCGCCCATATGCAGGTCTGCGTGCTGCGTTTCGTAACCGGTTTCCCGCGCTATTGAGGTCGCAAAATCAGCCCAGCGTTCGTCATTCACCAGCGCCGTTGGCCCGGCATACCAGGTGATATCTATTTGGGCATTAAAAGCGCTGGCAAAGCCGGCAGCGATTTCACCCACGCGTGCTTTAACATTCTGTTGAACTTCAGTGCGATGGGTACGTAATGTGCCCTCCAGCTCAACGCTTTCTGGCAGGACGTTCCAGGTGTTTCCGCCTTCGATGCGCGTGACACTCAGCACCACCGAATCCAGGGTGTTAATGTTACGGCTCGCCACGCTTTGCAGCGCCGTTACCAGTTGGCTGGCGAGTACAATGGCGTCCGATCCTTCGTGCGGTCGCGCCGCATGCGCCCCTTTGCCGGTGACGCGGAAAACGAATCTGTCGACGTTGGCGTAAAACGGCCCGCCGCGCGTGGCAAATGCGCCAACCGGTAAACCGGGTTCGTTATGCATTCCAAAAATGGCGCTGATGTTCTGCAAGGCCCCGGCACGAACCAGGCTTTTCGCGCCGCCAAAGTTCTCCTCAGCTGGCTGGAAAAGGATCCGAACCCGGCCCTGAAGATCCGCTTCGCGGGCTTTGAGTTGTAATGCGGCACCCAGAATCACACTGGTGTGCACGTCGTGCCCGCAGGCGTGCATCACACCGGGATTTTGCGAGCTAAATGCAACGCCGCTGCGCTCCTCAATGGGTAGCGCATCGATATCCGCACGCAGGGCAATGTGCTTACTTCCTTTGCCGATTTCAGCGACAATTCCGGTCTGCAGATCGTAGGGCAAGATCTTGATATCAGCCGCCGAGAGCCACTGGCGCAGACGCGCGGTGGTTTCGACCTCTTGCCCGGAAAGCTCCGGATGGCGATGCAGTTCCCGACGCCAGTCGATCAGCTGTTTTCCGAGGCTCATACCAGCACCTCCCCGGCGAATTTAGCCTGCGCCAGCAAGCGCAGAGATTGCGTGCGGGCGCTGCCATCCGCCACGGGCGTATCAATAATGAATTCATCGATTCCATAGGTCTGGTGCAGCGCTTCCAGTTGCTCAAGCACCGAATCGGCAGTGCCTTTGATCAACGACTGCGCACGACGGGCAATGCGTAACGGCTCACTTCCAGCCTGACGGGCAAAAGCATAGGCTTGCTCTTCGCTGGCGACGCTGACGCGCTGCCCATTGGCCAACTCGACGCCCCACACTTCAACTTTTTCAGCAAGGACATCGGCCTGCGCCTGAGTCGGTGCGACAATCGCCTGCACCGCCACAATGGCATGCCGGGGGCTATTTTCACGCCAGGTTTTAAGCACATCGCGCAGAAGATTCACGTCGCCATTAAGATGCGCGGCGAAGACAAAATCCCAGTCAAGCTGAGCGGCCAGACGCGCACTTTCGACACTCGCGCCCAACAGAAACCGTTCTGCTGGTACGGCGGGCAGCGGCGTCGCCTGCACGGCGTCCTGTTGCGCGTCGGCAACCGGTGAAAGCCAGTGATTCAACTGCGCCAGTTGTTCGGCGAACGTGCCCTTTTCCTGTTGATTAAGGCCCTGCTGCAACGCACGCGTTGAAAGCGGCAGTCCGCCGGGGGCTTTACCGACGCCCAAATCCACGCGTCCAGGCGCAATTGAGGCCAGTACGTTGAAATTTTCGGCCACTTTATACGGGCTGTAGTGCTGAAGCATCACGCCGCCGGAACCGACGCGGATACGCTTTGTCTGCCCCAGGATCCAGGCAATCAGCAGCTCAGGGGACGGGCTGGCGAGTTGAGCGGTATTGTGGTGTTCGGCAATCCAGAAGCGGTGAAATCCAAGCGCTTCTGCCTGTTTCGCCAGACTTAACGTACGCGCCAGCGCATCGGCGGGCGTTTCATTCACCGTGACGGGGCTTTTATCCAGAATGCTGATTCGCCAGGACATGTTGTGTTCTCGTTTGACTTAACATGTCGCCATTATTAAGGGGGGATTTCACCTCTGAGAAACAATTAATTTACATTTGGTTTGCCAAAAATCAGAAATGCAAAGCCACGCTATAGGGAGGACTTCAGTTCTGTAATGAGATTTTCGGCATCCTGACGTGATGTTATGCGCACAAAACGGATATGTGCGTATTTTGGGTTTTCCATATCAGCGATATAACGCACGCGATTGCTGCGCCAGGTTTTGATCGTCCACAGCAGCACCGACTTGCGGTTAAAGAACGAGCGGCGGAAACTTTCACGATTGCCCGTGCCAGGCCACAGCTCCTGTTGCGACCAGGCACGCTTTGCGGCGCGCGATACCGCCTGCCATAGCGTGCGAGCAAAACCGTAATCCACCCACACGATAATATCGATCTCGCGCCACTTTACCGCTCGCGTACGGTTATAGTTGCCATCCAGCACCCAGTCAGGCGAGGCGCTGAGCGCGGTTTCCAGTTGATTCAGAAACTGATCGTCCGGTGTGCCCTGCCAGTCTGGACGCCAGTACAAGGTGTCCATTTCGATATAGGGAAGGGATAATTCAGCGGCGAGTCGCCTGGCTAACGTCGTTTTTCCGCTGCCGCTGGTACCGATAAGATTGATTTTCACAAGATTGACCGAGGGAGTTCAGAAAGTGTACTGAACTATCATAACGTTTTATGAATGTTAATGAAACGTCACGTCGGTAAGCCATTTTTTTGCGCGCATTCATAAATATCTGCTTATTTGGCTTAAGGGGAGTATTTCAGTTGCCATTTAAAACAGGCAATTCATTTGTTTGCAATTTCATTACATAAGAGAACTTTAATAGATAAAATATATTTAATTTAGGTTCTTTCTTGTTCACCCCATTCTGTGGAAGAATGCGCAGGCTGTAATAAACACAACAATAACTTTTGTCTTGCCTGAACATTTTTCGGGCGGCTTTTTATATTCTTGACATCACCATGGAGTTTTTCATGAGAAATAACACTCCTGTTACACAAAGCGAGTATTTACTTAACGAAGAGTCGACGCTGATGTCGACCACCAATACACAGAGTCATATTACCTACGCTAACTCTGCCTTTATTGAAGCCAGCGGTTATAAAGAAGAACATCTTATTGGTGAACCGCACAACGTGATTCGCCATCCCGATATGCCGCCTGAGGCATTTGGTGATATGTGGTTTACCCTACAGCAGGGCCAGAGCTGGACGGGATTGGTAAAGAACCGTCGGGGTAACGGCGATCATTACTGGGTTCGCGCTAACGTGACGCCGGTATACCAAAACGATACGCTCACCGGGTACATTTCGGTGCGAAATATTCCACCCCGCACAGAGATAGAAGCCAGCGAACGTCTTTACGAACGTGTCCGTAATAATGAATTAAACGGTCATCGTTTTTTTAAAGGGTTGGTTGTTCGCCGGGGTTTACTTTCATTCCTTTCACTTTTTAAAAAACTGAGCACGGCAAAAAGAGTGAACTATGGGGTTGGAGTGACTGCCCTTTTATCATTATTTATCATATTTTTCTCCCCCGAAAGGATTATGCAAAGCGGCGGACTTGTTGCGCTCTTTTTATTGCTTGGGGTTTATCTTAATACGCAGATCAGTCGTCCTGTCAAAACGATAGTTCGTCAAATGCAGCATGTTGTTTCCGGGCGTAAAACGGATTATTACCATTTTGATCGCGTCGATGAAATTGGCATGATGATGCGTCTGGTGAATCAATCAGGTTTAAATCTACGCTCGCTTGTGGATGACGTCGGAACGCAAATCGCCGGGATAAGTACGATCAGTCAGCAGGTTGCGAAAGAAGGCGCTTCTTTACAGGCGCGTTCAGAAGAGACGGCGGATGACCTGCAGCAAACGGCCGCCGCCGTGGAAGAGATTGCCAGCGCCGTTCAACAAACCGCACAAACCGCAGGCGAAGCCATTTTAATGGCAGATCGAACCAGCGCCAGCGCACACAGCGGCGAAACGGCCATGAAGCAAACCATCGGCATGATGCAGTCGGTGTCGAAAGACAACAGTCAGATTGTCGACATCATTGGGGTTATCGATCGAATCGCCTTCCAGACCAATATCCTGGCACTTAATGCAGCGGTAGAAGCCGCGCGCGCAGGCGAAGCTGGACGCGGGTTTGCGGTGGTCGCCGCCGAAGTCCGTAATCTGGCGCAGCATTCCGCTTCAGCGGCCAAAGAGATCAAAACGCTCATTGAGAAAAACGTCGCCAGCGTGAACGCGGGTGTGAATATGGTGGAACAAACCGAAACGCATCTCACGGCGATGATCGGCAATGTGTTGCAAGTGACGTCGCTTATCAAAGAGATCGGTCACGCCACGCAGGAACAGACCCTGGCATTAACGCTCATTAACGAGTCGATTTCCCGTATTGGTACGATGACCCATAACAATACGGGCATGGTGGATAATGTGACAAACGCAGCGAATCACCTGACGCAGCGCACCACGCGTCTGCAACAGGCGATTGCAGTCTTCGGCGGTTAACGATCCTGGTACTGTTCGTCAGTCACTTTTTCCAGCCAGTCCACCGGGCTGCCGTTGACGGATTCGGCGATGGCAATGTGCGTCATCGCGGTCTGTGAACTGGCCCCGTGCCAGTGTTTCACCTCGGGGGGTATCCAGGCAATATCCCCCTGATTCAGCACCTGCGCCTCTTTCCCCCACTCCTGCAACCAGCCGCGCCCTTGCGTCACGATCAGCGTTTGTCCCAGGGGATGGGTGTGCCACGCCGTGCGTGCGCCCGGCTCAAACGTCACCGTCGCACCACCCACAGCCGCAGGTTCCGTGGCCTGAAAAGGGGCATCGATGCGCACCGTTCCGCTAAACCAGGCCTCAGGCCCACGAACTGATGGTAATGACCCACTACGTATAATTTTCATGCTGCCTCCTGTCTGGATAGTGCGTTAACAGTAGCGCAAAGACAGGCGCAGCATTAGAGAGCATAATCAGAAAGGAACCATGAATTGAATTCATAAATGGAGTGGCAAGATGCTTAAAGACAATTTTAACGATTTGCTGTCGTTTATGGTGGTTGCCCGGGAGCGCAGTTTCACCCGCGCCGCCGCCCAGCTTGGCGTTTCGCAGTCCGCACTCAGCCACGCCATGCGTCATCTTGAAGCCCGTCTGGACGTGCGATTGCTTACGCGCACCACCCGCAGCGTCGTGCCTACCGAAGCGGGCGAACAACTCCTGCTGCGCTTAACCCCACATTTAGTAGAAATTGAACAAGAGCTGACAGCGCTGCGAGACAGGCGTGACCGCCCCGCCGGCAATATTCGTATCAGCGCAGGCGAGCACGCCATGTCAGCCGTTTTGTGGCCGGTGCTCAAACCTTTTATGGCGCATTATCCCGATATCAATATCGAAGTGACGGTGGATAATGGTCTGACGGATATTGTCGACGGCCGTTTTGATGCCGGTGTGCGTTTAGGAGAGCAGATCGCCAAAGATATGATTGCGGTGCGTATCGCCCCGGATATGCAGATGGCTGTCGTAGGATCAGCCGCCTATTTAGCTCAATATGGCGTGCCACAAACGCCTGAACAGCTCGAAAATCATCGCTGTATCAATATGCGTCTGCCCACTCTTGGCGGCTTGTATGCCTGGGAATTTGAACAAGACGGGCGTGAGATTCGCGTGCGGGTAGACGGTCAATTGACGTTAAATAGTCTGCCCCAACGCCTGGATGCAGCCGTTGCCGGATTGGGTTTGGCGTATGTTCCGCAAGACACCGTGGCCGCACTGGTGGCAGACGGCCGGCTGGTAAGGGTGCTGGAATCATGGTGCCCGTCGTTCGAGGGTTATCATCTCTACTATCCCAGCCGTCGTCAGCACACAACGGCATTTACTTTGCTGGTTGAGGCACTGCGAAACGAAAATGCGCAGTGGTCAACTATTAAGCACAACTGATGAATGAATTTCCCCTCAACCGGTTTCTTCGTCTGAAATGTACTCATAATTCAGTACGTTGTTTACCTCTTCTGCTCTGACCACACGATTTCCTTCGACTTGCATCACTTTCAGCCTGGTAATATTTTGCCTCGCTTATCGATTGCGGGTAGGATGCTTCGCCATGTTTTGCCTTATCCATACGCAGAATGACTGGAAAGGCGGCATGTGCCAGTGCAGAAGCAATCGTTTGGTTCGCAGACTGCCAGCGTACGGACATCCCTAAGATGATTCAGACAGGTAAACAGGTAACTCAATGAAAACAAGCAATAAAAACGCAGCCGACCATCACGCTGCGAAACGTCGCTGGTTGAACTCTCACGAAGAGGGATATCACAAAGCCATGGGCAACCGTCAGGTGCAGATGATTGCCATCGGCGGTGCTATCGGTACAGGGTTGTTTTTGGGTGCAGGCGCACGTCTGCAGATGGCGGGGCCTGCTCTCGCACTGGTCTATCTGGTGTGCGGTATTTTCTCTTTCTTCATTCTTCGAGCGCTCGGCGAGCTGGTGTTACACCGCCCGTCCAGCGGCAGTTTTGTCTCTTATGCGCGTGAGTTTTTGGGCGAAAAAGCCGCTTACGTCGCGGGCTGGATGTATTTCGTCAACTGGGCGATGACCGGGATAGTCGATATCACCGCGGTTGCCCTCTATATGCACTACTGGGGCGCGTTTGGTGACGTGCCACAATGGGTCTTTGCTCTTGGCGCGCTGGCGATTGTCGGCACCATGAACATGATCGGCGTGAAGTGGTTCGCCGAAATGGAGTTCTGGTTTGCACTGGTAAAAGTGCTGGCGATTGTGATTTTCCTGGTGGTCGGTACGGTGTTCCTCGGCAGCGGTAAGCCGCTCGACGGCAATGCGACCGGCTTCCATTTGATCACCGATAACGGCGGATTCTTCCCCCATGGCCTGCTGCCTGCGCTGGTGCTGGTTCAGGGCGTGGTCTTTGCCTTTGCGTCCATCGAACTGGTCGGTACCGCCGCGGGAGAATGTAAAGATCCGCAGACCATGGTGCCAAAGGCGATTAACAGCGTGATCTGGCGTATCGGCCTGTTCTACGTGGGCTCCGTGGTGCTGCTGGTTCTGCTGCTGCCGTGGAATGCTTACCAGGCGGGACAAAGTCCGTTCGTCACGTTCTTCTCGAAACTGGGCGTACCCTACGTCGGCAGCATTATGAACATTGTTGTGCTGACCGCCGCACTCTCCAGCCTGAACTCGGGTCTCTATTCTACAGGACGCATTTTACGCTCCATGTCGATGGGCGGCTCAGCACCTAAATTCATGTCGAAAATGAGCAAGCAGCAGGTGCCTTACGCGGGCATTCTGGCGACGCTGGTCGTTTATGTTTTCGGCGTGTTCCTGAACTATCTGGTTCCTTCTCAAGTCTTCGAGATCGTGCTGAACGTGGCGGCCATCGGGATTATCGCCTCCTGGGCCTTTATCGTGGTGTGCCAGATGCGTTTGCGCAAAGCCATTAAAGAAGGTAAAGCGGCTGACGTGGCCTTCAGGATGCCGGGCGCACCTGTCACTTCCTGGCTGACGCTGCTGTTCCTGTTCAGTGTTCTGGTGCTGATGGCGTTCGACTATCCAAACGGCACTTACACCATTGCGACCATCCCGCTGCTGGCGGTACTGCTGATCATTGGCTGGTTTGGCGTGCGTAAGCGCGTGAATGAGATCCACAGCACTGCGCCAGTCATGGCTGAAGATGACCAACACAACGGTCCACTGGTTGAAGAGACGTCGCGTTAAGCGTTAAACAAGCCATAAAAAAGGGAAGGCATCTGCCTTCCCTTTTCTTTTACAGCGAGCGCGATTACAGCACGATGCGAATCACGTCGTCAGGCTGAGTGGCTTCTTGCTGACGGGTCGATTTCTGCTTCACCGTCACGTACAGCGTTTTGCCATCCGGTGACAGCGCCAGGCTGTTTGGGAACACCGGCGTATCAAGGGTTTTGATGACTTTATAGGATTTGGTGTCGATGATGCTGACTTTACCGGCTTCACGGTGAGTCACATACGCCTCGTTACGCGTCGGGTTAAACAGCACTGTCAGCGACTCTGGCGCAGCAATTTTTGCCAGCACGCTACCATCTTTCAGGTTAACCACCAGCACTTCCGGCTGCTTTGAATCCGTCAGGAACGCGCGTTGGCCTGCGGTATCCAGGCTCAGGTTCAGGTAAAAATGCTCTTTCCCGTCGTCCTGCACCTTTTTACGGCTCACGACTTTGTGAGTGGCGGTATCGATCGTGATCAGCTCACCGTCTGCATTAGTGGTGTACAACCGTTTTGCCTGCGCATCCAGCGCCAGACCAGTACTGTAGGTTCCAGTATTTGTAATGGTGTCTTTCAGTTTCAGCGTTTCGCCATCAATCACCCAAATCACGCTCTCTTTACCCACTCCGGTGATATACACGGTATTGGTGGTCTCATCCGCCACCAGCTCGCGTGGCTGGAGCGGCTTAACGGTTTCGGTACGCTTACGATCGTCCAGCACCAGACGGTCTTTCACTTCACCCGTTTTGGCGTCAATCGCCGTGACCGCGCTGTTGGTCGTATTGCCAAACCACAGGGTTTGCGTCTTGCTGTTGATGGTTGCGCCGAAAGGTTTTAGATCGTTGTGGATCGCCTGCGTCACGTCGAGCGTGACGGGATCAAGACGATATACCACGCCACCTTTGTCCGTTTTACGGCTTTGCGTGGTAGCCACCCACAGGGCATTTTCCTGCTGACTCACGGCCATTTCGTATGCCCCCTTGCCTACCGCTTTGCGCAGCATCTCCTCCGCAGCATGAACATTGAACGAACCCGCGATCAGTAAAGAACCTAACAGTAGTGAACCACGCAGACGCGGCGAGCACAGATGAGGTAATGACATGACGACTCCCTTTGATAAAAAATATGTAATGCCGACAGTGCTTCCTTGAGACGAAGTCATCGCTTCGTCATGTTTATTGTTGAGAATAGTAATCATTAATCTCATGAATGTGGAGTCATTGTTTCCTGTTTCGCCTTCCGCCTCTTTTTATCTACACTTCCATTAACGCAATGTGCTGTTAAAGTTTTCATAATGTTTACAAAAGATTTACCATACGCACATGTGTTCCATTTGGTTCGTCACTTTCTCAACTGGCTTTTATTCATGAAAATCATTTCCGCCCGGCAGGCAACGCTCTCCCTTTTATGGGCTCCGATTGTTCTGGCCCCCGCAGTTGCGTTCGCCGCACAAGAACAAACGATGATCGTCAGCGCAACTCCGCAGACCGTTTCTGAGCTGGATACCCCGGCCGCTATCAGCGTGGTCAACGGGGACGACATGCGCCAGGCTGCACCGCGCATTAACCTTTCGGAATCTCTCGGCAGCGTGCCCGGCTTACAGATTCAAAATCGTCAGAATTACGCCCAGGATTTACAGCTTTCGATGCGCGGGTTTGGCGCGCGTTCGACCTTTGGCGTGCGCGGTATCCGCATGTATGTGGACGGTATTCCGGCCACCATGCCGGACGGCCAGGGGCAGACATCTAATATCGATCTTTCCAGTATTGATAGCGTCGAAGTGCTGCGCGGTCCGTTTTCGGCGCTGTACGGAAACGCCTCGGGCGGCGTGATTAACATCGCCACTCAGACGGGTCAGCAACCGCCAACGATTGAAGCCAGCAGCTATTACGGCAGCTACGGTACGTGGCGCTACGGTATGAAAGCGACGGGTGCGATGGGCGATGGCACCCACGCCGGCGACGTGGATTACACGGTGTCGACAACGCGTTTCACTACCAAGGGCTTTCGCGACCACAGCGGCGCGCGCAAAAATCTCGCTAACGCAAAACTCGGCGTGCGCATTGATGATGCCAGCAAGCTGACGCTGATTTTCAACAGCGTGGACATGAAAGCCAACGATCCGGGCGGTCTGGATTATCAGGAGTGGCGCGACAATCCGCGTCAGTCGCCGCGAGGCGATCAGTACAACACGCGCAAAACCATCAAACAGACCCAGGCGGGTTTGCGCTATGACCGCCAGCTAAGCGAGCAGGACGATCTCAGCGTGATGGCCTATGCGGGCGAGCGCGAGATGACGCAGTACCAGTCGATTCCGTATCAGCCGCAGCTTCGCCCTACCCACTCCGGCGGCGTAATCGACATGCAGCGTCACTATCAGGGTATCGATACCCGCTGGACGCACCGCGGTGAACTGCTGGTTCCCGTAACGGTCACGACCGGTCTTAATTACGAAAACATGCGCGAAGATCGTCGCGGCTACGAAAACTTTGTTATGCGTGATGGCGTTGCGGATTACGGTGTGAAGGGCGATAAACGTCGCGACGAACGTAATCTGATGTGGAACGTGGATCCGTATCTGCAAACCAGCTGGCAGCTCACGCAGAAACTGTCCCTGGACGCGGGCGTGCGCTACAGCTCGGTGTGGTTCGATTCCAACGATCGTTACGTGCAAGGCGCAAACGGCGATGACAGCGGCGAGGCGAGCTATCACAAATGGCTCCCGGCCGGATCGCTGAAATATTCTGTGACCGACGCGTGGAATCTTTACGCTGCGGCGGGACGCGGTTTTGAAACGCCGACCATCAACGAACTGTCGTATCGTACCGGTAATCAGAGCGGCCTGAATTTTGCGCTTAAACCGTCCACCAACAATACCTACGAAGTGGGCAGTAAAACGCGCGTGGGGAACGGTTTGCTGACGGCAGCCTTATTCCGTACCGATACTGACGACGAAATCGTGGTTGATGCCAGTTCTGGCGGGCGCACCAGTTATAAAAACGCCGGAAAAACGCGCCGTCAGGGCGTGGAAGTGTCTCTCGATCAGCTGTTTGCCGAGAACTGGAAGCTGAAAATGGCCTGGACCTATCTGGATGCCACCTATCGCACTAACGTCTGTTCTGACGCCGATTGCAACGGCAACCGCATGCCGGGGATCGCGCGCAATATGGGCTATGCGTCATTTGGCTGGCAGCCGGAAGAAGGCTGGTACGCCGGGTCTGATATTCGTTATATGAGTGACATTATGGCGGATGACGAAAACAGCGCCAAAGCCCCTTCGTATACGCTTGTTGGCCTGAATACCGGATACAAATTTAATTACGGTAACTGGGGAATGGACGTCTTTGGACGCGTCGATAATCTGTTCGACAAAGAATATGTCGGGTCGGTCATCGTCAATGAGTCTAATGGGCGCTATTACGAACCGGCTCCGGGGCGCAACTACGGCGTAGGGATGTCTGTTTCATACCGCTTTGAGTAATTAAAACCCCGGCAACGCTGTGTTGCCGGGGGATTTTTACGCGGCTCTGGCGTTCTGTTCTAAGCGGAACGCCGCCACCAGTGACTCCAGCAAGCGCGCCTGATCTTCCAGCTCTCCCGCTGCTGAAGATGATGCTCCCACCAAAGACGCGTTCTGCTGCGTCGTGCTATCCAGTTCCATTACGGCGCGAGATATCTGCTCAATTCCGCGGCTCTGCTCCTCAGATGCCGACGAAATTTCGCCCATAATATCGTTCACGCGCGTGACAGAATGCACCACCTGCTCCATGGTTTGTCCGGCCTTAGTCACCAGATCGCTGCCCGTCGTAATGCGCGAGACGGATTCACTGATCAGCAATTCGATATCTTTCGCGGCCTGCGAACTGCGCTGGGAAAGACTGCGGACTTCACTGGCTACCACCGCAAATCCACGGCCCTGTTCCCCGGCCCGCGCGGCTTCGACGGCGGCGTTCAGCGCCAGAATATTGGTCTGGAAGGCAATGCTGTTAATCACAGCGGTAATGTCGGCGATTTTCTTCGAACTGGTGTTGATATCACTCATGGTGCTGACGACATCGCGCATCACGCGTCCGCCCTGGGTGGCGGTCTGCGACGCTTCCGCCGCCAGTTTGCTGGCGTGGCGCGCGTTATCAGCGTTGTTTTTCACCGTTGCCGTTAACTCTTCCATACTGGCTGCCGTTTCCACAACCGCGGCGGCCTGCTGTTCAGTGCGTGACGAAAGATCGGTATTTCCCTCGGCAATCTCGCTCGCGGCCAGCGACACTTGAGCAACGCTGGTGCGTACTTCGCCAATCATGTCGCGGAGCTTGTCGTTCATGCGCCCCATCGCGCCCGTCAATTTACCGAGTTCATCATCGCCCTGCGGGTGAATATCCGAACTCAGATCGCCACTGGCAATCCGTTCCGCCAGCTGCAAATTGTGTCTGACCGGATGGGTAATCTGGCGTGTCACCCACCATGAAACCAGTATGCCAAACAGCACGGCGACGACGCCGACAATGGCGGTAATGGTGCTTGAGCTGTTGGCGAGAGAATCGTTATGAATTTTCACCAGAGCGATAATTTCGCGAATAGACGCGCTGCTGTCATCCCCAGCGGTTTTAACTTTATCTTCGGCAACTTTTAGCGCTTGCTGTGCGGTGGTATCGTCTTTATTCGCATTAAGAGTCATCATTGCGGTTTGCATTTCGGCAACGCTGCTTTCAAAACGCGCCAGGTTTTCGGCAATAGCATTAATAATGACGCCTTCCTGGGGAGTCCATTCAAGTGTTTTTGCTTCTGCTGTTATTTCCGCCGCATGTTTAACATATTTCGCCATTAACTGGCCCGATTTTTCGTCTCCGGTATACAGAAATTTAAGACGATTAATCTTGGCCTGGAAAACTTCGATGTTAACGTTATAAATAAGGTTGGTTTGTTGATAGACATCGCGAATTTCTTTAAAGCGTAATACGCTCATGATGGTTGATACCGCCACCAGCAGCAATACCAGACCAAACCCTGCACCGAGCTTTCTGCTCATTTTTATATTACGTAATCGTTGGCTGAAACTCATCTTCCTGCTCCTCAAAAGGCAAACGTGCCTGATCCTTTATCGGCAGGATTTTCGGTTAATGGAGAGCCATCTGGTCTTATCAGTCACAGAAATGAAATAGCGTTCCCGGCAAGCATTCGTCACCGGGAAAGTAATTTATAGAAGAGATTTTTTACATGTAGAACTAAAACTGAATTAAATGACTCCCTAACTAAAATATTGATGTAATAAGAGCGCTGTTGACTCATCAATTAGTTTATCTATCGCTTTTTGACAGGCAACGACATCACCGCGTTCGAGATCGCCCAGCAATTGATCGTAACGATAAGGATATTTCGCAATGTCGTGTTCATCTTCATGAAGATAGTTAAAACACGGACCAATTCGTACCCAAAGTTGTTCAATCAGCGAGGACAATGTCGGCATATGCGCAAATTCGTAAAGCCTGAAGCGAAATACGCGGTTAGCATGCAACGCACGTTGCGCCTGGCCGTTACGCATCGCTTCATGGAATTTCTCTGCCAGATCGCGCAATTCTTGTACTTTGCTGGCAGACATATTTTCACACGCTGCCGCTACCGCCATGGTTTCAAGCTGTTTACGAATGGCGTTAATTTCGGTGTAGCGTTCAAGAGTGATTTCCGGTACCAAAAATGCCTGAGCGGGGGTCGCTTGTAACGCTCCCGAGGACACCAGTCGCAACAATGCCTCACGCACAGGAGTGATGCTGGTGCCTAATTTATCGGCAATTTCTTTTGTAATAAGTCTCGCACCGGGTTTAAGCGCGCCAGCAATCAGCGCTCCCTTAAGACTGACCTCAACCTGCATAGTGAGGCTCAGACGTTGTGCTTTTTCCAGGTTTTCCAAATCAAGCATGTTAATTTCCTTCTGCTTAAAATAAGCGCTATTCACCGCCCCGTTTTGCCCCCTAACGGTGCTCGCCAGATATATCCTGTATTTTCATGCCTGGTGTTGGGAATGTCGCAAAAAAAATCAAGACCTAAAAATGATGTTAATTCACACCGCTCATCTCACTCTATCGAGAGAGTGGATGGCTATGCTTGTATTATTAAAGACATTATAGTCAAAAATTAAGAATATATTATGGCGGATAATTCCGCCATATAAGCCTCAGTCATTACCGTTCGCGACGCGAATGACAACTTTGCCGAAGTTTTTACCTTCCAGCAGCCCGATAAATGCCTCAGGTGCTTTCTCCAGCCCTTCTGTCACCTGTTCCCGATAGTGAATTTTGCCTTCTTTAATCCAGCGCCCCATCTCGGTCTGGAATTCATCAATACGATGACCGTAGTCCTGAGAGATGATAAATCCCTGCACGCGGAGGCGTTTTTTCAGAATTGTCCCCATCAGCAACGGTAAACGATCCGGTCCGGCTGGCAGTTCGGTGGCGTTATAGCCACTGACCAGGCCACACACGGGGACGCGCGCGGAGGTGTTTAGCAACGGCAACACCGCATCAAAGACTTTCCCGCCGACGTTTTCGTAATACACGTCAATGCCGTCCGGGCATGCTTGCGCCAGTTGTTGCGCAAAATCATCAGCGTGATGGTCGAGACAGCGATCGAATCCCAGCACCTCAACGGCATGACGGCATTTCTCCGCGCCGCCTGCCACGCCGACCACGTAACAGCCTTTAATTTTGCCGATTTGCCCGACGGTTGCGCCGACTGGTCCGGTTGCAGCGGCGACCACCAGCGTCTCGCCAGATTTAGGCTGACCGATATCCAGCAACCCCATGTACGCCGTAAAGCCCGGCATCCCCAGAATCCCAAGCGCCCACGAAGGATGCTCAAGATTTTCGCCAGGCTTAACAAGCCCTTTGCCGTCGGAGAGGTCAAACTCCTGCCAGCCGCTGTAGCTCAGCACCCATTCACCTTCTTTATAATCGGGGTGCCTGGACTGCTCCACGCGGCTAACCGTACCGCCCACCATCACCGCACCAATTTCCACTGGCGGTGAATAAGACGGCGCATCGCTCATACGACCACGCATATAGGGATCGAGTGACAGCCAGATGGTGCGTAGCAACACTTGTCCTTCAGCTGGCGCAGGGACGGATTGTTCTTCTAAGCGAAAATTGTCCGCAACCGGCGCACCGTGCGGGCGTGATGCAAGCACCAGGCGACGGTTTGTTTTTGCAGATTGACTCATGGTTCGCTCCTTTTTTTACAAATGACCTTTAAGACTAGACGCTGTTTGCGGTGACTGCCTTAACATTACGAGCCAGATTGATTCAGCCGAACCACCAGATAAACGCATGGCAGCTGGCTTTCATTGATAAAACGGCAGTCGTTGGGTGGCCCCAATTCCAGACAATCCCCCGCCTGCATTTCATGTCGGGTGTCCCCCTCCTGAAACACTAACTCGCCCGATTGCAGCCAGATCAGCTGCCGCGCCAGCGCATATGAGGACGCAGGCATGGGCACATCGCTGCCCGCCGGGAGCTCCACCTGGACCAAATCAATAGGTAAATCGGTACGCGGTGAAACATGACGTCGCAGATACTGGCTTTGTGGATCGCGCCAGACCGGTTGATTCGCGAAGCGCAGCAGTTTGCCCTCTTGCATTTCAGCGCGGGCAATCAACGTTGACATACTGATACCGAACGCGCCGGAAAGACGGGCGAGCAGCGTAGCTGTCGGGCTGCTTTCACTGCGTTCAATCTTGTGGATCATGGCGCGGGACACGCCCGCCCGCTCGGCGAGTTCGCTCAGTGACCAGCCGCGCGATTCGCGCTCAAGGCGGATACGCGCACTAATACGGTGATTCATGTCGTCTGGCATAGTATTCATGACGTCATACTATAGTGTATGAAACCGATTTCAACGCCCTGTTCATAACAAAAAAATATGGCTTATGCAGTCGTGTTTACCGACGTGGTTTGTATAATATTGTGATAAAACTGTACCACTATAGTGAACATTCTATTGTGAGGTCCTCATGATCATCCGCCACGCCAGTAAAGAAGATTGCGCCGCTATCGGCGAGATTTATAACCATGCCGTTGTGCACACTGCCGCTATCTGGAATGACACTACCGTCGATACCGAGAACCGCATTGCGTGGTTTGAAGCTCGCACGCTGATGGGGTATCCGGTGCTGGTCAGTGAAGAACATGGTGTGGTCACGGGCTATGCGTCATTTGGTGACTGGCGTGCATTTGACGGATTTCGCCATACGGTTGAACATTCGGTCTACGTTCACCCCGATCATCAGGGCAAAGGGATTGGCCGTGAGCTGATGAAAGCGCTGATCGGTGAAGCGCGAAACATCGGCAAGCACGTTATGGTGGCGGGAATTGAGGCACAAAATCACGGCTCGATTCACCTGCATAAGACGCTTGGATTTGTGATTACCGGTCAAATGCCGCAGGTCGGGACCAAATTTGGCCGCTGGCTGGATCTCACCTTTATGCAGCTCCAGCTTGACGAGCGCATCGACCCGGACGCTATCTGATGAATCAGTCTCTCACGCTGGTCTTTCTGGTCGCCGCCGGGATTGGTCTGGTGGTGCAAAATACGCTGATGGTGCGCATCACCCAGTCATCCTCCACGATTTTGATCGCGATGCTGCTGAATTCGCTGGTCGGCATTGTGCTGTTCGTCAGTATTTTGCTGATGAAAAATGGTGTGGCGGGATTCAGCGAGCTGGCGTCGACGATTCGCTGGTGGACGTTGATTCCAGGTCTGCTGGGATCGTTTTTTGTTTTCGCCAGTATCAGCGGTTACCAGTACGTTGGTGCAGCCACGACAATTGCGGTGCTGGTGGCCAGTCAGTTGATTGGCGGACTGGTGATGGACGTGCTGAAAAGCCAGGGAATCCCCCTGCGTGCGCTGATCGGTCCGATTTGCGGTGCGGTTTTACTGGTGATTGGCGCCTGGCTGGTTGCCCGACGCCAGTTTTAAACTTTACAGGATGGCCCCGCCTTTGGTGAGCTGCTCCTGTCGCGCTTCGGCCTCTTCTTTGTAATGCTTGCCGTGATGGGCAATGGCGTTGCGCAGGCGCTGCTGCTGCGTATAGCGATCTTCACGGCTGAGTTCCGCGTCCTCGCTCAACTCAACCAACAATTCATTCATATGCGTAATAATACTTTCTTCCACAGCGGCATCCACACGCGCCGTCACTTCATCCAGATGTGACATTGTCACTCCTTATGTGTCTTTCCTCTCCCTTTCGGGAGAGGAAATGTTCATTAGTTCAGCTTCGCTTTTGAGAAATCGCTGCCCATCAGGCTGACGCTGTAACCCGTCACGTTGCTGCGCGTGGCGAAGAACGTTTTGCCGTTCGCCAGCGCAATCCACGGTGCTTGCTGATAGAAAATCTCCTGCGCCTGGCCGTAGAGCTTGGCGCGTGCGGCAGGGTCACTGGTCAACTTGGCTTTCTGCACCAGGTCATTGTATCCCTTATCACACCAGCGTGCGGCATTTGAACCGGTTTTGATGCTGTTACAGCCCAGCAGCACATCCGCAAAGTTATCTGGATCGCCGTTATCGGACATCCAGCCAAACAGCGCAGAATCATGCTCGCCTTTACGCATTCCGGACAAGTATTCGCCCCACTCATAGGAGACAATCTTCGCCTTCACACCCACTTTCGCCCAGTCGTTTTGGATCATCTCCGCGATACGGCGGGAATTCGGGTTGTAAGGACGTTGAACCGGCATTGACCACAGCGTCACTTCCGCGCCCTGCTCCAGCCCAGCCTGCTTCAGCAGCGTTTTCGCTTTCTCAGGGTCATAGCTGTAGTCTTTCAACTCTTTGTCATAGCCCATCATATTGGGCGGAATCGGCGACTTCGCTACCGTACCGGAGCCCATAAAGACGGCATTCACGATCGCTTTTTTGTCCGTGGCATAGTTCAGCGCCTGGCGCACCAGCACGTTATCAAACGGTTTTTTCTCGGTATTAAACGCCAGATAGCCGACGTTCAGCGCATCAACAGAGTGCAGCGCCAGATCTTTATTCTTCTTGATCACATCAAATTGCACCGGTGATGGCGCAGGAATGATCTGGCATTCGTTGGTTTGCAGCTTCGCCAGACGGGTTTCGACATTGGGCGTAATGGAGAAAATCAGGTGCTTAGTCGGCACTTCGCCGTCCCAGTAGTTTGGGTTCGCGATATAACGGATCAGCGAATCCACTTTGTACTGTTGCAGCACATAAGGGCCTGTACCGATAGGCCAGGTATCCACGTTGTCTGGCGTGCCTTTTTTCAGCATCACATCCGCATATTCCGCAGACAGAATCGAAGCGAAGTCCATTCCCCAGTCCGCCAGGAACGCCGCATTCGGTTCAGTTAATACAAACTGAACGTGATAATCATCGACCTTTTTGACTTCCTGAATCAGTTTATCCAGGCCGACATCATTAAAGTATTCGTAGTTGCCCTTCGACACATTATGGTACGGATGTTTAGGGTCTTTCTGACGCATCACCGAGAAAATAACGTCATCGGCGTTAAAATCACGCGTCGGTTTGAAGAATTTGTTGCTATTGAATTTCACCCCTTTACGCAGGGTAAAAGTATAGGTTTTACCGTCAGGTGAAATAGTCCAGGACTCGGCCAGGGAAGGAACCGGCGTATTTTTCACCGGATCAAAATTGATCAAACGGTTATAAAGCACCTGCGAGCTGGCAACGAATGACGGGCCTGAACTGGCAATTTGCGGGTTAAACGACTCTGGTGAGGCTTCAGAGCAATAAATAATGGTATCGCTTTTTGCCGCCCACGCAGCACTTGCCGGTAACAGTGTGCTCAGCGCTAATGCGAGCAGCGTTTTCCCTGTAGACATGGTTATAAGCCTTTTCAGTTTTATTATATAGAGGGTTAATAACAGCACAGGGACGTAACAGTGGCAAATAACGAAACACTATCAGGTTATTCTAAAGCAGATAATTTCGCTGGTTTTCTCGCCACCACCCGCGCATTGATTTGTCTTAAGTGCCATTGTTCGTCAAGCACTACCGGCATTTTCTATGCGATAAGAAATCGCCCCTTTTGGCGTCTCTTCGCCCGTTTGCTTGCCCTCCGATTTCGTTAAAGTAGAGGCGTGAAAAAGTCTACAGGACCAAATCGTGGCAAAAACACTTTTACGCAGCGGCAATCTGGATGATTTTCAGGCCGTTGGCGGCGGCGGTCAGGCCGTATTTGAATCAGCATTGCAAATCCGTGAGGCGCTTCGCCTGCGCAAACAACAGGCGATCGTCGACTGCCTTGCTATTCCGCAAGTTAACGACGGCGGCGATCGCGTTGACTGGTATTCTCCCGTGGATGGCACGGTCACCGGCTGGAGCGCCGCCGACGAAGACGCACGCTTTCGCGCCCTGCGATATCTGGAAAACACGATCTCCAGCGTTGAATCGCAAAGTAAAAAGAGCCTTCAGTCGCCTAAAACTGCGCAGCAGCTCTTCGGCTCTCTGCTTTCCAAAGCATTCCAGTTCCCCGGTGAAAATTTCATTTTCCTGATTGATGGCAAGCCCGTTATCGCGTTTTGGGGATTTGTAAACCTCAATGAGAACGCGCGCGAGGATGTTCTGGATTGCCTGCGTGAATCACTCGCGCCTGAGCCGATGCCTTCTCCGGTCGAAGAAGAGCCAGAGCCGGAACAGCTTCCGGTGGTGACGTTTGAAGAAGCGGATGCTCCGCTAATTGCCCCAACGCCAGCGCCTGCCATCGTGCCAGCGCCTGTCACCACTGCGGTGCTTCGCGTTACCGAAGACGATTTGTACGATGCACAGCCTGCCAAATTAGCAACAAGTGCGCCGACTGCGCCCGCTCAGCCTGAACAGGTACCCGTGACGAAAAAGCGTCGCGTTCCCCTCTGGACATTGCCGGTTGCGGCGGTGATTGTTGCCGCCGTCGCGGCACCACTGCTTTGGCCGAAAGCGGCACCATCAGTCGATCCTGTTCCAACACCTGCGCCTGCGCCGGTGGCTATCGCGCCAAAACCGGTACAGCCAGTGGCCGAAATCGCCATGAATTTGCCGCTCCACCAGGCCGAAATTTTACCTGTTGCCACGCCCGTCGTGACGCCCGCCCCCGTTGAACAAGCCGTGATCATTTCAGCTATTCCAAAAGATGCGCTGGTGATGGACGCCATGCAGGTGAAAACCGGTTCAACCAAATTCCTCAACGGGACCTGGCGCACTCTGCTTGACGTGAAAGATCCGATTACCGGCAAACCACCGTCAATGCGTTATCAGATTCAGAACAATAAAGGCACGGCGCGTGTGGTTCACGGCGATAATGTTGTGTGCCGAACGGACATTTTCTCGGGGCTGCACAGCAACGGCGAGCTGATGATTAAAAGTCGCGGCAATGCGCGTTGCTCGGATGGTTCTCGCTACCCGATGCCAGAGATTGCCTGTAAAGCAGGGACTAACGACGTGGCAGAATGTACTGCCCGTTATGATGCCAAAACCGTCGTTCCGCTGACGTTCAAGAAAGCAGGTGCCTGATTCTATGCTGGTAAATCTTTGCGACTACAAACAAAGCGTCACGCTGATTGCGAACAGCGGTGTACAGTTTCTCGATTTCGGCCTCACGCCGCAGGACTCGGCCAGCCACGGTCGTTTTGTGCGTAAAACCGCCAACGGTCCCCTGCTGCGCCTGAATTACGATCTAGTGAATGGCCGCTATACCCTGCCAGGTGCGGGTGGTGGTCATCCAGAAGTGGTGAAACCGGAAAACACGATCCTGCTGCATCAGTCACTGACGGTGCTCGACGGCGTCTGGTTGCCGGTGCCTTTCTTACGCTTTAACCCGCCGCGTACCTTTGTGGACGGCCCGGATAACTGGGCGCGCGTTCAGGTGCGTAAGCTGGAAACCCCCGACGGCGCAGGCAATACTCACCGTGTGACCTTTGCGCTCGACAGTCAAATTGCTGAACACGCCACCCACGGATTGTCGCCTGTCGAGAACGATATTCTCAACGGCACCCGTTTCGCGCTGGCGTGGCGTGACGATGAAGTGCTGAATTTCCTCGATCAGACCTGGATTGACGGCTGGTTGCGCGAAGCGTTCACCGGCTATGCCACGGGCGTAGAAAACCGCTCGGACCGCGATCTGCAGCAGGCCATGCGCGGCTTTGAGTACCAGGCCCACTGGCTCAACCTGATGACCATGCTCGGCGAGCAAATCACCGTCCCGGAAGTCAAATTCGTCACGCATACGCTCAGCACACCCGCGATCCCCGTCGATTTGATTCTGGATGTGGGCAACACCCATACCTGCGGCGTGATCATTGAAGATCATGGTGACGCCAACGATGGTTTACGCCAGACAGCCGAACTGCAGGTGCGCTCGTTAAGTGAACCTCAGTTCCTGAATGAGCCTCTCTTTACCAGCCGTCTTGAATTTTCTGAAGCGCGTTTCGGCAAGCAGCACTTCTCGGTCGAAAGCGGACGTGAAGACGCGTTCGTCTGGCCGTCTATCGTCCGAGTCGGCGATGAGGCACGCAAGCTGGCAATGCAACGCCTGGGCACCGAGGGCAACAGCGGGATTTCCAGCCCGCGCCGCTATCTGTGGGATGAAACGCCGGTGGTTCAGGACTGGCGATTTAGCCAGATGAATAGCAAAACTCAGCGCGAACCGCTGGCGACCGCCTTCCCGCTGATGAACTTAATGAATGATGACGGGCAACCGCTGTTCACCCTGCCTCAGGATGAACGCTTACCGGTCTTTTCACCGCAATACAGCCGCAGCACGCTGATGACACATATGCTGTGTGAATTACTCGCGCAGGCGCTAGGTCAGATCAACAGCGTCGCCACGCGCTTGCGTCTGGGCTTCCCGGCCTCGCCACGACAGTTGCGCACGCTGATCCTCACCCTGCCGTCAGCCATGCCAAAACAAGAGCGCGAAATATTCCGCCGCCGTATGTTTGAAGCTATCGCGATTGTCTGGAAAGCGATGGGCTGGCATCCGCAGGATGAAGACTTTGCCAGCCGTAAACAGCAGGATAAAAGCGTGATTCCCGTTCCGGAAATCCAGATGGAATGGGACGAAGCGAGTTGCGGACAGCTGGTGTGGCTCTATAACGAAGCCATTTCCCATTTCGGCGGTCAGACCGAAGCGTTTTTTGCCTCCCTCGCCCGCCCGGACCGCGAAGCTGAACCGAATTCATCGCCAGGCCGTGCCCTGCGCGTTGCCTCAATTGACATTGGCGGCGGCACGACCGATATGGCGATCACCCATTATCAGCTTGATGATGGCTCCGGCAATAACGTCAAAATCACCCCGCAGCTGCTGTTCCGCGAAGGCTTTAAGGTGGCGGGCGATGACACGCTGCTGGATGTAATTCAGCGCTACGTCCTGCCTTCACTGCAAACGCAGTTGCAGAAATCCGGCATTGCAGACGCGTCCCTGCTGATGGCGTCGCTGTTTGGCGATTCCGGACGCATTGATACCCAGGCGGTATTGCGCCAGCAAACGGCGTTGCAGCTGTTTATGCCGATAGGCCACGCCATTTTGGCGGCCTGGGAAAGCAGCGATATCGACGATCCGCTGGCGGGTTTGCATGCCACCTTTGGCGATCTGCTGTCGCAAAAACCAACGCGCAACGTGATGAATTATCTGCAACAGGCAATTGATCATGCGCTGCCCGCGGGCTCTGCCGCCTTCGATCTGTTTGCGGTTCCGCTGCATGTGAACTTCCATGAAATGCAGGATGCGATGCTGGCGGGTCAGTTTACGCTGGCCGCCCCGCTGCACGCGGTGTGCGAAGCGATTTCACATTATACCTGCGATATTTTACTGATCACCGGACGCCCTGGCTGCCTGCCAGGCGTACAGGCGTTGATTCGCCACCTGCAACCGGTGCCGGTGAACCGGATCGTCTGGCTGGATAAATACCGCGTCCATGAGTGGTATCCGTTCAGTCAGCAAGGCCGGATTGGCAATCCAAAATCAACGGCGGCGGTCGGCGCGATGCTGTGCAGCCTTGCGCTCGATCTGCGTTTACCGCGCTTTAATTTTAAAGCGGCTGATATTGGTGCTTATTCCACCGTGCGTTATCTGGGTGTTCTGGACAACACGGTTAATACGCTGCGCGAAGAAAACGTCTGGTATCAAAATATTGACCTGGACAAACCTGGCGCGAAGCTCGACACCAAACTGCATTTCCCGCTACGCGGCAACGTGACGCTGGGATTCCGTCAGCTGGAAAACGCACGCTGGCCCGCCACGCCGCTGTATACCCTGAGCATCAACTCTGCGGAACTGGCGAAAGCCATCGCGGGAGACGGTGTCCTGAACGTGCGCCTTAAGTTGGCCGGTGGAACCAAACAAGAAGGCCCGGAAGCCTTTGAGCTGAGCGATGCCTGGCTACAGGACGGAACCCCGGTTCCGCCTGATGCATTAACCTTTAAACTGAATACCCTGGCTGACCGCCGTCATAGCGGAAGCCATTACTGGATCGACAGCGGGAGCGTATATCTGAAATGACAGCGAAGACTGCCACCACTCAGGCCTTAATCGAGTGGATCGATGAGACGCGCCTGCACGCCCCGATGCTAGATAATGACGCCGATGCGCTGCTGGCCCGACTGACCTCGGTGCAAGCGCGTGAACAGGCGCTTGACCGCGCTATCGCCGGGCACAGCAGTATCGGATTGTATGGCCACTCTCAGGCCGCCAAAGCGCACCTGCTGGTTGCGCTGTGCGGAAGCGGCAGCGGACGACTGGATGTCGTGCCCGGTTTGCGTACCTTTGACTATTTTTCACACCTGAACCCGGGGCATGCGCTGACCAATATGGCCGTGCGCTTTACGCCGTTCACACCTGCCGTGATGGACGACGCCTTTCCGATCCGCTTGAGTCTGTTGACGGAAGCCGAGTTGGTTCAACTGTTTATTTCGCGCACCACCGTAGAGGGCTTGATTCGTCCGGTTGAGAAATCAGTCATCGAAGCGCGTGTGGAAAAATGGCGTGCCCTGCGTCAGCCGCAGGGTGTACCAGGAATAACGGCACAGGAAGTCGGTGCCATTGCGCGATTCTGGCGAAGCACCGTACCGGGATCAGAACAGCAAATGGATGATGCCCTGTGGCACCAGTTTGCGCAGCTCATTCCGTCGCTTGATTTAAGCACCCGCGCCAGCGTCTGGTCGCTGTTGTGGGGCGAGCAACAGGAACTGACGCAGCAGTGGCTGAAGCTGGCGCACGTTCTGCATCAAACCGGTCATGCCAGCGAACTGGCCGCGCCGTTGAGTCTTTTGGTTGATAATTTTGGCCTGCCGAGCGAAGGATTCCTGACGCGCGGTGGGTTCACCTCTCCTGAAGCGCAGGAGGCCGTGCTGCATCCGCTGAACGACGGTGAGATGTTGAATGCCATCAGTATTCCCGTCGATGTCCTGGCGTTTTTGACCCGCGAACTGGTCCTCCCGGCTGAAAACGGCGTGCTGGAAAATGTCGATATTATTGATATCCCTGCCCCTTCCGATAGCGAATTATCGCCGCTGGCGCAGGCAAAATATGTCTGGTTGCTGGAGCACTATCGCCAGCAAATGCAGCCAGATGTGCTGGTTATTTGCAACGCGACCGCGCAGCACGAGCAGACCGCCAAAACGGCAAAAGCCCTGCTGAATTGGGTCAAAGAGACGCAAGCGGGTGAAGAGTCTGCGCTGCCGGGGTTGGTCTGGGCGATCACTCCGCATGATGCGCGCTTCACCACCAAACAAAATCTGGATGAAGCCGTACAACAGCTGCTCGGTAAACCGGGTCAGCGTTGGGGGACGTTGCAGGCGCTGGACGCGCACAGCATGCAGCGCGTCGTGGAATGGCTGCTACAGGCGACGTTGCCCGCGCAGCGTCAGTCGCGGCTTCAGGCGTTGAAAACGGCACAGCAACGTGAACGGCGTGCCTTGATGCAGTGCTATCTCGTGCCTGCGACAGTCAAACCGGAAGCACAGCGCACTCAGGCTGAAGCAATGGTCCGCGCATTGCAGAACAGCGCTGCGCGCCACGGCGAACTGCTGGAGGGCTTGCTGCCCCCACTTAAAGCATTCGAAACGCTGCTTGCCGTTCAGCAGCCGCGGGAAGAACAGGTTAACGGGCTTTTCACCGACGTTATCGACCTGTTTGCTGATAATGCCAGCGAAGCTTGCGATGTGTATCAGACCAAAGATAAAGCGCGTCTGGCGCATCGCGTTTGGGTCAATCATCTGCGTCAGTGGAGTCGCAATGACGCGGTGGCCAGCAGACTAGGCCTGGACATCAACGTACTACCGCAGATAGCGGATACGCTAGTGTTGAGCAGCTACCGTCTGGATCTTCCGAAGATGCTGCAGACCATTGTCGAAGCGGATAAAAGTAGTGCCGCCCAGCTGCACGCAGCGATTGGGAATTTCATCGGTTGGCTCGGTTACGCCCAGACCCCTGAGTCGTCCCGCCCGGCGAGCCGTGTGCGTAAAGGTCAGGCTATTTTCGTGACGCCAGTGGTCAGCAACACAACGCCACGACTCACCCGCCTGGGAGAGCAGCCGGTTCATGCGGCGACGATTTATGTCTATGATTGGCTGGTCGCACTCTACACGCGTGCAATTGAAAATATTGGGTATCAACATCCACACGACATCACGCCTGCAGCGCGTAAAGCGTTACTGGCAATTGTAAAATAGCGCATGGCGCAGGAGGAATGATGACAGATACGCTAAACACGCCGGGGGGGAATTACGTCCCTGTCATTATTCATGATGGTCTTGCGTACGTGAGCGGTCAGCTGCCGCGCCGGGGAGAAACGCTGCTGTACACCGGGAAGGTCGGCGCTGAGGTGGATCTCGCCAGTGCTCAGGTGGCGGCCGCATTTTGCGCCGATTTGTGCCTGGATGCAGTCTCACAGGCGGTGGGTGGTGATGAAAACATCGTGCAGGTGTTGAAAGTGGTGGGATACATTGCGTCAGCGCCAGGATTTATTCAGCAGTCGCAGGTGATGAATGGCGCATCCGATCGGCTCGTTGAACGGCTTGGTACGCGCGGGCAACACGCCCGCACGTCCGTTGGCGTCGCCGAACTGCCGCGCGGAGCGCCCATTGAGCTTGAGATGGTTGTGGCCGTCAGGCAGTAATTATTATCAGGAATTGCAATACTGCCATTGGTAATATTGATATCCTGTGAAGGCCATTCCCCTTTTACAAAGTATGTCCCGAATAATTTTCGGGACATAAAAATCAGAGTATGTATATCGCAGTAAATTCACCCCCATTAATTAAATTAATCTCTTTTTGATAATGACATTCTGAATATATAACCTAACGAATTAGTTTTTAATTTAGCAACATCAACTCACGTTAATTCATCGTCATTGCCGATTTAACCAAGCCTCTCCCATTTTCAAACCACCCACATACAAACTTAAAAACATGCATTAATAGTTTGCGCTGGAGATTTCACACTCCTGATAATAACACCTTCAACTGCCAGTCAGTGAATTGTTAAGGATGCCGCTGGTGCTTTTCCATTTTTAGTGCAAAGTAGACGTCGCGCCCATTTAACCTTTTAATTTCGAGCTGATATACCCTCATTTCCATTCATTATTTACTTTGTTAACGCTGCTCCTGCATAAGGCTGATTAAGACTTAATGCACCCCAAGCGAGCTAAACGTTTTTAATCAGAGAGTATATATTCCCCTTCGCGTAAACATGGCGGACAGCCTTATTGTTTGTGACCACTACCCTAACCCTGATAATTTAGCTGGCGCATTCATATAATAAAACATCCCACGTTCGCATCCTGGTTATTTTAAAGTTACGGTAGTGCAAAAGGGAGTTATCAATGGCACGAATCGATGTGCTGCTATCGTAAAGCACAGAACGTATCCGTCAGGTAAGCCCCGCTCCATTAGAGGGAGGGGAACAAATGCACTTTACTATCATTTCATTGCCAGACCACGTTCGAAATCTGCTTATGGGGGTGAGGGGGAAAGCCAAACAATAGAGTCATGCTGGTTTATGCGCCCGTTAAATAAATAAATTAGAGAATAAAAATCTATATATACACTAATTGTTGATATATATACCCGCGTCGCGACGCCTGTCGCACACTGTGTCCATCCAAAAAGCATGGCATGGTGTTTATCAAATGATTCATTATCCAAACCCCAAAAACACGGCTTTCATCCGAAAGCTCATGGCGTACCTTGCGCCTGCGGCCCCTCTTTCCCGTGGTGGCAACCCGCATGCAGAAGTTTCCGCTCCGGGGCTGACAGTGAGTCGTGATGCCATTATTCATAAATTGCGTAAATATGGCTTTACCGAAATCGCCACGGTTGTTCACTTCCTTGTCAGTTTTTGCGATGACGTGCCGGACCATGCTGCTTACATTTATATAAAGGAGAAACTCGCGGAGTGTCTGGATATTCATGATAACGGCAGCGATTACTTTATCGAAATTCATCAGCTAATTGATGAAATAGACCATGTGATTGCCTGCGCGGTCCATGAATAATGAAGACCGGCAAAACATGCATCATATTGACCGAGGATTATTTCCTTTATCTCGGTATGAAAAATCTTGCAAGCCAGTTCAGTTGCACACGTTCTGACTTCTCCGGACGTCAGGTTGAGCATCGACATTACCACGCCCCGCTTATTCTGGTTGACCTCAGAATACTGCTGCAGCAGAACTGGTGTGGTTTCGACATGCTTAAAACACGTTATCCAACGTCAGTTTTTTTACATCTGTCCCATCGTTCGGTTTTTGGCTTTACATCCGGCGATGGTGATAATAATTACATATATCAAATAATGCTGGGAAGTACAGTTTCAACGCCATACACCAGGGAAACTGATAACTATCACAGCGCAGAAATTAAAAGCCTCACGCCACAGGAAAAGAAACTTATCCCGTATCTGGCCAGAGGTAAAACGATTGAGTCTTTATCGGTCAAATTTAACTGCTCGGTAAAAACGCTTTATTCGCACAGAAACAATATAAACACCAAGCTGGGGCTAAGGCATCCGGCTTATCTTGAATTTTTTCTCAATAAAATATCTCTCCGATTTTTCGATACGAAAATATAAATATGCAGGACATTCACAATGAAGCCTATTCTCAGGAATAAAACATCACGCTCCGGCCGGTTCCATATTATGGTCTGGATTAACATTGCCGTGCAGATGATTTTCCCCCTTGCCGTCAGTTTTACGCCTGCCGTCATGGCCAGCGCGAACCGCGAACGACTTCTACGTACCGACGCGCACCGGTCATTACTTCAGACGCAGGTGTACACGCTTTCTGCAGGTGAAGACGTCACTCTGGTGGCGAAAAAATTCAATATGGACCTGGCGAGTCTGCGCCAGCTCAATCAGCTGCGTACCTTCGCCAGAGGCTTTGAGCATCTGCAGGCCGGCGACGAACTCGACGTGCCGCTGACGCCCCTGCCGGAGGTGAAGTGGACATCACCGTCAGCGACTGCCGCCCGTGAGGGAGACGACACCCAGGCACGCAATGCGGCGGGTTATGCCTCGCAGGCGGGGACCTTCCTGGCCAGTAAATCAAGCGGTGAAGCCGCCGCTAATGCGGCACGGAGTATGGCCACTGGCGCTGCCGGAGGTGAAGTGCAGCAGTGGCTGAGCCAGTTCGGTACGGTCCGCGTGCAGCTGGATGCGGACAAGAACTTCTCGCTCAAAAACTCTCAGTTCGACCTGCTGGTTCCCCTGCACGACAGTGGAAGCAACCTGGTGTTTACCCAGGGTAGCCTGCATCGCACTGATGACCGGACGCAGTCAAATCTGGGCGTGGGTATACGCCATTTTGCAGCGGACTACATGATGGGCGCGAATGTTTTTGGCGACTACGATTTGTCACGCGACCATGCCCGTGCCGGCGCAGGTCTGGAATACGGACTTGACTTCCTGAAACTCGCGGCGAACGGTTATATGCGCCTCACGGGCTGGAAAAATGCGCCGGAACTGCAAGACTATGAAGCGCGTCCGGCGAACGGCTGGGATGTGCGTGCGCAGGCGTGGCTACCCTCCCTGCCGCAACTGGGCGGAAAACTCACCTATGAGCAGTACTACGGTAAAGAGGTCGCATTATTCGGTAAGGAAAATCGCCAGCATAATCCGCATGCCGTCACCGCTGGCGTGAACTATACCCCGGTGCCGCTGATCACCCTGGGCGCTGAGCATCGCCAGGGGCAGTCGGGTAAAAACGATGCCCGTCTGAGTATGGACGTGAACTACCAGCTCGGTATGGCGTGGCAACATCAGGTGAACCCGGATGCGGTGGCAGCATTGCGCAGGCTGGCAGGGAGCCGTCTCGACCTCGTCGAGCGTAATAACAATATCGTACTGGAATACCGCAAACTGGAGCTCATCCGTCTGCGTGCAGCGAGCCTGGTGTCGGGTTACACCGGTGAACATAAATCGCTGGGTGTGACGGTCAGCAGTAAGTATGCGCTGGACCACATCGACTGGTCCGCTTCCGCGCTGGAAGCAGCCGGTGGTGCTGTGGTGCAGAACGGCTCAGGTTACGACGTGGTTCTCCCGAACTGGCAGGCCACCGCTGCGGCAGTGAATACCTATACGGTCACGGGCGTGGCCGTTGATGTGAAAGGCAACCGGTCAAACCGCAGCGAAACGCAGGTGACCGTGCATGCGCCGGAGGTTAGCCGTGACACGAGCACCTTCACCCCGGTAAACAGCACGCTGCAGGCGGACGGAAAAAGCACGCAAGTGCTGACGTTAACGATAAGAAATGCGCAGAACCAGACTGTCGATATCGCCCCGTCGGATATCAGTGTCAAAAGCGAAACGCCGAAAAGCGCGGTTCTGTCCGCTCCGATGAGAAAGAGTCCTGGCATTTATGAGGTGACGGTAACGGCCGGAACAGACACTGAAACGGTCAGCGTTATCCCAACCGTGAAAGGCGTGACGCTATCGTCGTCAGTTGTCTCGATGTCCGCCATAGCCACTACAGTCCCTGATGCCGCTCACTCACAGTTTAGTGCAGTACCTCAGAGCATCAAGGCGGATAATACCAGTGAATCCACACTGCTGCTGGTTGCCAGGGATGCCAGCGGTAATGCCCTGACCGGATTAAAAGACAGCATCACGTTCGGGATACAGGATAACTCCGCCCGTGCGCTGACTGCAGGGGCCGTGACGTTAAGCTCTGTCACAGAAAGTTCAACGAAAGGGACCTATACCGCGACCTTAAAAGGCGGCGTGCCTGGGAAATACACCCTCATCCCTTCCTTTAACGGGAATGCTTTGGACAGTCTGAGTGCTTCTGTCACGCTTACCGCTTCGGCAGCCGCACAGGAAACATCAGGTATCGCCGTCGACAAAACCAGCTACACCGCCGGGGATGACATGCAGGTTACAGTCACCCTGAAGGATGCTGAAGGACGCGCCATCACAGGTGAAGTTGCACTCACTGCGGAAGTGGTTAAGGTCCCAGGCGCGACCATCAGCGGTGTCTGGCAGAAGAAAGGCGAAGGGATTTACAGTGCTATTTATACGGCTACCACTTCTGGCGTAGCCCTGAAAGCGACGCTGCAATTCAGCAGCTGGGGTCAGGCTGAAGCGTCATCATCCTACGCCATCGCGGCCGGTATGTCAGCGCCAGAAAAATCGGACATTACCCTGGGCAAAACCAGTTATGGCTCCGGGGAAGAGATGCAAATCACTGTAGCGCTGCGGGATAAATTTGGTAACGCCGTGACGGGGCGTTCAGACGAGCTACATATCTATTCGTTTAACGCACCAAATACCGCACAACCTGAAGGTAGGCAGTGGACAGACAATAATGACGGAACCTATAGCCCTCCGCCGCATGAATATATAGCCCTGACGCCCGGCCCAGAACTTAAGGCCACCCTGCAATTGAGCGGATGGAGTCAGGCCATCGAATCAGCAGTCTATGGCATCAGTGCTGGTACTGCGACGAAGTTATACATTACCCGTGACAAATACGACTATGTGGCCGGGGATGATATGACGTTTACGATTACCCTTAAGGATGCTGCAGACAATCCAGTCATCGGTGCTGTCGCATCCTTGACGGCTGATACGGTGACGGTAAAAGGAGCAACAATTAAAAGCAATTGGCAGGATAACGGCGACGGCAACTATTCCGCAGTTTACATGGCGAAAACCAGAGGATTGGGGCTTTGGGCGAAGGTGGCGATGAATGGCTACAGTTCTGCTTTTGCGTCGTACAGTATTCATCCAGGGGTGATGATAGGTGCGGGCATCAGTCCCGACAAATCCACCTACCTAGAAGGAGAGAAAATAACACTTACCGTCAACATGAGAGATGCCTACAGCAACCGACCTTATGTATCTGCACAACTTATAAATCAAGTAACAAGCGCTATAAAAGTGCCAAACGCTAGATGTGATGGAGAAGGCAACTGGGACAATTACGCTAGCGTTATTGTTAACTGCTATGCCATCACTTCAGGTACCAATCTTAGAGCCACCCTGCAACTGAGCGGATGGAGCAAGGCCGTCGAGTCACAAGCCTATGCCATCACCAGCGCTGCACCGGTGCAGGAAAAATCATCTATCACGACTGATAAAACTGCCTATATACAAGGAAGAGATAATATCGTCCTGACTGTTACACTGAATGACGCTCAGGGGAATGCCATAATGGGTTCTGCACCCTACTTGACGGAACAAGTTATTCAGGTGCCAGGTGCTAACCTGAGGACGAGCAGCAGTTGGCAGGACAATGGCGACGGTACTTATACAGCAACTTATGAACCGCAAAATGAAGGTGTCAATTTGAAGGCGACATTGAAAATGAATGGCTGGGTTGAGCCATCAGAATCCCTTCCTTATCTAATAAAAGGTATCTAAAAAGAGAAGCCCCTCAAAGCAAGTAACAACGGGCATTACTTCTACTGAGGGGCTATCACAATCTACAGCACTGATAGCCTCGATACCAGGGATTAAGCGGCTCTTATAATCAATGTTAGCGCACACATTCAAAGGCAATAAAAATGAGGCGAAACCCTGTAAAATCAAATGAGCAGTTTCACTGAAGAATCATTGCATGAACAGATGTCGATAAGTAATGGATCTCTGAAGGAAGAATGGACCACATGAATACTGAGGCATTACTTTTTCTGGGCATATTCATTTTAATAATATTCAGGTATTACTTTTCCTGGGTATTTCCTTTTTAATGGACGTCTTCGCGACAGCGGCCCGAGCGCTTATCCCGTCGTTCTGAGAAGTAATACCCGCAAGCATACAAAAGTCTGGCAGGTATTGAAGCTGGTACATTCGCCCGCGCTGTGCATTAATAACAGCATGAACTGAAAGCGTAAGCATTACGGGGATTTACTGTGCAGTACACTATAAATGGCGCGATTGTTTTTGACACTGAAGAGGGTACGCTCACGCACCCGGATACAAACGATATTGTTCAGCTTCCACTCCCTGCACAGCGTTTGCTTCAGATAATCCTTGAGTCAGAATGCGAAATTCTTACCCGCGATTTTCTTTTTCGTGAGGTCTGGGACAAGTACGGGCTAACTGGCTCAAATAATAATCTTAATCAGTATCTGAGCCTGTTGCGTCGTAGCATGCTTGTGTTTGGTTGTGAAAACTTCGTCATTACGCTTCCTAAAGTGGGAATAAAGCTTGATGAGCAGGTGAGCATTGTAAAAGTATCTGCGCCGCATTTGTCCGTTAAGGGCGACGGGCATTCAGCCGTCGAATCTGAAAAGAAAAAAAAGCGCGCAGTACCCGTCACTCGCTGGCTGATTTGCGGTGTCACCGTCATTCTGCTGGTGACTACGGCTGGAATGTGGGTCCTCAACACCAGAAATACCGAACGGGACCCGGTATTTACTTCGCACAGGTTACCGTCAGGATGCGTTATCCAAACCGTGAAGTCTGAAAGCGATTACTACAATGAAAAAGTGGAATACCAGGTCACAAAGATTCTAAAAGAAAACGGCCTTTCGTGCCGGAAAGGATTTAACGTTTATTTTGATTATTACACCGCCGGTACTCCCCAGACCTACGGCCGGACAATGTTGTCATTGTGCCGCTCAGGTGCGAATGGCGTGAATACGTCATGCGACAATATTTTCTATTCAAACCGGGATGAAATCAATGATTAAAAAAACAATCATCGCGCTTGTTGTTTTTCTGGTGCTGGCCACGCCCGTTAGCGTCATGGTTATTCAAAATAAAATCAACATGTTCAACCTGTTGCCCTTCAAGTGCTTAACCTTTACCCGATACATTTTTGACGATAATGGCAGAGCTGTTCATATGAATCTTTCTCAGGACTTAAGGCTTTACTCCCTGAGTAGCGGGTATTTCCTGATGAACGGGACGGCCGAGAGTAGTGGGAAATCCACCAGAGTTAACCGAAGCATTCATTTTGAACAGGGAACATTAACCCAGGGTAAAACCTTTGCCTATTCAATCAAAATTATCGAAAAACTGAAGGGTGATAACACCGAAGATTCGGATTTTGCGTTGCTCCTCAATGAATATACGACCGGGAACAACGCGTTTCAGTTAGATGTTTTCAAAATTGACAAGCTAACCTGGTTAACGGGAGGCCCCTACGCCTTCATCAACACCTGTACGCGTTATTAGTTGCTCAGTTGAAATATCGTTAGTGTTAACGACGCGCAACTTTTTATGCGCTCTGCATATCCAACTGCCTGAAAAGAGTTAAAGGGAAAATGGTACAAGTTTGTTTGAATAAAAGTGTGAAAGAGCGGGTTCTGCATGCGGTCCTGTTTGAAGTAATTGCGAATGTGATTATTGCATTGTCTGTTTCAGTCATTCTGAACGTCAGTCTTTCACATGCGACGTTACTCTCTGTCGTTTCAGCGGTCACCGCGATGCTCTGGAACTATATTTATAATTACCTCTTCGACACAGTACAAAAGCGCTACGGCTTTCACCGTGGTGTCATAGCGCGAATTTTACACGCTGTATTCTTCGAAGCGGGGCTGATTATCTTTCTGACACCTGTGGCCATGTATCTCCTCGGGCTTCCGCTCGCGCAGGCACTGGTTGTTGAAGCCGGTCTGGTGCTGTTCTTCTTACCCTACTCGCTGGCGTTCAACTGGCTGTATGACTTTGCAAGATGGAAGCTGACTCATCGTTTGGGTGTCAGTTCATAACGAGGAACCTGCGCGGGGCAGTCTCCCTGCCCTTTAATTCATCGCGCCCTTTGCAGTTCGTTTGCTGCCATTTTTTCATCTTAAAAGTTGATGAATTTTCTGGCATTCAGTTCCCTCCCGCATCCGCTACCTGCAGACTTGCCCACCCCAATGATTCCCGTCGTGCGTCGCGTGGATTTAAACCGCTTTAACATGACAAAATCTGAGCGTGATCATGATCATGAAGAAACCTCATGTTGTCGTGAAATTTAGTCGCTTCCCCTCGCCCATTGGCTCTGGCATAAAAGATGCAATGTTAACGAATTGGCAACATGAAAACGGATTATCCACATTCTGGAATATCCTCGAATAAAGTTAGTTTTTATATCAGCACTCTGGAAGCGAGATTATTATGAATAAAAATTTCACATTCACAATTAAGCACAGTCGCTTCGATGAGAATTATAACCCTTCAGAAAATACGCGTATTACCACTAACTTTGCTAATCTGGCGCGCGGCCAAAACCGTCAGGAGAATTTACGCAATACGTTAGTGATGATCGACAACCGCTTCAACACGTTAGCGCATTGGGATAACCCCAAGGGCGACCGTTATACCGTCGAACTCGATATCATTACTGTTGAAATGAATATTGAGGCAGAAGACAATCGCACGACTTTCCCTGCGATTGAGATTTTGAAAACCAATATTATTGATAAAAAAACGGGCGCACGTATCGACGGGATTGTCGGTAATAATTTCTCTTCCTACGTGCGTGATTATGACTTTAGCGTGGTGCTGTTAGATCACAATAAAAATCAGGCTAAGTTTACCATTCCCGATAACTTTGGCGATTTGCACGGCAATATCTTCAAATATTTCGCAAATTCAAGCGAATACAAAGCCAGCTTCAGCAAGCCTCCGGTGATCTGCCTGAGTGTGTCGAATAAAAACAGCTATGAGCGCACCGGAAATGAGCACCCTGTTTTGGGCTTTGAATACGCGCAAAATGGCTCTTCGCTGACTGAAGAGTATTTCAAAAAGATGGGTTTGCAGGTTCGCTATTTTATGCCGCCAAACAGCGCTGCGCCGTTGGCCTTCTTTTTCTCCGGTGATCTGCTGAATGACTACACGTTTATTGAACTGATCGGCACCATCAGCACCATGGAGACATTCCAGAAAATCTATCGCCCAGAAATTTACAATGCTAACTCGGTCGCTGGACAATATTATCAGCCTAACCTGAATAACCAGGATCATTCATTAACGAAAATTGTTTACGATCGGGAAGAACGCAGCCAGTTAGCGATTGAGCAGGGGAAATTTACTGAAACGCATTTCATCAAACCCTATAAAAATATACTTGAGAAATTTTCTGCTTCTTGCGCGCTTTAATTAATTAAAAATAAAAAGGTCACCTGTTATGAAAAGATTGCTCCCAACATCGACGGCTGGCAGTTTACCCAAGCCGTCCTGGCTTGCTCAACCGGAAACCCTGTGGTCTCCGTGGAAACTGGAAAATGAAGAATTAATCGCGGGGAAACAGGACGCACTGCGTTTATCTCTGGACGATCAGCTGCGGGCCGGCATCGACATCGTCAGTGATGGCGAGCAAACCCGCCAACACTTTGTCACGACCTTTATCGAGCACCTCAGCGGTGTGGATTTTGAGAAACGCGAAGTCGTTAAAATCCGCAATCGTTATGATGCCAGTGTCCCAACGGTCGTCGGTGCCGTCGCTCGCCAGAAACCGGTGTTTGTTGAAGATGCTAAATATTTGCGTCAGCTCACCACGCAGCCGATTAAATGGGCGCTGCCTGGGCCGATGACGATGATCGATACGCTTTATGATAATCACTATAAAAGCCGCGAAAAACTGGCCTGGGAATTTGCCAAAATTCTCAACCAGGAAGCCAGAGAGTTAGAGGCAGCGGGTGTCGATATTATCCAGTTTGATGAACCCGCCTTTAATGTGTTTTTTGACGAGGTGAATGACTGGGGAATTGCGGCATTAGAACGCGCCATCGAAGGCCTTAAGTGCGAAACGGCTGTCCATATCTGCTACGGATATGGCATCAAGGCCAATACCGACTGGAAAAAAACGCTGGGGTCTGAGTGGCGACAGTACGAAGAGGCTTTCCCAAAACTGCAAACCTCTAACATCGATATCATTTCACTGGAATGCCATAACTCACACGTTCCGATGGATCTGCTTGAGTTGATTCGTGGTAAAAAAGTGATGGTCGGTGCCATCGACGTGGCGACCAATGCCATTGAAACGCCAGAAGAAGTGGCCAGCACGTTACGAAAAGCCCTTCAGTTCGTTGATGCCGACAAACTCTATCCTTCGACCAACTGCGGCATGGCCCCCCTCTCTCGCCAGGTTGCCAACGGCAAACTCAATGCACTGAGTGCCGGTGCTGAAATCATCCGCAGAGAACTCGCGGCGAAATAACATCTCGAGAGATGGACAGGAGTTTCGTTCACGTATCTCGTTGAATTAGATCCGCTTTTGTTGACAGTCCACATGTCGAATGACAATGACCGAAAGCAAAAGCGGACATTCCCCTCCCCAAACCAACCCAAAAATATCCTCCTCACATCCCAATAAAATATGGATTTTCAGGATTACCTTATGGCGACACCGGCATGAGTCTACCAGGCTTATCCTTTTTGTTTATAAGGATGTCAGGCGATGAGACGCTTATTCATGTCGGTTTTTTCCAGCCCGGAGTCGTTACTGCAGGTAATGAGTCAGCAGGAAATTATTGAGGCCGTAGAGGACGGTGACCGTATTATTATTGACCAGGATGGAAATGCCTCGGTTAACTTCAGGAGCAAAGAGGTGCGGCAAGACTTCCTGCGCCACGTTAATGCTCTGAAGAGGGCTTAATATGGGAACGGCAATATTTATGGTGCTGATGGTCTGCGGTTATTGGTACACCAGTCGCGATCTCTCCACCCGTTTTAAAATCAAGCGTTCCTTCGGTTGGGATGTCTATTTTCTTGTCGCGCTGTATGGCTGTATTTTCGTGTTGCAGGGCGTGATTGCCACCGGGCTACTCTGGTTGCTGCTGCTTGGACTCTCTTTCGCCGATAATCGGTTCCATTTTACTTCGCAGCACTACGCCAACTGGCAAATCGATTTTATGAACTGGAGCTTTTTAGGTATTCAGGCTCCCGTGATCCTCATGTTGGCCTTTGCGATTATTTTTTGTCTCTATCGTTCGAACTGGGCTGGCAGCGCCAGGCTGGACGGCGAAGGCAGGAAGCAGTTGTATAAACGTTTGGCGCGTTCGAGCGGTATCGAACAGCTGCTTTATCAGTGTATGGAAGAAGGCGAACTGGCGATGGTGACGCTTAGGTCGCGGCGGATTTATATCGGGATGATACATACCGCGACGCTGGAATATGAAAAGACGGCGAATATCGTGCTGATCCCAATGCTCAGCGGCTATCGTGATGGCAAGAAAATGGATATGTGTATCGAGCACAACTACAGCAAGTGGTACGCCGAACACGACATTACGCTCGATTCAGAACCCAGAAGCGCGATGGCGTTCCGTAGGGTGATTATGCTGGATCAGATTGAAAGCCTTTCGCTGTTTGATCCCGCCAGTGCAAGCGCGCTGGACATGGAACAGCGGCCTGACACGAAGTGATACCTGAGCAGGACAGACTGCACGCCGCGTACGGTTTGCGTGCAGTCGTCCTTTTCGTCAGGTTATTCTTGAGCGATAACTATTTTTTCAGCAATCGTGGCAGCTGATTTTCCAGCTCAAGCAGACACGCATCCATCATCTTTTGTGTTTCCTGCGTGACTTTTGCGTAATTGTTGGCTTTCCAGTCGCTGAGCGGTGCTGTTGCGCGCGTTGGAGAACACTCTGAAACGACATATGCACTCAGCATGTTTCCGCCTTCCGGACGTTTATAGAACTTCACGCGGTAGGTTAAATCGTAATGGGAATTACTGGCCGACATATCGGTATAAACGAGTGACCACTGAGCGGCTGCAATAAACAGCGGCTGTTTATAAGCATATCCGCCACCGTTTTTGTCGAGCCAGGTTTTGATTTGGCTTTCCGCTTTCGGTCCTAAATAACGTGATGTCGGTTCTGGCATGGAATCAATGGACGAGCCTTTATAGTTATCCTTATCAAATGAGTTCGTATTGATTCCGCCACCCAGCGCGACACTTAATACCGCTAATCCCATACCTGTCCCTGAATGTGCCGGTGACACTTCACGTAGGTTAAGGTCCGCGTAGTGATTGTTGTTCATGTCCACGGGTGTAAAGATAGTGGCGACATCCAGCGCGCTGCCGTTAGCGGCCTGAACTTTGTGTGAATTGACTTTCCCCGCGCAGCCAGTAAGAAGTGTCAAAGAAATTGCACCCGCGATGAGTAATTTGTTCATGGTTCGTTTAAATCCCTTTTATTAATAAATAACAATACCCAAAGTAGGGTCTACTCAGTTATTACGGACAAATCAGGAAAACCTTTAAGGTTATTTGTTATTTTCTATGGAGAAATAATGTTCTTAATTTAAATTATTAGTTTGCCAGGGCTGAAATTTGCGGGGGCTAAGCGCAGATCGCGGGGGATATGTTTAAGGGCCGCAATCGCGGCCCTTCTGCTCGTTAAATTAAGACACGGTTAGAACGCCTGCCAGTCCTGTTCGGAACCGCGTGGTTCTGTTGGTTTGCGGGGTATCACCGCTGGCGAAACGTGAGGGCGCAGAGGTGCGTTATTCGTTTCTGAATCCCTTAACACAAAGACCCGAATACTTTCGATCAGGATACGCGCCTGCTCTTTTAGCGAGCCACTCGCGGCTGAAGATTCTTCTACCAAAGAGGCGTTCTGCTGCGTCGTGGTGTCTATCTGGCCCATCGTAATATTGATCTGGGTGATACCTTCGCTTTGTTCGTGGCTGGCACGGGCGATTTCATCCACTAACGTGTGGACGCTCGAGACGGTATCAACGATCTCCTGCATGCCGTTATCAGCTTGAGAAACCAGCCCACGGCCATCCGCACTTTTGCTGACGGAGGCGCTGATAATATCGCGGATCTCTTTGGCCGAAGCTGAGCTTCTTTGCGCCAGCGTTCTGACCTCTCCGGCCACAACGGCAAATCCACGCCCCTGTTCCCCGGCTCTGGCGGCCTCAACGGCAGCATTCAACGCCAGAATATTGGTCTGGAAGGCGATCCCTTCAATAACGGCAATAATATCGCCCATCTTTTCAGCGCCTTTATGAATCTCTTCCATAGCCGCTGAAACTTTATGCATGCGATCGCTGTTGATTTTGACAACCTGTCCAGTTTCCGTGAACAACTCATTGACGCGACGCACGTTGTCAGCCGTACTCTTGATGGTGGACGTCAACTGCTCCAGCGTCGCAGCCGTTTCGACCACGCCAGCCGCCTGTTCTTCTGTACGTGAAGCCAGATCCTGGTTACCGGCATCAATTTGATCCGCCGCAACAGAGATACTTTCTGCCCCGTGTCTCACCTGAAGTACCGTTGATCCCAGCTCAGACACCATCTCTTTCAGCGCACTCATCAACTGACCAAGCTCATCCGTCGAGTGAACCTTAACCTCGCTCGTCAGATCACCCTTCGCTGCTCGGCTGGCTACCGTCACGGCTTCCTTCAGCGGACGCGTAATACTGCGAGTGATATACCAGGCGATTAGCGATCCCAACACAATTCCGAAAAGCACTGACAGCACAATCACCAGCTCTGTAAGATGCGACGCTTTTTTGATGCTGGCGTGAGTGTCGTTGATGATCTGGTTTTGCAGTTCAAGAAGCGAGTGCAGTGTTTTGTTATATTCCTGCGTAACGGGCATAAATCGGGTGGATATGAATTCACTCATGTTTTCATATTTTCCCTGCTCAGCCATCTCCAGCCCCTCTTTACGCAAGACGAGATATTTCGCTCGCGTCTCCTGAATGGCACGGAAAAAAGCCTTCCCTTTTTCAAATCGCAAAAGTGGTTTGAGCGTTGATTGTACTTCCGAGGTTCTCGCAGTATCGTTTTTAATATTGTTGAGAATTTGCTCTCGTAATTTCGGGTCTTGCGTTGCCATCGCGGCGATGGTATTTCCGCTATTTCGGTCAACGAGGGTAATCCATTCCTGAACCAGTCTCTCCTTCTGTAAGTCCTGATAGATCATAGTATTAACGCTCGTGCTATTCGACTGCGTTAATTGCCATGAAATCATCCCCATGATCAACATCATAAATAGTACAAGAAAAAAACCTACACTCAGGCGGGTCCCAACACGCATGTTGCTAATTTTCATAACTCTCCCTTTTATAATAACTCTAATGATCATCCTGGAAATTAAGAGGTACGCTTAACGTCGGCAAATCATTAGAAAGCCTTACGTTAATATCGGAGGAAATAGGTTTTTCTTCAGCACTAAATCAAAATCGAGTGAAATGAATAAAATTAATGTCGCGGTTATAGAGGCTAAATATCTGGCTTGCGCAGGGATAATAGGATTTTCGCGTAGCCTTGAAGGGATAATAAGAAGAGTTCACTAAAAATAAGGAAGTTTAGACAAATTATCGTCAGGAATAAATTATTTCAGGCGCGACACCACGAAACACTGCGCCGGGCAGCATTTATCGAGGCTGCCGTGTCGGCGCAAAAAGGTGATAGCGTGTTTAGAAAAGGGAGATCAGTAACGCGACGGGGAAACTCATAGGCCAGGTAGACCCGACCAGGACAGCGCTCAAAAAACGAATCCGCTTACGGTCTTTGGACAAAAACCAGGTGATGAGCGCGCACAGTGCCGCCATGACTGCGTAAAAGACCAACATTTTTTGATACAACGTCATTTTGTGCACCTTATCAAAAATAACCGCGCGCAATATGCGTCATATGTTGATACAGATCAAGTTTTAATGTTACAGATTAACCCTTATAACCTTATGGATAATAAGAAAAGAGTATTCTGCATTACATCTTCCGCATGTCTTCCATCTCTTCCGCCGTGACTCGCGCTCATAAGCAAGCCCCACAATCCTCGCCCCGAGATTAATACCGTGGTATTCCCTTAAAGGATTGAAAGATGCAGGGGCACTCTTGTGGCGTGGTTTACTCCCCCTTTTTCTACCCCTTTAAAGTTGCATTATAAGTGCATCTTTTGCAAAATTGTTCCATCAAGGTCGTGCTGTAATAGTCCCAGAATTTAGAGGGAGTTAATATGCTACGCATTCCGCAGAGTTGTATTCATACCCGTTCCACACCGTTCTGGAACAAAGACACCGCCCCTGCTGGCATTTTCCAGCGCCATCTTGATCAAGGTACGCGTCCTGGCGTTTATCCCCGCTTATCGGTGAGCAAGGGCGCGGTGCGTTATCTGGGCTACGCTGACGGCGTTACCCCAGAACCTGACAGCGAACTCATTATTGAGGCCGGTCACTTCGGTGTATTTCCTCCCGAGAAATGGCATCACATTGAATTGATGAGTGACGATACCGTCTTCAACGTCGATTTTTTTGTCGAACCCGAGGTTTTGAAATCTCTTTGAACTTCTGAACGCTTATAAGGAAACACCTATGCTTCGTATTCCTGAAAATTATGTTCATACTCGCGCGACGCCCTTCTGGAGTAAAGATTCTGCGCCAAAGGCCCTTTTCACGCATCACAACATAAAGGCTGGCGTTTATGGTCGCCTGTCAGTGATGCAGGGTGCGGTGAAATATTTCGGCTTTCCAGATGCCGACGCAACCGAACCCGATCTGGAACTCATCATTGAAGCGGGTTCATTTGGCATTTCGCCGCCAGAAAAATGGCACCGCATTGAGCTTCTGACCGACGATACCTACTTCAGTATTGATTTCTTCGCCGATCCACAAGCAAACCTCGAAGGCGCGGGGCTGGGTAAAGTCGTAAACACACATAAGGGGTAACACAATGGGCAAAGCAACGTATACCGTCACCGTCACCAATAACAGCAACGGGGTATCGGTGGATTATGAGACGCAAGCCCCGATGGAGCTTTTGATTCCGGATGTCGCAGCAGAGGTGGTGAAGGATTTGGTAAATACCGTTCGCGGCTACGACACTGAAAATGAGCACGATGTGTGCGGTTGGTAGAATCGACATTTTGATGCCCGGTAGACTCTATACCACCGGGCACTTCGATCAGTGTTTGATCATCACGTGGCGCACAACGGTATAATCTTCAAGGCCGTACACCGACATATCCTTGCCGTACCCCGAGAGTTTCATCCCGCCGTGTGGCATTTCGCTGACCAGCATAAAGTGGGTGTTCACCCAAGTACAGCCGTACTGCAGGCGAGCACTCATGCGATGCGCCCGCCCGACATCCTGAGTCCAGACTGACGACGCCAGCCCATATTGCGAGTCATTCGCCCAGGCCAAAACCTGCTCTTCATCGTCGAACTCAGTCATGCTGACTACCGGACCAAACACTTCTCGCTGGACAATCGCATCTTCCTGTTTCGCACCGGCCAATAATGTTGGCTCGAAGAAATATCCCCCGCTCTCTATTTTATTGCCGCCCGTCACCACGTTGACGTGACCCAGCGCTTTCGCCTCGTCAACCGCTTTACACACGCGCTCCAGATGCGCCGCTGAGCTTAACGGCCCAAGCTCGGTCGTCTCGTCCTCTGGCGCGCCGGTTTTCAGTGTGGCCACCGCAGCGCCCAGTTTTTCGACTAACCGGGGATAAATTCCTTTTTGCGCGTAAATGCGACACGCGGCAGTGCAATCCTGGCCCGCGTTGTAAAAGCCAAAGGTGCGAACCCCTTCGACAACGGCATCGATGTCTGCGTCATCAAATACGATGACAGGCGCTTTGCCGCCCAGCTCCATATGCGTTCGTTTGATGGAAGACGCCGTGTGGCTGATGATGTGTTCTCCGGTGGCAATCGAGCCGGTCAGAGAAACCATGCGCACTTTTTCATGCCCGGTGAGCGGATCGCCGACGGTTTTCCCGCGTCCAAATAGTACGTTTAACACACCTGCCGGGAAAATGTCTTTGGCCAGTTCTGCCAGTTTCAATGCGGTCAGCGGCGTGATTTCAGAGGGTTTGATGACGACACAGTTGCCTGCCGCAAGCGCCGGAGCCAGTTTCCACGCCGCCATCATCAGCGGATAGTTCCAGGGGGCGATAGAGGCCACCACACCCACCGGGTCGCGACGAATCATGGAGGTGTGCCCTTCCAGATATTCCCCTGCCGCCAGCCCATTCAGACAACGCGCTGCGCCCGCGAAGAAACGGAACACATCCACGACGGCCGGGATTTCATCACTGATGACACAGTGCAGCGGCTTGCCGCAGTTCTGCGACTCCAGACGTGCAAAAGTTTCGGCATGTTCTTCAATCACGTCAGCGAGCTTCAGCAAGCACTCGGCACGCGCTTTAGGCGTTGTGTGCCCCCATTCGGAAAAGGCACGATCGGCAGCCCTCACAGCGGCATCAACCTGAGCCGCAGACGCCTCGGCAATCTCCAGCAGCACTTCGCCCGTGGCAGGATTATAGACAGGCTGTTTTTCGCCTTCTCCGTTGACCAGTTCACCATTAATCAGCAGTTGATTTTGCATAGTCTTGTCCTGTTGAAATCGAAGTTATTTCCCACTCTCGGCGACATTTTCGCCATCGCGGGTTAGCCACCAGGCTCCCAAAATCGGAATGGTTGTCACCAGCATGACCAAAAGCGCAACCACATTGGTGACGGGGACATCGCGCGGGCGGCTGAGTTGATTCAGCAGCCACAGCGGCAACGTGCGTTCGTGTCCCGCCGTAAACGTCGTGACGATGATTTCATCGAACGACAGCGCAAATGCCAGCATGCCCCCCGCCAGCAGCGCCGAGCCCAAATTGGGCATCACCACGTAGCGAAAGGTCTGCCAACCGTCTGCGCCCAAATCCATTGACGCTTCAACCAGGCTCCAGGAGGTGCGCCGGAAACGCGCAATCACGTTGTTGAATACCACGACCACGCAGAAGGTGGCATGACCGGTGACGATGGTGAAAAATCCCGGCTCCAGATTAATGGTTTTAAAGGCCGTCAGCAGCGCCAGCCCGGTGATAATCCCCGGTAGCGCGATGGGCAGCAACAGCAACAGCGAGATGGCGTTTTTACCGAAAAACTCACTGCGCCAAAGCGCCGCTGCCGCCAGCGTACCCAGCACCAATGCAATGGCCGTAGATAAGGCTGCTATTTGAAGTGACAACGTCACCGACTCAATGATATCTCCCCGCGATGCCGCCACGCTAAACCACTTCAGCGTGAGCCCCTTCGGCGGGAAGCTGAACGCGGCGTCTTCAGTATTGAACGCATAGATGGCAATAATCAGCAGCGGAAAGTGCAGGAAGATCACCCCGCCCCAGGTGGCTATTTTCAGGAACAGCGGCGCGCGTTCAGAGGGCATCGAATGCTCCCAGACGTTTCACGAACGCCAGATAAAGTGAGATAAGGACAATCGGTACTAAGGTGAACGCGGCCGCCATGGGCATATTGCCAATCGCGCCCTGCTGGGAATAGACCATGTTGCCGATAAAATACCCCGGCGGACCAACCAGCTGCGGAACGATAAAATCGCCGAGCGTCAGCGAGAAGGTAAAAATCGAGCCCGCGGCAATACCCGGAATGGCGAGAGGCAGAACCACATAACGGAACGTCTGACGGGGCCGCGCGCCCAGATCGGCGGAGGCTTGCAAGAGCGAGGGCGGCAAACGCTCCAGCGCCGCTTGCACCGGCAGGATCATAAATGGCAGCCAGATATAGACGAACACCAGAAACCGCCCAAGTCCGGATGTAGAAAGGGTATTTCCGCCAATAGCAGGCAGCGTCAGCACTGACATCAGTATCGGCTCAAGTCCCATGTAGCCAAGGAACCACTGCGCGACGCCATCTTTTGCCAGCAGCAATGTCCACGCATAGGCTTTCACGATATAACTCGCCCACATCGGCAGCATGACCGCGATATAAAAGAATGCTTTCCATTTCCCGCGAGTGTAACGCGCCATATACCACGCCATTGGGAACGCCAGAATCGCGCTGGCAATCGTGACGGCAATCGCCATCAGCAAGGTACGCAGAATGATGTCGTAGTTGGCGGGGTTAAAAAGCGCCAGAATATTCGCAAAGGTGAGATCCGGCGTCACCGACATGGTGAAGTCGTCGAAGGTATAAAATCCCTGCCACAACAGCGTCAGCAGCGATCCCATATACACGATGCCGAACCACATCAGTGGACCAAGCAGCAGTAAAAACAGGCCGAGCGACGGTTTGCGCCACAGCAGCGCGGTTATGCGGCTAACGGGACCACGAGAGGAACGAAGGTGCGAGGCGCTCATATCCATCTCACCGTTCCTCTTGCAGCGGCACCATCGCCTCACGCGACCAGGACGCCTGCACCGGTTGACCAGGCTCAAAACCTGTAGGCAAATCAGCCCCGCTCAAGTTTGCCTGACTCACCAGCAGTTTCGCGCCATCCGTCAGGCGCAACTCAAAACGGGTTGCCGCCCCCTGATACTGCACCGCCTGCACGACGCCCTGAACCTGAACTTCGCCGCTCTCATTCAGACGAATATGTTCCGGGCGCAGCGAATACATGCCGTCCATGCCGCAAATCTGGCGCGCAACCGCGCTATCAAAAACATTAGAGGTGCCAACAAAACTGGCGACAAACGGCGTGCGCGGACGCATATACAGTTCACGCGGGGTATCGACCTGTTCAATGCGCCCATTGTTGAAAACGGCGACGCGATCGGACATCGACAGCGCTTCGCCCTGATCGTGGGTCACGAAAATAAAAGTGATCCCCAGCTCTTGCTGAAGTTTCTTCAGCTCAAATTGCATTTGCTCGCGCAGTTTCAAATCCAGCGCGCCGAGGGGTTCATCAAGCAAAAGCACGCGAGGCTCATTCACCAGCGCTCGGGCAATCGCCACGCGCTGACGCTGGCCGCCGGAGAGTTGAGAGGGTTTGCGTTTTTCGGCGAAGCCTAAACCAACCTTTTCAAGCGCCTCGCGGGCCTGGATCTGACGCTGCTTTTTATCGACGCCTTTCACCATCAAGCCATAACCGACGTTTTCGATTATCGACATATGCGGGAACAGCGCGTAATCCTGAAATACCGTGTTCACGTCGCGTTCCCACGGCGGGAGTTCGCTTGCCTCTTTGCCAAAGATTTTGATCGCCCCGCCACTGAGCTGTTCAAAACCGGCAATCAGCCGCAGACAGGTGGTTTTGCCGGAGCCCGAAGGCCCCAGCATGGAGAAGAACTCGCCGTCACGAATGCCGATGGTGACACCGTCCACCGCCCGCACATCACCATAAAAACGGGACACATCGCTAAACTCTACTGCGTACGTCATGTTCTGCTCCTGGGCGATTAACGACCACCCATAATGGCGATGTAATCTTGCGTCCAGCGGCTATACGGAACGAATTTTCCGCCTTCCGCGATCGGCGTTTTCCAGAACATGATTTTGTCGAAATAGTTATAACCGTTGGTTTCGCAGCCTTTATCACCCAGCAATGTGCTGGCTTTACAGCCTTCGGCCACAACAGGCAGAGACCCGAACCATGCGGCCAGGTCGCCCTGCAGTTTTGGCGTGAGCGACCAGTTCATCCACTTGTAGGCGCACATCGGATGTTTAGCCTGCGCATGCAGCATGGTGGTATCCGCCCAGCCGGTCACGCCCTCTTTCGGAAAAACGGTCGCCACGGGCTGATTGTCCGCTTTCAGGGCGTTGGCCTGATACGGCCACGCGCTCGACGCCACAACGCCCTCGTTTTTGAAGTCGCTCATCTGCACGGTGGTGTCGTGCCAGTAGCGGTGAATCAGTGCGTGCTGATCGCGCAGCACTTTCAGTACCGCCGTGTATTGCACTTCGGTGAGCTGGTAGGGATCGGTAATGCCTAATGCTGGCTGCGTCGCTTTCACAAACAGCGCGGCATCGGCGATGTAAATCGGCCCGTCATATGCCTGAACGCGCCCTTTATTGGACTTCCCGTCCGGGAGATTTTGTTCTTTGAAGACCACAGCCCAGCTATCAGGCGGTGTCGGGAAGGTTTTGGTGTTGTACATCAGCAGATTCGGGCCCCACTGATACGGCGTGCCGTAGACTTTCCCATCGACGTTAAACCATTCACCTTTGACGATGCGTGGATCGAGCGTTTTCCAGTTGGGGATCAAATCGGGATTAATCGGCTGAACGCGTTTACCCATTATCAGGCGCAATGAGGCATCGCCGGAAGCCGTGACCAGGTCATAACCCCCCTTTGCCATCAGACTGACCATTTCATCGGAGGTCGCGGCCGTTTTCACATTCACCGCACAACCGGTCTCTTTTTCGAACTGCGTGACCCAGTCGTAGTTTTTATCCGTCTGGCCGCGTTCGATGTACCCAGGCCAGGCGATAATATCCAGTCTTCCCTCGCCTTTGCCGATCTCTTTTGGCGGCTCTGCGGCTTGCGCGGTCATGATGGTCATGCCGAGCGCGCACAGGCTGCTGCGGGCAAATTTTTTGCTCATTCGTATTACTCCTGTCGCAATGAAAATTTGGCGGCAGCCGTGCCGTAAAATTATCTCCCTTCATAAACGTAGACCGCGCCAATGCGCTGCACCTGCTGGCCTTGGGAAATTTCATCAGGTTGTGACCGAGGGCGCATTCCCTGTTAACTGGATTATAGACAAGGAGTTAGCGGTGGATGGCGGTATGCAGATTTCCTATGACAGACGGTTGGGAATTAACCCAACGCCTGCCATAGGATAAGAATTGTTTATTTCAGCGGGGAGATTTGGAAATACGATCTGGGTTATTTCAGCATGCCGTTAATTAATTGCGCCAGCTGGATAACGGCGTGTTCTTCGCGATCGCCCCATTCCCATGACGTATTAAAACGGAAAAAGGGTGTCCAGATATCTGAGGTTGAAAACATCTTGCCCGGCGCAATGCTGATATGGTGCGCCAGCGCCTGTTCGCTTAATTTTCCCGCGTCTAACAGCGCAGGCAATTCCAGCCACAAAAAATAGCCGCTGTCATTGTGATGAATTTTGACGTCGGCAGGCATATGGCGCAAAAGCGATTGCCACGCCTGCTGTTTGCGCTCGGCAAGCGTTCGCCGCAGGCGACGGAGATGGGCGTCGTAACGTTTGGTGGCAAGATAATCCACCAGCGCAAGCTGCATCGGTGAACTGGTCGACAGCGTACTCATCAGCTGTAACTGCTGGATGCGACGCGCATGTTTCCCGGCCGCCACCCAGCCGATACGAAATCCCGCTACCAGGCATTTGGAGAACGACGAACAGTGCAGCGTCATGTCATGGCGATCCCACGCCTTCGCGGGCAGCGGTTTTTCACGACCAAAGTAGAGTTCACTGTAAACGTCATCCTCAATAAGCGTGACGTTGTGCTTCGTCAGCAGCTCAACAAGCTGGGATTTTTTCTGCGCACTGAGCGTGAAGCCGAGCGGATTTTGACAGTTCGTCATCAGCCAGCAGGCCTTTACGGGATAATCGTTTAGCGCCTGTTCCAGCGCGTTGAGATCAATCCCCTCGCGCACGTCAGTGGCAATCGACAGCGCTTTCAGCTTGAGCCGTTCAAGCGCCTGAAGCGCGCCATAGAAACAGGGGTTTTCAACGATCACCCAGTCGCCCGGCTCAGTCACGGCCTGCAAACTCAAATTGAGCGCTTCCAGTGCCCCGGCAGTGATGACGATCTCTTCGGGGGAAATATTCATGCCCTGCTGGGCATAGCGGCGCGCAATGGCATGGCGCAGATCGACATTGCCCGGCGGTAGATTTTCAATCACGCTCATTGCCGTCGCAGTTTTACTGACGTTGGCAAGCGATCGATTGAGCTGCTGAAGCGGGAAAAGCCGCGGATCGGGAAAGGCGGAAGCAAAGGGTAAAACGGAAGGGTCGCGACTGGCCTGAAGGACATCAAAAATATAGGTGTTGATGTCAACGACTTCATCACGCATCACCTGCGCCGGAGGCGCAGGCTGCTGCTTAACGGGCCGCGGGGCAACGTAGTACCCCGACTGCGGGCGAGCAACGATTCGCCCCTGGCTTTCCAGCGTTTGATACGCATGACCCACGGTCATGAAACTCATGCCGCTGCTGGCAACTTGCTCACGCAACGACGGTAGCTTATCTCCTGGCAACCACACGCCAAGTTCAATTTGCGAAATGATTTGCTGCGCCAGGCGCTGGTATTTTTTCATCGGTCTCTCCTCGCTGCACACCATAGTATATCAGCAGGAGAAAAAAGGCAGATTTTATGAACTGTTATAGTTATCTACAGACGGTTCTGAAACGACTTCATGATCGAATACGTTAAGCGTTAATTACTTGCGATAATCCAGTGACGGCTGTTGGGTATGCATCGCCGCGGCTAAATGATCCAACGTCACCATAGACGATTTGCAGAAAATGCATTTTGCGCCATGTGGATTTTTTTCTGACACATCAAAAATTGAGGTGCGGTATTGCGAGCCGTGACAGCACGGGCAACGGAAATGGATATAAGAAATCATATGATTCTCCTGTACGTAAAAACGTAAATAGCTAATGGGCCTTTATGGCAATAGAGGTCTGAGACAAAACTAATCAGAGTGTAGGAGAAAGACCCAAGAGGCTGCGGAGAGGCACAACGTGATGAGAAATGCTTAGATGCTACGTCAGATATTTTTTTGGAATTCAAACCGAAGAAGCATTAACGCACGTTGCAGAAAAGAACGCAAGCCATTTTATGCATAAACGTCATAAAAAGGATTTTTTTATATTCCATGAGTCAGTTCACCTTGCCCTATTTGCCACCCGAGGACTATATCAGATTAGTAAAGATTCTCACTTTCGCAAACTGTTATACCTAAATATCGCTTTTCTGACTCTGATAGTTCCCTTTTGCGCCCTATACCATAACAGCACACCGATTGACATTGAGGCTGTGCATGTTTGGTTTAGATGCTTTTCATTTAGCGCGGATACAATTTGCTTTTACCGTGTCGTTTCACATTATTTTCCCGGCGATCACCATTGGGCTCGCCAGCTATCTGGCTGTCCTGGAAGGTCTTTGGCTAAAAACCAAAAATCCGGTATGGCGATCGCTCTACCACTTCTGGTCAAAAGTTTTCGCCGTCAACTTTGGCATGGGCGTGGTTTCTGGCCTGGTAATGGCCTATCAGTTCGGTACAAACTGGAGCGGATTTTCACAGTTCGCGGGCAGTATTACCGGCCCGCTGCTCACTTATGAAGTATTAACCGCATTCTTCCTCGAAGCGGGATTCCTGGGCGTGATGCTCTTCGGCTGGAACAAAGTCGGTCCGGGACTGCATTTCTTCTCAACCTGCATGGTTGCGCTAGGGACGATCATTTCTACCTTCTGGATCCTGGCATCGAACAGCTGGATGCAAACGCCGCAGGGCTATGAAATCGTCAACGGCGTCGTCGTGCCGGTGGACTGGTTTGCCGTGGTGTTCAATCCTTCGTTCCCCTACCGGCTGCTGCACATGTCCATCGCGGCATTCTTGAGCAGTGCATTATTTGTCGGCGCATCGGGAGCCTGGCATTTGTTACGCGGTAACAACACGCCCGCCATACGCCATATGTTTTCGATGGCGCTATGGATGACGCTGATTGTCGCGCCTATCCAGGCGATGGTCGGCGATATGCATGGCCTGAATACCTTAAAACACCAGCCCGCCAAAATTGCCGCAATCGAAGGCCACTGGGAAAACCCACCCGGTGAACCCACGCCGCTGCTGCTCTTTGGCTGGCCGGATATGGAACAAGAACGGACTCGCTATGGTCTGGAAATCCCCGCGCTCGGCAGTCTTATCCTGACGCACAGTTTGGACAAGCAAGTTCCGGCGCTTAAGGATTTTCCAAAAGAAGATCGCCCTAATTCCACTATCGTTTTCTGGTCGTTCCGTATCATGGCGGGGCTCGGGATGTTGATGCTGTTGCTGGGCGCCGTGGCGCTGTGGCTGCGTTATAAACAGCGCGTTTATACCTCTCGCCCGTTCCTGTGGTTTGCCCTGCTGATGGGGCCGTCTGGTCTTATCGCGATTTTGGCGGGCTGGGTGACGACCGAAGTGGGTCGCCAGCCGTGGGTCGTTTACGGACTGCAACGCACTAAAGACGCGGTTTCTGCGCACGGTGATTTGCATATGAGCGTGAGCCTGCTGGCCTTTTTCGTGGTGTATACGTCGGTGTTCGGCGTGGGTTACAGCTATATGGTACGACTTATCAAAAAAGGCCCGCAGGAAGACGAAACGTTTGCCACTGAACATGATGGCCGTCCCGCGCGTCCGCTGTCTGCCGCCAGTACAGAATTTGTGACTAAGGAGAAACCATAATGGGGATCGACCTTTCCGTTATTTGGTTCGTGATCATCGTATTCGCCACACTGATGTATATCGTGATGGACGGTTTCGATTTGGGGATCGGTATTCTATTTCCTGCGACGCAGGACGCAGATGACCGCGATGTGATGGTCAACAGCGTCGCCCCCGTCTGGGATGGGAACGAAACCTGGCTGGTGCTCGGCGGCGCCGCGTTGTTCGGCGCGTTTCCGCTGGCGTATGCGGTGATTATCGACGCCCTCACCATTCCGCTTACTCTGATGCTGATCGGCCTGATATTTCGCGGCGTCGCCTTCGAATTTCGCTTTAAAGCCACGCCCGCACACCGGCCTTTCTGGGATAAAGCGTTTATTGGCGGCTCAATACTTGCCACATTTAGCCAGGGTGTCGTGGTCGGCGCGGTGATTAATGGTTTCTCCGTCACTGGACGCGCCTATAGCGGCGGACCCTTTGACTGGTTGACGTTATTCAATCTGTTCTGCGGCGTCGGGTTGACGGTCGCTTACGCCCTTTTGGGTGCCACCTGGCTGGTGATGAAAAGTGAAAATCCGCTGCAGGCCAGAATGCGTCGAGTCTCAAAACAGCTGCTGCTGGCGCTTTTAGGGATCATCGCTGTCATCAGCCTGTGGACGCCAATGGCTCATCAGAGTATTGCCGATCGCTGGTTTAGCGTACCAAACCTGTACTTCTTGATGCCGGTTCCACTGCTGGTGCTCGTCCTGAGCGGCGGGTTATGGAAATCCCTGAACGACGGGAACAGCCACAATACGCCATTTGTACTAACATTAGGGCTGATTTTCCTCGGGTTCAGCGGATTGGGGATCAGCATTTGGCCGTACATCATTCCGCCGTCGATAACGCTGTGGCAAGCCGCTGCGCCACCGCAGAGTCAGGGCTTTATGCTGGTCGGCGCGCTACTGATTATACCTATCATTCTGGTCTATACATTCTGGAGCTATTACGTGTTCCGCGGCAAAGTCCAACATGGGGAGGGTTATCACTGATGCAACAACCTGTCTGGAAACGCCTGATGTGGCTGGTCATTATCTGGGGCGGCAGCGTGCTGGCTCTGGCGGCCGTGGGTATGGTCTTCCGCGTGCTAATGACTGCCGCTGGTTTTAAATCGTATTAATTTCCACCGTGCCGGGTAGCGTGACGTCCGCCCGGCCCCCTCCTCGCACTTTCAGATAAACACTGAAGACAACCCACGCGCTATCGTTAAAAATATTCACAGTAATGATAGTTTGAGAAGAAACATGAAGAAGCTCGTTGCATTAGGTCTGTTTTCGCTGGCACTGACTGGCTGCGTGAATCCCGGTAAAGCGTCTGTTCAACCAGAACAACTTCAGGGTCACAGATTTGTACTGGAAAGTGTTAACGGTGTTGCGGTGAAGCCCAGTGCCGTACCGCCAGAGATGAGTATTGGCGATAAAATGGCGATTTCTGGTGTGATGTGCAACCGATTCAACGGTGAAGGGAAACTGTCGGAAGGCGAACTAAAAGTTAAGTCGTTGGCGATGACGCGTAAATTTTGTGCCGACCCTGCGCTCAATGAACTAGACGGTACGATCGGCAATATGCTGCGCAAAGGCGCACAGGTTGATCTGACGGAAGATCAGTTAACGCTGGCAACCGCAGAACAGACGTTAATGTTCAAACGCGCTGATTAATCAGTACGTTCCGCACGTGCCGACGGCAAGCGATTGTTCACTGCAGCGTTTGCCGTTGGGTAGCGCACACATGCCAATGGCAGAACCATCAAGTTGACGTGCTGCGGATAACGAACCGCCTACCATGGCACAGCTTGCCTGTCCGGAGCTAGACATCGCTGCTTTCATACCCGGCGTAACATGAGCTGCTGTCGCCTGCTGAACCGGCTCACTGCTGCATGCTGACAGCAACAACGCCGCACACCCTACCCAAAACGCTGCGCGCATTCTCTCTTCCCCATATTAATTTGCGAAACCTATGCATCATAGGCATCACACGCCGCGCCGTCGAGAGTGAGAGCGTGCATTTATGCACTCCTGAAACATTTTCTGTCACTTTTTATGACATAAGTTTGATCTGCTCATTGCTGCGGTGAATAACAAGGACACAAAAGCGAAAATCGCAAATGCTGACCTTTGCTAAAATAAGGGAATAATTATCAGGACTCGTCGCCGTTTCACGGGTCCCTCTTTTTTTGCGCAATGTAAGGGTGTCACATGATCACTATTGACGGTAATGGCGCGGCCGCGTCCGTCGCGTTTCGCACCAGTGAAGTTATCGCCATTTACCCTATTACACCGAGTTCAACGATGGCCGAACAGGCAGATGCCTGGGCGGGTAACGGGCTCAAAAACGTCTGGGGTGATGTCCCTCGCGTCGTCGAAATGCAATCAGAAGCAGGCGCTATCGGCGCTGTACACGGCGCGTTACAAACCGGTGCGCTGTCCACGTCGTTTACCTCTTCCCAGGGTTTGCTGTTGATGATCCCCACGCTGTATAAGCTGGCAGGACAGTTAACCCCTTTTGTGTTACACGTTGCCGCACGTACCGTGGCGACCCATGCCCTGTCGATTTTTGGCGATCACTCTGATGTGATGGCCATCCGTCAGACAGGTTGCGCGATGCTTTGTGCCAGTAACGTGCAAGAAGCGCAGGACTTTGCGTTGATTTCTCACGTGGCGACGCTCAAAAGCCGCGTGCCCTTTATTCATTTCTTTGATGGTTTCCGTACTTCGCACGAAATCAATAAAATCGTGCCGCTGGCCGACAGCACAATTCTTGAGTTAATGCCGCAGGCGGAGATCGATGCGCATCGCGCCCGGGCGCTGAACCCTGAGCACCCGGTGATTCGCGGCACGTCAGCTAACCCGGATACCTATTTCCAGTCCCGCGAAGCGACAAATCCCTGGTATAACGCGGTGTACGACCATGTCGAGCAGGCGATGAATGATTTCTCTGCCGCGACGGGACGAGAATATAAACCGTTTGAATATTACGGCCACCCGCAGGCTGAGCGCGTTATTGTCCTGATGGGCTCCGCGATCGGGACGTGTGAAGAGGTGGTCGATGAACTGCTTTCTCGCGGTGAAAAAGTCGGTGTACTGAAAGTGCGTCTGTATCGCCCGTTCTCGGCGAAGCATTTGCTGTCCGTTCTACCCGACAGTGTGCGTTCTGTTGCCGTGCTTGACCGCACCAAAGAGCCTGGTGCTCACGCGGAACCGCTCTATCTGGACGTCATGACGGCACTGGCCGAGGCATTCAATACCGGCGAACGTGAAACGCTGCCGCGCGTGATTGGCGGCCGCTACGGTTTGTCATCGAAAGAATTTGGTCCAGACTGCGTGATGGCGGTGTTTAACGAGCTAAACGCCACGAAGCCAAAACCGCGCTTTACCGTCGGCATTTATGATGATGTCACCAATCTATCGCTCCCTCTGCCTGAAGATGCGTTGCCGTCGAAAGCGAAACTCGAAGCGCTATTCTATGGTCTGGGCAGTGACGGTAGCGTCTCGGCAACGAAGAACAACATCAAAATTATTGGTAACTCAACGCCGTGGTATGCACAGGGTTATTTCGTTTATGACTCCAAAAAAGCAGGCGGCCTGACCGTTTCGCATCTGCGCGTCAGCGAGCAGCCAATCCGTTCGGCCTATCTGGTTTCGCAAGCCGATTTTGTTGGCTGCCATCAGCTGCAATTTATAGATAAATACCAAATGGCTGAACGCCTGAAACCGGGCGGTATTTTCCTGATCAACACCCCGTACAACGCCGATGAAGTCTGGTCGCGTTTACCTCGCGAAGTGCAGGCGGTACTGAATCAGAAAAAAGCCCGCCTTTACACCATCAATGCGGCAAAAATTGCCCGCGAATGTGGCCTGGCGGCACGTATTAATACCGTTATGCAGATGGCGTTTTTCCATCTGACCCATATTCTGCCGGGAGATAGCGCACTGGCGGCATTGCAGGGCGCCATTGCCAAAAGCTACAGCAGCAAGGGCCAGGATCTGGTCGAGCGCAACTGGCAAGCGCTGGCGCTGGCGCGCGAATCGATTTCTGAAATACCACTGCAGCCAGTCAATGACGAAAGCCCGAATCGACCGCCGGTCGTTTCTGATGCCGCACCTGATTTTGTGAAGACGGTGACCGCCGCCATGCTGGCGGGTCTGGGCGATGCCCTGCCCGTCTCCGCACTTCCGCCAGACGGCACCTGGCCGGTTGGAACGACGCGCTGGGAAAAACGCAATATCGCCGAAGCGATCCCAATCTGGAAAGAAGAGCTTTGTACCCAGTGTAACCACTGCGTCGCGGCATGCCCGCACTCGGCTATTCGCGCCAAAGTTGTTTCGCCAGATGAGATGGAGAACGCCCCTTTCAGCCTGCACTCGTTGGATGTGAAATCCCGCGATATGCGTGGACAAAAATACGTGTTGCAGGTCGCACCGGAAGACTGCACCGGCTGTAATTTGTGTGTCGAGGTTTGCCCGGCCAAAGATCGTCAAAATCCAGAGATAAAGGCCATCAATATGATGTCGCGGCTGGAACATGTGGAAGAAGAAAAAGTGAATTACGATTTCTTCCTCGAACTGCCCGAAATTGATCGCAGCAAACTGGAACGCATTGATATCCGTACGTCTCAGTTAATTACGCCGTTATTTGAATATTCCGGGGCGTGCTCGGGCTGTGGCGAAACACCTTATATTAAGCTCCTCACCCAGCTGTATGGCGACCGCATGTTGATTGCTAATGCCACGGGATGTTCCTCTATTTACGGCGGCAATTTACCTTCTACGCCGTATACCACCGATGCCAATGGTCGTGGTCCGGCCTGGGCGAACTCGCTGTTTGAAGATAACGCTGAATTTGGTTTGGGCTTTCGCCTGACGGTCGATCAACATCGCGCCCGCGTGATGCGTTTGCTTGAGCAGTTTGCCGATAAGATCCCAGCGGCATTGAACGCAGCGCTGCACAGCGAGGCCACACCAGAAGTTCGTCGTGAACAGGTTGCCGAACTGCGACAACATCTGGCTGGCGTTGAGGGCGCTGAACAACTCTTAACCGACGCTGACGCGCTGGTGGAGAAATCGATCTGGCTGATTGGCGGTGACGGCTGGGCCTACGATATCGGTTTTGGGGGGCTGGATCACGTCCTGAGCCTGACCGAAAACGTCAATATTCTGGTTCTCGATACGCAGTGTTATTCCAATACCGGCGGGCAAGCGTCCAAAGCAACCCCGCTGGGCGCAGTAACCAAATTTGGCGAACACGGCAAACGCAAAGCGCGCAAAGATTTGGGTGTGAGCATGATGATGTACGGCCATGTGTATGTCGCGCAGATTTCACTGGGCGCACAGCTTAATCAGACCGTCAAAGCGATTCAGGAAGCGGAAGCATATCCGGGACCTTCTCTGATAATCGCCTACAGTCCTTGCGAAGAGCACGGCTACGATCTGGCGCTCAGCCACGATCAGATGCGCCAGCTCACTGCAACAGGATTCTGGCCGCTGTATCGCTTCGACCCGCGTCGTGCAGATGAAGGCAAGCTGCCGCTGTCGCTGGACTCCCGTCCACCATCAGATGCACTTGCCGAAACTTTGCTCCAGGAACAGCGCTTCCGTCGTCTGAATGCTCAGCAGCCTGAGGTGGCCGAGCAGCTCTGGAAAGATGCGGCCGCGGATCTGCAAAAACGCTACGACTTCCTGGCGCAGATGGCCGGAAAAGCAGAGAAATCCGCAAGCGAGTAATAAAAAAAGCCCGGAGTATCAACTCCGGGCCTATCCAAAAAATAAAATGACTGTTTTTAATTCAACAAACCACACTCATCCTTTATACGGATAAAGAATCTTAAAGGCATAAAACGGCGCTAAGTCTACCGCTCTCAAACGTGATTGAATAATTTTTATTTATGATTCTTTCGTACAAATTATTCACATCATTTATTGCACATTTGATTAAAGTACAAGGCTTTCATTATAGGAATTTCATAATAGATATAGAGTCCATTATAATTTCGCGTTATGGCGAGAAAGAGGAGCGTTCATCTCGGGGCAAAATGGAATACGAGATGTGTTTGAAAAAACCGTTATAAAATAATCTGTCATCCATACGTCTTAAGTCCGCCAGTGGACTATCTCTTATTGCCGCGCTGAATCATTCAGAGTCTGAATTTCACCTTGCGCTGATACACCCACCTGATAGATGATAAATCTTCTGTTTTGAGCTGTAAGGGAGAACTCATCATGGTCCATCACCCTGTTAGATCGTCACGTATCGCCTCTATTGCCTACGATGAGCGTAGCGCTACGCTTGAGATCCGCTTTGTCGATCGCCGGACACTTCAATACCAGCGCGTGCCAGCACGGATCTATAACGATTTTTTGCAGGTTGTGTCTAAAGGGCGATTCTATGATGGCGTGGTGAAAGGAAAATTTACCGAAGTCAAAGTGTAGTGCCAGCATCCATTACTGAGGATGGTTTTTCACAGCCCGAAACGAAAGAATACCCACTACCCCTTCACTTGCTCCATCATTTGGATGATTCACGCCATCCGTCACTTCTATTTCTGGAAAATCAAAAGGACTCACCCCTTCGATGCAAGCGACATTTACGCCATATTGATCGGGATTCGAGCGGCGTTGGTGAAACGTGTAAATTCCGCAGACAGCGCAAAAGAAGTGTCGGGCTTCTTGCGTGTTAAAGCGATATTCCGTCAACAGGTCTTTACCTTCAATCATATTGATTCCTGATAATAACGCTGTCACTACCACTGCGCCACGCATACGGCAAAAAGAGCAGTTACATCGGCGAACGGTATGAAAACCGTCAGCCAGTTCAACCGTAAACTTCACCCCACCGCAATGGCATTGTGCATTCAGCTTTTGTGACATCATCTGTCCTCTTTACGATCGGTAAAATCAGAGGCCAAGAAGGCCTCACGTTAAACCACTGGTTTTGGCCATCGTCTGCGCTTGAGTTTCGGAATACAAGACGAAAAGGTCATTCTGGTTCCGCATAACGAACACACGGCTCCGTGGGGATGGTTTAGTTCCAGGCTGAAACATGTAAAGAAAAACTTTTTGCTGGAACACACCGGGCACTGAAAACGGATGTTGGGGATATCCCCTCCAATCAAATGAATGGCGTAACTACCATAACGCAAATTTATAGGTAGAAGGGATATATCGTCTGCAAACGGAGTGAAACGTCGTTGTCACCGCAGAGGCGCTAACTGCTATCCCCGCCGCATTTTTCATGTTCACTCTTTTCATCCATCGCGTCGATAACCTGCCCATATCCATGGCAGCGAATGGCCGTGATCCGTTTGAAAGAGGTGATTATGTCCACTTAACCGTCGCTATAGGTACGGTTAAATGGAGTCTTTTGGGGTGGTTTATGCAACCGAAAGCGTATATCAGGCCAGCTTAAATATTGAGACCGTCGTTTTAAGTACCTCCGACTGATCCCGCAGAGATTTAGCCGCTGCAGAAGCTTCTTCAACGAGCGAGGCATTCTGCTGGGTCACCGTATCCATTTGAGCAACCGCCTGGTTTATCTGTTCGATTCCACGGCTTTGTTCATTGGTTGAAAGTGCAATCTCAGACATCAGCTCTGAAACTTGTTTCACTGAACCAATAATCCTCTCCATACTTTTACCCGTCTGTTCAACACGTTCGCTCCCCAGCAGCACCTGTTTTCCAGAAAGCTCAATAAGCTCTTTGATCTCTTTTGCTGCCATGGATGACCGCTGAGCCAGGTTTCGGACTTCACTTGCGACAACAGCAAAGCCACGCCCCTGCTCACCTGCTCGCGCAGCTTCAACGGCAGCGTTGAGTGCCAGAATATTAGTCTGGAAAGCGATAGCCTCAATGAGACCAATAATTGATCCTATTTTCTCAGAACTCGCTTCAATCTCTTTCATTGATGTTACGGCTGTACCCACAATGGTATTGGCCTCCTGCGCTACGTTACGCATATTTCCTGCAAGGATATCGGCCTGGCGGGTATTTTCTGAGGTATGCTTAACCGTTGACGTCAGTTGTTCCATGCTGGCCGCTGTTTCGCCAAGTGAAGCAGCCTGAGCCTCCGTTCTTGCAGAAAGATCGGTATTGCCTGCTGCAATCTCCGCGGAAGCAGAAGCCACACTTTGGCTCGAATGACGTACCTGCGATATTATTTCGGTAAGAGAAAGACGCATTTCTTCCAGAGAGGCGAGCATTCCGCCTATTTCATCTTTTGAACCCGTATCGAGAGCAAGATGCAATTCTCCAGCGGCCATTTTCTCGCAATGTTGTTTTGCCGAATCAAGTCGGGAAAGAAGACGACGTCTGATTAAAATAAAGATGGCGATTATTACCATGGTAAAAATCAATGCAAAAACAGTAATACTCAAGATGCTGTTAAAGAACCTTTTTTGTGCTTCCTGATTAAGCTGCTTCGCATAACTTTCACGGAAAGAAAGCAATTTATCCAGGGTAATTTCGAACCCACGATCAAGAGCAGGAACAGTGGTAGCCATCAACTGGTTAAAGCGCGCGGTATCTTTATCTTTTACTGCGTCAATGAGCGGAGTCAAACCTTCATCAAGGTAACGTGTCCAGGCTTTTTTATAGGGCTCCGATAAGGCGTCTTCTCCCGCGATATGAGTGGATGACTCATATAGCTGGAAGGCAGCTACGGCTTTCTCCTTTACGCTCATAGCACTGTTAATTGATGATTCCGCTTTCACGTTATCGCCAAGGGACATATAAATCATTGCTTCAGCTAATTTCACGCGCAATGTTCTGCTGTGATTGATAGGGTCAATCACGGAAAGAACCACGCGAATTTCTTTGTTTACCCGATCAAGGGAATCATTACTCCGTGTGAGTGACCAAAGATTGGAGGCGGAACTAACGAGGAAAATACCCAGTAAAAAGACTAATACGATTAAAGAAAAACGTCTTACAGACACAATGCTCCCCTTGTATGACATGGCAGTTAAATAACACGTTTCAGCTCATTAAGCTTAGTTCTGATAGTCGTTATCGGCGCCTGGAGGATAATGTTGAGCCTTAAATTAAATTACGTTTTGAAACATGAGCTTAAAATGTATTTTACAATGCATTTCCTACAGAAAAGCAGATAATATATACAACTGAGAGCCAGTGATCTGGGTAAAAAAACATCAAATCTTTTGATTGCCAATGTTTATTCAATAGCAGGCAAAATATTAGCAATCAATTAATCCAACTTTTACAAGTTGATTCCTGAAGACCTCGCATTGTTCACCTTTTAAAATAAAGAAAGATAAAAAGAAAATTCAGGATTTTCGCACACGATGCTCTGAATGAACTTTACTATCATAATGACATTGTCAATTATTTTAATTTACATGTCGTTCCCCCTGCCAAAATTACCCTTTAGATGAATGCCACTCTCATATTCTACTTAGAACCGCTCATGGATTTTTTAACATCAGATCATTGTTTTTACGAGGTATTTACGTTGTTTCCACACCCATTTTTTGCGCCATTATCTCTGGTCTGAGAGTAATAAGTAGTTGATTTGTTTCAGCAAGCGAAACAAGTTTTGATAAAGACAATTTTTGCAGAACCTTTGCTAACTCCGCATTGATGCCAGAGAAGATAACTGATTCATCGCAATTGGAAATCCTTTGAATAAGAAGAAGATACGACAGATTCAGATAATGAATTTCTTTAACACACTGAGAAACGGAGTACATTAATACAACCTTTAAAAGATACGTATGGGTCCTTCCATATTTAAAGTAAGAGGAGCTTTGACCAGCTAAAACAGGACATGTATGTCAGGTTTATCTGATATGATAATTTGCGTTAAGGAAGGCGCACTTTTTCAAGCGGTACCGAACGTGATGGATATCGTTCCCTGCTTTGACAGATGCCCATAGAGAATGAGTGGGCGTCGACCATGAACTTCCCATCACCGCTATATTCTCTATAACTTACAAAAAAACATTATTCCGATATGTTACAGTAAAAACCTTAAGAAAAACTTAATATTAATAATTTTACTTTTTAGACGATATATTCTCACTCTGAGTGTTATAATTATGAACAGTTAAAATCAGCAAAGTTTCAAAGATTCTGTTATTAATTGTTATCGGCCCGCTCTAAATTATGCACAAATCCGTTCAGTTAATAAGGCCCCGTATACGGGGCTAAATTCCCTTAACAATGGCTTCAGCCATCTCTGTTCCGGGATAATATTTAGGTTAAGGACTGACAAATACCTTGTTGAATGCTGTCGTGACTTTCGAGCCTGCTGGTGCGTCGCAAATGAGCATAGGAACAATAAAATAGTGCAGACCCAGGCAGGCAGCTCAATCTGAGTCAGCTCACCTGGCTATTGATTGCATCCTGGCAAGCGGTGACTCGTTCTTGCTTATATCTTCTTCCGTCGCTTTGCCGAGTACATGACCTCATCGCTTTCTTTCAGCATCTCCGCTAACGACAGGTACCGGCCGTTGTTACTGTGCAACATTCCATAGGAATAATTAATATTGTAGGGTTTGCCAGACTCTTTATTGTACTCGTTCACACTATTTCGGAGGTTGTGTAAAAAAGAATCAGCCTGAGCCTGGTGAGCAATAAGAACGGCAAATTCATCCCCGCCAAGACGTCCTGCGATATCGCCGGGACCAAGATGTTGGTACAGCAGTGCTGAAAATACTTTCAACACTTCGTCACCTTCAGCGTGTCCCCAGAGATCGTTGATAGGTTTGAATTTATCGAGATCAAAGAAGATAAGGCTGAATGCGACATTCTCTTTATCAAGTTTGCGGAATCTTTTTTCGCCCGTCGCGTAAAAGCCACGACGATTAGATATGCCTGTCAGGCTATCGGTCATGGCCATACCAATCACCTTGAATTCATCCTCCACAATAAAGGCCAAATCCCGGAGTGAGGCAATGTCATCATCGTTAAAGCTACGTGGTTTGGAGTTTATCAAACACAGCGTACCAGCGACTTCTCCATCAGGCAGATGGACAGGATAGCCTGCATAGAATCGTATGTAAGGCTCACCGATAACCAGCGGGTTATCATGGAATCGTTCATCGTTAACTGCATCGTTAACAATAAAGGGGCCTTCCTGCAAAATGGCATGACCACAAAAGGAGATGTTGCGGGGAGTTTCACGAGTACCGAGTCCTTCACACGCCAGCAACCACTGGCGGTCACGATCAAGCAGACTTATCAGTACCACAGGTACCTGAAAAACTTTCTTTGCGATGCGGGTTAAGCGATCAAAACGTTCATCAGCACCTGTATCAAGAAGGTCTGACAGATAAAGCGATTTTAATCGTTCTTCCTCATTTTCCGGAATGCCTGGAAATTTCATAGGACCTCAAAAAGCTAAACATGTTAATGCCCGATGTTTTTATGCCGTAAAGACTAATCCGTCTTATCGGTCGTTTGAATATAGTACAAACGAAACTGCCTGCCTGAGCTCTGATAAGTTATCGCGGCTTTGGGTACGTCACTGGTTTTCACGCTGTAAGATCAGTTTCAATCGGTTGTGAGAAACGGTACCTCGCCCAAAAAACCGCCCCCTCACTGAGCCGTATTGGCGCGCAATGAAACTCTGCTGTAAAACGTGCTGGCATTCGCCGCCGCAATCCGTACCATACACGGCACACTTTCGCATGCTGGTTGTTATCCGCAGGCGCTAACCCGTCTTTTATTGCCAATCAGATGGGGCACGAAAATGCGCAGATGGTGTATGAAATCTATGCTACAAGGATTGAAAAGCAGAATAGCGAACAGGGGGCAACGCTGAACCCAAAGCTTGCGCTTACAATGGATTTGCCCCACTGGTGCCCCATTTGATATTTGAGTAAAGAATAAATGCAACAAAATCAAGAAATCACAAAGAAAGAACAATACAACCTGAACAAATTACAGAAGCGCTTGCGTCGTAACGTGGGCCAGGCGATTGCTGACTTCAATATGATTGAAGAAGGTGACCGGATCATGGTTTGCCTTTCAGGGGGTAAAGACAGCTACACAATGCTGGAGATTTTGCGCAATCTGCAGCAAAGCGCACCGGTGAAGTTTTCGCTGGTGGCCGTCAATCTGGACCAGAAACAGCCAGGCTTCCCTGAGCACATTCTGCCGGAATACCTTGAGCAACAGGGCGTCGAATATAAAATCGTCGAAGAGAATACCTACGGGATCGTTAAAGATAAGATCCCGGAAGGCAAAACGACCTGTTCACTGTGTTCACGTCTGCGTCGCGGCATTCTTTACCGCACTGCGACAGAGCTTGGCGCGACCAAAATCGCACTGGGTCATCACCGCGACGATATTCTGCAGACATTGTTCCTGAACATGTTCTACGGCGGCAAAATGAAAGGAATGCCACCAAAGCTGATGAGCGATGATGGTAAGCACATTGTCATCCGTCCGCTGGCGTATTGTCGCGAAAAAGACATTGAGCGTTTTGCACACGCACGTGAGTATCCGATAATCCCATGTAACTTGTGCGGTTCGCAGCCAAATCTGCAGCGTCAGGTGATCGGAGATATGCTTCGTGACTGGGATAAACGTTATCCTGGCCGCATCGAAACTATGTTTAGCGCGATGCAAAACGTCGTCCCTTCACATCTGAGTGATGTTGAGCTGTTCGATTTTAAAGGCATTCAGCACGGTTCTGAAGTTGTTGCAGGTGGTGATTTAGCGTTCGACCGCGAAGATATCCCGATGCAACCTGCTGGCTGGCAGCCGGAAGAAGATGATTCGCAGCTTGATGAGATGAGACTGAACATCGTCGAAGTGAAGTAAAATCCTGGCGTCTCAGATAGCGCATCTGAGACGCTTTTTTTACGGCTTATTTCAGCAAACGAACCCGACACGTTTTGCCTTTGATTTTACCGTTCTGCAATTGCTTCCAGACTTTATTCGCCACAGACTGACGAACCGCGACATAGACATGCGCGGGATGGACAGCGATTTTGCCGATATCCGCCCCATCAAAGCCCATATCCCCGGTCAACGCGCCCAATACATCACCCGGACGCATTTTGGCTTTTTTACCGCCATCAATACACAGCGTCGCCATTTCCGCTTTGAGTGGGACAATACCGACGTTGCCTGGCGCACTCATCCAGTTCAGTTTTAGCTGTAGCATTTCAGACAGAATGTTGGCACGTTGCGCTTCTTCTGGTGCGCAGAGGCTGATCGCCAGACCGCTATTTCCCGCACGCGCGGTACGTCCGATACGGTGAACATGCACTTCCGGATCCCAAGCTAGCTCAAAGTTAACCACCAGCTCCAGTGATTTGATGTCCAGACCGCGCGCGGCAACATCCGTCGCGACCAATACGCGTGCACTGCCGTTGGCAAAACGAATCAACGTCTGATCGCGGTCACGTTGTTCCAGGTCACCGTGCAATGCCAGTGCACTCTGCCCTGCCTCTTCAAGCGCTTCGCAAACGGCCTGACAATCTTTTTTAGTATTGCAGAAAACAACGCAAGACGCTGGCTGATGCTGACTCAACAGCTTTTGCAGCAGTGGAATTTTGCCTTTTTGCGACGTTTCATAGAATTGTTGCTCAATGGAGGGCAACGCATCGACGGAATCAATTTCGATAGTGGCGGGGTTTTGCTGAACGCGTCCGCTGATGGCGGCAATCGCCTCTGGCCACGTGGCTGAGAAAAGCAGCGTCTGGCGTGTGGCGGGCGCAAAACGGATCACTTCGTCAATCGCGTCGCTAAAGCCCATATCCAGCATGCGATCGGCTTCATCCATCACCAGCGTTTGCAGCGCATCTAACGACACCGTGCCTTTTTGCAGGTGATCGAGTAAACGCCCCGGCGTGGCGACAATAATGTGCGGTGGATGCTGGAGTGAATCGCGCTGAGCACCAAACGGTTGACCACCGCACAGCGTCAGAATTTTAGTGTTCGGCAGAAAACGCGCCAGACGACGCAATTCACCGGCCACCTGATCGGCTAACTCGCGTGTCGGACACAGCACCAGCGATTGAGTCTGGAATAAACCGGCGTCAATTTGCTGTAAAAGCCCAAGACCAAATGCGGCCGTTTTCCCACTGCCGGTTTTGGCCTGCACGCGAACGTCACGTCCTTCCAGGATCGCCGGAAGAGCGGCCGCTTGTACAGGGGTCATCGCGAGGTAACCCAACTCGTTAAGATTATCGAGTTGGGCGGCAGGCAGAACGTTCAGAGTAGAAAAAGCGGTCACAATGTAGTCTCAAGGTAAAAAGTTACAGTCATTTGGCGCGTATCCTCGCAGATCTCCGTGACCGATGCGACAATTTAATCGGTTCTTCATCTGGCGGTGGGTCCGGCATGGGTTGCGGACGAGGAATAGGATCGGGAATTGGCACCGGTTCAGTGGGGATGGATTGGGATGGCGGCGTTTGCCCGTGGAGCAATGCTAATAATGCACTCATGTTACCCTCCAGTTTATCGGCTTGACTCTCTTAGGGTAGACGCTGAGATCCTACAGGCAAAAAAAAGCCGACTAATTTAGTCGGCATTGTACGAATCAATTGTGCTATGCAGTAATTCAAAAAAGGAAGTAAGACAATATGGAGCGCAACGCCCATCGCTTGACGTTGCATTCACCTGCGGGAGTGATAGTGCACCGAAAGGGGTAAACGTTTATTGACTTCGCTCAAATAAAATAGCGTTTTGAAGCGGAGTCAGCGCCAGAAAAACGTAAATTTACAGCCATTTACTACGATGCAACCACCACGCAACACCCCCTATCAAAACAACTAACATGATGCAAAAAGCCGAAAAGCCGAACTGATAACCGCCGCCTGGAATACCGCCTAAGTTGACGCCAAAAAGCCCGGTCAAAAATGTACTGGGTAAAAAGACCATCGCCATTAACGACATGGTGTAAGTTCGGCGCGACAATGACTCCTGCATCACCTGCGCAATTTCATCGCTCATCACCGCCGTACGGGCGATACAGGAATCAATTTCATCCAGGCCCCTGCCCAGGCGATCGGCAATATCCTGCATTCTGCGGCGCTGATCGTCGGTCATCCAGCTCAGGCGTTCGCTGGCCAGCCGGGCATAAACATCACGCTGCGGGGTCATATAGCGACGCATCACAATCAGCTGTTTTCTGAGCAACGCCAGCGAACCCCGCGGGGGAATATGCTGATCGAGTAAATTATCTTCGAGATCGATAATCTTATCGTGCAGCTCTTCAATAAATTCACTCGCATGATCGGTCAGCGCGTCGCACACATCGACCAACCATCCACCGCAGTCGGTCGGCCCTGTGCCTTCTTTGAGATCGTTAACCACGTCATCAAGCGCCAGAACTTTACGCTGACGCGTGGACACAATCAGGCGTTCGTCCATATAAAGACGCATGGCAACCAGTTGATCGGGACGTTCGTCAGTACTGCCATTGATACAGCGCAGCGTAATAAGGGTGCCATCGCCAAGACGGCTCACGCGAGGCCGCACGCTATCGCCTGCCAGGGCATCACGTACGTTATTGGGGAGCAACGGCGTTGAAGCCAGCCATTGCGCACTGTCAGGATGGGTATAGTTCAGATGTAACCAGCAAGGATGTTCACTGTCGATGACATCGTTATCTTCCAGGTGTCGCGCCCCACCCTTACCGTCAAGCAGCCACGCGAACACCGCGTCCGGAACGTTAACTTCGGATCCTTTAATGCCTTCCACAGCGCCTCCACCATTTCGAAATCATGGTTGTCAGTCTAGCCGTCACAAAATGTTATTCAACATATAAGCGTGCCAGTGCGCTGAATCTACTGATAAATTGTTTCTCAAAACGTAAAAAAGCCTGGCGAACCAGGCTTCTCTCTATTAATACACTTGTTCGGCTCGCCGAGGGAAGATCGCTGAGGGAGAACGTTGCCGTGCCTGGCCCATCAATTCCTCTTTCTCTTCAAGTCTGAAGTTGCGGGTGCGCGCCTGCAACTCGATGACCTGGTTTTTTAGGACATCTGAGGAGCCCGATAGCTCATCAACCATCGCCACGTTGCTCTGCGTCACGCGTTCAAGTTCGGAAAGCGCCTGCGTAATTTGCGTGATTCCTTTTTCTTGCTCGGCAGTCGTTGCTGAAATCTCATCCATCAGTTTGCTGACATGTCCGGAACCGTTAACAATTTCATGCATATTCTTTTCAGCTTCAGACACGACGGTCACGCCCTGAGTGACATTATTGCTGGTGACATCAATCAGCGATTTAATACTTTTTGCCGCTTCGGCACTACGATGCGCAAGATTACGCACCTCTCCGGCCACCACTGAAAAACCTTTGCCATGATCGCCCGCTCTGGCGGCTTCTACCGCCGCGTTCAGCGCCAGAATATTGGTCTGGAAAGCGATGCCGTCAATCAGAGTGATAATTTCCGTCATTTGCTGGGCACATTCGGTAATGGATTGCATGTTGTGCGCAACCTGGCCCATTAATTCCCCACCCTTGCGCGCCTGGACGGTCGCGTGATTGGCGCGTTCGCTGGCTAGCCGTGTATTGTCTGCATTGTTCCTGGTACTTGCTGCCATTTGCTCCATGCTGGCCGCGGTCTGGATCAGTGAGGCGGACTGTTGTTCTGTTTTGACCGAGAGTTGGGCGCTACGGGATGATAATTGCTCAGATAAGGTCATCGCGGTTTGCGACGATGCTCTGATTTCGCGAACCAGTGTGGCGATATTGCTGGATAAGCTATTGATACCAGGGATTAATCGTCCTGCGCAGTTATTACCAAATTCAGGAATGGAAACAGAAAGGTTGCCTGACGTGACTTCTTCGATACTTTTTTTCACCGTATTGATAGGGGTGACAAGATATTTTGTCATATACGACCAAAGCAACAAAACCGCAAGAACATTGACAATATTAACTGCAATAAAAAGGGTTGTGCTTTTTGATAAAACCAAAACTAATCCGTCAATCATAAAAAGCACAATCATCAAAAAGTAAATAATAAAAGTCCTTACGCTAATATTTCTCAGCATAATTGATCCCACGCAGCGTTTTGGAGAAGGTATTATGTTTATAGCATTCGCCCTTTCTTTTTCCACCTATTTTTAGTGGTATTTATTATTTGCATACTGAAATTACAGATTTACCTTAAGTCAGGATGATTATCCTAAAAAGAACAACGAGCAGCATAAAAATGCCACTGCGCTATTATTTCTAACAACAATCAAACATTCATTAGCCAAACTAACTAATAATCAAAAGCGCTTTATTAAGAAGAAGTGAAACTAACCAGTAAAATCATGTAGCATCGCTAAAATGAAAATAGAAGAATATATTCTGCACGTATTTATGGTGCAAAATATTAACCTGTTTGTTGTTGATTTTAGATAAGCAACTAATCTTGGAATTAGTTAAAGTAAGCGTAGCGGTGTTGAATCGTGCACCGAATGAACTCATACCGTTTTTTTAGCATGGGATGACATAATGCTGGATGTGTCCTGGGACCCTGTCCTCATCGCCATCTCTTTCCTGGTGGCCTTTATCGCGTCATTTGTGGCATTAGACAGCGCAGGGAAAATCTCTGGCGCCAGCCGGAAAGCCGCGTTCTGGTGGCAGATGGCGGGCGGTATCACGCTGGGAATTGGCGTCTGGTCTATGCATTTCATCGGGATGCTGTCGATGAAAATGCCAATGGCCATGAGCTATGATTTTTGGCTCACCGCCACTTCGTTAGGCGTCGCTATTCTGGCATCGACCAGCGCTATTCATATTGCGGTACCCGGTAATGCCCTTTCTCTTTTCCGCTGGTTGTGTTCCACGTTGATTCTGAGCGCGGGCGTCGTTGCTATGCACTATATCGGGATGGCTGCGTTAATGTTCCACGATCAAATTATCTGGAATAGGACCATCGTCCTGATTTCTGTGATGATTGCTATCGTGGCCTCCGGCGCGGCACTCTGGCTCGCCTTTCACTTACGTCACCGCCATAAGGGTGTGTTTATCAACCGTATCGCGGCCGCTATCGTAATGGGGCTGGCCATCTGCGCGATGCATTACACCGGAATGAGCGCGGCCGATTTTCAGCATGACGTACACACCCTGTCTGGTGGTGTAGGCGAATTGGATCTCTCGATCTGGGTTTCCTCCACAACGCTTGTTCTGCTGGGCATTATGCTCATTATTTCACTGGTTGACTCTCATTTTCGCACTCAACGTCTGACGGATAATTTGCGCCAGTTAAACAAGCAACTGGAGCTACAGGCTCGTTTCGATGCCCTGACGGGGCTTGCCAATCGCCATCAAATTGACATCAGTCTCCAGGATTGTCTTCACACATCATTGCTGAATAAAAAACAGTTTGCCGTCATGTTTCTTGATATAGACCATTTCAAGCTGATTAATGACGCCTGGGGGCATCAAGTGGGCGATGAACTGTTAATCAACGTGGCACAGCGCATTACTGCCCGGCTGATACCGGGTATGACCCTTGCCAGACTCGGCGGTGATGAGTTTATTCTGCTAGTGCCCGACTGCGATGACGAAAAAATAACGACGCTTTCAATGATCCTTCTGGATGAGATTCGACGACCCTTTGCGATCGGGGGTCATGCGATCAATGTCACGTTAAGTGTCGGTGTCAGCCTCTACCCCCAGCACGGCGAAACGCTCCATGAACTCAAATTTAAAGCCGATGCAGCGATGTACCATATCAAACAAGAGGGGCGTAACGGCTGGGCAATTTACCGCCCGGAGATGTCGAAAAGCATCACGGCGGAACCTTCATTTCTGCAGGATCTCACCCAGGCACTTGAGCGCGAGCAGTTTGAGCTGTGGTATCAGCCCACCTATCTGGCCGACGCTAACGAGATTCACGGTTTTGAAGCCCTGATCCGCTGGCATCACCCTGAGCAAGGTGTTCTTCTGCCGGCCGTTTTTTTACCCTCGCTGGAAAAAACAGGTTTAATCATTCCCGTTGGCGTCTGGGCAATTGAACAGGCCTGCAGGCAACTGCGATTCTGGACGGAGCAAGGCTTCGGTCAATGGACACTTTCATTTAATTTGTCGCCTGTTCAATTTGAGCAACAGGATATATTTGAGATAATCACGAGCACCATTCAAAAATATAATCTTGAGCCTGCACGACTGATCCTTGAGGTTACCGAAAGTACCGCGCTTAAAAATCTTGAACGTAGCATCGAATTGTTAAATGCCTTTAGTGAGGCCGGGTTTACTGTCTCTATCGACGATTTCGGCACGGGGTATTCTAATTTGCTCATGTTAAATGTCCTTCCCGCCAAAGAGTTGAAAATTGATAAAAGTTTTATCGACAGCATGCTGGATAACAATAAAAGCCAGAAAATTGTCGAAACGATAATCAACGTCGCCCGCACCATGGATATGGTCGTAGTTGCGGAAGGAATTGAAACGGCAGAACAACAGCAGATACTGGCAAATCTGGGGTGTGATTACTTGCAGGGATATTATTTTTCTCGTCCCCTACCAGCCGAACAAGTTCCCTGGCTGGTATTACAAAACAAGTCCGATAAACAAATTATACCCATTGGTAAAAATCACATGGACCTTCCCCACAATTCACAAAAAAATCATGCCTGATGTGAATAAGTAGAGTATGTTTCAATAAAGCCCACGCGTGTTCATTCCGTCGTGGACATCAGGCAGCGGTACTGATGATCGGGAACACTCTATGTCGCTACCCAGCTATGAAGCGCTCAATTTTATTAAAACACCCGTTTGGTTAGTCTCATCCATTTCTGAGCAAGTCATATTCGCTAACTCAGCGGCAACAGCGTTGATGCTGAATAAAACGCTCAACGATATGCGTACCGGGGTTTTTTCAGCAAATGCCCAGCATCAGCTTTCCATGTACGTCCCGGATCTTAAATCTGAGCTGGATATCATTGAAGTCTGGACCATCTGGCGCGGCCAGCAAGAAACGACGCTATGCTGTCGGCTGTCCCTCGCTCATGACGAAAACATTGGCGACGTGATTATATTTGAGGGCATTGCATCTCAAATGCCGACGGGACTTAAAGCCAGCCGGTCGGCGAATTATCAGCGCAAAAAACAGGGCTTTTACGCCCGTTTTTTTCTAACAAACAGCGCCCCGATGTTGCTGATTGATACTGCGCGTGATGGTCAAATTGTGGATGCCAATCTGGCAGCCCTGAATTTCTATGGCTACACCCATGATGCGATATGCAGTAAGCATACCTGGGAAATAAACACGTTAGGCCGTGATATTTTACCGATCATGAATGAAGTTGCGCGCCTTCCCGGCGGGCATAAACCGCTTAATTTTGTTCACCGCCTGGCGGACGGGTCAACCCGCCATGTGCAAACTTACGCCGGACCGATTGAAATCTATGGCGATAAATTGATGCTGTGTATCGTTCATGACATCACCGAGCAGAAACGCCTGGAGCAGGAACTTGAACATGCCGCGATGCGAGATTCGATGACTGGCCTGCTTAATCGTCGGCAATTTTACCGCATCACGGAGCAAACCAACCCGTCTCATTTACCGCTTCAGGACCAGTTCAGCTTATTGCTTGTCGATACCGACCATTTTAAGAATATCAATGATGTCTTTGGCCATCTGAAAGGCGATGAAGTATTGATTTCGCTTTCGCGTACGCTCGAAGCCTGCAGCCGTAAGGATGATTTTGTGTTTCGCTGGGGCGGCGAAGAGTTTGTGATTTTATTACCGCGCACGCAACTCGATGTCGCAATGCAGGTTGCCGAAACCATTCGCGCTGCGGTTGCACGAATCGCCATTCCCGGTCTGCCGCGCTTTACCGTGAGCATCGGTGTTGCACGGCACAATCCCGATGAAAGTATTGATGAACTTTTTAAACGGGTTGATGACGCGCTGTACCGCGCTAAAAATGATGGCCGGAATAAAGTGTTGGCGGCCTAATAACTGGTGTAATGGTAAAAGCCTCGTTACAATGCCCCGCTTAAATTAACGGATTTCAGGTGGGTAGCTTTTGCTATGGAAAAAACAGAAGTGATACTCATCCTAATTATTTTAGCGATAATTATATTTGGCTTATGGTTTATTTTCAGCGGGGAAATGTGGCATTTAGCGGCGTACCTGGAAAACTGGCTTTACCCTTCGATTGATGCGCCATGATGCACGTATAACACTTTGTTTCACCTACCGGAATTGTCAGTTTTCCGCGCGAGAACTTGACGCGTAAGATGAAGTTTCACCCTCCGCAATGGGGTAACACACTATTAATCATTGGCTTATATTGCCCGTTCTCTGACGGGCTTTTTTATTTATACCGACTGATAAATTAATGCTTTTCGATATACATCGTCCGGCTATAAGCCACGTCTTCCGCATTATTTATCGGATAGCCTTTTACCCACGGCTTAATCAAACGCCCATTGGTATATTGATAAATGGGGGCAATCGGCGCTTTTTCAGCAAGAATTTTCTCTGCTGAATTGTAATCCGCATTCCGCGCTTTTACCGTCGTCTCCAGCGTCGCCTGATTGATGATTTTATCGTAAGCCGGATCGTTGAAACGTGAAATATTCCCGGTGTGCGTTGAGGTGAGTAGCGACAGGAACGTTGAAGGTTCGTTGTAATCCCCGACCCATGACGCACGAATCACGTCGAAATTACCGGTGTTGCGACTGTCGATATACGTTTTCCACTCCTGGTTCTGGAGCTTCACGTCTACACCCAGATTTTTCTTCCACATTGATGCTACCGCAATGGCGATTTTTTGATGGTTTTCAGAGGTATTGTACAGCAGCGTGAGTTTAAGCGGGCGCTGCGGACCGTATCCTGCCGCTTGCAACAGCATTTTTGCCTGCGCGTTCAGTTCCGCTTGCGACATCTGCTCAAACGGTGATGGCTCAGCCGTAAACCCTGCCGTCACGTCAGGGGTAAAATGCCAGGCCGGTTTTTCACCCGTTCCCAGAACCTTCTCGGCCATGATCCGACGGTCGATCGTCATACTCAACGCCAGACGCACGCGCGAATCCGCAGTTGGCCCCTTTTGGGTATTAAACGCATAATAATATGTGCCAAGCTGTGGCGGCGTATAAACCTGCCCCGGGATGTCTTTCAGCAGCTTCTGGTAAAGATTTTTTGGGAACGATTCGGTGATATCAATATCCCCAGCCAGATAGCGCTTCGTGGCGTATGACTCCTGGTTGATGGGCACAAACGTCACCTTTTGCAGCACCGTTTTGCCGTTATCCCAGTAATGAGTGTTGGGCTCAACAACCAGTTTTTCGTTCACCACGCGGTCTTTTAAAACATACGCCCCGTTCCCCACCAGCGCGCCGGGGCGGGTCCAGTCTTTATTGCCTTCAACGTTGGCTTTCTGCACAGGATAAAAAGCAAAGCTCGCCGTCAGATTAGCGAACCACGGCAACGGTTTATCCAGCTGTACACGCAGAGTTTTGGCATCAACAGCCGTCACGCCCAGTGAATTAGGCAGCGCTTTACCATCGATAATACTCTGAGCATTCGTGATCCCCGCCAGCGCCGCAAACCATGCAAAAGGAGAGGTCGTTTTAGGGTCGACCAGACGCTGCCAACTGTAAACAAAATCTTCTGCCGTCACCGGCGTACCGTCAGACCACTTTGCGTTATCGCGCAAAGTAAACGTCCAGGTGCGGTTGTCATTACTCTGCCATTTTGATGCGACACCTGGGATCAACGCGCCCTTTTCGTTCTGATTCACGAGACCTTCAAACAGATCCCGGATAACCTGAATTTCGGGTAAGCCCACAGCTTTAGCGGGGTCGAGCGATGCCGGCTCATCTTTGATATGGCGCACCAGCTCCTGTTTTTGGGCCAGTACGGTTCCCGAAGGCACATCAGCCGCGTGAGAAAACGATGAGAGTCCGCACAGCCAAAGTGCGGTACAGAGCAGCGAGACAGGATGCTTCATAAGATCCCCTTTAAAAGGTCGGTGACGAGCAGATGCGTAATTATTTGTTTCAAAACAGAGAAATGCAAACTTCTTACCGCGGAAAAGTGATATCTGGCTATTTTCTCCTCACGCTGAAACTATTTGATTAACCGCGAGTTTTACACAACACTGGCAGTCATAAGCCCATTATCAGGATTTCGTATGTCACCCAACCGCCCAAGAACGGAACGTGGCGTATTTCCACGTGGAACCGAACACTATGGCCGCTCGTTTTTGGGTGCCCCGCTGATCTGGTTCCCCGCGCCGCAGGCCGATCGCCACAGTGGATTAATTATCGCGGGTACGCACGGGGATGAAAATTCGTCGATTGTGACACTCTCCTGCGCGCTGCGAACGCTGGCCCCTGAGCGGCGGCGTCATCATGTGGTGCTGACGGTCAACCCGGATGGCTGTCAGTTGGGATTGCGTGCCAACGCGCGCGGCGTCGATCTCAACCGTAATTTCCCGGCGGCAAACTGGCGCGAAGGCGAAACGGTATACCGCTGGAACAGTGCCGCTGAAGAACGAGACGTGGTGCTGTTGACTGGCGAAAAACCCGGCTCAGAACCGGAAACTCAAGCGTTGTGCCAGTTAATTCATCACCTTCATCCCGCATGGGTTGTTACGTTTCACGATCCATTGGCTTGCATCGAAGATCCCCGTCATACGGAATTAGGCGAATGGCTGGGGGATGCGTTTTCACTACCGCTGGTGACGAGCGTGGGATACGAAACGCCAGGCTCATTTGGTAGCTGGTGCGCCGATCTCGGTCTCCACTGCATCACGGCAGAATTCCCGCCCGTCTCTTCTGACGAAGCGAGCGAAAAATACCTGGAAGCCATGACGGGCCTTCTGCGCTGGCAATCTCAGAGATGAAGCGTACCGGTGGTGAAATTCAGCGCCGGTGAGACATCAACCGCCAGCCAGGTGGGTCCATCAAGGTCGGCAAAGCTGACCTGCTCCACCAGGGGAAGCGCAGCCGTTATGGCGCGTGAGGTGCAAAGCATACAGCCCAGCATGAGCGCAAACCCCTCTACACGCGCCTGCTCCGCCAGCGCCAGCGCTTCGGTTAAGCCCCCCGTCTTATCAAGCTTGATGTTCACCATTTCATAGCGCCCTTTCAGGCTCGCCAGATTTTCGCGTGTATGACAGCTTTCGTCAGCGCAAATGGGCAGCGGATGGATAAAGTTCGCCAGCGTCGCATCATCCTGCGCTGGTAATGGCTGCTCGAGCATCGCCACTCCCAGATCCGCGAGCAACTGGCAGCGTGCGGCCAGTCCTTCACTTTTCCAGGATTCATTGGCATCAACAATCAGCGTCGCATCCGGGACCGCGCCTCGAATCGCCACCATGCGTTCGCTGATTAAATGATCGTCCATTTTCACCTTCAGCAAACGCGCTCCGGCCTCATACAATGCTTTCGCACTGGCGGCCATCTGTTCAGGCTCGCCAATAACGACGGTTTGAGCTGTGATGATGGTTTGCGGTAAAACCACACCCACAGCGCCGGAAATCGTCTGATGATTTTTCTGCGCTTCCAGCGACCAGAGTGCGCAATCCACGGCGTTACGCGCGGCACCTGCGGGCAAAAGTCGTTGCAACGCGTCACGCGTCATGCCTTTTTCAAGGTCAGGCATGATTGTCATAATCTGTGCCATAACAGATACGAGGCTCTCGCCGTAGCGCGGATACGGCGTGCATTCCCCCACGCCCTTTACGCCATCTTCTTCAATTTCAACAACCACGACGCTCGCTTCACTGCGACTGCCACGAGAGATCACAAACGGGGAATGCAACGGCCATGCTTCTTCATAGACCTTGACGTTTCTCATCACTCGCTCCTGTAAGGCAAATTTGGTTTGCCGTGTTATCTGCTGATGTCATACACTACCTGTGACGTTAACTATTTGTAAACAGGAAGATATCTATGTCACAACTCGTTCATTTTCAGGGCAACCCCGTTACTGTTGCTGGCTCTATTCCACAGGCTGGCAGCAAAGCGCAGGGTTTTACCCTCGTAGCGAAAGACCTGTCTGATGTAACGTTGGGCCAGTTTGCTGGCAAACGCAAAGTTCTGAATATTTTCCCAAGTATTGATACCGGTGTTTGTGCAGCCTCCGTGCGCAAATTCAATCAGTTGGCGACTGAAATGGACAACACCGTTGTGCTGTGCATTTCCGCTGACCTGCCGTTTGCCCAGTCCCGCTTCTGCGGCGCAGAAGGTCTGAGCAACGTCATCACCCTTTCTACCCTGCGTAGCCAGGATTTTGTCGAAAACTACGGCGTAGGGATCGCAGAAGGCGCTCTGAAAGGCCTGACCGCGCGTGCAGTACTGGTTATCGATGAAAACGACACCGTTGTTTTCAGTGAACTGGTTAACGAGATCACCAACGAACCGGATTACACCGCAGCGCTGGACGTGCTAAAAGCGTAAGCGAAAAAAAAGCCTCCATCTGGAGGCTTTTTACTTTTATGACTCGTCTGTTTTTTTCTGATTCAAACCATATTCACGCAGCTTATTGGCGATAGCCGTATGCGATACACCTAATCGTTTCGCCAGTTTACGCGTGCTGGGATAGTTGCGATAAAGCTGGGTCAGCACAGAGCGCTCAAAACGGCTGGTAATATCATCCAGCGATCCTTCCATCGCTTCTTCGCCAACCGCCAGCGTTCCGGCATCATAATCTGGCAGCAGGACATCCTGAGGGCGTAATTCATACCCTTCAAGCTGGGTCAGTGCCCGATATACCGCGTTCTTCAGCTGCCTGATATTACCCGGCCAGTTATAGCGCGTCAGCATTGTACCCAAATCTGCAGAGAGCTTCGGACGCGGTACCCCCTGCTCGTCCGCAAAACGCGCCACAAACAATTCGGTGAGCGGCATAATGTCCTGGGGACAATCCCGTAGCGGCGGAATATTGAGCGTCAGCACGTTCAGGCGATAGTAGAGATCTTCGCGGAAGACCCCTTTCTGAACCAGTTCAACAAGATTCTTCTGCGTGGCGCAAATCACCCGGACATCAACGTGCACCTCATGATCTTCCCCCACGCGGCGGAACGTCCCGTCATTCAGGAAGCGCAGCAGCTTGGCCTGCATACGCGGTGACATTTCACCAATTTCATCCAGCAGAACAGAGCCGCCGTTAGCCTGCTCGAAGAAGCCTTTTTTCCCCTCTGGGGCATGACCGAAAAGCTCGCTTTCGACCGCGTCTTCAGGAATGGATGCGCAGTTAAGCGCCAGATAGGGTTTTGCCGCTCGCGGGCTGGCCATGTGAACGGCATGGGCCAGCAGATCCTTGCCGGTTCCTGTCTCGCCAGTAATGAGCAGAGGCGCGGTGAGATTCGCCAGCTTGCGCGCCTGATCGACCACGTGTCGCATCTTCGGACTCACCGCAATCATCTGGCTAAATGCACCCACATCCTGATTGGAAAGATTCTGCAACTGGCGTCCCATACGAATGGTGGAACGCAGCATGATCACCGCCCCGGTGAGTACGGTAGCGTCGTTCTCGCCCTGCAAATGAACCGGCGTGATTTCCATCAGGAAATTTTGGCCGTTAATCACTACGTGTTCGCTTAGCGTGCTCTGCGGATTACTGTCGAGCCAACGCTGAAAATTGAATCCCATAATCAGCTGCGAAGCAAGATGGTTGCTGAGCTTTTCCTGGCTCTGGCCAAAAAGCTGACAGCTCGCCAGGTTGGTACGCTCAACTTTGCCTTTCAAATCCAATGATAAAAAGGGCTCGGGCATCGCTTCGAGCAGCGCGCTCAGCGCCAAATGTTCACGCTCAGATGGCATCCACGGCACGGTACGCACATCCGTAACGCCAGCGATACGGCGGATTTCCGCCATCAGGCTGCTGAAGGTATTGAATTCGATTTCGGCAAAATTGAGGTAAATTCGTCCAATGGGATCGATATCGATGCCGCGTAAATCAATGTCACGCAAAACAAGGAGATCGAGTAACTCGCGGGTCAGACCGATACGGTCCTGACAGAACACTTCCAGACGCATGGGAAATTCACTCTCTAAGCCAGTAGCCTTAAATAATAAGTCAGATATCGTCTGGCTGGAAGCTCGCTGTCAACAAATATTGACAGCGAGGTGTTTTTTTAGGCGTTTATTGCGGTTTTTTGCTCAGTGTCTCCTTCAACTGGCCAATCAGTTCACGGCGGAAATCCCCAAGTCTGGGTTTATCATCGTTGAGCCAGGGTAGCGGACGACACAACTCCATCGCCTTAATCCCTAATCGCGCAGTCAGCAGCCCCGCGCCAATTCCTTGAGCCGCTCGCGTGGATAATCGCGCAGCCAGATCCTGGGACATCCAGTCCATCCCGACTTCTCGTACCAGCTCACTGGCACCGGCAAAGGCCATGTTAAGCAGCACCAGACGGAACAGGCGCAAGCGGCTGTAATATCCCAGTTCAATGCCGTAAAGCGTGGCAATGCGGTTAATGAGCCGTAGATTTCGCCACGCGATAAAAGCCATATCCACCAGCGCCAGAGGGCTGACGGCAATCATCAATGTGGATTCCGCCGCTGACCGGCTGATCTCCCGGCGAGCCTGGGAATCAAGAACCGGCTGGACGATAGAGGCGTAGAGCGAGACGATTTCACGATCGCTCTGCGTTTCATGAATCGCGGCATACCAACGCTGAAGAGCGGGATGCGACTGATCAATCCCCGCCTGGTTCGCCAGTTTTTCACAAAAGGCGCGTCCTTTTCCGGTCGCATGACTGTGTAATAAATCACGCGCCTCATCACGCTCATGCGCGCGCTGACGTAAACGCCACAGGCGACGCCATTCAGTCGCGACGGAACCGACACCCGCACCGATGATGAGCACCCCGGCGGCACAACCGCCCAAAGCCACCCAGTCCTGCGTTTGCCATGCATTCATGGTCCACTGAACGCCCTGACCGACAACGCTGATGCCGAATAACGTCAGCCCTGCCGTGACCATTTTTCGCCATAAGCTGCGTTTTGGGCGAAGCGCTGCTTCCACGACAGCCTCTGCGGGTCCTTCATCAGCCAGCAACTCTTCCGCCACGGCTGGCGCAAAGTTTTCGGCTTGTGGCCCGCTAAACGCCTGAGCCGCTTTAAAGGCTTCGGCCCGCTCCTGCTCCAGCGTGCCGGGAAAATCAATACGGGGCTTTAAGGGTTCCGTCATCGCAATTTATCTCCAATCAAAAACTCCAGCGCCGCATCAAGGCGAATGTGCGGTAACGGCTGGTCAACATTCATTGTTTGTGGGCGAAACGCTTCAAACTGAAAGCCCTGATTTTTCCAGAAGGCTTGTCCCGGAAGGCGCGCAGGGACTTCACCGGGATATACCGTCAACGGTTCACCGTCGCTCAGACGGTTGCCGCGCAGCGCCGGGATTTTTTCGCCATTGACGTCAATCAGCCCACTCTGCGTCGCCTGCACGGACGCCAGACCCAGACAATCCATGCTGATTCCTTCAAATGCCGCATTTTGCCAGGCGTCCTGCACCAGCTGTTGCAGCAGCGCAACCATATTGGCATGTTGATCGACGGTCACATGATCGGCCTTGGTGGCAGCGAACAAGAGTTTATCGATGACCGGAGAAAACAGTCGGCGAAACAAGGTGCGCTGCCCGTAGTGGAAGCTTTGCATCAACTGCGTGAGTGCCAGGCGCATATCGTTAAAGGCATGCGGCCCGCTGTTAAGCGGTTGCAGGCAATCCACTAAAACAATCTGGCGATCAAATTTCAGGAAGTGATTTTTGTAAAACCCCTTCACCACTTTCTCGCAGTAATAATTGAAACGCTCGCGAAGCATGCCGACGTTGGTGTTTTTATCGGCCATCGCCAGCTTTGATTCCCCCCAGGCATCAACATCAGGCCAGGGGAAAAATTGAAGTGCAGGCGCCCCAGCCATTTCACCCGGCAGAACAAAACGCCCCGGCTGAATGAAATGCAGCCCCTCTTTCTTGCACTGATGGAGATAGTCGGTCCAGGCTTGCGCGATCGCGGCCAGCCGATTCTCATCAGCAGGTGCCAGTGGATCCAGGCCGGCGCACAGTTCTTGCCATTTTAGTGACCATTCCGCACGTTGGCCTTGCAACAACCCCGTCATCTGGCGAGACCAACTCAGGTAATCCTGCGCCAGCATCGGTAAATCAAGCAGCCATTCGCCAGGATAATCAACGATTTCAAGGTAAAGCGTCGAAGTGTCCTTGAAATGCCGAAGCAAAGAGTCATTCGAGCGGAACCGCAGCGCCAGGCGAATTTCGCTCACGCCACGCGTGGGGGTCGGCCATGAGGGCGGCGTGCCATAAAGCTGCGCCAGCCCTTCATCATAGGTGAAGCGCGGGATACCAAAATCGCGCTGTGGTACACGTTTTACGCCGAGTAAGCGCTCCTCGCGTGCAGCCGTCAGCAAGGGCAGACGAGCGCCAGTATGCAGATTGAGTAACTGATTAACCATCGCCGTAATAAATGCGGTTTTACCGCTGCGACTCAAGCCCGTCACCGCCAAACGTAAATGGCGATCAATGCCCCTGTTAACCAGTGAATTTAATTCATTTTTAAATCTCTTCATCGCCATCCTGTTTTGCCCCGAAGACTGTCGATATTGACTTCAGAATACAATAAATTGGGGCAGATCGTTGATTTTCAATTCAATCTGGCTGTCATTCCCCTTTTTTCTGCCGTAATATAATAAAATTCCCGCTACGATGGAGTTGTCAGGTGTATGTCACCCACAATTTATGATATTGCGCGTGTTGCTGGCGTTTCAAAATCAACCGTGTCCCGCGTTCTTAACAAACAAACGAATATCTCTCCTGAAGCACAAGAGAAAGTGCTGAAAGCGATCGATGAATTAAATTATCAACCCAACAAACTCGCCCGCGCCCTCACAACATCGGGTTTCGATGCGATCATGGTTATTTCTACCCGTTCGACCAAGACGACCGCGGGTAATCCATTCTTCTCAGATGTTCTTCACGCGATAACCGCAAAAGCAGAACAAGAAGGCTTTGACGTTATTTTACAGACATCCAAAAACAGTGAGGATGATTTACAGAAGTGTGAAAGCAAAATTAAACAGAAAATGGTGAAAGGCATTATTATGCTGAGTTCACCCGCCAATGAAGCCTTTTTCCCAAGACTTGATGCATACGGGGTTCCGGTTGTGGTTATTGGTAAAGTCGAAGGTGAGTTCAATAATATTTTCTCGGTTGATACAGATAACTTCCATGACAGCATGATGTTAACCAAAAAAATTATTAAACAAGGCTATCGTGATATCGCCTGCCTGCATGCTCCTCTTGAATATCTCGTTTCAATCGACCGGCTGGCGGGTTATAAAACCTGTCTGGAAAATCATAATATTGTGATCAATTCTGATTGGGTTGTTGACGGTGGTTATACGCATGAAAGTGCACTGGATGCCGCCTGTAGATTACTTTCCGCTGCACATCCTCCTCGCGCTGTATTTGCCACAGACAGTATGAAATTACTGGCGCTGTATCGCGCTGCGGATGAGTTAAATCTGATGATACCTGAACAGCTTGTTGTTGCCGGATACACCGATCCCATGCTGTCACTGATTTTGACACCGGCGCCTAGTGGTTTTGATATCCCGACGCGAGAGCTTGGTGAAGAAAGCTGCGATGTATTATTTAAACGGATCGCGGGCAAACCCGCACCGCAGCGCGTGATCGTAGAAACCCATTTCACCCAGACGGCTTCTGTAGCCTGAATCCAGGGGCATAATGCCCCTGGCAAAGCACAACTAAAATGCGTAATTCACGCCGACGCCAGCATAGTGGAATCGGTCGTTTTTACCTTCATCATGATTTTGCCATTCGTAGGCATATTCCAGCGTCATTGAGAGGCCGTTGGCGAAATCATATGCATAGAGCATGCCCAAGCGATTGAAATCATGTCCCTCACGTTCAGGATCGTCCTGCCAGTCCCAATTTGACCAGCGATCCAGCCCAATGCGGGTATAAGGCGTCAATGTAGTTTGCCCCATTGCAATAGGCAGGTAAGCACGAATTTCCTGTGTGGAGAATTCTCCATTATTACGACCACCATCAATATTAAAGCCGCGTTCTAAATAGTAATTTGTTTTAATGGAAAACGTTTTATTCATCGTCCAGGTAAATCCCGTTTCCGTCTCAACACGGCTATCAGAATAGCCTGTTTTTTCGAGATCGTTTGCAAACTGATACATTGCGAACCAGCCGTTAAAGCGCCAGCTGTCACTCAGCTTGAGATCCCAGTCAGGTTGGATTTTGTAGCGTTGCATATTTGCACTACCGTCTTTCGCACCATGCTCATCTTTAAAATGATAACCATAATTGCGGAATCCCCCTGTCAGCCCCAGCGTAAAGTCATCACTACCTATGAAGCGATAGCGTAACTGGAATTCGGGACGATCAAAATAGGTCCCTCGAGTCATGCTACTGTAATCAACGGGTCCTTCCTGATACATCGCAAGTGAAACCGTCCATGCATCGTAGGTGGCATTAAACCAAACGGAAGGTTCATATAAACCATCTTTATCATCCCCCTGACCTTCGATATTTTCTATTTCATACATCGCGCCAATATTAAAATCCCATTTTTTAACTGCCTCTGATGCCTGGACGCTCGTTATTCCTGCACATAATAAAAGCGCAGCACTTCTCAGTAGAGTACTCATCAATATATTCCTTTATAAAATAAGAACGACAAAATCTGGAAGTATTTTCCAGTCACTGACTATTTTTTATCTTATGGCAATCTCTGTATCAGCATCGAAGAAATGACTTTTATCCATTTCAAACTGAATTGCCAAATTATCCCCAGAACGATAATCCTGTATTGTGCCTGCGCGAAGCACTAATTCATGACCTCCGACATTGGCATAAAGCATAAACTCTGCACCGGTGAGCTCGGCCACGCTCACTTTCGCGTGTGTTGCTGTTGCGCACTCTTGTGCGGTAATTATATTTTCAGGCCGAATACCTAACACGACAGCTTTACGCTGATAGCCCATCATATTAAGCGTCGCAAGTTTTTCTTTGGGTATTTCAAGGCGCAACGTTTCGGTGACAAAATAGCTGCCATCTATTGCACCACGAATAAAGTTCATGGCTGGCGAGCCAATAAACCCTGCGACAAACATATTAGCGGGCTCGTTATACACCTCCTTAGGTGCCCCCACCTGCTGAATAATCCCCTCCTTCATAATCACGATACGTGTCGCCATCGTCATGGCTTCGGTCTGATCGTGCGTCACGTAAATCATGGTGGTATTCAATTTCTGATGAAGTTTGCTGATTTCTGCCCGCATCTGCACACGTAGCTTCGCATCAAGGTTTGACAGCGGCTCATCCATAAGAAATACACCCGCTTCCCGCACGATGGCGCGACCCAGTGCCACACGCTGGCGCTGCCCCCCAGAAAGCGCACCCGGCTTGCGCTTTAGATAGTCACGTAATCCGAGTATTTGCGCGGCCCAACTGACGCGCTCCTCAATCACATTCGGCGCAATCTTTTGCATTTTGAGGCCAAACGCCATGTTGTCGTAAACCGTCATGTGCGGGTACAGAGCGTAGTTCTGAAAAACCATGGCGATATCACGCGCCTTAGCGGGAACATCATTCATCACTACATCCCCAATCGCCAGTTCGCCTGCGCTAATCTCCTCGAGACCGGCAATCATGCGTAACGTTGTGGATTTACCGCAGCCTGATGGCCCGACAAAAACGATAAATTCTTTGTCAGCAATGTCGAGGCAAAAATCCTTCACCACATGAACCTGGTTATCATAGATTTTGTGGATATGTTTTAGAGATAGCTGAGCCATTTGGTCCCCTTATAAGCACAAATGTGGGCCACGTTTCGCGTCCCATAAATCGGACAGACGCTGCCAGGTCAATTCATCCGTTGAAGAGAGTTTTAAATCAGCATCGGTGAGATCGTCTCCGATACCGACAGAGAGCATTCCAGCGGCATTGATGGCCTCAATGCCCGCCTGCGCGTCTTCAATGCCCATTGCCAGCGCCGGACTGATATTTAAACCCCGACAGGCCGCGAGAAAGATCTCAGGATGGGGCTTTGAGTGCTGAATGAGTGAAGCATCCGCACAAAAATCAAACGCATGGGTAATGCCAAGCGATGCAAGAATCGCTGGGGAATTGAGCGACACGGAGGCCAGTCCAATGCGCACATTAGCGGTCCGTAGATCGGCAAGGATTCGGTCTATTCCCGGCAAAAGTGAATCGCTGTTTAGTCCGCGCAGTGACTGCACATAGCGCTCATTTTTGGTCAGTGCCAGTCGGTAGCACTCCTCGTGGCTAAAGGCATTTTCCAGTCCGCCATGACGCAAAATTCGCTTTAGCGAATCCATACGGCTAATCCCCTTCAGCCCAGCGTTAAAACCTTCATCAATCGTGATACCTATTTTTGCCGCCACTTCACGCCATGCGTGAAAGTGCAGATGAGCCGTATCGGTTATCACCCCATCCAAATCGAATATGATGGCCTTGAGCATCATGCCTCCCCACTCGTGGTAGCGGTCCCATTAATAGCTAAATTGAAGTCATCATTCGTGAACCGTTGGCTCTCTAAAATCGTCAACGTTTTCCCCCATATCGTCAGCGTGACGGGTTCGGTTGTGCTCACCGTCAGAGTTTGATTTTCAACAATGATATTCAGATGGGCCGTCCGCCACATAAGGGAAAATTGCAGCCGCTGCCATTGGCCTGGCAACCGAGGTGAAAGATGCAATTCACCTTCAACGATCGTTACCCCAGCGAATCCCTGAATAGCGCCGGACCAGATAGCGCCTGTAGCCGCAGCATGGATGCCGTCATCAGAGCTATGCGCGTCGCTACCTAAATCAATGGAGGCACCCTGTTGCCAGAATTGATAAGCGCTGGAGACTTCTCCGCTGCGGGCAGCCACAATGCCGTGGACCGACTGACTCAGTGAAGAATCGTGAATCGTTAAAGGTTCGTAATAAGACAGGTTTGCGAAACACTGTGAATGCGTAAACTTCTCAGGCAGCAAATAGGTGAGCATGACAACGTCCGCCTGTTTAAGGATTTGCATCTCATTAACTTCCGCACGCGAGTAGTCGAGCAAAATGGTTTGCTTGCCTGCCGTGTTTTTATAGCGGCTTAGATCGATTACGGGCTTGCTCATGAACGTATCGTCCTGAGGAATGACACCGGCTTGATTTGGCTCAGGTAGCCACAATCTTTCCAGGAAGTGCTCTGCCGCCTGCTCGAATCGTTCATCTTTGCGTTCAAAATGATGCATTAGCTGCAGCGCATGTGCGACGTTGTGCCACGCCATATAATTGGTATAGGCATTGTTATTCACGTGTTCGGTGTATTCATCAGGCCCGATAACATCGTGAATTTCCAGACGACCGTTGATGTCGGTAGCACGAGCAATCCAGAAAGTCGCGGTTTCGATAAGAAGCGTGAGTCCTTCGTTGCGCATGAAAACACTGTCGTGAGTGGCCTGCCAGTAAGCCACTACCGCCCAGGCGATATCCGCCACGATATGGTGTTCCGCCAGAGCAGAAGCCACTTTCTGCCTGACTCCCGTTCTGATGTTGATCGCCGCAAACTCAGGCGTCTCTTCCTGGCCGTTGCTGGCGCTTTCCCAGGGAAACAGTGAGCCGGACCAGCCATTACGACGTGCTTTTTCACGCGCGCCGGGTAGATTTAGCCAGCGGTATCGCAGTAAATGACGAGCGTTCTGTGGAGAAGTAAACAGATAGAACGGCAGCAGGAATATCTCGGTATCCCAGAAAACATGACCTTTGTAGCCTTCCCCAGTCAGGCCCTTAGCCCCGATACTGCATCGTTCATCCTGTGCTGGCATCATGGTATTCAGGTGCCACACCGCGTAATCCAGGGCGAGCTGATCCTCTGGATGTTCAGAGCACACCGTGACGCGACTGGCTTGCCAGATGTTTTCCCAGGCACAGGTCGTCATTTCCAATAATGCTTCATATCCTTTGGCTGCATAAGCCGTCAGATCGCGCAGATTGTTTCGGGCAAATGACACCTGCGAGAGTGTTTTATCACTTCGGTGCGTGACCCAAACTATTTTCTCGAATGTGACCTTTTGCCCCTCTTCGACCTCAAGAGAGTGATGACAATTTAACCGCCTGTTTTTCGCTGTAAACCAGCTTTCACTTTCTGTATTCAACTGACAGCTTGCCGAGATAACTACTTCCGCTGCGCGATCCTGCGTTTCATATATGCCCTGAATATATTGCTGATCGAACACCCGAACTGAGACCTCATCCAGATGCTGTCTGCCACTGTTCGTTTGCGTCGCGTCAATCCCCGTCGAAAGCCCCATCTGCGCAGAACCATCAAGCGGGGTGACGGAAAATTGCAAAGCAATAAGTGACAGCTGATCCATTGAGACAAAACGACGACTGCTAATTCGATATCTTTTCCCTTTCGATGAGCGCCAGACCACGCTGCGACGGAGTTCACCATTGGCAAATGTCAGCTCTCGCTCCCATCGCAAAATCTCCCCACTCACCAGCGTAAAATTCTCGCCATCAAGATGCAGTTCTATACCTAAAATATCGGGCAAATTAACCAGTTCATTTGTCTCATTGCGCCCCGCACGATGATATAACCCCGCCAGATACATACCTCGCGTTTGCTGCGTGTAATGCTCTTCGTGGGTGGCGCGAACGCCGAGATAGCCGTTGCCGCAGCACATAATTGAGGCGTATTTATTGAGCCTTTCAGGATCAAATAATGATTCGTTGAGAACGGAAAAATTTAGCATAATGCTACCCTCTCCCGTTTATCCGATGATTCATACAGCGCCGCAACCAGCTGTTGAATAACAAATCCCTGCTCCGCATCGGCGATCATGACGGGTTCCCCCTGAACATGACGAACAAACGCATCCATGCTGCGAATATGCCGCTGATCGTCAGCGTCATCACGCTGGAGAAGAGTACGCAGTTCTCCGCCAACATCGTTAAAGATATGTGCCGGGAAAAGTGTCGCTCCTGCTTTTTCACCGCAGAAAGAGACATTCATGATCGATTGCTCGCGAATATTGAGCGCAAACGAGGTCTCCAGGCGCAGAATCCCGCCGTTGCAGAACTCAATCGTGCCGAAAAGTGCATCTTCTACGGTGTAGGTTTTAGGATCCCACTCCCCAAACTGACCGCTGCTCTTCGTTGTTCCCAGCCGTTGAAAGCTGTGGGCCGTGACGAATTTCACTTTTGGAAATCCAAGGACATACATCGCGGCATCCAACATATGAATACCGATATCAATCAGCGGCCCACCACCCTGTAAGGCTTTGTTCGTGAAAACACCCCAGCCGGGTACACCGCAGCGTCTCAATGCTATGGCATTAGTGACGTAAATCTCACCGAAGGTGCCGCTCTGCACCGCATCACGCAGTAATTGCGTATCCTGTGCGAAACGATGATGGAAATCATACGCCAGCACTTTTCCCGCTTTTCGGGCAGCCAGGCGCATTTCATCAGCCTGTTTGGGATTCATGGCGGGTGGTTTTTCACACATCACATGACAGCCTGCCTCCAGGGCTGCCATGACGTGCTCATAATGAAAGCGGTTCGGCGAGCAAACGCTAACGATGTCTGGCTTCGCCTCGCGTAACAGGGTTTGTAGATCTTGATACGCCTTTTTTATTCCATGCCGATTAGCAAACGCCTTCGCGTGATCCAGATGGCTGTCCAGGACAGCCATCATTTGCAGATCGTTTCGCGTGGCGTAATACGAGGCATGCACTTTATCGGCAACTTGCCCGGCGCCAATAATGGCGACGCGCAGCGGCGAAGGTGTTAAAGCACTCATCACGCTCGCCATCCTTAGCAGTCGCGTAAATAGTTCAGTGAATCTTGATATGCCTGCGCCGGGTTTTCGGCGCGAACGCGACACTCATAAACCACGAAACCCTGATAATTATCCGCACGTAACTGGCCGAATAACGTTGCGAAATCGAGTGTTCCACTGCCTGGCTGATAACGATGATTATCGGCAATGTGCACATGACCAAGCAGATCCCTGTGGGTGTGCAGCGCTTCAGTCAATGAATCTTCTTCGATATTCATATGATACAAATCACCGATGATTTTGACGTGTTTGAGGTCATTCTCTTCGATGTAACGGCGCGCATCAGACAGGGTATTGATCATATGATCCTGGTAGCGGTTAAGCGGCTCAAGGTAAACGGTTGTTCCAGTACGAGCCGCCACCGCATCCAGCCATTGCAATGAAGCACTCACCGCTTTACGATCGCCTTCAAGACTGCGTGGTGAAGTCATTGGTGGTAATCGAAACGTAAACATCCCCCAGGCCGCTGGGACAACAATCCCCTTCCCCCCCACTTCGCTCAGCGCTTGCAGAATCCGTTCGATTTGCTGTAAGCCATTCAGGCGACGTTCTTCTATGAAATCGCCGATCCACCCCTCGTAACCGCCACATGCCGTCGTCACCGGCAGGCCAGTTGCTTTTATTGCGGCTTTGACTTCAGCCAGATTCTCCACCAGCAATTTGCCGTCAATTTCATAGCCATCAAAACCCATTGCTTTGATGTATTTGAATTTTTCAAGAATCGTAGTCGGAAAGAATGCCTGGTTTTGTGTTGCAATTTTCATTTTCAGCTCTCCATAGCTTAAAAAGTGACGCCCATTTTGATGCTCAGCTCGGGGTGTTGATCGACATACTTCATGTAGCTTTCTGCACTGGTTTCAAAACTGACTACCGGATCGATAAGATCTTCGCAGTTGAGATAGCCGTTCATCAGCAATTCCCAACATGTTTCTTCAATGCGCTTGCGGCTCCAGCGCGGATAGTCAGGATTTGGCTCACTACAGGCGCGAGAAAAAACGATCTTCGCGTTGTTGAAATGGGCTTCACGCCCCAGGTTGAAACCTTCAGAGAAGGGTTTAGCGAAGGCGACGTAAGAGATTGTTCCGCCATAGGCGAGCCCGCGTAACGCCGATTGCAGCGCATCGGCGAAACCACTGGTTTCGATAATGACGTCTGCGCCCTGCTTGCCGGTCAGTTGTTTGATCTCCTGACCCACGTCTTTATTTATTGGGTTGATGCAGAAGTCAGCACCGTGACGACGGGCAATGAAGCAGCGATGTTCAATAGGATCGACACCAATCACAATCGACGCACCCGCTTTTTTTGCCAGTTGGATCGCTATTTGGCCTATCGCCCCTAACCCCACCACCACCACAAAATCACCGACGCGCACATTGGCATCGCGCACGCCGCTCATCGCGAATTGTGCCGGGTCGTAGCAGACCGCATTTTTCCACGAGGCACCCTCCGGCATTTTGCGCAGTTTGTAATTGTTGACGGCATTGACAATCACCGTCTCCTGCAACGGACCATAGCAGCAGACTGAATCACCACGTTGATACTCAGTAACCTCGTCACCGCACTCAATGATTTCACCGACGATCATGTTGCCCAACTGGAATTTGCCAAACTCTATTCCGCGAGCGGAACCCTTAGCGCGAGGCGCAAACATTTGCCATTCGGTATTGAACTCTTCATCAATAAACGGGCTTGCTGCGCGGAAATCGACCACTTCCGTACCGTGTTTTGGCGCACCAAAACGAGCTCGAATTTTGACTTCATTCGCTGCGACCGGGCGATCCTCATAGGGTATGAGCATTGCCACACGGGGCGCAGTTGCGACTAACTTTTTCATCACTGACTCCTTGTTAAAAATGACCGTCCTTAGCCCTTTACGCCACCGGCGGTCAAACCACTTTTAATGAAACGTTCGGAAAGCGCATACATGATGACAACCGGCAATGCCGTCACCAGCGATGCTGACATCATCCTTCCCCAGATATAGTCTGGGGTGCTGAAGAGCGTGTTAAGCCCTACCGGCAAGGTAAAGTTGCTGGCACTCGAGAGGAAAATTGACGCAAAGAGATAGTCGTTCCACGCCACCATGAAACAGTACACAAACACCGATACCAGTCCGGAGATGGCGAGTGGAACCGTAATACGGAAGATGATTTGCAAACGATTTAAACCGTCCATCATGGCAGCTTCTTCGATTTCGTCTGGAATGGTGTCGAAGTAACTTTTAAGCATGAATACCGCCGTGGGTAACGTCTGCGTCACCATTGTAATGATCAGCGCCATTTCCGTGTCGTAAATACCCAAGGCGGTAATAATTTTAAACAGCGGTACCACGAGCAAAATACCCGAGAACATATACACGGTATAAAAACTGGCATTAATGGTCATACGCCCTTTGAAGCGAAGCTTTGAGAGTGCATAGGCACCCAGCGTTCCCAAAAAAACGGCGATTGCGGATGAACTCAATGAAACCACTAAGCTGTTTCTGAAATAATCCACAAACGGAAAAATTAGTGGATTAAAAATGTCGACGTAATGCTGCAGCGTCCATGCCTGCGGCAGAATGGTCGGGTGTAATGAGATAGCCTCTTTCGCACTCTTGAATGACGTCATCAACATGACGAAAAACGGGAATAACGTCACGACCAGAAAGATCAGCAGCCCGGCATAAAATCCGATACGGTTTAATACGCGTTTATTTGTTGCCATGGAGATTTACCCTTTTTCTGGTCAACAGAATGACGGCGAAAATAATTACAAACAGCACCACCGAGATAGCGGCCGCTTTTCCAAGGTCGTTGAAAGCAAATGCCGTTTTGTAGAGATAAACACCCAAAATATCGACACGGGTTGTCAGGAGATAGACATCTGCAAACATGTAGAACATCCAGATAGTTCGTAGCGTTATCACCGTTGCCAGTACGGGCATAATGGCGGGCAGCGTCACAATCCGAAATCGCTGCCAGGCGCTCGCCCCATCCATTTCTGCCGCTTCATAAAGGGATTTATCGATGGTCTGTAAAATCGCAAGGAAAGAGATAAATGCGTACGGGAAATAGCGCCAAATCGCGAACAACACCACTAACACAAAGCTGCTGCCCGCATTGTCGAACCACAATGGGGCATGGTCGTACAGATGCAACATGTCAACGCCGAGATAATTCACGATGCCGTAGCCATTGTTGAACATGTACTTCCACGCAAAAACCAGCGATATCGACGGTGTCACGTATGAGAGGATCACTAACGAACGCGCAGTTTTACGCAGACGAAACTCACGGTTAAAGAAAATTGCAACGGCAAGTCCTAGCCCTGTACTGCCTATGACCACCCACGCCGTGTACCAGAAAGTCATCCACAATGAATGCCAGAATGCAGGATCGCCAAGGATGCGAATATAGTTACTGATACCCACAAACGTTGCGCTGACACGCGGGTTAAGCGGTAATCGTAAAAAGCTGATTTCGATATTGGAGATCATCGGCCAGGCTACCAGGCCTCCCAGCAAAATCAGGCTGGGGGCCAACAGCAGCATGGCGAAAGGCATATCTGAGCGGCCAGATAACGTCATTTTCATCATTCCCTTCGCGATGTGGCTTAACGTTGCGAGATAAGATCGGCCAGACGCTTCTGGCTACCACTCAATGTTGAAGTGAGATCTTTGTTGCCGACCGTCACGTCATGCACCATCGAACTGATGATTCCTGACCCCGTGACATCCCCCATGCGGGTAAAGTTTTTATCCCCTACCGCGCCAAAGACCTGAACATTGGGGAACTGGGCGATCAATTCATAAGGCAACTGCCCGAAGGCCTGGATCACCTCGTTATTTTTCCAGGTCGCCGTTTCTACAACGTGCTTATTCACTGGTAAGGCCGCACCGGGTGACATCATGACCCAATCTGCCGCGTTTTGAGCCTGTTCCATCCAGGCAACGAAAGTCTGCGCCGCTTTGGTTTCATCTTCAGTTTGACCATTGGTGATGGTGAGCGAGGTCACCATGCCGTACACCGCCGATGATTTCTCGGTCGGCACGACAAACCCCAGATTGGCGGGTGTGCCCTCTTTATATACCGCTGGAAGAATGTAGGTAGAGTAGATGGCCATAGGTGCAGAACCGTTCATAAAGGCGTCTTTGATTTCCATGACATCGTTTGAACCAGGCATGGTTGTTGCTGCCAGCGCACGATAAAACGTCAGCGCCTTTGTCATTTCTGGTGTATCAAGGTCGACTGCCCCGTTGGCGTCAAAGACGTTTGCCCCACCCGAGAGTGCGAATTGAGAAAATGCCTGCTCAGTCATCACACTTTCTGCCGTCGGGAGAGCGATTCCGTAATGTTTTTTGGTCGGGTCAGTTAGCGTCTGGCTAGCCTTAAGCAACTCTGCCCAGGTATGGGGTTCCTGGATGCCCGCCGCCGCCAACGCATCTTTGTGGTACCAGACACCAGATAACCAGGCGCTGACGGGAACTCCCGTCCAGGCTTTTCCATCCTCAGTGCGAACCACTCGTAGAATGCCGTCGTAGAAGGTATTTTCGTTGACCGTTTTCACCGTTTCAGCAATAGCATCGCGGTCGAGTAGCTGCTCTTTATCCATAACTTTGGCATAGTCATGGCTCACCTCAATCACTTCGGGCAGCGCACCCGTACGAGCAAGCGTAATGACTTTGGTGTTATACGCATCCTCTTCAACAGGAACCTGTTTGATCCGGATTAAAGGATTCTCTTTCTCGAATCGTTCTATTAATTGAGAAATAACGGCTTGCCTCTCCTGCTCAACAGAAGAGTGCATAAATTCGATAGTGACAACGGTGTTATTGTCATCCCGGCAACCGGATAACAAGCCGCACGAAACCAGTGCTGACATCAGCACAATATTGGAAATCTTCATGTTTTTATTATTCCTTTAACGATGTTTAATCCACATCACCTGCCATGGATCGAGAGTCAATGAACTATTGGTTATATTGGAACGCGTTAAAAGTTCCACTCCACAAGGTATATTTTCAGAAAGAGATTGCACTTTATTCTGAAAATTAAAAAATGCTGTTAATTGCTCGCCGCCCGCTGAGGTCCGCGTTATTTTAAGCACGCGTTCATTTGGCATTGAGAAATTAGCTTTGCTGTCTGGATGGAAGACGCACTGTTGACGTCGAACAGCAATCATCCTGGTTAACGCGTTATAAATCTTATGGCGTAATTGAGTCGCATCTTCCAACTCTATATCAATTTCCCCCGCCTGAAATTTACGACGATTTATCGCACGGTTGTAACCCAACCGTTCAACGCCTTCATAATCATTACGTGAGCCCAAAACACTTTGAATATAAATAGCCGGTACGCCGGGAAAAGTTAATAACAGCGCATGGGCCAGCACAAATCTGGCGATACGTTCATTATCGTGGCAATTTTGAGGCGTTAACGCATCCAAATAAGTGACGTTAATTTCATACGGGCTACGTGTGCCATCAGGATTATTTTTCCAGTTGATCTTCGCACCTTCATTTTGCAGTTTTTCGACCAACGTCTGAATGTCTTCCTCCGGTAGAATACCGCGTAATGGATTTAACCCTATACCGTCGTGGGAAGCGAGAAAGTTAAACCAGGTCGTCTCGGTTGAAGGCAACTCAAGCGTTTGTGCCCACAGGCAAAGCGCTTTCACATTTTCACTGTGAATGCTGTGGAGCACGAGTGGCGGCAATGAGAACTGATACACCATTTGCGCTTCATTTGAACCATCACCAAAATAGGAAATGTTGTCTTTGTGCGGGACGTTCGTTTCCGTGATGATCACCGTACCCGGCGCGACCGCTTCAGTGATAGCGCGGAATAACTGGATCAGACGGTGTGTATTTTCCAGATGCAGACAGGTTGTACCCGGTACTTTCCACATAAAGCCCACCGCATCAAGACGAATGTAATCTGCCCCTTCAATGAGATAGTGCAGCAGGACATCAACCATGGCGATGAGGACCTGCGGACTGGCAAAGTTTAAATCAATCTGGTCATCACTGAACGTCGTCCATACATGGCGGATTGAACCATCCGCGAGCGTAAACGGTGTTAAAAGTGGCAAGACTCTGGGGCGCGTGACGGCGGAAAGATCAGTATCGGGATCAACAGCAATAAAAAAGTCTTCAAATCCTGGCTTTTGATTCAAATAGTTTTCAAACCACTGACTTTTTGCCGACATATGGTTACAGACAAAATCAAACATGAGATGGGTTGATTTTTTTAGTTCTGCGACATCTCCCCACCCCCCTGTTTTCGGTGCAACTCGGTGATAATCCAGAACAGAAAAACCATCGTCAGAAGACCACGGGTAAAATGGTAATAGATGGACATGCGAAAAGTAAGATGACAGCCAGCGATTATAAAATCGCGTCAATATCGGCAATGCGTTTTGGTCATTACGTTGAAACTGATCGGCATACGTAATTAATACAACATCCTGCTCATCCCACTTCGATTTACGAGTGCCAGTAATAAGGTCCTGCGCGTTCCGAATATTTTCAGAAAGGATTTCATAGTGTCCTAAAGAAAATGACTCGCCATAAATGAGTTTAATAAGTTGCTCTATTTTGTCGTCCATTGAATTTTCCATGGTAGCGGTCCCACGAAAGGCAATTTACGCTGATGGAATTTTTATGTCAATGCAATCTATGGGGTTAAAAGAGATGAAAAATAGCGCGTCAGTCAATAATGTGAGCTATTGCAAAGAAAGGCTGAAACTAGTGCTGAGTCGTACATAAGGAAATTGCTGCTCTCTCGCAAAAGAAAGCAGCAATTAAATGTGAGATCAGGATAAATAGCGGCGGGAGAAACGGTTTGCTACTTTCTTCAACAATGGCTCCAGCGCAACGGCCAGCAGCATTCTGACGGGTTTACGGGCGACCGTTTTCACCGCCCAGCCCGCTACGCCTGCCGGGCCATAACGTAATGCTGTCAGTAAAACGAATTTGCCTGCGAATTTCAGGCCGGGTTTCATTTTCTGACCGGCCTGTTGCCAGTTTGATTTCATGTTATTTATCTCTGTTAGAGCTGACGAAAACGACTTCTGAGCGTAAAGGTGTCAGAGGTGACATAACGTTCCATTTCACGAAGACGTTTCTCCCCGGCGGCCAGTTCAGCATCCACGGTGTCCAGAAGATCGCTGCTGGTAGGCGCTTCATCTGAATAAAGCGCGCCGTCCGGGATAGGGTCCAGAACAAAGGACAAAATGATGTAAGCCACCAACGTAAAGAAGGCCAACCCAAAGAAAATCGAGAGCACTGTTACGACGCGCACCAGCTTTACTGGAACATCCAGATAATGAGCCAAACCTGCGCAGACGCCGCGAACCATCCCCTGCTGGGGAATACGCCATAATTTTTTGTTCAGATTAAGTCCGGCCATTAACTATTCCTCCAGTTTGGATGCTCTGCGTCGAGAATGTCTTCCAGTGTCTGGATACGCTCGCGCATTTTTTTCGCCTCGTCGGTGAGCTGCATCAGGCGTTGCTGTTCATTTTGTGACAGATCGCCCCGAGCTGAACGGTTGCTGTAGTGCAGCCATAACCAGATCGGCAGGACGAAAAGCACGAAAATGGTCAGGGGAATAGCCAGAAATAGCGCACTCATATGTACTCCTTGTCTTACGATGCGTTGCGGCACGCCAGGGTGCCGCTTCAATTATTATTGGTTGTTTTGCTTCATTTTTGCTTTGAGCGCGGCCAGTTGCTCACCAATAGCGTCATCCGCTTTCAGTTCTGCAAATTCCTGATCCAGCGTTTTCTGTTTGCCAAAGCTATGGCTTTCGGCTTCCGCTTCCATGTGATCGATACGGCGTTCGAAAGATTCAAAACGCGCCATCGCTTCATCAATTTTACCGCTATCAAGCTGACGACGAACATCACGAGACGAATTAGCCGCCTGATGACGCAGCGTGAGCGCCTGCTGACGAGCTCGCGTTTCGCTGAGTTTATTTTCCAGCTCCGCGATCTCTTTCTTCATGCGGGTCAATGTTTCATCCACTAGCGTGATTTCTTGCTCAAGCGTAGCAACAATATCGGTGAGCTTTTGCTTTTCGATCAGGGCCGAACGCGCCAGATCGTCTTTCTCTTTACGCAGTGCCAGTTCTGCCTTTTCTTGCCATTCACTTTGCTGCGTGGTGGCCTGTTCAATACGGCGAGACAGCTGTTTCTTTTCGGCCAGCGCACGAGCTGAGGTCGAGCGCACTTCAACCAGCGTGTCTTCCATTTCCTGAATCATCAAACGCACCAGCTTTTGCGGGTCTTCTGCTTTTTCAAGCAGTGAGTTGATGTTGGCGTTCACGATGTCGGCAAAACGAGAAAAAATACCCATAATTCGAATCCTCACATTTCATAATGTCTGTTATCGGGCGATGCCCTGCTGAACAGATAATACAAATGCCGTGCCAACTTTATATCTTATTGATTTGTATGATTGTGGTTGATTTTAACGCAACGAGAACCTACTCTCACCTGGTGAATATCGCTAACGAGTGGTTAATTTCATCATGACTGAATACAAAGACAATTTGCTTGGTGAGGCCAACAGTTTTCTGGAGATGCTGGAACAGGTGTCTCGGCTCGCACCGCTCAATAAGCCGGTATTGATTATTGGTGAGCGCGGGACCGGTAAAGAGCTGATCGCCAACCGCCTGCACTTCCTGTCAGGGCGGTGGGACGGTCCGTTTATTTCGCTCAACTGCGCAGCGCTCAACGAAAACTTGCTGGATTCCGAACTGTTCGGCCATGAAGCAGGCGCCTTTACGGGTGCGCAAAAGCGCCATCCAGGGCGTTTCGAGCGGGCGGATGGCGGGACGCTGTTCCTTGATGAGCTGGCCACCGCGCCGATGCTGGTTCAGGAAAAACTGCTGCGAGTGATTGAGTACGGTGAACTGGAGCGCGTCGGCGGTAGCCAGCCACTGCAGGTGAATGTCCGCCTGGTCTGTGCGACAAACGCCAATCTGCCGGAAATGGTGGCGGAGGAAAAATTCCGCGCTGACCTGCTGGACAGGCTGGCCTTTGATGTTGTCCAGTTGCCACCGCTGCGCGAGCGCAGTGGCGATATCATGCTTCTTGCGGAGCAGTTTGCGATTCAAATGTGTCGTGAATTGGGCCTGCCGCTTTTCGCCGGGTTTAGTGACTACGCGCGCCAAACGCTGCTCAGTTACGCCTGGCCCGGGAATATTCGTGAACTGAAAAACGTGGTTGAACGCTCTGTTTACCGCCATGCCAACAGCGAAACTGAGCTGGACACTATCATCATCGATCCCTTCCATCGCAACGTTCCCGCCAAACCGAAACCTTCTCATAATGCGGATGCGCCTGCTTTGCCGCTCGACTTGCGGCAATTCCAGCATCATCAGGAACAGCAGTTGCTGGAACACAGCCTGAAAACGGCAAAATATAATCAGAAACAAGCAGCTGAACTACTGGGCCTGACCTACCATCAATTAAGGGCATTGCTCAAAAAGCATCAAATGCGCTGACATTATCAGCACTTACCCGCAGACATTTTTACGTAGCTGGGGTAAGTGCGATACACTTTGCAGATCGAACCTAAAAATCTTAAAAATTATGCGTCTGGTTTCATCGTCCCTGATTGCACTCGGTCTGTTTAGCCGCCTGGTCTTTGCTGCGCCTGAACCGACTACGCCTCCTGATATTCGTGACAGTGGTTTTGTCTATTGTGTCAGCGGGCAAGTCGACACGTTCAACCCGCAAAAGGCCGGTAGCGGCCTGATAGTCGACACTCTGGCCGCACAACTTTATGATCGTCTGCTTGATGTCGATCCCTATACGTATCGTCTGGTTTCAGAACTGGCCGAGAGTTGGGAGGTGCTGGATAACGGCGCGACTTATCGTTTCCATCTGCGCAATGACGTCGCGTTTCAATCGACACCCTGGTTTAAACCCACGCGTAAATTGAATGCCGATGATGTGGTGTTTACCTTCCAGCGCATTTTTAATCGCAATCATCCGTGGCATAACGTTAACGGCGGAAGCTTCCCCTACTTTGATAGCCTTCAGTTTGCGGACACGGTCAAAAGCGTGCGTAAACTGGATAACCACACGGTTGAATTTACGCTCACGCGCCCCGACGCCTCTTTTTTGTGGCACCTGGCGACGCACTACGCCTCTGTGATGTCGGCTGAATATGCAGCGCAATTGACGAAGCAGGATCATCAGGAGTTACTGGACCGCCAGCCGGTCGGAACAGGGCCTTTCCAGTTGGCAGAATATCGCGCGGGTCAGTACATTCGTCTGCAACGCCATGAACATTTCTGGCGCGGTACACCGTTGATGCCGCAAGTGGTGGTGGATCTGGGGTCTGGTGGTACGGGCCGATTGTCTAAACTGCTTACCGGAGAGTGCGATGTGCTGGCCTGGCCTGCTGCCAGCCAGTTGACCAGCCTGCGTGACGATCCGCGCCTGCGTTTGACCTTGCGTCCAGGCATGAACATCGCCTACCTGGCGTTTAATACCGATAAACCGCCGATGAATAATCCTGCGGTTCGTCATGCCCTGGCGCTCGCTATCAATAATCAGCGTCTGATGCAGTCGATCTATTACGGCACAGCCGAGACCGCGGCGTCTATTTTGCCGCGCGCGTCGTGGGCCTATGATAGCGACGCAAAAGTGACGGAGTACGATCCCGCAAAAGCGCGCGAACAGCTCAAAGCGCTGGGTGCCGATAATCTCACGCTGCAGCTTTGGGTCCCGACCAGTTCACAGGCGTGGAACCCGAGCCCCTTAAAAACCGCAGAGTTGATTCAGGCGGATATGGCGCAGGTGGGGGTTAAAGTGGTGATCGTTCCGGTCGAAGGACGTTTCCAGGAAGCGCGATTAATGGACATGAATCATGATCTGACGCTTTCCGGCTGGTCTACGGACAGTAACGATCCCGACAGCTTCTTCCGTCCGCTTTTAAGCTGCGCGGCCATTCGGTCACAAACTAACTTTGCGCACTGGTGTAACCGGGAGTTTGACGCGGTGCTGCAAAAAGCGCTGTCCTCTCAGCAACTGGCATCGCGAATAGAAGCTTACGATGAAGCACAGAATATCCTGGCAAAAGAGTTACCGGTGCTGCCGTTAGCCTCTTCGCTTCGCCTGCAAGCCTATCGCTACGATATTAAAGGTCTGGTGCTTAGCCCCTTTGGCAATGCCTCGTTTGCAGGCGTATCGCGTGAAAAAAAGGATGAGGTGAAAAAACCATGATTATTTTTACCTTACGTCGTTTGTTGCTCCTGGCAATTACGCTGTTCCTTCTGACGTTTGTCGGTTTTAGCCTGAGCTATTTTACACCGCACGCGCCGCTTCAGGGTTCGTCGCTGTGGGATGGCTGGCTGTTCTGGTTTAACGGCGTGTTGCACTGGGACTTTGGCGTTTCAAGCATTAACGGTCAGTTGATTTCCCAACAGCTCAAAGAGGTTTTCCCTGCGACGATGGAACTGTGCATTCTGGCGTTTGGTTTTGCCCTGATGGTGGGAATACCGGTCGGTATGCTGGCGGGGATAACGCGCAATAAATGGCAGGATAAATTGATCAGCGCGATCGCCCTGCTTGGTTTTTCGATTCCCGTATTTTGGCTGGCGCTTCTTCTCACGCTGCTCTTCTCGCTCACGCTCGGCTGGCTGCCGGTGTCTGGGCGTTTTGATCTGCTATATAACGTGAAAACCGTTACGGGCTTCGCGATTATTGATGCCTGGCTTTCGGATTCCATCTGGCGTCATGAAATGATCATCAGCACGCTGCGACACATGGTATTGCCGGTGTTAACGCTGGCCGTTGCGCCCACGACGGAAGTCATCCGCCTGATGCGTACCAGCACGATTGACGTCTTCGATCAAAACTATGTTAAAGCGGCCGCCACGCGCGGTTTATCACGACTCACCATTTTGCGTCGTCACGTTTTACACAACGCGCTCCCGCCTGTCATTCCAAAACTGGGGCTGCAATTTTCAACCATGCTGACGCTGGCGATGATTACCGAGATGGTCTTTAGCTGGCCTGGTCTTGGACGCTGGATGATTAATGCTATCCGCCAGCAGGACTATGCGGCGATTTCTGCAGGGGTGATGGTGATTGGTTCGCTGGTGATCATCGTCAACGTGATTTCCGATATTCTGGGCGCTATGGCTAACCCGTTGAAACATAAGGAATGGTATGCCTTACGATAGCGTATACAGGGAAAAACGTGCTCCCGGTGTGGTGCGCACCGTGTGGCGCAAATTCTACGGCGATACCACGGCGATGATCGGCCTTTACGGCTGCGGTGGCCTGGCGTTGCTGTGCATTTTTGGCGCGTGGTTTGCCCCTTATGGGCTCGATCAGCAGTTCCTTGGCTATCAGTTGCTGCCCCCTTCATGGTCGCGCTATGGTGAAGTTTCTTTCTTTCTTGGGACCGACGATTTAGGCCGCGATGTGCTGAGCCGCCTGTTAAGCGGCGCGGCCCCGACGGTCGGCGGCGCGTTTGTTGTGACGTTTGCTGCCACGGTTTTTGGTCTGGCACTCGGGATTTTTGCCGGTGCAACACACGGCCTGCGCTCGGCGGTACTGAATCATATTCTGGATACGCTGCTGTCGATTCCGTCGCTGCTGTTGGCCATTATTGTGGTTGCCTTTGCCGGGCCGCATCTTACTCACGCCATGTTTGCCGTCTGGCTGGCGCTGCTCCCGCGCATGGTGCGCTCGGTTTATAGCCTGGTACATGACGAACTGGAGAAAGAGTATGTGGTCGCTGCGCGACTTGATGGCGCGACGACCATGAATATTTTGTGGTTTGCGGTGATGCCAAACATTGCCTCTGGGCTGGTAACGGAAATTACGCGTGCGCTTTCGATGGCAATTCTGGATATCGCCGCGCTCGGTTTTCTCGATCTTGGCGCGCAACTCCCCTCCCCGGAATGGGGCGCAATGCTCGGCGACGCGCTGGAATTAATTTATGTTGCGCCGTGGACGGTGATGCTGCCAGGCGCTGCAATTATGGTGAGCGTTCTGCTGATTAACCTGCTGGGCGATGGTATTCGCCGCGCAATCAATGCGGGGGTGCAATAATGCCATTACTGGATATCCGCAATCTCACTATCGAATTCAAAACGTCCGAAGGCTGGGTGAAGGCCGTAGACCGCGTGAGCATAACGCTGGCTGAAGGTGAAATCCGCGGGCTGGTAGGTGAATCAGGCTCGGGTAAAAGTCTTATCGCCAAAGCCATTTGTGGTGTCGCAAAGGATAACTGGCGCGTGACAGCAGACCGCATGCGGTTTGACGATATCGATTTGTTACGTTTATCACCGCGCGAGCGCCGCAAGCTGGTGGGTCACAACGTGTCGATGATCTTCCAGGAGCCGCAATCCTGTCTCGATCCTTCGGAACGTGTCGGCAAACAATTGATGCAGAATATTCCCGGCTGGACCTATAAAGGCCGCTGGTGGCAGCGCATTGGCTGGCGTAAACGCCGCGCCATTGAGCTATTGCACCGCGTCGGGATTAAAGATCACAAAGACGCGATGCGCAGCTTCCCGTATGAATTGACCGACGGCGAATGCCAGAAGGTGATGATTGCCATTGCGCTGGCCAATCAGCCACGCATGCTGATTGCCGATGAACCGACAAACGCCATGGAGCCAACCACCCAGGCGCAGATTTTCCGCCTGCTGACGCGGCTTAATCAGAACAACAACACCACCATTTTGCTGATCAGCCACGACCTGCAAATGCTCAGCAAATGGGCGGATAAAATTGACGTGATGTATTGCGGGCAGACGGTAGAAACCGCCGTTAGCGAAGATCTGGTGTATGCCCCGCATCATCCGTATACCCAGGCACTGATCCGCGCGATTCCTGATTTTGGCAGCGCGATGCCGCATAAAAGCCGTCTGAATACGTTACCGGGTGCAATTCCGCTGCTCGAATCGCTGCCGATTGGCTGTCGACTGGGCCCCCGCTGCCCATATGCGCAGCGCAAATGCATTGAAACGCCTCGCCTGACGGGCGCCAAAACGCATCTGTTTGCCTGTCATTTCCCGCTGAACATGGAGAAAGAGTGAAATGGTCGAAACATTGCTTGAAGTCCGCAATCTCAGCAAGACCTTTCGCTATCGCACTGGCCTGTTTCATCGACAGACGGTCGAGGCGGTGAAACCACTTAGTTTTACCCTGCGTGAAAAGCAAACGCTGGCCATTATCGGCGAGAACGGTTCCGGTAAATCGACGCTGGCGAAAATGCTCGCCGGCATGGTTGAACCGAGCGCAGGCGATGTGCTGATCGACGACCACTTTTTGTCGTTTGGTGACTATTCGTTTCGCAGTCAGCGTATTCGTATGATTTTCCAGGATCCGTCGACATCACTGAATCCGCGACAGCGCATTTCGCAAATTCTCGATTTCCCTCTGCGCCTGAATACGGATCTGGAGCCCGAGGCGCGGCGCAAACGAATCATTGAAACGCTGCGGATGGTGGGTTTGCTGCCTGACCATGTCAGCTATTATCCGCACATGCTGGCACCGGGGCAGAAACAGCGTCTCGGGCTGGCACGTGCGCTGATCCTGCGCCCAAAGGTGATTATCGCCGATGAAGCGCTGGCCTCGCTGGATATGTCGATGCGTTCGCAACTGATCAACCTGATGCTGGAGTTGCAGGAGAAACAGGGAATTTCTTATATCTATGTGACACAGCATCTGGGAATGATGAAACATATCAGCGACCAAGTTCTGGTGATGCATCACGGAGAAGTGGTCGAACGCGGAAGTACCGCGGATGTTCTGGCCTCCCCACTTCATGACCTCACAAAACGACTGATTGCCGGGCATTTTGGCGAGGCATTAACGGCAGATGCATGGCGGAAGGATAAATAAGATAATGGCGGGATATTCCCGCCTGTACTCTATATTATCGTCAGATTAAGTCGCTGCACCAAGAGTGATATACCCGTTTACGCATCGCCAGTCTGTGTTCATTCTTAATTTCTGTAGCCATTCGCTTATTCAACAAATTTAAGGTGTATTTTCGGATTCACTATAATGGTGTGACATGAATATTTTTAGAGATAATTAATAAGTTGCCTAACTTTATTAATTGTGAACATAAAAATGAATTCATCTCAACTTAACCCCGTTCTTTTTTTATCTTCAATTGAAAAACCTCAGGATCATATTTTACGTTTAATCTCGACGCTGGCCCCTCACGCGCAGCTAGTACCGGCTGATAAACTGCCGACGCTCGACTTTGTCAGAACGAATACGAAACTGTGTTATTTGCTGGAGGAAGGCCATGTGATCATCAACCGCAGAGATGATGGCATGACGCTCAACACAGAATCAGCCCCTTTCGTCTTTGGATTTACATTAAACAGCAATCTGCATCCACGCCTGTGTATCCGGCCTTCACCAGACGCCGTGCTTCGTAGAATGTCACTCCAAAATGCGATTCAAATTATCGAACAAGAGTCGCTGTGGGAACCGCTCACCCAACTCTTGTTCTTCATTTCAGCTCGCTTGTTCAGGCACTTTACACGGCTGTCACAATCAGGAATGTATGAAACGGTTCGCTCGCTTTTAATTGAGCTGATAAATGAGTCGCCGGAAATACGTCAAGCGGAATCTACCTATAATTATATTCAAAACAGATGCTTACTCTCACGCAGCGGGATTATGTCTATTCTGGCAACGCTTCGTGCGCAGGGACACATTGAGTTAGAAAATGGTAAGTTACTTAAAATCAATATGTTACCGAATAAATTATGATGTAAATCAATCTACTCATATTGCTTTACACGCATTGTAAATTTCAATCTATTTACCTATCCTTATCATTATATGTTTTTTAGGTTTAATATTTATGGATGGAAAATCTTTGGATACCCCTGCATTAAACCAACCATTCCCTTGGGCCAAACAGTTGGTAGAATCTTTGACGCCATTTGCGACAATAAGATCTTTTCGTAAAGGTATTCGGTTGGGGCTCATTGAGAACGGTGTTCAGGTATGCCGTATTATTCATTCCGGCACAATTGAAGTTCATCGTTCTACAGATGGTCTGCTGGTTGTCACGCTTCCAGCCCCAGGAATTATCGGTCTTGGCGTTCATGACGCGTTTATTGTGACGGCTGAAACGAGCAAAATCTCCACGCTGACAGTCGAAGAACTACAACGGCACTTCTCAGAGAATGGTCTCTGGGAAGTGGCCGCCCAACACATGATGGTCGTGACAAATAAGCTTTACTCTTACAGTAAACAACTGAGCGCACCTACTGCCTATGTAGTGATTCGTAACCAGCTACGGGAACTTAGTCACGAACCCGCACACCTTCGTGAACACATCACGATTGAACGTTATATCCGCGATAAAACGCATCTGTCCCGAAGCAGCATAATGAAAATCCTCGCTGAATTAAAAACGGGCGGGTATATCGTTATTAAGGACGGGCGATTATGCGAGATTAAGCATCTGCCGGCAAAATACTAACCGCGTCGCGGGAGGTTGGATCAGTTCAGATCCTTTCTGCTGGTATCATCGTGCCGTGTTATGTCGTTTTCTTAAAAGCTGCAACTTGATGACTCTTTTGAAATTCAGGTGACATTTCATCTGCATAGTGGGCTATAATTCTGCCCTGCTATCTATTTATTCTGGCTATGTGATTTCTAACTATATGAATACAAAGCCAAAGTAAGCAATGACTATAAGGATCAAAGCTATGGGTTTTCTTTCCGGTAAGCGCATTCTGGTAACTGGCGTCGCCAGCAAACTGTCCATCGCCTACGGCATCGCGCAGGCGATGCACCGCGAAGGCGCTGAACTGGCGTTCACCTACCAGAACGACAAGCTGAAAGGCCGCGTTGAAGAGTTCGCCGCGCAGCTGGGTTCAAGCATCATTCTGGAATGCGACGTTGCTAAAGACGAAAGCATTGACGGTATGTTCGCTGAACTGGCAAAAGTATGGCCAAAATTCGACGGTTTCGTTCACTCAATCGGTTTCGCACCGGGCGATCAGCTGGACGGCGACTATGTGAATGCGGTAACCCGTGAAGGCTTCAAAATCGCTCACGACATCAGCTCTTACAGCTTCGTGGCCATGGCAAAAGCGTGCCGCACCATGCTGAATCCAGGTTCTGCTCTGCTGACCCTGTCCTACCTGGGCGCTGAGCGTGCTATCCCTAACTACAACGTTATGGGTCTGGCTAAAGCATCTCTGGAAGCTAACGTGCGCTACATGGCGAACGCAATGGGGCCAGAAGGCGTGCGTGTTAACGGTATTTCTGCAGGTCCAATCCGTACCCTCGCGGCTTCCGGTATCAAAGATTTCCGTAAAATGCTGGCGCATTGCGAAGCGGTTACCCCGATTCGTCGTACTGTCACCATCGAAGACGTGGGTAACTCTGCGGCATTCCTGTGCTCTGACCTCTCTGCTGGCATCTCCGGCGAAGTGGTTCACGTTGACGGCGGTTTCAACATCGCTGCGATGAACGAGCTGGAAATTAAATAAGCTTTTAACACTCTTCCCTCACGGGAAGAGTGTTTCCTCCTTCGTTTGTGCCTGTCAATTCCTCGTTTTGCCTCTCGTTATTCCGTTCTGCTATTTGTTATCACCTAACAATATTTTTCCGCTCGTAAGCCATGCGCCAGGATATTGATCGCCATTTGAGATCAAGGAACGCACATGGAACAACGCCGTTTTTCCGGCAAAGGCCACTGGTATCACGAAACCCAGACAAATCACTGTCCGGATGACGTTCTGCCGTTGGTCCCCGAGGCCGCTAATGTCGCCGATCGTTTTTTGCTCGATTTAGCGTTACCGAATGAGATTGTGACGCAGTGTGAAAGGTGGTTAACCCCATCGCTGGTTTTACGCGAGCGGCTTTTCCCTCGTCAAGTTCAGCTGAGCCGTCTCCATACGCTGAGCGCTTACGATCGTTTAAGCACCGCGCTTACGGTCGCCCAAGCCTGCGGCGTCCAGCGATTATGCAATCACTACGCCGCCCTTCTGGCTCCTCTTCCGGGACCGGACTCTTCACGTGAAAGCAATCAACGTCTCGCCCAAATTACCCAATATGCTCGTCAGCTCGCATGCTCACCTGACGTGATCGATTCCAGGGCGCAGATGCAGCTTGATGAAGTGGGCCTGACGACTTACGACGTTATTCTTATCAATCAAATTATCGGTTTTATCGGTTTTCAGGCCCGCGTGGTTGCAGCGTTTCAGGCGTTACTCGGACATCCGGTGCGTTGGTTGCCGGGTCATCACATTCCCCCTCATGCTCCGATAGAAGATATCAACATGAGCGAGTGGGCATCGATTATCCCGGGCGTAGAGTTACGCTACGCGAGCGCGCAGCAGCTGGAATCGCTTGCTCGCTGGCAATCAGAAGTCTGTCTCGGGGATCTCGCACCAGTCCTATGTCACGAGCCAGAGTTACTGGATTGCCTGGGTGAGATTTTGACAAGCGGCATAAAGGATTTACCGCCGCAATACGCAAACCACCCGTCACTGCCGTCGGCGGTGGACTTGCTCGCTCGCTCGCCTGATCGCTTTAGCGCCGCACAACTGACACCGCTTATTGATGACGGGCTTCCGGCTGCTGATGCCATTAATTTGCTCACCTGGTCCGCTTTTTGCGGGTGGCTTAACCGCCTGAAAATCGCGTTGCGCGCGGGCGAATAACCTTACTGATTACCTAAAGAGCGCTTGCTGTACCAGGCAGAATCGCGTAAAACTGTCAGCCGCTCAATGGCCACGAAAATAGAACACTATGCTTCAGGACAACCCGCTGCTAGCGCAGCTTAAACAGCAACTGCATTCCCAGACGCCGCGTGCAGAAGGGGTCGTAAAAGCCACGGAAAAAGGCTTTGGCTTCCTGGAAGTCGACGCGCAGAAAAGCTACTTCATCCCGCCTCCGCAGATGAAGAAAGTGATGCACGGCGATCGTGTAACGGCGGTGATTCACACCCAAAAGGATCGTGAAACTGCCGAGCCAGAAGAACTTATCGAGCCTTTCCTGACCCGCTTTGTCGGGAAGGTCCACAAAAAAGACGACCGTCTTTCTATCATTCCAGATCATCCCCTACTGAAAGAGGCGATCCCTTGCCGTGCGGATCGCAACTGCGAATACGATTTCAAAGAAGGCGATTGGGCCGTTGCCCAGATGCGTCGCCATCCCCTGAAAGGCGATCGCGGTTTCTATGCCGATCTGACCCATTTTATTACCTATAGCGACGACCACTTCGTCCCGTGGTGGGTGACGCTTGCGCGTCATAACCTGGAAAAAGAAGCGCCAAACGGCGTGGCGACCGAAATGCTGGACGAAGGTCTGGAGCGTCGCGATCTGACGGCGCTGAATTTTGTCACCATCGACAGCGCCAGCACCCAGGATATGGATGATGCGCTGTATGTCGAAGAAGGTGCTGACGGCAAACTGCATTTGACTGTGGCGATTGCCGATCCGACTGCCTGGATTGCAGAAGGTAGCAAACTCGACGATTCGGCCAAAGTCCGCGCGTTTACGAACTATCTGCCGGGCTTCAACATTCCGATGTTGCCCCGTGAACTGTCTGACGATCTCTGCTCGCTTCGTCCGAATCAGGTTCGCCCGGTTCTCGCCTGTCGTATGACTATCGCAGCAGATGGCACGATTGAAGATGACATCGAATTCTTCGCCGCCACTATCGAATCTAAAGCCAAACTGGCCTACGACAACGTGTCTGACTGGCTGGAAGGTGCAGGCAACTGGAAACCTGAGAGCGAGGCCATTGCAGAGCAAATCACGCTGCTGCAACGCGTCTGTCTGAGTCGTGGCGAATGGCGTAAAACCCATGCGCTGGTCTTCAAGGACCGCCCTGACTATCGCTTCGTTCTGGGCGAAAAAGGCGAAGTGCTGGATATTGTTGCCGAACCACGCCGCATCGCCAATCGCATTGTGGAAGAATCCATGATTGCTGCCAACATTTGTGCTGCGCGTGTTCTGCGCGACAAATTAGGCTTTGGCATCTACAACGTGCATACCGGTTTTGACCCAGCCAACACTGAAGCGCTGGCTGCCCTGCTCAAAACGCACGATGTTCATGTCGATCCGCAAGAAGTGCTGACGCTGGAAGGATTCTGCAAACTTCGTCGTGAACTTGACGCGCAGCCGTCAGGTTTCCTCGACAGCCGTATTCGTCGCTTCCAGTCGTATGCAGAAATCAGCACCGAACCGGGCCCGCACTTTGGTTTAGGCCTTGAAGCGTACGCGACATGGACTTCCCCGATCCGTAAATACGGTGACATGGTTAACCATCGTCTGCTGAAAGCGATCGTGAAAGGCGAAACCATTGCGCGTCCGCAGGATGAAGCCACTGTACAGATGGCTGAGCGCCGTCGTCTGAACCGCATGGCTGAACGTGATGTCGGTGACTGGCTGTATGCGCGTTTCCTGAGTGACAAAGCCGGTACTGATACCCGTTTCGCAGCGGAGATTATCGATATCAGCCGTGGTGGTATGCGTGTCCGCCTGGTGGATAATGGGGCTGTTGCCTTTATTCCTGCACCGTTCCTGCATGCTGTCCGTGATGAACTGGTGTGTAGCCAGGAAAACGGCTCTGTGCAGATCAAAGGTGAAACAGTTTATAAAGTCACGGATGTCATTGATGTGAACATCGCGGAAGTCCGTATGGAAACCCGCAGCATTATCGCGCGCCCTGTCGTCTGATAACGTTTAAAATGTCGGCTGTTTCCTTTCTGGAATAGCCGACATTTTTATTTCCCCCTAAATTACGCACGCATCACTCTTTGTTAAAATTTTCCTTCCGAACCCCGCAAAAACTATCACAATTATCTACAGTAAAAGAAAACCGCCGTCTTACGTGAAGGGAATTTTTATCCACTTATATCCTTTTTAGCGTTTCTCGTTTTATTATAAGAATTCAGGGAAAAACAATAAGTTCACTTCGGTTATGCCGCTGCATTACTACGGAAAAGTCGCATGCAGATGCATAATTTTGCGCTATTAAGCAGGTACTGGAGAAAGCATGATTGACGATATGGAGCAAAATTTGCTGTTTCGTTACATGGGCACCCACAGTCCCTGGTGGCGGTTGGCAGCGGACAGCAATGCTCTGCATCTGGCCGCAAGCGAAAATGCGGATATCACGCAAGTGGTCGCCCTGAGTGACGAGCAAGCCGACATTATTCGTCAGTTGACGGTGATCACCTCCAGCGTCACTATGACTCTCTCTTTGTATGGTGCTGATGTCCCGCTCCATCTCGTGGGCCGTAAAATCAACAAAAAAGAGTGGGCAGGCACCGCTTCAGCGTGGAATGACACCCCTTCTGTCGCGCGCGATCTGGTGCAAAGCTTGTCCTTCGCCGAACAAGTGGTATCCGAAGCGAACTCGGTTATTGTTATCCTTGATCAGCACGGTAATATTCAGCGCTTCAATCGTTTGAGTGAAGAATATACAGGCCTAAAAGAACAGGAAGTCATCGGACAAAACGTCTTTAAACTGTTCATGAGCCGCAGCGAAGCGGCTGCCTCTAAGCGTAACATCTCGGGTTTTTTCCGTAATGGCAGCTCGTATGAAGTGGAGCGCTGGATTAAAACGCGCAAAGGTCAGCGGTTATTTCTGTTCCGAAATAAATTCGTGCACAGCGGCAGCGGTAAAAATGAAATTTTCCTTATCTGCTCGGGCACCGATATTACGGAAGAGCGTCGGGCGCAGGAGCGACTCCGGGTTCTGGCCAACACTGACACCATTACAGGCCTGCCAAACCGTAACGCGATCCACGAATTAATCAGCGACGCCATTTCTCAGCGCGGCGAAACTCAAGTCGGGGTGGTCTATCTCGATCTCGATAATTTTAAGAAAGTGAACGATGCCTACGGGCATATGTTTGGCGACCAATTGCTGCAATCTGTCGCATTAGCCATTTTAAGCTGTCTGGATGAAGGCCAGGTGCTGGCTCGTCTTGGGGGCGATGAATTTATCGTTCTGGCTACCGACACGTCACAGAGCACGCTAGAGGCGATGGCATCGCGTATCCTGACGCGTTTGCGTCAGCCTTTCCGTATCGGCCTTATCGAGATTTATACCGGTTGTTCGCTTGGGATCTCCCTTGCGCCACAGCATGGTTCAGATCGCGAAAGTATTATTCGTAACGCGGATACCGCGATGTATACGGCAAAAGAAGGTGGCCGCGGCAAGTTCTGCGTATTCTCGCCGGAAATGAACCAGCGTGTTTTCGAATATCTGTGGCTGGACACCAACCTGCGCAAAGCGCTGGATAAGGATCAGCTCTTAATTCACTATCAACCCAAAATAACGTGGCGTGGCGAAGTCAGAAGCCTGGAAGCGCTGGTTCGCTGGCAATCACCGGAGCGCGGCCTGATCCCACCCCTGGAGTTTATCTCTTATGCCGAAGAATCCGGGCTGATTGTGCCCCTTGGCCGCTGGGTCATGCTGGACGTGGTGCGCCAGGTCGCGAAGTGGCGTGACAAAGGGATCAACCTGCGCGTCGCCGTTAACGTTTCAGCGCGTCAACTCGCCGACCAGACTATTTTCAGCGATTTAAAACAGGCGCTGAAAGATCTCAATTTTGAATATTGCCCAATCGATGTGGAATTAACGGAAAGCTGTTTGATTGAAAACGAAGAGCTGGCGCTGTCGGTTATTCAGCAATTCAGTCAGCTTGGGGCGCAGATCCATCTGGATGATTTCGGCACGGGTTATTCCTCTTTATCGCAGCTGGCTCGCTTCCCTATTGACGCGATTAAACTCGATCAGGTTTTTGTGCGTGATATTCACAAACAATCTATTTCCCAGTCGCTGGTGCGCGCCATTGTGGCCGTGGCTCAGGCGTTAAATTTGCAGGTCATTGCGGAAGGCGTAGAGAGCACGAAAGAAGACGCCTTTCTGACCAAGAATGGCGTCAACGAACGGCAAGGTTTTCTGTTTGCTAAGCCGATGCCCGCTGCCGCATTCGAGCGGTGGTTTAAGCGTTATCAGGCTAAAAAATTACGCTAGCTAGCTTTACGTACTCCGACAGCATGGTGGCGATTTTGCAGCATGACCAGGCGTTCCATATAAGCAATATCTTTTGGTTCAAGGCAAAAAGCCGCATCGACCCAGTCTTCGGTGATATCCATCAGTTCACTGCGCGGCAGTTGCATGACGCGCTGCCGCGCACGCAGCATCGCCCTGACGCCATTGAGCTTTGGCTGTAAAGTATCGATAAACGTGCGGGTCGATACGTAGCTGTGTCCCGGTTCGAAGAGGACATCCACAAGCCCATATTGCGCATACCATTCTGCGGTGTGCGATTCCCCTTTATAGATAAGTTCCTCGGCCATCTTCATCCCGGCGCGCCGCGCAACCAGCGAGTATCCTCCCATGCCAGGGAACAGGTTAAATGCAATTTCCGGAAAACCTAACCGGGCATCACGCTGCGCCAGTACAAAATGGTGCGCCAGCGCCGCTTCAAACCCTCCACCAAGTGCGCTGCCCTCAACCATTGCCAACGTAATGGCACCCGTATCAAAGCCTCGTGAAGCCGCATGTACGCAATCGACACAGGCGCGGGCGTAAGCACGTAACGCTTCGCGTCGGCCATTCTGGATGCATTCAACGAAGAAACGGAGATCGCCTCCAGTATTGTACATATCGGGGACAAGCGAGCCGGTCACCCAAAAGTCTACAGCGTAGCCAGATTGCCTGACCAGCCATGACATATTCATGATTTCTTCAATTAACGCATGATTAAAGCAGGGACGCGGCTGGGCGCGGAGCAACATCCATAGAGTGCGTCTTTCTTCCTCGTAATATCCCGCGAGTTGTGTAAAACGTTCAGGGTCGGTGAACAATTTACAGGTTGCCTGATTGATGACTGTCATAGTCTAAATCCTCATATAAAAAAGCGCGTTGCGCGCAGTTTTAGACTAATCCAGTGCCCATCCCCTCTGTATGCGATGGGATAAATTTATCACTTTCATTTATGTAATTTGGTTAGCGCATTTTTTCCCTTCTCTTTTGTTAGTAATTTCTGCATCATTGAAATTATTCACTTTTCGCTTGATGGGGAACTTCATGTCTGAGATTGACGCACAGAAAGTGGCGCAACGCATTGATACGGTGCTGGATATCCTGGTAGCAGGCGATTATCACTCTGCCATTCGTAATCTTGAGATTTTAAAATCCGAATTACTGGATCAAACCAGCGCGGGAATAACCGCTGATTCAGCTCAGCCGAAGGCTCCGTGGGAAGTGTAATTCCCCTCATTTTAATAAGAGTTATTTTTAACCAGCGGCGTAGGCCGTCTTAATATGGATGCTATGAATTCCCGACAACAACTTATTCTGCAGATGGTGATCGACAAAGGACGCATGAGTGTCGTCGAGCTCGCTAAAACGACCGGTGTTTCTGAAGTGACTATCCGCCAGGATCTCAACTTGCTGGAAAAGCAGAGCTATCTGCGGCGTGCCCACGGTTATGCGGTCCCGCTTGACAGTGAAGATGTTGAAACCCGAATGATGAACAACTTCGCACTCAAGCGTGAGTTGGCTGAATTTGCGGCCTCGCTGGTCAGTAATGGTGAGACCGTATTCATTGAGAATGGCAGCAGCAATGCCCTTTTAGCGCGTACGCTGGCGGAACAAAAAGATGTCACCATTATTACGGTGAGCAGCTATATCGCCCATCTGTTGAAAGAGACACCCTGTGAGGTGATTCTGTTGGGGGGGATTTACCAGAAGAAAAGCGAAAGCATGGTTGGGCCGCTGACTCGTCAGTATGTTCAGCAAGTTCACTTCAGCAAAGCGTTTATTGGCATCGATGGCTGGCAGGCTGAGACGGGTTTTACCGGGCGCGATATGATGCGTTCTGATGTTGTAAACGCCGTGCTCGAAAAAGGTTGTGAAGCCATTGTGTTGACCGATAGCTCAAAGTTTGGTGCCGTACACCCCTACACAATGGGTCCCGTATCACGCTTTAGCCGCGTGATTACGGATGAACGTTTGAGTGAGGCACACCGCGAGCAATTACTCAGCGACGGCCTGATTGTCGATATTGTTAATCAAACTGCCTGACCCCCTGTAAAACGCCCGTATATGCGGGCGCCTCTTCTTCTGAGACAATTCCGAGCAATTCTTTAAGACTATTTACCTGTTGTTTAAAGGCTAAAAACTTACAATTACTATTAGCGATATAACAGGAAGTGATTATCACCTGCGTGATTTTGTAACCACCTGCGCGACAAGGTTTCATGGAAAAAGAATTATAAGTATGCATATTGTCTATACTTAACAAACTTATTTCCGTGAATCGATTATTCAGGAGAAAGTATCATGATCTTAACAAGCAAAAAATTAACAGCAGCAGTTTTGGCAGTCACACTTGCAATGTCCCTGAGCGCTTGTTCTAACTGGTCTAAACGCGACCGAAACACGGCGATCGGTGCAGGTGCAGGTGCCCTCGGCGGTGCAGTGTTAACTGACGGCAGCACACTCGGAACATTAGGTGGTGCAGCTGTGGGTGGTATTATCGGCCACCAGGTAGGTAAATAATCTCTTATATTGCCGTTGCAATATTATTGGATTATTTCAGCGTGAAGTTGTTTGACTGACGCACATACAAATGGCCACGGCTTCTGCCGTGGCTTATTATTTATCCGCCTGCAAGTTTGACTTTCATCCCTTTCGCTTCAAGTAGTGACTTAATTAAATCGCGATTATCTCCCTGGATTTCAATCACACCGTCTTTGACTGCGCCCCCACAGCCACATTTTTTCTTGAGTTCGGCTGCAAGTTTAGCAAGCGCAGCGTCATCCGCGTCGACCCCTGTAATTAAACAGACGCCTTTGCCTTTCCGGCCGCTGGTTTGGCGCTGGATGCGAACGATGCCATCGCCTTTGGGACGTTGAATAACTGCTTTGGGTTCATCAATTCGACCGCTGTCGGTTGAGTAAACCAGACGGCTATTAGAATCACTCATCCTGTCACCTTGCCCAGTGAAGCGTTAATCATTTTTAAGGTTAGCGCAGGGTCGGCAGATTGCGTGACCGGCCGCCCGATAACCATGTAATCAACACCTGACGCCAGCGCCTCTTCAGGGGTCATAATACGACGTTGATCGCCAGCGTCACTGCCCTGCGGTCGAATCCCCGGCGTGACCAGCTTGAAGTTGTGGCCAAGGGCAGATTTAAAGCGTACGGCTTCCTGCGCGGAACAAACCACCCCATCAAGCCCACAATTTTGCGTCAGGCGCGCAAGCCGCTCGGCGTGCTCAGCAGGTGACAACGTCACGCCTAAATCAAGCAGATCGCTTGCTTCCATGCTGGTTAACACAGTCACAGCAATGAGCAACGGCGCATCTTTTCCAAAAGGAAAGAGTGCTTCGCGAGCAGCCGTCATCATGCGCGTACCACCCGTTGCATGCACGTTAACCATCCACACACCCAGGTCTGCCGCGGCGGCAACCGCATGCGCTGTGGTATTCGGAATGTCATGGAATTTTAGGTCGAGAAAGACCTCGAAACCGCGCTGCTGAAGATCGCGAACAATTTGCGGGCCAAACAGCGTGAACATTTCTTTGCCCACTTTCAGACGGCAGTCGCGCGGGTCAATAAGATCGACAAAGGCAAGTGCATTATCGCGATTGTTATAGTCGAGTGCGACGACAACGGGAGATTCGGTAACTACGCGGGAAGAAGAGGATGCAACAGACGTCATGACCAGCCCTTTTCGTCTATGGGCGCCGCAGTTGGCGCGGGATAGATAAACGGCGAGCATTCTACCTGCCTGCACCGCAAATGAACAGAATCGTTTTCTTTTCTTGCCAGACGACAAACCGCACGGGGCTGCCAGCATAAAATCATACTCAATAGTATGTTGTAACTAAAGTGAGGTGTTTTAAAAAATTACTGCCCATCCAGACCGCGGATTGGCTTAATGGTTGACCACGCGCGACATGAAGGACAATGCCAGTAAAGCGTATACGCGGTAAATCCACACTTCTGGCAGCGGTAGCGCGGCTTGCTGCGCACTTGCTCACCCACCATATCGCGCAGCACCATCAGGCTCTCTTTCGCACGCCCTTCTTCCGCATCGTTAAGATGGTAATCCATCAGTTTGTGGAAGACGCGCATGGTCGGGTGGCGCTGTAGCTGGCGGGTAATGTAGACCTGCGCGGTATCGTTGCCTTCGTGTTGCTCGACCACGTCTGCCAGCATTAACTCTGCCATTGCGCCGGTGTTTTCTTCCACGCATCGACGTAAGAAGGCAACCCACTCATTCGGCTTGTCGAGTTGCTGATAGCACGTTTGCAGCATTTCAAGCGTTTCACTGACCAGTTCTTTGTCCTGATCGATGACGCGCAACAGGCATTCAACCGCTTTGGCAAACTCGCCCTTCGCCATAAACACGCGCCCCATCATGATGGAGATTCGCGCACTGTTACGATCGGCCGAGGCCCCCTTTTTCAGCAATGTCATGGCTTTTTCCATGTCATCGCTGGCCATCTGCTGCAAGGCAAGCTCACAGTAGAAATGCGCAATTTCGACACGCTGCTTATCTTTGCCCAGTTTGACCAGACGCTCGGCGGTATCGATAGCCTTTTGCCAGTCGCTGGTTAACTGATAGATTTGCAGGAGTTGCTGCAGAGCGCTGACGCGAAATTCCGTTTCATCAACCAGTTGGCTAAACATATCTTCAGCACGGTCATAAAGCCCCGCAGCCATATAGTCGCGGCCTAACTGCTGCACAGCTAACAGTCGCTGATCGTAGGTCAGAGAAGCGCTTTCCATCAGCGTCTGGTGAATGCGAATGGCACGGTCAACTTCGCCACGCGAGCGGAACAGGTTTCCGAGGGTGAGATGAGCCTCAACGGTTCCGGTGTCCTCTTTGAGCATGTCGAGGAACAGGTCTACCGCTTTATCCTGTTGGTTACTCAGAAGGAAGTTTACCCCCGCGACGTAATCACGGGACAGTCGGTTGGCTTCATCCTGTTTTGTTTGTTGCGCACTTCTGCGGCCCATATACCAGCCATAGGCTGCGGCGACAGGCAAAAGCAGAAACAACAACTCCAGCATATTCGATTATTCCTTCGCGACTGGCATACCAGAATTCACTGGTACGTCGGTTGCAGGCGCAATTTGATTTTCAAGACGTTTAATTTTGCGTTCAGCGCGCGCAAGAGAAACACGAATTTTAAGCCAGAAGAGACCACAAACTAACCAGCCGATAGCAAACCCGGCGGCGAACAAAACAGCAAGTAAGCTCGATACGCGATACTCGCCCTGAGCCAGCAGATAATTAAAAGAAACCAGCTGATCGTTTTGCGCGCCCAATGTGACCGAAATGACAAAAATCGCCAATACCAGTAAGAAAATGAGTAAATATTTCACATTACTTCCCGTTATGTGGTTTAAGCGAATAAAGAATGTTCAATTCACCGCAATCAGCCCTATAAACTATCATTTTAGCCGCGAGCGTGGAATGGGAAAAATTGTACGTCTCGTCTGGATTTGTGGGCAAAACGTCGATTTTCAACCCTGAGGGTCATCCTGCTGACGTTCTGCGATCTCTTTGTTCTCTTCCGGAGGCGGCATCAGAGGACCGCAAAGCCGCTGGGCAATCCAGGTCGCCAACGTTACCAACAGCCAGGATATAAGCGTCGCCACCACCAGATCGCGTGGCCAGTGCATCCCCAACAGCAGACGGCTGCCCATGACAGCAGTAGCCCATACAAGCAAAATCGCGATCGTTACGGTACGCCGACGCGGCCATAATAATCCGACCGCCAGTAAAGCCCAACTGGCTGCAAACATCGTATGACCCGACGGAAACGCAAATCCGGTCTCTTTTTGCCAATGGTGACGTAAAAATTTCGGAATATCCCGTTCCTCGGCCAGCTGTTCTTTAACCAGATGTCCCCGCTCTTTACGCTTTAAATTGTAGAAGGTCTCTACCGGAACATGATGCGATTCTTCAAGCCAGACGACGAAAGGACGCGGCTCCTGCACCCGATCTTTCACCCACGACTTGATGCCCTGCCCGGCGACAATCGCCACGCCGAGAATCACAAAGAGCATAATGGCCGGACGTAAACGAAAGCGCAGACACCACAGGAACCAGGCGCAAAGCACACCATGGGTAATGATTCCCCAGGGCTGAGTGACTGTCTCGGTTATCCAGTAGAGCGCTTTCAGCCAACTCTCATGGTTTCCCGGAGTCCAGCTCCAGCCTGATACCCAGACGGCAACGGGCATAATAAGTAAGATAGCGGCGCCAGCAGCCGTGCGGCGAGCAATTGAAAGCATGATGTCTCCTTTTTCGCTAAGCTCAACAATCATAACTGAAATTAATGCATTGCGGGAGAATGTCGGATTGTGCGTTTAACGCGCGGACAGTATGGCCTCAACTAGGTGAACACTGACAGCTTGTGGCAAAATAGCAGGATACGATAGCCGAAGGGCGAAAGACACGAAACGTGTCAGCATTCTCTGGAGAATCACATGCAGCTTAAACGCGTGGCAGAAGCCAATCTGCCGACCCCATGGGGCGATTTCCTGATGGTGGGTTTTGAAGAAGTGGCAACCGGGCAGGATCACGTCGCGTTAGTCTTTGGCGATATTTCAGGACAAACACCGGTACTGGCTCGCGTCCATTCAGAATGCCTGACGGGCGACGCCCTGTTCAGCCTGCGCTGTGATTGCGGCTTCCAGCTAGAAGCGGCACTTTCCCATATTGCAGAAGAAGGCCGCGGCATCCTGCTTTATCATCGCCAGGAAGGTCGTAACATTGGTCTGCTGAATAAGATCCGCGCCTACGCGCTACAGGATCAAGGTTACGATACCGTTGAGGCTAACCATCAGCTGGGTTTCGCTGCTGATGAACGTGACTTCACGCTGTGTGCTGATATGTTCAAACTCCTGGGCGTCGATGAAGTTCGTCTACTGACGAACAACCCGCGCAAAGTGGAAATCCTGACTGAAGCGGGGATCAATATTGTTGAGCGTGTGTCGCTGATTGTCGGACGTAATCCGAAAAACGAACACTATCTTGATACTAAAGCGGCAAAGATGGGCCATTTGCTTAGCGAGTGATCTATGTTGCCCGGCAGTGCTAAAACTGCCGGGCAGCGACGCTATTAATTCAGCATATTACGGATCACATAGTGCAATATGCCGTCATTCTGGTAATACGTTAGCTCTGTCGCAGTATCGATACGGCAGCGGCATTCCAGCATTTCCGTTTGACCATCAGCGCGCGTGAGTTGCACCTGAACGGTTGCTCCCGGCTTTACATTCTGCAGATTGCTGATATCAATTCGCTCTTCCCCGGTTAGCCCCAGCGTTTTACGCGTGACGCCTTGCGGGAACTCGAGCGGCAAAATCCCCATCCCAATGAGATTTGAGCGGTGAATTCGCTCGAACGATTCGGCAATGACGACGCGCACGCCCAGCAAACGCGGTCCTTTCGCTGCCCAGTCACGGCTTGAGCCAGACCCGTACTCTTTACCCGCAATCACGGCTAAAGGCGTGCCTTCCTGCTGGTATTTCATCGCGGCATCGTAAATAGCGACGACATCGTTACCCGGTAAATGTCGCGTCATGCCCCCTTCAATGCCGGGAACCATTTCGTTGCGAATGCGGATGTTGGCGAAGGTCCCGCGCATCATGATTTCGTGGTTGCCGCGACGGGAACCATAAGAGTTAAAATCGCGACGCTCAACGCCACGCCCCTGGAGATAACGCCCGGCCGGACTGTCCGCCTTGATGCTGCCCGCCGGAGAAATATGGTCAGTCGTCACCGAATCTCCCAGCATGGCGAGGATCCGTGCGCCGTGAATATCGACCAGCGCTTTTGGCTCCGCTTCCATATCGTCAAAGAACGGCGATAAGCGGATGTACGTCGAATCGCTCTGCCAGCCGTAAGTGTCAGACCGCTCCACTTCGATGGTTTTCCATTCAGGCGTGCCCTCAAATACCTCCGCATACTCTTTGCGGAACATATCCGTAGAGACCTGCTCGACCGCGCGCGCAATTTCCTGCGCTGAAGGCCAGATATCCTTCAGATAGACCGGATCGCCTTTACGATCGTGTCCAAGAGGATCGCTCGCCAGATTGATATTCATATTCCCCGCCAGGGCATAAGCCACAACTAGCGGCGGTGAGGCCAGCCAGTTGGTTTTCACCAGCGGATGGATGCGCCCTTCAAAATTTCGGTTTCCTGAAAGCACAGCGCCCACCGTCAGATCGCCTTGCTTAATGGCCTGCTCAATGGGATCGGGGAGCGGGCCTGAGTTGCCGATGCAGGTTGTACAACCGTATCCCACAAGGTTAAAGCCCAGTTCATCCAGATACGGCGTGAGCCTGGCCTGAGCGAGATAATCTGAAACCACTTTTGAACCGGGTGCTAATGATGCTTTTACCCACGGCTGACGCTTCAGTCCCAGCGTAACCGCTTTTTTCGCCAGCAGCCCTGCCGCCATCAAGACACTCGGGTTCGACGTGTTAGTACAGGACGTGATGGCCGCAATGACCACGGCACCGTCAGGGAGCTGATACTGATGCCCGTTCATAACATAATTGACGGGGTTGCGGTCTTTTTGCGCCGTATTGAGTTCCAGCTCGGTACTGGCCGCAAAGGCTTTTGGCACATCATTCAGCGAGACGCGATCCTGCGGGCGTTTTGGGCCTGCAAGACTGGCTTCGACTTCATCCATGTCCAGTTCCAGAGTGCTGGTAAATACCGGCTCATCGCCCGGATTGCGCCACATTCCCTGGGCTTTGGCATACGCTTCAACCAGCGCGACCTGTTCATCGCTGCGCCCACTCAGACGCATGTATTCCAGGGTCACCTCATCGATCGGGAAAAAGCCGCATGTTGCGCCATATTCCGGTGCCATGTTGGCGATTGTCGCGCGATCGGCAAGGGGCAATGAATCAAGCCCGTCGCCGTAGAATTCTACAAACTTGCCCACGACACCGTGCTTACGCAGCATTTGGGTGACGGTGAGCACCAGATCGGTGGCGGTGATCCCTTCACGCAGTTTGCCCAACAGTTTAAATCCCACCACATCCGGGATAAGCATCGAAACCGGCTGCCCGAGCATCGCCGCTTCCGCTTCGATACCGCCAACGCCCCAGCCCAGTACACCCAGTCCGTTGATCATCGTGGTGTGGGAGTCGGTTCCTACCAGCGTATCCGGATAGGCGATCCACTCTTTATCCTGGAGTTCACTCCAGACCGCTTTGCCAAGATATTCCAGGTTGACCTGATGACAAATTCCGGTGCCCGGTGGCACTACGCTAAAGCGGCTAAAGGCCTGCTGGCCCCATTTCAAAAAGACGTAGCGCTCGTGGTTACGCTCCATCTCAAGACGGACGTTTTCTTCAAAGGCGTCATCATCACCAAAATGATCAACCGTTACCGAGTGGTCAATAACGAGATCGACGGGAGAGAGTGGGTTAACTTTGGCGGTGTCTCCGCCCAGACGTTTGACGGCTTCGCGCATGGCGGCCAAATCCACGACAGCCGGCACACCGGTGAAGTCTTGCATCAGTACCCTGGCCGGGCGGTAGGCAATTTCACGGTCGGCATGGGCGGCCTTGAGCCACCCTACCAGCGCCTGAATGTCATCGGCGGTGACAGAGTCTTCATCCTGCCAGCGTAAGAGGTTTTCCAGCAAGACTTTCAGTGACTTGGGTAATCGCGAAATGTCACCAAGTGTTTTGGCGGCCAGCGGCAAGCTGTAGTAATGATAGGTCTTGTTATCGGCTTGCAACGTGTCCTTACAGGCTTCGCATAGGGTGAACGACATAAGCTCCTCCTTAATTACAGGGATACCCCGACAATCATCGGGGCCGTAATTAAAGATAACACAAAGATGTCGTAACGTTTTGATAACAACCCAAATTGACAAATTGGACTGTGGGTCAGCCTTGAGATAAAACAAAAAACCTCGCCGCAGCGAGGTTTTAGATTTAGTTTAGGGCCAGCCAGATAAGCTGACACCAGAACAGAGTGGAGACGGTAAACGCACCCATCCACGACCAGTATTTAACGTTTTGTAGAGTATTCATCATCTGACACCAGATATTCTATTTATTTGCTCGGTCGGGGTATTACCCGATTCTTTATTACTGATGTGTATTTATTAAATAGTACAAAAGTGCACGAGTCATTGCCTGAAGGTAACCGGTTAACCCGGTAGCAATTATTGTTTCTTAGGTTCGTCTTCTGCGAACGTATCAATAAAAGCTTGCTGCTGAGCAGAAAGCTTCCAGGAGTCTGGGACGCTGGTTGTAGGCTCTTTACGCGCGGTAGGATTACTGTCACCTGGTTGACACAGTTTTTTCACCGGTTCGATACGCATTTGAGTTGCCATATTCATCCCCAATATTTCCAGACCAGTAACGCCACCACCACCCAGAACAGGGTGGAGCCAAGGAACACCGCCAGCCAGGCTTTACGCTTAAACGCGGAATCCCTCTGCGGATCTTCACTTCCTGACGGCATTGCTAACCTCATACAATCGATTTCGCTTATCATTTTGATACCAAACAATCGGTACAACTAATCATGAGTTGAGATAAATCCTAAAGAAACTTTAGTCGAAAAGCTAGTGAATTTACGAACGTTTTCCAGGGAATTAGTTAATCTTTTGACCAGAAATAAATAATTGAAACGAGGAATTTGCGAAGTGGGAATTTACTTTCTACTTTTGTCGCAATTTCGCGACAGTTTTTACAATAAACCGGTAATGTTTATCTGGTTATATGTTCAGGAAAATGGAGATGAAGATAATTCTAATTTAGCTTTAGGCATTATTTCGGTATCTTCCCGGGCGGGAAGATACCGGATGTCATTATTTTTCCGGGAGCTTAATATCCTGGAACATTGCTTCAATATCTTCATTTGAGCGCAACGCGACGGCAGTATCGACAACATCACGCGTTAAATGTGGCGCAAAGCGTTGAATGAAATCGTACATATAACTTCTCAGGAATGTACTCCGACGGAAGCCAATTTTAGTCGTGCTGTGGCTAAAGACATCGTGCGCATCCAGACGAACCAGGTCGGGATCTGAAACCGGGTCTACCGCCATGCTGGCAATCACCCCAACACCGAGGCCGAGACGCACATACGTTTTAATCACGTCAGCATCCGTAGCGGTGAAAACAATACGTGGCGTTAAGCCCGCACGATTAAAGGCCGTATCAAGCTCTGAGCGCCCGGTGAAACCAAAGGTGTAGGTGACCAGCGGATACTGCGCCAGCTCTTCAATCGTTACCGATCCCTTCCCTGCCAGCGGATGATCCGGCGTCACCACAATCGAACGATTCCAGTGATAGCACGGCAGCATCACCAGATCGTCATAGAGGTGAAGTGCCTCCGTGGCAATGGCAAAATCGGCGTTACCTTTAGAAACCGCTTCGGCAATTTGCGTGGGAGAACCCTGGTGCATATGAAGCGACACGCGCGGATAGCGCTCGATAAAGCCTTTAATCACACCTGGTAATGCATAGCGCGCCTGCGTGTGGGTCGTGGCGATATAGAGAGAACCTTTATCCGGCCAGGTATGTTCGCCGGCGACTGATTTAATCGCATCAACTTTTGACAGTACTTCCCGGGCGATACGAATGATTTCCTGACCCGCCGGTGTCACCTGGGTTAAATGCTTACCGCTGCGGGCAAAAATCTGAATGCCCAACTCATCTTCCAGCATGCGGACCTGCTTACTGATGCCAGGTTGAGAGGTATAGAGACCTTCTGCAGTCGAAGAAACGTTAAGGTTGTGATTGACCACCTCAACGATATAACGAAGCTGTTGTAGTTTCATGCCAGACCATCCGATTTAGCGTACACGGGCAATCGCTTAATACGATTTAATAATAAGAAAGGAGTTAACTATAACCACTATATCATTTATAGCCTGACTGTATAGTACGGAACAAAAAATAATAAGCGTGCAATAAAAAAGGGCCGGAATCCCGGCCCTTCAAAGGTAAGTTAAGGTTATGAAAGATTATTTCTTACCTTCAACCCACTTTCCGTCAATAAAGAATGCTGACCATCCGGTCGCTTTACCCTCTTTCTCAGCAGACACATATTGCTGCTTCGTTTTACGGCTAAAGCGGACAACGGTTTTATTCCCTTCCGGATCCTGCTGTGGCGCATCGGCCAAATAACGCAGTTTTTCCGGTAAACGATCGCGGAAACGATACAACTCTTCCACCAGCGGCGCACGGGTTTCGCGCGATTTAGGGAAGGTGTTCGCAGCAAGGAAGACCCCTGCGGCACCGTCACGCAGAACAAAATAGGCATCAGACTTTTCACACGGCAATTCAGGCAGCGGGACCGGATCTTCCTTCGGAGGAGCCACCTCACCGTTACGCAAGATCTTACGCGTGTTTTTACATTCTTCGTTGGTACAGGCCATGTACTTCCCGAAACGCCCCATTCTGAGGTGCATTTCAGAACCACACTTCTCGCACTCCACGATAGGACCGTCATAACCTTTGATGCGGAACTCGCCCTCTTCGATCTCGTACCCATCACACGTTGGGTTATTACCGCAGACATGCAATTTACGTTTCGGATCGATCAGGTAGCTGTCCATCGCCGTGCCACATTTCTGGCAACGACGCTTCGCGCGCAACGCGTTAGTTTCGGCGTCATCACCTTCCAGAATGTTGAGAACTTCGTTCTCAGGCACCAGGTTAATGGTGGTTTTGCAACGTTCTTTCGGCGGTAAAGCATAACCGGAACAACCGAGGAACACGCCCGTCGTCGCGGTACGAATTCCCATCTGACGGCTGCAGGTTGGACAGTCGATGCTGGTCAGCACCATCTGGTTAGGCTGCATGCCCCCTTCTTCCGGATCTTTCTCGGCTTTTGCCAACTGCTCGGTAAAATCACTGAAGAAACTATCCAGTACATTTTTCCATTCGGCCTGATGATTTGCCACCTGATCCAGACGGTCTTCCATCTGCGCGGTGAAATCGTAATTCATCAGCTCGCGGAAGTTATCTTCCAGGCGGTCGGTGACAATCTCACCCATTTTTTCAGCATAAAAACGACGGTTTTCAGCGCGGACGTAACCACGATCCTGAATGGTCGAGATGATCGACGCATAGGTCGATGGGCGACCTATACCGCGTTTTTCGAGCTCTTTAACCAAAGAGGCTTCGCTAAAACGTGCCGGCGGCTTGGTAAAGTGCTGAGCAGGAAGGAGTTCAGTCAACGAAAGCTCATCGCCTTTGTTTACCGGAGGCAAAATACGATCTTCATCACCTTTACGCAGCGCAGGCATAACTTTTGTCCAGCCGTCAAAGCGTAAGATGCGACCGCGTGCTTTCAGGCGGAAATCGCCAGCGCCGACGGTCAGCGTGGTGGAATCATATTTCGCAGGATTCATCTGACAGGCAACAAACTGGCGCCAGATCAGCTGATAAAGCTTTTGTGCGTCGGTTTCCATATCTTTCAGAGATTCGGATACAACGGACACATCAGAAGGACGAATTGCTTCGTGCGCTTCCTGAGAATTTTCTTTGCTTGCATACTGATTCGCACTTTCCGGCAGATATTTCTTACCGAAATTTTCACCGATGTAGTCACGCACCATGGTGACGGCATCCTGGCTCAGATTCGTTGAGTCAGTACGCATATAGGTGATGTAGCCCGCTTCATACAAACGCTGCGCCATCATCATCGTTTTCTTCACACCAAAGCCCAGACGAGTACTTGCCGCCTGTTGCAGAGTGGAGGTGATGAAGGGTGCGCCAGGTTTGCTGCTGGTCGGCTTATCTTCACGCTCAACGACCTGATAACGCGCCTTTTCCAGTTGTGCAACCGCAGCCATGGTATGGTCGCGATTAACAGGGCGGAAAGGTTTGTCATTTTCGTGAGTGACTTGCAGCGGCAACGCATCACCAGCAGGCGTGGTGACGTTTGCATCAATTTCCCAGAACTCTTCGGGTACAAACGCTTTAATTTCGCGTTCACGTTCGACAACTAAACGCACCGCCACGGACTGAACTCGGCCTGCGGAAAGTCCACGGGCGATCTTTTTCCACAACAGTGGTGAGACCATATAACCCACAACGCGGTCCATAAAACGACGCGCCTGCTGGGCATTTACACGGTCAATATTTAGTTCGCCCGGCTTTTCAAACGCCTGACGAATCGCATTCTTGGTTATCTCGTTAAAGACAACACGGCTGTAGCGTGTTTCATCACCACCAATGATTTCCCGCAGGTGCCACGCAATGGCTTCCCCTTCGCGGTCAAGGTCGGTTGCGAGATAAATGTGATCAGCTTTTTCTGCGAGCTGCTTCAGCTCATTGACAACTTTTTCTTTACCTGGAAGCACTTCGTACTGTGCTTCCCACTCGTGCCATGGATCGACACCCATACGGTTGACGAGCGCACTACGTTCATCCTTTTTAGGCTTTTTAGCCCCTTTGGTGGAGGTAGAGTCTGCGCTCTTTTTACTGGCTGAGCCACTGGTCGGCAAATCGCGGACATGACCAACGCTGGACTTAACCACGTAGTCATTGCCCAGATACTTATTGATCGTTTTGGCTTTTGCCGGGGACTCAACGATGACGAGAGCTTTACCCATATTCACCTTTACCTAATTTAATTCTTCCAGGAATACGCCGCACGTTGATTCCCCTTCCACTGGCGACGTGCTTTTTATATTGCATCGTTACCAGGGGATATCAACCCTATTTCTTACCAGACGCCGAATTTTGAACATCCAGGTGATTGAGATATCGGGCATTTTTACTTACATCAAAATGACTATGCGACGAACTTTCGGTCGAATGTCAAGCAATTCTGTTGCCAGATTGACGAAAGCGCACACTGTACCTGATAAAATCTGTTACGCAACTTTATTAGCATGCAAAAACAAATCACGCCAGCTTTGCCGCTGCGCTGTAGCCCCTCGATTTACAGGGAAAATTTGCCCATCGAGAGTGTCCGGCGTAGACTAAAGCCACTTTTTAAGGAGTGGAATATGCAGCAAAATAGCCAACCCATCGATCGAGAAACTTTGCTTGTTGAAGCGAACAAACTGATTCGTGATCACGAAGATACTCTGGCAGGAATTGAAGCCACCGGCGTTGAGCAACGTAATGGTGTGCTGGTGTTCAGCGGTGAATACTTTCTTGATGAGCAAGGTTTACCCACCCCCAAGAGTACGGCGGTATTTAACATGTTCAAATACCTGGCCCACGCGCTCTCAGAGAAATATCACCTGATCGATTAAACGTAAAACGCGAGGCAAATGCCTCGCGTTTGTTTTTAACGTTATTTACAGCAACGGCTTCTGCCCGCGCTGCAACCAGCGCAACAGAAGACGATCCGCGCTTTCGGCGGCACTGTTCGTAAAGCGATCCATCAATCGTTTACGCTGGGTAAAACGCACACCCACCAGTTCGCGCCCGTCCATCAGACTCAGTAGCAAATCGTCGCTTGTCCCGACCTCATCCACCAGCCCTTTCTCCTGCGCCTGAATGCCGTACCAGTGTTCACCTGTCGCCACCTGATCAATATCCAGCGAAGGACGCATGCGATGCACAAAATCTTTGAACAGATGATGCGTTTCATTGAGGTCTTCACGAAACTTCTGACGGCCCTCTTCGGTATTTTCACCGAGCAGCGTCAGCGTCCTTTTGTACTGCCCGGCAGTGTGCAGCTCAATATCGATCTCTTTATTTTTTAAGAAGCGATTGAAGTTAGGGATCTGCGCGACCACGCCTATCGATCCCAAAATCGCAAAGGGAGCCGCCACGATTTTGTCGGCCACGCAGGCCATCATATACCCGCCGCTCGCCGCCACTTTGTCTACCGCTACCGTTAACGGAATCTGCTTATCACGCAAACGCTGCAACTGCGACGCCGCCAGACCGTAGCCATGGACAACGCCACCCGGGCTTTCTAACCGCAGAACGACCTGATCCTGCGGTTTGGCCACGGCCAAAACCGCTGTCACTTCTTCGCGCAACGATGACACTTCATGCGCATCCATACTGCCTTTAAAATCCAGAACATAAACGCGTGGTTTGGTGACTTCCTGTTGCGCCTGTTTAGCGTTCGCTTTTGCCGCTTTAGCTTCCAGTTTGTGCTTTTTCTTTTGCGCTTTATGCCACATCTTTTGCTGATGACCATCCAGCAAAGCGACCGACATGTCTTCCTGCATCTCCTTATACTGCTCACTTAAGCGGGTAATACGTAACTCGCCCCGCTGACGCTTGCGCTGCGTCAGATTCACGAGCAGGACCGCAATGGCGATAATCGCAATGACGACCGTCGCGATTTTGGCCAGAAACAAACCATATTCAGAAAGTAATTCCACGTGTTCCACCTTGATTTAACCACGAATCTTTCCCGACCAGTGTACAACAGCCATTGTCAGGCGTCTCGCTCACAACAATGCCCGTGCGAGGGGCTTTCAGGAATACGCGTTTATGGTAGAAATAGTTGCAAATTGTTAATTTCGAAGCGTTCTCTCCTGTAGACTGATTGAAATCATGCGCCGTTTCGGGCATAAAACCGAAAAGCGAACAAAAAGCAGGCGCAGCCGATGTGTTTCGCGCCGCAGGAGTCACCGTGCACTATCAACCGAAAAAAGATTTACTGCAAAACCGCATCATCCTTGTCACGGGCGCCAGCGACGGTATTGGTCGTGAAGCCGCGCTGACTTATGCCCGATACGGTGCCAGCGTAGTGCTGTTGGGCAGAAACGAAGACAAATTACGCAGCGTGGCTGACGAAATTGCCGAAATCTGCAGCACGCCGGCTCGCTGGTACATTCTGGATTTGTTGTCCTGCACGCAAGAGTCATGCTGCGAGTTAGCCCAGCACATTTCCCGTGATTATCCACGTCTTGACGGGGTGTTACACAATGCCGGTTTACTCGGTGAAGTTCGTCCCATGGATGAGCAAAACGCTGAAATCTGGCAACAGGTTATGCAAGTGAATATCAACGGTACGTTTTTCCTGACTCAGGCCCTTCTTCCTTTATTACTGAAGTCTGATTCCGGGTCTCTGGTCTTCACCTCATCAAGCGTGGGCCGTCAGGGCCGCGCAAATTGGGGCGCGTATGCGGTATCGAAGTTTGCCACCGAAGGTATGATGCAGGTTCTGGCGGAGGAATACCAAAGTCGCCACTTACGCGTCAACTGCATTAATCCGGGGGGGACGCGCACTAAAATGCGCGCCAACGCCTTCCCTTCAGAAGACCCGCAAAAGCTCAAAACGCCGGCAGATATTATGCCGCTTTATCTGTGGTTAATGGGCGATGATAGTCGTCGTAAAACCGGAATGACCTTTGATGCCCAGCCGGGCCGTAAGCCAGGAATTTCTCAATGAGTGAAGACCGTCACCAGCAACGCCAGCAACGGCTGAAAGAACAGGTTGACGCCCGCGTCGCTGCAGCCCAGGACGAGCGCGGTATCGTCATCGTATTTACCGGAAATGGAAAAGGGAAAACGACAGCGGCTTTTGGAACCGCCACGCGCGCCGTCGGTCACGGCCAGAAAGTCGGTGTGGTGCAATTTATCAAAGGTGAATGGCCCAACGGCGAGCGCAATCTGCTTGAGCCTCACGGCGTGGAATTTCAGGTCATGGCGACCGGTTTTACCTGGGATACGCAAAACCGCGAAAGCGATACTCAAGCTTGCCTTGCCGTGTGGGAGCACGCAAAGCGGATGCTTGCCGATCCGCACCTCAATATGGTGCTGCTCGATGAGATAACCTACATGGTGGCCTATGATTATCTTTCGCTGGAAGAGGTATTGGCTGCACTGAAAAACCGTCCCTCGCACCAGACGGTCATCGTAACGGGACGCGGATGCCACCGGGAGATTCTGGACTATGCGGATACGGTCAGTGAGCTTCGCCCTGTCAAACACGCGTTTGACGCGGGTATAAAAGCGCAAATTGGAATCGACTACTAAATAAGAAAAAACCCGGCGATGCCGGGTTTATTTTTTTAGCCGTTATTGTTACGGCTGCCAGAACGGCGAGTCGGGCTCACCTGACTATGGCGCTTCACTGCGCGGCGAATCTGATTCGCTTTCACGCGGCGACGATCTTTCTCAACTGCCACTTTCGACGTGGTTTCTGGTTTAAGTTCGACCAGTTCACGCAAATAGTTGGTCTGGGTTAAATCAAGCTCCGTATACCCGCCGCGCGGCAGGCCTTTCGGCAGCAGAATGTCACCATAACGCACACGAATCAGTCGGCTAACCTGCACACCTACCGCTTCCCAAAGACGACGCACCTCACGGTTGCGACCTTCAGTCAGAGTGACGTTGTACCACTGGTTGATGCCTTCACCGCCGGTGAATTTGATCGTTTTAAAGGCCGCGGGGCCGTCTTCAAGCTGAACGCCGCGCGATAAATCACGCAGTTTATGTTCATCAACTTCACCGAAGACACGCACCGCATATTCGCGTTCTACTTCGCGGCTCGGGTGCATCAGGCGGTTAGCCAGTTCACCATCGGTGGTGAATAACATCAGACCGCAGGTGTTAACATCCAGACGACCGACAGCAATCCAGCGCGCACCGCGCAATTTTGGCAGACGGTCAAAAACAGTTGGACGTCCTTCCGGATCGTTGCGGGTACATAATTCCCCTTCCGGCTTATAGTAAGCCAGCACGCGGCAAATCTGTTCTGCGGACTCTTTCACCGAGATCACGTGGCCGTCGAGACGAATTTTCATTCCCGCGACGACTTCCACACGATCGCCCAGCTTGGCAATTTTGCCATCTACACTGACGCGACCGGCTTCAATAATGGTTTCGATTTCACGGCGTGAACCGTGGCCAGCACGCGCCAGCACTTTCTGTAATTTCTCGCTCATTGAGCATCCTTCAGGTGTCGCCTTCACAGGCGTCGAATTAGGGTCAAAAAAGCGATTTCCCGCTATTTTGATGGCCGCGTAGTATATCTGCTTATACCTTTACAAGAAAGGCTTAACGTCGCCCACGCCTTCACGAATCACTTCAGGCGCATCTTCCGTGAGATCAACAACCGTAGTCGGTTGTTGGCCGAGGTATCCGCCGTGGATAATCAGGTCGACCTGTTTTTCCAGACGGTCTTTGATTTCTTCCGGGTCGGACTCCGTAAATTCACTGCCTGGCAGCATGAGTGACGTCGACAGCATCGGCTCGCCAAGCGTTTCGAGCAGCATCTGGGCAATCGGATTAGATGGTACGCGCATGCCGATCGTTTTCCGTTTTTCCTGTAACAAACGACGCGGCACTTCCTTGGTTCCTTTCAGAATGAAAGTATAGTTGCCCGGCGTGTTGTTTTTGATTAAACGAAACGCGACGTTATCCACGTAAGCGTAGGTCGATATTTCGGAGAGATCGCGACACATCAGGGTAAAGTTATGCCCATCCGGCAAATGACGAATGCGGCAGATACGTTCCATCGCCCCTTTATCTTCGATTTTACAGCCCAGCGCATAGCCGGAATCCGTTGGATAGACGATCACGCCGCCCTTACGAACGATCTCGACGGCCTGATTGATCAAGCGCGCCTGCGGGTTATCCGGATGGATATAGAAAAACTGACTCATACTTCCCTCTCTTCAATTTGTTGCTGTGGCTGTTCCCAGAGCTGCCAGACTGGTTCTACGCCTGCGGGCAACCAGAGCTTGCGCCCCAGTTCAATCCACGCGCAAGGCTGATGAAAATCCGAGCCTTGTGAAGCCAGTAAACCGAACTGGCGGGCGTAAGCCGCATGCTGCGTGCGCTCATTGGGCGCCTGCTGGCACTGGGCGACTTCCATCGCTTCACCGCCGAGCTCGGCAAAGTGAGCCAGCAGCCTTTTCAACCACTTAGCTGACAGGTTGTACCGCCCCGGATGGGCCAATACCGCCTTTCCGCCAGAATGATGAATCACATCAATAGCTTGTTTTATTGTACACCACTGTGGAGGAACGTAACCGGTTTTACCGCGCGCGAGATATTTTTTAAACACATCAGCAAAGTTACTGGCTTTACCGGCCTCAACCAGAAACCGGGCGAAGTGCCCACGCGTGACGGCTCCGCCGTTGGCGAGGCGCTGAGCCCCCTCCAGCGCACCGGGGATCAGCGCTTTTTCAAGCCGTTCACCGATCAGTTCAGCGCGCTGATTGCGACGCTCTTTCTGTTCCTCCAGAAAGGCACACAGCGCCGGATGTTCAATATCAATGTTTAAACCCACAATGTGAATTTCGTGATTTTCCCAGACGGTGGAAATTTCTACGCCAGAGATGAGGTTCAACGCCAGTCCGCTGCGCGCAATTTCCGCTCGCGCTGCCGGAATGGCATCTGTGGTGTCGTGATCGGTTATCGCCAACGTCCCCACGCGCATTTCAACGGCACGGTGAACCAGCGCTTCAGGCGTGAGCAGCCCATCAGAGGCTTGCGTATGGCTGTGTAAATCATAAATCACGGCGTATTTTGTCTCGCTCAAAGCGGTTTCCATCACAGGTTTATCGTATTTAAGAACGCTATGATAACGGCTTGGGGGGAAATTCTGAAATCAAGGGTTGACAATGCCCCATCGAACTAGTTAACTAGTACGAAAGTTCACTCAAGAAGGTATCTGAAAATGAAAGCACACTTCTCCCAGCACGGTTGGTGGCGCACTTCCTGAATATCGGGCAGTGTCATTCGTGTGCGTTACGAAAACAGATACCAGGCCCGCGACTATGCGGGCTTTTTTATGAACAGAATATGAGAACAACAACATGCAAACCGCCAAAACAAAACTTGAGCTGCTGACCTGCGAAGCAATCTATCGCCACAACCCTACCGCCTTGTTTCAGCAAGTCTGCGGTGCACGCCCTGCCACGCTGCTGCTGGAATCCGCCGATATCGACAGCAAAGACGATCTCAAAAGCCTGCTACTGGTAGACAGCGCATTGCGGATTACGGCTTTAGGTGACACTGTCACCATCCAGGCGTTATCAGACAACGGTGCATCACTACTGCCGCTGCTGGATGTCGCGCTGCCTTCTGGCATTGAAAATGAAAAACGTCCGCAAGGCCGCACACTGCATTTCCCTGCAGTAAGCCAACTGCTGGATGAAGACGCGCGTCTGTGTTCGCTGTCCGTTTTTGATGCCTTCCGCTTGCTGCAAAATTTGGTGGATGTGCCTGAGGACGAGCGCGAAGCAATGTTCTTTGGCGGGCTGTTTGCCTATGACCTGGTTGCCGGATTTGAAGACTTACCCGAAACCGAGCAGGGCAATCGCTGCCCGGATTACTGCTTCTACCTGGCAGAAACCCTGATGGTGATTGACCATCAGAAACAATACACCCGCATTCAGGCCAGCCTGTTTTCGCCTTCCGCTACCGAAAAACAGCGCCTTGAGCAGCGTATCGAACAGCTGCAACAGCAGATGACGGAAGAACCAACTGCACTGCCGGTACAAAGCATCGAGCATATGAACTGCGAAGTGAGCCAGACGGACGATCAGTACGGCGCGGTTGTCCGCCAGATGCAAAAAGAAATTCGCGCAGGTGAGATTTTCCAGGTCGTACCATCGCGTCGCTTCTCACTCCCGTGCCCTTCTCCGCTGGCAGCGTATGACGTGCTGAAGAAAAGCAATCCGAGCCCGTACATGTTCTTTATGCAGGACAACGAATTCACCCTGTTTGGCGCATCGCCGGAAAGCTCGCTGAAATTCGATGCGACCAGTCGGCAGATTGAGATCTACCCGATCGCCGGGACGCGTCCACGCGGTCGTCGCGCGGATGGTTCATTGGACCGCGATCTCGACAGCCGCATTGAGTTAGAAATGCGTACCGACCACAAAGAGCTTTCCGAGCACCTGATGCTGGTTGACCTGGCGCGTAACGATCTGGCGCGCATCTGTACACCGGGCACCCGTTACGTCGCAGATTTAACCAAAGTTGACCGCTACTCCTTCGTGATGCACCTCGTTTCCCGCGTTGTGGGCGAGCTGCGCCACGATCTCGATGCGCTGCACGCCTACCGCGCCTGTATGAATATGGGCACCCTGAGCGGCGCGCCAAAAGTGCGTGCGATGCAACTCATCGCTGGTGCCGAAGGCCGTCGTCGCGGCAGTTACGGCGGCGCGGTCGGTTACTTTACCGCTCATGGCGATCTGGATACCTGCATCGTGATCCGCTCGGCCTACGTCGAAGACGGCATTGCCACCGTCCAGGCCGGCGCTGGCATCGTTCTCGATTCTGTTCCGCAATCTGAAGCTGACGAAACTCGCAGTAAAGCTCGCGCGGTCTTGCGCGCTATCGCCACCGCACACCACGCACAGGAGATTTTCTGATGGCTGACATTCTGCTGCTCGATAATATCGACTCCTTTACTTACAACCTGGCAGACCAGCTGCGTGCAAACGGCCACAACGTGGTTATCTACCGCAACCATGTCCCGGCGCAGACGCTAATTGAACGTCTGGAAACCATGCAAAACCCGGTGCTGATGCTTTCTCCAGGCCCTGGTGCGCCAAGCGAAGCAGGCTGTATGCCTGAGCTGTTGACCCGTATGCGCGGTAAACTGCCGATTATCGGGATTTGCCTGGGCCATCAGGCGATTGTTGAAGCCTACGGCGGCTATGTGGGTCAGGCGGGTGAAATCCTGCACGGTAAAGCCTCCAGCATTGAACACGACGGTCAGGCGATGTTTGCCGGACTGCCAAACCCGCTCCCGGTGGCGCGTTATCACTCGCTGGTGGGCAGCAACATTCCCGCGGGTCTGACGATCAACGCCTCTTTCGAGGGCATGGTGATGGCCGTGCGTCACGACGCGGATCGCGTATGCGGTCTGCAATTCCATCCAGAATCTATTTTGACCTCCAACGGCGCACGCCTGCTTGAGCAAACGCTGAACTGGGCGCTACAGAAGCTGGAGCAAACCAACACGCTGCAGCCGATTCTTGAAAAATTGTATCAGGCGCAAACACTCACCCAGCAGGAGAGCCACCAGCTTTTCTCCGCCGTTGTGCGCGGCGAGTTGAAGCCGGAACAGCTTGCCGCCGCGCTGGTGAGCATGAAAGTCCGCGGTGAGCAGCCGCAGGAAATTGCCGGTGCCGCCACCGCGCTGCTGGAAAATGCCGCCCCCTTCCCGCGCCCGGATTATCAGTTTGCCGATATCGTCGGGACCGGCGGTGACGGCAGCAACAGTATCAACATCTCCACGGCCAGCGCATTTGTGGCAGCGGCCTGTGGTATGAAAGTGGCCAAACACGGTAACCGCAGCGTCTCCAGCCGCTCGGGTTCGTCTGACCTGTTGGCTGCTTTTGGCATCAACCTGGAGATGAATGCCGAACGTTCACGTGAAGCGCTGGACGATTTGGGCGTCTGCTTCCTGTTTGCGCCGAAGTATCACACCGGTTTCCGCCACGCGATGCCAGTTCGCCAGCAGTTAAAAACCCGTACGCTGTTTAACGTGCTTGGGCCCTTGATCAACCCGGCGCATCCACCGCTGGCTCTGATTGGCGTCTACAGCCCTGAACTGGTGTTACCGATTGCTGAAACCCTCCGTGTTCTGGGTTATCAACGTGCCGCCGTGGTTCACAGTGGCGGGATGGATGAAGTGTCGCTTCATGCCTCAACGCTGGTTGCCGAACTGCGCGACGGTGAAATCCAAAGCTATCAGCTGGAAGCCTCCGACTTTGGTTTGACGCCATACCACCAGGAGCAGCTTGCAGGCGGCACACCGGAAGAAAACCGTGACATTCTGACACGCTTGCTACAAGGTAAAGGTGAGGCTGCCCATGAGGCCGCTGTCGCCGCGAATGTCGCGATGTTGATGCGCTTACACGGTGAAGAAGATCTCCAGGTTAACGCGCAAAAAGTGATGGCCGTATTGCGTTCTGGCGCAGCTTACGACCGCGTTACCGCACTTGCGGCAAGAGGGTAAATAATGCAGACCGTTTTAGCGAAAATCGTTGCCGATAAGGCTATCTGGGTTGAAGCCCGCAAAGAACAGCAGCCGCTGGCCAGTTTTCAGAATGACGTTGTGCCGAGCAGCCGCCGTTTTTATGACGCCCTTCAGGGCGCTCGCACCGCCTTTATTCTGGAGTGCAAAAAAGCCTCCCCGTCTAAAGGTGTGATCCGCGACGATTTTGACCCTGCACGGATCGCTGGGGTCTACAAACACCACGCATCGGCCATTTCGGTGCTGACGGATGAGAAATATTTCCAGGGCAGTTTTGATTTCCTGCCGATTGTTAGCCAAATCGCACCGCAGCCGATTTTGTGCAAAGATTTCATTATTGACGCGTACCAAATCTGGCTGGCACGTTTTTATCAGGCCGACGCCTGCCTGCTGATGCTGTCCGTTCTGGATGACGAACAGTATCGCCAGCTCGCTGCCGTGGCGCACAGTCTGAATATGGGCGTGCTGACCGAAGTGAGCAACGAAGAAGAGCTTGAGCGCGCGATTGCACTTGACGCCAAAGTCGTTGGCATCAATAACCGCGACCTGCGCGATCTGTCCATCGACCTGAACCGCACGCGTGAGCTTGCTCCGCGTCTGGGTGCCGGTGTGACGGTGATCAGCGAATCAGGCATTAATACTTACGCTCAGGTTCGCGAGTTGAGTCATTTCGCAAACGGCTTCCTGATCGGCTCAGCCATGATGGCCTACGATGATTTGAACGTCGCCGTGCGCCGCGTGCTGCTGGGTGAAAACAAAGTCTGCGGCCTGACTCGCGGTCAGGATGCCGCTTCGGCACTCGAAGCGGGCGCAATTTATGGCGGATTGATTTTTGTCGACGGGTCGCCGCGCACTGTTTCAGAAAGTCAGGCGCGTGAAGTAATGGCCGCCGCGCCGCTCAGCTACGTCGGCGTGTTCCGCGATACGCCTGTCAATGATGTCGTAGCAAAAGCCGAAAGCCTGTCTCTCGCCGCCGTTCAACTCCACGGCAGCGAAGACCAGCATTATATCGACGCCCTGCGCCAGGCCTTGCCTGCGCAAATCCAGATCTGGAAAGCGCAGAGCGTAAGCGACACCTTGCCAGCCCGCGATTTGAATCACGTGGATAAGTATGTTCTTGATAACGGCCAGGGCGGCACGGGCCAGCGTTTCGACTGGTCACTGCTGAACGGTGAAAAGCTGGATAACGTCCTGCTCGCGGGTGGATTAAGCCCCGACAATTGCGTAGAAGCCGCGAAAGCGGGCTGTGCAGGTCTCGATTTCAATTCAGGCGTAGAGTCCCAACCGGGAATCAAAGATGCCAGCAAACTGGCCTCGGTGTTCAAGACGCTGCGTGCATATTAAGGAAGAGAAAATGACAACATTATTAAATCCGTATTTCGGCGAGTTCGGTGGGATGTACGTTCCGCAAATTCTGATGCCTGCCCTGCGCCAGCTCGAAGAAGCGTTTGTTAGCGCTCAGAAAGATCCGGCTTTCCAGGCCGAATTCACCGACCTGCTGAAAAACTACGCGGGCCGCCCGACGGCGCTGACCAAATGTCGCAACCTGACCGAAGGCACCAATACCACGCTGTACCTCAAGCGTGAAGACTTGCTGCACGGTGGCGCACACAAAACCAATCAGGTGCTCGGCCAGGCGTTGCTCGCCAAACGCATGGGCAAAACGGAAATTATCGCCGAGACGGGGGCCGGACAGCACGGCGTAGCGTCGGCTCTGGCCAGCGCCCTGCTGGGTCTGAAATGCCGCATTTACATGGGTGCCAAAGATGTTGAGCGTCAGTCACCAAACGTGTTCCGTATGCGTTTGATGGGTGCAGAAGTCATTCCTGTACACAGCGGCTCCGCGACGCTGAAAGATGCCTGTAACGAAGCGCTGCGCGACTGGTCTGGCAGCTATGATACCGCGCACTACATGCTTGGTACGGCGGCAGGCCCGCACCCCTTCCCGACCATTGTGCGTGAATTCCAGCGCATGATCGGCGAAGAAACCAAAGCGCAGATCCTCGAAAAAGAGGGCCGTCTGCCGGATGCGGTGATCGCCTGTGTGGGCGGCGGTTCAAACGCCATCGGCATGTTCGCTGACTTTATTGATGACGCCAGCGTCGGGTTGATTGGCGTGGAACCTGCTGGTCACGGCATTGAAAGCGGCGAGCACGGCGCACCGCTGAAGCACGGCCGCGTGGGTATATATTTCGGTATGAAATCGCCGATGATGCAGACCGATGAAGGGCAGATCGAAGAATCTTATTCCATCTCGGCAGGTCTCGACTTCCCGTCCGTCGGGCCACAGCATGCGCATTTGAACAGCATCGGCCGTGCAGAATATGTGTCGATTACCGATGACGAAGCGCTGGAGGCCTTCAAAACCCTGTGTCGTAACGAAGGGATCATCCCGGCGCTCGAATCTTCTCATGCCCTTGCCTATGCCCTGAAAATGATTAAAGAGGACCCGGAAAAAGAGCAGTTACTGGTGGTTAACCTTTCCGGTCGCGGTGACAAAGACATCTTCACCGTTCACGATATTTTGAAAGCACGAGGGGAAATCTGATGGAACGCTACGATAACGCATTTGCTGAACTCAAAGCCCGCAAGGAAGGCGCCTTTGTTCCCTTCGTCACGCTTGGCGATCCAGGGCCAGAGCAGTCGCTGAAGATTATCGACACTCTGATTGCTGCGGGTGCCGATGCGCTTGAGCTGGGGATCCCCTTCTCCGATCCGCTGGCGGATGGCCCCACCATTCAAAGCGCAACTCTGCGTGCATTTGCATCCGGCGTGACGCCAACGCAGTGTTTTGAAATGCTGGCGACCGTGCGTCAGAAATACCCGACCATTCCGATTGGTCTGCTGATGTACGCCAACCTGGTGTTCAACCGTGGGATCGATGAGTTTTACGCCGAGTGCGCGCGCGTCGGTGTGGATTCTGTGCTGATCGCTGACGTACCAATTGAAGAATCTGCGCCGTTTCGACAGGCGGCGATGCGTCACAACATCGCACCGATTTTCATCTGCCCACCGAATGCTGATGACGAACTGTTGCGCCAGATTGCCTCTCACGGACGCGGCTATACCTATTTGCTGTCCCGCTCGGGCGTGACCGGCGCTGAAAACAAAGCTGCCGTTCCGCTGTATCACCTGGTCGAAAAACTGGCTGAATACCACGCCGCACCGCCGTTGCAGGGTTTCGGTATTTCTTCTCCGGAGCAAGTGACCGCTGCCATTGAGGCGAATGCGGCGGGTGCCATTTCGGGTTCTGCCATTGTGAAAATCATCGAGAAAAACGTCGATAAACCCGATCAGATGCTGACGGAACTTCGCGACTTCGTTACCGTAATGAAGGCCGCGACTCGCCACGCATAACGGTTTCGCCGTCCGGACTCATCCGGGCGGCGAATACCACTACCGCTTTCGTACCGTCCGCATGGGGGAAAGTGGTAGACCAGAATTGATCTGTTCGAGCTTTTCGAACGCCCTCGCTTTTCAAATATTCCCCGCAGCGTATTATCCCGTTTTCTTCCGGCACTCAGCCGCGCATACACCTTCTGAGTTCAGAGGCTTACACATGTCATGGCAACACTTCAAACAGGCATACCTGATCAAATTCTGGTCCCCTGTACCTGCAGTTATCGCTGCGGGGATCCTCTCTACCTATTATTTTGGTATCACCGGCACCTTTTGGGCGGTCACGGGCGAGTTTACCCGCTGGGGTGGACAGCTTTTACAACTTGGCGGGATCCACGCCGAAGAGTGGGGTTATTTTAAACTCATCCATCTTGACGGCACACCGCTCACGCGCATCGACGGAATGATGATTATCGGTATGTTCGGCGGGTGTTTTGCTGCCGCCCTGTGGGCCAATAACGTCAAACTGCGCATGCCCAAGAGCCGCATCCGCATCGTACAGGCGATTGTAGGCGGGATTATCGCCGGGTTCGGCGCGCGTCTGGCGATGGGCTGTAATCTGGCGGCCTTCTTCACGGGCATTCCACAGTTTTCGCTTCACGCCTGGTTTTTTGCTGTCGCCACCGCCATCGGCTCCTATTTTGGCGCACGCTTCACGCTGCTGCCGATATTCCGCATTCCGGTCAAAATGACCAAAGTCAGCGCAGCGTCACCGCTGACTCAAAAGCCCGATCAGGCGCGACGCCGTTTCCGTCTGGGAATGCTGGTCTTTTTCGCCATGATCGCCTGGGCGCTGTACACGGCGATGAATCAGCCGAAACTCGGGCTGGCGATGCTGTTCGGCGTGGGTTTTGGCTTGTTGATCGAACGGGCGCAAATCTGTTTTACCTCCGCGTTTCGGGATATGTGGATCACGGGCCGCACGATGATGGCGAAAGCCATTATTGCCGGGATGGCCGTCAGTGCGATCGGTATTTTCAGCTATGTACAACTCGGCGTTGAGCCAAAAATCATGTGGGCTGGCCCAAATGCGGTGATTGGCGGCCTGCTGTTTGGTTTTGGTATCGTGCTGGCGGGCGGTTGTGAAACCGGCTGGATGTACCGCGCCGTAGAAGGTCAGGTGCATTACTGGTGGGTGGGGCTCGGCAACGTTATCGGGTCAACGATTCTGGCGTATTACTGGGACGATCTGTCACCCGCATTAGCCACAAGCTGGGACAAAGTGAATTTGCTAAGTACCTTTGGCCCACTGGGTGGATTGTTGGTGACATATGCCCTGCTACTGATCGCGTTCTTACTGGTTATCGCGCAGGAGAAACGCTTTTTCCGTCGCGCAGCGCGTCAATCTGAAATACAGGAGAATGCGGTATGAAAGAGATCGTTCCCGATTATCGTCTCGACATGGTGGGTGAACCCTGCCCTTACCCTGCCGTCGCCACGCTCGAAGCGTTGCCTCAGCTCAAGAAAGGGGAAATTCTGGAAGTGGTCAGCGATTGCCCGCAATCCATCAACAATATTCCACTGGATGCGAAAAACCACGGATATACCGTCCTCGACATTCAGCAGGACGGCCCCACCATTCGGTATTTGATTCAGAAATAACGCTCGAAACAACGCCCTGACTCGGGGCGTTGTCTTCCTTCACCTTTGCGGCTAAAAAACAACCAACACATTGCGTTAGCTCTCATTTTCTTTCGATGCGCGGGAATACTGTATCCTTAGTTTCCATGAGGATATTCTAATGAAAAAATTACTGATTTGTTGTCTGTTCGGCAATACCGCGCTGTCTCTGGCAAAAAGAATGCAGCATTCTGCCGATGAACAAGGCATTAAAATTCTGGTAAGCGCCGTTGGTCTGGATAATTTCGCGAGCGTCGCCCCGGCATTTGACGCCTATTTGGTCGCCCCCCATATTCAGTACAAACTGGAAGATTTGAGGAAAGAAATTGGTGAAGGACTGCCCATTACGGTGATTGAAAGCTATCCGTTTGCGTCACTGGATGGGGAAAAAGTATTGGCATTCGCGCTTGAAAACATGCCCGAACTGGCGCAGTAACAGGGTAGAAATGCGCAGAGAAAACAGGCCGCCGTGTGACCCGTTTTCTCTGTTAATGCACCTCATACAGAATGAAATGCATCTCTAAATCATCATCCCGTAAAATGTGTTCATCAAAATTGCCCTGACTCACTGAGCCAACAGCAGATCGCCAGAATTGCAGCGCAGCGGTGTTTTCGAGCATCACTCGGGTTTGCCAAAGCCCGGGACGACGTTGCACTGCAAGACGAAACGCCTCTTTGCCCACCCCCATCCCTTTGAATTTGCGCAGGATGAAAAACTGGTCGATATCATAACGCTCAACGTTATGCGGATAGCGGCGTAATAAACAAAAACCCGCCAGTTCTTCGCCGTGATAAATCAGAAACGGCCAGTGGTCTTCACGCTCCCAGTGCGGGTCCAGCAACGATGCGTTATAGCCGTATTGTCCGTCACTTCCGCACGGCCACTTGCCATATTCCGCGAGATCGTAGACGTAATAACGAAAAAGGTTTTCGACAATGTGTCGATGTTGCGCCGCCGATCGCAGACTCACGGTGTTGTCCGCAGACATTTTGCACTCCCTTACAGAAAATGATTCGAGTCATGGCTATTTCGCCGGTCTGTTCCACGGCATTTTTGACAGTAATATTGCCATGCCGCACCAGCCACTGACTCCGGCAAAGAGTAGACCTGCGCCGACAAAGCCTGACAGTAAAAACAGCCCGCTATTCACGGTGTACCCCAGGACAACGCCTGTAAGAATGAATGCACCCGCCACCATTTGAACTTGTCTCATCACCGGCAGCGGTTGCTTTTTGTCTTCATTGGTGGGGAATTGAGCACTTTTCCACGCATTGATCCCCCCCGTCATCAGTAAAACCGGCGCGGGGCTGGCTGCGTTGATAAGCGCACTGGCATTTTGGGCGGTACGCATCCCGGACTGACAATGAAAAATGACAGTCTGGTGCTCTGCGCCATCTACCGTTTTACCTGCTGCGATGTCAGAAAGAGGCACTGAGCGCGCATTCGGTATATGTTCGCGCAGGTATTCAGCGCGATCTCGAATATCAATGAGCATGGCCCCTTGTTCAATAAGTTTTTTGGCTTCGAGCGGTGATACGGATTCAGGGATCATGTGAAGTCCTCCGGACAGAAAATGTCTTTAAGAGTTGAGATGACCTTTTTAACAGCCACGTCTTTGATGAAATAGTTTACGCGTTGCGCCACCCTCTCCGACTCAATCAAGCCATCTTCCTTCATTTTTGCCAGATGCTGTGAGGTTGCAGAAGGCGTTAAGCCGGTCAATTGCCCCAACTCCCCTGACGAGGTGCCCGGTCTGTCGATGAGAATGCAGAGGATTAAAAGCCGCCTGCTGTTGCTCATCGACTTGAGCAGTTTTGTGGCCAGCGAGGCGCTTTCCTGTAATTGGTGCAGTTGAGTATCGTTCATTTGCAACTTTAGAATTGTCTAAATTTAGAAAATGCTAAATCAAATATTGCTCGTACGCAATCAAAAGATTTCAAACGGTACACCGCCGTTATTAAGGATGTCATCATGGACCAAGAATTGAGCCCCTATATGAAAGATAAATTTCAGTGGGCAGCGTTTCTTTACTTACTTAATTCATTCGCTCCTGCAAAATATTGCAAGATGTAAATATTTAACTTATGGTGCGCCCCTAGCTTCTGCTAACACCAGACCTAATGGGCAGGAGTTCAATTGAGCGGGGAGGATTGATGTCTTTCCCCGCAGTTTTTAAAGGCAAATAGCCTCAAAACCTCACCTCATTCCAAAATAAAAACCCGCACATTTGGCGGGTTTTTACTGCTTGTTGCCGGTTATCTGAACGACGAATTCAGAGGAACTTCAGCGTCAGGTTCGTGCGTAATTCTGTTTCTAAGATCGCGGCGAATTATCTCAATAGACCAGAACCAAATTAAGTGGCCAAGTATCTCAGAGACGTTTTCATACCATGGAAGGTCGAAAAGCGGTGGAGTTAAGCCCATCAGCGGGAATGAAATCATATGGACAAATAACTGTGCAAGTGCACCGGCTAGCAGCCCCTGCCATAATTTAATTTTAGGGAACACTTCTGCAACGACACAATAGCCAACGGCAAACACGATGGAGAATATGATGTGTGTTACGCCAACCCAGTTAAACGCATGCCCCGCAAAGGTATAGACTGCTGCATTTGGGTCAACCATTCCCAGCCAATCGCGGAGAAAAATATAGGGAGGATTGAGAAAGTTTCTGGAGCAGTCGATATGCTCAGCCGCGCGAATTAATGATTCAGGCCCACACGCACTGGTAAACATATCAACAGGACTACGCGGTGGCAGCGGGACTTCAGCGCCCCATTTTACAAATGCCGAAACCACGCCTGAAATCAGCCCAATAAATAATGCAACACCATAACGACGCCTACGGGGTTCGGTCTGCACAAAAAAGTCCTTTAACGCCATAAATCCACCACTTAGAAAGAATATTTACAGTTCCTTAATCTTCCTTAACTTGGGCGCCTCACATTTTGATACAGATCACACTTTACCCTGCAATCTTATGAGAATTGTTTTAATTAACAAAACACTTGTATCGACGGCGGGTTTATTTTTGTTAAGGAGCGCACTTCGATTTAATATCCAAAGCGCCTTTGTCGTGAGCAGCGAATTTATACGCAAAAATTGTCAGGTCATTCCGGTTGGTCAATGACAAATATGTACAACGATACCAACCGGAAAAAGGGGAAAAACTGGCCATACAACGACCAGTTTTGCAGAAGAGCTTTAGAAGCGATAACCCGCCGAGAACATAAACACCCACGGGTCCAGTCGTGTATGGACACTTTGCTGTTCACCACCCGCTTTGAAGCGCACGTCGGTGTCGATATCCATGTACCAGACCGACATGTTAAGCAGCCAATCGCGGTTGACTAAATAGTCCAGCCCCACCTGCCCAGCAGCACCCCAGGAATCTTTCAGACTGAGATCCGACAAACCATTTTCTTTGCCGTTATCGTTGAATTTTTCGTCAAAGAACGTGGTGTAGTTAACGCCTGCGCCAATATAAGGGCGTGCTTTGCTGTTGGCATCACCAAAATACCATTGCGCCATAAGCGTTGGCGGGAGCTGATGAACGGTTGCAATATTTCCCGTCGGCCCCGTTCCTACCTTGTGGCGGAAAGGCGTAGCCGCCAGCAGCTCAACGCCGATATTTTCCGTTGCCATATAGGTGAACGTTAAACCTAACTGCGTGTTATTGCTGACGTTAAAGCCACCGAGACTGCCTAATACGTTATCTGATCCTTCCGTCGGACGAACCGTTGCTGAACCCGCGCGAATAAAGAATTCGCCTGCTTCATGCGCATAAGCGCCACCAGAGAGACTGCTTAAGATCAGGGCTGCCACTGCTAATTTTTTCATATCCGCTCCATCGTTGTGGTTTTATTGGCGCGGAGAATATAACTACAAATGAGTAGTAAGTGATCCAACACAGATCACATTCAGCCCATCAATTTAACATTTGTTGATCCAGATTAATTTTTACTAAAAATAGATAAACTTGATTGCCCTAATCAGGTCAAATTTGCTCAATACGCTTTGCTTTACAAAGATATGCTTTTCCATACAAGTCATGGTGCTGCCACGACAGAGTTATCCAGGGTACAATTGCCCGCTTATTAACACCTGCAATACTCAAGGAGAGTGCATGTCTATCACGGCGAAGTCCGTCTACCGTGACACCGGGAACTTTTTCCGCAATCAGTTCATTACTTTTTTACTGATCGCTTTGCTTTGCGCGTTGATCACCGTCGTGCTTGGCCATGCGTTTTCACCGAGTGATGAGCAAATTGCCAGCCTCAGCCAGGGCGACAATCTCGCTGGCAGCGTAGGGTTATTTGATCTGGTGCAGAACATGACGCCTGAACAGCAGCAAATTTTGCTGCGTGCCTCTGCGGCATCAACCTTTTCAGGGTTGATTGGCAACGCGATTATGGCGGGGGGAGTATTGCTCATGGTTCAGTTGGTTTCCGCGGGGCAACGCGTCAGTGCACTGCGGGCCATCGGTGCAAGTGCGCCGGTATTACCTAAACTGTTCATCCTGATCTTTTTGACCACCTTGCTGGTGCAAATGGGGATCATGCTGGTCGTCGTGCCGGGTGTGTTACTGGCGATTATCCTCTCCTTTGCCCCAGTGATGCTGGTACAGGACAAGATGGGGATTTTTACCGCCATGCGCAGCAGTATAAAACTGGCGTGGTCGAATATGCGTCTGGTTGCGCCTGCAGTCATCGGCTGGCTGCTCGCCAAAACGTTATTGCTGCTGTTTGCACCGAATTTTGCTGTGCTGACGCCAAACATTGGCGCGGTGGTTGCGAATACGATCAGTAATCTGATCTCCGCCGTATTGCTGGTTTACTTGTTCCGCCTGTATACGTTGATTCGCCAATAATATCCTGATGGCAGAGTGCGCGTGTGCACTCTGCCCCACGCAGAAAATGGAATCTAAGAATGAAGCAGTTTCTTGATTTTTTACCGCTTGTCGTGTTTTTCGCATTCTATAAGCTGTACGACATCTATGCCGCGACAACGGCGTTAATCGTCGCCACCGCCATCGTGTTGATCTACACCTGGATTCGCTATCGCAAAGTCGAAAAAATGGCGTTGATCACTTTTGTCTTAGTTGCCGTGTTTGGTGGCTTGACGGTGTTCTTCCATAACGATGAATTTATCAAATGGAAGGTTACGGTGATTTACGGCCTGTTTGCCGGTGCCCTGCTCTTCAGCCAGTGGGTCATGAACAAACCGTTGATTCAACGCATGCTGGGCAAAGAAATCACGCTGCCGCAGGAAGTATGGTCGCGACTGAATATTGCCTGGGCCGTATTCTTTATTCTTTGCGGACTGGCGAATATCTATATTGCGTTCTGGATGCCGCAAAATATCTGGGTCAACTTCAAGGTATTTGGCCTGACGGCACTGACGCTGATTTTTACCCTGCTGAGCGGTGTATACATTTACAAGCACATGCCTCAGGACGATAAACACTGATCCCTGTATGCCAGACGGTACGCCGTCTGGCCATTTGATTCCCGTCTGCTTTTCGTATTTCCCACCGAGTGTAAATCATAGTAGCATCCCGCCTGTCGTCTTCCGTCACGAGCATAAATAACAATGACAACAACAAATGACGCCCCTCAGGGCGAACTGGTTTTACGCACACTTGCCATGCCTGCCGACACCAATGCGAACGGTGACATCTTTGGCGGTTGGTTAATGTCGCAAATGGATATGGGTGGTGCGATCCTGGCGAAAGAGATCGCACACGGCCGCGTGGTGACGGTCAGAGTCGATGGGATGACGTTTTTGCGTCCGGTCGCGGTGGGCGATGTGGTCTGCTGCTACGCCCGCTGCGTTAAACGCGGTAACACGTCAGTTTCCATTAATATTGAAGTGTGGGTCAAAAAGGTGGCTTCGGAGCCAATCGGCCAGCGCTATAAGGCGACCGAAGCACTGTTCATCTATGTTGCGGTGGATAATGACGGGAAACCTCGCCAGCTTCCGCAGGCATAAAAAAAGCCTCCATTCTGGAGGCTTTTTACTATTCCATCTGCGCCCCGCCGTTCAGGCGGAACACGATATTCACAATCATTCCATTTCCCGGTTTCCCGGCTTCATAGCGCCATTTGCGCATCGCCGCTTTCACTTCGCGCTCAAACATATTGGCAGGCTGGGCGGAAAGAATTTCCACGTTATCCACACGACCATCAGCCGTCACGTCAAATTTCACGCGCAAACGCCCCTCAATACGCAAGGCCTGAGCACGCGCAGGATATTGCGGCTGATTGCGGCTTAGCGCGCGCGGGCCAGACGGTGCCGATACCACCGGTTTTGCCGTTGTCGGCGAGTTATTCATCACCGGTTTCGCCGGCGCCGTATTTTGCACCGTCGGCATCGTACGCGGTTCAACGGGACGCTCTTCTCGTTTTGGACGCTCTTCCACTTTTTTAACCGGTTTGGGTTTTGGCTTCGGTTTAGGCTTTGGCTCCGGCTTATGGATCACCACTGGCGCTTCTTTCGGCGGTTCGGGGATCGGCTCCGGTTCAGGCTCCGGCTCGACAACAGGCTCTGGCGGTGGCGGGACAACCAGCGGCTCTAGCTCAGCAGGCGTCACCAGGGTGACCGAAATCGGCTGCGCGGGCGCTGGCATTTCAATAACCTGATGTACCGATGTGTAGAGCAGACCCGCAACAACAGCACCGTGAATCACAACGGAGAGCAGCGTCGGCCAGGGAAAGCGGCGAGGTAAATCCAGGGTCATCGAAGTCATAATCGTTACAGTTAAAAAACCAGACCTCGATTTTAAATGCAAATAGCAATCATATTCAATAAGACACTCCATCTTCTCGCAATTTAAGTGCGCTAGCGGCGTGTGCGGACCGTTGTTTGTTACAGTTTTAACAAGGTCGTTATCTTTACATTGCAGTCATCGCTGCTTTCACATAACGTAAATGCCACTTTTTATGGTTAAGGAGCTCCGCCGTGCTTTACGTTATCTACGCTGAGGATGTTGCTGATTCTCTTGAAAAACGCCTTTCCGTCCGCCCTGCGCATTTGGCGCGACTGCAACTTTTGCACGACGAAGGAAAACTGCTGACCGCAGGGCCAATGCCTGCCGTTGACAGCAACGATCCGGGCGCGGCAGGTTTTAGTGGCTCTACGGTGATTGCAGAATTTGAATCCCTGGAAGCGGCACAGTTTTGGGCCGAAGCCGACCCGTATGTCGCAGCAGGCGTTTACGCAAAAGTCACCGTTCGCCCGTTCAAGAAAGTGTTCTGAGGTTGTGAATAAAAGCATCTTTGTGTGCTGTTAAAACGCCTCAAAAAATTGAAATAAACGATTTTGTTGCATGACAGCCCCGCGCAGACGGGGCTTTGTTTTTTACGAAACCCGTTCATTGAGATGTGACCCGCTCTTTTGCTAAGCGTATGGTTCACATTTCATCCCGGCCCTTCGCTTCCTGCCGCCAGCAGAGGGACCAGCACGTCACTGATGGGCGTAGGAACTCCATGTGATTTGCCTAAACGCTGGATAACGGCGTTCCGGACCTCCCATTCCATGGGGCGGTTAGCCTGACGATCGGCCAGAATAGAAGTGCCTAAATCCGCAGGCGCGCGACGAAAACCGTCCACAATTTCGCGCGCAACGTCATCGTTCAGGACGGCCTTTTCAGCACGCGCAACCGCCAGACACTCGCGCAGATAAGCCAGTGCCAGTTCAGTGACATCTTCCCGCGAGAACATGCCAGCACGGCGATTGGCAAGTACCATCAAACCCGCAGCCGCATTCTGAAGCAGTTTACGCCAGGCGATGGACGTGAAATCCTCCGAGAGCTCAACGGCACAACGTGTATCGATAAGCGCATCAGCTATCCGTTTTGCCTGTGGCGTATCCGGCAGCGTCAGGCGCGGTTTGGCACGCAGCCAGACAGAGGCGTCCGGTTCACGTTGAGCCGGAAACCAGACCACCGAAGGCACCACCGTGGCACCGTTAACATAGGGCTCCAGCTGGCTTTTCTGCTCCACCCCGTTTTGCAGCGCGCAGACCACCGTGTTTTCATCACACAGTTTATTCAGCCATCCTGCGCTGGATGCCGTCTGGGTCGCTTTCACTGCAACGAATACCAGATCGCACGGTTGAGTGATATCCGCCGCGTTGCTCAGGACAGGTCCTGGCACGGTAATCTCGCCTTCATCAAAGCGCAGCACTAATTTCGGATGGGCTGTGCGCCCGCACAGTATCGGCTTGCGGCCAACCTCATGCAGTAGCGCCGCAATGGTCGTACCGATAGCGCCAGGGCCAATGAGGGCAATAGTTGGAGTGTCAGACATGTCATATTCTCCCAATGTCGTTAACCGATAATGAGCGTGCCGGTTGCGATGACTATGCACGCAAGCGTTTTTCTTAGCGTGAGCGATTCGCCCAGGAACAAATATCCTAATACGGCGGCAAAAAGCACGCTGGTTTCGCGCAGCGCTGAGACGGTACCCATCGGGGCTCGCACCATGGCGTAGATAATGATCCCGTACGCCAGAAGCGAAACAAGGCCTCCTATCGCTGCGCGAGGTAAACCCGGCCGCCAGCGTAATAAACTTCTGCGGTCGCGCCAGGTGATATAGAGTGCAGGCATCAGCCCTCCCCATAAGGTGCTCATCCACACGGTATATGAGAGCGCATTGCCGGACAATCGCACGCCTATCCCGTCCACCACGCTATACGCGGCGATGAAAGCACCGGTTGCCAGCGCATACTTCAGGTCCGGCATTGCCAGTTTGTGGCCCTTCATGGCGAGCATCACAATACCGCAGGACACCAGAGTGATACCGCCAAGCGTGTTCAATTCAATTTTTTCACCGGCGAAGAGTGCCGCCGCGCATGCCACCAGGAGCGGAGAACAACCGCGCGCAATCGGATAGGATTGCCCGAGATCTCCGCTCTGATAGCTGCGTATAAGACACAGGTTATACCCAACATGCAGCAGCGCCGAAACAAACATGTACTTCCAGCTGGCACTGGACGGCAGTGGCGCAAACAGTACGATGACGGCGCTGGTCACGGCAATCGCTATGCACATAATGGTCATCGCCCATAACCGGTCAGTCGCCCCGCGTAACAAGGTATTCCAGCTGGCATGCAGCAGAGCGGCGAATAGCGTCAGGAAAACAATATGGCTTGGCATAAGCTGATGCTAAGCAACCTATGCCAGTTTTGAAAGTGAAGTGTCGTCATTCGATCATGAGTTAAAACTCATACATCAGGTATAGCTGAGCTGTGCCTGTTGTGATTCAGCCATAAGCCAGGAGCAGAATTTCATAATGTGCGGCTGGGTTTCGATACCTCTGGGGCAGACAAAGTAATAGGCGGCGGGCGAAGGAATACGCACATTAAACAGCCTGACCAGACTGCCCTCCTTTATCTCTTTTTCAACGTGTCCGCTGCGCGCTAACGCAATGCCCTGACCCAGCAGCGCGGCTTCAATTGTCATATTGGTGTCGGCGAAGCGGACGCTTTCATGCAACGCATCCGTCTGTATGCCAGCCAGCTCAAACCAGGAATCCCATTTCGGAACCAGATCCGCACCGTCGCGCGTCAGAAGCGGATAACGCAGCAGCTCTGCCGGTTCATGGGGTGTTCCAAAACGTTGTAATAATGTCGGGCTGGCAACCGGAAAAAGCTGCTCGCGAAACATAAATTCCGTGTGCAGCGCCGGGTAATTGCCGTGACCAAAGCGGATCGCCACATCGGAATCCGAGTTGGTGAAATTAATGGCTCTGTCGGTACTTTCAAGCGTGACCAGAATCTCAGGATGCAACCGTGTTAATTCGGGAAGACGTGGCAGCAGCCACTTCAGCGCGAAGGAATAGGTGGTGCTTACACGCAACCGAACCCGACTTTTTTGTTCGCGAAGGTCGGCTAATGAGGTTTCCAGCTTGCTAAAGAACTCACGCACGATAGGCGCGAGCGCGGCGCCCGCAGGCGTCAGTGTGAGAGTTTTACCGCGCTGAAAGAGCTGCAGTCCCCATAGTTCTTCAAGATTTTTTAACTGATGGCTGACCGCACTCTGCGTGATGAACAGCTCTGTGGCGGAGGAGGTAAACGTGGGATGGCGGGTAGCGACTTCAAACGCACGAAGCATGGCTGTGGGAGGAATGTCTCGCATCTGTCTTTTCCTGTGAATGAACTCAGACTCATGACACGATATGCCGACTCCTCTTCAAAAGAAAGCGTAGGGATGATTGCAATCTACGAGGATCTTAGGCTGAGATGTTCCACCAGAAATAAAAAATGGCTGCCGGTGAATATGGCAGCCATAGAAATTTTAGAAGTTGGCTCGATTAACGAATGAAGGTCTTCTTAGCACGTACGGAGTAACGGAAATAAGGTATCCAGATGCAGGCGTAAATTGTGTGGGTAACAATGGGCATGATCTGATTAAAGTCCAGGGCAATCTGTGGGAACAGGTATGGCGTGACACCCCGGTCAATCAACATGACGACGATACCGGCGACGAGCAACACACTGTACGCCAGCGGAAGTTCTTTCTTTTTGCGTAAAAAGAGGGAGGCAACATAGATAATGTAAAGCAAGAAAACAAAATTCACCCCTGCAGAAATAAACAGATAGGTCGATTGCGGTAGCGCAAGATAGCCTAGGGTATCGATACTGCCCTTTAATGTCACGGCCAGTGAAGTGAAATAACCATAAGCAATGAGGAACATATTCAGAAATGGCACGAACAGCAAACCGCCAATTTTGCGATACCGTTTTTCCTCACATTCAGGGCAGTATTCCTGGTCCTGTGGAATGGTCTTATCACAGTTGATACACGTCCATTTGAAAGCTGTATCGGTCATTATTTTTCCTTGTTCGTACGCGGGCTGTTAACGGCACAGCGTGATTCCAGAGTCGATAACGTGGGTGTTCTAGATATCGGCTAATACAGGCGCAATCTTGAGCACTATTACGCTCGTCGAATCGCAGTTGTCGGCAACGGCATGCGTTCCCTCAGTGTAGCGACGCCAGTCGTGCAGCAAACCCCACAAACAACAGCCCGATCAACCCATTTCCCAGCTTCGCCAGTTTCTTTTTCGTCTTGAGATAGCGCGTCACAAATGCCCCAGAGAAAATCAAGAAGCTCATATACATGAAGCTGATCAGTTCTAAGGTGGTTGCGAGGATCAGGAAAGAGGTGCCTGTGTTTGTCGCGCTGACGTCAATGAATTGCACGAAAAACGAGACGTAAAACAAAATGGCCTTGGGATTGGTCAAACTCAACACCAGCGAACGCTTCAGGATCGTACTGGCCGGTTCAGTACCCCCCGCCGGCGCGCTGTTTTTGCGCATGATGACCGACCAAAGCATTTTGCCTCCGAGCCACAGCAGATAAAGCGCGCCAAGATAACGGACAATATTGAATAGCACGGGTGTGGTTTGAATCAGTGCCGCCACACCAGCCCACGCCAGAAACATCAATACGGCATCGCCGATGAATACGCCCGTAGCGGCCAGATAACCTTTTTTGATGCCGTGGCCTATGCCTGTTTTGAGAACAAATAAGGTATTGGGGCCAGGAACGAGAACAATAAAGAAAGCGCCAACAACATAGGTCCAAAAATTCAGTACACCAAACTCCGCAAACACAACCTGCTCCTTTTTAAAATAGCGCGTCACTGCGTGGCGAAGAGAACCGAAACCGTGAACGCGCTATGCGTGTCATTTTGACGTTCGCCAACCTTTTCTGGCGTCAGTACCGTTTTTCCTTAAAACATCACCCAATGCATAAAAAGAACGTGAATAAATTGCCCTAGCTGCGTGAGTGACGAGAGCCCTAAATATTCCCTTAAGGCATCTATGGCTAAAATGGCTATTAATACCCAAAGGAAAGGATTCATTTTTCTTATTCATAGCGTGAATCGCTGCACATCATACCGCAGCAAAGGAGATATTTAACAAGCGGGAAGCAAAATAGTACGGGTGCAGGCGCTGATGGCCTAAAAAAACATCAGGCACCAAAAAGGTGCCTTTTGGGAACTCAGAGATCGCGGACAGCAAACACCAGTGCATTACGGTGACGGCTTAGCCCACATTTTCTGATAGCGTGAATACGCATATTGCGGCGGGATTGAGCTTCCAGCCAGCGAGCCTTACGGCGGCTCGTTTGTCGCAACATACGCCAGCGCCCTACTTCTGTTCTACTGCGCTTCATGGTTAAAACTCTTTCCTTAACAGAAACGCCATTATAAACCCTTGGTCGCGGCAAACCAGCGCTTTTAGCCGTCCTTTTTATTTGCCAGATCAATTCTGATGCGTACACTCATAACAATACGCTTTCAAAAGGATTTTTAAATTATGACAACCTTCTACACCGTGGTGAGTTGGCTGGTCATTCTGGGATACTGGCTGCTGATCGCAGGTGTGACGCTTCGCATCCTGATGAAACGCCGAGCTGTTCCATCAGCCATGGCCTGGCTACTGATTATCTACATCCTGCCGCTGGTGGGGATTATTGCGTATCTTTCATTTGGTGAATTGCATCTGGGCAAGCGCCGCGCCGAACGTGCCCGTGCCATGTGGCCGTCGACCGCAAAATGGTTAAATGACCTGAAATCCTGCAAGCATATTTTTGCCGAAGAAAATAGCAGCGTGGCGTCTTCACTGTTCAAACTGTGCGAGCGGCGTCAGGGCATTGCGGGCGTGAAAGGTAACCAGCTGCAATTGTTGACGACCTCTGATGACGTCATGCAGGCGCTGATTCGCGATATCCAACTCGCTCGCCATAATATCGAAATGGTTTTCTATATCTGGCAGCCAGGTGGGATGGCGGATCAAGTGGCTGAATCGCTGATGGCGGCGTCACGTCGGGGTATTCATTGCCGGTTGATGCTGGATTCTGCAGGCAGTGTGGCTTTCTTCCGCAGCCCCTGGGCTGGGATGATGCGCAACGCGGGTATTGAGGTCGTCGAAGCGTTAAAGGTGAATTTACTGCGCGTGTTTCTGCGTCGTATGGATTTACGCCAGCACCGCAAAATGATCATGATTGACAACTATATTGCCTATACCGGCAGCATGAATATGGTCGATCCGCGCTTCTTCAAACAAGATTCGGGCGTGGGACAGTGGATCGATTTAATGGCGCGTATGGAAGGCCCCGTCGCTACCGCAATGGGAATTGTGTATTCCTGCGACTGGGAAATTGAAACCGGCAAACGTATTTTGCCGCCACCGCCCGACGCCAATATCATGCCCTTCGAACAGGAAAGCGGCCACACCATACACACTATAGCCTCTGGCCCTGGTTTCCCGGAGGATTTGATCCATCAGGCGTTGCTCACTGCGGCCTATTCTGCGCGTGAATATCTGATCATGACCACGCCCTACTTTGTGCCGAGCGATGATCTGCTCCATGCAATTTGTACCGCCGCCCAGCGCGGTGTCGATGTCAGCATTATCATGCCGCGCAAAAACGACTCGGTACTGGTGGGATGGGCCAGTCGCGCATTCTTTACTGAGCTTCTGGCCGCTGGGGTGAAAATCTATCAGTTTGAGGGTGGATTGCTGCACACCAAAAGCGTGCTGGTGGATGGAGAACTCAGTCTGGTTGGCACCGTGAATCTTGACATGCGGAGTCTGTGGCTGAACTTTGAGATTACGCTGGTGATTGACGATGCGGGCTTTGGTGGCGATTTGGCGGCCGTTCAGGATGATTACATCTCCCGCTCGCGCCTGCTGGACGCCAGTTTGTGGATGAAGCGGCCTTTGTGGCAGCGGATCACCGAACGACTGTTTTACTTCTTTAGCCCGTTGCTGTAAAACGTGCCCAACGATGTTTTAACAGGTAGTCATCATGGAAATGGATCTGAATAATCGTCTTACTGAAGACGAAACGCTTGAGCAGGCCTACGATATTTTCCTCGAACTGGCGATGGATAATCTCGATCCCGCAGACGTTATCCTCTTTAATTTGCAGTTTGAAGAGCGCGGCGGTGCCGAGTTATTCGACCCGTCCGAAGACTGGAGCGAGCATGTCGACTTCGACCTCAACCCGGACTTTTTTGCCGAGGTCGTGATTGGTCTTGCGGAGACCGACGGTGGCGAAATCAATGATATTTTTGCCCGCGTCCTGCTGTGCCGGGAAAAAGATCATAAGCTGTGCCATATCCTCTGGCGTGAATAATAAAAGGCTGCGAATGCAGCCTTTTTTATTTAATCCGCTAATTCAGTTCCGCAGTGATTACAAAATCTCGCGCTATGCTCATGGTTCGCCTGCTGACAACGAGGGCATTTGCGCTGCGGCTGCCGATTTTGAAATGCCGCGCTCATGTGCGTAGTGATGAGACCGGTAGGAATTGCTATCACGGAATAACCAATAAGAATGAGCACCGACGCCACGATTCTCCCAAGCGGCGTATGCGGTGTAATATCGCCATACCCCACCGTCGTCACCGTGACAATCGCCCAATAAACGGATGCATTCAGCGTGGTGAATCCATATTTAGGCCCTTCTATCAGATACATCAGCGCGCCAAATACAATCATCACAATGGCAATAAAGGAATAGAACAGAATTAACTGATGCCGGGCGCTAAATATCGCCTTCCAGAACACACGCAATGACGGCATAAAACGCAGCAATTTCAGAACGCGCAGCACGCGTATGGCGCGCATTGCCCGCCAGGCAAAAACATAATTGACGCTAATTTCAGGCCACAGCCACATGACATACAGCGGCAAAATAGTCGCCAGATCGATAAGGCCCCAAAAGCTAAAGACATATTTCGCCGGATTGGGCCAGCTGAAAACCCGCAGCAAATACTCAAGGGTAAAAACCAGCGTGACGAAAAATTCCAGCCAAACGAAGAGATGCCACTCATCCATCGTCAGGTGATATTGCGTCCCAAGACCTGACTCAATAAATATGATAAGTACGCTGAGTAGCGCAAACAGTCCGCACAATCCTTCGAAATGACGACCTGAGCGGGTATTTTGATCGAATAGCAGGTGGAACATCCGACGACGAACTGAAGAAACGGATAGCGACACGATAACCTCGCAAAAAATTAAGGGCTGACATCATGTCAGCCCTTGCGATTATAACGGGTCTACTTTCAGGCAGGAAACCGCGTGGCGGAAACTTCCTTCAAGTACTGGCCGGGTTTGCGCACATTCCGGTCCAGCCAGTGGGCAGCGCGTGCGGAATACGCAGCCTGATGGCGGATTTATCGGTGACGGCAACTCGCCTTCCAGCAGCTGAATTTTTTTGTTTTTTTCCAGATCCGGATCGGGAACCGGCACCGCTGACATCAACGCTTTGGTGTATGGGTGCAGCGGATTGTGGTAAACCTCATCGTAGGTCCCCAGCTCAACCGCATGGCCCAGATACATCACCAGAACACGATCGGAAATGTGTTTAACCACCGCCAGGTCATGCGCGATGAAGATCAACGACAGCCCCATTTCACGCTGTAATTTTTGCAGCAGGTTGACCACCTGCGCCTGAATAGAAACATCCAGCGCGGAAACCGGCTCGTCGCAGATAATCAGCTTAGGTTCCAGAATCAACGCGCGTGCAATACCAATACGCTGACACTGACCACCGGAAAACTCGTGCGGGTAGCGGTTGATGAGGTTAGGCAACAGCCCGACTTTCATCATCATCGCTTTCACACGGTCACGAGCTTCCTGACGGGACATCTTGGGATGATAAGTGCGCAGGGGTTCTGCGATAATCTCCCCAATCGTCATACGTGGGTTCAGGGATGCCAGCGGATCCTGGAAAATCATCTGGATGTCGCTGCGCACTTCGCGCCACTCGTCCGGCTTCATACCCAGCAGATCTTTGCCCAGCCACGCCACTTTACCTTCAGTGGCTTTAACGAGGCCGATGATGGCGCGAGCAAACGTTGACTTACCGCAACCCGATTCACCCACGACACCCAGGGTTTCGCCTTCGTACAGGCGCAATGTGACGCCATCTACCGCTTTGAGGGTTTTTGATGGCTGCCAGAACCACTGCTTGCCGTCCTTGATGTCAAAATGAACTTTCAGGTCGGCAATTTCGAGCAGCACATTTCTTTTTTCATCTATCGCGTTCATACCAGCTCCTCGTACGGCTTAAAGCAGGCGCGCAGACGGCCTGGCGCAAACTCTTCCAGCGGCGGAGCGCTGTTACAGATTTCCATCGCATGCGGACAGCGCGGCTGGAATGGACAGCCTTTCGGCAGACGCAGCAGGTTCGGTGGGTTGCCTGGAATTGTCAGCAGAGATTCACCTTCCGCATCGAGACGCGGAACCGCATTCAGCAGACCAATAGAATACGGGTGCGCGGGGTGATAGAACACATCGCGCGCTTTGCCGTATTCCATGGTACGGCCCGCATACATCACCAGCACCTTGTCGCAGATACCCGCAACCACACCCAGATCGTGCGTGATCATGATAATCGCCGTGTTGAACTCGTCTTTGAGTTCATTCAGTAACGTCATGATCTGCGCCTGAACGGTGACGTCCAGCGCAGTGGTCGGCTCATCGGCAATCAGCAATTTAGGGCGACAGAGCAACGCCATCGCGATCATCACGCGCTGGCGCATACCACCTGAAAATTCATGCGGATACATGCGCATACGCTTACGCGCTTCCGGCATTTTCACCGCATCCAGCATTTTTACCGACTCTTCAAACGCTTCGGCTTTGTTCATGCCTTTGTGCAGCATGAGGACTTCCATCAGCTGCTCACCCACGCGCATGTACGGGTTCAGCGAGGTCATCGGGTCCTGGAAAATCATCGAAATCTGCTCAGCACGTAGCTTGTTCAGCTCATGCTCCGGCAGGTTCAGAATGTTTTTACCGTTAAAGGTCGCGGTCCCGCCGATACGGCCGTTTTGCGCCAGAAGGCCCATCAGCGCAAAGGCCGTTTGCGATTTACCGGAGCCAGATTCCCCCACAATACCCAGCGTCTCGCCAGCACGCAGATCAAAGTTCAGATCGTTGACGGCCGTTACATCGCCATCGGGCGTTTGAAAGGTGACGCGTAAATCTTTGACGTCCAGGAGGACATTTTGCTGACGTTGCGCTTGTGGCGCGGTTGCCGTTTCAATAATAGTCATGGCGGCACTCCTTAACGGTCTTTCGGGTCGAGGGCATCACGTAAGCCATCGCCGATAAAGTTGAAACAAAACAGGGTAACCACCAGGAAACCAGCCGGGAAAAGCAGCAGCCAAGGAGAAACTTCCATTGAGTTCGCGCCATCACTCAGCAGTGCACCCCAGCTGCTCAGCGGCTCTTGTGTACCCAAACCAAGGAAGCTCAGGAAAGATTCAAACAGAATCATGCTTGGCACCAGCAAAGAGGCGTAAACCACGACGACCCCCAGCACGTTCGGAACGATATGGCGTACCACGATCCCGCCGACGGAAACACCGCCAACCTGCGCCGCTTCAATAAATTCTTTGCGCTTCAGGCTCAACGTCTGGCCACGGACAATACGCGCCATGTCCAGCCAGGACACCATCCCGATTGCCACGAAGATCAGCAGGATGTTTTGTCCAAAGAAAGTGACCAGCAAAATAACAAAGAACATGAACGGGAAGGAGTTCAGGATTTCCAGCAAACGCATCATCACGGAGTCGACTTTGCCGCCCAGATAGCCGGAAAGAGAGCCGTAAAGCGTGCCGACAATAACCGCCACCAGCGCGGCGGCGATGCCGACCATCAGGGAGATACGCCCACCGATCGCCACACGCACAAGCAGATCGCGTCCGGATGAGTCGGTACCGAAATAGTGCCCAGACGTCATATCAGGCGCACTGGACATCATGCCCCAGTCGGTATCGAAGTAGGTAAACTGCGACAATACGGGGGCGAACGTAACGAATAATGCGATAAAGATCAGGACCACCAGGCTGGCGACCGCTGCACGGTTGTGCATAAAGCGACGGCGGGCGTCCTGCCATAGGCTGCGCCCTTCGACTTCGAGTTTCTCACTGAAGTTTTCCAGCGCCTCGCTGTTTTTATTACTCAACATCATGGCGTACTCCAGTGCTAGTAGCGAATTTTCGGGTCGATAACGGCATACAGCACATCGACAACGGCGTTAAAGAGGATCGTCAGCGCGCCGACGAGAATCGTCAGGCTCAATACTAACGAATAGTCACGGTTCAACGCGCCATTCACGAACAGCTGGCCGATACCCGGCAGGCCATAGATAGTCTCGATAACCATAGAGCCGGTGATAATCCCGACAAACGCTGGCCCCATGTACGAGAGCACAGGCAGCAGCGCAGGTTTTAACGCGTGGCGAAGAACAATGCGATGCATTGGCAAGCCTTTAGCGCGCGCGGTACGAATGAAGTTTGAGTGCAACACTTCAATCATCGAACCACGGGTGATACGCGCAATACTGGCAATGTATGCCAGCGATAATGCCACCATCGGCAAAATCATGTACTTCGGTGCCCCGCCGTTCCAGCCGCCTCCGGGCAGCCATTTCAGCGTTATGGCAAACACCATCACCAGTAACGGCGCAACAACGAAACTGGGTATAACGACCCCGGTCATTGCTATCCCCATCACTGAATAATCCCATTTGGTATTTTGTTTGAGCGCGGCGATGACCCCTGCGCTGACGCCAAGAACAACGGCGAGAATAAAGGCCGCGGCGCCTAATTTAGCCGAAACGGGGAAGCTCGAAGCGACCAGGTCGTTTACGGAATAGTCTTTGTATTTGAATGACGGTCCAAAATCACCCTGCGCCAGCTGCTTCAAATAATTGAAGTACTGGGTAGAGATAGGATCGTTCAAATGGTATTTGGCTTCGATGTTCGCCATGACTTCTGGCGGCAGCGCGCGCTCACTGGTAAACGGACTACCCGGGGCGAGTCGCATCATGAAGAACGAAATAGTAATAAGAATAAAGAGCGTCGGTATCGCTTCAAGACAGCGACGTAAGATAAATTTCAACATTGCCCGTACCTTCTGGCGTGTGCCTTTTACACATGCTCACTCAATTCGAAATGAATGATGCCGTGTAGTTAGTGCGATGAGTTAAGACACAGTGGGGCAAATTGCTTTGCCCCACGGATTGCCATTAATGCTTAATGATGTACAGATCTTTGGTGTAGATGTTGTCCATCGGGTCTTTGCCGGTATAACCGCCAACCCAAGGTTTCACCAGACGCGCGTTCACGTAGTAGTAAACCGGTACAATCGCAGAGTCTTTACCCAACTGCTGCTCCGCTTTGTCGTACTGAGCGGAACGCTGTGCTTCATCGGTGGCTTTCAGAGACTCTTTCATGATCGCGTCAAACGCCGGGCTCTTATAGTGCGCGGTGTTCATCGAGCTGTCAGAAAGCATCGTGTTCAGGAAGGATGTTGGTTCGTTGTAATCAGCACACCAGCCAGCACGCGCTACGTCATAGTTGCCCTGATGACGGGTATCCAGGAAGGTTTTCCACTCCTGGTTAACCAGCTTCACGTCTACACCCAGGTTTTTCTTCCAGATGGATGCTGCAGCGATCGCCAGTTTTTTGTGCAGATCTGACGTGTTATACAACAGGTCAAATTTCAGTGGTTTGTCAGCGGTGTAGCCCGCTTCAGCCAGCAGTTTTTTAGCTTCTTCGTTACGCTTTTCCTGAGTCCAGGTGAACCACTCAGGTTTGGTCAGTTTCGCGCCGTCAGCATATGGCGGGGTATAGCCGAAAGCAGGCAGATCGCCCTGCGCTTTGACTTTGTTCACGATGATATCGCGATCCAGACCCAGCTTCAGCGCGGTACGAACGCGCGCATCGTTGAACGGTGCTTTCTGGTTGTTGATTTCATAGTAATAAGTACACAGATACGGATCGACGTGAACTTCTGTCGGGATCTCTTTCTTCAGCTTCTGGAAGAGTTCAATCGGCAGGTTGTTATAGGTCATGTCGATTTCACCGCTGCGGTAGCGGTTAACGTCAGTGACTTCTGAAGAAATAGGCAGATAAGTGATCTGATCAACGATGGTTTTGGCGTTATCCCAGTAGTTGGTATTACGCTCCATCACGATGCGTTCGTTAACAACCCAGTCTTTCAGCTTATACGCGCCGTTGGTCACAATGTTCGCAGGCTGCGTCCATTTTTCGCCAAATTTTTCGATGGCGGCTTTATTGACCGGGGACATTGCCGGGTTAACCAGCAATTTGTAGAAATACGGAACCGGTTCGCTCAGCGTGACTTCCAGAGTGTGGTCGTCAACCGCTTTCACACCAAGCTCAGACGGTTTCTTTTTGCCGTCGATGATTTCATCAACGTTCAGGATGTGACCATATTGCGGATAGCTCGCATACGGGGACGCAGTATTAGGATCAACCAGACGCTGCCAGCTATACACGAAATCTTGTGCGGTGACAGGTTCACCGTTGGACCATTTTGCGTCTTTACGCAGGTGGAATGTCCAGACTTTAAAGTCTTTATTATCCCAGCTTTCAGCCACACCTGGGATTGGGTGACCGTCTTTCGTTGAGGTAATCAGCAGGCCTTCAAACAGGTCGCGGCTGATGTTTGCTTCCGGAACGCCTTCGATTTTGTTCGGGTCAAGAGATTGTGGCTCTGCACCGTTGTTACGAATCATGGTTTGCTTTTCTGCCAGTGTAATTCCGGCAGGTACTTCGGCAGCCATTGCCATATTACCCGCGATTAGCGCAGTGAAAATTCCCGCGGCAATCAGATTTTTTTTTGTGATGATGGACATTGTGTTGATACTCCACTCATTATAATTACTGGTTTTATAACCAGCCTGTTTAATTCCCCTAAGGGGTCCTGAACAACGCAGGAGTTGAGCTGCTGTCAGGTCGTTTACTTCTTGCTATCACCGACTTTACTTATTGCTGATGACTCGTGTGGCCACCTTGCGTCGATTCCCGACACGCCTCCCCTGTTTTGAGACGTGTGATATCAGGCTGAGATGAGCGTTATATTTGAAAACCGTTCTCATCTACAGGAATACTAGAGCAAAATATAAGGCCGGAAAGTACCAAATGGCTTAATTTCGCGCCAATACATTTTGCAAATTTGTTAAGCAATTCTCTTTTACTACGATGGGGTTTTCGCTGAGGGCAGCCTTGCCGTACTACAGACACATTGAAAACGCAGAAAATTCAATGTGATAGCGAGATTCTTCTCTCGTCGCGCTTCGCTGCGCTATCATCGACTCGTATTTGTACAAAAATTTAACAACTGGTTATTATTTAGCACATTCATCTAGGGGAATGTTGAAATTACTAATAACATTTCAGTTATCCCACAGCAAGCCCCAGAGTATCATGTGATTAAAATAACAGACTGTTTGCGCGGTTTGTGTGCAGAGAAAAGAGGGGGAAGCAACTAAGTTGCTGAAAGATAAAGAAAGTGATTTATTAGCGGAAATTATTATTTCTTGTGAAGATTTCAACTTTATTTATATGATTTGCTGATAATAACGAAAAAAACGGAGCCACTGGCTCCGCTCTTTCATATGAAATGATTAATTCACCAGCCCAGGGAAAATACTTTTCAGCCCCGTCACAATGAATTCGATTCCCAATGCCATCAGCAACAGGCCCATAATTCGCGTGATCACGTTGATACCGGTTTGCCCCAGTAAACGTACAAGCCACGGCGCAATGCGAAACACGCCCCAGCAACACAGCGCAAAAAGCGCAATAGCGATCGAAAACCCGATCAAATGCACCAAATTATGGTAGCGCGTTCCCCAGACAATAGTGGAGCTGATCGCCCCCGGCCCCGCCATTAAAGGCAGTGCGAGTGGAACGACGCCGATGCTTTCGCGAACTGCGGATTCTGATTTTTCCTGCTTGTTCTGTTTGTCTTCCCCCAATTTCCCACTGATCATCGACATCGCAATCGTCACGACCAGAATGCCACCTGCGATGCGGAAGGAATCGATGGAGATGCCGAAGATTTGCAGAATCGAGTCGCCAAGAAAAAGTGACGTCAGCAATATGATGGCTACGGACAGATTGGCTGTCAGGTTAGTTTTATTTCGGGCAACCGCCGTCTGGTAGCTCGTCATACTAATGAATACTGGAATGATCCCCACCGGGTTAACGAGTGCGAACAAACCAATAAAAAATTTGAAATAGGTAGAAAAATCAAAGAGCAATGGGGTCACAATTAGCTCCGCAAATCAGCATGGCCCGAACAACAAATTAAAGGGAGTAAATCCGCGCTGAAGATACGCTTTTTATCAGCATACTTCACCAGAAATCTGCTCCAAAACGCTATGAATTTCATGTGTTAAGTATATGTGTCAGTGATGGAATATTCGATTCCATTACTTTTGTAATTATTTAACACTTGATATGATTACTCAAAATACCCGTGCTGAAAGGTATCAGCTTCGGTATAAATTGATTCAGATCATGTTTTCCGTACTCAGAAGTGAGTAATCTTGATGACACCAACAGGGAGTGGACCTCATAAAAAGGGATGATGCTAAAGTCAGGCTCTTTTAGTAAGTTAGTGCCGGAGAGTTGATTGCGAACCTCAGTAAACCTTTGTTTTATTGTGTGTAAAGCAAGTACTGACACCTCGGCTATACTGGTGTCGTATTGAGCGCTGGTTTACTAAAAGAGTTTAAACATTATCAGGAGAGCATTATGGCTGTTACTAATATCGCTGAACTTAACGCACTCGTTGAGCGCGTCAAAAAGGCCCAGCGTGAATATGCCAATTTCACCCAAGAACAGGTTGATAAAATCTTCCGCGCGGCCGCACTGGCTGCTGCAGATGCTCGAATCCCTCTCGCTAAAATGGCCGTTGCCGAATCTGGCATGGGTATCGTTGAAGATAAAGTGATTAAAAACCACTTCGCTTCAGAGTATATCTATAACGCCTATAAAGATGAGAAGACGTGTGGCGTTTTGGATGAAGATCATACGTTCGGTACTATCACTATCGCAGAGCCAATCGGCATCATTTGCGGTATCGTTCCGACAACCAACCCGACTTCCACCGCCATCTTCAAATCACTCATCAGCCTGAAGACCCGTAACGCAATTATCTTCTCTCCACACCCACGCGCTAAAGATGCGACAAACAAAGCGGCAGATATTGTTCTGCAGGCAGCCATTGCAGCGGGTGCGCCAAAGGATTTGATTGGTTGGATTGACCAGCCGTCTGTAGAACTGTCTAACGCTTTGATGCACCACCCAGATATCAACATGATTCTGGCAACCGGTGGTCCAGGCATGGTTAAAGCCGCGTACAGCTCCGGTAAACCTGCGATCGGTGTGGGTGCCGGTAACACTCCAGTTGTCGTTGACGAAACCGCCGACATCAAACGTGTTGTTGCGTCTATCCTGATGTCTAAAACCTTCGATAACGGCGTCATCTGTGCGTCAGAGCAGTCAGTTATCGTTGTTGACTCTGCATACAACGCAGTGCGTGAGCGCTTTGCGACCCACGGCGGCTACATGCTGCAGGGTAAAGAGCTGAAGGCCGTTCAGGATATCATTCTGAAAAATGGCGCACTGAACGCAGCAATCGTTGGTCAACCGGCTGCGAAAATTGCAGAACTGGCAGGCTTTACGGTTCCTTCTGACACTAAAATTTTGATTGGTGAAGTCAGCGTTGTTGATGAATCTGAGCCATTTGCGCACGAAAAACTGTCCCCGACTCTTGCCATGTACCGTGCTAAGAGCTTCGAAGACGCTGTAATGAAGGCAGAAAAACTGGTTGAGATGGGCGGGATCGGTCATACCTCTTGCCTGTATACCGACCAGGACAACCAGCCTGAGCGCGTGAAGTACTTCGGCGACAAAATGAAAACCGCACGTATTCTGATCAACACCCCGGCGTCTCAGGGTGGTATCGGTGACCTGTATAACTTTAAACTCGCGCCTTCCCTGACTCTGGGTTGTGGTTCATGGGGTGGTAACTCCATCTCTGAAAACGTTGGTCCTAAGCACCTGATCAACAAGAAAACCGTTGCTAAGCGAGCTGAAAACATGTTGTGGCACAAACTTCCGAAATCTATCTACTTCCGCCGTGGCTCACTGCCAATCGCGCTGGATGAAGTGATTACTGATGGCCACAAACGTGCGCTCATCGTGACTGACCGTTTCCTGTTCAATAACGGCTATGCAGACCAGATCACTTCTGTTCTTAAAGCTGCGGGCGTTGAGACTGAAGTCTTCTTCGAAGTTGAAGCAGATCCAACCCTGACCGTTGTTCGCAAAGGCGCAGAGCTGGCTAACTCCTTCAAACCAGACGTGATCATCGCACTCGGTGGTGGTTCCCCGATGGACGCCGCTAAAATCATGTGGGTTATGTACGAACATCCAGAAACGCACTTCGAAGAACTCGCACTGCGCTTTATGGACATCCGTAAACGTATCTACAAATTCCCGAAAATGGGCGTGAAAGCAAAAATGATTGCTGTCACCACCACATCTGGTACCGGTTCTGAAGTGACTCCGTTTGCGGTTGTGACTGATGATGCGACGGGTCAGAAATACCCACTGGCTGATTACGCTCTGACTCCAGATATGGCGATTGTTGATGCCAACCTGGTAATGGATATGCCGAAATCACTCTGCGCATTCGGTGGTCTCGATGCCGTTACTCACGCACTGGAAGCTTACGTTTCTGTACTGGCGAGTGAATTCTCTGACGGTCAGGCTCTGCAAGCGCTGAAATTGCTGAAAGAAAACCTGCCAGCCTCTTATAACGAAGGTTCTAAAAACCCAGTGGCGCGTGAGCGTGTTCACAATGCTGCGACCATCGCGGGTATCGCGTTTGCTAACGCCTTCCTGGGTGTGTGTCACTCAATGGCCCACAAACTGGGTTCTCAGTTCCACATTCCTCACGGTCTGGCGAACGCCCTGCTGATTTCGAACGTTATCCGTTATAACGCTAACGACAACCCGACTAAGCAGACAGCATTTAGCCAGTACGACCGTCCGCAGGCTCGTCGTCGCTACGCAGAAATCGCTGACCATCTAGGCCTGAGTGCTCCTGGTGACCGTACTGCGGCGAAGATTGAAAAACTGCTGGCATGGTTGGACAGCATCAAAGCTGAACTGGGCATTCCTAAATCTATCCGTGAAGCGGGTGTTCAGGAAGCTGACTTCCTGGCACATGTTGATAAGCTGTCTGAAGATGCATTCGATGACCAATGTACTGGCGCTAACCCGCGTTATCCGTTGATCTCCGAGCTGAAACAGATTCTGCTTGATACTTTCTACGGACGTGAATTCAGCGAAAACGACACAGCTGCATCGAAAATTGATGCGCCTGTCAAAGCTGACAAAAGAGTGAAGAAAAACGCTTAATTGATAGCTGAAACAAAAAACCCGCCATTGGCGGGTTTTTTTATGGCTGATAAACATCCATCAGCATAAAACCATGATGATGTTTAATGACGATTCTCTTCCAGGAGGGCTGTAAGAGACCCTACCGCCAGCGCTTCTTTATAGTGCTTACGGCATACGGATACATAGCGCTCATTGCCTCCTATGACGACCTGTTCACCCTCAGCGAAGGGTTTCCCTTCATGATCAAGACGAAGCACCATGCTGGCTTTGCGACCGCAGAAACAAATCGTTTTCAATTCGACCAGTTTGTCCGACCAGGCCAATAAATACTGGCTGCCGATAAATAGCTCACCGCGAAAATCCGTACGCAGCCCGTAGCACAGGACGGGAATATCGAGTTCATCAACGACCTCTGAAAGCGCATGGACCTGCTGACGCGTCAAAAACTGACTTTCATCTACCAGAACGCAATGTATCGGCTTAAGTGCATGCTCAGCGCGGATGTCGCTAAGCAAGTCGGTTCCGTTATTAAAGAGCTTCGCCGGAGACGACAGGCCTATACGAGAGCTCACCTTCCCTGCACCAAAGCGATCGTCAATCTCGGCGGTGTAGACAAGCGAACGCATGCCCCTTTCTTGATAATTATAAGAGGATTGCAGCAGCGCTGTAGACTTGCCTGCATTCATTGCGGAATAGTAGAAATAAAGTTGTGCCATTGGTCGTTAAACCCTAATCAATGTGTAATATTCCCGATGGATGATTGTACCATAAATTGCCTCATCCTCAGTGTGACGAACCACAAAACAGGCGCATGGGCAATGCCTGCATTCAAGTGTGATTAACAAAATAACATGTTAAAACATGCAGTAATCCCATGTCCCATTTGTCAGGAGAGAAGTTATAACCACGTAAATCATGACTTTTTATAATGGAATTCTTGAACGTCTAAATTCAATATCTATTAACTATTCTGCCAATAAGACCCCTTCAGATGGGGTAATACAAAAGGTTGATATTTATGCGCCGTAACTATAATCACCTGCCAAAATGTCGCTAAACAAACATGCTACCGGTCGGTTTATGCCATTAGTGATGATAACAAGCCCGTGATCCTGACAATGAAATTTAAGTTAACGTAATTAATATTAGCGCGAGATATTATGTATTTTTTGAATTCCTTACATTCCCACCTATTGCACATCTTAAATTATCACTCTATTATTAGGACAACAAACCCCCCATTATAAGTTTGAGATTACTAAAATGAGCGAAGCACTTAAAATTCTGAACAACATCCGTACTCTTCGTGCGCAGGCAAGAGAATGCACCCTCGAAACGCTGGAAGAAATGCTGGAAAAATTAGAAGTTGTTGTGACTGAACGTCGTGAAGAAGAGAGCGCTGCGGCTGCAGAAATCGAAGAACGCACTCGTAAACTGCAGCAATACCGCGAAATGCTGATTGCCGACGGTATCGATCCAAACGAATTACTGAACAGCATGTCTGCTGCTAAAACCAGCACTAAAGCAAAACGTGCAACTCGCCCAGCTAAATATAGCTACGTTGATGAGAACGGCGAAACTAAAACCTGGACTGGCCAAGGCCGTACCCCAGCAGTAATCAAGAAAGCCATGGAAGAGCAAGGCAAACAGCTGGACGATTTCCTGATCAAGGATTAATCCCCTGCCTTTCAGAAAAATCCCGTTTAATACGGGATTTTTTATGCCCGCAATTTATACCGATACATCCACTTACACCCGATTATATAGCCACACACCTTTCCTCATACTTCCTTGAGAATCAGCTTATACCTGTTAACAGACATAAAAAAAGCCGATATCATGTGACTGATACCGGCTACAAACATCTGAGTGCTCAGATTAGTTTTTAATACCCATCGTCTCTTTCAACCAGGCTTTAAATTCTTCGCCCAGTGAATTGTGGCGGATACCATATTCAACGAAAGCCTGCATATAACCGAGTTTATTACCGCAATCGTGGCTCTTACCTTTCATGTGGTAAGCCTCAACCGTCTCTTTCTCGATCAGCATATCAATGCCATCGGTGAGCTGGATTTCATCACCCGCTCCAGGAGGGGTTTTAGCCAGCAGTGGCCAAATCTCTGCGCTCAGCACATAGCGACCCACCACGGCGAGGTTAGACGGTGCAACGTCAGCTTTTGGCTTCTCAACCACGCCTACCATCGGCACGCTTTCACCCGGCTTCAGCTCAACGCCTTTGCAGTCAACCACACCGTAGGCCGTCACATCTGCAACGGGCTCTACCATGATTTGGCTGCTGCCCGTTTCGTCAAAACGTTTAATCATCTCTGCGAGGTTGTCCTGAGACAGATCGGATTCGAACTCGTCCAGAATCACGTCTGGCAGGATAACAGCAACAGGTTCGTTACCTACTACCGGATGCGCACACAGCACCGCATGGCCCAGGCCTTTAGCCAGACCCTGACGCACCTGCATAATGGTGACGTGCGGCGGACAAATAGATTGCACCTCTTCCAGCAGCTGACGTTTGACACGTTTTTCCAGCATGGCTTCAAGTTCAAAACTGGTATCGAAATGGTTTTCGATAGAGTTTTTAGACGAATGCGTTACCAGTACAATTTCCGTAATACCCGCGGCAATACACTCATTAACGACATACTGGATTAATGGTTTATCGACCAACGGCAGCATTTCTTTCGGAATGGCCTTAGTAGCCGGTAGCATCCTGGTTCCCAATCCCGCTACTGGGATAACGGCCTTTGTAACTTTCGAATTTAGGGCAGCCATTGAAATCTCCTGAACTGTTCAAGTTTTGAACTTTATGCAATAAATAACGCATTCAGTATATCAGCCTCGCATTGTGATCCGGGTCTGAAAAGGGCGCGTTACCGATCAATTAGGATAAATACGTATCAAACTGGCAACGATAGTAGCACCGCCAGTAAAACGAAGATAAAGCTATCTGAAGAATAAAATTCAACTGCTTATTCCGTGGACAACATTAAGCGTAAACGCCCGCCCGCCCCCCAAATTTGACACTGCCATGATGAACAGCGATGGCTTATTTGGTTCAAATACGTCGTCCCCATGGTGCCTAACGGCACACCATTGCTGACCTGGATATTATGCTCGCCTGTATTAAGCGTGGCGTTAAGACCTGCGGAGACCAGGATAAGGTTTTTCAACTCGCTATGGTAATAACCGACTAACAGCGGAAACTGCCCAGGCAAATTTGCCTGGCGGAAAAGATGGTTAACTTGTTTAAGCAACGTCCCTAATTCAGGCAGTCGTTGGCCCTGATGAGAGAGTTGTTCCTGTAAGAGACCATTAAACAGCGCGCGCAATAATAATGCAGCTAATACCCCATTATCACCGGCTCGTGTCACATCCAGGCAATAAAAGGCGAGATCAGTATCAGAGAGCGGCGCGATATCGAGCACCAGTCCAGGTTGATCTGCAGCAACCAGCTGACGGTAATTGACGCGACAATGCGATATATTTTGCTGAACAGGCGGCTGAAGCTCCTGTAATAATTTCGCGGCTGCATGCGGATTACTCACCAACGCGTCCCAGTCCTGGAAAAGGCGCTCCTCTTCTTCTACGCGAGAATTAAACATATTCGGATAAAGGCAAGCGAACACGGTTTCGCGCAATCTGTTCAGATCTTTGACGGGTTTGAGCAGGACATCTTGTACGCCCAGGCGCAGCGCTTTTGCGATATCAGCCATGTTTTCAGTCGCCGAGATAACCAGGATTGGGGTTTGATCACCTTCATTGCGTAAATGCTCAACCAATTTCAGGCCATTCATACGCGGCATGGCGATATCGCAAATCATCAGATCTGGCGTTAAGTCGGCTAATTTTTCCAGGGCATCCTGACCATCGGTCGCCAGTGTCGTGGTCGCGCCCAAAGAGGATAACCACGAATCCAACAGCGAACGGAAAACGGGCTCGTCTTCAACTATTAAAATGTGTTTTCCGGTCAATGGCTGTGTCATGTTCTCTCCCCTGCCTGACAATAGGTAAATAGTGGCACGCTATTGTGGCTATCGCCTGTCAGAATTTGCTGAAGTCATCAAAATACGGGTGCTCATACGGTTGTGCGCACCAAAGGTAGCAACTCATCTATTTTCTTTTCGACGGCTAACGCACCGGCGGCGATGGCGGCGTCGGCGCGATGAAAATCGAGCGTGGAGATTTGCGGACAGAAAGGTTGGATCAGAATGTCCGGCGGATCGCCCGCCATTCGATTGCGCTTCAGTCGATTTTCCAGCACCTGGATTGACGTCGTCATGATCTCCATCGCCGTCGGCGCCGTGACCGTTTTACGTGTGGCGATTCGCCCTAAACGCTCACGCAGGCGCGCATGCCAGACGAGTTTATCGATATCCGGCTCTTCGCTCTGAACATTTATGGGCATTAAATCCTGCTGCATCAGATGAGCGTCATGTTGTAAATCCACGGCAATCACGATGTCCGCGCCCATTGCGCGCGTCAGAGAGATTGGAACCGGATTGACAACTCCACCATCGACCAGCCAGTAACCGTTATGCGGAACCGGCGCCATCAAGCCCGGCATACTACATGACGCGCGCACGGCCAGGTGGAGATCACCCTCGGTGAACCACAATTCTCTGCCCGTACTAAGATTGGTTGCCACTGCGCCGAACGGCATTTGGCAATGACTGAAGTTATCTAATGGCATGATTTCGCGAAAGCGATTAAAGACACGTTCGCCGCGCAGGAGCCCACCACGCTGCCACGACAGATCCATGAGACGCAAGACATCCCAATAGCTGAACGAACGTACCCACGATTCCAGCTCTGGCATTTTGTCGCACGCGTAAGCGGCTCCGACCAACGACCCAATGGAGCAACCAGCAACAAGATCAACGTCAATACCCATTCGTTTTAATGCGTTAATCACGCCAATATGTGACCAGCCCCGCGCTGCACCTGAGCCCAACGCCAGACCTATTTTTACTTTTCTCATTAGCCCTGCTTCACTTCCCCTGAATTCCCGGCGTAGCGTCATCGCTACCGCTCAGTTAACATAGTGCCGTCCAGGCGTTAAGACGCCATTACTTTATTATTCCAGGAAGAGCATTGTGACTCAACTCTGTCCCTGTGGTAGCGCCCTCGAGTATAGCCTATGTTGCCAACGATATCTTTCTGGCGACCAGCTAGCTCCGGACCCGTCACACCTTATGCGCTCCAGATACACCGCTTTTGTGATCAAAGACGCAGACTATCTGATCAAAACCTGGCACCCGTCGTGCCAGGCCGCTGATTTTCGCCAGGAGATCGTTTCGGGATTCGCCAACACGCAATGGCAGGGTCTCACGATTTACGAAACCTCAATCGGTCAAACAGCGAAAGAAGGTTTTGTCAGTTTCGTCGCGCGTTTCATTGAGCATGATAAACCGGGTGCCATCATTGAACGCTCGCGGTTCATTCTTGAAGGCGGACAATGGTACTATATTGATGGTACTCGTCCGCAATTTAGTCGTAATGACGCCTGCCCCTGCGGATCAGGTAAAAAATTTAAAAAGTGTTGCGGGCAATAATGCCTGACCACCAATAACAAGCAAACACTCAACAGGATTTCCTCGCGATGCAATCACTACAACGCAAAGTACTGCGTACCATTTGCCCTGATCAGAAGGGCTTAATCGCTCGTATCACCAACATTTGCTATAAGCACGAATTAAACATCGTGCAGAACAATGAGTTTGTTGATCACCGTACCGGACGCTTCTTTATGCGTACCGAACTGGAAGGGATTTTCAACGACACGACCCTGCTCGCCGATCTTGATGGCGCATTGCCAGAAGGCTCTGTTCGCGAACTGACCCCTTCCGGGCGTCGTCGGGTTGTCATTCTCGTCACCAAAGAAGCGCATTGCCTGGGCGATTTGTTAATGAAAGCCAATTACGGTGGACTGGACGTTGAGATTGCTGCCGTCATCGGCAACCACGATACGCTACGCACGCTGGTTGAACGTTTTGATATTCCGTTCGAGCTGGTGAGCCATGAAGGCCATACCCGCGAAGAACACGACGATTTAATGGCTCAGGCTATTGAAGCGCACGATCCGGATTACGTGGTGCTGGCGAAATACATGCGCGTCCTGACGCCGTCGTTTGTCTCTCGCTTTCCGAACAAAATTATCAACATTCACCACTCATTCTTGCCGGCCTTTATTGGCGCGCGCCCTTATCACCAGGCGTACGAGCGCGGCGTGAAGATCGTCGGTGCCACCGCGCACTACGTTAATGACAATCTGGATGAAGGTCCAATCATCATGCAGGACGTCATTCACGTGGATCATACGTACACAGCGGAAGACATGATGCGTGCGGGTCGCGATGTAGAGAAAAACGTATTGAGTCGTGCACTCTATCAGGTGCTGGCGCAACGCGTCTTCGTTTACGGTAACAGAACGATTATTCTTTAATCCTTCATGAAATGAATTGATTAGCTTTGCACCTTTACGAATAAAAAGCAGCCAAATGATTCATTTTAAAGAAAGGAATGCTTTACAGGGGCGCGTCATTTGATATGATGCGCCCCGCTTCCAGCAGGAAGCAGGCCAGTAAAAGCATTACCCCGTGGTGGGGTTCCCGAGCGGCCAAAGGGAGCAGACTGTAAATCTGCCGTCATCGACTTCGAAGGTTCGAATCCTTCCCCCACCACCATCTCTCAGCTTTACCTCAAAATATGAATTACCCCTGGTGGGGTTCCCGAGCGGCCAAAGGGAGCAGACTGTAAATCTGCCGTCATCGACTTCGAAGGTTCGAATCCTTCCCCCACCACCATCTTTCATATATCACTTCATTCAAATCGAACATCTTTGCTGCATATTTTGTCCATGCGGGAAGGATGAGAAACTTCGACTAAGGTTCGATTCGAGCGCAGCGAGAAAGCGTTGCCGCAGGCAACGACCCGAAGGGCGAAGCGCAACGCGCTGAGTTATCCTTCCCCCACCACCATCTTTCCAGATATCACCTCTTTTGATTCAAACTTCTGTACTGCATATTCTGCCCATGCGGGAAGGATGAGAAGCTTCGACTAAGGTTCGATTCGAGCGCAGCGAGAAAGCGTTGCCGCAGGCAACGGCCCGCAGGGTGAGGAGCGAAGCGACAAATAATCCTTCCCCCACCACCATCTTTCCAGATATCACCTCTTTTGATTCAAACTTCTGTACTGCATATTCTGCCCATGCGGGAAGGATGAGAAACTTCGACTAAGGTTCGATTCGAGCGCGGCGAGAAAGCGTTGCCGCAGGCAACGACCCGAAGGGTGAAGCGCAACGCGCTGAGTTATCCTTCCCCCACCACCCTCTTTCCAGATATCACCTCTTTCGAATCAAATTTCTGTACTGCATATTCTGCCCATGCGGGAAGGATGAGAAGCCAGCTTTTCTCTCGTTGCCAAATATTCAGGCATAAAAAAACCCCGCCGAAGCAGGGTTTGTTCTTTCACTTATTCACAAAATGATTAGCGACGTGCGCGCACAATCTGATATTTACGCGTCAGATATTCGACCGGCGCACTCCAGATGTGAACGAGGCGTGAGAACGGGAACAACACAAACAGCGTCATCCCCAGCACCAGATGCACACGGAAAACAAACGCCACGCCGTCCAGATACTCAGACGCGCCACCGTGGAACGTCACCACCGACTGCGCCCAGCCAACCAGTTTCAGCATTTCACTGCCGTCCATATGTTGGGCAGAGAAAGGAATGGTCAGCAGGCCCAGCGCGCACTGCACCATCAGCAGAGACAGAATCAGAATGTCGGCTGCTGTGGTCGTTGCGCGAACACGTGGGCTGAACAGACGACGTTTCAGCAGCATCAGGCCACCCACCAGCGTCATCACACCGCATGCACCACCGGCAATCATCGCCATTTTCTGCTTCACGTCGATCGGCAGGAACGACTCATACATCCAGTGCGGCGTAAGCATCCCGAGGAAGTGACCGGCAAAAATACCCAGAATCCCGATATGGAACAGGTTAGACGCCATGTTCATCCCTTTACGGTCCAGCATCTGACTTGAACCCGCGCGCCAGGTATATTGGCCGTAGTCGTAACGCAGCCAGCTCCCGACCAGGAACACCGTACCCGCGATATACGGATAGATATCGAAGAAGAACATATTCAGGAATTGCATTATTGCTGTCCTCCGTTAGAGATATTCAAATATTGCGGGGCAACAGCTCCGGCAAAACGACGCTGATGATTCGAAATTTCCGATTCGCCGCAATTTTGGTCAGCAAAGAATTTCACCTGCTCTTCTTCCCATACCGCATCCAGCGCCTGAGGGGTATCATCGCGCGCTTCGTCCGCGATGATCGAAGCCACTTTTTCGCTGTCGATAGCCGTATTCGCCAGTTTCACCAGCAGATCAAACAATACCGCATAGCGACTTTCACGCTGTTGCAGGCGTGCGCTCAGCAACGCCAGAATCGGCGCAATATCCTGCAAACCGCCCAGTGCCTCTTCCTGGGGCAACTGTGCCAAATATTCCAGGTACAGCGGCAGATGATCCGGCAGTTCGCGGCTGTCGATCTGCAAACCGTGTTCTTCGTACTGGGCCATCAGGTCAACCATCGCCTGGCCACGGTCGCGGGATTCACCGTGAACATGCTCGAACAACAGCAGAGAAGTGGCACGGCCACGGTCAAACAGCTGGCTGTAGTCAGACTGCGCATCCAGGAGATCCTGCGCCAATAAATCGCGCAGGAAAACGCCCAGATTCTGGGCATCCTCTTTATCCAGGGTTTCCGATGACGCGAGTGCATCAAAGAGTTCCTGCTGATGCTCCTTCAGAGCAGCATCAGGGTACTCGAGCAGACGCGAAACAATGACGAGTTCAATCATTGGTGCGGCTCCGTTTTACTGGTCACATCCATCGCATCAATACGACGGCTGTTGAACAGGTTGAATTTGGTGTCTGAACCGTGGCAACCGTCACCGAAGGTAAAACCACAGCCGCTTTTTTCCGGGAAGGCTTCACGCGCCAGCTCACGGTGACTGCTTGGGACCACGAAACGATCTTCGTAGTTAGCAATCGCCAGATAACGGTACATTTCCTGCGCCTGCGCTTCGCTCAGACCCACCTCTTCCAGCGCGCTGGTATCAATCACGCCATCCACCGTTTCGGCACGTTTGAAGTGACGCATCGCCAGCATACGTTTCAGCGCCAGCAGCACCGGCTGGGTATCACCCGCCGTCAGCAGGTTCGCAAGGTATTGCACCGGAATACGCAGGCTTTCAACATCCGGCAGAATCCCGTTGCTACCCAGTTCACCCGCATCCGCAGCAGACTGAATCGGAGACAGAGGCGGCACATACCAGACCATCGGCAGCGTGCGATATTCCGGGTGTAACGGCAGAGCCAGCTTCCAGTCCATCGCCATTTTGTACACCGGTGATTTCTGCGCCGCGTCGATCACGCTTTGCGGAACACCGTCCTCCAGCGCCTGAGCGATCACTTTCGGATCGTTCGGATCGAGGAACACGTCCAGCTGACGCTGATACAGATCTTTTTCATGCTCGGTGCTTGCCGCGTTCTCGATTGCGTCTGCGTCATACAGCAGTACGCCAAGATAGCGAATACGACCTACGCAGCTTTCTGAGCAAACGGTCGGCATACCCGCTTCGATACGTGGATAACAGAAAATGCACTTCTCAGACTTGCCGCTCTTCCAGTTGAAGTAGATTTTTTTGTACGGACAACCGGTGATGCACATCCGCCAGCCGCGGCATTTGTCCTGGTCGATCAGCACGATGCCATCTTCTTCACGCTTATAGATGGCGCCGCTCGGGCACGTCGCCACACACGCCGGGTTCAGGCAGTGCTCGCACAGACGTGGCAGATACATCATGAAGGTGTTTTCGAACTGCCCGTACATCGCCTTCTGCATGTTTTCGAAGTTTTGGTCTTTCGACAGCTTCTCAAACTCGCCACCCAGATCGTCTTCCCAGTTCGGGCCTTTTTCGATCTTCGCCATACGCTGACCGGTAATCAGCGAGCGTGGGCGGGCGATCGGCTGATGCTTGCCTTCCGCAGCGTTATGCAGATTCTGATAGTCAAAATCAAAGGGTTCGTAGTAATCATCGATGCCCGGCATATGCGGGTTGGCGAAGATTTTACCCAGCAGCAACGCCCGGTTACCCATACGCGGCTGCAGTTTGCCGTTGATTTTGCGGATCCAGCCGCCCTTCCATTTTTCCTGGTTTTCCCAGTCGGTTGGGAAGCCTGTACCCGGTTTGGTTTCAACGTTGTTGAACCAGGCGTACTCCGTCCCTTCGCGGCTGGTCCAGACGTTTTTACAGGTGACTGAGCAGGTATGACAGCCGATGCATTTATCGAGGTTCAGCACCATGCCGACTTGTGAACGAATTTTCATTTTACGCTCTCCTGTACCTGGTCATTTCCTTCGCCGTCTAACCAGTCAATATTTTTCATTTTACGCACCACGACAAACTCATCGCGGTTCGAGCCGACGGTGCCGTAGTAGTTAAAGCTGTACGCCAACTGCGCATAACCGCCGATCATGTGGGTCGGTTTCGGCGTAATACGCGTCACCGAGTTATGAATACCGCCGCGCTGCTGGGTGATTTCAGAACCCGGCAGGTTCACAATACGTTCCTGCGCGTGGTACATCATGGTCATCCCGGCCGGCACACGCTGGCTGACGACAGCACGCGCGGTCAACGCACCGTTGCTGTTGAACACTTCAATCCAGTCGTTATCGACAATATCCAGCTCTTTCGCGTCCACTTCGCTCATCCAGACAATCGGACCACCGCGTCCCAGCGTCAGCATCAACAGGTTGTCGCTGTACGTGGAGTGAATGCCCCACTTCTGGTGTGGCGTCAGGAAGTTCAGCGCTTTTTCCGGATAACCGTTGGATTTCGCGCCCATGACCGCTTTCACCGAACGGGTGTCAATCGGCGGACGGTAAACCAGCAGGCTTTCACCAAAATCGCGCATCCACTGGTGATCCTGATACAGCGACTGACGGCCTGTCAGGGTGCGCCATGGGATCAGTTCGTGAACGTTGGTATAACCGGCGTTGTAGGACACATGCTCATCTTCCAGGCCTGACCACGTCGGGCTGGAGATGATTTTGCGCGGCTGCGCCTGGATGTCGCGGAAGCGAATTTTCTCGTCTTCTTTATTCAGCGCCAGATGGGTATGGTCACGTCCGGTGAATTCGCTGAGCGCAGCCCAGGCTTTCACCGCCACCTGACCGTTGGTTTCCGGTGCCAGCGTCAGGATCATTTCGGCTGCATCAATCGCCGTGTTCAGCATCGGCTGGCCTTTGGCTGGGCCGTCCGCTTTGGTGTAATTGAGCTTACGCAGCAGATCCATCTCGGTCTGGGTGTTCCAGGCGATCCCTTTTCCGCCGTTACCGATTTTATCCATCAGCGGACCGATGGAGGTAAAGCGCTCAAAGGTGGCCGGATAATCACGTTCAACCAGAATAATGTGCGGTGCGGTTTTGCCAGGAATCAGGTCGCATTCGCCTTTTTTCCAGTCCTTCACGTCCAGCGGCTGCGCCAGTTCGGCAGCAGAATCGTGCTGGATTGGCAGGGTCACCACATCGGTTTCCACGCCCAGATGGCCGACACACACCTCGGAGAATTTCTTCGCGATATCTTTGTAGATATCCCAGTCGCTTTTCGAATCCCATGCCGGGTCAACCGCGGCAGACAACGGGTGAATAAACGGATGCATATCCGAGGTATTCATATCGTCTTTTTCGTACCATGTGGCGGTTGGCAGCACGATATCGGAGTACAGACAGGTACTGGACAGACGGAAGTCCAGCGTCACGACCAGATCCAGCTTGCCATCGAGACCGTTGTCTTTCCACTCGACTTCTTCTGGCTTCACGCCGCCCTGTTTACCGAGATCTTTACCCTGGATACCGTGGTCGGTACCAAGCAGATACTTCAGCATGTACTCATGGCCTTTACCGGACGATCCCAGCAGGTTAGAGCGCCAGATGAACAGGTTACGCGGGTGGTTTTTACCGTTTTCTGGCTCTTCAGCGGCAAAACGAATTGAGCCGTCTTTCAGCGATTTAACGGTGTAATCCACCGGCGACATACCGGCTTTTTTCGCTTCTTCCGCAATGCGCAGCGGGTTGGTTCCCAGCTGTGGTGCAGAGGGTAACCAGCCCATGCGCTCAGCACGCACGTTAAAGTCGATCAGATGACCGGTGTAGCGCGATTTATCCGCCATCGGCGACAGCAGTTCCTGTGCGGTGACGGTTTCGTAGCGCCACTGACTGGAGTGATTGTAGAAATACGAGGTGCTGTTCATGTGACGCGCCGGACGCTGCCAGTCAAGGCCAAACGCCAGCGGCTGCCAGCCGGTCTGCGGACGCAGTTTTTCCTGGCCCACATAGTGGGCCCAGCCGCCGCCGCTCTGGCCGATACAGCCACAGAACACCAGCATATTGATCAGACCGCGATAGTTCATATCGAGGTGATACCAGTGGTTCAGACCGGCACCCACGATAATCATTGAGCGGCCGTGCGTTTTATCTGCGTTTTCTGCAAACTCACGCGCGATGCGGGTGATCTGCGTGCGCGGAACACCGGTGATTTGCTCTGCCCATGCCGGGGTATACGCTTTGATTTCGTCGTAGCTGGTCGCACAGTTTTCATCGTTCAGACCGCGTTCCAGGCCATAGTTAGCCATGGTCAGATCGTAAACGGTGGTGACCAGCGCAGTAGAGCCATCGGCCAATCGCAGACGCTTAACCGGCAGTTTGTGCAGCAGGATATTTTCCAGCTCCACTTTGTTGAAGTGTTCAGTGCCTTCGCCGCCAAAGTACGGGAAGCCCACTTCGGCGATCTCATCCTGGCTGCCGAGCATGCTCAGACGCAGATCGGTCTCTTCACCGGTGGTCGCGTTGCGTTGCTCAAGGTTCCATTTGCCTTTTTCACCCCAGCGGAAACCGATAGAACCATTCGGGGCCACTAAATCGCCATCGTTGTTACAGGCGACCGTTTTCCATTCCGGGTTATTTTCCTGACCCAGCGCATCAACCAAGTCGGCAGCACGTAACATGCGGCCCGCAGCGTAGTAGCCGTCGCGCTCTTCCAGCAGCACCAGCATTGGCATGTCAGTATAGCGACGCACGTAATCGGTAAAGTACTGGCTTGGGTTGTCGAGGTGGAATTCACGCAGCATGACGTGGCCCATCGCCAGCGCCATTGCGGAGTCGGTGCCCTGCTTTGGTGCCAGCCACAGATCGCACAGCTTGGCGATTTCGGCATAGTCAGGCGTGATAGCAACGGTTTTGGTGCCTTTGTAACGGACTTCGGTAAAGAAGTGCGCGTCAGGCGTACGGGTTTGCGGAACGTTAGAACCCCAGGCAAGGATGTAGCTTGAGTTATACCAGTCAGCAGATTCAGGAACGTCCGTCTGTTCGCCCCAGGTCTGCGGAGACGCTGGCGGCAAGTCGCAGTACCAGTCGTAGAAGCTCAGACAGGTCCCGCCAATCAGGGAGAGATAACGCGCGCCGGAGGCGTAAGACACCATCGACATCGCCGGGATTGGGGAGAAGCCCGCCACGCGGTCCGGACCGTAGGTTTTGACGGTATAGACGTTAGACGCAGCAATCAGCTCATTCACTTCCTGCCAGGAAGAACGGACAAATCCACCGCGACCGCGCGCTTGCTTGAAGCTTTTCGCTTTGTCGGCGTCTTCGATGATAGAGGCCCAGGCATCCACCGGATCGCTGTGCAGAATTTTTGCTTCACGCCACATTTTCATCAGGCGTTTACGCATCAACGGGTATTTCAGGCGGTTAGCGCTGTACAGATACCAGGAATAGCTCGCGCCGCGAGGACAGCCGCGCGGCTCGTGGTTTGGCATATCCGGACGCGTACGCGGATAGTCAGTCTGCTGCATTTCCCAGGTCACTAAGCCATTCTTAACGAAGATCTTCCAGCTACAGGAACCGGTGCAGTTTACACCGTGTGTAGAACGAACGACTTTGTCATGCTGCCAACGTTGACGGTATCCATCTTCCCAGTCCCGGTTTGTCTCCAGAACCTGGCCGTGCCCATCGGCAAAAGTTTCGCCCTTCTGTTTGAAGTAGCGAAACCGGTCCAAAAATTTGCTCATCGGGTATCTCCTGTGTGGAGCCTGTGGCTCTCTAAATCGACATTGCTGATTTGCAGCGAAGGTAACGTTATGAAAGATGGTGGGAATTGATAACGATCAAGGCCTGCGGGGTTACTCACCCGCAGCATTTCCCGCTATACCCCTAAAGCGGTATAAAAATTGATATTTTATTCATATGATTTATAAAGATTTTTATGACTTTCCACACAAACAGAACGGTTTTATTTAACATCTGAGGTATTAAGGAGTAGGCGTTTCTGCAAAGCGATGGCGATCACAGTGTTACGGGATGCCAGGTAGTCACACGACTAATAGTATGTTGTAACTAAATGACATAAAAAAAAGAGCGCGGCACAGTGGCCGCGCAAACGGATAATCGAACTTACTTATTTTTCTTAGTATTACGGCCGTATACCACCCACGTAATAAAGACGCAGGCGATATAGAAGACGAGGAACACTTTCATCGCACCGGCAGGAGAACCGGTCAAATCGAGAGAGATACCAAAGGCTTTCGGGATAAAGAAGCCGCCGATCGCACCGATTGCAGAGATGAAGCCCAGCGCCGCAGCCGTGTCCGTTGCAGATTCGCGCATCGCCTGCTCTTCGTTACCACCCTGCGCTTTCACACGATCCATCGTCAGCTTACGGAAAATCACCGAAATCATCTGGAAGGTCGAAGCACTGCCCAGACCGGCGGTCAGGAACAGCACCATAAACACGGCGAAGAAGGCGCCAAAGTTACCGCCCTGACCGTTGGTCGGCAGCGTCAGGAACAGCAGTCCGCAGAAGATAGCCATCAGCACAAAGTTAACCAGCGTCACGCGTGTTCCGCCCAGACGGTCGGAAATCATCCCGCCGGTAGAACGCGCCAGGGCGCCAATGAACGGGCCGAAGAATGCGTAATGCAGGATCTGCACATCCGGGAACTGGGTTTTCGACAGCATGGCGAAACCGGCAGAGAAGCCGATAAACGATCCGAACGTCGCCAGATAGAGCAGCGCCATAATCCACAGATGCGCGCGCTTAAGGACCGGCAGCTGTTCGCTCAGAGAGGCTTTAGACGCGGACAGGTCGTTCATGAAGAACCACGCCATCAGGGTCAATACCACAAGGAACGGTACCCAAATCCAGGCGGCATTCTGCAGATACAGCATTGAGCCGTCCGGTTGTACCGCACCGCCGCCGCCAAATACCGCGAAGATGGAGACCGAGATCGCCAGTGGCGCAATCAGCTGCATAACGCTGACGCCCATGTTACCCATGCCGCCGTTAATGCCGAGTGCGCCCCCCTGCTTCGCTTTCGGGAAGAAGAAGCTGATGTTCGCCATACTGGACGCGAAGTTAGCTCCCGCAAAACCGCACAGCAGCGCAATGGTCACGAAAACGCTGAACGGTGTTGAGGTGTCCTGCACTGCAAAACCCAGCCACACGCAAGGGATGATCATGATGCCGGTACTGAATGCCGTCCAGCGACGACCACCAAACAGCGGCACCATAAATGCGTAAGGCACACGCAGCAGCGCACCCGACAACGCAGGCAACGCCGTCAGCATAAACAGCTGATCGGTCGTAAATTTAAAACCGACTTTAGGTAAGTTCACCGCCACGGCACTAAACAGCATCCACACGCAAAACGCCAACAACAAACACGGAACAGAAATCCACAGATTACGACTTGCTATACGTTGCCCGCGCTGTTGCCAGAACACCGGATCTTCCGGACGCCAATCGCTAATAACAGCACCAGTATCCCTTTCGGGGGCGGATGAGTGACTCATAGACACCTCTGATTATCAAAATGATGCTGCAAACTGTAGGGTTTTAAGCAGGCGGTAAGTTGATATAAATCAAAGGAAAAGGAGGCAGATTAACGCGTAAAAAATCGTCATCATCCTTAGTGAGTAGGTTTTTTCGGTAAAAAAGGTGTGGTTTTTCACGGTGCTGACGACTTAAGTTCACCGCCCCCCCCTGGCGATTACCCCTCCGGCAATTTAGGAGTAATCCCTTGTTGGTATGGGTATACTCCAGGGTATACACCAGAATAGCGCCATTCCTGGAGGCAGGCAAAATCCGGAGCAAGGCAAGCCCATGTTAAAACGACTCTTCTCCCCGCTGACGCTGGTTAATCAGTTGGCCCTCATCGTGTTGCTGTCCACCGCTATTGGTGTGACCGGCATGGCGATCTCTGGCTGGCTGGTACAGGGCGTGCAGGGTAGCGCCCATGCCATCAACGAGGCAGGTTCGCTGCGTATGCAGAGTTATCGCCTGCTGGCTGCCGTGCCGCTTACGCCGGAAGACAATCCCTTGCTCGACGATATGGAACGCACCGCCTTCAGCCCGGAGTTGGTTATCGCCGCCCGGCGTGACGGTCAGCAGGCCCAGTTGAAGGCATTGCAGGATTACTGGCATAGCCAGCTCGAACCCGGCCTTAAACAGGCGAAAAGCGCGGAAACCGTTGCCGATGACGTTGCCCGTTTTGTTTCCCGCATCGACACGCTGGTTTCTTCTTTCGATTCTTCCACCGAAATGCGCATTGAACGCGTGGTGATGCTCCATCGGGCAATGGCTATTTTTATGGGTTTGCTGCTCATTTTTACCATCGTCTGGCTGCGCGCTCGTTTGCTGTACCCATGGCAACAGCTATTAGCCGTCGCGCGGGCGGTGACGGAAAGAGATTTTACTCAGCGCGCGCACATTAGCGGACGCAACGAAATGGCCATGCTGGGCCAGGCACTCAACAATATGTCTGGCGAACTGGCCGAAAGCTACGCGGTTCTCGAAAAGCGCGTCCAGGAAAAAACGGCAGGTCTGGAGCAAAAGAACGAAATTCTCTCTTTCTTATGGCAGGCAAACCGCCGCCTGCATTCGCAGATCCCGCTTTGCGAGCGGCTTTCGCCGGTGCTCAACGGCCTGCAAAGCCTCACGCTGTTGCATGATATCGAACTGCGGGTCTACGACGTTGAAGACGAAGAAAATCATCAGGAATTCACCTGTCAGTCCGATATGTCCTGCGATGATAAAGGCTGTCATCTCTGCCCGCGCGGTTTACCGCCGCTCACCAGTAGCGGGACGACGCTGAAATGGCGTCTCACTGATAGCCACACTCAGTACGGCATTCTGCTGGCAACGCTCCCGACGGGCCGGCATTTGAACCACGATCAGCAGCAGCTAGTCGACACGCTGGTCGAACAGCTCACCGCGACCCTGGCGCTCGACAGACATCAGGAAAAACAACAGCAGTTGATCGTGATGGAAGAGCGCGCCACCATTGCCCGCGAGCTTCACGATTCGATCGCACAGTCGCTCTCATGCATGAAGATGCAGGTGAGCTGTCTGCAAATGCAGGATGACGGACTGCCGGAGAGCAGTAAGCAGCTGCTGGGCCAGATCCGCAACGAGCTGAACACCTCCTGGGTGCAGCTTCGCGAGCTGTTAACGACCTTCCGCCTGCAACTCACGGAACCCGGACTGCGGCCTGCGCTGGAGTCGAGCTGCCACGAATTTAGCGCCCGACTGGGGTTCCCGGTGAAGCTGGATTACCAGCTCCCCCCGCGTTTTGTGCCCTCTCATCAGGCTATCCATTTGCTACAAATCGCCCGCGAGGCATTGAGTAATACGCTCAAACACGCCAGCGCGACGGCAGTCACCGTGACCGTAAGTCACCACCAGAATCAGGTGAAACTTATCGTCCAGGATAACGGCTGCGGCGTGCCGGAAAACGCTGAGAGAAGCAACCACTATGGTTTAATTATTATGCGAGACCGAGCGCAAAGCCTGCGCGGAGATTGCCAGGTTCGCCGGGGTGAGTCTGGCGGCACTGAAGTAGTGGTGACCTTTATACCCGAAAAGCCTCTAATCACTTCTCAAGGAGAAACCCATGTCTAATCAGGAACCGGCAACCATTCTGTTAATCGACGATCATCCGATGCTGCGCACCGGCGTAAGACAACTTGTCAGCATGGCGGAAGACATCACCGTTGTGGGCGAAGCCAGCAACGGCGAACAGGGTATTGAACTTGCCGAATCTCTCGATCCTGATTTGATCCTGCTTGATCTCAATATGCCTGGCATGAACGGTCTGGAAACGCTGGATAAATTGCGTGAAAAGTCGCTGTCCGGTCGGATCGTGGTGTTTAGCGTGTCAAACCATGAAGAAGACGTTGTCACCGCGCTGAAACGCGGAGCCGATGGCTATCTGCTCAAAGACATGGAGCCGGAAGATTTGCTCAAAGCCCTGCAACAGGCAGCAGCCGGTGAAATGGTGCTGAGCGAAGCGCTAACCCCCGTCCTCGCCGCCAGCCTGCGCGCCAACCGCGCCACATCTGACCGCGATGTCACGCAGTTGACCCCGCGCGAGCGCGATATCCTGAAGCTGATCGCGCAGGGCTTGCCTAACAAAATGATCGCCCGCCGTCTGGATATCACCGAAAGCACGGTGAAAGTGCATGTGAAGCATATGCTCAAGAAAATGAAGCTGAAATCACGCGTCGAAGCGGCAGTGTGGGTACATCAGGATCGTATCTTTTAATCTCACTCATTTGGCAGCAGTTGATAGCCGCCATCGTCATCTGGCAACGCCACCAGCGGTTGCGACAGAGAGAGCGTGATCTCATTGGAAGAGACACGCTGCCCATCTTTATCTTCGACGATGACGGACAGTTTCCAACGGTTAGTCGCCCCTTCACTCGCATCCCAGGCGGGCATAATCACGCTCCATCCTTCATCGCTATTGGCATTAGCGGGGGCAGTCAAACTCAGCGCGTGCGTATCGCCCTGCCAGTGAAGCTCTCGCACACCGTGCGTACTGCGGACCTGCAATTTCAATACCACCGTCTCACCCGGCGTTAAATCCCACGGCGGCGTCGCCAGATAGACAGATAGCGTCTTACGCTGGCGGAACTCCATCACCGGCAGACTGGTGCGCTCCACCGGATCGTAACGGCTTCCGCGCAGCGAACGGGTCGTTGCCACTTCATCCGACGACAGCTGTTTTTTCAGCGGTACGCCAAAGCGATAGTTGAGCTTCATGCCCAGGTTATTTTGACTCACACCGCTTTCGCCCTGCTTATGCGCAGCAGTAAACGTCAGCAGAGGTACCGGCGTGTAATCGAGACCTAAATTAACCGCCATCGGATTGTGATACCCCGTCCCGCTGCGAAACAGGTCGACGTTATCGCCAAAATACTGCTCAAAACTCACGCTGGTATTCAAATGATGAAAATACGGCAGCCAGGCTTTGGCCGTCACGTCATATCCCCGCGCCATGCGCTGCTCCTGGAGATCCGAGCTGTCACGCCAGCTGGCAAACGGCTGATAATAATTGGCCGACAGGCGCAGGTTTTCACCCCAGGCTTCCGCCCCCAGCCCGGCTCTTTGCAGATTCTCATCCAGCAGATTGTCGTAAAACGTGTTGTAGCCAAGTAGCCATTTTCCCGCCACCCAGCGCTGGCCAATCCCCGCGTTGCTCACCAGGCCATCCGTTTGCTGCGTGAGACCCAGCTGGCTCCAGCTCAGGTAGCGGTTATTATCCTGCCAGGGGATAAACCACCTGCCGCTGCTGCCGTTAAATTTGCCCTCTTCGTCGACCAGCAAATCGACGCTGGCGTTCCCCCATGGCGAAAGCCAGGATTCAATCTGCTCATTCACTTCGCCGCTGACCGCATCTCGCACTTTACCAAACGCAAACTGACGCGCCTGCTCGCTGGTCGTCAGGCCGTTGTCGGTCATGCTGGCTTCGCCGAATGCTTTCGCCATTTCGGCGAGATGCTTTTCGCTTTCGCCAGTGGGTTTCGCGAGGCCGAGATCCGGGAGGCTATCGCCGTTGTTATCGAACGGATTTTGCGCCTGTTGCATAAAGGAATTCGGCGCAGCCAAATCGGCTCCGGTCGGGACAAGGAGGAATAGAAGAAGATTTCGAAGGCGGGTAACAGCAACCATCAATTTATAAATGTGATCCAGATCTCATGTGTGACCAGTTTACACCATAACGTGGTTTGGCAACGTTTGCAGCTTTGAAGGGAATTTCCGGATTATCCTGAAGTGTCTGGCTGCGTGAGCAGGAAATATTATAGAGCGGTGGCACTGATCAAACCCCTCGCCCCTCTGGCGACAGAGTGAAGGGAATATGCGACTCAGTGGTTGTTCCGTTCACTTTACTTTTTTGCCGATCTGTCACCGCCCCACACGTGAACGTGTTAAGGGGGCTATCGCCGCCCTCTTAACAATCCTGGCTCCCGGCAAGAAAATCGCCGCTTCGCGGTGCTCTCAGCTTTTTCCGTCAGCCTTTCGGGTCGGGCGCGATCCTGCATCCCTGCAGGTCGCACCCTCTCCGCGCTTCCCTGCGCGTCGCCCCGGCCTGACGGAAACGCTTCGACGATTTACAGCCGGACCAGAGGGCACCGGTTTCAGATCCAATTCTCGGTATAATCTTTTAACGGATTTTTGAGAATGGTTTACACAACTGTATTTACCTCAGCAATCAATCCTTTCAGCTCTGGCACGCACGACCCGCAGTTGGTCCCACAGCGCAACTTTGCGCCAAGCGCTGCTGCCGAATCACACCCGCCGGCAATCGCCTCGCGGATCGTGTTTTCTCCTACGCCAAAACAGCTACATATTATCGGCCCTGGGTCTTTGCGCTCGCCGGGGCTTTGTCCGCCCAGCAATGCATGACGTTCAAAGAGTGCAGACGGCGGCGTCTGAAACGCCGACACAATAAATTCATGTGCCAGTGCTGGCCGCGCTTTGCCTTCCCAGAATCCCAGCATCAAATCGCCGTTATGCCATGCCAACATGCTGCTACGCTCGCCGGTCTGGGCAATCTGTAACTGCCAGCCTTTCGCGCTACAGTGCGCCAGAATGACCTCTGACAGCGCTTTGTCACTCGCCAGCGTCAGACGTTCAACACCTACCGTTGCCTTGCGCCACCAGTGGGCAAAAGCGGGCAGCTCTGGCAACGCACGAGCGTAAAGTTCGCCCTGCCATCCGGGCTGCCACGGCATGATCCTCACTGCCGTTTGTTTGCTTTCCGGCTGACCGGAGTGAGGATCGCAGCGCCCTTCCACCAGCGCGTTCACCTTTCCCTGCCGTGCAAAACGATTATTCCAGTGCATCGGGGTAAACACTTCACCGTCTCGCTGCCTCGCACTGACGTTGACGCGCGCGACCATCACCCCGCGCGACGAACTCAGGCGGGCCAGTTGGCCGTCCTGCAGCGCAAAACGTGCGGCATCCGCTGTCGAGACATCTACCTGCGGTTCGGCGATATGCTGCATCAACCGCGGAACATATCCCGTGCGGGTCATGGTGTGCCACTGATCGCGCACGCGACCGCTGTTCAGAAGCAGCGGATAAAGCGCATCGGGTACCGCGCCGTGATTTTGCGGCTCCACCGGGATAATTCGCCGTACCGGCATTTCGCCTGTAGCCCATTGATACGGTTCCAAATCATCCCACTGCTGACGCGTTAACGTGACAAGGTCACTTAAGTTAAACGCCCGCGTACCCGTGTTTTCAAACGCCGACAACGCGGCGTGTTCGCAGAAAATTTCCTGCGGATGCCGCCAGTTAAAGGCTGCGCCGTAACCCAGTCTTTTGGCTATCTCAGCGATAATCCACCAGTCGGGTTTTGCCTCGCCCGGCGCGGACAAAAACGCACGCTGGCGCGAAATCCGGCGTTCAGAGTTGGTGACAGTCCCATTTCTCTCCCCCCAGCCCAGCGCCGGAAAACGGATATGCGCGAATCGGCTGGTATCCGTATCGCGCATCACTTCGGAGACGATAACCAGCGGGCACGTCGCCAGCGCCTGACACACAGAGTGGCTATCAGGCAGCGAAACGGCAGGATTGGTGCCCATAATCCACACGGCTTTCACTTCCCCGCGTGCAATGGCGTCAAACAGTTCGACCGCCATCAACCCCGGCGTCTGGGCCAGCCGCTCGGTTCCCCAGAAACGGGCCACGCGAGAGAGATCGTCTGGCTCAAAATTCATGTGTGCGGCCAGCTGGTTTGCCAGCCCGCCCACTTCTCGCCCGCCCATCGCATTAGGCTGTCCGGTCAACGAAAATGGGCCGCAGCCTTCACGTCCAAATTTCCCGCTGGCAAGATGGACGTTAATAATCGCGTTGCACTTGTCGCTCCCGCTCGTCGACTGGTTGATGCCCATGGTGTAGAGCGTGACGGCGCGCGGCGCGGCGGTGAACCAGCGATAAAACGTCTCTACGTCTTCGAGCGTTAATCCGCAAAATTCCGCCACGCGCGGCGCCGGCCAGGTATTTTCGCCCTGAATATGATTGAGCAGTCCGACAAATAATCCCGCATCGCTGCCCGGCAGCAGCGCGAGATGCAGATCGGCGATATCACAGGTCGCGGTTTGGCGGGGATCGATAACCACCACCTTCAATGCCGGATTAGCGGCGCGCGCCTGCACCAGCCGTTGATAAAGCACCGGATGCGTCCACGCGGCATTCGACCCCACCAGCACCACCAGATCGGTCTTTTCGATATCGTCGTAACTGCACGGCACGATATCTTCACCCAACGCGCGCTTGTAGCCGGTCACGGCCGAGGACATACACAGCCGCGAATTGGTGTCGATATTCGCCGCGCCAATGAATCCCTTCATCAGCTTGTTGGCCGCGTAATAATCTTCCGTCAGGAGTTGGCCGGAGGCATAAAATGCCACAGCCTGCGGGCCGTCAGTCGCGATAATCTCCCGTAAACGCTCGCCCGCCGTCTCCAGCGCCTGTGACCAGTCAACCTCAACATCGTCGATCATCGGGCGCAATAATCGCCCCTCCAGGCCGGTTGTTTCCCCCAGCGCCGAGCCTTTGACACACAATCTGCCGTAATTTGCCGGATGCGTTTCGTCACCGCGCACAGTCACTTCGCCCTTCGTGACGCTCGCCACCACGCCACAGCCGACACCGCAATACGGGCACGTCGTTCGGGTTTCTGTCATGAAGCCTCCGCGCGCATCACCAGCTCTTCGCTGCTCACCCACACTTTGTCGCCTTCGATTTTCACCGGCCAGGCGCGCACCGCCGGTTCGCCGCTGTCCACCAGACGCCCGTCGCGCAGGCGAATACGCTGTTTGTACAGCGGAGAGATAACGATCGGCTCGCCGCTCGCATCCCCCAGAATCCCGCGCGACAGCACGCTGGCGCTGCTGCCCGGCTCGATATCTTCCAGCGCATACACGGCTTTGCCGAAACGGAACAGCGCGATTTGCTGCTCGCCAAGATGCGCGCCAATGCCCGCATGTTCCGGGATTTCGTCTACTGCACAAATTTCCTGCCAGCGTTTGAAGCCCTCCGTCACCGGCGCGTTGACGCGGGTACGGAACAGCGCCAGACGGTTCGGATCGGCGAGTGTGGTTTGCCATTCGCACTGATACGTGTCGACAATCCGCGCCATCTCCTGCTCCAGTTCGTAGGCAATCCCCAGACTGTCGTTCATGATCACGTCGCGCAGATACTCAATGCCGCCCTCCAGATTGTCCATCCAGGTGCTGGTGCGTTGCAGACGATCGGCGGTACGGATGTAAAACATCAGGAAACGGTCCACGGTGCGCAGCAGGGTTTCGTCGTCCAGATCGCTGGCAAACAGATCCGCATGGCGCGGTTTCATGCCGCCGTTCCCGCACAGATAAAGGTTCCAGCCCTTATCGGTCGCGATCACCCCGACGTCTTTACTCTGCGCTTCGGCGCATTCGCGGGTGCAGCCTGACACCGCCATTTTGATTTTATGCGGCGCGCGCAGCCCTTTGTAACGATGCTCCAGCGTTACGGCCAGGCCCGTCGAATCCTGCACGCCGTAGCGACACCACGTCGATCCGACACAGGATTTCACGGTACGCAGCGATTTCCCGTAGGCGTGCCCGGTCTCAAATCCGGCTTCAACCATCGCCTGCCAGATTTCCGGCAGTTGCTCCAGCGTCGCACCAAACAGGTCGATGCGCTGACCGCCGGTAATTTTGCTGTACAGTTGATAACGCCTGGCGATTTGCCCGATTGCTATCAGGCCGTCAGCGCTGACTTCACCGGCAGGCATGCGCGGAACAATCGAATACGTGCCGTCTTTTTGAATGTTGGCAAAATAGCGGTCGTTGGTGTCCTGGAGCGGCAGATGCGCGGGTTTGAGCAGATATTCATTCCAGCACGACGCCAGAACCGACCCGACCAGCGGTTTGCAGATTTCGCAGCCATGCCCCTGTCCGTAGCGGGCAATCAGCTGTTCGAAGGTGTGGATGCGATTGACGCGCACCAGGTGATAAATTTCCTGACGGGAGTAAGCGAAGTGTTCGCAGATATCCTTTTTCACCTCCACACCCTGCGCCGCCAGCTGGAACTCCATTACCTGTTTCACCAGCGCGCTACACCCGCCGCAACCAGTAGCAGCTTTAGTACACTGTTTGACCGCGCCGATGTCCGTGGCCCCGGCGCTCACCGCCTGGCAGATATCACTTTTACTGACGTTATGACAGGAGCAGATTTGCGCGCCATCCGGCAGCGCGGCAACACCCAACGCTTTAGGCGCACTCCCCGCAACCGCCGGCAAAATCAGCGTTTCAGGATCTTTTGGCAGTCTGATGTCGTTGAGCATCATCTGCACCAGCGTCGCGTATTCCGCGGCATCCCCCACCAGCACGCCGCCGAGCAGGGTTTTACCATCTTCACTGACCACAATTTTCTTGTAGATTTGCTGCGGGCCGTGCGTCCACTGATAACTCTGCGCACCCAGCGTGCGGCCGTGCGCATCGCCAAAGGAGGCAACGTCAACGCCCAACAGCTTCAGTTTGGTGCTCATGTCCGCGCCCGCAAATGCGTTTTCTTCCCCGGCAAGCTGTGCCGCCGCCACGCGGGCCATCTGATAGCCCGGCGCCACCAGGCCAAAGATTTTACCTTCCCACAGGGCGCATTCGCCGATGGCAAATACGTCTTCATCCGAGGTGCGGCAATGGTTGTCGATACTGATTCCGCCGCGTTCACCGAGGGTGAGTCCGCTGCTGCGCGCCAGCGCGTCCTGCGGGCGGATCCCGGCGGAAAAGACCACCATATCGGTATTCAGCTCGCCACCATCGGCAAAACGCAGCACCAGGCCGTCGTCGGTACGCGTGATTTCAGTCGTCGATTTGCTGGTGTGTACGCCAACGCCGAGAGCTTCAATTTTGCGGCGCAGCATCGCCGCACCCTCGTTATCAAGCTGAACCGCCATCAGGTTCGGGGCGAATTCGACCACGTCTGTTTCCAGTCCCAGTTGCTTGAGCGCATTCGCGGCTTCCAGCCCTAACAAACCGCCGCCGATCACCACGCCGCGTCGCGCATGGGCAGCGTGCGCTGCGATATTGTCCAGGTCGTCCAGCGTGCGATACACAAAACAGCCAGCCAGATCGCGACCCGGCACGGGCGGCACAAACGGATACGATCCCGTCGCCAGCACCAGTTTGTCCCAGTGGGTTTCATGACCACTGGCGGTGCGCACCACCCGCGCTTCGCGGTCGATATCGACAATTTGCTGTGAAAGACGCAGCTCAATGCCATTCTCGGCAAAGAAATCGCCCTGCACCAGCGACAGCGAATCGGCGTTACGATCGTCAAAATAGGCCGAGAGATGCACACGGTCATAGGCCGCATGGCGCTCTTCGCCAAACACGACAATCTGATAGTGCTGATGCAAATTGCGGTTGACACAATCTTCGAGAAAATGGTGGCCGACCATACCGTGTCCAACCACCACCAGAGTAGGTTTTGTCATAGCGTTCTGTCCTGCAACCTGCGGTTGCGTAGTGAATCGATCGAACAGCCAGTCCGCCTGCGCGGGCACTGGCTTTGCCAGTAAATCTGTGAGCGTCGCCGCACTGCGGCAATCGCCAAACATCAGCACGCCCGCAAGCGCACCGTTGCGAATCAATAGGCGGCGGTAATGACGCGTCAGTGGGTCCCACGACGTCCAGAGGGCATCGTCCGCCTGCGCCGTCACGCAACCGGCGCTAAACAGCTCAATGCCGGTCACTTTCAGGCGCATGCCGCTGTCGCACGGGGTAAATGCGGCGCTGGTTTCACCCGCCAGTCGAGCGGCCAGAATATCGGCCTGCGTCAGACACGGTGCAACCAGCCCCCACGTCTGGCCGTCAATTTCGCAGCACTCGCCAATGGCGCTGACGCCAGGGTGTGAGGCTTGCATCAGGCGGTCCACTACGATCCCTTTGGCACACCGCAGCCCGCTGGCTTTCGCCAGTGCAGTATTGGGAAATACGCCCGTCGTCAGCACCACACGCGTGGCGGCAAGCGTGCGCCCGTCAGTAAGGGTGACGGTGTGAGGGGTGATGTCGGTCATCCCCGTCGCCAGTTCGCAGTGAATTCCGCGCTCGCTCAACGCCTGTTCCAGCAACGCACCTGTCTGCGGGTCAAGCTGCTGTTCCATCAGCCACGGTCCGCGATGCACGATCGTGACGTTGTCACATGACTGGCGTAATGCGGCGGCGGCCTCGACGCCCAGCACGCCGCCGCCGAGTACAACTACGGGGCCGGTCGCAGCCAGAATGGCGTGCACGTCGCTTAACGTGCGAAAGGTAAACACGTTCGCCCCGTCGCACCCCGTTACGGGCGGAATAAAGGGCTGCGATCCGGTGGCAAACACCAGTTCATCCCAGCTCATGCACCGCTGTTGCGTGCGGATTTCCCGCGCGGCCAGATCCACTGCAGTCACCTTTTCACCGGTCATCACCGTCACGCCACGCGCCTGATACCAGGCATCATCATGAAACCGCGTGGTGGCCGCCTGTTTTTCGCCGCCCAGCACCGGGGAGAGCTGAATACGGTTGTACGCGGGCTCCGCCTCCTCGCCGATGACGGTTATGGCGAAGCGACCGGGTGCACGCTCGGTCAGCGACTCGATCAGTCGCGTTGCCGCCATACCGTTGCCAATAATGACCAGTCGCATCGTTAACTCCTCAGGCCGCGTTCGGCTGTTTTTCGTAGAGGAAGCGCAGAACTTGCTGGCGCATGTGGTGATAGCGGCTGTCCTCCGCCAGTTGCACGCGATTGCGCGGACGCGGCAAATCGACCTGCAAAATCTCGCCCACCGTGGCCGCCGGGCCGTTGGTCATCATCAGCACGCGATCGGAAAGCAGCACCGCTTCGTCGACATCGTGGGTGATCAGCACGATGGTGGTGTTCAGCTCTTGCTGGATTTTCATGACCGAATCCTGCAAATGCGCGCGGGTTAGCGCATCCAGCGCACCAAAAGGTTCGTCCATCAGCAGCACTTTTGGCTTCATCGCCAGCGCCCGCGCGATACCCACGCGCTGCTTCATCCCACCGGAGATTTCCCCCGGACGTTTATGCAGGGCATGACCCATCTGCACGCGATCGAGATTGTGTTCGATCCAATCCTTGCGCTCCGCTTTGCTCATGGTGCGGCGGAAAACCTGATCTACCGCCAGCGCCACGTTGTCGAAACAGGTCAGCCACGGCAGCAACGAGTGGTTCTGGAACACCACCGCGCGCTCCGGGCCCGGCCCGGCAATTTCGCGGTTATCGCAGATCAGCCCACCTTCCGTGGGTAACGTTATCCCGGCGATAAGGTTCAGTAGCGTGGATTTTCCGCAGCCGGAGTGGCCAATCAGACTGACGGTTTCGCCTTCGTGGATATCAAAAGAGACGTTTTGCAGCGCCAGAAACTCGCCGCTGGCGGTGGAAAAACGCTGGCTCACGCCCTGTACCTGAATTAATGGTTTCATGTTCGTTCCTTATTTTTCCTGCCAGCTAAAACGACGGGCGATCAGCATCAGCCCCTGCTCCAGCAGCAACCCGACTACGCCGATGATGACGATGGCGATGAGAATGTTTTCGACGTTGAGGTTGTTCCACTCGTTCCAGATCCAGAAGCCGATCCCCAGGCCCCCGGTCAGCATTTCGGCGGCGACAATCACCAGCCATGCAATGCCAATCGAGAGCCGCACGCCCGTCAGCACAGCGGGCAACACGGCCGGAAACAGAATGCGGCGCATGATTGTCCACTCAGAAAGTTGCAATACCCGCGCGACGTTGAGGTAATCCTGCGGAATACGGCGCACCCCTTCGGCGGTGTTGATCACCATCGGCCAGATGGAGCAGATGAAAATGGTCCAGCTCGATGCCGGCTCAGCTTTCTGGAACAGCAGCAGACCGATAGGCAGCCATGCCAGCGGGCTAACCGGGCGCAGAAGCGCGATTAAGGGCGTGAACATGCGCGAGAAAAAGGTGAATCGCCCAATCAGGAAACCGAGCGGAATGCCGACAATCGCCGCCAGCCCGAATCCAATCGCCACGCGCTGGAGCGAAGCGAGAATGTTCCAGCCAATCCCCATATCGTTCGGCCCGTCACGGTAAAACGGGTCGGCAAACAGCGTGATAGCAGAATCAAGCGTACTCAGCGGCGTAGGGAAACCTTTGCTGTTGATCGCCGCCAGTTGCCATAACACCACCAACAATCCAAGCCCGATAAACGCCGGGATCACGCGCTGGAGGAATTCGTTTATCCGGCGGGCCAACGCCGGTGTACGGCGACGAACCTGAACCGGTGGCAGCGTGATGACTTCACCGCTAACGGGCTTTTCGGCCTCGACCTGTGTCGTTTGCATCTGTTTCATTTCATGCCCCTTTACGGTGAATGGCGAAGCGACTGGCGTAGCCTTCTGGATCGGTGCCGTTCCAGACGGTGCCGTCCATGAGTGTGCTGCTGCGCAGGGTTGACGATGGCGTGCTGATCCCGCCCACGGCGGTCGCGGCGTCCTGCCAGACGGCGGTCTGATTAATACGTTGTGCAATGCCGGCGTAATCAGGTTCGGTTTTCAGCAGGCCCCAGCGGCGGAACTGGGTCAGGAACCACATGCCGTCGGAGTGCCACGGGTAGCTGACCGCGCCATCGTTGAAGAAACGAATCGGATGGGCATCCTGCCAGCGCTGGCCGATGCCGTTATCGTATTCGCCCAGCATGCGGCCGGTGAGATACTGCTCTTTGGTGTTGAGCCAGGCGCGACGCGAGAGAATGAGCGCCGTTTCACGTTTGTTTTCTGGTGAGGCATCAATCCAGCGAGCGGCTTCCATCACGGCGCAGACCAGCGCGCGCGCGGTGTGCGGGTTTTTCTCGACCCAGTCGCGGCGCGTGCCGAGAATTTTCTCCGGATGTTCCGGCCAGATGGACTGTGAGGTCGCGGCGGTAAAGCCGATTCGGTCATTGATGGCGCGGGCGTTCCACGGTTCGCCGACGCAAAAGCCGACCATATTGCCGATGCGCATGTTCATTACCATCTGCGGCGGCGGAACCACTACGGTGCGCACATCGTCAAACGGATTAATGCCCGCGCTGGCCAGCCAGTAGTAGAGCCACATGGCGTGCGTGCCGGTTGGGAAGGTATGGGCGAAACTGTAAGTGCCTGGGGCCTGCTGTTGAATCAGCTTTTTCAGCCCATCAACGTCACGCACGCCTTTATCCAGCAGATCGTTTGAAAGGGTGATGGCCTGACCGTTGTGGTTCAGGGTCATCAGATTGGCCATCGGCTGTGGTTTACCGGCGATACCCAACTCCAGTCCGTACAGCAGCCCATACAGAATGTGTGCCGCATCCAGTTCACCGGCGACCAGTTTGTCGCGCACCGCAGCCCAACTGGCTTCTTTCGTTGGCACAATCGTAATGCCGTATTTTTTATCAAAACCTTTTAGCGCAGCGATCACCAACGGCGCGCAGTCGGTCAGCGGGATAAAGCCCACGCGCACTGTCTCCAGCTCCGGTTTATCGGATCCCGCCGCCCACGCAGAGTGCATGACGCCTGGAAGCAGCATCGCCCCGCTCGCTATTGCGCTTGCCTGTAAAAATCGCCTTCTCGTCCAGTTCACCATGCTTACTCCCGAAAAAAAGCCAAAAAAAAGCGCCCGCCAATGCCGAAGCATTGCTGGACGCCTTTATCCTGAAAACGAACGCACCGCCGTTGGCGCGTCGTTAAAATTTGTTAATCTGATAATGCAAAGCGGATGCCAGGTTTTAACGCCTTATTCAGGTCTTATTCAGGCGTTTTTCACGCTTTTGCCCCCGCTTTTCGCACCTCAATCATGCAAACCCTGCCCGTCCATTGTGCATCTACCCCTTTGGTATTACCTGCCACAATGTCTTGACCGTGAGCAGCGCGCGGGCGATATCCACCATGCGCTGGTTCTTATCCATCGCCATTTTGCGCAGGGCATACCACGCCTGCTCTTCGCTCATATTTTGATGCGTCATGAGCACGCTTTTCGCTTTATCAATGGTTTTGCGCTCCTCAAGCGTGTCGCGCAACGAGGCAAGCTGGCGGGACAATAGTTCGATTTCACGTGCCTGCTGACGCACCAGCGACAGGAGCGGTTTGTCGGGCCAGTGCGTGAACGGGTCATCCGTCTCGTCAGTAAGCCCAAACGATTCATTATCTGAATGCATTCGCGCTTCAACAGCGTGCATCAGATCGGCAATCATCACCTCTTCCAGGGCGCGTAAATGTTCAAGGCGCGCCGTTTGCAGCGCAAACCAGTTAAGCGCGGTTGCGCCCTGATCGGCGGCAGGCTGGCGGGTACAGGCCACCCGGCGCAGCTGTTCGGTTTCGACACCGGGCAAGCAGTGGCGATCAAAGGTAGTCTGCACGTCAGGCTGGACCCGCGACAGGAAAACATCAAAACAGGCTTGCTGAGCGTCGATGCGATCGACCAGCGTCTGGCGCATATCATCGCTGAAATGGCCTTCGGTAAAACCAATCGCGCCCAGCGCGCGCTCCTGCCCCGCCAGCTCTTTGCCCTGCATCAGGCTATATAGCGCTACAAAACGACTCGCTATTTGCGGGTCGTCAATGCTGTCATTGAGCTGAGGAATGATACTGAGAACATGGCGCAGCGTACGGCTGTATTGTTCCATCGCCAGATGCGCCTTGATGCTGCGCGACACGACGGCCTCACGCAATGGACCCAACTGCTCAAGCTGATGAAGCGCGCTGGCGATACGCTCGCAGACGGCGCTGCCTGAAAAAGGCGATTGCTGCGCCAGCGCAACGTGAAATGCTGCCAGGTTTTCATCGGCTAATGCCCGGCTGGCTTTACACTCGGCGGCGTACAGTTTCCCCTGCGAGCAGAGCCAGATGTTTGAGGCCCCGCGCTCGCACTGTAGCATGTGGGCAAGCGTGCTGATGCAGCTCACCAGTTCGCCGAGCTGCGCCAGGTTGCTGAACTGTTGTTTGCGCATCCGCTTTGCGCGTTGAAGCCATTCGGTTGCGCCGGGTGGACTGCCGTAGATGTTCGTCATGCTTACTCTCCCGGATCGTTTTTATCCCTTGAGCTAAGCAATATCCGTGCCCCTTTATAAGACTGGAGTCAACATGCAGAAAATCGTTATCGTCGCCAACGGTGCGGCTTACGGAAGTGAATCCCTTTTTAACAGTCTGCGACTGGCGATTGCCTTACGCGATCAAGAGAGCGCGCTGGAACTGCGGCTATTTTTGATGTCGGATGCGGTGACTGCCGGGCTAAAAGGACAGAAACCTGCCGAGGGCTATAACATCCAGCAGATGCTGGAGATCCTGACCGCGCAGGATGTTCCGGTGAAGCTGTGCAAGACCTGCACCGACGGACGCGGTATCACGTCCTTGCCGCTGATCGAGGGCGTGGAAATCGGCACGTTAGTCGAATTAGCCCAATGGACGCTGGCCGCCGATAAAGTATTAACTTTTTAATAATAAACCTCAGAAAATATTATTTTCTTATGGAAGCGGTTGCACCATCAAGTTCCCGGCTGGGTTGCCGATACGAATCTTAAGTCAACTCAGCAGGTATTAACGTATGTTCAGGTCAATTCGCGCTCGTATTATCGCCGCAACGACAGGCTGTCTGGTCGTTGCCCTTATTCTCAATACCGTTATCAACTTCTACGTCACACGGCAGGATAACCAACAATCTCAGCGCGATATCCTGGCCAGTACCAGCGCCAGCCACAATATAGCTATTGCCGACTGGGTGAATAGCAAGCTCACGGTGATTGCGTCTGCGCAATCCGTGGCCCTGAATGACGATCCGGTGCCGGTATTTAAACAGCTGGCTCAGGCGGGTGGGTTTACCAACGTTTACGTCGGCTACGCCAGTAAAACGGCGAAATTCTCCGATCCTGAAGGCGTACCGGCTGATTATGATCCGACCGTTCGCCCGTGGTATCAGCAGGTTGTCACTGCCGATGCGCCCGTCGTGACCGCGCCATACGTGGATGCGGGAACGGCTAAACTGGTGGTGACGTTTGCCGTACCGGTGAAAGAGAACGGTGAACTGAAAGCGGTCGTCGCCGGAGACGTGGCGATGGACAGCGTGGTTGCAAACGTTCGCGGTATCCATCCTACGCCTGCCAGCAGCGGGTTGCTGATCGACAGCGACGGGACGGTGATTGCCGCAAACGATCCGGCTTTAACAATGAAGCCGTTTTCCGAAGCCATCAAAAATGTGGATTTGAACGCGCTGAAAAAAGGTGCAGAAATCGACGGAACCTTAGCGGGCGTCGAGAAAACCTTTATCGCCACCCCGGTCTCGGGCACGCACTGGATGTTGGTGGTCGCGCTCGACAACAGCGATGCCACGTCGGGTATGCGTGCTCTGCTGAAAGCCTCTGGCCTGTCGCTGGTGATTCTGGTGCTGCTCAGCGGGGCCATTATTCACTTCGTGATCGCCCGATTGCTGAAACGCCTGTCAGATGTTCGTGATGCCATGCATGCCATTGCGAACGGGACGAATGATTTGTCTCAGCGCCTGCCGGAAAATGGCCAGGACGAAGTGGCAGAAATCGCCCATGCATTTAACGCCTTCAGCGATAAGCTCTCGACGGTGATGGTGCAACTGCGCGATGCCAGCGCCTCGGTGAAAAATGCGGCGCGCGAAATTGCCGCTGGCAACCAGGATCTTTCCGGGCGAACTGAACAGGCCGCCTCCAGCCTGCGTGAAACCGCCAGTGCGGTCGAGCAAATTACCGCATCTGTGACGCAATCTAATGAGTCCGCCGCTGAAGCCAACGATCAGGCAAGCAAAGCCTCTGCTGCCGCATCGCGCGGAGGCGAAGTGGTTTCACAAGCCATCACCACCATGCAGTCAATCGAAGTGGCCTCTGCGAAGATCGGGGACATCACCAGCGTTATCGACGGGATCGCATTCCAGACCAATATTTTGGCACTAAACGCAGCGGTCGAAGCCGCTCGTGCGGGTGAACAAGGCCGCGGGTTTGCGGTGGTTGCGGGTGAAGTCCGCAGTCTGGCGAGCCGCAGTGCGCAGGCCGCGAAAGAGATCAAAACGCTGATCGATTCGACCGCCCACAGCGTGGCAACCGGTTCGCGTTATGTTCATCTTGCCGGTGAAAGCATGGATGAGATCCGCGCCAGCATTGGTAGCGTGTCGGGGATTATGCGTGAAATTTCGGTGGCGACCAGCGAGCAGATGAAAGGCATTCATGAGATTAATCATGCCGTGACGCATCTCGATCGCATGGTGCAGCAGAACGCCGAACTGGTGGTGGAATCCGCCGCGGCGGCAGGCGCTCTGCAGAGCCAGGCGGGTGACCTGGCTGAAACCGCAGGTCATTTCCGCATTTAATGTTATGACGGCGCGTATTTGCCTGTTCAAATACGCGCCAGTTAATCCCTTTCAGGTATTTTGTCATTTTTGTTTAATCGTTATGCCATTTTTTGATCAAAATCAGCATCCCGCCCCTTCCCCTTTGGTGTTATGCCATGAGTGAATTGTGAACAACATCACGCTCAGGATTAACCGCAGGGAGAGCGTTGTTTTCGGACTACGGGGTAAATAATGGCACTGGTAAAAACAAGTTTGAAACTGTTTGGCGGGGATACCGTGGTGGTGCGTTGCTCAGAGCGCTGTCATATTCATTTGATGAGCACAAAAGCGCAGAAGTCGTCGCAGGCGGATATTTTAAGCGTGCAGAACAAAGATAATGCGTGGCTAACGGTGCCATATACCGGCACATGGGATGTGTTGATCGACAGCCACAGTCAGTCGCTCGAACATTCCGTGAGTTATGTAGCAGCCTGACAGCGTACGATAAGGCCCGGAGCGCATGGCGTGACCGGGCTTTTTTATCAGGCGAAACCTGGGCGCAACTGCCCTTCCTGAGATTCCCCGTCCATCAACGTTTTGACCTTCGACACCAGCTCGTTCAGGCAGTCATCTTTCATCCCTAAACGTGCCAGTTCTTGATCAAGCGAGAACACATACTCTGCGTTGGTGCCCAGCGGGCCGCTGGCCGCTGCAATTAGCGGTGCAACCACCTGCGTGCGGGTGTCAGCTTCGTAAAGCGCATGACGCGGGTCCATGATAAACACCAGCGCATTGACGGTGCGTCCATCGTCGAGATCCAGCTTGCACCAGCTCGGCATATAGCAGCCAGTGATCATTTCGCGCTTCCACAGCAGGGTCAGCTCGTCTTCCAGCGTGTCGTCCGGCAGGCGATACGCCACGCCCGTGGTGCGCCCGCCCTCTTTCAGTGCAAGCATCCGGCCTGGCTGACAGGAACTGCCACGTCCAGCCGTCAGGCGCAAACAGAACGCGCGATGCCAGCCAGGCAGCGTACCCGTAGCGGATTCGCGATATTCCAGCGCGGGGTTCCACATCAGCGAGCCATAGCCAAAGATCCACACCGGGCCATTATCAGGACGGCAGGCAATCGTCGCCGCAAGCGACGCTGCACGCTGTTCGGCTGACCAGAGAAGCGATTCTTCTATGTCACCAAATGCCGTTTTACAATCTGCGTTCAACAAGAAATCACGCGTTAACACTTTACACCTCCGCCACTGCTTGCTTCCTTGCGACAACTGTTAGCGCCTTCCCGGCATTGTATTGACTGCTCATTTTGACAGCAGTTAATAAACGATAAGCAAATAACGGGCCGGTTGCAATACAACGAAAGTTCAACAGCCAGAAATGTCCAAACAGAGGCGGCTAATCATTTGGCCGCTATTTCTTTTTATGCCACTTATCATCCTCGCCTTTTTCGTAATCATGTTTGACCGCAGCCCAGGCAACGCGATGCGCGGTCTCTTCGCGGCTGGCATCGTCCCGGCGATCGTCTTTCTCTTTGTATTGATCCCAGGCGCTGTTAAACGCTTCTTTGTAAATCTCCTGCGCATGCGCTGGCAGCACATGCTGCACGCTCTCGGGTAAATCGCTTTTGGATTTATACGGCATCGCTAACCTCTCTTTTCACTAAAATAATAAGTGTGGTCGATAGACTGTACCTCTGCCAGCCCCATGACATTTGTGTTAAATCAGATAACTTAATGCGCTGTTAATTAGGATATATTTTTAATTAATACGTGATTACGGGCTGTTTGATTGAAAAACCAAACCTGACGTAAAATTAGGTAAAACATTACGCTGATTTACCTGTTTTCTGTTAGTTTATTGGGCTTGAATTTCACTCTATAATTACAATCATCTGCATTGACGGAGAATCGCATGACAACAACACAGGAGGCGGTAAAAACCCGCCACAAGGAGACGTCACTCATTTTCCCGGTCGTGGCACTGGCTGTGCTCTTCTTCTTAGGAAGCAGTCAGTCATTGCCAGTGGTCGTTGGGATTAATGCTCTTGCTCTGGTAGGGATTTTATTTAGCGCCTTTAGCGTAGTACGACATGCCGATGTTCTGGCACACCGTCTTGGGGAGCCTTACGGCTCGCTGATTTTAAGCCTTTCCGTCGTTATCCTCGAAGTCAGTCTCATTTCTGCATTAATGGCGACCGGCGACGCCGCGCCGACGCTAATGCGCGATACGCTTTATTCCATCATCATGATTGTGACCGGCGGTCTGGTCGGCTTTTCGTTATTGCTGGGCGGACAAAAATTTGCGACCCAGTACATGAATTTGTTTGGGATTAAACAGTATCTGATTGCCCTGTTTCCGCTGGCGATTATCGTTCTGGTGTTTCCGATGGCGCTACCGGGTGCGAATTTCACCACCGGTCAGGCCCTGCTGGTCGCACTTATCTCTGCAGCGATGTACGGCGTATTCCTGCTGATTCAGACCAAGACGCACCAAAGCCTGTTTGTCTACGAGCATGAAGATGACGGCGATGACCCGCATCACGGCAAGCCCTCCGCGCATAGTAGCCTGTGGCATACCGTTTGGCTGATCGTGCATCTGATTGCGGTGATTGCCAATCCGCTCGAAACGCTGTTGACTGAATTGAATGCGCCCGTTGCCTTTACCGGCTTCCTGGTAGCCCTGTTGATTCTGTCCCCAGAAGGATTGGGGGCGCTGAAAGCGGTACTCAACAACCAGGTTCAGCGCGCAATGAATCTGTTCTTTGGATCCGTGCTGGCAACGATTTCATTGACCGTTCCTGTCGTGACAATGATTGCCTTTATGACCGGCAATGAGCTGCAGTTTGCGCTGGGTGCGCCAGAAATGATTGTGATGATGGCGTCATTGTTGCTGTGTCAGATTTCGTTCTCGACCGGACGCACGAACGTGCTCAACGGTGCAGCGCATATGGCGCTGTTTATCGCCTATCTGATGACAATCTTCGCCTGAGGCTGGTACTCATCTCAGCCTTCTCGCTCGTCGTGAAGGTCTAAAACGAAAACGGCAACCCTGGGGTTGCCGTTTTGCTTTCTATCTCGGGCAGATCTTAGTTGCTGGTATCCAGCTCGTCGAAGCTTTTAACCAGATCGTCAATCGCTTTGATTTGCTTCAGGAATGGTTCCAGCTTATCCAGCGGCAGCGCGGACGGACCGTCGCATTTTGCATTTGCTGGATCCGGGTGCGCTTCGATGAACAGACCTGCGATACCCGTTGCCATGCCCGCACGTGCCAGTTCAGTCACCTGACCACGGCGACCGCTGGATGCTGCGCCAAACGGGTCGCGGCATTGCAGAGCGTGGGTCACGTCGAAGATAACCGGTGAGTTGTTGGACACTTTCTTCATCACGCTGAAGCCCAGCATATCTACAACCAGGTTGTCGTAACCAAAGTTAGCACCACGGTCACACAGGATAATTTGGTCGTTGCCACCTTCGATAAACTTATCAACGATGTTACCCATCTGGCCTGGGCTGACGAACTGAGGTTTTTTAACGTTGATCACCGCGCCGGTTTTCGCCATCGCTTCAACCAAATCGGTCTGGCGCGCAAGGAATGCCGGAAGCTGAATCACATCAACCACTTCTGCAACAGGCTGCGCCTGTGACGCTTCATGCACGTCGGTGATCACTTTCACGCCAAACGTCTGTTTCAGCTCCTGGAAAATCTTCATCCCCTCTTCCAGGCCTGGGCCACGGTAAGAGTTGATAGAGGAGCGGTTGGCTTTGTCAAAAGAGGCTTTAAACACATACGGGATACCCAGTTTCTGAGTTACGGTCACGTAGTGTTCGCAGATGCGCATCGCGAGGTCACGGGATTCCAGAACGTTCATGCCGCCAAACAGCACGAACGGCAGGTCGTTTGCCACGTTGATATCACCAATGCTAACCACTTTTTGTTTCATAGGATCGCCTTATTCAGGTGTGAATCGGAATTAAGATTAATGCAGTGTAATTTGTTTGTGCGCGATCGCGTTGATCTGCGCGCGAATCATTTCGCTTATCGGGTCTTCCGGGCACTGCTCAACGAAGTAGTTCAAATCCGTCAGCGCAACGTGATCGCAATCCAGCTGCGCATAGATAAGCCCACGGTCGCGGATCTCATACGGATCTTCCGGATTGAATTGCAGCAACACCTCGCTGGCACGTAAGGCCAGTTCCATCTGGCGTTCTTCCATGAGGGCCGATTTCAGCGTATCGAGCAGTTTGCGGACAACCTCAGCGTTGTCAGCTTCATCAAGATCTTCGTTGAAAAGCTCAGCTACCGGGCTGATATTGCCTTTCAGCCAGACATCAAGCGTGTGTTCGTCAAGCGTGTCACCGTTGAAAGGGTTGATTAACCACATCTCGCCTTCCAGCGATTCCGCGCGCAAAATCAGCTGTGTCGGGAAAATAACCGGAACCAGCGGAATATCCAGACGGTTCGCGATCCACAGCAGAACAGCCCCAAGAGCCACTGCGCTGCCCTGGCGATGTTTCAATACCTCATCCAGCCAAAGCGCATCGGAAAGGCGATACACGCCACGCGTGTCGCAAAAGCCCCATTCGCCATAAAACAGCGCGATTAGTTTTTCCAGTTGCCACTCCTGAGAACGAGCCTGATTGATCTCTTCGCGCGCCAGGCTCACCAGGCTTTCCAGTTCATCGTAGACCCACTCAGATGTAAAATCGTCGCGGATCATCTCCGATATCAGGACCATCCCATCGCAAAGCGGGACTTTATTAAATTCGAAATCGGCTAAGGACTTCATGACTTACCCCAGTAACGGTATTCTTGTGGTGGCGAGTTTAATGATGATGTACAGCACCACCAGCCCCAGCAGAAAGGCAATAAATCCGGCCTGCTGGCTGCGTGGACGACGACGCCCAAGCGCGATAAAACCCAAAACGATGTAGATGATAACGCCAAACAGCTTCTCAGTCAGCCATGTGCCTTTATCAGTAAATGGCAGATAGCCTGTGACCCACATTAAACCCGCGCCGGAAAGGAACAGCACCGTGTCGATACAGTGGGGTGCCACGCGCACCCACCGTGCGTCGAGCAGCGCATTGTTGCTGTAGCGCCACCAGTAACGCAGAACAAAAAAGGTGATGGTTAGCGCAACGGCGGCTATATGCACATAAATCAAAACGCTGAACGTGCTCATGCCATTCTTCCCAGCGTTAAACGGTCATTGCCACCGTAGTCCTGACAGGTTTCGACCCGTTCATAACCGGCGTGTGTAAACAGCGCACGCACCGCCTCGCCCTGCATCCAGCCGTGTTCAATCAACAGCCAGCCCCCAGCGGTTAAATGCTGGCGTGACAGCGTCACAATATGCGCAATATCCGCTAAGCCTTCATCTGCCGCCACTAACGCCGTGAGCGGCTCAAAGCGCACGTCGCCTTGCGACAGATGCGGATCGCGTTCATCAATATACGGCGGATTACTGACAATCATCTCAAACTGCTGGCCGACGAGAGCGTCAAACCAGCTGCTTTGGTGGATTTTTACGTTGTTGAAACCAAGACGTGCCACGTTACGTAACGCGAGTGCGACGGCATCGGGCATAACGTCAACGGCGGTGATCTGACAATCCGGCCGCTCGCTCGCCAGCGCCAGCGCTATCGCACCGGTTCCTGTCCCTAAATCGAGAATCCGACAGGCCGTGGCGGGAAGACGAGCCAGCGCGTGTTCAACCAGGCATTCGGTATCCGGGCGCGGGATCAGCGTGGCCGCAGAAACATACAGCGGCAGCGACCAGAATTCGCGTTCTCCCGTCAGGTGCGCCACGGGCTCACCCGCTTTGCGACGCGACAACAGATCGGAAAGCTGGGCATGCTGGTCCGCCGTTATCTCCGTTTCACCAAACGCCAGAATATAGGTGCGCGCTTTGCCGGTGACATGTTCCAGCAAGATTTCAGCGTCACGGCGCGGGCTTTCGCTTTCGCCAAGCTCGCTAATCGCAACGCGTAACCAGTGCTGAAAATCCATTAGTCTTGATCTGCCAGAGCCGCCAGCTGATCGGCCTGGTATTCCTGCACGATGGGCTCAATCAGCGAGTCCAGTTTGCCTTCCATTATTTCGTCCAGACGGTAAATCGTCAGGTTGATACGGTGGTCGGTCACGCGCCCCTGCGGGAAGTTATAGGTGCGGTTGCGATCGCTACGATCGCCGCTGCCCAACAGGTTACGGCGTGTTGAAGCCTCGGCCTGCTGACGTTTGGCAATCTCTGCCGCGCGAATACGCGAACCCAATACCGATAGCGCTTTGGCTTTGTTTTTGTGCTGGGAGCGTTCGTCCTGACATTCCACCACAATCCCGGTCGGCAAGTGGGTAATACGGATGGCAGAGTCGGTGGTGTTTACGTGCTGACCGCCCGCGCCGGATGAGCGGAAGGTGTCGATACGCAAATCGCCGGGATTAATATCCGGCAGTTCGGCTTCAGGCACTTCCGGCATCACCGCCACGGTACATGCGGAAGTGTGGATACGGCCCTGGGATTCCGTGGCCGGAACGCGCTGTACGCGGTGTCCGCCGGATTCAAATTTCAGACGACCATAAACACCCTCGCCGCTGATTTTGGCGATCACTTCTTTATATCCGCCATGCTCGCCTTCGTTGGCGCTCATGATTTCGACACGCCAGCGACGCGATTCTGCATAACGACTGTACATGCGGAACAGATCGCCCGCGAACAGCGCGGCTTCATCCCCACCGGTACCGGCACGCACTTCCACAAAGGCGTTGCGCTCGTCATCGGGATCTTTAGGCAGCAGCAGAACCTGAAGCTGCTGCTCCATCTCTTCTGCACGGGCTTTCGCCTCCTGCAGTTCTTCTTGTGCCATCTCGCGCATTTCAGGATCGTCGAGCATCATCTGCGCGGTTTCAATATCTTCCTGAACCTGCTGCCAGTCGGTGAAGCAGCGCGAAACATCGCTAAGCTGCGCATATTCACGCGACAGCGCGCGAAAACGATCCTGGTCTGCAATAGTCGCGGCATCGCCGAGCAAGGCCTGAACTTCTTCGTGGCGCTCGTGCAGAGCTTCCAGTTTAGCGACGATAGAGGGCTTCATAGGCGTAAAATGCACCTTGTAATAGAAAATGGGTGTGTGGCGCTATTCCAGCCCGAGGCTGTTGCGCAGAATAGTCAGGCGTTCATCATCCCCGTTACGGGCAGCCTGTTGAAGTGATTTGGTTGGAGCATGAATTAACCGGTTGGTCAGTTTCCACGCCAGGTCCTGCATGATTACCTGCGGATCGCCACCCTGTTCGAGGGCCGCCATCGCTTTTGCCGTCAGATCGTCGCGCACTTGCTCCGCCTGACCGCGGTATTCACGGATGGTCTCGCTGGCGCTTTGCGCACGCAGCCAGGCCATAAATTCGCCCGATTCCTGCTCAACGATGGTTTCGGCCTGAACGGCGGCCGCTTTGCGTTGCGCGAGATTGTGCGAAATGATGCTTTGCAGATCGTCAACGCTGTACAAATAAGCGTTCGCAAGCTTGCCCACTTCTGGCTCGACATCGCGCGGGACGGCGATATCCACCAGCAGCATCGGCTGATTACGGCGCGATTTAAGCGCACGTTCCACCATTCCTTTACCGATGATCGGCAGCGGGCTGGCGGTTGAACTGATAATAATGTCTGCGTCTTTCAGGCGTTCATCGATATCGCTCAGCGCGATAACTTCGGCGCCCACTTCATCCGCCAGAACCTGCGCGCGTTCACGCGTACGGTTGGCAATGATCATGTGCTTGACCTTGTGCTCACGCAGATGACGCGCCACCAGCTCAATCGTCTCCCCTGCGCCAACGAGCAGCACGGTGACGGTTGAGAGGGATTCGAAGATCTGACGCGCAAGCGTACAGGCCGCGAAAGCAACCGAAACCGCACTGGCACCAATGTCGGTTTCGGTTCGCACTCGCTTGGCGACGGAGAAGGATTTCTGGAACATGCGCTCCAGCTCGCTGGCTTTTAAATGCCCTTTTTGCGAATCCGCAAAGGCTTTTTTCACCTGACCCAGAATTTGCGGCTCGCCGAGCACCAGGGAGTCGAGACCGCTGGCGACACGCATAAGATGACTGACCGCATCATTATCCTGATGCCAGTACACGCTGGTGCGCAGCTCTTCTTCGTTCAGATTATGGTATTCACATAACCAGCGAATCAGCGCTTCATGGAGGTTATCTTGCTCTTCAACGCTCAGGTATAGCTCAGTACGGTTACACGTCGAGAGCACCACGCCGCCCTGCACCATCGGTTGCGCAAGCAGGCTGTCCAGCGCCTGGTCGAGCGTATCCGGCGAAAACGTAACACGTTCTCGCAACGTAACAGGGGCTGTTTTGTGGTTGATACCGAGTGCTAAAAGGGTCATGTGAGCGGGAGTAGTACCAGCGTTAATAAGGTTAGCAGGACGCATCATACCTGATGCGCGAGATCAATAAAAGAGACTGCCCCCTTTCGGAGTAATAGGCCTCACCCGCTAATTTCATGATTTAAGACAATATGAACGTAGACGCTGCCACCGACGGGCGCTAGCATTAAGGGTTATAACTGCAACGCATCTCAAGGATTTGTCATTACTATGGCCCGATTGACTCGTTTGTTACCGCTGGCGGCACTGGTACTCTCTGCTTGCTCGATTACTCCGCCCAAGGGCCCCGGCAAAAGTCCTGACGCACCGCAGTGGCGTCAGCACCAGCAGGAAGTGCGCAATCTCAGCCAGTACCAGACCCGTGGTGCTTTCGCTTATCTCTCCGATCAGCAAAAAGTGTACGCACGCTTTTTCTGGCAGCAAACCGGGCAGGATCGTTATCGTCTGCTCCTGCTGAACCCATTGGGTAGCACCGAATTAGAACTCAAAGCGCAGCCGGGTGAAGCACAAATCACTGATAATAAAGGCCAGCAATACACCGGAACCGATGCCGAAGAGATGATTGGTAAGCTGACGGGGATGCCGATTCCTATCAACAGTCTGCGTCAATGGATCCTGGGTCTCCCGGGCGATGCGACGGATTACAAACTTGACGACCAGTACCGTCTGAGCCAAATCAACTACAGCCAGAACGGTAAAACCTGGAAAGTGGTTTACGGCGGTTATGACAGTGCCACTAAGCCCGCGCTGCCATCCAGTATGGAACTGACCGAAGGCGGCCAGCGCATCAAGCTGAAAATGGACAACTGGATCGTTAAATGATGACCCAATGGCCCTCCCCGGCAAAACTGAACCTGTTTTTGTACATAACTGGCCAGCGTTCTGATGGATATCACACGCTGCAAACGCTGTTTCAGTTTGTTGATTATGGCGACACGATCTCCATTGAACCGCGTCAGGATGGAGAAATCCATTTACTGACGCCGGTTGACGGCGTCGCCAGCGAAGACAACCTGATTGTGCGCGCCGCGCGGCTCTTGATTAAAGCGGCGGCAAGCTCAGGCCGCTTGCCTGCTCATTACGGGGCTGATATTGGTGTCGAGAAACGCCTGCCGATGGGCGGTGGACTCGGTGGCGGGTCATCAAATGCGGCAACGGTACTGGTCGCGCTGAATCATCTGTGGGGCTGCGGGTTTTCTCAGGACGAGCTGGCCACGCTGGGGCTGACGCTAGGGGCCGATGTTCCGGTATTCGTTCGCGGTCATGCAGCCTTCGCCGAGGGCGTCGGCGAGATTCTTACCCCCGCCAATCCGCCAGAAAAATGGTATCTTGTCGCACACCCGGGCGTGAGCATTCCCACTCCGGTTATTTTTAACGATCCGGAATTGCCGAGAAACACGCCAGTGCGGTCAATAGAGACGTTACTAAAATGTGAATTCGGCAACGATTGCGAGGTTATCGCAAGAAAACGTTTTCGTAAGGTTGATGCGGCGCTTTCCTGGCTGTTAGAATATGCGCCGTCGCGCCTGACTGGCACAGGTTCGTGTGTTTTTGCTGAATTTGACACCGAATCCGCCGCTCGTCAGGTGCTTGAGCAAGCGCCGGTTTGGCTGCACGGTTTTGTAGCTCGTGGGATGAACACGTCCCCCCTACAGCAGACCATTCTGGCGCAGACTGAGTTTCGGTGACAACGTCACCCTGTTCCAGACGTTGCATCGCGCTCTTTAATACACCGCCTGGATAGCGTTCGCCTGGCCCGCACAGTTTGTGGCGAAAGTTATCCCCATTGGACGCATGCCTGAGGTTCTTCTCGTGCCTGATATGAAGCTTTTTGCTGGTAACGCCACCCCGGAACTAGCACAACGTATTGCCAACCGCCTGTACACTTCCCTCGGCGACGCCGCTGTAGGTCGCTTTAGCGACGGCGAAGTCAGCGTACAAATTAACGAAAATGTACGCGGTGGTGATATTTTCATCATCCAGTCCACCTGTGCTCCAACTAACGACAACCTGATGGAATTGGTTGTTATGGTCGATGCCCTGCGCCGTGCTTCTGCAGGCCGTATCACGGCTGTTATTCCTTACTTTGGTTATGCTCGCCAGGACCGTCGCGTCCGTTCAGCGCGTGTTCCCATTACTGCTAAAGTTGTTGCTGACTTCCTGTCGAGCGTTGGTGTAGACCGCGTTTTGACCGTTGACCTGCACGCAGAGCAGATCCAGGGCTTCTTCGACGTTCCTGTTGATAACGTATTCGGTAGCCCAATCCTGCTCGAAGATATGTTGCAGCTGAATCTGGACAACCCAATTGTGGTTTCCCCGGATATCGGTGGCGTGGTTCGTGCGCGTGCAATTGCAAAACTGCTCAACGATACCGACATGGCTATCATCGATAAACGCCGTCCGCGCGCTAACGTTTCTCAGGTGATGCACATCATCGGTGATGTTGCTGGCCGTGACTGCGTTCTGGTTGATGACATGATCGATACCGGCGGCACGCTGTGCAAAGCCGCCGAAGCGCTGAAAGAACGTGGTGCTAAACGCGTATTTGCGTACGCAACTCACCCGATTTTCTCGGGTAATGCGGTCAATAACCTGCGCAACTCCGTGATCGACGAAGTTGTGGTTTGCGATACCATCCCACTCAGTGAAGAGATCAAAGCGCTGCCAAACGTGCGCACTCTGACCCTGTCCGGAATGTTGGCCGAAGCGATTCGTCGTATCAGCAACGAAGAATCCATCTCTGCTATGTTCGAGCATTAATCGAACCCGGCGCAAAAACCCGCTGCGGCGGGTTTTTTTGTCTGCAACATTCATTTGTATGATCAATGCCAACTTCACCTGCCATTCACATGACAGATGATGCGCTCACGGATGAAAGATAATTGTGAAAAATATTGCCCCCTCACATGTTCTGCCCTTTCGCGCCCTCATCGACGCCTGCTGGAAAGAGAAATACACCTCATCGCGATTTGTCCGCGATCTGATTGCCGGTATCACAGTTGGGATCATCGCAATTCCCCTGGCGATGGCACTGGCTATTGCCAGCGGCGTTGCCCCGCAGTACGGGCTTTATACATCAGCAGTTGCCGGTATTGTCATCGCCCTCAGCGGCGGGTCGCGCTTTAGCGTATCTGGCCCGACCGCCGCCTTCGTGGTGATTCTCTATCCCGTCTCACAGCAGTTTGGGCTGGGTGGTTTACTGGTTGCAACGCTAATGTCCGGCGTTTTTTTGATCCTGTTTGGACTGGCACGTTTTGGCAGACTGATTGAGTACATTCCGCTTTCGGTGACGCTGGGGTTTACCTCCGGGATCGGCATTACCATCGGGACCATGCAGATTAAGGATTTCCTGGGTTTGCAGCTCGCGCATGTTCCAGAACACTATCTGCAAAAAGTCGGGGCGTTGTTTATGGCGCTCCCCACGGCAAATCTGGGTAATGCGGCGATTGGCATTGTCACGCTGGGTACGTTAATTCTTTGGCCGCGACTGGGCATTCGTCTGCCGGGTCATTTGCCCGCGCTGTTATTGGGTTGCGCAGTCATGGGGGCGGTCAATGTGTTGGGTGGACACGTTGCCACCATCGGCTCGCAGTTCCACTATATTCTGGCGGATGGTTCTCAGGGTAGCGGCATCCCTCAGCTTCTGCCACAGCTGGTGCTGCCCTGGGATCTTCCGGGTTCCAGCTTCACATTGAGCTGGGATTCACTACGTGCGCTGCTTCCCGCCGCGTTCTCCATGGCAATGTTGGGTGCGATAGAATCGCTCCTCTGCGCCGTTGTCCTCGATGGGATGACCGGAACCAAGCACAATGCCAATGGCGAACTGGTTGGACAGGGATTAGGCAACATTATCGCCCCGTTCTTTGGCGGTATTACCGCGACGGCCGCGATTGCGCGCTCAGCCGCTAACGTACGCGCAGGCGCCACCTCGCCGGTTTCTGCCATTATTCACGCGCTTTTGGTTATCCTCGCCCTGCTGGCGCTCGCGCCTTTACTGTCCTGGCTGCCGCTTTCCGCCATGGCCGCCCTGCTGTTGATGGTCGCGTGGAACATGAGCGAGGCGCATAAAGTGGTTCATCTGCTGCGCCGTGCGCCAAAAGACGACATTATTGTGATGCTCATCTGTATGTCGCTGACGGTGCTGTTTGACATGGTGATCGCCATTAGCGTTGGGATCGTACTGGCGTCGCTGCTGTTTATGCGACGCATTGCGCAGATGACGCGTCTGGCCCCAGTGAATGTTGACGTCCCTGAGGATGTACTGGTTCTGCGCGTCATTGGCCCACTGTTTTTTGCCGCGGCAGAAGGTCTGTTTAGCGATCTGGAATCCCGGATTCAGGGTAAACGCATTGTGGTGTTGAAGTGGGATGCGGTTCCGGTGCTCGATGCAGGTGGTCTGGATGCCTTCCAGCGCTTTGTTGAACGTCTACCGGAAGGCTGCGAGCTGCGCGTCAGTAATCTGGAATTCCAGCCGCTGCGCACGATGGCGCGCGCTGCTGTGCACCCGATTCCTGGGCGGCTGGCATTTTATCCCAACCGTGAGGCGGCATTAGCGGATCTGTCCTGATACCTTTGACGGGCGTTAATGGCATTCTTCAGGCATAAAAAAAAGGCTCTCTTGGGAGCCGTTTTTACATTCACAAGCGCGTTAGCTGTGCTTGTGCTGGTCGCGGCGGCAGCGTTTATCATAATGACGCACCCACCAGTATCTGTCGCTAACCTGTTCATGACCGCTCACACGTGCGCCCGCAAGCCAAAGAACCGCGCCAACGAAGATGCTAAGAATCGCACCATGGGCGAAATACTGCGGCAGGTCAATCTGAGGCAACTGGTTTAAAACAGAATAACCCACACCGGCTACCATCACGAACAGACCCAATCCCATTAACACATTACCGAGTCGTGAAGCGTTTTTGCGTTTCATGTATCACCTCCGCAGCCTGGGTTGCAGGGAAAATGTCCCTAATCCTTGTGTGTAAAGTATAGACAACACCCCTTTCATGAGTTGCGTGAATGATCACATTAATGACGCTCGTCACAACAAAAGTTTACAAATAAGCACCTGAACAACATGAAATTCTAATGGTTCAAGCGCGTCATTATTCGAAAACTCCCCCTCCTTTCGCAGAATTTTGTCAATCGGCGCGGCAAACAGTAAACTACGCGCCAAATCTGGAACCTTTAGGAATTGAAACGTGACGATTAAATTGATTGTCGGCCTTGCCAACCCCGGTGCGGAATACGCGGCAACCCGCCATAACGCCGGTGCCTGGTATGTTGATTTACTGGCTGAGCGGTTGCGTACCCCCCTGCGTGAGGAGCCGAAATTCTTTGGCTATACCTCGCGCATCAACCTGGCGGGTGCAGATGTGCGTTTGCTGGTTCCAACCACGTTCATGAATTTAAGCGGCAAAGCGGTGGCCGCGATGGCGACATTTTATCGCATTAATCCGGATGAAATTCTGGTCGCTCACGATGAACTCGACTTACCGCCAGGCGTGGCGAAATTTAAACTGGGCGGCGGTCACGGCGGGCATAATGGCCTGAAGGACATCATCAGCAAGCTCGGCAATAACCCGAACTTTCATCGCTTACGCGTGGGAATTGGTCATCCGGGCGATAAAAATAAAGTTGTGGGTTTTGTGCTGGGCAAACCGCCGAGTTCAGAACAGAAGCTCATCGATGAAGCCGTAGACGAAGCGGCGCGCTGTACGGAAATCTGGTTGCAGGATGGCTTAACCAAAGCGACCAATCGCCTGCATGCTTTCAAAGCGCAATAATCCCGACGTTCAGCCTTTTTTACCGCGCGTGACACAGGTTACGTGTATAATAGGCAAAGTTATTTACTTTTCTTCAATCTGTTAACGCTAACGGATTGAATATCAAGATATTAAGGTGATTTAAAGATGGGATTTAAATGCGGTATCGTTGGCCTGCCAAACGTTGGCAAATCCACCCTGTTTAACGCGCTCACCAAAGCGGGCATCGAAGCAGCAAACTTCCCGTTCTGTACCATTGAGCCAAACACCGGTGTCGTGCCAATGCCCGATCCACGTCTGGACCAGCTCGCGGAAATCGTAAAACCGCAGCGCATTCTGCCGACAACCATGGAATTCGTGGATATCGCCGGTCTGGTTAAAGGGGCTTCCAAAGGCGAAGGCCTTGGCAACCAGTTCCTGACCAACATCCGTGAAACCGAAGCGATCGGTCACGTGGTTCGTTGCTTCGAAAACGACAACATCATCCATGTGAATAATAAAGTGGATCCGGCTGACGATATCGACGTCATTAACACCGAGCTGGCACTGTCTGATCTGGACACCTGCGAGCGCGCAATTCACCGCGTGCAGAAACGTGCTAAAGGCGGCGATAAAGACGCGAAAGCAGAACTGGCTGCGCTGGAAAAATGTCTGCCTCAGCTCGAAAATGCGGGCATGCTGCGTTCACTGGCGCTGACCGAAGAAGACAAAGCGGCGATCAAATACCTGAGCTTCCTGACGCTCAAGCCAACCATGTACATCGCGAACGTTAACGAAGACGGTTTTGAAAATAACCCGTACCTCGATAAAGTACGCGAAATCGCTGCTAGCGAAGGTTCAGTGGTCGTGGCGGTGTGTGCTGCCGTTGAGTCTGATATTGCTGAACTGGACGACGCCGATCGCGAAGAGTTCATGGCCGAGCTGGGTATTGAAGAGCCAGGGCTGAACCGCGTAATTCGCGCAGGATACGAGCTGCTGAATCTGCAGACCTACTTCACCGCTGGCGTGAAAGAAGTCCGCGCATGGACCATTCCTGTTGGCGCTACCGCTCCGCAGGCTGCGGGTAAGATCCATACCGATTTCGAAAAAGGCTTTATCCGCGCTCAAACCATCGCGTTTGAAGACTTCATCGCCTACAAGGGTGAGCAAGGCGCGAAAGAAGCCGGCAAAATGCGTGCTGAAGGTAAAGACTACATCGTGAAAGACGGCGATGTGATGAACTTCCTGTTCAACGTCTAAATAAAACCTGTTGTCTCATGAGGTTTCGCTGAATCTCATAACAACGAAATAACCCTATAAAATCCACGCAATTGCGTGGATTTTTCATTTCATAATGTCTCAAACCATCTCGTAACAACGCTGTCAAAAATGAGTACATAGATGAGTACAACATTCTTCCATCTTCATTTTAAGTGAGTACAATAACGGTATAATAATTAAACAAGGCCCCGTTATGCTCACCGATACGCAATGCCGCACTGCCAAGCCGAAAGAAAAACTCTATCGACTCAATGATTTCAACGGTCTCTACCTCGAAGTGAAACCCAATGGCAAAAAGGCATGGCGCTATCGGTTTAAACTCAACGGTAAATCCAGCATGTTTGCGTTGGGTGAATACCCAACGGTCAAACTTGCAGAAGCCCGCGAGAAATGCGAGCAAGCGCGTAAGCTAGTCGCAGATGGAGTTAGTCCGACACAGGCCCGTCAGTTAGATAAAATCCGCAAGGTCAATGACGCATGTAACACCTTTGAGCTAATCGCCAAAGAGTGGTTGCAGATGAAAGACTGGGCCGAAATCACCAAAACGCGCCGACTGGATATGCTTGAACGAGTGGTTTTTCCCGCAATCGGTAAGCTCCCAGTCAGGGAGATCACTCCACATCACATTCTTAAAATTCTTCAGGAAACGGCTAAGCGCGGAGCTCCGACCGTTGCCGCTGAAGCCCGCCGCACCATTTCATCCGTTTTTGAGCTGGCGGTGGCGACGCTTAGAGCAGATAGCGATCCTGTCTGGCCAGTGCGTAAGGCGATTCCGGCAAACAAAACACAGCACAAACAGGCATTGAATCCGCAGCAAATCGGGAGGCTATTAAGTTGTTTTGACAATAGTCGTGGCTCATATCAGGTTAACTATTGCATGTGGCTCATGTGGTGGACGCTCGCGCGACCAGCCGAAGTAACTGAGGCTGAATGGAAAGAATTCGATCTCGATAACGCACTGTGGACTATTTCGTCAACGCGAATGAAAGCCCGCAAAGAACACGTTATTCCCCTTCCCTCCCAGGCTGTCAACATGCTCAGAACGCTACAGGGATTAACTGGGCATCGACAGCACCTTTTTCCGGGCAGGGATAATCCGAAAGGTCCAATGACATCGCACTCCCTCCGCCAGCTACTTAAAAGCCTCGGCTGGAGTGGGACATACAGCCCCCATGCTACCCGAACTACAGGAAGTACGCGTTTAAACGAAATGGGCTATCGACCTGATGCTATTGAGGCCCAACTTGCGCACGCTGATACCAACAATGTTCGTCGCACATACAACCATGCAACTTATCTTGATGAGCGTAAAGTGATGATGCAGGAATGGGCGGATAAGCTTGAGGGATGGGTAAAAAGCACTGCCAATAGTACTGATGTGTCGTAAACGAAGATGCTTTGGTGTGTTAACGCTTATTACTAACGATTATTTTCCACAAGAGAATAAAAACTACATTTTAACCTACAATTTTGTAACTGCATGATTTTGCGAATATTGTTTACTGTACTCATCCAGCGTTATAATCCCTCTGTTTTTCCATCCCTCTAATAACACAAGGCATCTCCATGAGCCGATACCATGTATCCAGCAGTGAAGGCCAGTATGAGAAAGACTCTGGTGAACAAGTTTTGGCTAACAAGCAGGGGAGCACTACTTCTGATGAGATGGATGAGGCTGAACTTGTCTTGTTAGAACAACTCTACCAGTCTGTTGTTGAAGAACAGTTCCCGGAAGGCCAACTCAGCGTACCCATGCTAAAAAGCTGGCAAAATAGGTGCTTATGCATATTAGTAACCTCCGTTTTTGATGACCACTGCAACCAGACATGAGGCCGGACCAAGCACACACAGTGATATGAAGTCAGAGCCTGTTCAGATATAATAATTTCAGTGCGGTTCCCAAAACAGAATAAAGCATATGGAAATTGAATTACTCGACAAAAGTTCATTATTGTCCAGACAGAATTGGCTGGAGCGAGTGCAACTCCCTCCGGACATGATAGAGTCCGTGCGCCACTCCTCAGTCCTTTTTCTCCCAATCGAAAACTTTAGAGGTGTCATCAACTACTCGTTTCCTCAGGGAACCGTCGATCTTTTCCTGTATATTCAAAAACATATGACCCATCTTGGGCAGACAGAATTATGTATTGCCGATGATGATTACCAGGAGCTCGCGCTCTATTCCCGAGAAATAAGACTCGGACACTTACTGGTAACGCAGGTGGTTGCTCCAGTTCTGATCGGGCTACTTACTAGCTATGTCTATGATATTATTAAAAGCGCGCCAGAGGATAATGTTACGCTTACCTTGCAAATAGAAGGAGAATGTAACGATTATCTCCTTAGTTACAATGGCCCGGCAAAAGACTTCCGACAGATTGAACCCCGCTTATTACAACTTACCAACGGCTGTGATGGACCTAAAAATGCCGTGTCGTCCACAAAAGAAGGACCGGATGACATCACTAAAATTTGAGCTTATCGCTGAACTTAAGCTGTTCACTAGAAAAAAAACAAATGAAAAACGTCAAGCCAAGTATCTACAGGCTTGTAAGACACTTAAGAGCCGGTTGGTAAGCCAAGGTAAACAAGCTGAGGCTAAAGAGATTTGGTGTCTGGAAAACGCACTACTTGCGCAAAATATGTATATAAAATTTATCAATTTACTGCGCCGAGAGAAATTCTATAAGGCATGGTGTCTGCTTGAACAATGCGAGATAACATTAGGAAACCTAAAACGTCATTTTCCTCAGATGCTGAGCCAAGAATTTTATCTGGATTTCCTGTATCACCAAGTCCCTCTTTGGCAGGAGGTGTTTCCCTATCGGATTTTCAACAGCACAGAGTTTCTTGAAAAGAAAATTCTATGCAGCACCTGTAAAAGCCCTATAACTCCCAGGAAATTTTGCGGACATGATAAGGGCGAAATTTATGACGGAGAGATTTGCTATCGCATTATTGAAGATTTTGAAATTGTAGGCTTTGCGATGGTGAAAAATCCCGTTAACAAATATAGTGTTCCCTTCAAGACGGACGAGAACGGGAAAACTGTGGATCATTATGATTATAAATGTATTAAAATGATCATACGAGAACTTCCTACCCTATTTTACTGGTGGGAAATCAACAAGACATTTGACTGGCATCGACGCATTGACTTCACAGAAACCTTGCCGGATGATATTTGTCCCTGTGGCGCAGATCGTCTTTTCAAGGACTGCTGCTCTTCCAAACCGGCAATTTTGACGCCGCACATTGAAATTGTCCCCCTTAGAAAATGTTAGCTATAGATTCAGGAATATCGATTAAGTATTTTGTCACAAGTTGAATGAATCTGGACAATAATGAAAAAGATACAATAAGTTAATTAGATACCAGCCCAGTCTATGAATCCTCAGATTTAGATAATGTATAACTCTCTTTAATGCTTTTTCTCAATCAAAAGATATGGATGGGACCAGTCAGTGACCTCTTCATATGAAACAAACCCATCGTGCTCCAGTGCGCAAACGCCCTTATGGCTGGCAACGTAATCGTATACAGCCTGACTTTCCAGCCCCTGTAACATGTGCGACAACAGCTTTCGGCGCATCACATCTGACTTCCTGCGTTTACGCGCAGCAACATCTTTATAGGTAATATTGAATGGCTGCCCTACCGCGTTTGTAACGCATTTACCATAACGGTTGGTCAATGCTGTGCCTTCGTAATGATCCAGTAGTAAAGCCAGATCCCGCCTCAAGGGTTTCAGAAGACGTTTCCAACGTTTCAGTACCCGTTCAGCCTCGACCTTGCCTAACTCACGGTTCAGCAAGCATCGGGTACTGGATTTAAGCGATAGCGTAACGAACCCGGCGTTGAATACGCTGGAAAACCTGAATTGCTTCACCAGTTCTTCAGCAATACGCAATACCCGGCAGATATATTGAGTTTCCAGCTTTTCCAGCGATTTGTCCGAAATGCCAATACTCAACAGCTCATGTCGCAGTATCTCAAGCTGGCATCCCTTGATGTCATAGTTCACACCACGTGCCAGACACGCCCACTTCATTTTAGACGGTAGAGTCTGGAAGCCTGTACCAACCTCAAAGGATCTCCCGCCGATGTACGCTGTTTTATACGACTGCCTGTAAGAAACCGTTAGCGGTGATTCCTTCACCAAATCCACACCTGTTTCAGCCAGTCGCGACAGGAAGTTGAAAATGAATATTTTGTTCTTCTTCGTGGGATGTTTGCGATGATAAGCAAGCAATGCATCCAGATTGATTTCAAGCGGCTCAAGATTATTCCAGACCCCCACTACCAACTCCCTGAAGGCAGCGTTAGGGATATCGCGTTTAGACTGCTTATGTTTAGCGTTCTGCCCACGGTCGATCGCAACCCCAATCAGTTCATCAAATGAGTAACTTTTACGCTTGGTGAAAATATCCGTCAGATAATGGTAGCGATCTTGACGGCTAAGGTATGCCTCGCGGTCGTTGCCAAACAACTTACGCAGAACACGTTGAGAAACAGCATATTCCCGGCATAAATGATTAGTATTTGAATACCCGGTTAGCTTGATAATTCCCGCGCTTGCCAGTGCCTCCATTGCACGTTCATAGGCTGGCCCACTTTTCTTAAATACTCCGGGAAGTTTATCCCTACCCAGCTCAAATGGTACTGGCACAGAATAAGACCATTTTTTATTCGCTTTAATCTTTGCTTTTTTCCTGTTCTTACGGCTACAGGTAGCGACACATATAACATGCTGAAGGAATACTGCTATATTTCGATAAAATGGACGCCGCAGACTTGGCTCACCGTTATAAGGAACACTGAAAACGACCGACTTGAAATAGTCCAGCGTTGAATCTGTCACAATGATATTGTTATGCGTAATGTATGGCTTCATAATTCACCTGTATATATGGGCAGAGCCCCATGCCCTGACCTCATTTATTTACAACTGAATTACTCAAATCATAAGTGAACCCAACAAGGTTTAGATGCTAGATAATGATCATAATATTGGAGGCTGGAGCCTCATGATAGCTGATACTGGATAATGGCTATAGTATGTAATGACATATATACAGTAATATAGAGATAGAGTGTATAAAGAGTATAATAGATACGTCTATATACCTTGTAGACGTAAATAGCGATTAAATATCAGCTTGGTCAGAATGGGATTAGCAGATACGTAAAACGTTACCGGTTATTAAGCGGTACAACTTCCTCCCGGTGATATTAAATAGCGGTTGTAGGCGCATGTTATTCTCTGGTTTTATTCTTTTGAAACCTCAACTTTGCTCAAAACCACCGCTCCTTGCAACCATCAGAATAAGGGGAAACTATCGCCGATTTCCCCCTACCATTGTACGAGATGCGAATCGGACACTAAACAGCAGCGGTAGTTCGCCGGTCTACCACGCCAAAATCCGGCAACGTTGGGCGGTCTGGAAGGGTGTTTTTTTGCAGGTCACTCATTTCAGTTCTGCCTGTTAACCGATTAATCAGTGAAGTAATTGGCCTCTGAATCTGCCGGGCTGGTCTCCGTAAAATAGGCTGATGACGAAGCGGACAGTCCCCTTGCTTATGAACGAATTGCTGGTGAAAAACCGCAACCCAGCTCAGCGCTGAATGCAGAATTGCACAGTCAGAGACCAGGCTCGCCTACAAAGCCGCAATCACTAAATCACTCAATCACTTTTTTCAAAGCGCCAAATGTTTTCACCATGGTTGGCCTGCCAGTGCTGAGTAGTGTTGATCACCAATTTTCAGCAACCAGGCGAGTTAACGCATCTACATACCTTCCCGATATCCTCTTTGAACGATTTCAGCGAAAAGCTCATCAACAAACCTTGTTGCGATTATGGGTATTCAGCGACAGAATGGTCATCACAATCGATCCGCATTTCAACAGATTGCGATCACTTATAACGTAAGGTTAAGAGGCTTATGAATACCGATTTGATGCCCAATTTCTGGAAGCTGTCACATGGCTGGAAGGAGTTTTCATTCCTGGATATGGTCGAATGTATTGATGAAAAGCTCGTCTACATTCACCGCACGACCGCTGGTAAAGGACAGTCTTCCGTCAGCCAAGCAGAGGAGTTCGTAAACGCTCCGATTGGCGATTACTTCTACCTGACTCACGGTAATCAGGGTGTATACCTGCTTGGTCAGTTCACTGGCCCGGTTAACTACTTCACTAAACACAGCGATGGCTGGATGGACAGACCATTCCGGCTGATCCACAAAGCTAATGCCAGAGAAGCGTATTATGGCGTCGAGAAATGGTGGACACCTAATCACAACTCTACCTTTGTTAAGGTTCCACACCACGAATATGATTTATTTGAAGAGCTGATATTGACGCCCTATTTCGATATTAACCTAAAAAATTTTTAACTTAAAAAGCGAGCAAATATGAAGGGAGTTTTAGAGAAATGTACTGTGGAAGACTTTAACTACATATCAGCCACTCTGGATAGCTATGTATCTTTCACAAATGATAAGCGCAGAAAAACACTATTATCTGCATATCAAAACAACCCAGCATTGCATGCTGAATTAATATCACTTATTGACACACAAATAAAATACTTCGGTTCTTCCGATTTGGCTTATCTGAAGAGGCATTTAATTAATGGGGAAGGTTCTATTCCAGCCACGGAGATAATTGATGATGTATGCAAAAAACTAAAGGTCAATGTTAAAGTCGGCGGCTCGATAGAATCAAAACTTGAAAAGCTGGTGCTCTCCGTTGTTGAGAAGGAACTATTAAGCAAGACGCCAGAAGAATTATCAAAATGTTTCAATGAGCTGGGAGTAGGTGATATTGATAGAGAGGAGATAATCTCCCATATCAAAAAGAATGGCAAAGTGGCAATTCTGCCAATTGTATTTCAGATCCTTGGTCCCAAAATTGCACTTGGTATCGTAGAAACCATTATCGTCAGTCTCATCGCTCAGATGATTGGAAGGGAGGCGGCGAAACAACTCGTCAAAGAGTTACTCAAGCGTAACCCATGGATTAATAGCTTAGGACCCATTCTATGGGCTATATCTGGAGCATGGATTGCTTATGATCTGCAAGGTCCAGCCTATCGCAAAACCGTGCCAATTTGCCTGTATCTGGGGATCGTAGCTTTGCGTGATGGCGAAGAAATACTTTAAGGTAAAAAAGGAGTGGTTATAAGCCACTCCTTAAGCCCTTACCATATTGTAAAATTATTCTTCAATAAGCTTATCAAGCTTTTTGCAGATAAAACAGTAGCGACGCCCCACTTGCTTACGCTTATAGACAATCTGAATAGTACTGTACTCCTTATTCGCATCGGATAATAATACCCCTTGCTTTGTTAATTGCATCAGGATGCCTTTGCGCTGAGATTTCGGCAAGCAGTTATGTAACAGATCTTTATCAACTGCATATACGGCCCGACCTTTAACTTTGTGGATAATGACCGGTGACTTTTTAATCGCCGTTTGGGTTACGCGATCATTTCCAATCAGATTTAAAAGATCACCCTTTTTGCAAAAATCAATAATTGTATCAAACGAACGACCTAATGGTGACTTCATTACCTCAGGTTCAGACAAAACTGCCTTAAGAGAATCCTGGTAGCAGGTTGAGATCCCTTTCATGATCTCCTGCTTTGTAAAGGGCAAAACACCATATTTCACAGCAATGGAACCTGCTACATAAGCGATTGCAAAACGTTTGGCGATACGCACCTGAATGCCGGAGTTACGATCTACCTTGTGCTTATCCAGAAAGAACTCAATCCCTTTTTCAAGCTTCCGCTTCACGTTTTCACGATCGTCCTGAATATCTGCCACCAAGCGCTTGAGAAAGGCAGGTTTGGCACTGCCATAATAGCGGTGAGTTGCATCCTTGATCGCATGAACAAGTTCGTTACTGGAATTGACATCATCTGGCAGTGATTCGAAGATCCCCATTTCAGCACCAGCATCTGCATTAACGTCGATTACACGCACATTTTCGCCTTCAAGGCGCTCAATGTTCCCGGAAGCAGCAAGTTGTTGAAGACTGCACTCACCCGTACTGAAAATACTTACCTGCCATTCAGCAACTTTGTTCTCATACATTGCAGAGCGTGTTTTCCCTTTCCCTCCGGAAAGCGTATACACACGGTTTTGCATAATCTTAGCGGCTGCCAGTACGTCTTTATCTAAAAGCTTCGACTCATCGAGAACTAGGTAGCTGTCGTTATGGGCCACGGCAATCTCCTCAAGCCCTTTATCCGTATTGTTCCACAGTACGACAATGTCTTTCGGCGATCCTGCTAATGACGCCAGCATGTAGGCACTGGAGGTTTTTCCTATGCTACTCATCCCCCATAAATGAAACCCGCCCCCTTCCATTCCTGAAAGCTTAAGGAGAAAGCCAGATAATCCGCAGCACAGAGCCAGCATAATGCGCGAGCTATGTAGCGCGTATGGAGCGACATTTATTTTCCATAATTTTAATGTTTCTTGTTTCCCCTCGACAGGTAAATGATTTTTTGCGCTGGGGTGTAATATTGGTTTATCTCCCTTTATCTCACCAACGACTTTATCATTAGCACGCAAATAAGCATCACCATAAAAACCAGGCTTATAGCACAGTGTGATTACCTTATCCGTTTCCTTAACGACCTCCTGATGCGCCCGACTCCAGTATTCTTTAGTTACATTGGGATTATGCCCACATTTTAATAACGTTTTCTTTAACTCTAATACACTGACAAGTGCCCTAGCTGGTACAAGCACTCGGGTCGACTCCATCTCTTGGAAATCAGTGATTTTAATAAGTCGGTATGCAACTTGACACAACTCTGAAATTTTTGTACGGGCCAACAATGTAACAAGTAACTTTTCTTTTTTATTATTCAATATCTCTTTATATTCTTTCATTTATAGTTCCTTATCGTATTTAAAGATCACATCATAGTTGCAGTAATGAATATCAGAATTAAGGCGTGAGAGTTCCCCTGTATGATTTCTCACACAACACTATTATTTTATTTAAAATTGCAGAAACAATTTACAGCTGGTATATTTACTAATAGACCATGGAATCATTTCATTATCAAATGGTCACCATACTTCCTTACCTTATACATGAAGGTTAATCCGGTTATCCCAATAGAATCCAACTTAATCAGAGAATCAACATATTGATTACGCAATAGACGATATTTTTTAGTCCAACGCTTCCTTTTCCTTTCCTTGCTCCCCTGTATATAATAATCATCATACTGGATTGATTCGACTCGCCACCAGATAGCTTTAAAACGGTAACTCACCTGTCGCATTGGATTTTTTAATTTACTCACGAGCATAGGACGGTTTATCACATTCTTTCGTGTATTCATGTTTCTCTTATTTTTCATCCTAACACGTAGACTTTTAATAGCCTGTTTGTCATTTGGAATGATGAGATGAAAATGTGGCATCCACTTATTAGCTTCTCGATGAAAATCCAATTCAAACCCACCAATCACCATTTCATCAAAGCCACATTCATTTAGCCAGCGACGAAGTCGTGCTATTAATGTATTGGGTTGCCATTGAAGCAGTTGACTATCACTAAGTGCATCCTGATAGAATATTAAGGTTAAGCCTCGCCAATTCTTCCGTTTCTTACATAAGCGAAGTACCTCCCCAATCATTTCCAGTCGGTGTAGTCTGAAGCATTCCGGACATGCAGCGCTCCCACAAGGCCCACCGAGCCAACAGTTTTCAAGCTTTATTGCTAATTTTAGATACTCGCTTTTATCCAGACGCCTCCCTATAGTTCGTAATGACTTTATACGCTTTAATCTTTCTTCGTAGACATCTTCGATAGTTTCGAATTTAGGCACCTGTCTTTTAATTTCTTTTGCGAACGCCTCGAGCTGAGGATTAACAAGGGGCTGCATCACCGCTTCGTTTATCTTCACTGACGGAATTTTCATGTAAGCGTTCCATCGTTGATAGGCTTACGACTAGAAATCCATCCCTCTATGTCTTCTTCAAGCCAGCCGACACTACGACCTTCCGGTGACAAGCGGAGCTGTGAGGGAAAGTGCCCCTTGGAAATTAAGCGATAAAGAGACGATCTTGAAATGCTACAACGGTGCAAAACATCATTAATTTTTAATACTCGTTTTATTGCCATGATTCCTCCTGAAATGTGATGGGAGTATCCTAAACCATGGTTTTTGCGTGGTTCCGTAGGTAAAAAGTGAGAATTGAGTTACCCATGCCAAAGCAATCGATTGCATTTTTAGCTTCAACATTTAGATCTAAAACGGGGTATAAGAACATAGAAGATTAAATAATTGATTTTTATAAACAAATATTTATAATTTTTTTCTAAAGCCTCTTGGTGCCTGATGCAGGGTATTCAGATAACCAGAATAAAGCATAAATCACCTTAAAAATTCACAAATCATCTTTAAAATGGATATTTTAATGACAAAGAAGCATTTAATACCAGTTTACCCTGAGCTGGGTGCGGATTCACTCAGAAAGCTGACAATGATTGCTTCACAGCATTATCCGGGCTGGGCAAAAGAAGAAAAAAGAAGTGGTGAACCGCTGAATATGACCATGAGTTACTGTATTGAGGTAGCCTATAACCTGCTGGAAAAGTCCCGCACAACCCTTCCACTTTATGATGCTTTACCCCCACCCAAAACGGTCAAAGCCCAGATCCTCTACGACATTTACCAACGCGTCACGACTCTAAAAGGCAACGGCAGCTCCACAGCACAGATGGTGTTGTACCTCAACCAGGCGCAATTTCCGACCCCAGATGACCTGTTCGCAGACAAACCACTGACGGCCGCAGCCCGAAAGCCATCACGCTGGGATAACCGCGATATTGATACAATTATCACCCGAGATGGGCAGCCCACCGATCTGCTGAGAGAGCACCTGCAGGCACTGAATAAACGCGGGCAGCGCAAAAGAGCACCAGGAGCAAAAAGCGTACGTTAGTTTCGTTAGGCTCCCAGTACAGGACTAGCTGTTTTGAACATTACCAGCACCGAATCTGTTTGCTGGCGCTGATTTTCATGCTCTCACCACGACAGTCATAGCGCGTAGTAGTGGATATGTCACTGTGGCCTGCCAGCTGGCGCACGGTGTTAATATCCACGCCCTGCTCCAATAAACGGGTGATGAAGGTACGCCGCATGTCATGTGGGGTGAACCGCGCAACGCCTGAAGTTTGCTGTAACTCCACCAAGATGCCCGTTAACCCGGTTGTTGTCAGAGGCTGACTGGCAACCTTACCGTTGCGCTGAATTCGCTTGAACAACGCACTGTCAGCCTCGTCTGCGCTGACTTTAAGCCATGCGCGGATGGCCTTGTCCACCGCATCCGCCACGTGAATTTCACGGTATTTTCGCCCCTTCCCTTGCCTCACCGTCAGGATACCGTTGTCGTAGTCCCGGCGCTCAAGTTTAACCAGTTCCCCGGCCCGCAGGCCCGTTCCGCAAAGCATCAGCACAATAGCAGCATCACGGTAGCGCCGTACCGGTTGCGGATGCTGTTTAGCAGCCTTAATCAGTGCACGGATTTCCTGTTTGTCCAGCGCCCTTCCCTTGCGCTGGACATCACCGCTCACGCGCTTAACTGACCGGATACGGGCCAGCGTTTCGGCATCCATGCAATTGAGGTTAAAGGCCGTCTGCGCCACGCCCCGGAGTGCTGACAGCGCCATGTTCACCGATGACACGGCGTAACCGTCATCCAGCAGTGCCGCACGTACTTTAGCGACGGCGGCGTAGTTAAGTTGTTCCCACGGATAGTCTGCTGCATCCGCACCACGTTTAAGTATGGCAGCGCTACGGTTTAACAGACTGGTGATACCTCTCCGCCCCGAAGGGGCCAGACCGTTTATATACGCATCGAACACGGTGGTTTGCACCACCGGTACGACCTGACGCAACGCAGCCCAGCTCATGCGCCTAACCCGCAATAACGTACATTAAACCAGGTAACTTTCAGCATCACACCAGCCCCCGTTCAGCCATCGACACCGTTTCAGTTCCTGCCACAATAAAGTGATCAAGTAACCGCACATCAAGCATCTCCAGCAGCTCCTGTAGCTTTTTAGTCAGTTGTATATCACAACGGCTGGGTTCAGGCTCGCCGCTTGGGTGGTTGTGTACAAGGATGGCTGCTGCGGCGTTATGTTTCAGTACGCGTTTGATAACTTCACGGGGGTGAACGCTGACCGAGTTTAGCGTACCCCTGAACAGGATTTCGCGGTGCAGCAGCTGATTCTGATTATCGAGCAGGATGATGCCAAACTCTTCATGTTCAAGCGGTGCCAGCTCAACCATTACGCACCGTCGCACATCATCAGGGGAACAGAGTTGAACCCCACGCTGATAGTACCGGCTGATGATGTCACGCGCCTGATCGAGGATACGGGTTTCACGCTGGGTAAACATGGTCATATCAGAATTCCCGTTCAATGAAGTAAATGGCGTCGGGAAACAGCTGGCGGCGGGTTACGCCAGTACGCAGGGAGAAAGCTTTACGAGGCATGGTGGTTCGCCCGTTACTGTCGAAGAAACAGAGCGTTTCTTCATTCATTTTGACCAGAAGGGACCAGTGAAACTGGTCGCTGAGCATAATCAGGCGGGAGTGGTCAGTAACGTCAAGAAACCGCAGCATTTCCCTGAACAATCGCCCGTCTGTTACTCCCCGCTTCCCTGCAAAGGGTCTGGTGATTTGAACCGGGAACTGGCGGCTGTAGTGCCCTTTTTGCAACACCTGCGCTATCAGCCAGTCCAGGCGGTCCTCTTCAATCCCTTCAGTCAGCCATTCATGCAAAGGCCAGCGCTGCTGATAAGCCTGAATAAGCCGGTTCATTAACGGGCGTCGTTTAACCCTGCCGTCATACAGCCAGCTCAGCATGTTAACCACGCAATAAGCACCGCAAAGACAGTCTAGTTCACCCTGTTGAGACGCACGTATCCCTCTGTCAGTCGTCACAGATAATTCCTCATAAATAAGTGATGGTTAGTGCAGAAGGATTAGCTTTCCCACAGGACAGTAATGGTGTAAGCGTTCATGGCGTGATACTGAATAAAGTTGGATTGCCAGAGTTCAAACAACTCCCTTCCTGTGTTAACAGGCAGATCACCAACATGAGCAAGAAAGACATACTGCTGACTCCAGCTGATATCAATCTCCTTTTCCAGTTCGGGGTATACCACACCCATATAACTGAAGTCGGTAATGTAATCAAAATACCATTCGTCATTGCGAGAAATAAGCCGTATTTCGACAGGATGGTAACCGCCATTTTCAGCGCTGTAACTCAGGTCTTTAAATAACAGACTGACGGCTGTTATTTTGGCTTTATGCGGCGGTGGATTTCCCGTTTCCTTTAATATGATATTTATTAATTCTTGATCGATGGGCATAGCTAGCCCTTCCTGATGGACAATATTCATCAGTGATTTTCCTTTTCAACATATTCTGATAAGACGTTATTTCTGCACCAGCACAGGTGGGGTTTAATCACCTAATAAATGGTAAGTGCATGACAACGTATTGACTGGGTAAAATATAGTTCACCAACAATATTATTATATCAAAAATATACTTTTGCTGCAAATAGTAACAATAAGAAACTAATATGTAGTTCAGAAATAAAATAACTGACAATAGGTTTTTATTCATTATTAAGTGATGGCATACTTTCCATTCTGCCATGTCAGACAGGTCAGGATTCCGGGGTGGTTCCTTCTGTCTGGCATGGCGGAAAACTGACGCTATCTCACCTTCCCGTTCAGCTTCTCAAAAAGGTACTTACGCTCATCTTCAGGCAGCTTCATGATTTGTACCGCCAGTTCAGAAAGATCAGGTCCCTGAGACATCAGATCGTCCTTTACCAGCCTAAGAGCCTGCTCCATCAGTTGCGCCCGCGAAGCAGGTGACATATTGCGATACAACTGTATCCAGAGGCTAAGCTGGCGATCGCTGTCGGTGAGAGTAAATGCTTCGCCCTTAGCCCTGATTCTCTCATCATCAAGCGACATTGTGGCTGCGCTGATATGGTAAACAATGCCTTTCCCGGCAGTCCTTTTACGACGTATTTCCGGGTGCAGGGATGCCAGCTTTTCCAGGCGCATCCTGGCGCCACGCGCAGTGCCCGGCATCCCCTCTATATGAGTGAATTCCTCTGCTGTCAGCCAGTCTTTAGCCTCTTCAACAGAAGCTTCAGGATGAGTAGGTATAGCCGAAACTGTTCTCTTACTGCTCATATAAATTTCACCAGATATCAATGCGTTAATATGAAAACCGATAAATAGATAACAAAAGAACTTGAAAGGTATCTTTTATTCGCATTTAATATCCATGTACTGATTCCATGGAGTTAATACTGTGCGTAACTCAACAGCATCGCAGAAAAAGCAGAGCAAAGGAAGTTCAGGGAACTGGCATCGTGCCGATATTGTGGCAGCCCTTCACAAGCGAGGGTTAACGCTGGCGTCGCTTTCACGCAGTCACGGCCTTGCGCCACGTACATTAAATAACGCCTTAGAGCGTCATTACCCCAGAGCTGAGCGCATTATTGCCGGGGCTCTGGATACGACACCGGAAACATTATGGCCGGAAAGGTATGCCCTTAAAAATGGACCTAATAGCAGGTAAAGGATGCAGCCATGGCAACCACCATAACTGAAATAACGGAATGCTTTGAGTATTTTTTCAGTTCTCTTTATCGCAGGGAGTTCGTCAAAACCCTGCGTCTGAACGAATGTAGCGAGCGGGAATTACTGCCTCTGATACGTTGCTATTTGCTGGGTTGGTTTGCAGATAACGTCTCACCGGAAGTAAAAAGCAAGCTGCCAGGAACTGTATCCGGGCACGGTTACATTGATTTTGTCATTGATGACGTAGCCGTTGAGTTTGCAGTACGTAAACCAACTGCGGCACGTTCCAATGTCTCCGCGACCGTCAACAGTACAGAAGTAAAGAAATTGATGAAGCACGATGGCAAAGCCTTGCTTGTGCTGTTTGATTTCTCTGACACGCCCTACTCAGAAGAACAGATCGAATCTTTCCGCAATTGGCCCTCTCTTGGTCGGGGGAATCATCGCAAGTCCGCATTCAACGTCGTTTATTTCTTTGTAGAAAAACGCAGACCGCTGGCACTGGGGAAAATCACCAAAAACATCCGTATCACTTAATAGGGAATTAATTAATGAACAGAAAACTGTTGGCCTTATTGATGGCAGCCATAACGCTTCCTGTCGCAGCAGCGCAGTACGTAAAACCTGGAGCGGTTCTAACCCTGAATCCGGGAAAGGGTAATGCTGAGTTCAACATTAATGCCTCAACGGGGGATGGTTCGGGCGTATGCAATATAGAGGGAACAGCACAGCAAATAGCTGCCGGAGAAAGCCAGAAGCGTCGCTGGGTCTGGAATGACAATACCAGTCAGTGTGTTGCAGTAATTAGTGAACTTAAAAACGGTAAGGCCAGCGTGATGATCCGTGGTTGCGAGGGATACTGTGGCGCTTCTGCGACAGGTGCAATGGATGGTTTGTTTAATACGAAATAAAGTATCATTAATTTACGAAGGAACTACAGATGAAAAGAGCGATACTTCTGGTATTAATTGCTGCTGGTTTTCTGGCTGGCTGCGGCGAGAAAACGCCAAAATGCAGTAGTGATGATGCTAAAAATCTGGTCGTGGATATTGCCAGAAAGACAATCGAGAAAGGGATGACATTGGATAAGGATGTTCGGATTACAGTAGAAAATGTCAGAACATTAAGCCATGAATCAGGGCTTGATGTTTATCAGTGTGCGGCTGATTTAACGTTTACAAAGCCAGATCTACAAAACTCTTTACCAATAACTTACCGGATTCAGAAAACTGATGAGGGGAAAGGTCAGTTCTATATAAACGTATCAGGTTTATAATAACCTTAGCTAATATTAGGATTTCTTTTGGGTAAAGTAATTCATGTTTTATCCCAAAAGGAATCCTCATGAATAAGATCATCACATTTATCATTGCAGCTATTATCTTATTTAGTTGGTTAATTATAAACAGCACAACTAAGCAAAAAAAATATTTCATAGCTAATATACCTTTTACTATTAAGTCTAACCTACCAGGCACATGTAGCGTAAGTACAATGACAACGTCTACAGATACCAAATAGAATATACCTGTCGTAACGTGCAAAGTCAGTATTACGATTGCATTCACTTCCAGTAATACTATTTACTAATCACGGAGCTTACTTTGTCAACGAACTTGGATGCAAAAACGCCAAACACCGCCTCAATCGCCCAGAACGTTTGAGTTCGGAATGGAGTGGCCTCTGAAGGTTGAGTAAGTCTACTGGCATATGAGAACAAATGAATCTGCATTTGGTTTACATGAATACTAATATGGCCTTTTCAAAAGCAAGGCAAACATATTTGCAGAATGCTTAGTTATTTTCGCAAGTTGTATTTAATTATGAAGTACAAGGCGAACGGTGTGAAAAATTGAACAAAATTGTTGGGTCACTATGCGTGGACGACCCTCATAGATTAAAACAGAGCATTAACGCTAAGCCTACTGAGAAATATTAGAGGAATAAAAATACAATGACCAAAGGTGAATTATGCACCAATATATTAACTTCATTTCTCGGCTCTAATGACTATAAAGAAGCATGCTCGCTCCTATTATTCAAGTTATATATAATTCAGCGTGCTTCCTAGCTTAGGAATAAAAACGATATATATCCTAAAGCCAGCGGAAAATAATGCCGAAATAGACAGAGATTCCGGCATAAAACTTAATCATAATAAACTATTCATTCTCAGCTCATCATTATTAATTAATGTTGAGAAAAAAACTTCAGATCTAGCTAGGCACTGATACATTACTTTTTTCCAATGATTGTGAAATTGACCAGAGTTTATAATTGGTTGCAAGGTTGAGCTAATAAAGGCATCTCTTATCATTTCAGGGGTTGCTGTTGGAGCATATTGCTTAAGTGTCGTTACGAATGAATCCCTTTGATCTATAACTTCACTGAGATGCTTCCCTGCTTCTAACTGATATCTTGCGGCCAGATTGAGATTGTTAAAATGATTAAAGGCACGATCCTTGTCCTCTTGTCTCCAATCAAGTGGGCATCGAACATAATAACTTATCGCTCCATCGTCTTCATTAATATAATCAGCAAAAACCCACTGTGCTTGAAAGAAAATGTCTTTATCAAAGAATGGATGAATTGACTGCTCAGCTTCATTTATTGCATAGCCTTCCCCCTTTTCCCCCATATTGCAATCCCGGCAAGAGGGCACTAAATTAAGAGGCATAATTGAAAATTCTGGAAAATGAGCTTTAGGTAAAAAGTGATCAAGGTTTTTAGTTTGCCCAATATCTCCGCAAAATGGACATTTTTCACCAGATGAAACAAGAAGTTCATCATAGTAAACTCTCGCAGGCTTATCTTTGTTTCTGAGATTGTTCTCATAAAGGTTGATAAGTTTTGACTTCGTTAGATTACCTATGACAACTGTATTATCATGAAGTGGTTCTGCTTTCTGATATCTAAATAAATGCCCTAATATGCACAAATTACGGTATTCAGTTTCTTTGACCAGTAATGAATCGAATTGTTCGATAAAGTTGGCCTTAACATTCCGCTGCTCCATGCCCTCAGAACACTTTGCTAGAACTTCGGCATAAGATCTCTCATAAGGTGGGATTCTTTTCATTTTTTATCCCCTGCATCACGACTCAGAACCATTGCTTTTAAAACTGTTCTACCCTCCAAGCCAATCTTGTTTTTATATTGTGCTAGTATATCGTCATAAGATAGACCGCTGGCCACAGACTTTGCTAGCAACGCATGATATCCAGAACTCATAATTTCTAAAGAAAAAACTTCTCTAGTCAGTACCCCCAGGTTCTCCCCAAAAGTTTCGATGTCTGGCCTGGCAATATTTGTTGCTTCACGAGAGCGTAATATCTTCCAAACATTGGACTTGGGAATCTCTTGTAGAACCACTGGTGAGTGTGTAGCGATAATAGCTACTCCATTTTGTGCATATAATAAATCGCTTAATGAGCGTAAAAATGCCGCGAGCAACGGTGGGTGAAGATGCCCTTCGGGTTCATCGAGCAACACAAGTGATTTTTCACCGACTGTGTCCACTAATTTTGTAATGGTAAATAAAACGATAGCATGGCCAGAACTCATTCTCGATAAGTATTTTTGTATGTCTTGGAAAAATGCATCTCGAAAAATAACGTTATCTACCTGATGATGAACATGAGAATTTCTAAGATTTGTATATCTTGTTTGTAGAATGCTTAATCCCATATCCGCGAAGTTTCTATCACTACTTAGATTATCTATTGCGCTAAGCCATATTTTCTTTTTCCATTCCACTCTTAAACAACCTATAAGGGAGGTTACAAATTCAATTTGAAGATCACGAAGAGATTTGAGATTTTTATTATTTACATCTTTCAGTCCGATGTAGAAATACTGAGTCCCTTTTGATGGGTCAGGCTGTTCCTCGGGGGGGGAGAATGGATCAAATGCGCTAAACGACACTGAGATTAGTGATCTGAAGTACCCATTTGGAATTCTTTCTTCACTGAATCTACCCTTTTCAGTAAAAAATACATCTTCACGAGTGGGGCTGGTTATTGCTTCGATCATTTCATTAAGAATGGTTGTCTTCCCACAACCATTCCTGCCAATGAATGCATGGATATTTGTGCTTGGAATTGCATTCATTATTACCTTAAATGGTATTTTTAAATCGCTATATCCCTCTACACCAGTTCTGTTGAAGTTAAAGTCAAAGTTAGAAAGCGCGGGGAGACCAGACAATATACGAGAAAACTGCCCGTGTATTTCTGTAATAGTAACATCTCGGAGTAAGGATGTGTTGAGAACGTCTTCATTTTCAATGATAGGTAATTTATTTTGAATCTGCACTATATCTTGCAGGCTGTTCAAAATATTCATCTTCAATTCATTATTTAATTTACTAAGATTCTCATAAAACTCCAGTCCTTCTCCTAACGAAAAGAATTCATCATCAAGTTTTTGAAAGCTATTTGGCAATTTTGAATAAGTAGGCGTGTCTGTCGTTTGGCCTTTAAAGGCGATCTTTACGTTACCTATATCATGTTTTATTCCCTTTTCATCGAAAACAGTCAAATAGAACATTGTCACGAAAGAGTAGTCATTCCAATGATCAATGCGAAGGTATGCTTGATTCATTCCGCTGGATGGTATGTATGCCTTTGCTTGAATAAGTTCAAAACTAACCATTTTTACTCCTTGGATTTTTAGTTGTGCATGCTTAGATCTTTAACCTGTGTGTATTTGTTTTCGCTATCACTAAAAACACATAAGGCATTGCTAGAAGTTGAAATACCAATGCCCTTTGAACCATAAATTGCTAACAGTATAAATTTTTCATTTTTATTTGATGTGCAATTATCAGTGTTATGTATGTATAACGGTTTAGATTGTGTTAAGTTTTGCTGATATGACTTACCGCCCAGTAGAAATAATGTAGGGGGTAGTAAAAAGAAAGTTAACAGCGTAAAGTATCTTATATAGGCATTTAAATTAGGGAGAACAAATGTTTTGTAACAGACACCGGTAAACAATAGAGCTGCAGCTGCAAACGCCATACTGTTAGCTATGTAAAATTTATCTCCTGATTGCAATGCCCATTGTGTATAATAAATACCAGCGCTGCCTGTGAGAGGAATTGATGCAATCATAAACATTGAAAATGTGAATGCACGAGGATTTTTTGATACTTCGGCAAATGTATTTTCTTTATAATCGGTATATGTCATAACGCAGCTGAATATCGTCGCAAATGCTGCCCCAAGAAATACTAAAAATGACAAGGCCGCAGACTTAATAATTTCTGATATTGTCAATATTTGCAATATAATAGAAATATCTATACCCGTTCTATACCAAAACCCCCAAATGTATGCAAATCCACATATCGTAAAATATGTAGTGAGTAACGTTGTTATAGGTATGTCGAATTTCATGTTGGTAATTCATCCATAACTGTGTTTATAGGTACTTTTACTTCTCAAATATGAGAATGAGTAATTTTGTGTTCAAAAACTTCTGCGAGCAAACAGCAAGAAGCTCTCTACCATGTCCATGCAATGGTTGAACTATCCATCTTCCAGCGTGTTCATCATACTCAATCCCTTGCTTGAAATGAACCTTTAGTATTTCTGGGTCTATCCCCATTTGATACGTATCGACCAACTTATGGAATGTTGGAGAGAGCAGGATTCCGCTGTTTGCATTGTAGCAACCATCGAAAGCTTCTTCTTAAATGTGTGCCGGTTGCTGAATATCATTCAGACGCTTTTTTGTTACAGCGCAGCGGTTATCGAATGCATTTCATGGAACAACTGCTCAGCATGTAGATTGCGCCAGAATGCTACGGCAACGCGCCCGCTGGTGCTAGATTTCAATATTTATTAGTAATTCTTCCCCAGCCCTTATTGCTGCTACTTACTCTGGGCGCTTGTTTTTTTGTTCAAAACGATACAGTTAGCCATCATGTTGCCGGTGGTCCAGTCCCTTAGCCTTCACACTCAAACAGAACCGCTGGCATCTGAAACATTACCAATGTGCAATGCTTCCATTTCTGCCCAAGTACTACAATAGAGAATACCATTCACGTAGACCGGGTCCTTTATAAACTACCGGTACGTTGCGGAGGTGATTCTTACGAATGTGGTATGGGCTTCATGTACTTTTTCAGTCCAATTCTCGAATAAAGAAAGGGCTAACCGCCTTTCGATCATCTATAAATATGTTCATGTAATCCTTCGCTCTAGAGAAAGCAACATACATTAATCTGTTTGCAATATCTTGAGCATAATCATTTCCTTTATCATAAGATGATTGATGTGGAACTACTTTGTCATGATATCCAATAGTTATTACATAATCATATTCTTCACCTTTTGAACCATGTATTGTTGACACAGATACAACATTTTTATCTTTGTTTATCATTTTCTTTATCGCCCCCATACCAGCTTTAAGTTGTGCTACAGAAGCTGCTGCATTACAAATATTGTAATCTGTCTCTATCTTAATGGATTTTTGGTACTTCATTTCTAAAAATACATAAAGTTCTTTCAACCATAAAATAAAATTATTTTTTACGCATTGGAATTCTTTTAAATCACGCTTAAGCTGCAATGGACTTAGGTGACTTAAATCAGGAATTGAGTCAACTATTTTTCTTGCCAGAGAATGTCTTCTTTGATAGTTAACCACACTTACATCTAGAAGAACTAACTTTATTAATTCGTAAAAAACTGTATTCCTTACACAATAAAGTGGGTTTGTAGATTGAAAATCATAAACAAAACACTCAGAAAGATCATACAAATCATTGATCAGTCCCATGAGGTAGTATTTATCCGGGCCTATAATCGCAATGCCATCAACACCATTATATTTTAAGTGATATTGATTTATTAGATTGAAAATTCTTTTAGGCAATTCATCTTTCGACATATTTCTTATAATAGGCAGTTTGCCATCACCTACCCGCATAGAAATAACATCATTACGCGAAGCAGAATATTTTTTATAATAATCAACCAGTGATTTAGACGACCGGTAACAACCAGACAGTGTTTCATGCCTTAATTCAGATAATTGTAACTCAGATTTTAGAATATCTTTGTTTTTTACTGAAACACCAAGATCCTGATAAATTGCCTGATCATTATCACCAACTATAAAAACAGAAACACGATTATATCTAGTTATATATGACAAAGCCTTAAGCTGGATTAAACTGGTGTCTTGCGACTCATCCAAGTAAATATTACCAATCAACTTTGAAAGATGCTCACATATATTTGAATTGTTATTAAGGAAATCAACACCTAATTTTATGATATCATCAAAATCAATAAATTTATTATCCTCTTTGATGCGATTATATTCTTGAATAACCAGCAACTCTTTATCTTTGCTGTCCGCCGCGAGGCAATAAGGTACTACAAATGCATTTCCTTCTTCATCACAATTATAACGTAGCCTTGTTCCTAATTTTTTATCAACTTCTATACTTTGAATTATTTTCCTTTGCTTATACTCTGAAAGCAAAGAAAACCCATCCACAAGTCGTGGGATGGCTCCAGCGTATTTTTTAACAACCCACTCTAAAAGAAATGAATGAATAGTACCGCACCAAACCATATCAGTTTCAATATTGAGATTATCTATCCTGCTAGAGATCTCATCAGCTGCAGCGTTAGTGTGAGTTAGTACAATGTGCCAACGAAAACCTTCATTATGATATAAGTTATCCTCAAGCATCCCAATTAATAATTTTGTTTTCCCAGCCCCGGGGCAGGCGCTAACCAATAGATTGCTTTTAATCTTTATCAAACCTCTCTTTTGATCATCCATAATGAACCTCAAGCAAAAGAGTTAAAGGATCATTAGGGCAATGCTCTTGGAATACTGCCAAGGCAGCATCTAAATTATCAATGACAAAAGCCAAATCATCACGCCCAAGAATATTATTTAACAAATCATTCCCATATCTATTTTTAATGACTTCGACACGATATCGAACCATCTTAGCTAGAGTAAATTTATTAAAATCACCCGTAAATCCTAATGAATGACAAAGTGCCTCAGGTATAGGGAAATCGGCATCAAGTTTGTCAGCCAACATCATGGCAAACCAACCTTTTTTATGCTTATTTGCTAACTTTAAAGCGTAACATCCGATTTTTTGTCTATCAGAGGATGAAAACGCTTCTTGATATGGGCTATAAAAGGCTTTTTTCTCAAAGGATTCATCAGCTATCTGATCAAAATACCTTACGGCTCCTGACAGGACTAAATCGATTTCAAAAGTAAATTTAGAGTAATAGGCACGAATAAAACTGTTATCACCAACAATTTCATCCAAAATGACTTTGCGTGCAATACCGGACTCTGCTGATTTTACAGCTTTATTATATTCTTCTTGTGATAAATAATCTGGCTTATTGTCGCCATACAGATTTATATCATCGTCTGTTAATATTGCACATTTCTTTTTAATCCGATCTGCATGAAACAATGAAGATAGCAATTCAAACCCAGTACCTCGAACAGATATCAATGAAATACCAAGCTCATCAAGTGTAATGCCAAAAGTATTTTTGACAAGGTGAGGGATTAATATTTCCTCTGCATCCCCCTCAATTAGAATTACATTTTTTGCAAAAAGAATATCTGTTCTTATGGCATCAAGGAATCGTTCAATACGATTAACCTTCTCCTCTTCGAGTCCTTTTGATGGTGAACATGAAATAGTTTCAAGTCCTTTTTTTACAAGTACATTAGTAGTTGAAATATTTGATACTGATGAAATATGGGTTGAATGCGTAGATATAAAAACCTGAGTTCTATTATTTTTTAGATTGCTAAATAATGATTTTTGTATATGCGTATGAATATGAGCCTCAGGCTCTTCTATTATCAGGAAGTTAGCCAAAAGATTTTTACTGATACCCTCTTCGTACTCATACAGTTTCAAAGCCAAATAGATTAAATTTGCACCTCCAAGACTCATCTCTGAAAGTTCGGAGACATATCCTTCAGAAAGTGAGTCTCCTGCCTTTAATTGTAAAACCTTTACCAATTCTTTGAGTTCACTGGGTAATTCAGAGGTAACATTTAAAACTGGTGAATACGTTGTACCAACCGCATTAGTTATTGATAATAATATCCCATCCGAGAGTTTTTTCACCTCATCAATAGATGATATTTTTTCATTAACATCCCTGATGTTTTTACTCAAGGTCTCATCATTATTAATTCCTTTAGATACATATTCTAAGAGCTTTTGAAATGGATTGAATCGATTGTTCTTAAGTTCACTTACCACATCCCTCAAAGCCCGAGCATAGGTGCAACTGATATTATCCTGTATATTATAATTACGCTGCCTGTTACCAATTAAATTAATTCGTTCTAGTTTAGGATCAGAGAATAGTAGTGCATTAAAATCACCAACCACAAGAGAGTATGTTTGATTATCACTAAAATCGGCAGTACCTTGGCATAACACTAAAGATTCATAGGTTGTCTTATCGATTAAATACTGTTCTTTCAGAGTATGATATGCACCTTTACGTTCTTCATAATCTTCAATTTCATTCAATTTAAAGAGTTGCTCTCTTATGTAAAATTGTGGTCTATAAATATAAGTTATTCGCCCAGTGCCACCACCATTAACAGTAGTATTTAATTGACACAGTAGCTCTGATTCTTCATCCCCGCCTATCTCATCAAACTCTAGGCTGACTATTACCCAATGGCCAAATGCACTTCCTAACCCTCTGTGAAAATCATTTTCTAAAAGAAATCGTTTATAATAAGGCAAAGTATCATCGAGTATAAGTCTCATCGCCTCAAAAACATTTGTTTTCCCCGATGAGTTTTCACCAACAATAGTATTAACACATTCTTTTTTAAAGGATAGAGATGTTGCTTTAAAATTCCTAAAATTTCTTATTGAGAGCGTCTTGATAAACATAAATTTTCACACCTTGAATATAAAATCGGAGTACCATTGCATCATTCTTTTTCTACCAATGATATATTGTGCATGGTTATACGCTCCTCTAATTGAATTTTTATCAACATGAGCCAACTGAAGTTCAATCCAGGTAGTATCAAAATCATAATCGTAGAGGATAGTCGAAAAAGTATGCCGAAAATCGTGACCAGTAACCTTCCCTGCATAGCCAACACGCTTGATTATTTGATTAACACTCGCTTCACTCATCGGTTTGATCGGATCGTTCCGCCCCGGAAAAACATAACGATAGCTCCCTGTCATGACTTTGAGTTCATGGAGTAAATCTAACGCTTGGGTCGACAATGGCGCAAGATGCGGCCTGCGCATTTTCATTCTTTCAGCAGGAATTTCCCAAATAGCGTTATCCAAATCAAATTCTTGCATAATGCCGCGCGTAATTCGATGGTTCTCACGCCCGTAATCATCAGTAATTTCGTTGCTATCTGGACAAGCTTACTCCCGGAGTAAGCCTCTAAGGCACGCAGAAAATCAGGTATCTCATCAGCTTTTAGGAACGGGAAATGATTGGATTGATGCACTTCGAGGGCACTGGAGAGATCAGCCGCAGGATTGTACTACGCCCGGCCCGTTGCAATTGCGTAGTGAAAAACTTCGGACCAACGCTGTCGCACTTTGCGCATTTTTCCAACGCACCACGTTCCTCAATTTTACGCAGAACGTTCAGCAACTCTAGCGGTTTAATCTCCCCCACTGGCCTTGTTCCGACATAAGGAAAAATATCGTTCTTAAACGCTTCCATGATGTCTGATACGTATCCCGCTGACCATTTAGCAGATTTAAGTTGATGCCACGCTCTGGCTATCTTTTCGAAGGCGTTCTCTGACTCTGTTTGTAGAGCCAGCTTTTGCTCTTTTCGAACCTCACTAGGGTTCTTTCCTTCTGCCACAAGTTTTCGAGCTTCATCACGAAGGGAACGAGCATCGGCAAGTGTGATCGTTGGGTAAACACCAAATAGCGATAGCCGAACCGCCAACTCCTGCTCCCATTAGGTTCTATAAGCAATGACAAGCCTTGCCCATCCCCAAGCGTATAGGGCTTATCTTCAGGTTTAGCACGGCGATCTGCATATCGTTTAAAGGCATGTGTATAGGGATCCAAGACCGAACAGGAAAATATACACAACCCTATATACATTTCGTATTGGTCTCTACTAAATGGCTATGGACTACGATGGATGAAAAACCAGTAAAATCTTTATAAATCAAGGTAATTATGGATGGATGCGGACGTTTTGGGAAGTTGAGATTATGCGATAATAGGAACATAACACAACCTATATAACCATTGATAAATATACATATTTTCTTGTTTCATCTTTATAAATGCCCCCTTTTGTGCCCCCACCTTGTTTTTCATGGGACTCGATGAGCCTTTCATCGAGTCGCCAATATCACCAATTTCGTTACAGACCGTGCAAATCTTCTCGACTCCTGGAGCTCTCCTCACTGCCGTGATCGGCTAAGAACAATATTACTTACTTCCCGATACGAACAACTGTTCATTAATCCGCATGCTCTCCTGGCATGAAGGATATCTGTCACAGTCAAATATGGCGCTTGTTCCTGTGAGGTAAATCCTGTGCGATCGATACGTACTAACTCATGCTTTTCTACAAGAAAGTTAACGGCATTAGCCAGAGTGATACCGGCATCGATATGTTCCTGTATAACGGTTTGATCCCAGAACGGCGTATCGTTCAGGGTCAGACCATAGTGTTTTTCCAGTAGCCGTGTAAGAAGCATTTGCCAGACTGCAACGGGCGACAGACAAGGCTTCGCCGCCCGCGAAATTGTAGCAGGTCGAGTTTTCATGTTTGCTCTCGTGAAATTCGTTAGCGTTGAGTGGGATAAATGGCGATATATACGTAGCCGCAACTACCAAGGGTATCGGCTTCGCAGGTAAAACCGTTGTGGTACAGAGTGACACAGTGGGCATGGCGAGGATTCATTTCACCAATAGTCAGCATTGATTCCATCTGACTGATAAAATGCGGGAATGCGACATCCAACTTCAGGCATTCGGCATCACTAAACTTACCGGTGATACTTGCCCGGTCAGCCAGATAGTGCATCCGGTTGCCCTCCTGCACCAGACGTGCTCCCAGGCGCGGCGTGATATCCCGCTGCAGGCCCCATGTGGTGTTGTTCATTTATAACCTCTTTATTGTCAGTTCAGGGTGATACTCATCAGGCAGGCGTAAGGCCCGTTGCGGTCCTGGCGGCGTTCGGCGTACACAGCCAGGACTCCTGTGATATCCGGAACTTCCCTGCCGCTGTAATGACAGACGCTACCGTGCCACTGATATTTTCCAGTGCAGTAGCGAAATATTCGGGACTCAGGATGCTGGCGATATATCGTCATTGCCCGGCGTTTACTGATAATTTTCATGTAATACCTCACAGCAGACCGTGTTCTGCGAACGAATAGATTTGCCTGCCGCCGACAATCAGATGGTCAGGGACGCGGATATCAACGAGCTGAAGTGCCTGCACCAAACGCTGCGTGATGGTCTTATCTGCCTGGCTGGGTGTGATGTCACCGGAGGGATGGTTGTGCGCAAATAACACTGCTGCCGCATTGAAGTACAGGGCGCGTTTGACCACCTCGCGGGGATGTACCTCGGTACTGCTAATAGAACCGGCAAACAGGGTTTCGTGGGCAATCAACTGGTTCTGCTGGTTCAGATACAGCACCATAAACTCTTCGCGCTCCAGTCCCGCCATTTTCAGTTTCAGCCAGTCACGGGCAGCCTGAGTAGAGGTGAATGCCACGCCTGTTTCGCGCAGGTGTCGATCAAGCAGTGTTAAGGCGCGTTTTATCGTGCGTTGTGCGGTTAGTGGAAGTATCGGACTTAGTGGGCTAAGTGACTGTTCCATCATGGGTATCCTTAATCAATAATGCGCAAAATGGCGCTGGATTCAGGGTGCTGCAGGGCGTAATCCCGCAGGCGGTAATAGTGCTCAGTCATGGCATCACATTCGGTGCGACAGGCGTGATGGCTGTATTCAATCAGACAGACAGCGATACCTGCGGCTTCCGCGCTCATTTGCGCACCATTACCGTTCATGCTGTTAAACAGATGCCATTTATCGTCAACGTCAGCATCAGGGGCCATAAACGCGCCGCCATTGCTGAGCGTGTAAAAGGACCAGATACCACTGTTGTACTCGTCACAGAAGCGGTCCATCCAGGCGAAAATGCGGGGTTCCAGCGTTATCCATTGTGGGATAGAGCCAAAGTACTGCGGCCAGAAGCAGATACGCTGTTCGTCGGGTATCTGCGTTACGGTCAGTTCAAATTCGGATTCGTTAGCAGCAGATGCGAGGTTGTTTTTTGTCGCTGTTGTCATGGGTATGTCTCCGTCAATAAAAAAACGCCAGCGGCGATGGCTGGCGTATGCGGTAATAATGAGTGTTCGGGAAGATTAAATGTTGCTGGTAAATCATGCGGAGCCAGCAGATGGATACGTCCGTACAGATGCCTGGCTTGCGGGTATAGCGGTTAAGACCTTCACCGGCATCCGGTTCAAAGTTCCATGCCTGCCCTAGTCGTCTTCAATGTTAACGCCGGTGATACTGGCAGGAACCAATGGCCCTGCTGCGCAATCAGCCGATACCCACTACGGTAGGTCATAAAGCGATTAGTGAAACGACTTCAAACCTTCAGAATTATTCATTACTACCCCCCTGAAAAATAATAAAAAAGCGGCAGAATCGTGAGATTCTGCCGTTAGTTGTGTATGTTCAGAGGAATGATATATATCTGAATATTTTTATAATGCTGATAGGCCGTTTTGTGCCAGAAGCGGACATTACCGGCAATTGAGTTGATTTGATTTGTATATAGAGTGCTGTAGAGTTCTCATGTTTTTCTTTTCATAGAATTTCCCAGACACTAGCAGGTCTATGTGTTTCTGAGCCAAACTATATTTTTCTGATCTGATGAAGGCGAAAGGCCGAAATGACGTTCATATTCCCGACTGAATTGCGTATGGCTTTGGTAGCCGACAGCATGTGCTATGGCCGTGATGCTGTCGCCAGTTGTGGCTAACTTCAACCGTGCCTGCATCAGGCGAAAACGTTTTTGGTACTGGACAGGGCTGAGCGCAGTGATCGCCCGAAAGTGGCGATGAAATGCTGAAACGCTTAATGCCGCCATGGCGGCCAGCTCTTCTACCCGCACGGCTTGCATATAGTTTTGTTTCAGCCAGTTAATCACTTTATAGATCCTGGCAAGATGCGATTCTGGCGTGGCAATATCACGCAGCATCCAGCCCTGCGGCCCCTGAAGAACCCGGAATAAAATCTCTCGTTCATACGCGGGTGCTAAAGCAGGGATCTCCTCTGGCTTGTTGAGCAGTCGCAGCATTCTCAACCAGGCATCGAGCAATTCGGACGTAACCGGGGCGACAGAAAATCCGGCGTTATAAAGATGCGTTTTATCTGAACCCGGCATGCCATCCAGTAATTCAGCAATAATCTCAGGCTTCGGTGTCAGACTCACCGCAAGATAGGGCGCCCCGGTTCGCTCATCGGCAAAGACTTTGCCGACTGCGGGCAGATCCACCGACATCACAAAGTAAGTGGCAGGATTGTATTGCCAGGTTTTATCTCCCACCGTCATGCTCTTGAAGCCCGTGAGTATTAGATTAATCATCGGCTCATAGACAGCTGTAAGCCGGTGCTCAGGAATTTCCCCCTGTACCATCGCGACACGCGGTATAGCGGTTTCGGTGATTTTATTCCCGGCTTTTGAAGCCAACAGGCGCAGTTCAGCTAATTTTTTTTCCATCCTGTTTAAATAACACGGCATGGGATCGACAACAAGATTAAAGCAGGATTAGGCAAATATCAGAGAGGATTACAGGAGTCAGGGGCCGACGCAATGCGTAACCTTGAATAGGTTATTATTTCTGTCAGGAGTTTTTATGGAGCATGTTCTGATTACCGGCGGAAGCCGCGGCATTGGGGCCAGCACGGCGATTGAGTGTGCGCGTCGTGGATTTGGCGTTATCCTTACCTGGAACAGCAAGCCGGAAGCCGCCAGCCAGGTGGTTGAGCGTATTCAGGCCGACGGGGGACATGCGTTAGCGTTGCAGCTAAACGTAGAAGATGCCAATAGTTTTAGTCAGTTTCGTTCAAATCTCGAAGACGCAATGGAATCACACTGGGGAGCCAGAGCACTTCACGGGTTGGTCAACAATGCAGGATATGGTCTTTATAATCCCATAGAGACAGTCACTGAAGCGCAGTTCGACAGCTTAATGAACGTCCATTTGAAAGGGCCTTTCTTCCTTACCCAGACGCTGCTACCACTTCTACAACCGAATGCTGCAATTGTTAATCTCACCAGCGCCACCACCCGTGTGGCAACCGCCGGTGTAGCGCCGTATGCAACATTTAAAGGTGGCCTTGAGGTATTGACGCGCTATATGGCGAAAGAGTTTGGTGAAAGGAAGATCCGGGTCAATGCCGTGTCACCCGGTCCAATTCGTACTGAGCTGGGTGGCGGTTTAAGTGATGAATTCGAAGCATTGCTGGCTGGGCAAACAGCCCTTGGCCGAATTGGTGAGCCTGCCGACGTTGCCCGCGTCATCGCCAGTTTACTGTCAGCCGACAATGGCTGGATTAATGCCCAGACGGTAGAAGTCGCGGGTGGTTATATCATCTAATCGCGGAGCTTGTATGCTGGATCATATCTTTATTACCGTAAGCGATACTGAGCGCTCAATCGATTTTTATGAGCGTGTTCTGCCCCTTCTCGGCATCACTAACCGTCACGATTATGACGGCAGCAATGGCCCATCAGGCCATCCTGACCTCAAGGGGTTTGGTGCCAATGGCCGGGTGTTTTTCTGGCTCAGACCGGGAACACCTTATCCGCAGGCCGTTCATGTTGGCTTTGTGGCAGACTCCGAAACTATGGTCATTCAGGCTTATGCAGAGGCAATTGCGGCAGGCGCAGCAGGGATCCATCCGCCTGGTGCTCAGCTGCACTATGACCCGTGCTATTACGCCGCCCAGGTGAGAGACCCGGATGGATATAGTCTGGAGTTTGTCTATAAAAGCTGGCAGCACGGGCACTGAAAGCATGATGCTGCAAGGTAAGATCTGGGGTGTAACCCTGGCAATGCCAACTCTCATTACCTTTTAAAATGCAATAACTTTATGAAAAAACTCATGATTTACGGTGCGTCAGGCTATACCGGGGCGATGATTGCACGTCACGCGCTGGAAGCAGGTCTGACAATAATCATTGCCGGGCGCGATCGGGAAAAACTGGCATCGATAGCATCAGAACTGAAGGTCGCTTTCCGGGCTTTCAGTCTGGATGATCCTGACACTATTGATGCTGCTCTTGAGGATATTGATGTACTCATAAATTGCGCCGGTCCGTTTTTGTATACCGCACGCCCGCTAATCAGTGCGGCAATCCGCCAGAAGGTCCATTACCTTGATGTGGCCGCCGAACTGGACAGTTACCAGCTTGCTGAAATCTTCGATGAAACCGCCGCAGCGGCAGGTGTGATGTTGCTGCCTGGCTGTGGCGGAAGCGTAGCAATGTTGGGATGCCTGGCGGCTCACGCCACCGCGCGGATCAAAAATCCGGTCCGTATATCGCTGGCACTGCATGTCACCGGAACGATGTCGCGTGGCTCTGCGGTAAGTGCTACTGAGAATATGTCCACCGACTGTCTGCTGCGCCGCAGTGGTCATCTGATAAAACGGGAGTCAACCGAGCTGAGAAATTTTGATTTTGGTAAAGGGCCGCAAGCCTGTTTTCCCGTAACGCTTCCCGATGTCATTACCATCTGGAAAGCAACGAAGATACCTGATATCGAGACTTTCGTATATGTTTCCGGCGAAGGGTTTCCGCAGGGCGATTTGTCTGATCTGCCCGATGGTCCGACAGCTCAGGAACGTGAAGCCAGCCGTTATCAGGCGGTTGCGGAAGTCGTCAATGCAGATGGCGATACCCTGCGTATGTTGCTGGATACATTGAATGGATATAGCTTCACCGCGCTGGCAGCAGCGGAAGCCGGGCGCAGAGTGCTAGCGGGAGAATGCCTTCCAGGCTTCCAGACCCCGGCGGGATTATTCGGCAAACACTTCGCCGAAACCATCGCCGATACCCGGATTATGTTATCTGACAATTCGCGTTGAATAAAAAATAATAAGCTCCCCCACTTACACAAGGGAGCTTACGAATATTCCTTACCAGGGTTGTTGGCCTTGCGGGCCAAAGAATTTTCCCGTTGGGCCATCGGTTTCAGCCAGCGCCATTCTGATCGCGGACATCGCCCCCTCTTCCGGCGTGAGATCGCCGGTATTGCCATTGAGATCGGTTTTCACGTGCCCCGGTTCGACCACATTCACCTTAATGCCCTGGGCCGCTAACTCCTTAGCAAAACACACCGTAACCGCACTAAGCGCCACTTTCGAAGCACTGTAGCTAAGCAGATTTACGCTTGAATAGATTGATGACTCATCCGTAATCAGCGCCAGCGATCCCACGCCGCTCCCCAGCATAACCACCCTGGCCTGCTTTGCCGCCCGGAGCAGCGGAAGAAATGCCTGGGTTACCCGTACCGGGCCGAACAGATTAACTTCAAACGTCGCTTTCATATCGGATAAGCGTGTCTGAGTCGGCGTAGCTGAGGCATCAAGTAACACGCCTGCGTTGTTTACCAGTACATCCAGCCTGTCGGTGGCCGCAGATAAAGCGGCCGCTGCCTGCTGTACGCTCACGTCGTCTGCCACATCCATCATCAGCAATTGTACTGAGAGCCCTTCCGCCTGTAATTGCTCAATGGCTTCTTCGCCGCGCTGCTGATTACGAGCTGTGATCCAGACATGAAATCCCCGTTGCGCCAGTCCTTTTGCGATCGCAAGGCCAATACCTTTATTTGCTCCTGTGACCAGTGCTGTGCGCTTACCCGATGTGTTCACCGTCATAGGTTCGCCTCTGCATTCGTACCGCTGACATGAAAACGGAGATCCCCGATCAGATGAGGAACAACGGTACGATGTACAAACTGCCATTCACCGTCAATCAGCGCAAAGCGGTCTTTGTAATGGCCCGTGCATATCGGTTGCAGGGGGAAACCAGGCAGCTCCTGATGAACAGTAAAGTAACTGCTCGTTGAAGCCTCACCGCTGAGCGGATCTCCTTCAATAATAATATTGCTGACGGCATGCCAGGTGCGAGGTGTGCCGTCCTGGTGGCGCTGAATACCTGAGGTCAGAAATTGTTCAATTTCATCCCTGCCCGTAACTTGATGACCAGGTGCTTCCAGCGTGGTATGACGTAACAGTTCTGCAACCTGCTCGAATTTCCCACTGTCGAGCAGATAAGGGTAAGAGTTGATGAGGCGAGTAATGTCGCGTTCAGCCTGTAGTATCTGGAGCAAATCTGTTTCATTTTGCGAAGGCATAACAGTATTTCCTGTTGGTTGACGGAGAAATACAGGGGTGGTAACAGATAACTGTGCACCTGTACCACCGAAGTAATGTCTGGCTGGCTGGGCTTGTCAGGTCTGGGATGCCCCGCCATCGGCGAACAGTTCAATGCCGTTCACATATCCCGATTCATCACCCGCTAAAAATGCCACAGCAGCGGCAATCTCTTCAGGCTCGCCAATACGACCCAGTGGGCTTTTTGCGGTAAGAAAGGCAAGTCCTTCCTCCGCTTTATCGCCAAAAGCGATTCGCAAAGACGAAGTGTTGGTCGGACCCGGGCTGACAATATTGAGGCGAATACCCGAGCCATGCAGTTCGGCCACCCAGCTCCTGACCATGTTGCGCACTGCGGCCTTGGTCGCGCCGTAAATACTCATTGCCGGGCCGGGATCAATCGAAGCGGTAGAACCGATAATGACCACACTGGAACCGTTTTGAAGCAAAGGCAGAGCTTGTTGAACAGTCAGCACCACACCTTTCACATTGGTCGCAAACTGCTCATCAATTTGCTGTTCTGTTATCTGACCGAGAGGCGCATGAACACCGCCACCAGCATTTGCCACCAGGATATCGATATGCCCGGTTTCTGTTTTGATCTGTTGGTAAAGCTCATCAAGACTTGCCTTGTGACTGACATCTGTCTCTATTCCACTCGCGTTTTCGCCCAGCGCTATCACTGCCTGACTGAGCTTTTCTGCGTTTCTGCCAGTGATCACTACCTTCGCACCGTCATTAATCAAGCGTTTTGCTATAGCCAGGCCGATACCGCTACTGCCGCCAGTAACCACAGCAACTTTGCCCTCGAGACGCTTATTCATGTACATACCCTCTGTTTTTTTGTAGTGATCACTATAAACAGAAGTAAGTGGCTTGTCATGAACAAATTGTAGCGATCACTACATTCATGCTGTAAAATAACCATCAGTTTTTAATGACAAGGTAGGGTGATTAGCATATGAGTGAGGCACTACATAAAGTCAGAACACGCCGGCAGACCTTTGATCGTGAGGCAGGAGTCGAGACGGCTCAGGCCCTTTTTCATCAGCGGGGTTATGATGCAGTAGGACTTTCTGAACTCACTAAGGCAATGAATATCAATCCACCCAGTTTTTATGCCGCCTATGGCAGCAAAGCAGGGCTGTTTGATCGATGCCTCGCCCGATATGTTGAGGAAGGTAACCTGCCAGCTGATAAAATCCTTAAACCTGGACGCCCCCTTACCGAAGCGATTGAGGAATTATTTATCACGGCAGCACGGCTGTACGTGAAATCATCCCTGCGGCGCGGCTGCCTGGCCGCCGAGGGGATGCGCGCAAGTGATAACCAGGCGCGGGAACTGGCAAATCAGTACGCAAAACCAGGAATGCAGTTTATAGAGGATTACATTCGTCAGTCAGAACCTGAAAGAGCGAAAGAACTGGGCGATTTCGTCGTCACAACCTTACGCGGGTTTTCAGCTGCGGCTGTAACGGGCTTATCGCGTTCCCGTTTGTTGAAAGTGGCGCGTATGAACGGGCAGGCTTTTGCTGCATTACTGAGTCTGAACTCTGACACATAACGGGAGCTTTTATGTCTGTCATCGACCATCTTGAAATTTCAGTGAAAAATGCGCCGTTATCGCTGCGCTTCTATCAGCAGGCACTTGAGCCATTAGGCTTCAGACTGGTTATTACTCAGGAGCCAGCCAAAACACGTACCGGCGGTTTTCGTTATGGACTTGGGCCGCAGGGCTATCCCCGTCTGTGGCTGCATGACAATGAGGAAACCGGTGCGCCGTTGCATCTGGCTTTTTCTGCTGATGAGCGCAGCATAGTGGATGAATTCTGGAAACGGGCCATTCAGGCGGGTGGAAAAGATAACGGAGCACCGGGAGTTCGTAAGCAATATCATTCACAATACTATGCTGCGTATGTTTTTGATCCTGATGGCAACAATCTGGAAGTCGTCTGTCAGCGAAGCATGTAAGATAATCAGATATGCGTATTGTCTTAAGCAGACGCTTAATTTCAGCGTGAATTACAATCGTAAATTTTTATCTGGATTAGCAGGCTTAGTGGTTAGGCATTTCCGTTGCTTAACGCCACGATGTTCCGCTTTTCGCTCACAGCGGACCTTCAATCCAGTAAGTATGTCCGCTTCGTGCTGTGAGTCCAGCGATTATTGCAAGAATCGAAATACGCTAACCAACTGGGATCGGGGTACGTCGGCAATCGAAGCTGCAGGCAGGTAGCTCCTGCAGCCAGTATTGTTAACATTTTAACAGCAGCACTCTGCTTCTTTTTCACTACATTCTTCACAAATTCTGCAAGAGCAGAAGTCCTCAAGGTTATTGCACTGGCTACATTTTTTGCAGGTACAGTCCGACTCTTTCTCGTCACAGTTCTCACAAGTTCCACAAGTACATGCACTCATCATGTGTGCACACTTATCACAAATTTTACCCATAGCTTCTCTCAACCGTTAAATAAACAATCTCAACATAACACGTGATTATTTTATCATTTCTATATGGTCAACTAAAACTTGCCACTGCGCTCATTATTCGGAAGTGCCTGGACTAATCGGTGGAAATAAAAAGGAAAAAAATAAGCCCTGGCTGCCTCTGGCAGCCAGGTATGTTGTTATGGATGGAAAGCACAACAGTCACTCGTTCGTGCAGTCTGCTAATGTTGGCAGTGCCTTCGTAGCGTTTGTCAGGTCAACGCTGAAGGTCCCTGCTTTGCGGTCATTGACGTAGACTTCGAACTGCCTGGCCTTGCGGATATCCATGATGAAACTAAACCAGGCATTATCCCCGTTACGCCAGCCAAGGGTTGAGGGAATGGCATATTGCTTATGGTCCATCACCACTGTGATGTCGGTACTGTTATCATGCGAGCTGATCGTTTTATCTTCTGCGAGGGTCAGAAAAACCGAGTGCTGGTAAATACCGTTCTGGTCCGGATTTTCCGTGCAGTTGATGGTGAACATCTTTCCGCTGCTATTCGTCACACTGTATTCCGCATTGCCCTGACCGTACCCCTGTTGCCAGAGTCCCGGGACCGCAGAGGCATTAAAGCTCATGAGCAGTACACCAGCCAGCACAAACCGGCTTATTGAACGTATTTTCATTTCTGTCTCCTTTGTCTTTGTATTTATTCCCGGTTATCAGGATTTGAGGGTATCAGCAGCCGTCCCATCAGTTTGCCGTCATGGGAATATTCAAGGAAACGCTCCCGGGTGCGCGGGTCAGTTTTCTCGTGGTATTGCAGGCTGATGTTGTCGGCAATACACAGCGCATTCATCAGCGGCTGGACGGTTTTCTCCTCCATATCCACCAGATAGTAGTAACTGCCACCCTCGCAACCATCGGGTGACTGGCGGGTGCGTAAGACCTGCAGAGTGGGGCCAGAAAGAGCAATCTGCGACCACTCTTCCCTGACATCATCCTGACGGCTCACCACATCGCTGAAGCGCGGAGGCGTGAGGTCCTTAAATTTACTGATAGCTTTGAGGTCATCACTCC